>OBYG01000019.1_pt1 | contig 219828 bp, 213 predicted proteins | sample 1538201 | NCBI WGS metagenome assembly OBYG01 (sample SAMEA2580177, study PRJEB22360) | human gut metagenome | biome: human gut; feature: human-associated habitat; material: faeces | place: Denmark | collected 2008/2010 | reverse complement strand
CGGTAAGGCAACGGACTCTGACTCCGTCATCTCAAGGTTCGAATCCTTGTAGCCCTGCTCAATGAGGTATCTTCGGAAGAAGATACCTTTTTTCGTTGTGAGGAGAAAATAAATGGGGTATAATATTTGATATGATTTGATATGAAAAAACGCAGACAGAAAAAAGGAGAATAAAATATGAGAACAATAAAAGCAGAACCATTAACAAGAGAAACATTTGCACCATTTGGAACTTTTTATTCTATGACAGAGCCGCAGGGTTATTCATTAAACGGAGAAATTCACAGATTTTTCCCGGACAGAATCGCGGAAACATATACAACCCGAGTTGGATTTTCTCCGATTCTCGTAAAGAAACCGGAAGAAATGAAGGTTACGCAGGTGGAATATCACACAACTACACCGGAAATGATTCTTCCCCTAAATGACGATATGATTCTTCATGTTGCGCCGGCGTCAGGCGGTACACCTGTAACAGAGTATACAAAGGCGTTTGTTGTGCCGAGAGGAACGCTGGTAAAGATTTCTACAGCTATCTGGCATTTAGCGCCTCTTCCTGCACATGAGGAAGAACTGCAGGCAATGATTATTCTGCCGGAATGTACATATGCAAATGACTGTACAGTGGTGGATTTAAAAGAAGAAGAGCAGTTTGTGATTGAACTGTAATTTACGCCGGTCGGCTTAAATATGAAACTTATCCAACAGAATTTCCGGAGTATTTCAGAGTGGTCGATTTGAGAAGCGGAAAGAAAAGCGATGATGGTTATAGAGCAATACATTTATATTATCAAAGGGATAATAAAGCTTATCCGATAGAAATACAGTTATGGTGTGGAAAAGACTATTATTTTAATATGTGGAGTCACAGACATGTGTATAAATATAAAAAACCAGAAGTTGGAAAAAAGCTATATGAGATGTTTGAGACGGGAAGCATACAAAAAGAAGAGGAATTTCTATTGCAACTGCAAATTTTGGAGGAAAATAATGGGTGATAAGAAAATTTATGTAATTGCGAAAGTTTTTGATAAACAGGGTTGTCTTGCATATCAATTTAAAACAATTAATGAAGCCAGATGTCTTCCGGGAGTATTAGAAGCGCTCAGGGCAGATGGGGTACAAATTGTAATTTTGGATAGCCCGGAGATATACGCAGAGTATGAACCATATCATTATGTCAATGATTTAAAAGAATTTATAGATGCGGTAAGTAAATTAAACAGGGCGGCGTAAAAGAAGAGCAGTTTGTGATTGAACTGTAATTTACGCCGACAGGAGAGAATAAATGTCAAATATTATAGAAATAACAGATTTTACAGCTCCGGAACTTGATGTTTATGCAAGACTTTCAGAAGGACAGCTTTTAAACCGCCATGAGCCGGAAAAAGGAATGTTTATCGCGGAAAGTCCAAAGGTAATCGAAAGAGCGCTTGATGCAGGCTGCATTCCCGTATCCTTTCTGGCGGAGAGAAGGCATGTGGACGGAGAAGGAAAAGAACTGATAGAGAGGTGTGGAGATATTCCTGTTTATACAGCGGAATTTGACGTATTAACACAGCTTACAGGATTTAATCTTACAAGAGGAATGCTCTGTGCCATGTACAGACCGAAACTTCCGTCAGTTGAGGCAGTCTGCGAAGGAGCAAGACGGATTGCCGTATTGGAAAATGTGGTAAATCCTACGAATATAGGGGCTATTTTCCGTTCTGCCGCAGCGTTAAATATAGATGCGGTGTTATTGACGCCGGACTGCAGCAACCCTCTTTACAGACGGGCGATTCGTGTGAGTATGGGAACGGTTTTCCAGATTCCGTGGACGTTTCTTTCCTGTGGAACAAAGAAAAATGAAAAGAATTTATGGCAGCAGGAAGGGGTAAAACTTCTTCATGAGCTTGGTTTTAAAGCTGCAGCGTTTGCTTTGAGGGATGATTCCGTGGGGATTGATGATCCGAAGCTTATGGCAGAAGACCGGCTTGCGATTATCCTTGGAACAGAAGGGGACGGACTGGCTTCTTCTACAATTGCAGACTGCGATTATACAGTGAAGATTCCGATGTCCCACGGGGTAGATTCTCTGAATGTGGCGGCTGCAAGCGCTGTGGCGTTCTGGCAGTTGGGGAATAAATAAAAATAACAAAACGGAGGCATAAAATGAAATACAGTTTCAACAGTCGTATCAGATACAGTGAAACGGGCGAAAATGCCTGTCTGACCCTGCCGGGAATCCTGAATTATTTTCAGGACTGCAGTACCTTTCACTCAGAGGCAATCGGGCAGGGAATGAAAAAAGTAAAAGATAGAAACAGAGTTTGGGTGCTGTCTTCCTGGCAGGTGGTTATAAGCCGTTATCCCAGACTTGGAGAAAATGTAAAAATCATTACGTTTCCATATGAGTTTAAGGGTTTTCTGGGAATGCGAAACTTTGTTATGGAAACAGAAGACGGCGAGCGTCTTGCCTGGGCAAATACTTACTGGAGCAACATCAATATGACAACAGGACTGCCGGAAAAGCTGACAGAGGAGGATGTGCAGGGATACGACCTGGAAGAGAAGCTGGATATGGAATATGCGCCGAGAAAAATCGCAATTCCAAAGGAATGCACAGACGGTCAGAGCTTTTCTGTTCAAAAACATCATCTTGATACAAACCATCACGTAAACAATTGTCAGTACATACAGATGGCTGAGGATTACCTTCCGGAAGGCTTTTGCGTGGGGCAGATGAGAGCAGAATATAAGCAGCAGGCGAAGCTTCACGATGTGATTTTCCCGGCAGTACACAGAGAAGAGGGAAAAGTTCTGGTGCTCTTAAATGATGAAAGCGGCAAGCCGTATGCAGTTGTAGAGTTTACAGAGAAATAAAATACAGGAGGGGTTTTATTATGGTAAAAATGGGTTTTATAGGAGCAGGAACCATTGCTGTAACAATGGCGAATACCATTAAAGAAATGGACTGTGTGGAAGCGTATGCTGTATCTGCAAGAGATTTAAAGAGGGCGCAGGATTTCGCAGAGAAATATGGTTTTGAGAAGGCGTATGGCTCTTATGAGGAAATGCTGGCAGATAAAGATGTACAGCTTGTATACGTTGCAACGCCTCATTCCCATCATTATAAACATATAAAAATGTGTCTGGAAGCAGGGAAAAATGTGCTGTGTGAAAAAGCATTTACCGTAAATGCACATCAGGCAAGAGAGGTTTTTGCCCTGGCAAAAGAAAAAGGACTTTTGCTTACAGAAGCAATCTGGACAAGATATATGCCTTCCAGAAAAATGATAGATGATATTGTGGCAAGCGGCGTAATCGGAGATGTGACTTCCCTTACTGCAAATCTGGGATATGTGATAAATCATGTGGAACGTATTAAAAAACCGGAGCTGGCAGGGGGAGCGCTTCTTGACCTTAGCGTATACCCTATTAATTTTACACGCATGGTCTTTGGTACAAATATAAAAGAAGTGGCAGCCCAGGCGGTCTTTGAAGGCGGCGTAGACATGATAGACAGCATTACCATAACGTATGAAGACGGAAAAATGGCAACTCTTCAAAGTAACGCTTATGCCGCTACAGACAGAAAGGGAATGATTTTCGGCTCAAAGGGCTATATTGAAGTGACGAACATTAATAATCCGGAAAGGATTCGTGTGTTTGATAAGGAGCATAAAGAAGTGGCGGAATATTTCCCGCCGAAACAGATAAGCGGATATGAGTATGAGGTGGAAGCCTGCGTCCGGGCAATGGAAAACGGCGAACTGGAATGTGCCGAGATGCCACATGAAGAAAGTGTTCATGTAATGGAGCTGATGGACGGAATCCGGGAATCCTGGGGATATGAAATTCCGGAAATTAAATGAGTAATTTCCTGTAGCATAAAAAACATCTTGACGGAACAAATGTATGGCAATATAATGAAAAAGAACAGATGTACGGAATAAATCGTAATATATGTTCTGATGTTAAGTGTGTTTGAACCGCAGAGATGCAGAAAAATGAGAAATTTAAGGCGGAGAGCCGGGGATAAGATTCTGCAGACGCAGGATATTTCCCGGCTTTTTGTTCTTTTCCGGGAAAATGAGTGAAAACAGGAGGGATTTTTATGAATGGGGAAAAAAGCGAACTGATACGTATTGGAGAAACAATTTACAGGCTTCGAAAAAGCAGAAAAATGTCACAGAAGGAACTGGCAGAAAAGGCGGATATTTCCGATGTGCATCTTTCCAGGATAGAAAACGGGGTTGTGTCCATGAATATCCTGACTCTTGTAAAGATAGCGAAAGCCCTTTCTGTAAGGGAAGGAGAGATTTTTGATTTTAAATAGAAAATAAATTTGAAATTTAACATATATGTTATTCTAAAAAGAATAAATGTTTGCTATCATAATCGTGCAAGGAGCTACCGAAGAAAAAATAAAAAGGAGATGCACGATATGAAGAGAAAAGAATTAAAAGAAAGACGAACAGCAAACACAAAAGTATTTGAAAACCAGGACCATTCTGTGACTGCTCAGATTTATTTTGAACCTGTCCATTATGAGAAGGAGGACGGAAACTGGGAAGATATGGATGACCGCCTTACAGAGGAAGAGGCGGAGTTTTCCAATGAAAAAGGAAAGTTAAAGATTCGCTTTAAGAAACAGGCGAAAGAGAAAGACACCATCTCTATTACAAGGGACGGCTGCCGTCTTGACTGGGGACTGGAAGGCGCTTTTAAAGTAAAATCCCAGTCCCTGGACGAAAAAACAGTCCTTTACCCGGAAGTATGTAAAGACACAGACCTTCGCTGCCGCGTGTTTGGGGAAAAGGTAAAGGACGACCTGATCTTAAAAACAAAGGAGGCGCCGGAGCAGTTTACCTTCCGTTACCGTATGAAAGGGCTTGTTCCTTCCTTTGAGGGAAATACCGTATGTTTTTCCACACCTGAGGGAGAAGAGGTATTTTGTTTATCTGCCCCCTATATGAAAGACGGGGAAGGAAAGAGAAGTGAAAAAATTGCACTGTCTCTGGAAGAAGGAAAAAATAAAGAGTGTCTTGTAACCCTTACACCGGACAGGGAATGGCTGGAAGCGCCGGAGAGAGTATATCCGGTTGTGGTGGACCCGGTAATTACTACTTCCAAAAAGCAAGAGGAAATTAAAGACGCCCATGTGGATTCCGCAAATGAGGAAGACCATAATCCAAACAGTATTATTTTGAAAACCTGGGGCGGAGATAACATTCAGAGGAGCTTTGTAAAATTTAAACTGCCGGAAATCAAAAGCGGAGATATGATAATCAACGCCCGGCTAGTACTGGTGCCTTTAAAACCTGAAAAACCAGATAATCGGGAACGCACGATTTCTGTACACCGCGTTCTTCAGAACTGGGATACTTCCACTATTGACTGGTACAATGCGCCCATTTATGGAGATATGGTAGAAGACGTCTGCAAATTTACAGTAGATAAGCAGAAATACATTACGATGGACATTACCCGTCTTGTAAAAGACTGGTATGAAAACGGGAAAAATTACGGTCTTATGTTTAAGGAATATCTGGAACTGAACCGTTATACAGAGTACCTTTCAGCTGACTGTGATAAGGATTATGAAGATATGCGTCCTCGTATTGATATTTCTTATGTAAACTATTCCGGACTTGAGGATTACTGGACTTACCACAGTCAGAGCGCAGGCAGGGCAGGCGTTGTCCATGTAAATGATTACAATGGAAACCTGATCCTTTCTCATGCGACGGCAGAAATGGGAGGCAGCCGTATGCCGGTGTCCCTTTCCCAGGTGTACAACACAAATGACTGCAATACAAACCTTGGATATGGAAAAGGCTGGCGTTTAAGCTTCCATCAGACGATCAAAAAAGTAAATATTGGGGGGACGGATTACTATCAGCATACAGAAGGAGACGGAACGGTTCATTACTTCTATAAGAATACAGAGAAGAATAAATGGTTGGACGAGTCCACAGAAGACCTTACCCTGAAACTGGCTCCATCTTCAGACATCGGATACATGATTGAGGATAAGGAATACAACCAGATGATTTTTGATAAGACTGGTTTCCTTACAAAAATCCGTGATAAAAACGGCAATACCACACAGATTGAACACGCGGAAAACCGCATTACAAAAGTAACGGAATGTACAGGCAAACGTTCTTTTTTCTTTACTTATGACAGGAACAGCCAGGGAAAAATGACTCATCTGAAGAAGATTCAGACTCCGTCAGGAACGATTTCCCTTGATTATAAGGGAGAGGATATGACACGTATCACAGACATAGACGGGGCAAGGGCAGATTATACTTATGATGGAAGCCACCGCCTTACAGAAGTGTGGAACAGGGTTGACGATTATAAGCTCCGTTACAGCTATTCTGGAACAGGGGCGCACCGTGTGAGGAAAATTGAAGAGTATGTAGGACATACGCCAGAAGACATACCAGGGGACAGCCTTTCTATCACTTATGGATATAACAGCACAAAATATGTAGACGGGAAAGAAAAAACAGAGATTTACCGCTTTAATAACAGTGGAAATCTTCTCCATGTGCATGATGGCTTCGGTCATGCTGCAAGCGCGAAATTTAATAAACAGGGAAATCAGATAAACCGCCTGGAAAACGAGACAAAGCTTCAGAATAATATTGTACAGCTTCTCCGTGACCCGATCATGGAGGAAATAAAGGATTCCCCCTGGTATTCCAGTGTATGTGCAGGAAATATTGTGACAGCAGCGAGAAATGCGGACGCTCAGCACTGCGAGGTGGGAGCGCATTCCCTGAAACTGACAAGTACAAAGGAAAGCGGCTATGGTTACTGGAGACAGGACGTAAAGGTAAAAAAGGGAGAGACATACACGTTTTCCATGTATGTGAAGGCGGAAATTTCTGCTCTGGAAAATGTGGGCAAATGCTTCCTCCGCGCCCAGTGTTATGACAAAGACGGCATAGCCATGAAGTATGACAGTGAAGCAGTCCGCCGTACAACAGATGGGTTCCTGCAGCTTTCTGTATTCTTTACTGTGCCGAAAGATGCAAAAAACGATACGGTAAACCTGTATCTCCATCTTTACCATGTAAAAGGAACACTTTACGGAGATGTGGCGCAGCTTGAGACAGGAAATACGGCAAACCGCTGCAACCTTGTGGAAAATGGCAGCTTCCATCTGGGAAATACTTCCGGTTTTACAAAAATCGGAACAGAGGAGGACGCTCTTGTAACAGTAGGTTCTTCTGTGGACATTCCCATTCAGAAGGGACTTCATGTGATCACCAAAGGCGCAGTCCTCAGAAAATCCCCGGATACTGCTGCTGCAAGCGCAGCCTCCCTTGCATATGGAGAACATATCAGCGGCATTTATACCGTGATCGGAAGAGACGGAAAGGAATGGCACAGGGCGGCAAAAGAAAGCGGAGTGAAAGGGTACGTTCCGGCTTCTCAGGCAATCCCTTATGTTTCCGGCAGTGAAGGCGTATATAACGGTGCAGTGGCAATGAATAACGGAATCCTTTACAGTAAGGCAGATGCCGGTTCCAGCCGCGTGCAGGAAGGAATTCCAAAAGGAACACGCCTTTGTATAAAAGAGACAAGTGAAGACGCGTCTGGAAGAAAATGGTATTTTGCAGCATTAAGTATGGATAAAAGTCGCTACCACGGTTACATCCCGGAAGATACAGTTATCCGTCTTGCAAGAAATGATGCCTCCGGAAAAACAAATAAAAGTACGAAGCTGTATGCAACACCGTCACGCTCAGGTTCTGTAAAAGCAACGGTGGGAAGCGGAACGTCATATACTTTAAGAGGAGAGGTTTACAGGAAAGAAGGGACTTTCTATGCTGTGCTTCTGGGAGATGAGTTTGTATACATTTACAAAGACGATGTGACAGTTTCCACAGCGCCGGAGGTACTCTCCCTTGGAAAAGCAAAAGCGCCGGGACAGATCCCGGAGCTGGACAGCCACATTTATAAATTTGCAGGCGACCCGGCAATGGATAAGAAGCTGACAAAAACCTTGAACATTTCCGGTAAAAAAGGCGACAACTATATGGTCAATGCCTGGGGCAAAGGAACTGCCCTTCCTGAGACAGACAACGATAAGAAACGCCGCTTTGGTGTGGAGGTTGTCTTTGTGGGAACAGACGGAACGGAAGACGTCCATTATACAAACTTCAGCCCGGATATTCTGGACTGGCAGTTTTTAAGCGATGTGTATGCAGCAAAAAAAGATTATACCAGCATTAAGGTGTCTTACACATACTGCCACAATGCCAACCTTGCGTTCTTTGACGGGCTTTCCCTGTTCCGGGAGGAGTTTGGACAGACGTATACATATGATAAAGAGCATAATCTCACATCTGTTACAGACGCCCAGAAGAAGAGGGCAGAGTTTACATACAACGAAAACAACGATATGACGGGAATGAAGGATTTCCGCGGCAATGAGTTTAAGTATGAGTATGACGATAAGCATAATGTAACGAAGGGAACTTCCGCCCAGAATGTAGTGTATAAGCTGGAATATGACAATGCAGGGAACGTAGTGAAAAGCGCCTGCGTAAATCCGGACAGAAATGAAATGGGAACATGGGTAACAAGAACCTTTACTGCAGATAAAAACCATGTGTCTTCTGTTACAGATGCAGGGGAAAATGTGGTAAAATATACATGGGATGAAGCCCGCGACCTGATGAAAACCATGACAGACGCAAAGGGAAATACCCTTTCCTACGCATACGACGGGGCGGACCGTCTGAAATCCGTATCCATGAAAGTAGGGGAAGGCGGCAGCCAGACGGTAGAGAATACATATACCTACACAAAGGATAAGCTGACGTCCATCGGGCATAATGGTTTTTCCTACGGCTTTGCATACGATGGTTTTGGAAATGCGTTAAGCGCTTCCATTGCAGGGAAAAAAGTGGTAAGCTATGAGTATAAACCCAATAACGGAAATCTTCTGAAAGTGTTATACGGAAACGGGGATTATCTGCGCTACGATTATGACAAACAGGATCGGATTTCCATAACCTGGTTCTACAGCGCGGCGGAAAAAGCAGAGAAGAAGCTGTACTCCTATGTTTACAACAAGCAGGGAGAGCTTGCCCGTGTGACAGATCAGACCCTTGGGAAAACATACTGGCTGTATTACGACTTCCTTGGAAGACTGATGCGTGTGGTGGACATGAAGGATTCCTGTTCTTATGAGTATCACTACGATGCAGGCAATAACATGGTAAGCCTGCGCCACAGTGCAGAGGCGACCTTCCAGACGAATTACGTGTATGATAAGGACAGCCGCGAGCGTACCGTAACTACATTCGGACATACGAGAACCACTCATTATGATAAGTATGGAAGAGTGACGGAACAGGTATGGAACGAACAGGCAAAAGCGGGCGGAGAACATAAGACGATTTATACTTATGATGACAGAGGCAACAACCGCTACAGCCTTGTAAAAGAGATCATGGTAGGGGGAAAATCCACCTTCTACAAGTATGATGAAAATGGAAATATCATACAGATTTCCGAGGGGACAGCCGGGGCAGAAGGGAAGACAAGTACCTTTAAATACGATAAGAGAAACCAGCTTATCCGTGAGGATAACCACCTTCTGAATAAAACCTTCGCCTATGCTTATGACCTTGGGGGTAACATGACCCGCATGGAGGAGTACGCTTTTACAAAGGCGGACAAGGCTCTTCCGGCAACTCCGGTAAAAACAGTCCGCGGAACTTTTGACAGCATATGGAAGGATCAGCTTCTCACCTGGAATGGGGTTTCCATGACATACGACGCCATTGGAAATATGGTGAAGAAGGGAAACACTACCTACACCTGGACCCAGGGAAGGAAGCTTGCCACTGTAAATAACGGAAAGAAGATCCAGTATTTCTACGATCATACAGGACGAAGGTCAAGAAAGACAGTAGACGGGGTTACCACAGACTTCCGCATGGCAGGGGAGCTTCTCATGTCCCAGAAGGCAGGAGATGTGACCACTTACTTCTCCTACGATTCCGCCGGAAACCTGATCGGTATGTCTGCCGGAAGAGAACGCTATTTCTACACAAGAAACGCCCAGAATGACATCACAGGGCTGATTGATGAAAACGGCGTAAGCGTGGTGCAGTACCAGTACGACAGTTGGGGGAAACTCCTTGGAATCACAGGAAGCCTTGCAAGTACAATCGGTAAGAGAAATCCGTTCCGCTACAGGGGATACTACTACGACGATGAGACGGGAATGTACTACCTGCAGAGCCGGTATTATGACCCGGAGATCAAGAGATTTATTTGTGCTGATAATATAAGCATGTTAGAGGCATCTATAGAGACTGTGCACAATAGAAATTTGTATGTATATTGTGATAATAATCCTATTGTAAGAGTTGACGGAACAGGTCAGGGGTGGATAGCAGGTGCTTTTATTGGAGCAGCAACATCTGTTTGTAGTCAGTGGATTGTAGAGAAAAAAATAGATTGGTTAGAAGTTGGCTGTTCAGCTATTAGTGGGGCGGTAGATACCTTTTCTTTAAAACCGTTAGTACGGATATGTATTAATACGGCAGTGAATTTTGCAATGGAAATTTCAAACGGGAAAAAAAGTGTGGGAGATGCTTTTATAGATGCCGTAATTTCAAGTTCGACAGATGAGCTTAGAACAGATATTAAGTTCAAAGACAATATAAAAAAATATAGCGGTCATATCAAAGAAATAAACTTAACGGATAATTCTATTGGCTGGAAATCACAAAATACGCAACGAGAATTACGTCATGGGTTACGTCAGACAGGACGGGAAGCAAAAGTTTACGCAATTACTAATTCCACGGTAGACTATGTTCAATATAAATCAGATAAGCATGCTTTTTTTCCGAAACCGACATATATAGCTTGTCAGCGCGATGCAATGGAGTATGCTAAGAGACATAGATTCTAAAAACTAAAAAAGAAGTACCCTGGAATAGATAGGATACTTTAGGGTACTTCTGAATAAAAACGGGAGGGAATATGAGTAAAAGACAATCTTTTATCACATTAGAAAAGATGTATGGAATCCTATTAATTGTAACTGGAATTTTATGGTGGGTATTCTGGTATATGAATCCATTGGAACGGCAGATTACATCGTATATATGGGTTGTAATAGTGGGTCTGTTATATATCTTTACAGGGGGAGCAGAAATTTTACTTATGTCCCGCCCGGAGGTAAAGCCTTTAAAAAATGCAGTTCTTGTGATTCGAGGTGAAAAGAATACGGGATTTATTTTGTTTTTTCTGGCGGCATTTGCAGTTGTGATATGGATTGCAGGGCTGATAGCGGTTATGAAGTCTGAGTATCTGATGTATTTTATAGGTGTATTTCTTGTGGAAAGTTCAATGTGCATAGTAATAAAATTTCTGCTGCAAAGGAAATTTTTCTGTATTTCGATTACGGAAGATGATAAGATGGGCATTACTCTTATATCTGGCAAAAGAAGAAAAATTAACCTTGGAGATATTTCTGCAAGTACTGTGAAAGGAAGAAGATACACTTTAAAAGATAAAAATGGAAAAGTTATATATAAGTCAGATATTTTGGAAGAACTGGGAGTTGAGAATTATGTTGTTCTTACAAATTATCTGGAAGAGAAAGGGATACAGACAGAATATCCGGGAGATTCCGGTGACAGAAGCAGATATGCAAAATATGTAAACGGTGTGTGGGTGTGGAAAAAAGAAGATAATACATGGCAAAACAGAAATATCGAAAAAATACGCGGGGGAATTTATTTGCTTTCCGGAATTGTGGGTGTGGTAGTTATTTTAAGCTTTTTCCTCATGGATAAGGAGAATTTATCTGGGCGTCTTCTGATAGCAACTATAATGCCGGTATTGTTGTGGGGATTTATTTATATTTTTGCGTTAGATGTGTTATACTGCGGACCGCTTCCCAAAAATGTTGATTATAAATGGTCAAAATTTCATATGGGTTTTCCCAGAATTACACTGTTTGCCAATCTTGCAGCACTTGGAATATATCTGTTTCTCAGCAGGAATACAATAGTTACAATAGACACGTTTAAATTGTTTATCATTTCTTTGTGCATTCACATGGTTGTTTTTTTCCTTTTTTTCCGGAGAACAAAAAGGGAAATGCGTACATTCAATAATTTGTTTTTTATGCTTTTCTGGACGGCGGTTATTGTGTATCCGCTGGTACACAGTGTTTGTTATGCAACAGGGCAGCATATAGAGGATTATGAGATAAAGCTTCTGGAGAGGGAAGTGAAGGCAGTTAAAGATGCGGACGACAGATATTTCCTTACAGTAGAATTTGAGGATGGAAAACAGAAAAAAATAGAAGTGTCAGTATATACATATTATCGTGAATATCTGAAAGATGTTTTTTATACAGAAGTGACGGAAGGATTTGCGGGGATTCGGTTTATGGATTATTAAAACTATAAGAATTGTAAAAATGGTGCCGCATTGTTTCTTACGTTTTTGATAAATGAGAAAAGATATACGGAGGTGTCCCCATGACGGAAATTATTACATATATACAGGCGAACTGGACCGTCTGGCTCTTTGGGCTTGTTGGAGCTGTTCTTGGGTACATCATTCAGAAGCTCAGAGCGCAGCAGAAAGAGTACCATGCAATCGCAGAGGGCGTCCAGTCCCTTCTGCGGGAAAACATTGTAGCGAATTATAACAAGTATCAGGACAGAGGAAACTGTTCGATTTATGCAAAAGAATCACTGAAACACGTATATGAATCATATCATAGCTTAGGCGGCAACGACGTTGCCACGAAATTATATCATACTCTTCTGGAAATGCCGGAAGAGCCGAAGGAGGGATAAGAGATGGGAGCAGATAATACGATTTCATACATAACGGGAAGCCTTGCAGCAATGGGCGTACTGGCATTTTTTGTGGCGGTAATCGTACAGACAGTAAAAGAACTGCCTGTTTTAAAAAAACTTCCCACAAGCGCCGTGGCTCTTGGTGTTTCCCTTATCCTTTGCCCTCTTTCCCTGCTGGCATTCTGCGCTTATGCAGGAGAAAGCGTGACCTGGTATTTTATCTGTGCTTCCATTCTGGCTGCATTTCCTGTTTATCTTGTGGCAACTGGAGGCTGGGAGAGACTGCGTGACATATGGGAGAGGACAAAGTATAAAGATGGGGAGAGCTGATGGCTCTCCTTTTTTTGATACCGTAAATAAAACGAAACAGCAGGGAAAGCCTGCAAAATACGAAAGAAGGTTTTGAAAATGGAAAAGAAAAATGTAATAGAAAGACTGATCAATATAGCGGAAAAGGAGATCGGGTATCTGGAAAAGGCTTCAGAGAAAGACCTGGATTCTTTTACAGCAAATGCAGGGAGCGGGAATTATACAAAATACTGGCGGGACGTAAAGCCGGAGTATCAGGGGCAGCCCTGGTGTGCAGCTTTTGTCACCTGGGTGTTTGATCGGACGTTTGGAAAAGAAAATACAAAGAAGCTCTTAAAACACTATCCGTATGTGTACTGCCCGGATTTGGGAAACCGCTTTACAAAATATGCAAACCCCAAAGTTGGAGATGTAGTGATCTTCTGGAGAAACGGCACATTTGCCCATACGGGGATCGTGACGGCGGTTTCTGGAGACAGATTTGAAACGATAGAAGGGAATACGTCCGGGGCATCGGGGATTATTCCCAATGGAGGTGGCGTGTGTAAAAAGAGTTATTATAACAGCCGGCTTCCGGGAACAAAGTTCTGCCGTCCGGAGTATTCCCTTCTGGAAAAAGGGGAAGACACTTCTGGAAGCCTGAGTAAATCTCCAAAGTGGACAGGCAGAGTAACCGCCAGTTCTTTGAACGTGCGACAGTGGGCAGGAACGAAATATCCGAAGCTCAAATCCTGCCCGGAGCTTTCCCGTGGAAAGACAGTGGAAGTGTGCGATACAGTAAAAGCGGAGGACGGAGAAGACTGGTATTATGTGAGGATAGACGGAAGGATTTACGGGTTTGTGTGCGGGAGGTACATAGAAAAGATTTAGGCTTCCTTTATAAAGGGAAACGTGATACTCTGAGAATATAAGAGGATAGATTCTTGTTTTGTGTCAGAATTGAAAACAAGGTAAACTAGATATTGGGGCGTATAAACAAGCAGAGCGGTTTTAGGAGAAACGATCGGTTTCTCTTTGGAAATGCGGAATTCTATGTGAGGAGGAAAGTATGGGACTAAGTTTGATGATATTTTGGAAAGAAATGATAAAAGGGTTATATGAAAAGCAGTTACTTTCAGAGAAAAGCTATAGCTGTTTGCAGGAGTTTTTGGATACAGAGGAATGTAAGAAAATATTGTCTGTAAGTATCAAAAATATAGAAGAAAAAAACCTGTACCAGCAAAAAATCATACATATTTTAGATAACTATGAATGTGACAGGGAAGACGAAGCTGTTTTGTGCTATGATAAAATTTCACTGGAAAAGAAAGTTGCCTGTGTAAATGAGTTTTATGAAAAGGGAAGGCTATATATTCTGCTTTGGTATATCTGCTTTTCCCAATTTGATAAAATAAGAGAAGAAATGGAATCAAACGTCTGCTATCGTAAGTATCAGAAGAAAATGTCTCTGGAAGGCGGCAAGTTCAGCTTAAATCCACTTCATGATTTGTGTATAGGAGGGGTAAAAAGAGGTGAACTGTATAAATGAGTGCCGAAAGATATTCGGGAAAAAGTAGAGTTTGGTTTTGATGAGGAAGGAAAACTTCTTATAGAAAAATGGCATAAGGACGAACAGGAATTAAGGAGTATCAGCTTTTATTTCTATTCCAAGTCATATGTTTTCAGTTTTTGGTTTAGAATAGACAGAGATGCTGAAGCACACTTAGAATATATATATCTTCAGGAGTGGGAAGAAGAGAAGATTTCAGGCTGGGAAAGAGCGACGATGGAGTACAGCTTGAACGGAAGGTTTTGGAAAAGAGGCGTTTGGAAAATACGTGCGGAGAAAATGGAGTATAAAGATAAGATTTTAAAGTTTTGGTTAAGCAAAGACTTTATATTTCCCGAAAAAAGTATGTCTTCGAAAGTGGGACAAGGACTGCTTGGTTGTGACTTGTATCAGTTTGAACATGATGAAAACAGGAGATTAACGATATACAGAACTTGTAAAGATGTTTTGGCTGTTGACGAAGGAAGAGAACCGGAAGATGTACCAGACGATATATATAAGTATGAAATAATAAGTTCAGGTACAGAACCGGAGGCAAGCAGGTGGAAAAGACCGAATTATTTTAACAAATAAAAAATAAATCGTTTACTGGTATGAGGATAAGAGGGCGAGTTAATTGAACCAATCAGAAAGATACAATAATAAAGAATAATGCTTACGACCTTGGGGGCAACATGATCCGCATGGAGGAGTACGCTTTTACAAAGGCGGACAAGGCTCTTCCGGCAACTCAGGTAAAAACAATCCGCGGAACTTTTGACAGCACATGGAAGGACCAGCTTCTCACCTGGAATGGGGTTTCCATGACATACGATGCCATTGGAAATATGGTAAAGAAGGGAAATACCACCTACACCTGGACACAGGGAAGGAAGCTTTCCGCGGTAAATAATGGAAAGAAGATCCAGTATTTCTACGACCACACAGGACTGATTGATGAAAACGGCGTAAGCGTGGTGCAGTACCAGTACGACAGTTGGGGAAAACAGATAAAAGATGGAAAATCTCTTAAAGAGTTGAATCTGATAGATGTGGCAAGTTCTGCTATTAGTTGTGCAGTTGCTGTAACTGGACCTGGTGCGGCATATGGCGCTAAGTTAGGACGTTTAAAAATAAAAAGGAAACTTAATAAGCTGAATTATGCAGGGAAAGGAATTAACTATCGTGTGCACCGTAGGATTATTGGCTGGGGATTCTATAGTGATGGAAAAACGGGAGAATCTTATACATATCCAATATATTCATCTTAAATGAAGGTAGAATATTGAGCTTTCTAAATAAAAGTAGAAAGCTCAATATTCTAGAAAGATTATATTTATTCTGAAAATATTAGTAAAAGAGGGAAGATGATGAAACATAGAAAAGCATTAACTACTATATTGGGAGTCATAATTGCAGTTTCCTTTTATCTTTTTTATGTCATTGATATTGGACGGGAAATGGAAGATGAAGTGTTGATTCCTGCCTTGCTTATAGGAATGCTTTTAATATGGGCAAATTTTGTGGCAGGGGAATCATGGCTTACGGAAAAGGGACTGGATGTGGGGCTATATCCGGATTCCAGAAATCCGTTGTATTTGCAGGGATTCTTTCGGAAATATTCATGGGAGAATCCAAAAGAAAGCATTTTTTCCGGGTTAAAATGCTGCTATTTCTATCAGGTGCACAGAGTGATTCAGGCAGTCGCTCTTTTATTATATGGGATTTATAACCATTATATATTTGGCGGAAAAGAAAATAAAATTGTTCTCGGCATTTTTGCAGTGTGGGTGATTTCAAACTTTGTGGTGGAAGCTGTAGTAAAGACGCGATATGTTTCTTTGTTAAGGAGTGAGCGTCCGGGTAAAAAATATTATCCTTTTCAATATCGGAAATGCACAGAGGCATTTAATGAAAAGCCGTCTGAATATATCTGTTCTCAGGAAAATCTGAAGCATATGCAGGAATTTTTCCGGGAAGAAATTTTAAATGGAACTATGAAGCGTTCAAAGATTATTCCGGTAGATGAGAAAACTTCAGTATGTTTTTATTATACGGAACAAGGAAATACAGCCGTTGTGTATGCAAAGGTTCGTACAGACAGCATAAAAAAAGAAAAGCTGCCAGAGCTTGACCGTATGTTTCAGGAATTTGCAGAAGACCATATACAGGACAAAGCCCAGGAAAAAGAGTGGTACTGTATGCCGGTTCTTATAGCGGATACTACCTCCGAGTGTTTCATGAATCTGATGGAAAAATCTATTTTTCAGGGAGAAAAGAAATACAGGCTTCCAGTTGGAATCTGTCTCAAGGAAAGAAAGATTTATATTCCAAACCAGAAGGAACTTTATAAAATGGATAAGTATCAGTTTATGGAAAAGAAGGCAAAAGATATTTTGGGATTAAAGTAATGGAGAGTTCAGAATGGGAAAAGTATATTTCTTATTGCTATTTTTCGCTGTATTTGGGATTTTTTCAGGGGAAAGAGGCGTAAATAACCGTCTGCGGGTCAGAGGGGCAGACGAAGGGGATTATAAAGATGCAAGGAATCCACTGTACAGATTGGGATATTTCAGAAAGTATTCCTGGCAGGGTTCCGGAAAAACGATTTTATCAGGAATCAAAGGGCTGTATTTTTGCGAACTTATGGCAGCAGCCCAGGTTGTTTCTATTATTTTATGTGGATATTATTACAGGGAAAGATACAGGTTTTGGGAAAGCAGAATATTAACAGGAATTGGTGCGTGGATTCTGGTAAATATGCTGGTATATTATGTTTTTCGCTATAAATACGGCAATATTTTAAAAAACGAGGGGAACGATAAAAAGTATTATCCTTTCCGATATAAAAAGTGCGCGGAGTTTTTTGAAGAAGAGCCATCTGTGTTTTCCTGTACAAAGGAAAATGTAAAGGAAATGCTCTCATTTTTCAGACAGGAAACATACAAGGGAGAGCTTTCCCATTCAAAGGTGATTGCCATTGATGAAAATACAAGTGTCTGCTTCTATTACAAGGAAGAGAGGGAGACTTTAAAAATATACGCGTTAATCTGTACAGACAGGTTAACAAAAGAACATCTTTCTGAGCTGGACGGAGTATTTCAGGAATTTCTGGAGCAATATATAGTCGGAAATATGGTTTCGGAAGAATGGTACTATGACCTGATTTTTATGGCAGGGCATATGTCGGAATGTCTGAAAGAAATGGTGACAAAATCCATGATTCAGTTGGAAAAAAGATACCGTCTGCCTGTAGCCGTGTGTCTGGAAGAAGAGAAAATATATATGCCGAACCAGAAGGATTTGTATGGAAAAGAAGAACTTGAAAAGATGAAAAGGGAGATAAAAGGAATTTTAAAAACAGGAGAAAGATAAAAAATGGGTGAGGAAAAAATGACAGCGAAAGCGCCAGTTCAAGCAGCTGTGACAATTTTAGTACTGTGTATGGGAATAGGATATGAGATATGGGGACTACAGCAGATAGATTGGAGTAATCCAGAGAGTATAATACTTATGATAATTTTGAGTGCAGTTATGATAATCACAATATGGTATATTTTGTGTTTGGTTTTTGAAACAAGCAAAAAATTGATTATGGATAAAGAAGGGTGTACAGTGTCTGTTTGGGGACATAAAAAAACATACAAATGGGAAGAGTTGTGTGTAAAACAAATTGTATACAATACAAGTATTTTTTCAAGAAACTCATATGCCACACAGTATATCGAAGGTGTTATTTTTTCTCCAAAACCTGTAAAAAGAAAATACTCGGCATATATCACTTCTCATGAAAAAACACGTTACTGGAAAACGCTTTTCTATGTGAACTTTGTTTTGGAAGGAAAGAAAAAACAGCCGTATATGGGTCTGTATGAAGTAGAGAAAGAAGAGTTCTTCTCCAAAATGCAGGAGTGGGGAGTGGAACTGGAGGATATGCGTGAGAAAAAGTAAAGATAAATGATTCCAGGAGGTGTTCTTGGGTACATCATTCAAAAGCTCAGAGCGCAGCAGAAAGAGTACCGTGCAATCTCAGAGGGTGTCTAGTCCCTTCTGCGGGAAAACATTGTAGCGAATTATAACAAGTATCAGGACAGAGGAAACTGTTCGATTTATGCAAAAGAATCACTGAAACACGTATATGAATCATATCATAGCTTAGGCGGCAACGACGTTGCCACGAAATTATATCATACTCTTCTGGAAATGCCGGAAGAGCCGAAGGAGGGATAAGAGATGGGAGCAGATAATACGATTTCATACATAACGGGAAGCCTTGCAGCAATGGGAGTACTGGCATTCTGCGCTTATGCAGGAGAAAGCGTGACATATGGGAGAGGGCAAAGTACAGGGCTTTTATATGGACGATGACTTTGCAATTTGTTGTGGTAAAATGGGCTGGAGGTAGATAAAATGTGTTCAATAAATGAAGTTTTTGAAATGTTGAATTGGAATAATAGTGAGGAAATTCAACAAAAAGGAATTGAAGAAGCAAGTAAAATAAAATACATATCTATTTTGTTTCAACCAGTAGAAAATAAAGAAATATGGGAAAACTGCGCTAAAGTTATTGCAAAAAAAAACGACGAAATACTTTCGACATATATGATTATGTTATTTGAATGGTTGAAAGATGCGAATTGGCCAGGTTTTTTTGTGATTTACAACAGAATAAAGAAAATGAAACCAGATAACATTTGTTCAGATTATTCTTATTGTATTACAATGGCAAAAAAACAAAATGATGAAAGTTGGTTGGATTTTATGTCAGGATTAATTGAAAATCCTCAAATATACGAAAAACTTTCAAGAGAACATCAAGAACTAATGTCTAAACATTATAAGAATTTTTGGCAAAAGTAGATAAATTGAAGGTATAAAAATGAGCTGTGAACGGATAGTGTATTTTGGAAAACTAGCATATTTAAATATGACAAGAGAAACCAGCTTATCCGGGAGGAATTTCAAAGATATTTCTACATTAAAAACTTTAAAAGTGTCTGGATTTAAGGGGGTGTTTAAAATAGATAAAAAATACTGGCGATTTTGGAGAAGAGGGATTTCTTTAGTGGTGTTTGGGATTTTGGATATTGTGGGATTGAAAAAATCCATAGACTGGATGGAAATAGTGGGACTATGCGGTTTATCCATTCTTCTTCAGGAGAAATCCATATGTATATTTTATGACGAGTACAATGAGATAAGCTATAAATATGCAGAGGAAGAATATAGTAAGCCGAAGCACTTGAAAAAGCTTTTTGAATATTTCTTTTATGAAAAAACAGAGTTGCCTAAAATCATAATTAAAGGTGTATATATACAGGTGATTTTGGCGGTAATACATAATGTAGTGTCAATATTGCTGCTTTTATGGGACTTCCGTGCAATGGTTGGTGAACTGTTTATTTATTTTTTTATGGTTTACGGGGTACTTTTCTGGGTGGAATATAAGGGAACTAAGAAATGCTTTTTAAAAAAGTTTGTCAGGATAAATGCAAGGAATATCTGGTATTTATTTAAACGGTATTTTATTCTGAAAGAAGCGTGCAGAGAAAAAGAACCATGTCGAACTTGTGTTGGAAAATGCCGAATTTGTTCTATAAAAGTGAGGGGAAGAAAACAATATGCGGAGGTGGTATTACTGGGCAGTAAGAAAACATATAAGAAAGTTTTACTTAGAAATAAAGAGAAAGAGTATAGTGTAGATACAACAGGGATGTTGTATGAAATTTGTGGGGTTTTCTATTTGGAGTAGAAGAAATATTATAAGGCAAATAAGGAGGGAAGAAGACAATGGAAAAAAGGAGTTTCAAAAGATTGTAAAAGATAAAATGAAAGCAATGGGTTTTAAAGTTTCTGGCAATAGTATTTATAAAATTTTGAGTGAAGATTACGTAATAGGACTTTATTTGATTCACCGTTCGTATTGCAAAGGATACGTTATAGATGTTGGGGCTCTATATTTGCCGGACGGTGAAAAGTGGCCTATTCGAGGAGGCCTAGACTTTGATTGGTATTTATCTTTCTGGTTTCCCAAGAAACCAGGTGATAATATTTTAAAATATTTTGCGGAAGAAGATTATAATGAGTTGGATATGGAAAATTTGATGGATTATTTTGAATATGATACTCGCACAAAAGAAGAGTTGGAAATTTTATTAGATGCGAATATTCAAAAGTTTTTACTTCCTATATATGATAAAAAATATCCAATTCAATACTATGAAAAGAGAAACAGCGATTTGGTTGTGCAACGCTGGGAAATTGTAGATAAACTGCTGCCACTGGGGAATTTTGATAAAGATAAAATTTATAATTTCAAGAAAAAATGGGAATCAGGGACCAGAATAACCAAAGAAGAATGGGAATTATTGGATCGAGGTTAAAAATAAACTTAAATGTTTGCAGGAAGAAGCTGAAAAAATTTTTGGAAACATGGAAACATCTACATGAAACATATCATAACTTAGGCGGCAACGATGTTATCACAAAATTACATCATACTATTCTGGAAATGCCGGAAGAGTCAATAGATAAGAGACAGGAGCAGATAATACGATTTTATACATAAGGGGGAATATTTTGGGATATGCTGCGAACAGCAAACAAGTTGCGATAGATGGTTCTATAAATGGTGTTATGTGGGGTGGAATAGGTGCGCTTGATGAGGCATCTTAAATGTAGTCTATAGAATTGACAAAAGATATAGACGGAATATACGAATAAGCGGAGGAAAGATATGAGAGTACGACACCATTATTGTATAGATGAACGAGAAAGTGTGGTAGAGTTTTTGAAACGATACCAAATATCGTATGAAGTAATTGGAATGGTAGGAGATAAAACTATAATATTTGATATTTATGAGGATCAATATAGTTATGAAATGTTTAAAAAATCTTTTCCCATGCTAAGTATTAGTTCTTTTAAAAATTTGGAGTTTTCTAAAGAAGATATAGAAAAATCAAAATGGTTAATGGTAAGTTGCAGGGGGACAAATGTTGAATATGTATTTCAAAAAGAGGCATTTCAATATTCATGTCCGTATAAGATACCTTTTCATAAGAAACCTTTTTATAGACATTTTAAGCAAATATCGAATTTAACAGTAGAAAAAAATGTAAAATGGGGAAAGAGACAATTTTTTAGTGGCCCAAACAGTATGGAAAATATAATTTTTTGTTCTGAGAGAACAAAAAATATTTTGGAAAATAGATGGGAAGGATTACAATTTAAAAATGTTATAAATAAAAAGGGTAACGATTATATTGATGATTTATATCAACTATTTTTTGAAAATTCCATTCCATTTTCTGCTTTCGTAGATGCAAAAAGTGTACGGTGTCATAAGTGTAGAAAGAAAATGATATTAGTATCAGATTGTATATTTAAAATAAAAGAAGAATATTTGCAAGATTCTTCAAAAGTTTATCAAACAGGAGAGGTTATAACTGATGGAAGAATTTTTGGAGAAACAGTAGTATTGTACATTGTTCCTCAAGAGTTTTACAGGTACTGTGAAGAACGGGGAATGAATCGTGGAATGGACTATAGACCCGTTGAGTTAGTGTAAAATATTTATTTATATAAAGGCTGGTTTCAGTGAAAAAGGAGGTTCTATGGAAAAATTAAAGAAGATAGGAAATGGGTTAATCGGAGGAGTAATACTGTATATAATTAATATATTACGAGCTTGGACAATACATAATATGGATTTTCCAGAGTTTGAGAATGTTTTCTTTTTTCTTGATTTATTTGGTATCTTTATTGCTGTATTTTTAATATTATATAAACAAACTACAACAAAAGATTCCATTGTAAATGCAAGTGTTATGATGTTGGTATGGACTGTTGTTGAATTTTGGGGAGAAAGGTATGTATTAAAATTTTTAAATATAGAGCATCCCTATGACAGTAATGGTTATGGAATGATAATAGGAATATACATGATGGCAATCATTGTGATACTGGTGCTTACGATATTGATAAAGGCATTTGTGAGATTTTGTAAAGGGTATTAAAGTGTTCTTTTGCAATAAATATTGAAGGCGTCATTTTTTCGCCGCAGCCTGTGAAAAGAAAAAAACAGGCATATATCACTTCTTATGAAAGGGCTATTTTGGGGGAGTTAGTGTTAAAAGGAGGACAGTTAATAATGAAAAAATATATTTGGTATTTTGGTATATACGTATTGATGGAGTATATATTTGCAGTGATATTGATAAGTGTTCATGGACCTATTGAATCTTGGGTAGGAAGTACGATTTATAGTATAATTGAGTATATACCTTTTGCAATAATAGTAAAAAAAATGGGCAACGATGTAGAATTATCTGGGATAGTTAGAGTGATTGCGAAATTTTTTTGGCTTATTTCAACTATAGGATTGATTATGGAGACTATTTTAAAAGCCATAGTATATTACAAGCTGATTTAAAAGGGTATAGAGATTGTTTCGAGAGAGATAAATAAATGATTTCAAGGAGGTGTCCCCCATGACGGAAATTATTACATATATACAGGCGAACTGGAGCGTCTGGCTCTTCGGGCTTGTTGGAGCTGTTCTTGGGTACATCATTCAAAAACTCAGAGCGCAGCAGAAAGAGTACCGTGCAATCGCAGAGGGTGTCCAGTCCCTTCTGCGGGAAAACATTGTAGCGAATTATAACAAGTATCAGGACAGAGGTAACTGTCCGATTTACGCAAAAGAATCACTGAAACACGTATATGAGGCGTATTATAGCTTAGGCGGCAATGGGCGTACTGACATTTTCTGTTTATCTTGTGGCAACCGGAGGGTGGGAGAGATTGTGTGACATATGGGAGAAGAGAAAGTACAGGGAGAGCTGATGCTCTCTTTTTTTGTACGCTAAATGAAGGGAAACAGTGGGGAAAACTGGTATTATGTGAGGATAGATGGAGGGATTTATGGATTTGTGTGCGGGAGGTACATAGGAAAGATTTAGGCTTTCTTTATAAGGAGAAACGTGATACTCTGGGAATATAAGAGAATAGTTTTTTGTTTTGCAGCAGAATTGAAAACAGGAAGAATGTCCGTCACTTAAAAGGCTGGCTATTTTTCCACCGGTGGGATTTGAGGGGGAGATAGATTATACTCCTTTATATAATCTATCGTCTGTGGAAGGCTTAATATGCGGAGAAGAAGAGTATTGTGAGATTGACTTTTCAAAAATGGCAGATCATTAGAAGATATTTCAGCGTTGGAATCTGCAAAAACAACATTAAGAAACCTCAGGATAGATGCCTGCGGAAAGATTAAAGATTTTTCCGTGTTGGAAAAGCTTGAAAATCTGGAGGTTTTGGTTTTGCACGGAAATAATTCGATTCCCAATCTGAATTTTTTGAAAAAGCTTCCCAATCTTCAACACTTCAGTATTACTATGAATGTGGAAGATGGAGACTTAACGCCGTGTCTTAACATTCCATTTATGGGATATGTGCGGAACAGAAGGCATTACAATTTGAAAAACGAGGATTTTCCTTCTCATGGAGGATACCGCCAGAAAATAAGATGTCCGGAATCGGAGCTGTGGAGAAAATGGTCGTATATATATGAGCCGGAATTTTACTGGGAGATTTATAACAGAAACGCTCAAAATGATTAGGGAGAGTAATAATATATAAATACAAGAGGCTGCACATTATTACTTAGTGCTGCAATATGAAAAGAGGTAATTTATGTATATTCCAATTATGATTTTATGGTATTGCATTGCTTTTTTGATTTCTACTATAGAAAACGGAAAAAATCTTGGAGAGGCAATGATTTATATTGAAGCATTGGTGTTTGTGTACTGGTATTCAGGAAAAATCTCCCTTTTGGGACGAGATATGGAAATATATGAAAATATGCGAACGGAAAAGAATCCTCTTTATGTGCAGGGGCATTTTCGTAAAAAGTTTAAATCACATACGATGGATACATTTTTTCAAGATTTAAAGGTGTTTTATTTTTCGCAGATTCAGGCGATTATCCAGATTTTGTTATTATTGATTTGGGGAATCAGCAGTTTTTTTACATATAAATGGAATGATGCTATATGGATAATTGGAACGTGGTGTATAGGGACAGGAGTAATACAGTTAATTGCCGGACAATATTATAGAAGAATCCTGTTATCTCCGGCAAAAAATTCTCTTCATTCCGGAATAAAGTGGAATTTATTTGCAAATCCGGGAATAGCAAAGGCAACACCGGTGGTTCCTTTGGGATATGGATTTGACAGTTTTGGGGAAGTGGCAGAATATCTTGGAAAAAATTTAAAAGAGACGGGATACAAGTTTCAGGATAAAAAACACATAAGTGATGATGGAAAAGTCTGGTTTTATACAAATAAAACAGAAAAATACCTTAAAGTATTTGTTCTTGTTAAAGTAAATCAGCTTGAAAAGAAACAGTGTAAAGAACTGGATGATGTGACAGAAGCTTTTTTAAATGAAAATCTGGGAAAGAAAAAAGAAGATTTCTCATATTCTGTACGATGTATCTGTCTTGTATGTGCAGAGCAGATAAGTTTGCCATATCGAAATTTTGTAATGAATGCTGTCCATCAAAGGAGAAGGCTGTACTATTTGCCTGCGGGAATCTGCTTTGAAGAGGGGGAATTTGAAATTGCAGAGATTGAGATGAATCAGTTAAGAGGTGTGCCTCATGAGCAATATGAGAGTATGCGGGAAGAATTTTTATCTCTTGTGGATTATGAGCAGAAACTATCTTTTTCAGGACATTTGAAAAGATTTAAAAAAATGAAAAGTCATGCAAAAGCTCAGGGAGCAGGAAAGGATGTATGGAAACGATATGAGTAAAAGACAATCTTTTATCACATTAGAAAAGATGTATGGAATCCTATTAATTGTAACTGGAATTTTATGGTGGGTATTCTGGTATATGAATCCATTGGAACGGCAGATTACATCGTATATATGGGTTGCAATAGTGGGGTTGTTATGTATCTTTACAGGGGGAGCAGAAATTTTACTTATGTCCCGACCGGCGGTAAAGCCTTTAAGAAATGCAATTCTTGTGATTCGAGGTGAAAAGAATACGGGATTTATTTTGTTTTTTCTGGCGGGATTTGCAGTTGCGATATGGCTTGCGGGGCTGCCGGTAGTTGAAGAGATTGAGGGGGTAACATATGTTACAGTTATAGTCCTTGGAATTTGTTTAGAAGGTATGATGTGTGGGGGGATAAAATTTCTGTTGCAGAGGAAATTTTTCTGTATTTCGATTACGGAAGATGGTAAGATGGGCATTACTCTTATATCTGGCAAAAGAAGAAAAATTAATCTTGGAGATATTTCTGCGAGTATTGTAAAAGGAAGAAGATATATTTTAAAAGATAAAAACGGAAAAGTTATATATAAGTCAGACATTTTGGAAGAACTGGGAGTGGAGAATTATGTTGTTCTTACAAATTATCTGGAAGAGAAAGGGATACAGACCGAATATCCGGGAGATTCCGGTGACAGAAGCAGATATGCAAAATACGTAAATGGTGTGTGGGTGTGGAAAAAAGAGGATAATACATGGCAAAACAGAAATATCGAAAAAATACGCGGGGGAATTTATTTGCTTTCCGGAATTGTGGGTGTGGTAGTTATTTTAAGCTTTTTCCTCATGGATAAGGAGAATTTATCTGGGCGTCTTCTGATAGCAACTATAATGCCGGTATTGTTGTGGGGATTTATTTATATTTTTGCGTTAGATGTGTTATACTGCGGACCGCTTCCCAAAAATGTTGATTATAAATGGTCAAAATTTCATATGGGTTTTCCCAGAATTACACTGTTTGCCAATCTTGCAGCACTTGGAATATATCTGTTTCTCAGCAGGAATACAATAGTTACAATAGACACGTTTAAATTGTTTATCATTTCTTTGTGCATTCACATGGTTGTTTTTTTCCTTTTTTTCCGGAGAACAAAAAGGGAAATGCGTACATTCAATAATTTGTTTTTTATGCTTTTCTGGACGGCGGTTATTGTGTATCCGCTGGTACACAGTGTTTGTTATGCAACAGGGCAGCATATAGAGGATTATGAGATAAAGCTTCTGGAGAGGGAAGTGAAGGCAGTTAAAGATGCGGACGACAGATATTTCCTTACAGTAGAATTTGAGGATGGAAAACAGAAAAAAATAGAAGTGTCAGTATATACATATTATCGTGAATATCTGAAAGATGTTTTTTATACAGAAGTGACGGAAGGATTTGCGGGGATTCGGTTTATGGATTATTAAAATTACTGTACAGTGAACGAAAGAAAAAAGAGGGGAAAGCGGGAGACTGAAATGAAGCATAGAGCAACATTGACAGTTATATTTGGAGTGATAGCAGTTGCATGTTTTTTCTTTGTGACCGAATTAAATGGCTCATCATATGAAGTGATGGGGTTTACTTTCTTTGGGAGCATTATGTTAATATGGGCAAATTTTGTGGCAGGGGAATCATGGCTTACGGAAAAGGGACTGGATGTGGGGCTATATCCGGATTCCAGAAATCCGTTGTATTTGCAGGGATTCTTTCGGAAATATTCATGGGAGAATCCAAAAGAAAGCATTTTTTCCGGGTTAAAATGCTGCTATTTCTATCAGGTGCACAGAGTGATTCAGGCAGTCGCTCTTTTATTATATGGGATTTATAACCATTATATATTTGGCGGAAAAGAAAATAAAATTGTTCTCGGCATTTTTGCAGTGTGGGTGATTTCAAACTTTGTGGTGGAAGCTGTAGTAAAGACGCGATATGTTTCTTTGTTAAGGAGTGAGCGTCCGGGTAAAAAATATTATCCTTTTCAATATCGGAAATGCACAGAGGCATTTAATGAAAAGCCGTCTGAATATATCTGTTCTCAGGAAAATCTGAAGCATATGCAGGAATTTTTCCGGGAAGAAATTTTAAATGGAACTATGAAGCGTTCAAAGATTATTCCGGTAGATGAGAAAACTTCAGTATGTTTTTATTATACGGAACAAGGAAATACAGCCTTTATGTATGCAAAGGTTTGTACAGACAGCATAAAAAAAGAAAAGCTGCCGGAGCTTGACCGTATGTTTCAGGAATTTGCAGAAGACCATATACAGGACAAAGTCCAGGAAAAAGAGTGGTACTGTATGCCGGTTCTTATAGCGGATACGTCCTCAGAATGCTTTCTGGATTTGATGGAAAAATCCATTTTTCAGGGAGAAAAGAAATACAGGCTTCCGGTGGGAATCTGTCTCAGGGAGAGAAAGATTTATATTCCAAACCAGAAGGAGCTTTACAAAATGGATAAGTATCAGTTTATGGAAAAGAAGGCAAAAGATATTTTGGGATTTTATCAGGAATCAAAGGGCTGTATTTCTGCGAACTTATGGCAATAGCCCAGGTTGTCTCTATTATTTTATGTGGATATTATTACAGGAAAAGATAAAAAGTATTACCCTTTCCGATATAAAAAGTGTGCGGAGTTTTTTGAAGAAGAGCCATCTGTGTTTTCCCATTCAAAGGTGATTGCCATTGATGAAAATACAAGTGTCTGTTTCTATTACAAGGAAGAGAGGGAGACTGTAAAAATATACGCGTTAATCTGTACAGACGAGTTAGTAAAAGAACATCTTTCTGAGCTGGACGGAGTATTTCAGGAATTTCTGGAGCAAGATATAGTCGGAAATATTTGTATGGAAAAGAAGAATTTAACAGGATGAAAAGGGAGATAAAAGGAATTTTGGAGTAGAAAAATGAGTTCAGGGAGGTGTATGAATGGACGAAGATATTATTGAAGAAATGGTAGATACATTGTTTGCGAAAAAGTGGAGAAAACGGGCAAAATATGATTTTGTTTCAAGGAAACGGAGAGAGACAGCGTTTTTTCGATATAATAGCGGAGAGTATTTAGATAATGCAGCTATAAAATATAATGTTACAAAACTAAGTGAAGAAGAAATATATTCTCTTGTACAGAAGGAAGGTGGAGAACAAAAATGTTTTGTTATTATGTGTTTTAAAAATGGGATTTACGATTCTCTAAAAGGAATAAATGAGGTGATGAAAGAAGGATTGGGAGGAATTATTTATTTTGGGAATGGCGTAGGATATTTTCAGGGAGAACAATATATTGGTCCGCCTGACAGATATATTTTAGTGAAAAAGCAGAGGAATGAATACCGGGAGGTGAAAAAATGGAGTTTACTTACGAGAACAGAAAAGAAATAGAAAAACAGTATATACATGACAGTGAGTTTACAGGTTTTGAGTATGATTATGATAAAAGAGAAATCAGGCTTTTTTGTGATTACTACTTTTTGGATAACTACCATCCAAATGAAAGAAACCGCCTGTTTTTCAGAAATGTTATATTTTGCGAGATGCAAAGCTGCGAATTTTGGGGCATGGGAAATTCTATTCTTGAAATATGGGTAGAAGAAAATACAGAACAGATACAAGAGTTAATGAAAAAATTTGAAGAAAGTAAACAACCGGGTGATATATGTCGTCTGGTAAATGGAACAAAATATCTGGAAATAGGACTGCTGCTTAATTCAGGAGATACCATGTTGATCATCTGCGAAAGCTTGTGCTGGGAGAAGGAGAGCCTGGATAAAAAAATTGCGGATTAAAAAAATAATATATGGAGAAGGCTATGTATCATATATGGACTTTGGATAATTGGGAAAAAAAGATTGATATAACAGATAAAAAACATAGAACAGGTTTGCGGTTGAGGTTTGATAAGGAGGTTGACAATGAAGTGCGCAGAGCTTGTAAAGAGTTTGCTGCATTTTTGAGAAAAGAATATTTTTTTCCAATAAGAGTTGTTGTTTATGTGAAAAGAACCCGAAGAATTTTGTCTATAGATGGAGAAGCTGTGGTTGGAACTTTTTGGAGAGTAGATGATGATTATGATATAGAACCGCATATACGTCTTGCGGCTGGTGATTACGGGGAATTATATAAAAGATGGGGGAAAGACAGAGCTCTGACTTCCATATTACTGACTTTTGCTCATGAATTGACACATTATTTTCAGTGGATTAATGAGTTACATTTAACGCAAATTGGAGCAGAACGTCAGGCAACAGTATATGCAAGATATATATTAGATGAGTATGCAGAAACAAGGGAACATCCCTGACCGGAGGAAAATCTGAGATGGATAAAAATATAAAGTACGTAAAGGATGTCTGGAAATGGAAAGAGGAAGATAATACGTGGCAGAACAGAAATATTAAAAGAATAAGCCGGGGGATTTATCTGATTTCCGGAATGATACTTGCAGCGGCGTGTATAAGTGCTTTCAGGATTCATACAATGCCGGTTTCCGTCTGGCTTTTGGTAATTACAGTTCTGCCGTTATTTCTCTGGGGGTATGTTTTTATTTTTGGACTGGACGTAGTATATTGTACATGGATTCCGAAAAATGCAGATTCTCAGTGGAGAAAATTTCATATGCGTTTTCCGGCGTTTGCAATGCTTGCGCAGATTGTGGTATTTGGTCTGTACATTTTTCTGGGGAAAAACAGAGCGGTTACGGTAGATACATTTAAATTGTTTATCCTTTCTTTTTGTATTCATGTAGTTGTGTTTTTTCTATTTTTAGTGCGGACAGGGAAAAAGATGCGGACATTAGATAACCTGTTTTTTATATTTCTCTGGACAGGAATTATGATATATCCGTTTGTACATAGTGTTTGTTATGCAGCGGGACAGCCGATGGAAAATTATGAAGCAAGGCTTGCAGATACAGAAGTGGCTGGAAATAAAGAAGCGGATGACAGGTATTATTTTACAGTGGAATTTGAAGACGGAAAACAGAAAGAAATAGAAGTGTCCGGATATACTTACTACAGTAATTATATGAATGATGTTTTTTATGTGGACAAGGCGGAATCTTTTGCGGGAATACGTTTTATTGACTGGCAGGGAAAAGAAACTCCCGTACTTTTTACCGGATTTTTCATGGCTGCGTTCCTGGGATGTATTGTTTCACTGGTGCAGTGGTCCGGGAACAGAAGAGGAGGAAATACACGTATTGGCTATGAAATGGAATTGCTTGAGGAGAGAAGAGAAAAATCCAATCCGTTTTTTAACAGAAATAAACTCAGAAAAAAAGAAATACGGCATACTGGATTATCAGATATAAAAGGAATATATTTCTGTCAGATGCAGGGGTTGTTTCAATTGGGCGTACTTGTTCTGTATGGTGCTTTCAGTCTGTTCACCAGAGGGGCACGTTATCGAAATATAGAAAAAATTCTGATAGTCTGGATTGTGGCGGGAATCATAATTCGAATGGGTGTAGAGTGTTATTATGGTATTTTTGTAAAAAATGAAATGGTACCGGGGCGTTTTTCCAAGTATCCGTGGAAGCCGTTTACGTATACAGGAGCGCAAAGGCTTGGCGCAATGCCTGTAACGGATATGTACAGTGAAAAAGAGGAGTTGTTTCACCATTTTATGAAGTCCTGCAAAAAACAGGCGTATAAATTCTGGAATTTTTATCATCTTCAGGAGGAAGAGGATACTTGTTTTTGGGTAAGAGAAGGAAACGGACTGGATATTTTTTCATGTTTTTATGTACGGGAGCTGGAAGATGAGCATATGGAAAAAATGAATCGGATTTTTCGGAAATTTATGGAGGAATACCTGGGAAATCCGGTAACAAAAATGTCGATATATTTTACCTTTATCATATGCGTGGAGAAAGAAAATGCCTGTTTTCACAGAATGATAAATAAAGCAGTTATTCAGGGAAATGGAAGATACCGGCTGCCTGTAGGAGTCGTTTTGGAGGAAAAAGAAGTCCTGATTAGTCCGCAGATTTCAGGAAAAGGTATCAGGGAGTATAACAAAATGAAAAGAGAGTTTAGAGAAATGATAAAGAGATAGTGGAAGCAGGAGGAATATCTATGTGGAATGATATCAGAGATGAAAAAATACTGGAAGAATTTATGGAAAGTATGGATTTTTTTCATGACAGTTGTATGAAAGAAATGAAATATGTAAGCGGTGCATATGTTGAGGAAGATTTGGGGATGTATCCTGTGAATGACAGGAGAATTTTAAACGTTATCATACAGCGTCAGTATGAAGAAAATTCTATGATTGAAATGGAGTTTTCCGGAATGAAATATTTGCAGCTAAAACCTGTAGAGGAAGAGTGGACAGGGGAAATCCACGATGCAACTATGATTTTAAAAGAAGACCGTGTATATTGGTGTGACTGCTGGGGTTTTACAGAGGAGACAATAAAAGAATATACGGGAACTGTAATCTGTGCAGAAAAAGTCAGATGGCGGTCTGTAGAAGGACATATGGGAAATGAGGAGTTTTTCCGGTCGGTTGTTTCGTGATAGATAAATCTATGTCAAAAGCCGAAGCAGTTGTTTCCAAAATGGAAACAACTACGGCAGATGGTAAGCGATACAATACAAACTATTATAATCTGGACGCTATTATTGCTGTCGTATACTGTATTCATTCTAAAAAGGCTACGATAAATCACGGATATTTACACTCAGTGCAGTGTTTCGATGTAGTGCTGCCTTTTCTTCAAACAGAGACGATGTTGGAAAAAGCTGCTTTTGATGTAATCCGTCAGGCATCAGAGGAGAATGTGATTTACCCAGAAGAAATAATTTTAAAATATATGTTGCAAAACCCGTCCGTACAAGTGCTATAATGTACGTATAAGTACAGGTTTGAAAGAGAGGGAGAAAATTATGCTTGAGAAATTAAAAGAAGAGGTTTACAGGGCAAATATGGATTTGCCGAAGTACGGTCTTGTTACATTTACATGGGGAAATGTAAGTGGAATTGACAGAGAAAGCGGACTTTTTGTAATTAAGCCAAGCGGAGTGGATTATGATAAGCTGACGCCGGAAGATATGGTTGTAGTAGATTTGGAGGGAAATCGTGTAGAAGGAAAATATAATCCTTCTTCTGACACACCGACACATGTAGAGCTTTATAAGGCTTTCCCGGAGATTGGAGGAATTGTACATACGCATTCTTCCTGGGCAACAAGCTGGGCGCAGGCAGGGCGCTCTATTCCATGTTATGGAACGACACATGCGGATTACATTTACGGAGAAGTTCCATGTGTGCGCAATCTCACAAAAGAAGAGATTGATGAGGCATATGAAAAAAATACAGGAGTTCTCATCGCAGAGTATTTTAAAGATAAAGATTATAATGCAGTTCCTGCAGTTCTCTGTAAAAACCACGGACCGTTTACCTGGGGGAAAGATGCACACGAGGCAGTGCATAATGCTGTTGTATTGGAGGAAGTCGCAAAAATGGCATCTCGTTGTGAAATGATCAATCCTGATGTAAAGCCGGCTCCACAGGAGCTTCAGGATAAGCACTATTACAGAAAACATGGTGCAAACGCATATTACGGACAAGAAATAGCGTTAAAGTAAGTGAAAAAGAGAATTGAAATATCGTGTGCATGATATTTCAATTCTCTTTTTATTTTGTTTTAAAGACATATAAGGTATAAAACGTGATTTTGATGCATGAAAGAAAATGAAAAAAATAGAATAAATGAAATTAAATGAAATTATGTGAAGCGAGAATGAGAAGTGTATTGTACGATTTGCATAAAAAATATATAATAAAACTGTGCAAAAGGGCGATTATTACAAATGATGTTGACAAAATATGAAAGAAGAGGTAAGATAATGATGAAAAGAGATGAAAAATAATGAAAATAAATGAAAGAAAGGAGCTGGAATAAATGAATTATGCAGGAAGAATGAATTCATTTATTTTTAAAGGTGGAACAGTACTTGATGCAATCAAAGAGTACAAGACAATGAAAGGTCTTACACATTTGGAATTTAACTATCCTGAGCACATAGAAGGGTATAATTTGAAAGATATTAAAGATACAATGGGGGATTTAAAGGTAAACGGATTTGCTATTCGTTGGAGAAATCGTTTTACAAACGGAAACTTTAATAATCCGGATCCTGCGCTTCGCCAAGAAGCAGTGGATATGTGCAAAAGAGGTATTGATGCGTGTCGTGAGTTAGGTGGAGAGGTAATTACTCTCTGGTTCGAAAATGATGGTTTTGATTATCCCTTTCAGATCGATTATGAAAAAAGCTGGAATAATATGGTAGAGGGAATCAGAGAAGTTGCAGATTATGCACCGGATATGAAGATAAGTGTAGAATACAAACCGTTTGAACCAAGGAATTATTCTCTTATTGATAGCACAGGAATGACGCTCCTTCTTATCAATGATGTAAATAAAGAAAATGTAGGATGTACTCTGGATTTTTGTCATATGCTGATGAAAAATGACAGTCCGGCATGCGGTTTAGCTCTTGCTGCAAGTAGAGGAAAATTGTTTGGACTCCATATGAATGATGGATATGGATGGATGGATAGCGGAATGATTTTTAGTTCTGTTAATTTGGGGCTTTCATTAGAATTTGTATATTATTTGAAAAAGTATAATTATCAAGGTGTTACATTTTTCGATACGTTTCCAATTAGAGAAGGTGCAAAAGAAGAAACGCAAGCGAATATAGATGCTTTTGAAAAACTTCTTCATTTAGTAGAAGAGACAGGAATGGAAAATGTGGAAAGTGTGATTTCAAAATGCGATGGTGTACAGGCGCAGAGACTTGTACTTAGCATGTTGAAATAGAAACGTGAAAAAAAGAAAAAGAAAAGGAGACAAAAAAATGAAAAAAAGAATCGCATTATTATTAAGTATGGCAATGACATTTAGTTTGGGAACATCTGTATCTGCCGAAGCATTTAATCCAGACAAAGTGGAAGATGCAATGAGTATTGAGCAAGTTCGTGAAAGCCTTGGAGAAGAAGTTCCGGTGGCCAAAGATCTTCAACTTGGAGCTATTGCAAAATCTTTCTCAAATGAATTTTGGCGTACTTTGGAAGAAGGATATGGCGCTGCAGAGGAAGCAGTGAAAGCAGCAGGGGTTGATATTTCTTTAACAGTAGATGGTCCTACAGATGAAAATGATGAAATTGGACAACAGACTATGACAGATAACATGGTAAATCAGGGGATGGATGCAATTATGGCGAGCCCTATTTCTGATGCCAATTTGACAGCATCTATTGAAGCTGCAAATGAGGCTGGAGTTGCAACTGTTAATGTAAATGATGGTCTTATTGCAGTAGCAAATAATTATGTAGGACCAAATGCTTATCAGAATGGACAGCTTGCAGCAGAGTGGCTTGATGAGAAATTGGGTGGAGAAGGTGAAGTTGGCATTGTAATTGGTATGGCAAAAGCATTCGCAGCTATTGAGAGAACAGATGGATTTAAAGAATGGATTGAAGAAAATAATTCTGGACTTAAAGTTGTAGCAGAACAGAATGCAGACTGGGATCGTCAGAAAGCAAAAGAACTTGCTGCAACATGGATTCAGCAGCATCCAGATTTGAAAGCGATTTTCTGCAATAATGATACAATGGCACTTGGCGTTGTAGAAGCTGTGGAAGAAGCTGATGCAGACATTCTTGTTGTGGGTGTGGATGGCATTGGAGAAGCGTATGATTCTATTCGTGATGGAAAGCTTGATGCAACAATTGATTCTTTCCCATATTATATGGCACAGGTAGCTACAGAATGTACACTTCGTGTACTTGCTGGTCAGGAGGTGCCAAGAGTTGTTGCAACTCCGCAGGCATTGATCGATTCTGAAAATGTTGATACAGAAGCGGCAGATATCATTGGATGGAAAGATGCTGTGTACGTTGCTGCAAAATAAGTATATTCAGTAAAATCGGTCAGTATAAAATTGTTTCAGGGAAGCGCTGTGGATACAAATGTTTTTTCACAGCGCTTTTCATAAAAGTGGAGGATATAGATGGAGAAAGCGGTTGAGTTTATAAAAATAAATAAACGTTTTCCTGGCGCTCATGTATTAAAAGATATATCTTTTTCTGTAGAAGAAGGAGAAGTGCATGCTCTTCTGGGGGAAAACGGCGCAGGAAAATCTACGCTGCTTAATATTCTGCATGGTGTTTATACAGAGTATGAAGGAATAGTTAAGCTTCATGGCAAGGAAGTGCAGTTTAAAAACGTAAACGATGCCATTGTAAGTGGCAAGATATCGAAAGTACACCAGGAAACGTTAGTGGTAAAGGATTTGACGGTAGGACAGAATGTTACATTAGGTTATGAGCCGAAAAAAGGAAGTTTTGTAGATTTCTCGAAAATGGATGAGGAAGTAAATGCAATTCTTAATAAGCTTCATTGTAAATTTAAGTCGGAAGATCTGGTGAGTACGCTTACATCTGGAGAAATGCAGATGCTTGCAATTGCAAGGGCGTTATATCATCATTCTAATATTATTTCGCTTGATGAACCTACGGCTTCTCTTACATTAAAAGAAACAGAGGCGCTTTTTGAGGTGATTCGAGAATTAAAAGGGGAAGGCGTTACAGTTTTATATGTAAGCCATCATTTGGAAGAAATTTTTCAGATTTGTGACCGAGCAACTATATTAAGGGATGGAGAATTTATTGAAACATTAAATGTAAAAGATACAACCAGGGAAGGCCTGATTCGGTCAATGGTGGGACGTAGTGTAGCGGCTGTCGCATCAAGGCTGAAGCCCAGTCCCAAAACGAAGGAAGTTGTTCTGAAAGTGGAAAATCTTTCAAATGGAAATAATTTCAGGAAGGTTTCATTTGAACTTCATAAAGGTGAAATTCTTGGATTTTTTGGTTTGGTAGGTGCAGGACGTACAGAGGTGATGAGGACAATTTTCGGTGCAGACAGAAAAACGGGAGGAGATATTTATCTGAAGGGGAAAAAGATAACAGGCTCCTGGAATACAACAAAAGCATTGAAGGCAGGAATTGGACTTGTACCTGAAGACAGAAAAACGCAGGGATTTTTAAATTTATCGACAAATACAGATAATGTTTCTATTTCCAGTTTGGAAAAATATATGACAGGACCGTTTGTGGATGAAAATAAAAAAATGAAAAATGCGGAGCATTTCTTTGAGGAAATGGATGTTCATCCAAGGAGAATCGATTATCTTACAAAAAATATGTCCGGAGGAAATCAACAGAAGGTAATACTTGCAAGATGGATGTCAACAGATGTGGATATTATTATCTTTGATGAACCTACAAAAGGTGTGGATGTTGCTGCAAAAGCAGAAATTTATCGTCTTATGGAAGAAATGGTTGAAGAGGGAAAAAGTCTGATTGTGGTTTCATCGGAACTTCCGGAAGTTATGGGCATTAGTGACAGAATTTTAATTATGTGCGAAGGTGAACTCAGTGGAGAATTAATCCGCGGGGAAGATTTCAATGAAGATTTTATTCTTAATCTTGCTATAGGAGGTAATTGACGTGAATAGATTTATTACAAAATATAAACGAGAGCTTGTAGTTGGAACAGCTACTATTGCGATGGGAGCAGTTTTTACGATAATGAATCCTGCTTTCCTTACATGGAGAAATATCCTTACTATTCTTCAACAAATGGTTTTAAATGGAATTCTTGCAGTTGGTATGATGTTTACAATCATAACAGGAGGTATTGATTTATCTATTGGATGTACATTTGCTATTACGGGCATCAGTGTCGCATACTGCTGTGTGAATTTATCCATGAATCCTTTTTTGGCAATTTTAATAGGACTGGTAATAGGATTGGTATTAGGTGCTTTTAATGGTTTTCTTGTTACCCATATGAAACTTCAGCCATTTATTGCAACACTTGGTACAATGAGTCTGTATCGTGGTATTGCGTATGTAGTTACAGGGGGGCGTCCTGTAACGGGTGTTCCGGACAGTTATAGAAATATATTTAACGGTCGTATGGCATTTGATATTCGCTATTATATTATTGTTATGATTGTTGTTTTTATATTGGCATATATTATTATGTCAAAAACAAGAACAGGAGCATATCTTTATGCTGTAGGTGGAAATGAGGAAGCGGCAAAACTTTCTGGTGTGAATGTTGTAAAGACAAAGTATATTGCTTATATTATATGTGGAGTATGTTCTGCTATTGCTGGTATGGTGATGCTGGCAAGTCTTGGTTCAGCAGAACCTACAGCAGGAACAGGATATGAAACAAATGCAATTGCAGCAGCGGCAATCGGTGGCACACGTATGGCTGGAGGAAAAGGAACAGCATTGGGAACATTTATAGGTGCGCTGATGTTAGCGGTTCTTAAAGTGGGTATGGTAGTAATTAATGTGGATTCTTTCTGGCAGTACATTTTCACAGGTATTATTATTATTGTAGCTTCTTATTTTGAATTTGTTCAGGGAGACATTGCTGTATTTATGGCACGTAAAAAACAGAGGAAAGCATGAAGAAAATGAGAGATAAAATTATTGTAATTGGAAGTTTGAATTATGATATTGTCCTGAAGGTACCCAAGCTTCCAGAGAAAGGAGAAACCCTTCCTGCAAATGAGGCGGTTTTTAGTGCCGGAGGAAAAGGGGCTAATCAAGCGGTTCAGGCGGCGAAATTGGGCATAGAGACGTATATGGTTGGCTGTGTGGGAAATGATTCGATGGGAGATTTTCTTCTTGAAACAGCACAAGGCTATGGGCTTCACACAGAGTATATTCGCAGAACAAATGGAACAAGCGGAATGGGTGTAGTAAATGCCATAGAGGATGGAAGTGTTTTTGCTACAATTGTACGAGGCGCTAATTTTGAAATTACAGAAGAAGATATTAATAAAATTGAAGATCTTCTGGACAATACAGGACTTATGATTCTTCAAATGGAGATTCCGCAGGATAAAAATAAATATGCCATTGATATGGCAAAGAATCATGGATGCAGAGTGTTGTTGAATGCGGCACCTGCAGCCTCTCTTGAGGAAGAATATTTGAAAAAATGTGATATTGTTGTGGTTAATGAGGTGGAAGCTTCTTTTTATGCGAAAAAAACGATTGATACAATGGAAAAGGCATTAAAAGAAGTTGAGTGTATGGCGAAGCGTTTAGAAAATATTGTGATTATCACTATGGGAAAAGATGGTGCGGTTGTAAGCAATGGAGAACTAACTGAAGAAATTCCGGCTGACACAGTAAATGCAGTAGAAACAACCGGGGCAGGAGACTCATTTATAGGCGGAATAGGATATGCAATTATAAATGGAATGAATATTTTTGAAGCCTGTCGATTTGCGACAAAATGCAGTGCTATAACAGTATGTCGAATGGGAGCCCAGGATTCTATGCCTAGATTACAGGAATTACAATAAAACGCATATGAAAATTCCTACCAATGTGGTAAAATATGGTTATACAAATTGATTGAGGTGAGATAGTATGATTCCTTATGAAAGAAGACAGCAGATGCTGCAAATTATGGAAGACAATGAATTTGTGACCATAGAACAGCTAGTCAATGAATTGGATGGAATTTCTGAATCCACAGTAAGAAGAGACTTGAAAGCACTTTCTGATGATGGATTGGTTACGCTTGTCCGTGGAGGAGCTTCCAGAGTGCGAACAGGAAGTTCCTATGATACAGGGGTAGATTCCAGATTGATTCTGAATGCAGAGGCAAAAGAGAGAATTGCAAAATGTGCTGCTGATCTTGTGAAAGACGGCGAAGTAATCTATATAGATGCGGGAAGCACAACATTAAAGATGATTCCGTATTTGAAAAATAAGGACATAACCATCGTAACATCAAACGTTCTTATTTTTCAAGAGATGATAGAGGCAAAAGCGGAGTGCATTATTGTAGGAGGCCATGTGTTGATGGAAACTGGTTCTGTGGTTGGTGATATGACTGTTACAATGTTAGAAAATATGTATTTTGACAGGGCATTTTTTGGCATGACAGGTGTATCTGTGAAAGCAGGATTTACAACGCCGGATTTAAAAGAATCAAGGAAGAAAAAAATTGCGAAAGAACATTCTAAGTATTCGTATATTCTGGCAGATAATTCTAAAGTGGGTATTATTACAATGTGCAAGGTTTTTAATTTGGAAGAAATTACTCTGATAACAGATCAGGAGAGCAGTATCCTAAAAGAGTGCGCAAGTTATATTATAGCAAGATAACAGCACAAAAATAGGAGGGAAATTGTGATAACAGTAGCGTATATTGGTTTTGGGGTAAGTGTACGAGAATATCATATTCCTTATGTGGAAGACAGAGAGGACATAAAAGTAAAATATGTATATCGTCGTGAGGAGGATATAATACAGTTTGCAGAGTATGAACCTTTTTACCCGGAAATTATTTTTACAACAGACTTTAAACGAGTTTTGGACGATGAAGAGGTAAATCTTGTAGTAGTAAATACACCGGATAGATTTCATGTGTCATATGCATTGCAGGCTTTAAATGCAGGAAAAAATGTATTGGTAGAAAAACCATTTGCTCCAACCTCTAAGGAGGCAGAAGAGGTATTTGCTCTTGCAAAAAGCAAAGGTCTTGTCTGTATGCCGAATCAAAACCGCAGATTTGATGCAGATTTCTTAGCAGTAAAAGAGGTTTTAGATAGTGGAAAAATTGGAGAACTTGTAAAGTTAGAGAGTCATTATGATTATTTTCGTGAAAACGGATGGTATGATCATCTTGGAACACTTTATAATTTGGGAGTTCATACAGTAGATCAGATTGTCTGCCTTTTGGGGAAGCCGCAGGATATACATTTTGATGTCAGAAGTATCCACCACCCGGGTATTGGTGATGACTATTATGATCTGGAGTTTTATTATGAGAATTGTAAAGCCACAGTGAATACGAGTATGTGCGTGATGATTGATTATCCAAGATTTACAGTACATGGAACAAGGGGAAGTTTTATTTTGCCACCAGTGATTCACAATTCCGGAAAGGAAAAGAAAATAGAACGCCATGTGATTAATCGGGAGCCCGCAACTAAAGAACGCTGGGGGACACTCGTATATAAGAATGATATTGGAGAAATAATTCGAGAAAAGGTTCCGGTGGGATGTGCACATTATGAAAGAATTTATGACAGTATTGTCGATGCCATAGAGAATGGACAAGAGAAATGTGTCAAAGATGAGGAAGTAATCTGTGTATTGGAAATGCTTGAGAAAGCAACTGAAATAGCCAAATCTCATAAAAAATGAATCTAAATAGATTTTACAGGAGGAATGGATATGGAAGAAATTAGACTGGGAACTATTGGCTCAGGAGTGATTGTGCATTCAATACTGGATGGAGTAATGAAAACAGAAGGAATACGGTGCGTTGCTGTTTACTCCAGGACAGAAGAAAAAGGCAGGAAGCTTGCTGATGCTTATTCCGTGAAAAAAGTTTATACAGATATGGACGAGTTCCTTCAGGATGAGGAAACAAATTTTATTTATATTGCAACGCCCAATCTTCTGCATTATGAACAGGTAAAAAGAGCTTTAATAGCCGGAAAAAATGTAATCTGCGAAAAACCGTTCTGCACAAAAGCTTCTCAGGCAAGGGAGCTTATAGAACTGGCAGAGGAGAAAGGCCTGATTCTTGTAGATGCAGTTCCACCTGCATTTCTTCCAAATATGGAGATTTTAAAAAGAGAGCTTCCCAAAATAGGAAAGATTCGTCTTGTAATGTCTAATTACAGTCAATATTCCAGCAGATATGATCTTTTATTAAAAGGAGAGGTTCCCAATATTTTTAATCCGGAATATGGCGGCGGCTGTCTTATGGATATTAACTTTTATAATGTCTATATAAATGTGGCACTGTTTGGAAAACCGGAAAAATATGTATATTATCCAAATATTTTTAAAAATCTGGCAGACACTTCCGGGATTATGGTAATGCAGTACGATGGATTTGTCAGTGAAGCTGCAGGGGCAAAAGATACCTGGGGAATGAACTATATTCAGATTGAAGGAGAAAAGGGTTATATTTATGTAGAAGGCGGAAGTAATGCCCTTTCTGAAATCAAAGTTGTTACAAAAGAGAAAGAAGAAGTCTTTAACGAGCAAACCAGCGATAATCGTTGGTTAATGGAAATCCAGAATATGACAAAACTTCTTCTGGTGGAAGATAGAGAAACATTAAAGCAAAGACTTTCTGTTATGGTAGAGGTGATGGAGATTTTGGAAGAAGCACGAAAAACTGCTGGAATTTTCTTCCCTGGAGATTAAGGAGGAAGAAAAAGTGAAATATATTCTTGGAATTGATATTGGTGGTACAAATTTTCGTATTGGTGTAGTGGAACAAGGAGAAAAAAGAGCAAATTTTTTTAAGAAAGTTCCGGTAAAAGATATATTTTGTTCTGAGAATCCAATGAAAGATATTATAAAATGTCTTAAAGAATATTGTGAATTTCTGAAAAAAAATGAGATTCAAATTAGTGCAGTTTCCATTGGATTCCCGGCAACTCTTGATAAGGAAAGACAAATGGTTTTGCAAGCTCCTAATATTCCTTTTATGGAAAATATGCCGGTTGTAAATGAAATATCCCGAGAATTATCTATTCCTGTCTTTATAGAGAAAGATGTAAATTTGGCACTTTGTTACGACAGAAAGAAATATAAAGTTTCAGATAGTGAAGTGTTAATAGGATGTTATTTTGGAACAGGTATTGGAAATGCAATTTCTATAAATGGTAAGATTTTTTCTGGAAAAAATGGAACTGCAGGAGAACTGGGACATATTCCGGTTGACGGAAATTATAGTTTATGTGGATGCGGTAATCGAGGATGTTTAGAAAATATTGCAGGAGGAAAATATCTTTCTTATTTGTGTCAAACGGAGTATTTGACAACAAAGATAGGAGAATTATTTCACATACACGGGAATGATCCTGTACTTCGAAAGTTTGTAGATAGAATGGCTATGGCAGTTGCGACAGAAGTAAATATTTTAGATCCAGATCATGTAATAATTGGAGGAGGAGTTCCCAATATGAAGGGATTTCCGTTGGAATATTTAGAGGAGAAAATACGGGAACATGTACGTAAGCCTTATCCTGAACAAAATCTCAATATTATTTTTGTGGAAGATGAGGAAGACAAATGTGTGGTAGGAGCTGCAATTTATGCTGAAGAACAATTAAAATATTAAGAAAATATAAGCGGCTTTGCAGAGGGTTCTGCAGAGCTGTTTTTTGTGTGCCTTGTGGTGTACGCTGGTAATGAATGAAAGTTCTTAATCCGCCCTGATAGTGGGAAGAATATAATCTGACGAACACAAAAGATTCCCCTTGCTATCTTCCCTGAAAAACTTTACAATACAATAATAAAAGAAACTACAGGAAAACGAAAGCCCTGCGGGCAGTTAAAGATAAAACAAGAGGAGAATTACATGATTGAATTAGGAACAAAGCAGAAATTGCTTGTAGTAAAAAAAGTAGAGTTTGGAGTATATCTTGCAGAGGATAAAAATGCAGATGCAAAGGACCGGGTTCTTCTTCCGGGAAGACAGGTTCCGGAGGGAACAAAAGAGGGAGATGAGCTTACTGTCTTTCTTTATAAGGATTCTTCTGACCGTCCTATTGCGACTACAAAAGAGCCGCTTATTATGTTGGGAGAGACAGCTGTTCTTAAAGTAAAACAGGTTACAAAAATCGGGGCTTTTCTTGACTGGGGGCTGGAGAAAGATCTGCTTCTTCCTTACCATGAGCAGACGCTTCGTGTGAGAGAGGGAGAAGATTGTCTGGTTGCTCTTTATCTTGACAAGAGCAGCCGTCTTTGTGCGACGATGAAGGTATATCATTATCTTTCCAAAAGAACTCCTTATGTGGCAGGAGATCAGGTAAAGGGTAGAGTTTATGAAATCAGTCAGAAATTCGGCGTATTTGTTGCGGTAGACGATAAGTATTCTGCACTGATTCCTGCAAGGGAGGCAGCAGGAAAATATCGTCCGGGAACGATTCTGGATCTTCGTGTCACAGAAGTAAAAGAAGACGGAAAAATGAATGTAAGCGACAGGCAGAAGGCATATCTTCAGATAAACGAAGATGCAGAAATGGTAATGAGCGTTATCGATGAGTTTGCAGGAATCCTTCCGTTTGATGATAAGGCTTCTCCGGAAGTGATAAAAAGAGAATTTGGACTGAGTAAAAATGCTTTTAAACGCGCAATCGGACATCTTCTGAAAGAAAAGAAAATTGAAATCAGAGAGCGCCGTATTTACAGGCTGTAAGAGATAATGGAGGAAAATTAAGTGAATTTTACACACTTACATGTGCATACAGAGTACAGCCTTTTGGACGGTTCAAATAAAATAAAGGAATACGTGGCAAGGGTAAAAGAGCTTGGCATGGACAGCGCTGCAATTACAGACCACGGAGTGATGTACGGCGTCATTGATTTTTACCGCGCGGCAAGGGAAGCGGGGATTAATCCCATTCTCGGCTGCGAGGTATATGTGGCTCCGGGCTCCCGGTTTGATAAAGATACAGGAACAGGGGAAGACCGTTATTATCATCTTGTTCTTCTTGCGGAAAACAACAAAGGTTACAGCAACCTTATGAAAATTGTGTCAAAGGGTTTTGTAGAAGGGTTTTATTATAAACCGCGAGTGGATATGGAGCTTCTTCGGGAGTATCATGAAGGGATTATTGCATTAAGTGCCTGCCTTGCAGGAGAAGTATCGCGGTATCTTACAAGAGGAATGTATGAAGATGCAAAAGCGGCGGCATTAAGGTATCAGGATATTTTCGGAAAAGGAAATTTTTTCCTTGAACTTCAGGATCACGGGATTTCAGAGCAGCAGGAGGTAAACCGTCAGCTTCTTCGTATGCATCAGGAAACAGGAATTGAACTTGTGGCGACAAACGATGTTCATTATACAACGGCAGAGGATGCAGAACCCCACGATATTCTCCTTTGTCTCCAGACTGGTAAAAAACTGGCAGACGAGGACAGAATGCGCTATGAAGGCGGACAGTATTATGTAAAGTCGCCGGAAGAAATGGAGCGGCTTTTTCCATATGCACTGGAAGCATTGGAAAATACCCATAAAATTGCAGAGAGATGTCATGTGGAGATTGAATTTGGCGTAACAAAGCTTCCAAAATACGATGTGCCTGAGGGATATACATCATGGGAATATTTGAATAAGCTTTGTTTTGACGGACTTTCCGAAAGATACCATCCTGTAACACAGGAACTGAAAGACAGGTTGGAGTATGAACTTTCCACTATCAAAAATATGGGATATGTGGATTACTTCCTTATTGTGTGGGATTTTATTAAGTATGCCAGAGATAATGACATTATGGTAGGGCCGGGACGAGGTTCTGCTGCGGGAAGTCTTGTAGCATACACCCTTGGAATCACTCAGCTTGATCCTATTCGCTATGATTTGCTTTTCGAGCGTTTCTTAAATCCGGAACGAGTTTCCATGCCTGATATTGATGTGGACTTTTGCTTTGAGCGACGTCAGGAAGTGATTGATTATGTGGTGCGCAAATATGGAAAAGACCGTGTAGTACAGATTGTAACATTCGGAACCCTTGCTGCCCGCGGTGTTATTCGGGATGTAGGGCGGGTTCTTGATATGCCCTATGCGCAGGTGGACGTGATTGCAAAGATGATACCACAGGAGCTGAATATTACAATAGATAAGGCTCTCGACATGAATCCGGAGCTTAAAAAAGCTTATGAGGAGCAGGAGGAAATTCATTACTTAATCGATATGGCAAAGCGACTTGAAGGTCTTCCGCGTCATACCTCCATGCACGCTGCCGGTGTTGTCATAAGCCAGAAGGATGTAGATGAATATGTGCCGCTTTCCAAGGCGCAGGATGGTTCTATTACCACACAGTTTACTATGACGACACTGGAGGAGCTGGGACTTCTGAAAATGGATTTCCTTGGGCTTCGTACTTTGACGGTAATTCAGGATGCAGTAGGGCTTGTAGAAAAAGATACAGGCGTGAGCCTTGATATGCAGAAGATTGATTATAATGACAAGAAAGTTCTCGATTCTCTTGGCACCGGTCATTCGGAAGGTGTGTTCCAGCTGGAAAGCGGCGGAATGAAAAACTTCATGAAGGAGTTAAAGCCCCAGAGCCTTGAGGATGTAATTGCGGGAATCTCTCTTTACCGTCCCGGTCCTATGGATTTTATTCCCCAGTATATCAGAGGGAAGAACCGCCCGGATACGATAAAGTACGATTGCCCGCAGCTTGAACCCATTTTGAAGCCTACCTACGGATGTATCGTATATCAAGAGCAGGTTATGCAGATTGTGCGGAATCTTGCCGGATATACTCTGGGAAGAAGCGATCTTGTGCGCCGCGCCATGTCAAAGAAAAAGGCATCTGTCATGGAAAAAGAGCGTCAGAACTTTGTTTACGGAAATGAGGAGGAAGGTGTTCCTGGCTGTATTGCCAACGGGATTCCGGAAAAAACGGCAAATAAGATTTATGATGATATGATTGATTTTGCAAAATATGCCTTTAATAAGTCTCATGCGGCAGCATATGCAGTTGTTTCTTATCAGACTGCGTACTTGAAATATTATTATCCGGTAGAATTTATGGCTGCTCTTATGACTTCTGTGATTGAAATGCCGGCGAAGGTGGCAGAATATATCTATGTGTGCCGTCAGATGGGAATTACAATCCTGCCGCCTGATATTAATCGTGGAATGTATGGATTTTCTGTTGATAACGGCGCTATTCGATACGGTCTTTCCGCAATTAAAAGCGTAGGGCGTCCTGTAATCGAGAGTATTGTAAAAGAGCGGGAAGAAAACGGAGATTATACAAATCTTCAGAATTTCATAGAGAGAAACCTGGAGCAGGTCAATAAACGTGCAATTGAAAACTTTATAAAAGCAGGAGCGCTTGACTGTCTGGAAGGAAACCGCCGTCAGAAAATGATGACATTTGCCCGGATTGTGGATGGAATCAACCAGGATAAGAAAAACACAATGGCAGGCCAGCTTAGCTTCTTTGATATTGTAAGTGAGGAAGCGAAAAAAGAATTTGAAATCCGTATGCCGGATTTGGAGGAATTTGATAAAGAAACGATACTTGCTTTTGAAAAAGAAGTTCTTGGTATTTATTTAAGCGGACATCCTCTTGAGGGATACCGTGATATTATGGAGAAAATGGCAACTGCCAGAACTGCCGATTTCCAGCAGGACGAGGAGACTGGGTTTCCAAAGGTTATAGATGGTCAAAAGGCGATTCTGGGAGGAATGATTACCGATAAAACTATTAAATACACAAAAAACAATAAGGTAATGGCATTTTTTACTCTGGAAGACCTTGTGGGAACCGTGGAGGTTGTTGTTTTCCCAAGAGATTATGAGAAGTGTCAGGCTCTCTTAAATGACGAAGAAAAAGTCTTTATACAGGGGCGTGTTTCTGCGGAAGATGACAGACCCAGTAAGCTGATTCTGGAAAAAATCCGTTCTTTTGAGGATATTCCGAGGGAATTATGGATACAATTTCCAGACAGAGAGACTTACGGGGAAAAAGAGCAGGAACTTCTTGCAGATCTTAAGCAGTCGCCGGGAAAAGACAGCGTTGTGATTTTTCTTAGGGATGTAAAAGCGATGAAAAAGCTTTCTGCTGCATATCACATAGAGATAACAGATTCGTGGCTGGAATCCATGTGCAAAAAATATGGAGTTTCCAACGTTAAAGTTCTGCAAAGAGTATTGAAAAACTTGTAAAAATGCTATACACTATAACCGAATATGTGTAGAACCTGACAGCGTCGATGTCCTTCTTATACCGGCGCTGGATTCAGAAAATGGAGGAATGTAAAATGGCAGAAAAGAAGATTAAAACGATTGGTGTTCTGACCAGTGGCGGAGATGCTCCCGGAATGAATGCGGCAATTCGTGCGGTAGTGCGAAGAGGACTGAGCAGCGGATTAAATGTAAAAGGTATTTACAAAGGGTATAACGGACTTTTAAATGAAGAAATCGTAGATATGACTGCGAAGGATGTATCGGATACAATTGAAAGAGGCGGTACTGTTCTTTATACTGCCCGCTGTGCAGAGTTCCGTACAGAGGAAGGCCAGAGAAGAGGCGCTGAAGTTTGTAAAAAGCACGGCATTGACGGTCTTGTTGTAATCGGTGGTGACGGTTCTTTTGCAGGAGCGCAGAAGCTGGCAAATCTCGGAATCAATACAATCGGCGTTCCGGGAACAATCGACCTTGATATTGCATGTACAGAATATACAATCGGTTTTGATACAGCTGTAAATACTGCAATGGAAGCCATTGACAAGGTTCGTGATACTTCCACATCTCATGAACGCTGCAGCATCATTGAGGTTATGGGAAGAAATGCAGGATACCTTGCTCTGTGGTGTGGAATTGCAAACGGTGCAGAGGACGTTCTCATTCCTGAAAAATATGATTATGATGAGCAGAGACTCATTAACAATATTATTGAGAGCCGTAAAAAAGGTAAAAAACATCATATCATTGTTAATGCAGAAGGTATCGGACATTCCGAAGCTATGGCACAGCGTATTGAGGCAGCTACAGGAATTGAGACACGAGCTACCATTCTTGGACATATGCAGCGTGGCGGAAGTCCTACATGTAAAGACCGTGTGTATGCATCTATGATGGGCGCAATGGCAGTAGATCTTCTTTTACAGGGTAAAACATGCCGTGTCGTAGGATATCGTCATGGAGAGTTTGTTGATTTTGACATTAACGAAGCTCTGGCAATGAAGAAAAATGTTTCCGAATATCAGTGGGAGATCTGCAATTCACTTTCACATAATTACGACAAAAATACTGTAAAATAATATATATAATCATGGATATCCATAGTTTAATTAAAAAGTTTTACAAATTAAATACATCACAAATAATTACCCTTGGCTTTGCGGGGGTAATTTTTGTAGGCGGATTAATTCTCTGGATGCCGTTTTGTACGGTGCCCGGAGAGACAACCACCTTTACAGATGCCATGTTTACTTCTACTACTTGTATTTGTGTCACAGGGCTCGTAACGGTTGTAACGGCAACCCACTGGACGATAATCGGTAAGGTTGTGATACTGATACTGATACAAATAGGGGGAATTGGAGTTATCGCCCTTACAAACCTGATTTTTTTAAGTCTTCACAAGAAGATTTCCATGCGCAACAGGCGTATGATACAGGAATCTTACAATCTTGACCAGATGTCAGGACTTGTAAAGGTAGTAAGAAAAGTGGTATTTTGTGTTTTCGGCGCAGAGGCGGTGGGAGCACTTTGTTATTCTTTATGTTTTATTCCGCAGTTCGGTTTTGTAGAAGGAATTGTTCAGTCTGTTTTTACAGCAGTTTCTGCATTCTGTAATGCGGGTGTGGACATACTGGGAGAAACAAGCCTTGCGCCATATGTTCATAATCCTCTTGTGAACTTTACAACAATGGGTCTGATCGTAGCGGCCGGTCTTGGATTTACGGTATGGTGGGACCTCGGGGACAAGATAAAAAAAGCGGCAAAGAAAGAAATTTCTTTCCGAAGAATATTTAAAACCCTGAGACTTCACAGCAAACTTGCGATTACGATGACTCTGGTTCTTATATTAGGCGGAACCTTTTTGATCTATCTTTTTGAGTATAAGAATCCGGAAACGCTGCAGGGAATGTCTATAGGAGAAGGATTGATGGCAGCGGCATTTCAGTCTGTCACAACGCGTACAGCAGGATTTTTCACCATCGACCAGACTGCTTTTGGTAATGCGACGATTGTGCTGTGTCTTGTTCTTATGTTCATCGGAGGTTCTCCTATGGGAACTGCCGGCGGTGTAAAAACAACAAGTATTGCAGTTATGTTTATGACACTTGTTTCAAATTTAAGAGGAAAAAGAGATGTGGAAGCATATGGAAGAAAGGTGCGGGAAAATTACATACGTTCTGCAGTTGTAGTAGTAGGCATCGGTTTTTCCGCTCTTGTTATTATGACGTTGCTTCTGGCTGCTTCAGAGCATGGTGTGAAGCTTGAAGATATTGTGTACGAAGTTACGTCTGCTCTTGGTACTGTAGGATTAAGCAGAAATCTTACGCCAAAACTTTCTACCGCAGGACGGTGGATTATTATTCTTACTATGTTCTTGGGAAGAATCGGACCGCTTACTCTTGGTTCGGCAGTAATTTCGCATTCTCAGAAAAGGCCGGAGAATACACATCTGGCAGAAGAAGATATTATGATTGGTTAAAAGCGGTATATACAGCTTTTGGAGGAATATAAAAGAATATGAGAGATAAATCTTTTGCAGTCATTGGTCTTGGACAGTTTGGAATCACGCTTGCAGAAACGCTTGCAGAGTCTAACAGTGATGTTCTTGCAGTAGATGTAAATGATGAAAAAATACAGGAAGTTGCGGATAAGGTAACATATGCTGTAAGGGCAGATGTGCGTGAACCGGGAATTTTGAAATCTCTGGGCGTGCAGAACGTAGATGTTGCTGTTATTTCTATTTCCGATAATATCGAGGCAAGCATTGTGGCAACGATGCAGGCGAAGGAACTGGGAGTTCCCTTTGTTATGGCAAAGGCAACGAACGCTCTGCACGGACGTATCCTTGATAAGATTGGGGCAGATAAAGTAATTTATCCGGAACAGTCAATGGGATTTCGTACAGCAAAAAATCTGATGACAAATGGATATGTGGATGTATTTGAGCTTTCTTCAGAATTCAGTATTGCAGAATTTAAAATACCGGATGACTGGGTAGGAAAATCTCTCATGGAGCTGAAAATTCGTGAGAAATACCGTATCAATGTTATCGGAATCAAAAAAAAAGAGCAGGTAAATGTAAATATCAGACCGGAGGAGATTCTGGAAAAAGGCTGTTCTATTATTGCAATCGGAAAAAACCAGGACTTAAATGCAGATCCTGCATTTATGCGGTGAAAGTGGAGAAGTTTATGATTACAAGTGTAAATAACAGTCAGGTTAAAAATGTAATACAGTTAAATCAGAAGGCGAAGGCAAGACGCCAGCAGGGGCTTTTTACGGCAGAGGGCAGAAAAATGTTTCGGGAAGCTCCTGCAGACTGGATTTCCAGAGTTTATGTAGCGGAGTCTCTTTCGGAAGATGAAGAAATTCTGGGTAAAATAACAGAGGAGTCTCTTGACTATGAAATTGTGGCTGATCCTGTGTTCCGCCAGATGAGCGATACGCAGACACCACAGGGAGTTCTCACTGTATTGAAAAAACCTGTCTATACAGAAGAAGCTCTTTTTCGTGGTGAAAAGCCTTTTCTCATGGTTTTGGAGGATTTACAGGATCCGGGAAATGTGGGAACCATTTTCCGGACAGGAGAGGGTGCCGGTATTACAGGTGTTCTTCTCACAAAGACCTGCGTAGATGTAACAAATCCAAAAGTAATCCGTTCCACTATGGGTTCTATATACAGAATGCCTTTTCTCTATATAGAAGATGTGGTATCATGGAAGGAGAAGCTTAAGGAAAAATCAGTCCGTACATTTGCAGCCCATTTAAAAGGGGAAAATTCCTATGACAGGGAATCTTACCTTGAGGGAACTGCATTTTTTATAGGAAACGAAGGAAAGGGACTTACGGATCCGGCAGCTGAAAGCGCAGACTGCCTGATACGGATTCCCATGTGCGGAGAAGTGGAGTCTCTCAATGCTGCTATGGCAGCAGGCATCCTGATGTATGAAGTTTCCAGACAGCGCCGGGGCTGACGGAAGCTCTGCGGAGGAAATAAAGAGAAAGGGGGATTTTTATGGAACCGATGATATGGCTTGGAATTCTTGCTGTTCTTCTTATTATTGAGGCGATTACGGCAGGACTTACAACTATCTGGTTTGCAGGCGGCGCACTTGTAGCTGCTATTGCCGCATACTGTGGCGCAGGAGTTGTTCTGCAGTTTGTTTTATTTTTCGCAGTATCACTTGTACTTCTTATTTTTACAAGACCTGTGGCAGTGCGGTATATGAATCACAATGTTGAGAAGACAAATGCGGAAAGCCTTTTGGGAAAAAAAGCAGTTGTTATCGAAAAAATTGATAATCTTGCCCAGACAGGGCATGTGAGGATACGTGACATAGAATGGATGGCGCGAACCTCGGATGACTCCGTGAAAATCCCGGAAAATGCGGTGGTTGAGATTGAAGAAATACATGGTGTAAAACTGATTGTAAAAGAAGTTAAGGAGGGTTAATTTATGGGTGGTATGATTTTTCTTGTAATTATTATTCTTCTGGCATTATGGATTTTAGCTTCCTGTATTCGTATTGTGCCGCAGGCATACGCAATTGTTCTGGAGCGTCTTGGGGCATACCGGGATACATGGGGAACCGGTATTCATTTTAAACTGCCGTTCATTGAGCGCGTAGCAAGAAAAGTAAACTTAAAAGAACAGGTTGTGGATTTTCCGCCGCAGCCGGTTATCACAAAAGATAATGTAACAATCCAGATTGATACGGTTGTATTTTTCCAGATCACAGATCCAAAGCTTTATGCATACGGAGTAGACAACCCGATTATGGCGATTGAAAATCTTTCTGCAACAACACTCCGAAATATTATCGGTGATATGGAACTTGATGAAACGCTGACTTCCCGTGAGGTAATCAACACAAAAATGAGAGCGTCTCTCGATGAAGCAACAGACCAGTGGGGCATCAAGGTAAACCGTGTGGAACTGAAAAATATCATGCCTCCGGCTGCCATTCAGGACGCAATGGAAAAACAGATGAAGGCAGAGCGTGAGCGCCGTGAAGCGATTCTGATTGCAGAAGGCGAGAAGCGTTCTACAATTCTTGTTGCAGAAGGTAAAAAACAGTCGGCAATTCTTGACGCAGAAGCGGAAAAGCAGGCAGCGATTCTTCGTGCAGAGGCACAGAAAGAGCGCATGATCAAAGAAGCGGAAGGTCAGGCGGAAGCAGTGCTTAAAGTGCAGAGTGCAACAGCAGAAGGTCTCCGCATGATAAAAGAAGCCGGCGTAGATAATGCAGTTCTTACGTTAAAGAGCCTTGAAGCATTTGGAAAAGCAGCGGACGGCAGAGCTACAAAGATTATTATTCCTTCTGATATTCAGGGAATCGCAGGACTTGCTGCTTCCTTAAAAGAAATCGTGGTAGACAAAGATATAAAAGCAGAAAAGGCTCTGGAAAAAATGAAAGAGACAGATAATACAAAATAATGACTTGCAGGGAGGACAAAGCCATGAACTTAAAAGGCAGGAATTTTCTTACTTTAAAAGATTTTGCACCGGAAGAAATTATGTATCTGCTGGATTTAGCAGCAGAATTAAAGGCGAAGAAAAAAGCGGGAGAGCTTCATGAATATCACAAAGGCAAAAATATTGCTCTGATTTTCGAGAAGACAAGCACAAGAACCCGATGTGCCTTTGAGGTGGCTGCCCATGATCTTGGAATGGGCAGTACATATCTTGATCCCACAGGTTCTCAGATTGGAAAAAAAGAGAGCATTGCAGATACAGCGCGTGTTCTGGGACGCATGTATGATGGAATTGAGTATAGAGGCTTTGGACAGGAAATTGTGGAGGAGCTTGCAGCTCATGCTGGCGTTCCGGTGTGGAATGGTCTTACAAATGAGTATCATCCCACACAGATGCTGGCAGATATGCTTACCATCAGAGAGCATTTTGGCGGCTTAAAGGGAATCCGTCTTGTATACATGGGAGATGCCCGTTATAATATGGGAAATTCTCTTATGGTTGCCTGCTCTAAGCTTGGTATGCACTTTACTGCCTGCACAAATAAAAAATATTTCCCCAATGAGGAACTGGTAGCGCAGTGCCGTCAGTATGCAGAAGCTTCCGGAGGAACCATTACTCTTACGGAAGACGTGGAAGAGGGAAGCAAAAATGCAGACGTTATTTATACAGATGTATGGGTTTCTATGGGAGAGCCGGATGATATATGGGAAGAAAGAATCCATGACCTTACACCGTATAAGGTGACAAAACAGGTTATGAGAAACGCAGGACAGAAGGCGATTTTCCTTCACTGTCTCCCTGCATTCCATGATTTAAAGACAAAAATCGGAAAAGAGATGGGAGAACGCTTCAGCCTTACAGATATGGAAGTGACAGACGAAGTATTTGAATCTTCTCAGTCAAAAGTATTTGACGAGGCGGAAAACCGTATGCATACCATCAAAGCAGTGATGGCGGCAACTCTGGGAGTGCCGGAGAAATGACGGATATTTTATATACAAAAGAGACAATTTCAAAAGCAGTACATACAAAATGGGCGGGCAAAACCGTCCATTTTGCAAAAGAAACAGATTCTACGAATTTATGGATAAAAAAACTTGAAAAAGACGGGGCGGAGCATGGAACGCTGGCTGTGGCAGAATTTCAGACTGCCGGAAGAGGACGGTTTACAAGAGCATGGGAAGCGGAGGAGGGAACGTCCGTTATGATGACGATTCTTCTCCGTCCTTCTTTTGCCCCGGAATACGCGCCCATGCTGACGCTTGTGATGGGGCTTTCTGTGGCACAGGCAGTGCAGAAACTGGGATTTTCCCCGGAAATCAAATGGCCCAATGATGTGGTGCTTTCCAAAAAGAAAATTTGCGGGATTTTGACAGAAATGGGTCTTAACGGTTCAAAAATCCGATATGTGGGAATTGGAACCGGCATTAATGTAAACATACCGGGATTTCCCCGGGAGCTTTCAGATAAGGCAACCTCTCTTTTTCTGGAATCCGGAAAAAGGACAGACAGAAACCAGGTGATTGCACTTGTTATGGAAGCATTTGAGAAAAATTATGAAATATTTGATAAAACACACGACCTCTCTCTTCTGAAAAACGAGTATGAAGAGATACTGGCAAACTACGGACAGCCTGTGAGGATTCTTGATAAAAACAATCCTTATGAGGGAGTGTGTACAGGAATCAATGACAAAGGAGAACTTCTTGTAAGGCTTTCAGACGGAACAGAAAAAGCAGTTGGTGCAGGAGAAGTGTCTGTCCGGGGGCTTTACAGCTACGTATAGAAAGGGGTACTTTATGTATCAGGAAAATATCGTGTTATGCGGCGCAAGCGCATACGAACAGAAATACTATTTTAATCAGGATTTTAATTCCCTGCCGGATCATGTGAAGCAGGAGCTGCAGATTATGTGTGTCCTTTTTACAGAAGATGTGGGCGGTGTCCTCACTCTGGAATTTGATGAGGATGGCAGACTTCAGTTTAAAACAGAAGCTCTGGAGGCAGACGCCTGTTTCGACGAAATCGGAAGCGCATTAAAAATAAAGCAGCTTCAGACAGACAAGAGAGATCTTCTGGAATCTCTGGAAATGTATTATAAAGTATTTTTCCTCGGAGATCTTCCGGAGGAAGAATTAAAAAAGAAAGCGGACGGCGAAGAATGAGGATGAAGTGGAAAATCGGAGACGTTGAGATTGACAATCCCTTTGTGCTTGCACCTATGGCAGGCGTTACAGACCTTCCTTTTCGAAAGCTCTGCAAGGAACAGGGAGCCGGTCTTATCTGTATGGAAATGGTCAGTGCAAAAGCGATTTCCTTTCATAATAAAAATACAGAGGCTCTGATGGAAAATGATAAATGTGAAAACCCGGTATCGATGCAGCTTTTCGGAAGCGAACCGGAGCTGATGGCAAGGGTGGCTGCTGAGATTGAGGAGAGACCTTTTGATATTCTGGATATTAACATGGGCTGTCCTGTTCCAAAGGTGGTAAATAACGGAGAGGGTTCTGCTCTTTTAAAAAGTCCGGAGCTGATTGTAAAAATTGTAAAAAGCGTTTCTTCTGCAATTAAAAAGCCGCTTACTGTGAAGGTCCGCATTGGATTTGAAAATGAGCCGGTGGATATTGTAGATATTGCAAAGCGTGTAGAGGATGCAGGAGCGGCGGCGATTGCGGTTCACGGCAGAACGCGGCAGCAGTATTATTCCGGGACGGCAGACTGGGATGCCATCCGCAGAGTAAAAGAAGCGGTATCTATTCCTGTAATCGGAAACGGAGATGTGGATTCTCCGGAAAAAGCAGAGGCGCTTATAAAAGAAACCGGATGCGACGGTGTGATGATAGGAAGAGCGGTAAGAGGAAATCCGTGGCTTTTCCGGGAACTGAACCATTACTTTGAGACAGGGGAAAAACTTTCTCGTCCGTCTGTGGAAGAAGTACGGGAAATGATCCTTCGCCATGCCAGAATGCAGATTGACTTAAAAGGCGAATTTACAGGCATTCGGGAGATGCGCAAGCATGTGGCGTGGTATACGGCAGGAATGCGCCACAGCGCAGCGCTTCGGCGGGAGACGAATCTTGTGAGCAGTTATGAAGAGCTGGAAAAGCTCCTGGGGAGAATGGAGTAAAAACCTTGACAATAACTTGGGTTTTGGGTATAATACTGAAATTGTGAATATCCTAGAGTATCTCTAACCTTTTTTAGAAAAAGAGTGGAAAAGGAGTAAGGAAAATGGAAGAAAAGAAGAACTTACTTACCTATGCAGGACTGAAAAAATTAGAAGAAGAACTGCATGATTTAAAAGTAGTAAAAAGAAAAGAAGTAGCAGAGAAAATTAAAGAAGCCAGAGAACAGGGCGACTTATCCGAGAACGCAGAGTATGATGCAGCAAAAGATGAACAGAGAGATATAGAAGCACGTATCGAGGAAATTGAAAAGATTCTGAAAAACGCAGAGGTTGTTGTAGAGGATGAAGTAGACCTTGACAAAATCAGCGTAGGATGTAAAGTAAAAGTTCATGATTTTGAGTTTGAAGAAGATATCGAGCTGAAAATCGTAGGCTCTACAGAGGCAAACAGTCTGGAAGGAAAAATTTCCAACGAATCTCCGGTAGGAAAAGCGCTGATCGGCGCACATAAAGGGGACATTGTAGAAGTGGAAATGCCGGCAGGCGTGATGCAGTACAAGGTACTGGAAATCCAGCGAAACGTGTAGCGAGGAAGGAATGTGAGCACGAGCGAAGCGAGTATTCACATTCACCCGAGCGTACAACGACGAAACATAAAGCCCGAAAGGGCGGTTCTGCGCAGCAGAAGTTTCGGAGTTGAGAGGAAGAATAAAACAGGAGGAACCAAAATGGCAGAGCAGAAGAAGCAGGAACAGGATTTAAACCAGCTCCTTAAGGTGCGCCGTGAGAAACTGGCGGACTTACAGGCAAATGAGAAAGATCCGTTTAAAATTGTAAAATTTGATGTAACACACCACAGCCAGGAAGTAAAAGACAGTTTTGAGGAACTGGAAGGAAAAACTGTAGTGATTGCAGGACGTATGATGTCCAAACGTGTCATGGGAAAGGCATCTTTTTGTCATGTACAGGATTTACAGGGCACAATCCAGTCTTACGTTGCAAGAGACAGTATAGGAGAAGAGTCCTACAAAGATTTCAAAAAACTTGATGTAGGCGATATTATCGGTATTAAAGGTGAAGTTTTCAAGACAAAAACAGGAGAAACTTCTATCCATGCTTCTGAGGTAACTCTGTTATCAAAGAGCCTTCAGGTTCTTCCGGAGAAATTCCATGGTCTTACAAACACAGACCTTCGTTACCGTCAGAGATATGTAGACCTTATCATGAACCCGGAAGTAAAAGATACTTTTATTAAGCGCTCCAAAATTTTAAGTGCAATCAGAAGATACCTGGATACTCAGGGATTTATGGAAGTAGAGACACCGATTCTCGTTGCGAATGCAGGTGGTGCTGCAGCAAGACCGTTTGAGACACACTTCAACGCTCTTGATGAGGACTTTAAGCTTCGTATTTCTCTTGAACTTTACTTAAAGAGACTGATCGTAGGCGGTCTTGAGAGAGTATACGAAATTGGACGCGTATTCCGTAATGAGGGTCTTGATACACGTCACAATCCTGAGTTTACTCTTATGGAGCTTTACCAGGCATATACAGATTATCACGGCATGATGGATCTTACAGAAAATCTTTACCGTTACGTTGCGCAGGAAGTTCTTGGCACAACAAAAATTGTTTACAACGGTGTGGAAATGGATCTTGGAAAGCCGTTTGAAAGAATTACAATGGTAGACGCTGTTAAGAAATATGCAGGTGTTGATTTTGATGAAATCCACACACTGGAAGAGGCAAGAGCCATTGCAAGAGAGCATCATGTAGAATTTGAAGAGCGTCACAAAAAAGGCGATATTTTAAGTCTTTTCTTCGAAGAGTTTGTAGAAGAGCACTTAATCCAGCCTACATTTGTTATGGATCATCCGATCGAGATTTCTCCGCTTACAAAGAAGAAACCGGAGAATCCGGAATATACAGAACGTTTCGAGTTCTTTATGAACGGCTGGGAGATGGCAAATGCTTACTCCGAGCTGAATGACCCGATCGACCAGAGAGAGCGTTTCAAAGCGCAGGAAGAGCTTCTTGCTCAGGGTGATGAGGAAGCAAATACAACAGACGAAGACTTTATGAATGCACTTGAAGTTGGTATGCCGCCTACAGGTGGAATCGGCTTTGGTATTGACCGTATGTGTATGCTTCTTACAGATTCCGCTGCGATCAGAGACGTGCTTCTGTTCCCGACAATGAAGAGCATGGGGGCTGCAAAGAATGAAGCTAACAACGCTGCACAGTCAACTCCAGTAGCTGCAAAAGTAGTTGTTCCAGTAGAAGAAGCAGCTGCACCAGCTAAGGTTGAGATTGATTTCTCTAATGTAGAAGTAGAACCATTGTTTGAAGATATGGTTGATTTCGATACATTCAGCAAGTCAGATTTCCGTGCTGTTAAGGTTAAAGAATGCGAAGCTGTTCCAAAATCTAAGAAGCTTCTGAAGTTCGTATTAGACGACGGAAGTGGCGTAGATCGTGTGATTTTAAGCGGAATTCACGATTACTATGAGCCAGAATTCTTAGTAGGAAAGACATTACTTGCAATCACAAACCTTCCACCACGTAAAATGATGGGAATTGATTCTTGTGGTATGATCATCTCCGCTACACACCTTGTAGAAGGAAGAGAAGGACTCAATGTTTTGATTCTTGATGATAAGATTCCAGCAGGAGCAAAACTGTATTAAGAGAAGAGTTTAAGCAGAAAAGTAGTAAGTAAAAATGCTAAAAAAGTAAGCCTTTAAGCCAAACTTAAGCCAATTGATGTATGGAAATATGCATTATATTTAAGAAAACAGAAAAGGTGATATTTTATTATGTAGATGAGAGAGAATGTTTGAGGACATTCTCTCTTGTTTTATAGCGGCTTGATATATTGCGACACTTTTCGAAGAATAATACAGATATTTCCTTATATATAGGTGTAAGAAAACGAGGAGTTTCCCAAAAAAGGGATATTAAGAAATAACCTATGTTTACCTGCTTGCAAAAATATAATATTCCAATTAGGGAGAGATACTACGAGATTATCATAGTATCTCTTTTTGATGCAAAACCCTATTACACATAAAATATTGATTAAAGCTATTGTATAGAGCATTAAATTATTTTAATTTGTTTAAATGGAATATTCGATACTCTGTTGGTAAAACATCATAATATTCCTTAAAAGCTTTAGAAAATTTACTTTGGCTTTCATACCCTACTTCTTTCGCAATTTCCTTTATACTTTTTGTTGTCTTCATTAGCAAATGAGTTGCCATTTTCATTCGGTGTTCTTTTATATGTGAGGCAATAGAAGTACCGTATACAGCTTTAAAGACGGACTTTAATGTAGTAGGATTGATAAGATATTTGCGTGCTGTTTCATCTATTGTTATCCGTTGGCTTATGTTATCTAAAAGGTATTTGTGTATATTGCGAACAATTTCAATTTGTTCAGATTGATATTCAGACAATCGTTTTTCTGTATCGAACGATAATTTACTTAGATACAGTAAGAGTTCTATCACTTTTATTTGCCAATACGCAAGTTGAAATTCTTTTGGCTGATGATAGAATGATGAAAAGATAGCGTCTGTTTCTTCATTGCCAATAAAAGCTGAAAAATTTCCATCTTTACAAAATTTATCAAGTATACTATTTCCTGTAATCCCAGTATTTTTTAATAATTCGGGCGGTTCTTCAGAAAGGGTATTTAAGTCAATATAAATGCTAATCCCCTCATAGTATTCATTAGGTAAAGTTATTGTAGAGTTAGAGCAATATTCCATTGTATGTAATGAAAAATCATGTTCACCTAAGTAAACGCTATTTCCATTAGACATTTTCCACCCAATTCTTCCCTTATGACAGTAATTGATTTCTAAAATATTTCTTAATGGCTCATGCGTATCAGTATGTTTGTTGCCAGTTAATGACATAAAAGCAAGCTTTATACCTTCGTATAAATCATAACTAACTATAGGATATTTATGAGAAAGTTCTTGAATACATTTTTCTAATGATGTGATTTTTTTGCTCATAATAATATTTACTCCTTGTGTTCAGGGCAGGTAATCATCAAAATCCTTTCAATCATTTTATGCAATAATACACTCTGCTCTGTATTTGCTGATTTATAGTAAACTTCTTTTCCTACACGTCTGCTAGATACTAAATCTTTGTTTCGTAACTCTCTAAGATGATGGGATATGGCAGGACTTGTCATTTTCATCATTGCAGATAGATTTAGAACACATTCCTCACAATGACATAAAAGCCAAAATAAACGAACACGTGTAGGGTCACTTAATTGTTTAAATAATTCTGAAACTATTTGAAAGTGTTGAATATCATTAAGCTGTTCTAATAACTCAGTATTATCTATTTCGTTATGATGATTATGTGGTAATTTCATATAAGACATATACGATCTTCCTTTCATTTTGCTCTGTTTAGAAATGTGTTTCGCCCATTTAGTAGGTAATCACATATCTCTGTTGACTTTAGGTTATAAGAGAATTATACTGCAGTCATAACAGTTAAACAAGTACTTAATTGTTGAATGGAAATAACAATTATGAAAGGAGATATTATAATGAAAAAAACTTACAAAATCGAAGTTGACTGTGCAAACTGTGCAAATCTTATGGAGGATGCAGCAAAAAAGACAGCTGGAGTAGCAAATGCAACTGTAAACTTTATGACACAAAAAATGATTGTAGAGTTCGAAGATGGAACAGAACCAAAAGCAGTTATGAATGATGTTTTAAAGGCTTGCAAAAAGGTAGAGCCAGATTGTGAGATTGAACTTTAGAAAAAACGCACCCCTAAATATAAAAGGGGTGCAAATTTAAAACAAATATATGAATGATTAAACATATATAAAATAAATAGGAGGAATGGACTGTGAATAAAAAGCAGAAAAAAATGTTGACAAGAATTATTATTGCGGCAGTTATGATTATTGCTTTGAATTTGATACAGATAACAGGAATTGCGCAACTATTACTTTACTTGGCAACATATTTAATAATCGGCTATGATATTTTAAAGAAAGCAGGCAAAGGAATTATAAACCGACAAGTTTTTGATGAAAACTTTTTAATGGCGGTGGCAACAGTGGGAGCTTTTGCGCTAGCAATTTACTCAGGAAGTGGGGATTACAATGAAGCAATCGCTGTTATGTTGTTTTATCAAATTGGAGAATTATTCCAAAGTTATGCAGTTGGAAAAAGCCGAAAAAATATTAGCGCGTTGATGGATATTCGTCCAGATTATGCAAATATAGAAATTAATGGAAAATTAGAAAAAGTAGATCCTGATGAAGTTGGTGTTGATAGTACAATTGTTGTGCAGCCAGGAGAAAAAGTTCCATTAGATGGTATTGTAATAGAGGGTTCGTCGAGCCTTAATACAAGTGCATTAACAGGTGAGAGTTTACCTCGTGATGTAAAACAGGGCGATGAAATCATCAGTGGCTGTATCAATATGACTGGTGTTTTAAAAATTCAAACAACAAAAGAGTTTGGTGAATCAACAGTTTCAAAAATTTTAGAGCTTGTGGAAAATTCAAGTTCAAGAAAATCCAAATCAGAAAACTTTATCTCTAAATTTGCAAAGGTATATACTCCTGCAGTATGTTATGGAGCATTGGCATTGGCGTTATTACCACCGTTGGTGCAAATGTTGTTTTTAGGCCAAACAGCACAATGGGGAGTATGGATTTACAGAGCTCTGACTTTCCTTGTAATTAGCTGTCCATGTGCATTGGTTATCAGTATCCCACTTAGTTTCTTTGCTGGTATCGGTGGTGCTAGTAAAGAAGGTGTGTTGATTAAAGGTTCTAATTATATGGAAACTTTGTCAAAAGCAAAGTATGTCGTGTTTGATAAAACAGGAACTTTGACACAAGGTGTATTTGAAGTAAGTGCTGTTCATCACAATGAGATGGAAGAAAAGAAACTTTTGGAATATGCTGCTTTGGCAGAATGTGCATCTTCTCATCCAATCAGCAAAAGTTTGCAAAAAGCTTACGGGAAGGAAATAGACCGTAGCAGAGTTTCTGATATAAAGGAAATCAGTGGATATGGAATTATCGCAAAAGTAGACGGCAATGAGGTGGCTGCTGGAAACAGCAAGCTTATGAAAAAAATAGGTGTAGAGTATCATGATTGTCATAGAGTTGGAACAATCATTCACATGGCAATTAACGGAAAATATGCGGGACATATTGTAATTTCTGATATATTAAAACCTCATTCAAAAGAAGTGATTGCGGAATTGAAAAAAGCTGGGGTAGAAAAAACAGTAATGCTTACAGGAGACGCAAAACGCGTGGCAGACCAAGTGGCACAATCACTTGGAATTGATGAAGTATATAGCGAATTACTTCCAGCAGATAAAGTGTCAAAAGTAGAAGAACTACTTTCCACAAAAGCAGAGAAAGATAAACTAGCCTTTGTCGGAGATGGAATTAATGATGCACCTGTATTGACTCGTGCTGATATTGGAATTGCAATGGGTGCAATGGGTTCTGATGCAGCAATTGAAGCTGCAGATGTAGTCCTTATGGATGATGATCCACTAAAAATTTCTAAAGCAATCAAGATTTCGAGAAAATGTCTTAGAATTGTATATCAGAATATCATTTTTGCATTGGTTATCAAATTTGCATGTCTTGGACTAGGTGCAATAGGTATTGCGAATATGTGGTTTGCTATTTTCGCAGATGTTGGTGTCATGATTATTGCAATATTAAATGCTATTAGAGCATTAAGAGTGCATAATTTATAATTTAGATGAAAATGCAAAAACTTATTATAGAAGATTGCTTGCAATTGGTGGAATTTTTCAAAACGCTGGGAGATTCTACAAGATTAAGGATAGTGCTTGAATTAAAGACAAAAAAATGTGTTGGAGAATTAGCGGAAGAATTAGAGATGTCTCAGTCGGCAGTCTCCCACCAATTAAATATATTAAAAGCTAATGGTATAGTAAAAAGTCAAAGACAAGGAAAATACATTTATTATATAGTGCAAGATGAATATGTACAAAATGCTATTGAAAGATGCAAAATGCTGTTTGATAAGGAGTATTGTTTGTAATATTTAAGATTAAACAAGATGGATATAAGAAATGAATAGAAAGACGGAGTGATCCAGACATGGCGGTGGGAAAATCTCTTAGATTTTTTCACCGTTTTTAGTGGCTGACTTACTTTGGTAGTTAAGCGAGCTTGCGAGAGAACATCAAGCTCTCGTTATCTAACGAGGGGGAAAAACAAGAGACAATAGATATTACTAATTGAAAAACGATGTATTTACAAGGCAAAATCGCTTTTGACAGGGTGTTAACTGAGAGAAACTCATTTAACACATAAAAATTAAACAAGGCATAGGAAAGACAGTTGATTTCAAATAAGAAACGGATTGCCTTGTTTGATTGGAGAAATTGAAGAATGAATGATAACAAAACAAAATATAAAATATTCGGTTGAGTAGGTTGAACTAAATACTCCTATGATTTCAATTTTGAAGTCATAGGGGTATTTTTTGTGCAGAAAAATAAAAAATTTCCTTTTCCACCCTGTATTTTCCCCTCTGAACCTTTCGTTATATGAGAGCAAAAAAATAAAATTCATTTTTTATTTGTAAAAAGCCCTCTCTACGTTCTGATATATGAGGCACAAATTACATTTGCCTTAAAAGAATCGGGCCTGATTCAAGAACAAACAAAAAACGAAAAGGGAAAGGAGAAACTACATGAATAAAACAATCTTAATGGGAAGACTGACAAAAGATCCGGAGGTGAAATATTTCCAGAATGAAAACAGTACTGCAATGGCACGATACACGCTGGCAGTAGACAGACGATATCGAAAGGAAGGAAAGGCAGAAACGGATTTTATTTCTTGTGTCACCTTTGGGAAGAATGCTGAGTTTGCAGAAAAATATCTGAAAAAAGGTTTGAAGATTTTAGTAAGCGGACGCATTCAGACAGGAAGCTATGTGAATCAGGAGGGAAATAAAGTTTATGCCACTAACGTGATCGTAGAAGAACATTATTTCGCAGAAGGGAAGAAACTGTCAGGATCAGAAAAGAAAGAAGATACCGATCCAGATGGATTTATGAATCTTCCAGACGGAGAAGAACTTCCGTTTGAGTAAGAAAAACTCGGATGCTGAAAGCAGAAGAGCGCACTTATATACCTTAAAAGGTATGTGCGTCCTACGGAAGTAGCATCTTTCTGAAGGGGAATTCCGAAAGTGTTTGCGGATGATCCATCCGAAGAAGGGTTCCCCTTCCGGCAGAAATGCCTATCCCGTAACAGAGAAAATGGAAGAGTTGAAAAAGGAGGAAAAGAACGATATGGCGAAGAAGAAAACATTTCAGGAATATACTCAGGAAGCACTTTATGAGATTGAAAAAACAGAAGCTGCATTGAAACAGGCAAAGCTTGAGAAGGAGCAGGCAGAGCACAGGATCCAGAGATCCTTGAATTATCTGGATACACAGAAAAAGAAAAAACGAAAGGCACGAACCCATCTGTTGATCCAGAAAGGAGCAGCCATAGAAGCAATCTGTAAAGATACCAAATATCTGACAGAGGCGGAATTTTATCAGCTGATGGATGAACTTCTTCATGATCCCGCTTGTAAGTTTTGTGATGTCGTTCATGAAATGGTTCGTGGACGGGCGGAAACTGCAGAAGCGAAGGAACGAGAATTCGCAGAAGAGGAAGCACTATTAAAGGCGATGCAGCGAGGTGAACTGCCACAGGGAGATGAGTAAGATGGGATGTTATCACTTTCATCTAAATCAATTATCCAGAGGAAAAGGGCAGTCTGCCATTGCTAGTGCTGCTTACCGAGCCGGTACAAAACTGGAATGTACGTATTATGGAGAAGTAAGTGATTATACGAGAAAAGGCGGTGTGGTATTAGCGGAGATCCATCTTCCTAAACAGGCTCCGGAGAGACTCAAAGACAGAGAGACCCTTTGGAATGAGGTGGAATGGATTGAAGGAAATAAGAAAGCACAGCTGGCACACAGCTTTGATATTGCCTTGATGAATGAGTTTTCCATGGAAGAAAATATTGAGCTTGCAAGAAGATTTGTGGAAGAACAATTGGTGGCAAGAGGAATGATCGCTGATCTGGCAATCCATGATCCGAAGAAGGGAAAGGATAAAATTCCCAATCCCCATATGCACATCATGGTTCCCATCCGCCCTTTACAGGAAGATGGTACCTGGGGACAAAAACAAAAAAAGGTTCCAGTACTGACACCGGATGGACAGCCGGTTTTGAATCAGAAAGGACAACCGGTATTTCGGGCGGTACATACAACGGATTGGAGCAGGAAAGAAACCTTGGAAGAATTGAGAAGTGCCTGGGCGAAGATGTGTAACGAACTGTATGAAGAAAAAGGACTTACAGAAAGAGTCGATGCCAGGTCTTATGAGGAACGGGGGATTGATAAGATCCCGATGGTGCATGAAGGACCGAATGTACAGGCAATGGAAGCAAGAGGGATTTCAACCGCACTGGGAAGTTTAAACCGACTCATCCGAGCCTTAAATGATATGAAAGAACGGGCAAAGAATCTTCTTCAATGGTCTTTGCTTCGACAAAGCCAGTTGATGGAACGGATTGAATATTTACGCAGATGTTACAAAAGAGACTAAAAAGAAGGAATTTATTGGTCTAGATGAGTGGTTTCAAAAAGAGGCATAGTAGTACATCTCTATTAAGCCATTAAGCCAAAAGTTAAGCCGACAGGCAAAATAGTTATAAAGAGCTAAGTAGAAATATGAAAATGAAAAATATTTGCCATACAAATAAAGTAGGTTTTTGAATAGAAATAAAAGGTTATGTAAATGTTCGGGCAGTGTTCCCGACAATGAAGTCACAGGGTGCTGCTAAGAACGAAGCAAACAACGCAGGACAGAAGGCTGCGCCGGCTGCAGAAGAAAAAATCGATTTTTCCAAAGTAAAAATCGAGCCGTTATTTGAGGAAGATGTTGATTTCGAGACATTCTCAAAATCTGATTTCCGTGCAGTAAAAGTTAAAGAGTGTGTTGCAGTACCGAAGTCTAAGAAACTTCTTCAGTTTACTTTAGATGACGGAACAGGAACAGACCGTACAATCTTAAGCGGAATCCACGAGTATTATGAGCCGGAAGAATTAGTTGGAAAGACTCTTATCGCTATCACAAATCTTCCACCGAGAGCGATGATGGGCATTGACTCTTGCGGTATGCTCCTCAGTGCTATTCACGAAGAAGAAGGCGAAGAAAAGCTCCATCTTCTGATGGTTGATGATCACATTCCAGCAGGTGCAAAGCTCTATTAAGATGATGTAAAGATGTACCGTTTTACCGAATAGACGGGACGTACTTCATTTGATAAAAAACTAAAAAAACAGCGATTTACATCAAACTTACATCAATTGATGCAGAAATCGGTGCAAGCAAGAAAAAATCGCATAATTAGTGCAATGAGTGGGCAATTCCAATCGGAGTTGCCCATTTTTAAAACAAACAGAAATACAAATAGGAATTGACAGAGGTAATGAAATGTTTGAAAATCAATATGTCATCATCGGTGGGACAGCATGTGATTTGATTATGGAAAACGAAGAATTACCGTTTCGTGCACAAAAGATGTAGATATTGGAAGATGATGCAGTTCTCACACCGCTTCCGATAGACGATGAAATCTCTAGCTTGTCGGCAATCCTTCTAAACGAAGCGTATTATGAATTGCTAAAAACCGGACAAATGATGGTTGATGGCATTCCGGTATTAAGTCCGACTTGCCTGATACCATTTAAGGCGAAAGCGTGGCTGGATTTAAAAGAACGCAAGTTGAATGGAGAGCAGGTTGACAGCAAAAATATAAAGAAACATAAAAACGATGTGTTCCGATTAGCACAGTTAATCACAGCCAATACAAGGCAAGTTCTCAGTTCGGAAATAGCAGAGGATATGAAAAAGTTCTTATCTGAAATAGCTGATGAAACAGTGGATTTAAAATCATTAGGCATTAGAGGGACGGATAAACAAAAAATTATAGATATGTTGTACCAGTGCTACAATTTGAACGATAATACATAATTTTTCTCTAAAGCCCAAAAAATTGCATATCAGAGGCTGTATTTTCACCCTCCTTCTTTTGTATATATGAAAGATATTTTTTATGTACGAAGGAAGGAGGTTTTTTCATGCCTAAAGTCAGAAAAGAAATTCCAGAATTGGAAAAGCTGGTGCAGGTCGGAAGAAAAAAATTTTTCCGTTATGAGGAAGGGGAACAAAGGATTTACAGGGAGTTTTTATGGCAAAATCGAAAAAAAAGAGTTATAATTCTGAGGACAAAATAAATACCAGGAGATGACTATGAAAAACCAATACAACAAGACAATGACCGCCTGTTTTACAGGCTATATTGTACAGGCGATCGTGAACAATTTTGTTCCTCTTTTATTTCTGACTTTTCAGAGGAGTTACGATATTCCTCTTTCGCAGATTACGGCACTTGTAACCTTTAATTTCGGCGTGCAGCTTCTTGTAGATCTTTTGTCTATCGGATTTGTGGATAAAATAGGCTACAGGGCGTCGATGGTAATTGCCCATATCATGTCGGCAGCGGGGCTTCTTCTTTTGACTGTTCTGCCGGAAGTGATGCCGCCGTTTGCAGGGATTCTCATTTCCGTAATGGTGTATGCCATTGGCGGAGGACTTCTGGAGGTGCTGGTAAGCCCTGTTGTGGAATCATGTCCTTCTGATAATAAGGAGAAAGCGATGAGTATGCTCCATTCTTTCTACTGCTGGGGACATGTAGGGGTTGTCCTTCTTTCTACACTGTTTTTTCAGGCGGCAGGAATTGAAAACTGGAAGCTGCTTGCCGCAGTGTGGGCGGTTGTTCCTCTTGTGAATGCATTTGCTTTTACAAAAGTGCCTATGGCATCTCTTATGGAAGAGGGAGAGACGGGAATCGGCATTAGAAAACTGTTTGGAATGAAAATATTCTGGATTCTTTTGATTATGATGGTATGCGCAGGGGCAAGCGAGCAGGCTGTCAGTCAGTGGGCGTCCACCTTTGCGGAAAAAGGCCTTGGTATTACAAAGGCTGCAGGAGACCTGGCGGGACCTATGGCGTTCGCTGTTCTGATGGGAACGGCAAGGGCATTTTATGGAAAATATGGACACAGGATCAATCTTGACCGTTTTATGATTTACAGCTGCTGTCTGTGTATTCTGTCGTATCTGGGAATTTCTCTTCTTCCCATTCCGCAGTTAAGCCTTGCTGCCTGTGCAGTGTGTGGTCTTTCTGTTGGGATTATGTGGCCGGGAAGTTTCAGTAAGGCTGCGGCAGCTATTCCAAAAGGAGGAACTGCCATGTTTGCATTTCTTGCTCTTGGAGGGGATCTTGGATGCTCCGGAGGCCCCACTGTAGTTGGCGCTGTATCAAGCGCTTTTGGCGATAATCTGAAAATGGGGATTCTTGCAGGTGTGATTTTCCCTGTGCTTCTTCTTGGAGGAATTCTTGTATGCAGAAAAATAAAGGCAGAATGATCGTATGTTATGGAGATTCCAATACATATGGATATGACCCGTGCGTGCCGGGAGGCGGACGATATGCAAACCGCTGGCCGGCTCTTGTAGAAAAGAAAACGGGGATTCCTGTGAAAAATTGCGGGCTTTGCGGGCGGAAAATTCCGCGATACGAAAGCCAGTTTCAATGTGTGAAGGAGCAGATAGAGGCATGGAGCCTGGAAGCGGAAGAGATTTTTCTCTGGTTTATGCTTGGCACGAATGATTTTCTTGAAAATGAAAGAATCACAGCAAAGGACGTTGCGCTCTGCATGGAAAAATTTCTGGAAAGTATAGAAGAGCAGATAGAAGAGAAAAAAATTTCCCTGCTTTTGATTTCCCCTGTTCCTGTGAAACAGGGTGCCTGGGTGGAAAATCAGAAGATCTGCGAAGAAACAGAAAAGTTTGCATTTTATAATAGGAAGCTTTCTGAGAAATCCGGGACAGATTTTGCGGACGCAGGAGAATGGAAAATCCCTCTCGCCTATGACGGCGTTCATTTTACAGAAGAAGGACACAGAATTTTTGTGGAAAATATAATACGGCATGCAAAATAAGTGTATAATAGTTTTGGTTTATCAGAAAAGTTAATCCTGTTTTGTCGAAAAAATTATATTGCTTATTTAAGAACGATGCACTTATAATAAAAGAAAAGTAAAACACAGAAACATTTGTATAAAAATGGGGGAGGGAACAGGATGAGTATGCAGACAGACTGTGAAATGCTATCTGTTCAGGCGATGGAAGCATATGCCAAAAAATACCATGTTTCAGGAAATGAAATAGTTGAAGTCTTTCATAAAAATCAGGTTTTTGAAAAGATGATGATACAGCATGAATATCTTCATCAGATTAGTTTTGAAGAAGTATTAGAGTATGTAGAGAAAGTTATTATAGAAGGTTCAAAAGATTTGGTTGTTTATCATGGAAGCTGCCATGAATTTGAAAACATAGATCTTAGCAAATCTCATAACAGAAGAGATTTTGGAAAAGGTTTTTATACCACAATTTTACAGTCTCAATCAAAGGAATGGGGATATAGACTTTCATTGAGAGAAAAAAAGAAGAAGTACTTTGTTTATGAATATCTATTTGAAGAGAATCCTGCATTAAACGTAAAAAGATTTGATGTACTAAGTGAGGAATGGCTGGAATTTATCAAAGAAAATAGGAATAAAGGTGGATTATCTCATGAGTATGATGTGGTAATTGGACCCGTTGCAGATGATAATACAATGGAAACTGTTCAGTTATATATAGCAAATATTTTAACTGTATCAGAAGCTGTAGAAAGGCTGCGGTATAGCAAAGTAAATAATCAGGTGTCGTTTCATACAGAGAAGGCATTGCAGTATTTGCAGCTAATAAGGAGGGATTCTTATGCCAGAAATGATATATAGTTTTAATGGAAAAGACATTACTATGAATGTTTGCATACAAATCAGAGATGTATTAAAATTATTGCAACAACATTTTCATATCAGTTTTGAGGAAGCTGCATTGAAATTTTATAAGTCTGAAACGTATAAGATATTACAGGAAACGGAAAATGGTTTATGGGCTGAATCGGCAGAATATATAGCTGACAGATATTATGAAGAGATTTCGTCTGAGGTATTAGCATAAGTGCAGTGAGAATTTTGTTGAAATAAACGTATACTTCTGAAAAGAAAGAGTACAGGTTTTGAATCTGTACTCTTTTGTTTTTGGAAAAACAGTTCTGAAATGTTTTTGATGATGTTGTTAATCTTACTCCCTGATCAGCTCCGGAATCATTTTGGCAAGTCTTTCTGCAAGAACACGGTGACTGTCTTTGCTTAAATGCATCCAGTCATACGGAGCCATTGAGACGTCGTCTATTGAGCCTGCATCAAGGAAAGCGCAGCCGTGAAGTTCGGCAGCTTTTTTGTAAAGAGGAGCAAGCGCTCTTGATTTTTCGGCACATCCGTCCCCCATATCATCGCCAATGTCTGTCTGGCGGTAGGCATCCTCAATAGCCGGAGGTGCGATAACTAAAATATTAGGTGTGTTTTTCCAGGCTCCGACTGTAGATTTCGCTTTTAAAATCAGGCGCTCCAGACCTTGTGTAATATTTTTGGCGGTAGCGCTGAAACGTTCTTTTGTATCGTTTGTGCCAAGCATGATAATAAGAAGATCAACAGGCTCGTGAGTCATGAGGCAGGGATAGATATAAGAAATACCGTCAAGACCTTCAAAGAGCGGATCTGAAAAAGATGTGGTACGACCGCTCAGACCTTCTTCTCTGATAAGATAATCCGAAGGAAGCATTTCCTGAAGGAGACATGTCCACCGTTCTTTTTCAGAAAAGCGACCTCCTGTGCTGGAATCATACCCGTGAGTGTTGGAATCCCCGAAACATACAATAGTCTTTGATGACATAAGAAAAAATCCTCCTTAAAAACGATAAAAGTAAGTATAAATTGATGGTATCACTTTTGGAAAAAAGAGACAAGAGGAAATGGAAAAAATGAAAAAAATTTTTTTTCTAAAAAAGATATTGAAAAACATTTTCTTATATGATATACTGGGTTTAGTCAAAAAAGCGAAAAAAGTCCGCGGAAAACTTTTTTGGAGAAGCAAATGTAACAATAGTATCGGGGCAAAAGTAAAAACATATTATCAAAAATAGCAAAGCAATTAAGGAGGTTTTTAAAATGAAAAAGAAACTGTTATCAGCCGCACTCGTAGGCGCAATGGTGGCATCTCTCGCAGGAGGAGCTACAGCAGTTATGGCAGAGGAAAAAACAGAAATTACATGGTGGGCATTTCCTACATACACACAGGAAAACGCAGATGATGCAGTAGGAACATGGGAGCAGAAGATTATCGATGCTTTCGAAGCAGAGCATCCGGAAATCTCAGTAAAGCTTGAGACTATCGACTTCCAGTCCGGTCCGGAAAAAATCACAACTGCTATTGAAGCAGGAACTATGGCAGACGTTCTGTTTGATGCACCGGGACGTATCATTACATATGGAAAAGCCGGAAAGCTTGCGCCTCTGGATGATATGTTTACAGATGAGTTCGTGAAAGACGTAAACAATGATGCGCTTCTGTCTGCATGTAAGGCAGGGGAAACTCCTTATATGTACCCAATCAGTTCCGCTCCATTCTACATGGCATTTAATAAAGCAATGCTTGAGGATGCAGGTGTTCTTGATAAAGTAAAAGACGGCTGGACAACAGACGATTTTGTAGAAGTTTTAAAAGCGTTAAAAGACAAAGGTTATAATCCGGGTTCATTCTTCTGTAATGGACAGGGCGGCGACCAGGGACCGAGAGCATTCTTTACAAACCTGTACAGCAGCTCAATTACAGATGAAGGCGTAACAAAATATACAACAGATGATGAAAATTCCGTAAAATCTATGGAACTTATCAAATCCTTAATTGATGAAGGCTGTTTAATGAACGGTTCTCAGTTTGATGGTTCTGCAGATATTCAGAACTTTGCAAACGGACAGACATCCTTTACTATTCTCTGGTCTCCGGCACAGCCTGGAACACAGGCAGCACTCCTTGAGAGCAGTGGTGTAGATTATCTGGAAGTTCCATTCCCGTCTGAAGACGGTGTACCGGCACTGGAATACCTTGTAAATGGTTTCTGTGTATTTGACAATGGCGATGACGCAAAAGTAGAAGCATCTAAAGAATTTATCAAATTTATGTGTGACGACGAAGAATGGGGTCCAAAGGACGTAATCCGTACAGGTGCATTCCCGGTTCGTACTTCTTTCGGTGATCTTTATGAAGATGAAAGAATGGCAACACTTGGAAGCTGGACAAAATACTATTCTCCATACTACAACACAATTGATGGATTTGCTGAAATGAGAACATTATGGTTCCCAATGTGCCAGGCTGTTTCCAACGGTGATACAGAACCGAAGGAAGCTCTGACAGAGTTTACAGAAAAAGCAAACGAAACAATTACAAAAGCTGCCAAATAAATAAGAAATGATTAAAAGGGCTCCTTGTACGCCTGGCGTACAGGGAGCGTTTTCTGAAAAGCATCATAATATTTTGCAGTCTGGGTGAAGCGAAAGGGATGAAGATATTTATGAAGAAGGCGAACAAGATCAGAATGCGTGAGACAATCGTTTCCTACTGCTTTTTGGCACCGGTTCTGATATTTTTTGTAGTTTTCGTACTGGCACCTATGGTTATGGGATTTATTACCAGCTTTTTTAACTATACAATGACAGATTTTGAGTTTGTCGGGCTGGATAACTATGTAAGGATGTTCCAGGACGAAGTATTTTTGAAATCTTTAAGAAATACTTTGATTATTGTAGTGGGATCTGTTCCCATTGTTGTTATTTTTGCATTATATGTGGCATCACAGACATATGAAAGAAGTGCGTTTACACGTTCCTTTTTCCGATGTGTATTCTTCCTTCCGGTTGTTACCGGTACCGTTGCAGTAACAGTTGTATGGAAGTGGATCTACGATCCGTTAAGCGGTATTTTAAACTATATTCTGAAAACCACAAATGTAATCGATCAGAACATCAGCTGGTTAGGAGATAAAAGATATGCGCTTATAGCAATTATTGCAATCCTGCTTACAACAGCAATTGGACAGCCGATTATTCTTTATATTGCAGCAATGGGCAATATTGATAAATCTTTAGTAGAGGCTGCAAGAGTAGACGGAGCAACAGAATTCCAGGTGTTCTGGAAAATCAAATGGCCAAGTCTTCTTCCTACCACTCTTTACATTGTGGTTATTACAACAATCAACTCATTCCAGTGCTTCTCACTGATACAGCTTTTAACAAACGGTGGACCAAACTATTCGACCACCACAATTATGTATTATCTCTATGAAAAAGCATTTAAGCTTTCAGAATACGGATATGCAAATACAATGGGTGTATTTCTGGCAGCACTTATCGGACTTATCAGTTTTGCGCAGTTTAAGCTTCTGGGCAATGATGTAGAATATTAAAAGGAGGAGAGAAAATGCATAAGAAAAAAGTTACGCCATTTCAGGTAATTACCATGATTATTCTCAGCCTTCTGACAGTATTCTTCATCTTTCCTTTTTACTGGATTATGACAGGAGCATTCAAGTCTCAGGCTGATGCCATTAAAATTCCGCCGCAGTGGTGGCCGGAAGCACCTACATTGGAAAACTTTCGGAAGCTTCTCGTACAGAACCCGGCCGGAAGCTGGATGATGAACAGTATTCTGATCGCCCTTATCACCATGCTTCTTGTGTGTGTTACTTCTGCTCTTGCAGGATATGTACTTGCGAAGAAACGTTTTTACGGACAGGCGCTTTTATTCTCGGTTTTTATCGGAGCAATGGCGCTTCCAAAACAGGTTATTCTTGTTCCGCTTGTTCGTATTATCAGCTTTATGGGAATTCACGATACACTTGCGGCAGTAATTCTTCCTCTGATTGGATGGCCGTTTGGTGTATTCCTTATGAAGCAGTTCAGCGAAAATATTCCTACAGAATTGCTGGAATCTGCGAAAATTGACGGATGTAATGAATTAAAGACTTTTACAAGTATTGCATTTCCTATTGTAAAACCGGGATTTGCAGCATTGGCGATTTTTACATTTATTAATACATGGAACGACTATTTTATGCAGTTGGTAATGCTGTCATCCAGAGAAAAACTGACAATCTCCCTTGGTGTTGCAACACTTCAGGCAGAGATGGCAACGAACTATGGACTGATCATGGCAGGCGCAGCATTGGCGGCCGTTCCGATTGTTACAGTATTTTTGGTATTCCAGAAATTCTTTACACAGGGAATCACAATGGGAGCAGTAAAAGGCTGATGGATAGAACCGGAATTGTCGAAAAATATCAGCCTTGCTGATTTATGAAAACGATAGTTCCGGCTCTTTCTTTTTTCGGAGGAATATAGTAGTATGATTTGTATAAGAAATTAAATTGTGTGATAATGCTGAGGCATTAGGATAAACAGGAGGGACAGAATGTATAATACAAATATAATTTTACAGATACAGTCAGAATATAATCAGCTTACAAAAACAGAAAAAAAGGTTGCGGATTATGTTTTAAAAAATAAAAAAGAAGTATTATACATGTCTATTACGGATCTGGCAGATGCCTGCCATGTCGGAGATACGAGTGTATACAGGTTTTGCAGAACCTTGAAGCTGGACGGGTATCAGGATTTTAAAATGAAGTTATCCTTAAGTCTCAGTGAACAGGACGGGGATTCACCGGCTCTTTCCGTACAGGACAGCGATACAATGGAAAGCAGAGTGATGGAATCACATATCAGTGCAATCAGAGAGTCTTATTTTCTACTTGATAAGAAAAAATTAGAGCAGATTATTGAGATGCTGGAGAAAGCGAAAAGAGTTTTCTTTTTTGGAATCGGAGACAGTCTGAACACGGCAATGGAAGCCAGAAATAAATTTATACGTATCACCGGAAAAGTGAGTTGTATTACAGACCCGCATATTCAGTCTATGGCGGCATCGACTATGAATGAGGAAGATCTTTTAATCATTATTTCCTATTCAGGAGCGACAAAGGACAATATCCATGTTGCAAAGGTGGCAAAACAGACAGGGGCGAAAATAGCAAGTATTACCCATTTTAAGAAATCTCCTCTTACCGCTTATTCAGACGTGATACTTCTTTGCGGAGGAGAGGAATCGCCTCTTGACGGAGGTTCCATGGGTGTGAAAATGGGACAGCTTTACCTGGTAGATCTCTTATACAAAGAATATTACAGCAGAAACTATAAAGAATCCAGGGCGAATAACAAAGCAACATCAAAGGCTGTTGTGGAAAAGCTCTATTAATAAAGAAACGGAGAACGAATATGAAAAAAAATGTGGAAAGTATTAAAGGCAAGCTGGTAGTATCCTGCCAGGCACTTCCTCATGAGCCGCTTCATTCCTCTTTTATTATGGGAAGAATGGCAGTGGCGGCAAAGGAGGGCGGAGCCAGAGGAATCCGCGCAAACACAAAAGAAGACATTGCAGAAATTAAATCTCTGGTAGATCTTCCGGTAATTGGTATCGTGAAAAGAGATTATGAAGACAGCGCTGTCTATATTACTCCTACTATGAAAGAAATCGAAGAGCTTATGGAAGTAAAACCGGAAATCATTGCACTGGATGCAACCGGCGCACTTCGTCCGGGCGGAAAAACTCTGAAAGATTTTTTTGAGGAAGTAAAAAAAGCTTATCCGGAGCAGCTTTTTATGGCTGACTGTTCCACAGTGGAGGAGGCTCTTTATGCAGATGAGCTGGGCTTTGATTTTATCGGAACAACAATGGTGGGATATACACCTCAGAGTAAAAATCTGAAAATCGAGACAAACGATTTTGAAATCATAAGAGAAATTCTGGAAAAAGCGAAACATCCTGTAATTGCGGAAGGCAACATTAATACGCCGGAAAAGGTGAAACGCGTGATTGAGCTTGGATGTTACAGTGTAGTAGTCGGCTCTATTATTACAAGACCACAGCTTATTACAAAATCTTTTGCAGAGGTTTTGGAAGATTAAAGAAAGGAAGAAGATACGATGAGAAATCTTGAAAAATATAAAGGAATTATTCCGGCATTTTATGCCTGCTACGATGAAAACGGAGAAATCAGTCCGGAAAGAGTACGTGCACTTACAGAATACCATGTCAAAAAAGGCGTAAAAGGAATTTACGTGAATGGATCCTCCGGAGAATGTATTTATCAGAGTGTGGAAGATCGCAAAATAGTTCTGGAAAATGTAATGGAAGCGGCAAAGGGAAAACTGACAGTAATTGCACACGTTGCATGCAATAACACAAAAGACAGTGTAGAGCTTGCAAAACATGCGGAAAGCCTTGGGGTAGATGCGATTGCTGCAATTCCGCCAATTTATTTTCACCTTCCGGAGTATGCGATTGCGGATTACTGGAACGCAATGAGTGCAGCGGCTCCGAATACGGACTTTGTTATCTATAATATCCCGCAGCTTGCAGGGGTTGCGCTGACTATGAATTTATTCGCAAAAATGAGAGAAAATCCGAAGGTGATCGGAGTAAAGAACTCTTCTATGCCGGTACAGGATATTCAGATGTTTAAAGCGGCAGCGGGAGAAGATTATATTATTTTCAACGGCCCGGATGAGCAGTTTATAAGTGGTCGTGTCATTGGCGCCGAGGCAGGAATCGGCGGTACATACGGAGTTATGCCTGAGCTGTTTTTGAAAATGGATGAGCTTGTAAAAGAAAACAGACTGGATGAGGCAAGAGAAGTGCAGTATGCGGCAAACGAAGTAATCTACAAAATGTGCTCCTGCCACGGAAATATGTACGCAGTAATCAAAGAAATTTTGAGAATCAATGAAAATCTTGATCTTGGAAGCGTGAGAGCGCCTCTTGCAGAACTGATTGAAGAGGATATGCCGATTGTGCGTGAGGCAGCAGAAATGATCCGTGTGGCAAGAGAAAAATACATAAAATAAAAGAATCAGGGGGACGCTATGGAAAAATATGTAAGCATTGATATCGGAGGAACCGCAATGAAATATGGTCTCCTTAATGAAAAGGGAGAAATAGAAAAGAAGTTCCAGATGGATACAGAGGCACATAAAGGCGGTCCTTCTATCTTAAAGAAGGTTCTGGAAATTGTAGGAGAGTTTCAGGCGGAAGGGATTTCCGGTGTATGCATTTCCACAGCTGGAATGGTGGATATTGAAAAAGGAATGATTTTTTATTCCGCACCTTTGATTCCGGAATATGCAGGTACGAAATTTAAGGAAACCATAGAGAGAGAATTTCACCTTCCCTGTGAGGTGGAAAATGACGTAAACTGTGCCGGTCTTGCAGAGGGGATATCCGGAGCGGCAAAAGGAAGCAAAAGTGCGCTGATGCTCACTGTTGGAACAGGAATCGGCGGCTGCATCCTGCTGGATGGAAAAGTTTATCACGGATACAGCAACAGCGCCTGTGAGGTAGGGTATATGCACATGGACGGCAGTGATTTTCAGACACTGGGAGCTGCCAGCATTCTCACAAAAAAAGTGGCTGAAAAAAAGGGAGAGCCGGAAAGCCAATGGAATGGAAAGGCTGTTTTTGATGCTGCAAAGCAGGGAGATAAAATCTGCTGTGATGCGATTGATGAAATGGCAGATATTCTGGGAAAGGGAATTGCAAATATCTGTTATGTGCTGAATCCGGAAACGGTAGTTCTCGGCGGAGGTATTATGGCGCAGGAAGCTTTTTTGAAGGATAAAATCTGTAATGCGCTTAAAAAATATCTGGTTTCCAGTATATTTGAAAAAACTTCTTTAAAATTCGCACAGCACAGAAATGATGCAGGAATGCTGGGAGCATATTATCATTTTTGTGAAAGACAGGGAAAACCTTTCCGTAGGTAAAAGTGCATAAAAAATTCGACACAATTTAGGTAAAAGTGCAGATTGACGACCAATGGTAAAATGCTATATAGTGTATATAGATTCATATTTAAGTGAAATCATAATCGTTGATAGTGTGTTACTGATGATGCAGGCATAAGCTATCCGGTTTTATTCATAAGATGTATGATTAAAACGGGGTAAGTTTATGCCTTTTTTATTCCATAATATAGGAGTTGTATATGTACTGCATTTTGAAAATTTTAAATAATAATGCACTTTTAGCAAAAGAAAAAGACAGCGGAAGTGAAAGAATTCTTTTGGGAAAAGGGATTGGATTTGGAAAAAAGGCAGGAGACAGGATAGACCCCAGGGAAGAAATCCAGGTGTATACACCGGTGGCAAGAGAAGAAAGCAGTTCGGCTATAAATATGGTAAATACCATTGATCCTGTTTATATTGAGACTGCGGGAAAAATCATTGCAGAAGCGGAAAAGGTATTTGATTCGGTGAACGGGGATATTCTGCTTCCGTTGGCAGATCATATTGCTTTTGCTGTGAAAAGGGAGAAAGATAATATTTTTCTTCCCAATCCTTTTATTCCGGATATTAAGATTCTTTTTGGAAAAGAGTATGCCGTTGCAATGGAGAGCAGAAAAATTATAGAAAAAATGACAGGCTACCGTATTTCGGATGATGAAGCCGGCTTTATTGCCCTTCACATTCACTCCGGACTTTCCAATGAGCAGGTATCTGATACGTTAAAAACAACGCAGATTATAGATGAAAGTATGCAGACCATAGAGAAGATGGGAGGCAGGGAGCTTCAAAAGGAATCTCTGAACTATATTCGCCTTATGAGCCACTTATATTACATGGCTGTGCGGGCGAAGACAGGAGAAGCTGTCAATGTGGATTTAAATGATTTTGTGAAAAATAAATATCCGAAAGCATTGAAAATCGCAGAGCAAATATGCGGAAATATGGAAACGGCGCTTCAGAAGAAGCTTCTGCCGGAGGAGACAGGATTTCTTGCAATACATATCCAGAGGATGATTGCGTCATAATGAAAAGAGAGAGTTCAGCTTTGCTGCGCTTCAGGCGCAGGTATCAGTTGAAATATATTAATTTTTATCTAATGAAGGGAGAATTTTAAAATGAAAAGCTTTGAGTACACAATAAAAGATGAACTGGGAATCCACGCAAGACCGGCAGGTATCCTTGCAAAAGAGGCAAAGAAATACGAGAGCAAAATCACACTGACAAAAGACGGAAAAAGCGTTGATGTAACAAGATTAATGGCTCTTATGGGACTTGCAGTAAAATGCGGCAACACAGTAGAGGTTCAGGTTGAGGGAAGCGACGAAGAGACAGCTTTCCAGGGAATCAAAGCATTTTTCGAAGAAAATCTGTAATTATTAACGGAATAAGTTTGAAAATCATAAGAAACGGCAGGGAAAAACATGCAGTGTTTGAAAGGGAAATCAGTTTACAAGGGAATCGCAATGGGAAAGATTTCCGTGCTGAAAAAAGATGATTACATTGTAAAAAGAACAAAAATTGAAGATACGCAGGCTGAAATCCAGAGAGTGAAGACTGCAGTTGCAGCATCACAGGAGCAGCTTCAGAAGCTTTATGAAAAGGCTGTAAAAGAAGTAGGGGAAGCCAGCGCTGCTATTTTCGAAGTGCATCAGATGATGCTTGAGGACGAGGATTACAACGAGTCCATCGAAAACATTATTACAACAGAGATGGTAAATGCAGAATATGCAGTTGCCTCCACAGGTGATAATTTTTCTGAAATGTTTGCAAGTATGGATGATGATTATATGAAAGCAAGAGCTGCAGACATTAAAGATATTTCAAAGCGCCTTGTAAAAAATCTTTCCGGACACGGCGGAGATGGTATTGATCTGGAAGAGCCTGTGATTGTTGTGGCAGATGACCTTTCTCCAAGCGAGACCGTTCAGATGGACAAAGATAAAATTCTTGCTTTTGTTACCGTGCACGGTTCTGCAAACTCACATACGGCGATTCTTGCCCGTATGATGAATATTCCGGCGCTGATCGGTGTGGATATGGATCTTGAGGCCCTTACTACAGGCGTGGAAGGCGCGGTAGATGGATTTACAGGAGAATTTTATATAGAGCCTACAGAAGAAGTGAAAACTTCGATTCAGACAAAAATTGAAGAAGAAAAAGAAAAACGTGCGCTTCTTCAAACCTTAAAAGGAAAAGAGAATGTGACAAAGAGCGGAAAGACAATTAAGCTTTTTGCAAATATCGGAAGTGTTTCTGATATGGGATACGTTCTTGAAAACGACGCGGGAGGAATCGGTCTTTTCAGAAGTGAATTCCTCTACATTGGAAGAAATGAGCTTCCGGGAGAAGAAGAGCAGTTCCAGGCATACAGACAGGCAGTACAGAATATGGCTGGCAAAAAAGTCATTATCCGTACCCTGGATATCGGAGCGGACAAGCAGGCGGATTACCTTCAGATTCCGCAGGAGGAAAATCCTGCTCTTGGATACAGAGCAATCCGTATCTGTCTGACACAGCCTGAAATTTTCAAGGTTCAGCTCCGCGCGCTGTTCCGTGCTTCTGCATACGGAAATCTGTCCATCATGTATCCGATGATTACTTCTGTTGAGGAAGTGGAGCAGATTCAGCAGATTGTTTGTGAAGTGAAGCAGGAACTGAAGGAAGCGGGAATTCCGTATAAGGATGTAGAAGAAGGTGTTATGATCGAGACACCGGCTGCTGTTATGATTAGTGATGATCTTGCAAAAATGGTGGATTTCTTCAGCATTGGAACAAACGATTTGACGCAGTACACACTTGCGATTGACCGTCAGAATGAAAAACTGGATCCGTTTTACAAACCGCATCACAAGGCAATCCTTCGAATGATCAAAATGGTCGTTGATAATGCGCATAAAGAAGGAAAATGGGCTGGAATCTGCGGCGAGCTGGGAGCAGATCCGGAGCTTACAGAAACATTTGTAAAGATGGGAGTAGACGAGCTTTCCGTAGCTCCGTCTATGATTTTAAAGCTTCGTAAGATTATCAGAGAAATGGAATAGGAGTAAGGCATGAAGTATATTCGTGAGCATAAAAAGGCCTCGGTTATAATTGCTCTTGCTGCAATTGTTCTCCTGGCATTTCTGGGATTACAAAGAAAAAATGCAACTTCTCAGTCTGTGTTTGATACCCTTAAGGATGCTCCGAGAGGGGAAGCGATTGAAGAGAATAAGTACTATTCCGGTCAGCTTACACAGAGAGAATATGAGGATTATGAATTTCTGAGACAGAAAATGGAAAATCTGGAGGGCGGAGTCCTGACTCTGCCAAATCCTCTAAGTGGAAAAGAATACCAGCGTATTCTTACTGCTCTGGAATACGAAGGAAATAATTATTTTTATGGATTTGTAGATATTCCCATGACAGAGGATGGAGTTTATGTTTTCCACAAAGATAAAGATCCGTTTCGCCTGGTGGATCAGAAAATAGCAAAGGTTGTGCTGTTTTTATCCTGTGCGGAAGGGATTGAGCTTTTCGGACAGTTTGCAGATGACGGAACCCTTATCAATATAGAGGAAATACAGAAAGGTTTTTCTGTAAATGATGAGGAAAAAGTAAAGAAAATCCGTGAAATGCAGGAAGAAACAGAAAAAGTCATGGATGAGATCATCGCCGGAATACCGGAGAATGCAGGAGATAAAACAACTGCTGACTATTTCCGCAAATGGCTGGATGAAAACGTGAAGCTTGCCGATGATGCCGCACAGAAGGCTCAGGAGCTTGACGATATGGGAGATATGCTGGAGCAGGTATATCCTTATAATCACCTGGCTGCTCTGAACGGAAAAAAAGCAAGTATCCTGGGATACGGAAAGATTTTTTCCGAGCTTTGCAGGAGAGCGGGGATTGAATCTCATGTGGTGATGGGAACATGGAACAGCCAGTGGACAGACGGGGACACATACGTTTTATGTGAGACTGTAATAGACGGACAGAAAGTGTATGTAGATGCCAGCGGAGCGAAATCAAAGGCGCTTGCCGGCAACCGGTATCTCACAGAAAAAGAGGCGATAAGCCGTATGACGTTTGTTGATTATTTTGACTATAAATAAGGAGGAGAGAGAATGTTTGGTTTTCTTAAGAAAAAACAGGATGACGGATATATGCTGGGTTCACCGGCAAAGGGAAAGGCGGTAGACTTAAAAGAAGTAAACGACCCGACCTTTAATTCCGGAATGCTTGGACAGGGTGTTGCAGTTATCCCGTCAGAAGGAAAAATTTATGCACCGGCAGACGGAGAGATTGCAATGGTATTTGATACGCTTCATGCAGTAAGCTTAAACGCATCAAACGGAGCAGAAATTCTTGTTCACGTAGGTCTTGATACAGTAAGCTTAAAAGGAAAAGGATTCAAAGCACATGTGCAGGCCGGAGATAAAGTGAAAAAAGGCGATTTAATGCTGGAAGCCGACCTTGAGTTCTTAAAGAGCGAAGGCTTTGACATTATTACACCTGTACTTGTATGCAATACAGACGATTACGCATCTGTAGAGGCTCTTTCCGGAAAAGATGTAGAGCCGGGTGATGACGTAGTAAGAATCAAAGCAAAATAATAATGGATTTTAGACCGGTCTCTCCGGTATAAAATAAATGATGAGGGGTGTTTTACAGTCTTCATTGTGATTGAAAAAAGGGATTAAGAGAAGGAAAGAGGAGGAAATCAAATTATGATGAAGTATCTTCAGAGATTGGGTAAATCTCTTATGCTTCCGGTTGCTTGTCTTCCGGTTGCAGCTATTCTTCAGGGTATCGGTTACTGGATCGATCCTACTGGCTGGGGTGCAAACAATGTAATCGCAGCATTCTTATTAAAAGGCGGCGGATGTCTGATTGACCAGATGCCAATTCTTTTCGCTATCGGTGTTGCTGTTGGTATGTCCGATGACAACGACGGTACAGCAGGTCTTGCGGGACTTGTTTCCTGGATCATGACAACTACACTTCTTTCTACAAGCGTTGTATCTATGCTTACAAAAACAGCAGTAGAAGAAGTTGACCCTGCATTTGCAAAAACACAGACACAGTTCATCGGTATTCTTTGTGGTCTTATTGCAGCAGCTTGCTACAATAAATTTAAGAACACAAAACTTCCGGATGCATTCTCCTTCTTCAGTGGAAAGAGATGTGTTGCCATCGTTACAGCAGGTGCATCCCTTGTATCCAGCTTTGTTCTGTTCTTTGTATGGCCAATGGTTTACAATGCACTTGTTGCATTAGGTGAGTTCATTATGAACCTTGGACCGGTAGGTGCTGGTATTTACGGTTTCTTCAACCGTCTGCTTATCCCGTTCGGTCTGCACCACGCACTGAACTCCGTATTCTGGTTTGACGTTGCAGGAATCAATGATATTGCAAAATTCTGGGGCAACGCAGAAGGTGGTGTTCTTGGACAGACTGGTATGTACATGTCCGGTTTCTTCCCGGTTATGATGTTCGGTCTTCCGGCAGCGGCTCTTGCTATGTACCACACAGCAAAAGACACAAAGAAAAAAGTGGCAGCAGGTCTTCTTCTTTCTGCAGCAATCGCTTCTTTCTTCAACGGTGTTACAGAGCCTCTGGAATTCTCTTTCATGTTCCTTGCACCAGCACTTTATGGTATCCATGCAGTGCTGACAGGTATTTCTATGGCAGTTGTAGCTGCGCTTCCTGTGAGAGCAGGATTCAACTTCAGTGCCGGTTTCATTGACTGGTTCCTGAGCTTTAAGGCTCCGTTTGCAGAAAATCCGCTTATGCTGATTCCGATCGGTCTTGTAGTTGCAGTTATTTATTACCTTGTTTTCCGTTTCGTTATCGTGAAATTCAATATGAAGACACCGGGACGTGAAGATGACGATATGGACGAAACAAAAGTAACTCTTTCTAACGACAACTTCACAGAGATTGCAAAAATCGTTCTGGAAGGTGTTGGCGGAAAAGGAAACGTAGTATCTGTTGACAACTGTATTACAAGACTTCGCCTGGAAATCAAAGACTACACACAGGTAGATGAGAAGAAAATCAAATCTGCAGGTGTAGCAGGCGTTATCCGTCCAAGCAAAACTGCTGTTCAGGTAATCATCGGAACAAAAGTACAGTTTGTAGCTGACGAATTTAAAAAGCTTTGTAAATAAGCAAAGAAAATCTAATCCCTTTTGAAAATACCGCTCTTTCGGGTAAAACCGAAAGGGCGGTTTTTTTGATTTTTCGAGGATGCGGGCACATATATTATACATATGACAACCACTTGCCGCATGGAAACAGACCGCTTACCGTTTTTTATAGACTATCTTCTTCAGACTTTATATAATGGAAACACAAGGAGGGACGACGAGATGAAAACAAAAATAAAAGTGATTGCCCCGGAAGAAGAAGAGAGAGCAGAGATTTTTGTACATAAGGAAGACAGGGAGATTAAAAGTCTCGGCAGGTATCTGGAGCTGGAGCAGTTTCGCCGGGGAATTCTTATGTGTCAGAGGGGAAAAGACATATGCCGGCTTTCTGTGAAAGAGGTTCTGTACATTGAAAGCATTCAGGACGTTCAGCATATTCATACAGAAAAAGAAACATACACAACGAAACAGAGACTGTATCTGCTGAAAGAAGAATTGCCGCAAAGCTTTGTCCGGATTTCCAAATCCGTGATTTTAAATATGGAAAAAGTAAAGGAATATCGCCCTCTGATGGGTGGAATGATGATGGCGGAGTTTGCAAACGGAGAAAAAACATATATCTCCAGGAAGTACTTGAAGGAGCTGCGGGAAAAAATCAAGGAGGGAGTGCTATGAGGAAGCTTACAGAGGAGAAAAAAGAGATTTTGAAATATGGGATTTGTATGGGTGTGGTTTTATTTATCGTAAATGTAATTTACATAGGACTCCAAAAAGACAGGGGATTTGCAGAAACAATCATGCCGTACTTTGGGCTGATACTTTTTGGATATGCGGCAGCGGGCGTTCTCTTTTTTACTTTTTATATAGTGAAAGAGCCGAAGGAGGACGGATTGTGGAAATATTGTCTGAAAGGCACTGCAGGAGTATACACAATCATGAACTTTATGCCGCTGTTTTTCCTTGCCGGAGTTGCTCTTGCAGACAGGACGCCTGTGCGAATGATTTTTCTTCTGGATGCAGTGGTAATTGGTGGATTTCTCATCTGGGATTACAGAAGAGTGTGGATAATGTCAAAAAAGCTTAACAAAAAGTCGGTAAAAACGAGAGTTCTCCTTGTGGATCTCGAGGAAGCTCCGAAGACAGTAGATGAATTTGCGGCTCAGATTGCAGATTACTGTGGAAAAAACAGAAGAACATTGGAGTTTATTTCCAGGGGAAAAACGATGGAAATTATGATGGACGGCGAATATTATACAGTAGAAATCGAGCAGAGCTACAGCCGGTTCGGCCCTATGTACGGGATGAAATTTATACAGAGGAAATAGCTGTTTAATAAGGTATCGTTTACTTTTGGACAGGTTTTTGTTAAAATCGTTTTATAAGGAGGACCTGTCAGAATATCATTTTACAAAAGAGAACCTGCTTTCGCAACAGAGATACAATCGAGGACATTTTCAAAATACATAAGATGAGCATACTTAACAGATAATAAGGAGTAAGGTTGTAGCAGACTTGCGGAGGTTTCGTGCATATGAGGCTGTCTATTCCAACAAGACAGGGAAAAACGTAATCACTTATGTTATCTATTCCGGCGGCATTACAGAAACGAAGACAGAGCTGGACTGCGGAACCCACACATACCGGGTAATCCCTATATACTTAAAAGATAAGGACGCAGATACGGTGTTTCGGAGACTGAAAGAAAAACAGGAAAAAGGTGAGAGCTTCGCAGAAGAAGATTTTGCAGATATTTCTCTGACACCGCTTATGTCCGGGAGTTTCAGTAAAAAGGACGCAATAAAAGAAGGAATTCTTCTGACAAAACAATTTAAAACGATCACAGCTGAAAAAACAACAGCTATGCTTTATGCTCTGGCGGATAAATTTTTAACGGGAGATGAATTAGTCGAGATTATGGAGGTGCTGAGAATGACAAGGTTAGGACAGATGCTTGTTGAAGAAGGACGCGAAGAAGGACGCGAAGAAGGTCGCGAAGAAGGTCACGAAGAGAGTCGTACAGAGATTATTCTTAATATGCTTTCCAAGAATCAATTTTCCTTTGAAGAAATTGCGGAACTGGTGGGAGTTACCGTGGAAAAAGTAGAGGAAATACAAAGATGTCTGAAGAGTACGAGGTAAAATATGCTTGAAAATAAATTGGGTATTACAGATTCTGCGGAACTGGCAAGAGCAGAAGAGAAAATCAGTAAGCGAAAAGCCATCGAAATGTTTGAAACAGGATTTCTGGAAAAACTGGAGCCGGGAACATATAAAAGTCTTGCAGACATTCATAAATATCTTTTTGATGAGATTTATGATTTTGCAGGCGAACTGCGTAAAGTCAATATTTCAAAAGGAAATTTCAGATTTGCCCCGCTTATGTACCTGGAAGCGGCCCTGCAAAGTATCGACAAAATGCCCCAGTCAACTTTTGATGAAATCGTGGAAAAATATGTAGAAATGAATGTTGCGCACCCGTTCAGGGAAGGAAACGGAAGAAGTGCAAGAATATGGCTTGATTTAATGCTGAAAAAAGAAACAGGGTATGTAGTTGACTGGAGCAAAGTGGATAAAGAGGATTATCTCCTTGCAATGGAACGAAGTCCGATTAAAGATATTGAAATTAAATTTCTTCTAAAAAATGCGCTGACTAATCAGGTCAATGACCGGGAAATTTATATGAAGGGCATTGACCATAGTTATTATTATGAAGGGTATTATGTGTTTGCGGCGGAAGAATTACAGTAGTTTTCTTTAATAACATCAATCAACGCTACAATACGTTCGTCTTTAAAATTTCTGCCACTGCCTTGATATATTCCGGTGTTGTTCCACAGCACCCTCCAATAATAGAAGCGCCGTTTTCCACCAGTACCTTCATATGCTTTGCGAATTCAGCCGCTCCCATCGAATAAACCGCATTGCCTTTATCGTCAATTACGGGCATGCCCGCGTTCGGTTTGGCGATTACTGGGATAGAGACTGCTTCTTTGATATTTCGTACAACGGAAACAAGCTGATCCGGTCCTACAGAGCAGTTGATGCCAACTGCGGAAGCACCGGCGCTTTCTAAGGCCAGTGCGGCTTCCACTGCATTTCCGCCGCTGAAAATACTTCCGTCTGCCTCCACGGTCATAGAGCAGAGGACAGGGAGGTCACATACCTGAGAGGCTGCATCAACCGCAGCGAGAGTTTCTTCTATATTAATCATGGTTTCAGCAATGATAAAATCGACACCGGCCTGGCTTAAATAAGAAATCTGTTCCTTATATACTTCAAAGGCAGTTTCGTAAGTTAAATCTCCGGCGGGCTCCATCATTTTGCCGGTCGTCGTAATATCTCCGGCTACAAAAGCCATATCTTTGGCGGACTCCCTGGCGAGAGAAACAAGGGCATCATTCATTTCTTTTATATGCTCTTCCAGATGGTGAAGAGAGAGGTTCATACGGTTTGCACCGAAGGTAGGCGCGTAAAGGACACGGCTTCCGGCATTTACGTAGGACTGCTGAAGCTCTTTTAAAATATCTCTGTGCTTTAGAATCCAGGTTTCCGTACAAACGCCGCGCGGCATTCCGGCAGCCATCAGATTGGAGCCTGTAGCTCCGTCTAAAAGGAGGGGATTTTTTGTCAGTTCTTTAAAATCGTTTTTTGTCATAATAATTCTCCTTTGCATTTTGTTGGTTTATTATATCACAGATTATAGTGGGGAAAGTAGTGAAAAACATAAATGAAGAATTTTTGTATTACAAATGTAAAAATGTGCCATATATAACACCTTTTAAGTGGGGAATTTTGTGCAATCATATTTTGGGGGTAAGGTTGAAAATTCGACAGAATTGGTTTATAATAAAAACAGAATTTGACAAGAGAAAAGTCTGCTGGCTACAGACGAAACATTATGCATAAGACGAAGCAGATAAGTTACCGAAAAACAGATAAAGGGAGAACTTATCTGCTTTTTTTGCACAAGTGCTGAGTAGCAGAAAAAAGGGGAAGGAAATTTTATGTACAGAAAGAAAACAGAAGGCTGGCTGAAACATTATGATTTTATATTGCTTGATATGGTGAGTTTGCAGCTTGCATTTATACTTTCGTATGCGTTTGCCGGGAATGGCTGGAATCCTTATGGCAATCTGCTGTATCGAAACATGGCAGTATTTCTTGTACTGGCAGATGCAATTGTGATTTTTTCACTGGATACCTTAAAAAGTGTATTGAGAAGAGGACATTATAAGGGGTTTTTGATAACTGTGCGTCATGGAATTATAGTAGGCACTCTGGCAGTGATCTATTTGTTTTTGATCCAGGAAGGGGGAAGCTACTCCCGGATGGCTCTGATGTCAATGATTCCCTTATATATTTTTCTGACGTACATTTTCAGAGAAATATGGAAAAAATTTCTGCACAAACAAATGGAGGAAGGGGGCGGACGTTCTCTTTTAATTATTACTACTGCCGATATGGCAAAGGACACCATTGCCAATATGAAAAAAAATAATTATGCAAGATATACGATTGCAGGAGCGGCGATTATTGACTGTGATATGAGGGGGCAGGTAATAGACGGCGTGGAGGTTGTTGCAGACGGAGAAAACACACCGATGTATGTGTGTCAGGAATGGATCGATGAAGTTCTTGTTGTAGTTTCGGAGAAAGCACATTGTCCCGAAGATTTCCTTGATAAATTAACAGAAACAGGGGTAACGCTTCACTACAGCCTTACAAAGCTGATTCACCAGAATGCAAGAAAACAGATTGTAGAAAAGGTCGGGAATTATACTGTTCTTACAACAAGCATTAATTATGCTTCCTCAAAACAGCTTCTTGCCAAAAGGGTGATGGATATTTGCGCAGGTGTGGCAGGCTGTATTTTGACAGGGATTATCTTTGTATTTATTGCTCCGGCTATTTATATCAGTTCTCCGGGACCGATTTTCTTTTCTCAGGAGCGTGTTGGCGAAAACGGAAAAAAATTTAAAATGTATAAATTTCGAAGTATGTACATGGATGCAGAAGCGCGCAAGGCAGAGCTTATGAAAGATAACAAGCTCGGGGACGGAAAAATGTTCAAGCTGGATTTTGACCCGAGAGTTATCGGAAACAAGGTGCTTCCGGATGGTACAAAGAAGACGGGCATCGGTGATTTTATCAGAAAAACAAGTCTTGATGAATTTCCACAGTTCCTTAATGTGCTGAAGGGAGATATGAGTCTTGTGGGGACACGTCCGCCTTTAATCGGAGAGGTAAGCTTATATGAGCTTCATCACAGGGCAAGACTTTCCATTAAACCGGGAATTACAGGTATGTGGCAGGTGAGCGGCCGAAGTGATATTACAGATTTTGAAGAAGTGGTAGAGCTTGATAAGAGCTATATAGAAAACTGGAGCATCGGTCTGGATATTAAAATTCTTTTAAAAACCGTGCTGGCAGTGTTTAAAAGAGAAGGTTCTGTGTGAGAACGGATGGAACGCGTGAAATAAGGAGGAGACATGGAAAATACTTACAAGAAGAGGAAAAATCTTTTTTTACAGCAGTCCTACAGGGATTCCTGGGAAGATTATGAGAGAAGCATAAATAAAGATAATTTTATTACCTGGGATTACCTTATTATTACTGCTTCAAATGAAGAGCAGGCAGCCAATTTCAGAGAGCAGATTGCATACAGACAGGAAAGAGGGCTTCTTCCCTCCAGAATCCACTATGCGGTGCTTCCTGATCCGGAAGGTAAGAGAGTAGGTTCCGGAGGAGCGACGCTCCATGTGATGAAATACATACGCGAGCAGGAGCCTGACTGCAAAAATCCCTTTGAGGGAAAACGTATTCTTGTGATTCATTCAGGAGGAGACAGTAAGCGTGTACCGCAGTATTCTGCCATGGGCAAGCTGTTTTCACCTGTTCCAAGAGAGCTTCCAAACGGAAGGGCATCTACTTTATTTGACGAGTTTATTATTGGGATGTCCGGCGTACCGTCCAGATTTCGGGAAGGTATGCTGGTATTATCCGGAGACGTACTTCTTTTATTTAATCCGCTCCAGATAGATGCACAGTTTCATGGGGCAGCAGCAATCTCCATAAAAGAAGACGTGTCCATTGGAAAAAATCATGGAGTATTTCTTAATGACGGGAAAGACTGTGTCAAAGCTTTCCTCCATAAACAGACAGAGGAATCCCTTCATAAAATGGGAGCGGTAAATGAGAGAGGAAAAGTAGACCTGGATACAGGCGCAGTATTATTTGACGCGCAGATATTAGAGGCCCTTCTTGGGCTGATTTCCACAGACGGAAAAATTGATGATGAAAAATATCACGCATTTGTAAATGAAAAGGCAAGAATCAGTTTTTACGGAGATTTCCTGTATCCGCTGGCTTCCGATTCCACATTGGAGGCTTATTATAAAGAGCAGCCGGAGGGAAGTTTTACAGAAGAGTTAAAGGAATGCAGGACAAAAATATGGGATGCCATCCATGATTTTTCCATGAAGCTTCTCTGCCTTGCGCCTGCAGAATTTATCCATTTTGGAACAACGGGAGAGCTTCTTCACCTTGTGACGGAAGAAGTGGAAGACTATGAGTTCCTTGACTGGAAAAAACATATATTAAGCACAGCAGAAGAAGGTACGTATGCCACGCATGGCTCCTATGTGGGGAAACATGTTTGTGTAGGAGAAAAGTGCTACCTGGAAAACAGCTTTGTTCTGGGTACATGCAAAATCGGAAGTGGAAGCATTCTTTCCAATATGTATGTAAGAGATACGGAAATTCCGGAAAATATTGTGGTTCATGGTCTTCAGCTTCCGGAAAACAAATATCTTGTAAGAGTGTATGGAGTCAAGGATAATCCCAAAAATCTTTTTCAGAAGGGAAACAGCTTCCTTGGCGAAGACATGGAATGCCTTATGCCTTACATGCGTAAGGAAGACATGGGAAAAACTTTGTGGGATCTGCCTTTGTATACGGTATGTGATTCACGATACGATGCGCTGCAGGATGCGCTTCTCCTTTACCGGATGGTGCGCGGTCAGGCAGAGGAAAACGAGATTGAACGCTGGAAAAAGAAAGAGCGCCTGAGTCTGAATGAAAGCTACAATAAAGCAGATATCCACAGTATGTTCCAATGGTATCATGAGCTTGAGGACAGGATTCTTTCCAGTAAGTTTATCTGGGCGCTTGAGGATGGCGTTTATTATAAAGATGCTCTGAAAATTTTCGGAAAAGTAGGCATTACAGACAGGATTTTCAATAATCTGTCGAACGATGCAGAGTCGGCGGAAAACAGCCTTAAAATCAGGATTTATTACGCGCTTTCCAGATATATGAAGATGAATAAAGTAAAGTTTGAAGGTAAAAGCTATGGCAGCTTTGAAACTTTATGTTTTCAATATATCCAAAAAGAAGTATTGAAGCACAGCCCTGTTTCCAATCAGGATTATCTGGAACGGGGAATTGTAGAAAATGAAGTAAAAGTAGAGCTTCCGGTTCGAGTAAACTGGGGCGGCGGATGGACAGATACTCCTCCGTATTGTGTGGAAAACGGCGGAATTGTTTTGAATGCAGCGCTTCGCCTCAATGGAAAGCTTCCTGTGCAGGTATGTGTTCGAAAGCTGGAGCAGCCGGTGATAGAATTTGCCAGTGAAGATATGGAAGCCTTCGGCGTAGTAACAGATATTGAAGAAATCAGAAATTGTCACAATCCTTATGATTTATTTGCCTTACATAAGGCGGCTTTAATTGCCTGCGGGATTATCCCTACAGAGGACGATGCTTCTCTTGAGGAGATTTTAACCGGGCTTGGGGGAGGCATCTTCATTTCTACACAGGTTGTCGGAATTCCAAAAGGTTCCGGTCTTGGAACAAGCAGTATCCTTTCCGGAGCGTGCGTAAAAGCTCTTTTCCAATTTTTCGGAATAGAGAAAACACAGCAGGAAATTTTTGCCACTGTTTCCTGCATGGAGCAGATTATGAGTACAGGCGGCGGCTGGCAGGATCAGGTGGGCGGCCTTACAACAGGAGTAAAGCTTATCAGCACACGACCTGGAGGAGAACAGACGATTCATCTGGAGCCTGTGATAATAGAAGAAAAGGTAAAGAAAGAGCTTCAGGAAAGATTCGCCCTGATCTATACAGGACAGCGGCGCCTTGCAAGAAACCTACTGCGCGATGTAGTAGGTGGTTATATCGGCAGCCGTCCGGAATCTGTCCGCGCTTTAAAAGAGATGCAGTCACTTGCAGTTCTCATGCGCTTCGAGCTGGAGCGCGGCAATATAGACGAGTTTGCAAAGCTTATGAATCAGCACTGGGAAATGTCGAAGCTTCTTGACAGCGGCTGTACAAACACCTGCATTGACCAGATTTTCCTTTCCTGCGAAGACTTGATAGGCGGTAAGTTTATCTGTGGAGCTGGCGGAGGAGGCTTCCTTCAGGTGATTCTGAAGAAAGATGTTACGAAGGAAGAACTGAGAGCACGGTTGAGAGGGGTGTTCCAGGATTCCGGAGTGGATGTGTGGGAAGGAGAATTTTTGTGGTGAGAGAGGAACATAAGATATGAGCAAGGTAGAAAAGAAAAAATTACTAATATATGCTCATTATTATATCCCTGATACAGCGTCCACAGGGCAGATTCTGAGGGAGCTGGCAGAAGGGATGCTGGACAAGTTTGATATTACAGTAATATGTGTTGTCCCAAGCTATCTGGGAACTGTTGAAGATAAATATAAAGCTCATATGTTTTATCATGAGAATATTAATGGTGTAGATGTTTTGAGAATCCGTGTGCCGGAATTCAGTAAGACAAACACTATGAGCCGTATTAAGAATATTCTGACTTATTTCTTTGGTGCGATGATTGCGACTTTTAAGGTTGGTAAGCAGGACTATGTATTTTCGATTTCTCAGCCGCCTATCCTTGGAGGACTTCTTGGGGTGTGGGGAAAGTGGATGAAACATGCAAAGTATATCTATAATATCCAGGATTTTAATCCAGAACAGGTGCTGGCTGTTAATTTCAGTAAAAATAAGTTGATTACTGGAGCTATGATGTTTTTCGACAAGTTCAGACAGTACATAACCGTTTTAAGGGAAAAAAAGTTCCAAAGACTGTGATGATTAATAACTGGATTGATGAAAAAGAAATTTATCCGGTGGGAGCTAATCACCCGAAAGTAGTTGTCAGTGATTTTGGGATATGAGGTATATAGTTTATGAAAAAAAGAAAAAGCAGGATCAGATTAAATAGGAATAGAGTTTCTTTAAAACTCAAAATCATAGGTTTTTTTACTGTGGCGATTGTGTTTTGTGTGTTCTTTTATGCAAGGGACAATATATCGACATCTAAAACAAATGAAGAAATTAAAAATACCTTGACTTATCAACTACAAGGTACTCCTCAAATGTATGGTGCAAAAGGTGATGGTTTGACAGATGACACAGAAGCCTTTCAAAAAGCATTAAACAACCATCGCAGTGTATATATTCCATCAGGAACATATCTAGTGAGTGATTTGGTCATGCCATGGGGAGTAACTATTTCTGGTGATTCTGCAATTACAACTATTCTTAAAGCAAAAGAAGGTACAGAAACAGTTCTCCAAATGGATAGCAATACACAAGCAGGTGCACACATTTATAAAATTACAATAGACTGTGATAACAAGGCAGAATACGGCATTCGTTTTCCTGTTATTTCTATTGGGAATGATACAGATATGACATTATACAATTTATTGTTTGATGAAGTTTATGTTAACAATGCTATGAATAGGTGTATTTCAATCGAAAGTAATGCAATTGAGGCAAGAATGTTTGAAGTAAGGACTATGAATTCAGAAGGAGAAGGTTGTTATTTTAGAGGAACAGACAGTATTTTTGTTTCATGTATGTTTGCGTCTGCAAAAGAAAATGGATTACATATTTTTGGTGCAAATAACAGGGTTAGTGCATCTAAAGCTTATTTAAATGGTACAACTGCAGATCATGCTGGAATTTTAGTACAAGGAGATACATGCCTTTTTGATAACCTTGAAATTCAGCAGAATTATGCTAATGGAATGATTATTCGTGGTTGCGGTAATGTCATTCGTGGTCTATTAGATGGCAATAACGGTATTGGGAAGACAGAGCAGTTGGCTCAAATTGTTCTTGATAATAACGCCTGGTACAACACTATTGATGTTACTGTAATGGGATGGAAATTTTTTAACTATGCAGAAGGAAAAATGTTACCACAATATGGAGTTATTTGCCGTGGTAATAATCAGATTTTTAATCGTATTCAATTAACTGTTGGTGGTATTTATGAATATTATGAACAGAATACCACTCCAAGTAATACTTTGATTCCATTTTATGTGGAGTATCCATCACCATTAAATACTTATGAATGTAATGGTGAACGTTATTACGACTTAGAAGCAAGGGATTTAATGATTAATCCATCCTATCAGGAATATGGTCTAGCTACGACAGCGATAAATATAGATTCTTCTACAATAAAGTTCTCTGTTGAAAAACGTGAAGGGATTGATTATAGTGCGCGGTATGTCGTTCATAGTGCGGAAATGAATTCAGCTTTAGCCTCTATAAAAGATGGGGATACTATTCTGATTACAGGTAAAGCAAAAGGACCTCAAAATGGTCAAATTATTCCACAAATATCTTATCAAAAAATCGAAGACAATACTAATTCTGGATGGATTGCGAGTGAGTTATTGGCTTGTAGAAGTATGAATTATTCTCCCTTTTATATCACTTTAAGAGATGTAAAAACAGGAGATAATAATTTTAAACTAGCTTTTTTATTGCAAGAAAATGTGTCAAAGGGAAATTTTCCAGTAGGTAATAGTGATTTTTATATCAAGGATTTAAAACTTTATGTAATTCCTAAGAATGAAAATGAGATATTTAATGTCAATATACAAAATTAACCTCTGTTATTGAATAATAAAAACCTAAGTTAAATGAATAACACCACTTTACTATTCGCAATTTATAATTGATAATGAAAGGGATAGAAGATGAAAACAAAAGAACAATTACATATTTGCATGTTAGGACATAAAAGAATCCCTTCGAGAGAAGGTGGTATTGAAATTGTCGTCGAAGAGTTATCGACGAGGATGGTTGCACTTGGTCATGAAGTGACTTGCTATGACCGTAGAGGTCATCATGTAAGTGGGAAAGAGTTTGATACCAAAAAAAGAGTTGAATATAAAGGAATCAAGCTTAAGACGGTTCCAACAATTAATCAAAAAGGCCTTGCAGCTATGAGTTCCTCTTTTTTTGGTGCAATTATGTCAGCTTTCGGTAAATATGATATTGTTCACTTTCATGCGGAAGGTCCTTGTGCAATGCTGTGGTTTCCTAAATTATTTGGTAAAAGATGTATAGCGACAATCCATGGTCTAGATCATCAGAGAGCTAAATGGGGTAGGTTTGCGAGTGCATATATTATGCTTGGTGAAAAATGTGCTGTGAAATATGCAGATGAAATTATTGTTCTTTCAGAGCATGTTCAAAATTATTTCAAGGATAGATATAAAAGAGAAACTAAATTTATTCCAAATGGAGTTAATAAACCTATAATACAAAAGGCAAACTTAATTAAAGAAAAATATGGTATTGAAAAAGATAAATATATTTTATTTCTTGGTAGATTAGTTCCTGAAAAAGGAATTAAATATTTAATTGAGGCTTTTAAACAAGTACAAACAGATAAAAAACTTGTTATTGCTGGGGGGACCTCAGATACAGAGAAATTCTTTGAAGAATTAAAAGAAATAGCAAAAGATGATGACCGTATCATTTTTACAGGGTTTGTTCAGGGACGAATTCTTGATGAACTTTATAGTAATGCTTATGTGTATACTCTTCCAAGCGATTTAGAAGGTATGCCACTCAGTTTATTAGAAGGCATGAGTTATGGAAATTGCTGTTTGGTTTCAAATATTGACGAATGCACTTCAGTTGTGGAAGATAAAGCTATAGTTTTTGAAAAATCTGATGTAACTGATTTAAAAGAAAAATTACAGCTACTTTGTGATAATGACAATATAGTTTCTGATTATAAATCTTCTGCAGCAGATTTTATTTGCCAGAAATATAATTGGGATGATATTGTTCGAAAAACAATTCAACTGTATGAGAAATAAATGAATTTATAATTAAAAGGATAAGTTTATTGGTATAAACTGGTATTTGTTTTAGTATTAATACACATCGTATTACTTAAAGCATATTAAAACAATCTCTAATAATGAGATAAAAGTATTTACGAAAGATTATAAAATTGGATTATTTTATATTTATATTTTGAAAGGTAATTAATATGATTGAGACATCGCATAAGCTAAAAACAATTTTAGAGCAAGAAAGAAGGCTTCATTTAGGTCATGCTCCCATAAAGAGTATTATGAATGCTTCAGAGGGGTGGTTTGCATTTAAATTTCTTTCTGCTTTAAGGAAATGTGAATATCATCAAAACAAAAAGGGATTCATACATAAGCTAGCATACTTTTTCTTTCTTAGACGAAAAAATATATTAGGAGCCAAATATGGTATTTATGCTTGGCCCGGTACTATAAAGGAAGGTTTATATATAGCTCATATAGGTAGTATTCTAATTAATGGAAATGCAAAAATAGGAAAAAACTGTATTTTTCATGGGGAAAACTGTGTTGGAAGTGTTGGTTATGGAAGTATTGCTCCAGTACTAGGTGATGGTGTAGAACTCGGTGTTGGTGCAAAAATAATTGGGGATGTTTATTTAGCAGATGGTATTGTAGTAGGTGCTAATTCTGTTGTTACAAAATCCTGCTATGAAAAAAATGTTGTTTTAGCAGGGGTACCAGCTAAAATTATTAAATATGGCAATACAATATAATTGGATTTAAACAATAATATATATTCAGAAAGATTAAAAATAGCTTTTTTTCAATTGGTGTAGAGAGATCATTTGAAATGTATAAAAAAGCCTATATACAAAAGGAGAACGGTATGAAGGTTTTGATGATAAATAAGTTTTTGTATCCCAATGGTGGTTCAGAAACATATATATTTAAACTTGGTGATTATTTGAAATCCCAAGGGCATAAAGTTGAGTATTTTGGTATGGAACATGAAGGTCGTTGCGTTGGTAATAATGTAAATGTTTATACATCAGATATGGATTTTCATGCTGGAAGTAAAATAGCAAAATTAACTTATCCATTAAAGACAATTTATTCTTTAGAAGCACGCACACAGTTAAGAAAAGTATTGGATGATTTTGAGCCTGATGTTTGTCATCTAAATAATTTTAATTATCAATTAACTCCCAGCATAATTTTAGAAATTGTGAACTGGCGAAAACAAATGGAAAAACAATGTAAAATTGTATTTACAGCACATGATTATCAACTTATTTGTCCGAATCATATGATGAATAATCCCAATACTCATCAAAATTGTGAAAAATGTTTAGGCGGTAAATTTAGTAATTGTATGAGAGGCAAATGTATTCATGGATCTATTGCTAAATCTGCTATTGGTATGCTAGAAGCATATTTCTGGAAAATGAATGGAACATACAAATACATTGATAAAATAATTTGTTGTTCTGAATTTCTTAAAACCAAAATGGATAGTAATCCTTTATTTATGACCAAAACAATTGCACTTCATAATTTTGTTGATCAGGTTGAATGGAAAGAGACAAAAAAGAAAGCCTATATATTGTATTTTGGCCGTTTTTCTGAAGAAAAGGGTATTGCGACTTTGATTGAAGTTTGTAAAGATTTGCCAGAGGCGCAATTTGTTTTTGCAGGTACAGGCCCTTTAGAAGAACGCATTAATAATATTTCAAATATTAAAAATGTAGGATTTCAAAAAGGAAAAGATTTGGAAAAATTAATTCGGGAAGCACAATTTAGCATTTATCCTTCTGAATGGTATGAAAATTGTCCATTTTCTGTTATGGAATCTCAGATGTATGGAACACCTGTACTTGGATCGAGAATTGGAGGAATTCCCGAGTTGATTGAAGAAGGTAAAACTGGTGAATTGTTTAAAAGTGGAAATGTAGAAGAATTGAAATTAAAAATCAAGACTCTTTGGGAAGACCCGGACAGAGTAATGCAATATAGCATAAATTGTAAAAACATAACATTTGATACGATTGAGAAATATGTTGAAAAGTTAATGAAGATTTATAAATAGGAGAGAATATAATTATGGCTGAAAAAAAATTGAATGGTACTATTATCGTTACCTATCGTTGCAATGCACGTTGTTCTATGTGCAATCGTTATAAAGCTCCTTCCAAACCGGAAGAAGAAATGTCTATTGAAACCATCCGTAAATTGCCCAAGATGTATTTTACTAATATTACTGGTGGTGAACCATTTATCCGTACCGATTTACCAGATATTGTACGCGAACTGTACAAAAAAAGTGATCGAATTGTTATTTCAACCAATGGCTTTTTTACAGATCGAATCGTAGCTTTATGTAAGGAATTTCCGAATATTGGTATTCGAATTTCAATTGAAGGACTAGAACAAACTAATAATGAAATTCGTGGATTACAGGACGGTTATAATCGTGGCTATACGACTTTGAAGAAGCTGCGTGAGATGGGTATGAAGGATGTAGGGTTTGGCATGACTGTTCAGGATAAGAATGCACTAGATTTAGTTCCTTTATATGAGATTTCTAATGAAATGGGTATGGAATTTGCAACAGCATCTTTACATAATAGTTTTTACTTCGTTGAAGCAAAGAATATTATCAAAGATCGTCCTATGGTTGCTCAAAACTTTGAGGATTTAGTTAATAAGCTTTTGAAATCTAATAGTCCTAAGAAATGGATGCGTGCGTATTTTAATCATGGTCTGATTAATTATATCTATGGTCAGAAACGTCTTTTGCCTTGTGATATGAGCTTTGATACTTTTTTTATTGATCCTTATGGTGATGTTATGCCATGTAATGGTACTAAAGATAAAGAAGTTATGGGAAATCTCAACCGCCAGAGTTGGGATGAATTGTGGAATAGCCCTAAAGCAGAAACGGTTCGTAAGAAAGTTCGCTGTTGTGATCGTAACTGTTGGATGATTGGTTCTGTATCTCCAGCAATGCATAAATATATTTGGATTCCTGGTATATGGGTTGTATGGCATAAGTTTAAAGCATTGTTTATGAAGAAACCATATTCTATGTATGAAAATAAAATTGTTCGTGATTATCGTGATGGTAAGGTTAGTAAGGAAGAACTTGATAAATGTAGTACTTGTGATATGTGTGCAACAATTAATGATGGTTTGAGCGCTGCAAGTAAAGCACAGTTGATTGGAAAGACCGGAGAAGAAATTGTTGATGCAGATATTGCAGCACAAATGAAGGAGTAAATATAGAAATGAAAGTTGCAGTAATAACAAGACATGCTATCAGCAATTATGGTTCGTTGCTGCAGGCTTATGCTACTCAGAAAGTCTTTGAAAAAATGGATACTAATTGTGAGATTATTGACTATATCAGAGAAGATGAGTCATATCGAAATCATGAAAAAACATTACTAAAACGAAAGACAAATTGGTATAAAAATCCATTTAAACGATTTATATATTTGGCATTACGTCAGCCAGAAAGTATATTTTCTGGCAGAATGTTTGAACATGAGCGTAAAAAATATTTAAAACTAACTTCTAGATATACTAGTTTACAACAATTAATGGATCGTCCTCCATTAGCAGATTTATATGTAACAGGCAGTGATCAGGTATGGGGACCAACAGAAGATGGTTCTCATGATCCTGCATATTGTTTAGTTTTTACGCCAGAATGTGCAAAACGAATTTCATATGCTGCAAGTTTTGGACGTACAGTCATGATGCCGGAAATTAAAATGTATTATGCCAAACATCTGAAAAGATATAACACAATTGCGGTTAGAGAAGATAGTGCAGTTGAATTAATGGAAAAATTAGGTATTAGAGCAGAACAAGTTGTAGATCCTACATTATTATTATCTGCGGATGAGTGGCGTAAAATAAGTATACAAAAATCAAAAAGAAAATATATTCTTGTATATCAGCTACATAATGATCCTAAATTGGGAGAATATGCACAAAAAGTAGCAGCAGATAAAAAATTGCCATTACTTAGGATTTCGACTCATTTACATCAGATTACACGTCCAGGAAAACTGATTTGGAATCCAAGTATTGCAGAATTTATAGATTATATTGACTGCGCAGAGTGTTTGATTACAGATTCCTTTCATGGAACAGCATTTGCTATTAATTTGAATACACAGTTTGTAGAGGTCTTACCCAATAATAATACAGGTACTAGAAATCAAAGTATTTTAAAATTAACCAATTTGGAAAATAGAATCCTGAAAAATGAAAATGATATTGAATTAGCATCAATTCCTATTGATTTTGTTCCTGTCAATCAAATTATAGAATTCGAGCGTAAACGTTCGTTGAAATTATTAAGAAACATGATTGAGGAGTGAGAAAAAATACAAGATGAGAACAGTTTGTAAACTAGATATGTGTGCTGGCTGTATGGCATGTATTTCTATTTGTAAGAAAGATGCAATTAAAATTCAGGATTCTCTTAACGCATATAATGCTGTAATTGATACAAGTAAATGTATTGATTGCGGGTCTTGCGAGCGAGTATGTCAGGTGAATCAGAACATTGATGATTTAAAAAAACCAAGGGAATGGTATCAGGGATGGGCTACTGAACAAGGAATTCGAAAAAAAGCTTCTTCTGGTGGTGCAGCAACAGCTATTATGAGAGCTTTTATTAAGTCTGGTGGAATTGTATGTAGTTGTACTTTTGAAGAAGGATATTTTGGATTTAAATTTGCTGAACAAATTAATGAAATTGATCAATTTATAGGTTCAAAATACATTAAAAGTAATCCAAATAACATTTATAATAAAATCAAACATTTATTAAAAGAAGGGAAAAAAATATTATTTGTTGGTTTGCCTTGTCAAGTTGCTGCAGTAAAGAATTTTGTAGGCATAAAATTAATGAAAAAATTGTATACTATTGATCTTATTTGTCATGGAACACCTTCCCCTAAAATAATGGATATTTTTTTAAAGCAATATGGAATGGATTTAAAAGGTCAGAATTCATTCAAATTCAGAGATAAAGATATGTTTCAAGTTGCAGTTTCTGGCAAATATATTGTGCACAAGGGAGCTGCTGATAGATACTCGATTGCTTTTTTAAATTCTTTGATTTATACAGAAAATTGCTATTCTTGTAAATATGCCCGCTTGGAACGTATTTCTGATATTACTTTGGGAGATGCTTGGGGATCTGAATTGGACTTGACAGAACGTAAGAAAGGATTATCCCTTTTATTGATACAAACACAAAAAGGAAAAGAAATTGTAGAAAATGCAGAAATGTATTTGGAAGATGTAGATTTAGAAAAATCAATAGCAGCTAATCATCAGTTGGAATATCCATCAGTTAAATGTCCTAATAGTGCAGCATTTTGGGAGAAATTAAAAGCTGGTGAAAAATTTGATAGTTTGGTTAAAGAACAATTTCCCAAGCAATGTTTTCGGCAAAATATTAAACAAGTGTTATTAAAAATGAAACTCATTCATAGATAATTTTAATTTTTAAAGGAGAGTCTTGCAGATGAATATTTTGTATTTGGCATTTGCATGTAATCCATATACCGGATCAGAAGCACAATGTGGATGGTCTTGGGTAAATGGGATGCGTAAATTTGCGCAGGTATCTGTTGTTACCAGAACAGAGAATAGGGAGAATATTCAAAGATATCTGCAAGAAAATCAAATAAACAATATAAAGGTGTATTATTGTGATGTACCAGATATATTGAATATTTATTATAAAACGCATAAAGGATATCATATATATTACCTAATGTGGCAGAAAGTGGCCTATCATTTAGTTAAAAAAATCAATCAAAAAGAAAAATTTGATATCATCCATCATGTTACATTAGGTGATTTTCGCTATTTAGGACCATACTGGAAGTTAGGAAGTAAGGTTGTTTTTGGTCCTGTTGGTGGCGCACAGTTAACCCCAAAAGTTTTCGCTCCTTATGTTAAAAACGAGAAAAAAAGTGAAAAAATTCGTGAATGGATTAATACATTAGTTATGAAGGCTCCATCTTATCGTAAAAAATTAAACAAAACTTCCTTGGTTTTAGCAGCTAATAAAGAAACTCAAAAAATGTTGCAAAATTGTATGGATAATCCTGAGAAATGCGAATTACTTACAGAAAATGGTGTGCAATATGAAAAATCAAATGGATATATAGAAAGGGAATCTACTAAAAATACAATTTTACTGTGGTCAGGAAGAATGGTAAATCGCAAGGGGCTTTCTTTTCTGTTGGATGCAATCCAACTGCTTCCGAAAGAAAAAAATTTTCAGTTAGTATTAGTTGGAGATGGTCCGGAAAAAAAAATACTGAAGGAGAAAGCAACAACATTAGGTCTTGGCGACAAAGTAATATTTGCAGGAAGGGTTACTTATGAAACCATGCAGGAATATTACAAAAAGGCAGATGTATTTGTATTTCCGAGTTTGAGAGAAACTACAGGTACAGTGCTATTTGAAGCTATGTCAAATGGATTACCCATTATTTCTTTTAACCAAAATGGTGCACAGCTATTATTAGATGATTCGTGTGGAATTCGTGTGAATATTGATTCTTCACTTGCTGATATCTTAAAAAGTTTTGCTAATGCTATTGAAAAGATGATCGATTCACCTGAAAAAAGAAAAGAGATGGGGAATAATGCTTATAAAAAAATTGTATCTCAGTATATATGGGAACGAAAATGTGAACTATTTTTTGAACGTTACGAGAATATAAGGGGGGAACAGGAGTGAAAAAGGAAATTTCAGTAATTGTTCCAGTATATAATGGTGAGAAATATATTTCTGATTTTATAAAAAGAATTACTAATCAAAGTATTTTTGAACAGATATTTGTTATTTTGGTAAATGATGGCTCGATAGATAATACATTTGAAAAACTAAAAGAATGTGAAAACAACTATCCGGATAATATAAAGGTTTTGAATAAAAAAAATGGGGGTGTATCTTCTGCGCGCAATGTTGGTCTAGAAATATTGGAAACAAAATATTTCTCATTTGTAGACATAGATGATATGATAAATCCATATTTGTTTGAGAAATTATATGAAATTATTCAAAAGACAAATGCAGATATGGTTTGTTCTGGTATTGAAAAAATTACTGTGGAACAATCTAAAACAATAAAAATGTCTTCAGTTCACAAACAAATATCTGATATGAAAATAATTGACAGCGAAGCAGCTATTAGAATGTTGCTTCAAAATCCAGAACAAAATGCAGTATATGGTAAGATTTATCGAACAGATAAATGTGGGCACTTACATTTTGATGAGCGTTTAGCTATTTCAGAAGATAAACTATTTGTGTTTTATTGTATGATGAATAGTACAAAAATTTGTCTTTCCTCTGAAAAACTGTATTTTTATATTCAACAACCTGTTTCGGCTATGACGTATTCAAACGCCAGAAAAAAATTAGGACAAGATATTGTATTAGATATTATTGACAAAGAAATTAAAAATAAGTATCCAGATACTTATCCATTATGTGTATCTGTGCGAACTGCAATTCATTCTGGATCATATATCAAAGTATATACGAATGATAAGAAATATCAGGAAAAATGTAAATTTTATAGACAGTCTGTAAGAAAGTGCCCTATTAAAATGATTTTGAAAGAATTATCAGGTACAGCAATTATTAAGATTTTGTGTGTAAGGTATATTCCATTCATTTTTCTTTGGAAACGAATAAGGAATTGGAAGAAATTAATATAGGGGGAGTTGGATTGTGAATAAAATCAAGATAAATTTTGTGGGTTATGAACCATATATGAAAGAACATAATTTTGTTTTAGAAATTTTACAAAAATATTATGAAGTAGAAATTTCAGAAACACCAGATATTCTTTTTTATTCTCTTTTTAATGCTGATTACAAAAAATATGACTGTATCAAGGTATATGTTGGTGGTGAACCCTGCATTCCAGATTTTAATGAATGTGATTATGCTATTTCCAGTACCAAAGTTGAATGTGGTAAGAGACACTGTTATTATCCATTCTATTTTATGGATGGATTAAAACGATTCTCTGTTCCTGAACATGATTCAAAAAAATTCCGGTTCTGTAATTTTATTTATTCCCATACAGCATCTAGGGGAGGTAGATTCAGAGATGAGTTTTGCAAATGTCTGATGGGTTATAAAACAGTGGATTGTTTGGGAAAAGTTATGCACAATAAAGATGATGAAAGATTGGGTAGTCGAGATAATCCTAATTGGAGAGAATTAAAGCAACAGGTTTTGCGAGAGTATAAATTTACAATTGCTTTTGAAAATGCTTCTATTACAGGATATACAACAGAGAAAATTCTTGATCCATTGCAGGCAAATTCAATTCCGATTTATTATGGCAATTCCGATATTAGTGATTTAGTGAATCCAGATGCTTTTATCAATGCAAATGGTTATATTGGCAGATTTAATGAATTGATTGCTAAAATTAAAGAAATTGACGAAAATGAAGAGCTGTATCAGAAGATGATTAATTGTACGAAATATAGAGTAGATTTATTGAGTGATTTTGAAAGCAAGTTGGAGCAATTTTTGATTGATATTGTTGAAAATGGTTATATCCATGATAAAGATCCATATCATTTTCTTGATAAGGTTAGAATTAGTGGTTATCCGATTAGGAAAATTATTCATTATAAAATTCTTCCATATGCAGCTCGATACTATTATAGAACACGAAAAATTTTATCTAAGCTAATGGGGAAAAAATAATATGTTAGTTAGAAAAAGTAGTCTTATTTGGCTAGCATCAATATACGCAACAATTGCATTAACTCTCCCGTATGAATGGCGTACAGGAATTATTGCTCCAATTTTATCATCATCTATTGCTACAGTAGTGATTTTGGTTATATATGTGTTATGTCAGATTAATAGTAAAATCATGGGTGTTTATATTATTTATAATATATTATTACTATGGTCTACTTGGATAAATAATATTCCTCTTCGGGAGCAAATTTTGCTTTCATTATCAGGCATCACGTTAGTGGGTGCTTTTGAACTCGTAAATAAATATGCCAGTAAAAAACAGTTTAAAATATACATTTTTTATCAAGTATTTTTAGTTATTGTCAACTCTTTGCAAACGATATATTATGGTGCTTCTCGAGATGAAAATGGATATTTATGTATATTTGGCAATAAAAATTGGTATTTTTATAAAATATTACCAGTCGCATTCCTAGTACTTTTGATGTATGCCAGATATAAAAAAAAGATTTTATCTTTGCAATTTAATATTTTTTTCGGGTTTGCATTTATATCGGTAATTATTGCAGGAAGTGGCGCTGGTGCTTTAGCACTTGGCTTATGGGGAGTTTATATAATCTTCATCCCTCTTATTGAGAGAATCAAGCAAAATAAAAAATTTGACCATTATATAGTGTATAGTATCCTGATTATGTTCATTTTCTTTACAATTGTTGTGTGGAATGCAGCAGAAATTTTTGCTCCAATTATTGTCGGATTATTAGGGAAAGATTTAACATTTACAACACGTACACGTATTTGGGGAAGGGCATTGGAATTGATTGCGAAAAAACCATTTATTGGGTATGGCGCTATGGAAAGTGAGAAGATAGTCGAGTTATTTTATGGCATTCCAGACTTTACAACAACCCATAATCAATACTTAGGTGAGTTGTTCCGTGGAGGTATTCCTCTTTTGATTTGCTTTTTAGCATTGATATATTTAGCTTTTAAGAGAATGCAAATTTCAGATAATATAGATATGAAGAAAGCAATGACCTTTGGTGTTTTCTGTTTACTTTTGTGGTGGATGATGGAAAGTATAACGTCAATGTATTTAATTTTAGTATTGTTTATTTGTTATCATTTACCAGATTCTACTGGAGTTATTGATAATATTGATAATATAGAATCGAGGTGAAAATATGGCCCAAATTAGTATCTTAATGCCTATATATAATTCTGAAAGATATCTTGTAGATTGCTTAGAGAGTATTAGAACTCAAACATTTGAAAATTTTGAAGTGTTGATGATAGATGATGGGTCAACAGATACTTCATTAGAAATTTGTAATAAATATGTTATTTTAGATAATCGCTTTCAAGTTCGCCATCAAAGGAATCAGGGGTCTGGAAGAACAAGAAATAACGCTATTGATTGGGCAATGAAGACAGAGAGTCAATATATTATATGGATAGATGCAGATGATATTGTACATCCCAATTATTTAAAAGATTTATATCATACATTAATAGAGCATCCAGAATGTGATATGGTTCAATGTGGATATACAAGCAATGAAGCAGAATTAACACAGATAGAAACTAAAAGAAACGTATCAAATAAAATATTAAATAATATATCTTTAATGACAGAAATGATATCTGGAAATTCTGGTATCGATTTTCAATTATTATGGAATAAAATTTATGATAAAGAATTATACCGCAATGTTCGTATGCGGATTACTGAAAATTTTTCTGGACGAATGCAGGATGATGTAAATATCTTATTTCAAATTTATAAACAATCTAAAGGATGTTATTTATTATATGAAAAATTATATTTTTATCGAATTGTGCCTAATAGTATTCAGCATAAAAAAATAAGCGAAGTAAATTTGGAATATTTATATATTTATAAAGATTTTTATTTGGAATGTAAAGGTACAGAATTGGATTCATTTGCAGATTATTTCAGTGAAAGAATTCTTTTTGAAATTGCTAGTAAACTACAAAAAAGTAAAAAAGAATATGTAAATTATAAACAGTTTTATCTTCGACTTAAAAATTTATATAACGAATTTAAACATGACATTGATTTTGTTTGCAAACGCAAGGACCTTTATTTGTTGAATTCTATAGCACATCAGAATTTCTGGATTGTTAGATTTTATGCTGTACTATATAAATACAGAGGAAAGGTAAAAGCATTACTTAAAAGATAGGATAGTACTATAAAATTAAGCGATAGGATAATTTAAAATGAAAGATAATATCAAAAAAAAATTAATTTCAAATTCGTTTTGGATGATGGCTAGCAAAATTTATTCAATGCTTGTGTCATTGGTTGTTGGGTCACTTTCTGCCAGATATCTTGGACCAGCTAATTATGGATTATTAAGTTATGGTACAGCAATTATATCTTTTTTTACAACAATAAGTGCATTGGGATTACCCTTTACAATTGTTGTGGAAATGGTAAAAAAACCCGAAAAATCAGGAAGTTATTTAGGAACAGCATTGGTAATGAGAGTCCTGACAGCATTGATTTCTTATGTAGGGATTATTGGTATTGTAGTAGTGTTGGAACCAGATAATAAAATTCTGCAAGTTATTACAGCATTACAGGCAATTTCAGTTATTTTAAATACTTATGAGATACTATTATATTGGTTTCAAATGCAACTGCAAATGAAATTTGTTACAATTGCATCTATGGTTGCATTAACAGTTACTGGTATTTGGAGAATTTCATTATTAGCATTAAATTCTTCTGTAGAATTTTTTGCATTATCCAATTCTGTTACTGCATTAGTTTGTGGGGGGATTGTAACAGTTATTTTTTTCAAAACAAATCACCCAAAGCTTAGGCTTAATTGGGAAGATGGCAGATATCTTCTTAAAGGGAGTTATCACTTCATTATTTCAGGATTAGCTGTAACATTATATTCTCAATTAGATCGAATTATGTTAGGGAAGCTCTTATCTGCTGATATGGTAGGATATTATTCTGCTGCCATGGTAATTGCAGTGATGTGGGAATTTATTCCTCACGCTTTGATTAATTCAGCTAGACCTGTCATTACTGAATTAAAACAAAAAAATGAAAAAGAATACTTAAACAAATATAAACTTCTATTGATGAGTATTAATGCTCTGGGGTTGCTAGTTAGTATTGGCTTTGTGATTTTTGGCAAATTAGCCGTTTATATCCTTTATGGAGCATCATATGCGCCATCTATAGCCGCATTAAAAATTCTTATTGGGTCTACAAGTTTTGCAATGATTGGTACTGCGCGAGTTGTATGGTTAGTCAATGAGGGGATTGGAGGGTATGAAAAATACTTCACAATTATGGGAAGTATTGTAAATATTATCTTAAATGCCATGTTTATTCCTGTTTGGGGTATTACGGGTGCAGCTATTACAACATTAATTTCTCAAATATTTGTTGCAGTTATAGCTCCTTTATTTTTTAAGAATACACGTGCTTTTGTGGGATTATATATATCATCTTTTAGAGAAATAAAACATTTATTCATAATAGGGAAACGATTTCTTCTAAAAAAATAAGATTTATTCCATATCAAGGATAGCGCGAAGCATATCATGAATATTCTTGTGCGGTAACACCACCAGACCGGCAGACAAGAAAACGTCTATCCGGGCTAACGGAAAACACTTATGCGAGTTTACTCGAGTAATGTTTTGTCTAACCCATAGACCTTACGCATGGAGATATCGTGTTCAGCATTGATACTTTTGATACTGATAAGGTATTTATAGTAATGGTTTCCATTACCAGAATGATGGTTTGCTAAAAAACGGAACTACGGTTTCTAAGTGCCGGACAGCGAGGAGACAGAAGCTGGATTACTCATGTCGGAAGGGAGTTTTGGCTCAGGAGTAAAGAAAGAATACCAGTCTTGCATAAGGGCATTTTTGACAGATTAAGCTTCCAAAACTTATCAAGAATCTGTCAGGTGTAAGAAGACAGGGAAGTCACAGCATTTGAATAATATTTACAAAGCTGAGTCAGGACATGTTCTTGATAGGCGGAATGACCGCCGATGTTAACAGGTTTCAATGAAACGTATCTCCAAATCAGAAGTCTGTTTAGACCGAGCCGAAGCGCCGCATTATTAGAGGTAAATGTCAAGGTTTTTTTTGAAAAAAGGCGGAGAAAAAATAAAAATGGAATCTCAGAAGTCTGAAAATATAGGTTTAGAGATTCCGAGAAACTATTATATTAATAGGGAGAAAATTACATGAAAAAGAAATATAAAAGTTTAAAACATTTTCATATTTCATCAAGAATACTATTATTCTTGATTGTTTTATTGTTTGTATTCAATATAATTACAATGGTTTTTTTGGATTCAAAATTTAAAAAATCAGACAACTCTGAAAACATGGCATATATTACTGCTAATTCAGCCAAAAGAGAAATTTCTGATTTACAAGATGAATTTGAAAAATATTCTAATGAACAAAGTGATATAAATAATTATCAACAAAATAAGTTGGATTTTGTATCTTTTTCTATGTTTACGAATTTTGGAGTTATTGGAGATAGTCATGCTGTTGGTGGTATTTCTGTAGACGGAGGAGAAATAACTGAACGAATGGAAGTAAGTTGGGGAAAGATTCTGGCAAGAAGAAATGGAAATGAATGTACTAATTTCGCAATTGGTGGTTGTACCACAGATTCTTGGTTGAAAGATACTAATGAAAGAGGATTGAAATTTTTAAAAGAATCTGAGCCCTTAAGTTTGTATATTTTAGGATTAGGTATCAATGATTACTATCGAAATGGTATTGAATATTTAGGTAGTGTGGAGGATATAGATAAAAGTGATTATCGAAAAAATGCTAATAGTTTTTATGGAAATTATGCACATATCATTTCGGAAATCAAATTACACAGTCCTGGTGCTAAAATTATAATGATGACAATGGTAGATAATTGGAGTGAAGACGCAATTGCATATAATAATGCTATTATGGAAATCGCTGATGTTTGTGATGTAGCATGTATTCGTCTTTGTGAAAATGAATTTTTCAAGAGCGATTTTTATAAAGATAATTTACAATCAGATCATCCTACAGCAGTACTATACAGTGGTATGGCTGTTGCGATAGAAGAAATGATTGAACAAGAAATGATAAATAATATTCAATATTTTCAGGATTATATCGGATAAAGATAGCATTTGTAGTTTTCATAACTAAACTCTCATGTCTGGTATACTTGATAGCACCATAGATTTTTCGGTATGTACAAATGATAATATACGTAAAGCATATCTAGTAGGAAAGTATGGTGTGATACCAGATGTGGATACAGTACAGTATGTTTTAAAATTAAATAAAAAGCGAAAGATTCTTGTATTCTCGCTGTTTTCAGCGTTATAATATAAAAGATATTGAAAGGTTTAAGAAAGTTTAAAAGGTGAAAAAACTATGAAAACAAATGAGAGAAGAGTAACCCCGGACAATGATGTAATTGATTTAAGGGAAGTGTATTTTGCCCTTAAAAAGAGGATTCTCCTGATTTTGGCGGCAGGATTAATTGGAAGCTGTCTGTATGGCGCATATACGGCATTTTTTATGGAACCTCTGTACACTTCTACTTCCAGTATTCTTGTACTTTCCAAGGAGACAACATTAACTTCTATTGCTGACTTGCAGCTTGGAACACAGCTTGCAGCAGATTATCAGGTGCTGATTAAGAGTACAAGCGTTATGGATGATGTAATTGAAGGTCTTGATCTGAAAATGAGCGCAGATCAGCTCAGAGAAAATATTTCCATTGTAAATCCTGTTGACACGAGAATTCTTGAAGTCTCTGTAACAAATAAGGATGGTGTGCTTGCCAAAAAAATTGCAGATAAGGTAGTAGAGGTTGCTTCGGAATATATTGGAGATAAGATGGAAGTAATTCCTCCAAAAGTAATTGAAAAAGGTAAGCTTCCAACTGTGCAGACTTCTCCGAGTATGTCGAAAAATGTAATGATGGGATTTCTTCTTGGTATTGCTCTCTGTGGTGGAATCATCTGTGTGCTTACTATCATGGACGACAGCATTAAGTCAGAGGACGATATGGAAAAATACCTTGGCATTCCGGTTCTGGCTTCCGTTCCGGACAGAAAAGATTATATTAATCAGAAGAAAAGAAGAAAATAACAGCTCAGGTGAAAGGAGTGACCGGAAGAATGAAAAAAGTTACGATGAAGGACGTTCGAAAACCGGATTATTATTATGCGGAGGCTATTAAAACGTTACAGACCAATATAAATTTTGCAGGAAAAGACGTAAAGACTATCTTGATCACAAGCTGTTATCCAAATGAAGGAAAAAGCGACATTGCTTTTTCCCTTGCAAGAGAGATTGCAGCCAGTGGAAAGAGGGTTATGCTTCTTGATGCGGATTTAAGAAAATCTTCTTATGTGGGAAGGTATCATGTGCAGGTAAAGGTTTCCGGGCTGTCCCAGTTTTTAAGCGGGCAGATAGGCGTAGGAGATTTGATGTATACAACAAATTTTGAAAATCTTGATATGATTTTTGCCGGACCGTCTGTACCCAACCCCACAGCTCTTCTTGGAGAAGAAGTTTTTGAAACGTTGTTAAAGAAGCTCAGAGAGTATTATGATTATATTTTTATTGATACTCCGCCGGTGGGTTCTCTCATTGATGCCGCAATCGTAGCAGAGAAATGTGACGGCGCTATTTTTGTAGTGGAAAGTGAAGCGGTAAGCTATAAGGTGGCGAAAAAAGCAGTTGCTCAGATAGAGAAGAGTGGATGCAGGATTCTGGGTGGGGTTCTCAATAAAGTCGATATGAAGAAGGACAAGTATTATTATTATAAAGGGCGCTACCATACATACTATGAAAAGATTGAAAATAAACAAGAGGACTAAAAGTGAGAAAAAGTAATAGGTTTATAAATGTATTTCTGATCATGCTTTGTATTGTGCTTGTAATAGCCCTGAGTGGTCTTGTTGTGTGGAATAAAAAACAGACCAGTAAGGAAACGCAGCGTTTGGAGGAAATGGCAGATGAAGCGAAGCAGGCCGATGAGAAAGCGTTGAAGAAGTTAGAGAAAAAAGAAAAAGAAACAGAAAAAGAACTTCAGGAAAAGGCGGAAGAGGAGGACGAAAAGAAAGCAAAGGAAAAAACAGCTTCCACATCCACTCCAACGCCTGTAAAGAAGGACGCTCCAAAAGCAGAAGGAATTGCATGTTGGGGAGACGATCTTCTCACAGAAAGAGACACAGCGCAGTATTCCTATATGGCCGTTCTGCAGCGGCTTCTTCAGGAAAATGGATACACGCTTCCTGTTGCAAATAAGACCCTTCAGGGAGGCGGTACACTGTCCATGATGAAGCGGGCAGGTGTGGGAGACGATGTGATTCAGGGTTATATTGCGGCACATGAAAAAGCTGCAAATGGAGCGACTCTCTATGTTACAGAAAATGGAGTCCGGGATTTTACAGAAGAAGAGCTTGTCCGGGATGATGTAAATTATATTCCTGTAATCTTTATGGGATATTACGGCGGCTGGAATCACGACCCTAATGAGCTTGCCCAGCAGCAGGAGCATATTTTAAAGACGTTTGAGAATCAGGAGCAGTTCATTGTCGTGGGAACAAGACCTCTTGACGGAAGTGTGGATTCCGCTTCTCTTGATGCAGAGTTAAAACAGAAGTGGGGAGAGCATTATATAAGCCTTGCGGAGGTTACGCCGCAGCCTTCCTCTACTTATGAGGCGCAGGAAGCCATGGCGCAGGCCGTTTTCAATAAAATGACAGAACTGAATTATATCAGGAAACAGGCGGGAAGTGCACAATAATGTTACCAAAAAAACGGAATAAAAACCGAAGGAAGAGAATTGCGGCTGTGTTTGTTATATGTGGTGTTTTGGCTGTCGTGGCAGTGTTTGCAGCAGGCATATGGAAGCAGCAGAGAAAAGCTCATATGGAAACAGATGGCGCTTCTGTTTCTTCGGAAGAAAATACAAGTGAGAGTATTACATACAAGGGGAAAACATATGTATACAATGACCATTTAAGTAATTATCTTTTTATGGGAATTGATACAAAAGGAGATATGGAGACGGCAGAATCCGGGAATGCGGGACAGGCAGATGCAGTTTTTCTGGTATCTGTGGACCGTGTCACAAAGGAAATGCAGGTGATTTCCATTCCCCGTGATACCATGACAGAAATCGAAATGTTTTCTGTCAGCAGAAAAAGTCTTGGTCTTATGGAAAACCATATTAATCTGCAATATGCGCAGGGAGACGGGAAAACAGAGAGCTGTGAATTGATGAAAACAGCAGTTTCCAAGCTTCTGGGGGGCATTCCTGTTCACGGCTACTGCTCTGTAAACATGGACGGGATTCCCGTAATGACAGAGGCGGCAGGAAACGTGCAGGTTGTGATTCCTGATAACAGTCTGGAAGAGGTAAACCCGGAATTTACAGAGGGCGCAGAGGTTACACTTACAAAGGATAATGTGGAGCAGTTTGTGCGCTATCGTAATACAGGAAGAGAACAGAGCGCCCTTGTGCGTCAGGACAGACAGAAGATTTTTATAGAGGCGTATATGAAAAAAGCACAGGAACAGTATGCGAAGGATGCGTCTTTTGTGACGGGACTTTATGAGAGTATGAAGCCCTACATGGTGACAAATATGGGAAACGATCTTTTTGTAAAGCTTTTATCTGCTGCACAGGAGGGAAAATCCTCTGTGCATACGCTTCCGGGAAAGGGAGCGCAGGGTGAGTATTTCGATGAGTACCGCGTGGATGAGGAAGCTCTGCAGGAAATGATAATTTCCGTATTTTACAGGGAAGATAATTAGCCAGGAGCGATTATCGATATAAAAAATATTTTAAAAGGAGAGTGAAGGTAATGAGCAAAACAAAGAAAATCTTAGCCGGAATCTTAACTGCAGCTATGTTAATGAGCCCTGCAACAGCATGGGCTGGTCCAAGTATCACAGATAAAGTGGTAGTTGTAGAAGACAGTGTTGGAAAATACATAGTTACAGATAAGGTGGAAGAGTCTGAAGTTTTCAAGACAATCGAGACAGAAGACAAAGAGATGACAGACCTGGTAAAAGAGGTAAATGAAGGGAAAAAAGACATCAAGGCATTTACTGAAAAACTTAAAGCGCAGCTTGAGACAATAACAGATGAAAAAGCAAAAGATGCAATAGAGAAAGTCATCAAAGCAGTGGAAGAGAAAAAGCTTGAATTCTTAACAGGATTCATGTCTCTGGAAAAAGAAACAGATGCGGAAGTAGAGAAAAATGAGAATGGAAAATATGAGGTTACAATTCATGTTCCGATTCTTGTAAAAGACTTAAAGGATGTTGTGATTCTGTATTACAACAAAGAGCTGAAATGCTGGGAAATCATCGAGCCGACAGAAGTTGATTTTGAAAAACAGACAATTAAATTTGAGGTAGAAGACTTCTCCCTTATTTCCGTTCTTGCAAACACAGAGGATGTAAAAACAGCAGAATAAAACAAAAAATGAGAACCAGCGCCGGGAAATGCGCTGGTTTTTGTTAAGTGGAAATTTATTCGGGCAGTTCCCTGTCGGCCATTACGCGGCATCGTTTTTTATAAAATGCAATTCCGTATTTCAGAATATGTGGAACGCCTTCGTCAAGAAGAATTTCTTCATATCTGTTCCGGTTGATCTGCGCTAATGCCTTTTTACATGCTGTATCAAGGTTTCCGTCATCTGCGTATTTGAGCTCTAATATAATACCGGTTTCTCCGTCATCTGTTTCCAACAGAATATCGCTGTATCCATCTCCGGATTCCTTATTAGAAGAAACACTCCAGGTATCTCCAAAGCTTAAAATACCCAGGAGAATACCATGAAAAAAGTTTTCTTTCATCTGTTTTTTTACAAAAGTATCCCGGATACTGATTGTCCGTCTCAGATATTCAGTCAGTTGTTTTTCTACGCCTTCTGCATCTCCATTTTTCAGGGCTTTGCAGAATTCGTTTAAAGCGGCTCTGTTTTTTGGCACATTTTCCTTAAAAAAATCCATAATCTGTGTAGTAAAAATATTTCGGATTTCCATATTTGGAATTGCAAGCGGAAAACGATTGTCTTCCGGTTTTCCTTTCTGAGTGAGATAACCTGTTGTAAACAGAACACTCCACAGATTGTCGATAGAAGCATACATATCTTTATACGTCAATTCCTGATGGATTTCTTTTTTTATTACTTCTCCCGCAACGAGATTTTCAATTTCACGACGGACTGACGCTTTATCAGATTCTTGAATAAACCGTCTTACTGCCTCATTGCTGCTGGTGTTGGACCAGTAATTCTTAGGTTGTGCGTCTGGCTCTACCCGAAGTGCATCGCAGTAATTAATCACATCCCACGGACAGTACACTTCTGCATTTCCGAACTGATAGCCGTCATACCATTCTTTTATCTCGTTATAATGGTCGGACAGCTCATAATACTCCAATAATTCTCTTACTTCTTTGTCTGTGAAGCCAAAGGCTTCATCAAATTGTACCTCCGCTACAGACAGCACTTTGAGATTATTAAGTCCTGTAAAAATACTTTCTTTTGAAATTCGCATACAACCTGTCAAAACTGCGAATTTCAGGCTTTCATTTGTTTTTAAAGCGTATTCAAACATATTTCGTATAAACAGTACCATCTGGTCATAATATCCACGTTCAAAAGCCTTTGCCAGAGGTACATCATATTCATCAATCAGAAGAATTACTTTGCTTCCGTGATGTTTTTCCAGCAGTTCAGACAGAACTTTCAGGCTGCTGCACAAAGTTCCCTCTTTCATATCTTCCTGTAAAAGGGCAATAAAAGCTTCTTTATCGTAAGAAGTCAGGCGTTCACTGTCTAAAAGGTATTGAAATCGTCTCGCTTCGCTGCGTATTACCTCAACAGCCATCTCCAGCGCTTTTTCGTAATTTCCTGCATTCATTCCTTTCAGAGAAACAGATATTACAGGGTATTTTCCCATATATTCTTCACAGAGAGCTGTTTCCTCTGAAATTTTCAGCTTTGAGAAAAGTTTCTTATCGGTTCCCAGCTCAAAGAAATATTTCAGCATACTCATATTCAGAGACTTTCCGAACCGTCTTGGACGTGTAAAAAGGGTTACCTCCGCCAGACCGGTAAGAAGCTCTTTAATAAGGTTAGTCTTATCGATATAATAAAAATCTTCGGTCTGTAATTTCTCAAAATTCTCAATTCCTATTGGAAGTTTCTTTTTCATGTTTTGATACACCTCCTGTAAGAAGATTGTAGCAGACCGGACAGGGAAAGTAAATTTAATTTTTGCGCGTTTTTCTTTCTTGTTTTTTTCCTGAGTTGTGTTAATCTTCTTGTATGTGTGTGGCGAAAGGCGGAGGGACTTTTGGGCTTACAGGAAAGCTTAGAAATGTGATATTAAGCAGGGTGTAGATAATTATGGATTTTCAGGAGAACAGCCGACTGGAGAAATCCGGTCGGCTGTTTCGATTAATTCTTTGCAAGTGTTTCTCGCTCGATTTCTTTCACTTTTTCTACGGAAATATCAACTAAATCCGCAATCTCTTCGTAAGAGAATTGATTCTTGGAAAGCATATTCAGGACGATTTTCCTGCGGCTATTTTCTACGCCTTCTTTGCGTCCTTCCTTACGTCCATCTTCCATGAGCATTTCACCAAGTCTAGTCATTCTGACCGCCTCCTTAATTTCCTCCAGTTCTGTGCCGGTTAAAAATTTGTCCGCCAGTGTATAAATCATGGCAGTTACTTTTTCTGATGTAGTGGTTTTACACTGCTTTGCCATCAGAATTCCTTTTTTAATAGTATCTTTTTTACCGAGGCTTCCCGACATCAGCGGTGTCAGAGAAAGTTCCGCAAAATCTTCCTCTGTGAAGGGCTCTTTTCTTTCCTGTTTTTCCTGCAGACGTTTAAAAACTTTATCAGAATCTTTTTCAGTCAGATAGATTGGAATAACCTGATAAATATTTGCGCCGCAGTTCAGTCGGGTCTGAACATTTTTGATACCTCCGGAGTAAATTACATAAGTAATTACATTTTTGCCGGTATTGTGGGAATAAAGCGCCTCGTAAGCCCGGAATCTTCGAAGATCTGCAATGACTTTGTCATCTGTAGTCTGGAATTCAAAATGTACATAAAATCCTTCCGTAGTAAGATAGGTAAAATCCATATACAGGGAATAGATTTTTAAATCTACCAGTTCTGTTGGAGAGGATTCCAGAAATTCATAGTCGATTCCCAGTGTTTTTAAAATATTGTCGCGGAAATAATCAAAGCCCATTTTCATAAACGCATCTTCGTGTTTCGTGTTTCTCATAAGATTTGTAATTGTCCTGTGGGACAACTACAGGTGCACCTCCTTATTGTTCGTTAAGTATGCTTATCTTATGTGCAATGAAAATGTTGGCTTTTGTATTTATGCTGCAAAAGCAGAGTATCTTTTGTAAAATGGTATTCTAATGGACCTCCTTGTAAGAAGATTGTAGCAGACCGGACAGGGAAAGTAAATTAAGAAAGGGTAATTTTTTTTCGTCCCTTAATACACAAATTCCGTCTTTTATGTATCCTGTATTTACAGTTTAAAGTATAATAAGTATATTGTAAATCAGAGAAAGGAATGGTTTTGAGGGATGTATAAAATTGCGGTTTGTGATGATGAGGAAGCGGTTTCGGCTCAGGTAAAGGAGCTGATTACAGAATGGAATCCTTCCGTAGATGTTGTTTGCTTTTCGTCAGGGGAGGAGCTTCTGGAAAACTATCAGTCTTACGAAGCGGTATTTCTTGATATTGATATGGCGGGAATGAACGGCATTGAGACGGGAAAGGCAATCCGAAAGATGGATAAGGATACAAAAATTGTATATCTGACTGCATACAGAGATTATGTTTCCGGGGCTTTTGGCGTTCACGCCTTTCAGTATTTATTAAAGCCGGTAAATAAAAAAGCCATATGGAATGTGCTGGAAGAAATTTTTCGCTATACGAAAGCTGCGGAGAAAAAAATAATCCTGGATTTTCATACAGTGGATGGCTCTCTTTGTCTCCCTGTGGAGCGTATTTATTTTTTTGAGTATGAAAACAGAAAAATCCGAATTGTGACAGATGAGGAGCAGTATTATATGTCTGATAAAATCGGAAATGTGGCAAAGCGGATGGCTGAGTTTGGTTTTTCCATGCCGCACCAGAGCTTTGTAGTAAATATGTTTCATGTGAAGAATGTGAAAAATCAACAGATTTTCCTTGATAATGGAATGGAGATTCCCCTTTCTCAGAAAAAACAGAAAATATGGAAGCAGGAGCTGATGGAATATTTATCTCGGCGTCTTGAGGGAAGAGGAGAAGTGGAATGAGTGCAGTTGCAATTTTTTTAATGGTTCTTTCCATGCTTTTTTATACTTTCTGTGCTGTGTGGTTTCTCTGGGCTGGAGAGTTTGAGCCTAGAGGTCCCAGGTGGGTAAGGGTTCTGCTCTGGATAGTATACGGATTTTTAAACTGGTTTGTTCCGAATATGTGGCTCAATGATACGATTACTATGATCGTGCTGTGTGCATATTATATGGCGGTGGGCTGGTTCTTTTATCACAGAAGCAGAAACTGGCTTTTGTATCAGGTGTTTTTTTACATGGCAACTTACGCGGCGCAGATTATCGGCATTTTTCTTGTAATAAGGCTCAGTCAGTGGATTGCTATGGACAGCATTGTAATGAGCTATGGATTTCTTATTATGAAGGTTCTTCTTATTATAATTATTACAGCGGGGCTTCGTTTTCTTGTGAAGAAGCGGGGTGTTTCCGACAGGAAGAATCTGAAGGTAAAAGGAATGATGCTTGTTCCCATTATCAGTTTCGCTCTTATTTTTTTATATCTGGGAGCAGGAGAAATCTTTTTTGTGAGATACGGCTATGAGTGGATTATTGTGTATTGTGTTTTGCTTCTTATTATAAATGGCTGGTGTATTTATGTGTGGCATGATGTGGCTGCAAACAGGGAGTTAAAGCACCGAATCGAGCTGATGGAGCAGCAGAATGAGCTGACACACCAGTATTATGAGGAAATGGAGAAAAATTATAATCGTTCCAGAAAGATTATCCACGATATAAGAAATCACCTTCATGCACTGGAGCAGTCGGCAAAAATGGAGGACAGCCGATATTTTGAAGACGTACATGGTATGTTGAACTCTCTTGGGCTTAAATTTTATTCAGACAATAAAATGCTGAATATTATTTTAAACGATAAGCTGAAAAAGTTTTCTCCGGAACAGGTAGAATGCAATCTTGGAGGCATCAGCCTTGATTTTGTATCAGATATGGATATGACTACGATTTTTGCAAATCTTCTTGATAATGCAGTAGAGGCAAGAGAGGGAAATCCAGATTTTTGGGTAAAAATAAGGGGAGAGCAGATTCAGGATTTCACAGTGATTAAAATATGGAATCCTGCATTGAGGACATATGAGCCGGGACAGTCCGGAAAAACAGGTCATGAGGGCATCGGGCTTTCCAATGTGCGTCAGGCTATGGGGTGCTATCATGGAGAACTGAAAATAGAATGCAAAGACAATATTTTTTCTGTCACCCTGGTATTTCCGGGACAGAGCAGAGAACAGGAGGAAGAATGAGGATGAAAAAAGCAGGAATTTTTACAGCAATGGCAGTTATGGCGGCAGTTTTTACAGCCGGATGCGGACAGGCGAAGCTTCCGGAGGGATTTTCGGAGGCAGAGGTAAAGGCAGAGGCGGAAAAATCAATTGCGCTTTTTAATGAAAGAGATTACGAGGGAATCAGACAGATGGGATCTGAGGAATTGAAAGCCGGTATTACGGAGGAGCAGTTTGCTTCAGCCTGTGATCCGTATCTTGATAAGTGCGGTGAGTTTAAGGAAATTACAAAGACAGTTTTTGCAGGAGGATATGATAAAAATTCAGATATTGACTATGCGACAGCTGTGATGATAGGCGAGTATGAAGATGGAAAAATCCAGTTTACGGTAAGCTTTGATGAGGATATGGAGCTGATTCAGTTTCTTATTAAATAACATACGGAAGACAAGACTTTGAGGGAGGGCTGCAGAAATGGAAAAAACAGAGAAAAAACGATTTTTGATTTATATTTTGCTCGCATATGGCGTGACGTATGTTATGGGGCTTCTTATGTGGTATGGAAATTCGAAAGGAATGGACGTAAGCGCTTTTCCCAATGCGCAGATGATGTACCCGGCAGCCGGTGTTGCCCTTGGCGTTCTTCTTACAGGAAAAGGGGATAAGACGATTCCAAAATGGTTTTACCTGTTTTTTATTGTGCTTACAGGGGCAATGGCGGTAGTTTCTGTTCTTTCGGTTATGATGCCGGATGAGCTTGTTATCGTGGGAGGAATGGGAGTTTCTCCGTGGAGTCTTGCTATTAATTATCTTCTGATGCTGGGAAGCGTTGTGTTCTGGATTCTTCTTCTGGCGGCAGGAAAAGAGAGAAGAAGGGCTTACGGGCTGAATGGAAATATGTGGAAGAAATCGATTCTTATGCTTCTTCTTTTTGTGGCTTTGTTTTTTGGAAGAACGGCTTTGTCCTGTGCTCTTTCCGGACAGATGGGGATTTTTACTCTTGTTTTGACAACACCTTCTACTTGGGTTATGATGGGGGTAATCCTTCTTAATTTCTTCTTGGTGGTTCCGGCGTTTTTCGGTGAGGAGTATGGATGGCGGTATTATCTGCAGCCTCTTCTTCAGAAAAAATTCGGGCTGAGAGGCGGCGTAGTAATTCTCGGAATTGTGTGGGGGCTCTGGCATCTTCCGGTCGATTTCTTTTATTACACATCACCGGAGATGGGGCTTCAGGCGGCGGTGGCACAGCAGATTACCTGTATCACGCTCGGCATCTTTTTTGCCTATATTTATATGAAGACAAAGAATATCTGGGTTCCGGTAATGGCGCATTTTTTGAATAACAACATGGCTGCCATACTGTCAGGAGGCGGTTCGGATGCCCTTGAGAATCAGGTGATTACATGGGGCAGTCTTGTTCCGGCGCTTCTCGTAAATGTACTTTTCTTTGGTATATTTATATTTGCAAAAGTTTTCCGCGAAGAAGAAAAAGGAGAAACAGTAAGCGGAGAGTGAAAAATGAGAGAGATTGCAAAACGGTTTCTGGAAGATCAGAATTTTACAAAGGAAGAGTTTGAAGAGCTTTTAAAGGGCTTTGAAAATAAAGAGGAGAGAGCTGCTTTTCAGGAGAAAGCAGCTTTTCTTCGTGAGAAATATTATGGAAATAAGGTTTTTACAAGAGGGCTTATTGAATTTACCAATTACTGTAAAAATAATTGTTATTACTGCGGAATCCGAGGGGGAAATAAAAATGCAGTTCGTTACCGCCTTACAAAGGAGGAAATTCTTTCGTGCTGCAAAGAGGGATACGACCTTGGATTCCGCACTTTTGTCCTTCAGGGGGGAGAAGATCCCTGGTTTACAGATGAGCGAATGGTGGAGATTATCAGGGAAATAAAAGGAAATTATCCGGATTGTGCACTGACGCTTTCTATTGGAGAGAAATCCTATGAAAGTTATAAGAAGTTTCGGGAGGCGGGAGCAGACCGGTATCTTCTTCGCCATGAGACAGCGGATGAGATTCACTACGGAAAACTTCACCCTTCTTCTATGAAACTTTCTGACAGAAAGAAATGTCTTTTTATGTTAAAGGAGCTGGGCTATCAGACAGGGGCAGGCTTTATGGTTGGTTCTCCGTGGCAGACACTTTCCTGCCTTGCAGAGGATCTTGTGTTTTTAAAGGAGCTGAAGCCGGAGATGGTGGGGATCGGTCCTTTTATTCCTCATCATGATACGATTTTTAAGGATGAAAAGGCAGGAAGTGTGGAAATGACCCTGTATCTTTTATCGGTTGTGAGGATTCTTCTTCCCAATGTGCTTCTTCCTGCTACAACAGCCCTTGGAACAATGGATGAAAACGGAAGGGAGAAGGGGCTTCTTTGCGGAGCCAATGTGGTGATGCCCAATCTTTCTCCCTTAAGGAACAGGAAGCAGTATGAGCTGTATGACAATAAAATCTGTACAGGAGATGAGGCGGCAGAGAGCCGGGAGCATTTAAGAAAACGTGTGGAGAGTATCGGACTTTGCCTTGTGGACGAGCGGGGGGATGCGGCAGAAATATGAATAGTTGCAGATTTTCCGTAAAAATGGTAATATAAAAACAACTATGAGTAAAAATCTTGTTTTAGGAGGAGAATCATTGAAACAGCCAATCGTATCTGTCATTATGCCTGTTTATAATGGGGAAACGTACCTCAGGCAATGTCTTGACAGTGTAGTAAACCAAACTTTAAAAGAGATAGAAATTATTTGCGTGGACGATGGCTCCAGTGACCGTTCTGTTGAAATTCTAAAAGAGTATGCGGCTAAGGATGAGCGTGTTATGGTGCTGCAGCAGGCGAATGCAGGCGCAGGAGCTGCGCGGAACAACGGGCTTTCAAAGGCGTCCGGAAAGTATCTTTCTTTTCTGGATTCCGATGATTTTTTTGAAACAGATATGCTGGAGAAGGCAGTGGAAAAGATTGCGGCAGACAGGGCGGACTTTGTGGTTTTCCGATGCGATCATTATCTGAATGATACAAATACCTTCAAAAAAGCAGCATATACGCTGAAGAAACAGACACTTCCCCCTTATATGCCTTTTAATTTCCGTCAGATTACAGACAATGTATTTAAGGCATTTGTAGGATGGGCGTGGGATAAAGTGTATGACAGAGAGTTTGTGATGAAGCACAATCTTAAGTTTCAGGAGCAGAGAACAAGCAATGACATGCTGTTTGTGTTCAGTGCGCTTGTTCTTGCAAAACGAATCACATATCTTGATACGGTGCTTGCTCACCAGAGAAGAAATAACGGGGAATCTCTTTCCAATACAAGGGAAAAGTCATGGTTCTGCTTTTATAATGCGCTGAAAGCTCTTCGGGATGTTCTAAAGGAAGAGGGGCTTTATGAAGAACTGAAGAAGGATTTTGTGAATTATGCCGTTCATTTCAGCCTGTGGAACCTGAATACGATTACCGGGGAATGTTATGAGAAACTTTATACAAAGCTTCATGAGGAATGGTTTGAAGAACTCGAGGTTACAGGTCATGATGAGGATTACTTCTATAATAAAACGGAGTATAAGCAGCTTGCAGATATTTTAAGATATGACTTTAAGGAGTATAATACAAAGCTCTCTGTAGTCATTCCTGTTTATAATGCGGAAAAATATATTCGTCAGTGTCTCGACAGTATTCTCACAAAGCAGAAAATTGCCCTTGAGGTGATTTGTGTGGATGACTGTTCTACAGACGGAACGCCTGCTGTTTTAAAAGAATATCAGGATAAATATGAGAATGTAACGGTGATTCGAAACGAGACAAACCTGTATGCAGGAACCTGCAGAAATAAAGGGCTTATGGCTGCAAAGGGACAGTATGTACATTTTCTTGATTCCGACGATTATGTTGTGGACAATGTGTATGAAAAGTTGTACACTCTTGCAAAGGAGAACGACCTTGACTGGGTGAAGACAACCTCAGAGGGATTTGATGATGAAACAGGGGAAACAATAGAAAATCCAAGATATTCTATGGAAAAAATGTATGAGGGCTTTTTTGGGACTTTTCTTGATTTTCAGCATTTTCCGAAGAAGTTTATGGACCATATGGCAGTTGTTCCGTGGAACGGAATTTATAAAAGACATTTTCTTCTGGAAAAAAATATCCGTTTCAACAGCCTTTTCTGTGTAAACGACCGCTCGTTTTTTGTAGATACCTGCGTAAAAGGAGAACGTATGATGATTGCAAGGGAAAAAATCGTGCGTCACAGAATGAATGTAAGCGGCTCTCTTGTAATGAAGCGCGCGCAGCATTTTGACTGTCAGTTTGAGTCTTATCGTATTATGCGTCAGATATGCAATGAAAACCATGTGAACGATAAGGTGCGTTTTGAGGTTCTGGAGCATGAAATGTATGATGTTTTTGTGTGGTACAGGAAGTTTCTGGAACAGGGCGTGGAAACAGAGCAACTGAAACAGGATATGAAGAGTTTTCTTGAAGAATGTGACATTTCTTATTTTGAAAAATATGGGACAAAGAGCCGCTGGCTGAAATTCCGTAATCTGGCAGGGGTTTAAAATAAATTTCGGGGAGAAACCCGGTTAAGGAGAAATAAATGGCGAAAGTATCAATCATTATACCAACTTATAATGTAGAAATGTATTTAGTGGAGTGTATGGACAGCGTTGTGCGTCAGACACTGAAAGATATTGAAATTATCTGTATCAATGACGGTTCTACAGATGGCTCTCTTGATATTTTAAAGAGCTATGCAGAGAAGGATGACCGCATTATTATCGTAGATAAAGAAAACGGCGGATATGGAATTGCGATGAATATCGGTCTTGAAAAAGCAACAGGAGAGTACATCGGAATTGTGGAGCCGGACGATTATGTTCCCATTAATATGTACGAGGATCTTTATCAGATTGCAAAGGAAAACGACCTTGATTTTGTAAAGGCGGATTTTTATCGTTTTAAACGCAACGATAAAAACGGAAATATGGAACTTACTTATAATCATCTTTCTGATAATATTGAAGATTATAATAAAGTATTTAATCCATCCCAGACACCATCGGCAGTCAATTATATTATGAATACCTGGAGTGGCATTTATAAGAGGGAATTTCTGGAAGAATACGGCATTCGTCACAATGAGACACCGGGAGCTTCTTTCCAGGACAATGGATTTTTCTTCCAGACATTTGCGTTTGCAAAACGTGCTATGATTATTAATAAACCATATTATATGAACAGAAGAGATAATCCAAATTCTTCCGTTCACAGCAGAGACAAGGTTTATTGTGTAAATGTAGAGTATGATTATATCCGGGAAATTCTTACACAGCATCCGCAGGTTTGGGAGCGCTTTAAGTATGTTTACTGGAGAAAAAAATATTCCAATTACGTATTTACCTTAAATCGTATAGGAAATGAATATAAAAAAGAGTATGTGGACTGTATTTCAAAAGAATTTAAAAGAGCGGAGCAGCTTGGTGAGCTGTGTCAGGATGCATTTCCTGTAACGCAGTGGTCTGGTGTGCAGTTCCTTATAAAAGATCCGGAAGGGTATTATCGCCTTTGTACAACTCCGGGTGGTGCGGCTGCAGCAGCAGAAATTGAAAAAATTAAAAATTCCAATTCTTATAAGCTTGGATTTGCCCTTACAAGTATTCCGAGAAAAATTAAGAAAAAGCTGAAAGCTTTGAAAAAGAAACTGAAAAAGTAAGAAACCTGATTTTGACGGCAGGAGGCGATTATGACAAAAGTATCGATAATCATACCTGTATATAACGCAGAAAAATATCTGGGGAAATGTCTGGAAAGTCTTTTAAGCCAGACGCTTCAGGAAATGGAAATTATTTGTGTAGATGATGGTTCCTCGGACGGTTCTCCTGAAATTTTAAAAAGATTTCAGGAAAGAGATGGAAGAGTGCGTATTCTGACCCAGGAAAATCAGTACGCGGGAGCAGCCAGAAATAACGGAATGAAAGAAGCACAGGGAGAATATCTCCTTTTTCTTGATGCAGATGATTTTTTTGAGAATACTCTTCTTGAAAAAGTTTATAATCAGGGAAAAAAGATGGAAGCAGATATTGTTCTGTTTGGGGCAAAGCAGTATAATGACAAAACGGGTATCGTTTCCCCGGCGTCTTGGTATTTTAAGAGAGATGCTCTTCCCAGGGAGAATCCTTTTTCCGGAAAAACAGAAAATACAGATGTTTTTGCTCTTGTAACGCCAGCTCCCTGGACAAAGCTTTTCAGAAGAGAGTTTGTGGAAAAACAGGGACTTTCTTTTCAGGGGCTTCAGAACAGCAATGATGTGTATTTTGTGCTGACGGCTCTTGCTCTCGCAGAGAAAATCACATATGTAGATGAGGAGCTTGTATTCTACAGGGTGGGAATGAAGGGAAGCCTTCAGGGAAGCAAAAGTCTTCATCCGGACTGTTTTATAGAAGCGTATGCAGGTGTATACCATGAGCTGCAGCGAAGAGGGATTTATGAAAGATACGAAGAAGGCTTTATGAACATCCTGCTCTCCGGCTGTGCTCATAATCTTCGAACAGTAACAGACTGGGAACTGAGACGGCGTATTTGTGAGCGTATGGCAGAGCCGGAATTTGCAGAAATGGGATTGATGGAGCGCCGGGAAGAATATTTCCGCAGAAAAGAAGATTTTGTTTTTGTAAATGGGATTTTAAATGCTTTTGAGTGGGAAGCCCAGCATCAGAAGAGACTTCTTCCCACAGAGCCTGTAATTATCAGAAAAGCGGAGAATGATATTGGTATACCCAGAGTTTCTGTAATTATTCCGGTTTATAATGTGGAAAAATATTTAAGAGAATGTCTGGATTCTATAGTGAACCAGACTCTTCGAGAAATAGAGATTATCTGTGTTGACGACGGTTCTACAGATGGTTCGCCGGAGATTCTCAGAGAGTATGGAGAGAAGGACTGCCGTATTACGATTATTTCCCAGGAAAACAGAGGGATTTCGAGCGCCAGAAATCACGGGGCAGATATTGCATCCGGAGAATATTTTTATTTTATGGATGGTGATGATATTCTGGAAAGAGACGCTCTTTCCAGGCTGTATCAGCTCAGTGAGGAAAAGTCGTTGGACGTGCTTTATTTTGACGGGGAAAGTTTTTTTGAAACGGAAGAACTCAAAGAGATAAAGAAAAATTATATTACGTATTATGCAAGGAAGGGAGATTACTCCCGCGTTATGACAGGACCGCAGATGCTCCATGAAATGATTGCCATGGATGAATATCGTTCATCGCTCTGCCTCCAGTTTATCAGTTCGGTGCACTATAGACAGGAAAATCTCCGGTTTGAAGAGGGGATTATAGGCGAGGATAACATTTTTACCTTCCAGTGTATTATGCCTGCCCATCGTGTGTATCACATGAAAGAGGCATTTTTCCATCGGAGAGTACGGGGAAACTCTGTTATGACTTCCGCAGGGAAATTTGAACAGGTATATGGATTTTTTGCAGGCTATCTTGCCATTGAGAGGGCTTTTCGTGACAATCAGCTGAATCAGGAAGACGCGGAAGGGCTTTCCATGCTCGTCAGGATGAGGCTTCGTCTTACAAGAAAACTTTATCATGATTTGGAACCGGAGTATAAGCTTTGTTTTGAAGCGTTAAAACCGGAGGAAAAGACGTATTTCCTTATGCTTGTAAAGGATTACGATGACAACCTGATAAAAGAGCAAGAACTGCGTGAAAAGTACAGGCAGGTCTGCAAGGATAAGACGGAGCGGGGGGAAGAAATTCATACGCTTCGCCGTGAAAAACAGGAGCGGGGAGAGGAAATCCGTACCCTTCGCCGTGAAAAACAGGAGCGGGGAGAGGAAATCCGGCGTCAGGAGCAGGAAATAAAGAATCTGGAAAAGGACGGAGAACAGCTTAGAAAGCAGAGAGAAGCCCTGCAAAAAGATAAGGAGGAGCTTCAGAAATCAATTGCTTCTATAAAAGCTTCCTTTTCCTACCGGCTTGGAAGGGCGCTTACAAAACCGTTTCGCTGGATAAAGAGCAGGCTGAAAGCTTAACAAGATAAAGGATAAGTGTGAGAAAATGAAAAGAGTGATTACTTACGGCACATTTGATTTGCTTCATTACGGGCATATTAATCTTCTGCGCCGTGCAAAGCAGCTTGGCGATTACCTCATAGTGGCGCTCTCTACAGATGAGTTTAACTGGCGAGAAAAACAGAAAAAATGTTATTTTTCCTATGAGGAGAGAAAACAGCTTCTTGAGGCAATCCGTTATGTGGATCTTGTGATTCCGGAGGAAGGCTGGGAGCAGAAGCGTACAGATGTGAAGGAGTATCATGTAGATACCTTTGTTATGGGGGATGACTGGAAGGGGAAGTTTGATTTTCTGGAGGAAGAGGGCTGTGATGTAGTGTATCTGCCCAGAACTCCGGAAATTTCAACAACACAGATAAAAAGTGATTTAAACAGAAAAACAGGAGCAGAGCATGAATCATGAAGCGTTTCAAGAGTGATTTTAAAAAGTATTTTGCCTATGCAAAATTTTCAGCAAGGTCAGATTTAAAGTCTGAAGTTGCCAGTTCTTATCTGAACTGGCTGTGGTGGGTGTTAGACCCTATGCTGTTTATGCTGGTCTACACATTTATTGCCCAGATTGTATTTAGAAGTAATGTACAGTATTTTCCTATTTTTGTATTTGTAGGTCTGACACTTTGGGATTTCTTTAATAAAACGGTACAGGGCAGTGTAAAAATGGTAAGAAATAACAGTGCTATTGTATCTAAGGTTTATATCCCAAAATTTATTTTGATTCTTCAGAGAATGATGGTAAACGGATTTAAGATGCTTGTTTCTTTTTCTCTGATTGTAGTCATGATGATTATTTTTCGGGTTCCCGTTACATTTAAAGTATTTTATCTGATTCCGGTTATGATAGTTCTGGGGCTGTTTACCTTTGGGTTAAGCTGTATCGTGCTTCATTTTGGTGTTTTTGTAGATGACCTTTATAATGTAACAATTGTAATCCTTCGTCTTATGTTTTATATGTCCGGTATTTTTTATTCTATCGGAGACAGACTGGAGGGTACTTTAAGGAGCGTTCTTCTGTACTGCAATCCTGTTTCCATGCTGATTGAGTCTGCAAGAATGTGTGTTTTGTACTCCGCCACACCATACAGAAAGCTGATTGTTCTCTGGGGCGTAATTTCAGTGCTTCTGTGCATTATTGGTGTACGGACAATTTATAAATATGAAAACAGTTATGTAAAGGTGATGTAATTATGGAACGGGAAATTGCATTAGAGGTAAAGGATCTTCATATCAGCTATAAATGTCTGAAGTCTTTTTCCATTAAAAAAAGTCTGCTTCATCTGAAAAAAGCAGACGCAAAAGTATATGAGGCAGTGAGAGGAGTAAGCTTCGCCGTGCCGAAGGGAGAAATCCTTGGAATCGTAGGAAAGAACGGAAGCGGAAAATCTACTATGCTCCGTGCTATCGCGGGAATTTTCTCTCCGGACAGCGGAACAATAGATTTGAAAGGAAATTCGGTTTCCCTCCTGTCTATCGGTGTAGGTTTTCAGCCAAAACTTACAGGAAGGGAGAATATTGTTCTTTCCGGTATGCTTCTCGGATTTTCTGAGGAGCAGGTTCGTGCAAAGATGGACGAAATTATAGAGTTTGCAAATCTTGGAGACTTTATTGATATGCCGGTAAAAACGTATTCGAGCGGTATGCACTCCAAGCTGGCGTTTTCCATTACTGCTATTCTTGAGGCGGATATTATGCTGATAGACGAGGTGCTGAGTGTAGGAGATGCCAAGTTCAAGAAGAAAAGTTACAATAAAATGAAAGAGCTGATTTCAAATGAAGACAGAACAGTTCTCATTGTTTCTCATAGTTCGGAAACACTGCAGGAGCTTTGTACAAGCGTTCTCTGGCTTCATGAGGGAGAAATGAAGATGATCGGAAAACCGGAGGAAGTCCTTCCGGCTTACGATAAGTTTATGAGCTGAAAAATATGAGATTAAGTGTGATTATTCCTGTTCACAATGCGGAGGAGTATCTGGGAGAATGTCTGGACAGCGTTCTGGGGCAGAGCGTACATGACCTTGAGGTTATCTGTGTAGACGATGCTTCCACAGATGCTTCTGCAGCGGTGATTGAGGATTACTGTAAAAAAGACAGCCGTGTACGGCTGATTAAAAATGAAAAAAACCTTTATGCGGGAAGCTGCCGAAATATAGGAATTGAAGCTGCAAAAGGAGAGTATATTCATTTTCTGGACGCAGATGACAGGGTGGAAAGATTTGCATATGAGAGATATTGGGAGCTTGTGCGTCTGTTTGACCCGGATATAATAAAAGGGCGGGGAATTTGCTTTGATAATGGGACAGGAGAGCTTTGCGATACGCCTCCTCTTTTGAGTCTTCGCGAAGTGGCGGTGGAGGATATTGAGAAGCCGTTCTCTTTCCGGGAAAATCCGGAAATTCTTTCTCATGTCAGCGTCGTTCCCTGGAACGGAATTTACAGAAGAAGCCTTCTTATGGATAAAAATATCCGATTTAATCAGCTTGTCTGTGTGAATGACCGTTCTTTCTTTAATGAGGTGACAGTTGCGGCAGATACGATTCTGATTACAAATCAGCCTATTGTAAGATACCGCATTAATAACGGTGCTTCTTTGATGGGGCGCAGAGCAAGAAACTTTTCCTGCCAGTTTGCTTCCTATGAGATTGTGAAGGAGCAGTGTGAGAAATATAAGCTTTCGGCGGAGGCAAAGAGGATTGTTCTTGATCGTGAGCTTGCAGATGTATTTCTTTGGTACAGAAGATACCGCCGGATACCGGAGATTCAGGAAGAGATAGAAAGAGAGACAGAGGAATTTGCTGCAAAGCTTGACCTTGCGCCTTTTGGAAACAGGGTATCGAAGCTTCGCTGGTATGCCACATATCTTATGGTTTCCGGGAAAGAGCCTTTTTATAAAAAGGCAGGGCGCAAGGTGAAATATACTTTGAAAAAATTTATAAAATAAGTTATTTTTTGGGAACTCCGCCTTTTGGGTGGAGTTTTTTTTGTGTTACAACGTAAAGTTTCTGGAAATATTTTGGCTTTCCATCGCAGATATTTACAAGGTGAAGCATTTTTTTTCGTGAGGTGTACAGAAACAGCATTCTGTAAATATAATCGTTTAATAAGGTGGAGAGGTATGGATTTTCTTTCCAGTGGGGATAATATTTTTCCAGATAATCAAAGGAGCTGTTAATGAGCCTGCATTTTAACTCTTTTTTTCCTTTTTCGTAGTTTGTAATAATCTGGCGGAAACGGAACAGAAAATGTTTTACGGTGATGTATTCCAGTTCCTTTTCGTAAAGAGAAAGGAATTCCTGCTCGTTCAGTGTTTCTCTTAAAAAGTCGGAAGCTTTGAAAATGTCGGTCGTTCCTTCTGTAAGGCCGCTTAAAAATCCAATGCGTTTTCTGTAGGTGTAGAGCGGTTTTTCAACATATCCAATAGAAGCTGCCTTTGTCATGAGAAGGAAGGCGACAGGAAGATCTTCAAAACGGATTCCTTCCGGAAAGAAAAGACCTTCAAAAAGGCTTCGCTTTATTAGTTTGTCCCAGGGATAGGGAGAAAAAAGGGCAAGTTGTTCCGGGTGCTCTTTTACAGAAAAATTTTGTGTTTTACATGGGCAGGTGCTTACAGCAGCTTCGCCTGTTTTTTGGTTTTCTTCATAATGAGAAAAGAGGACCAGGTCATTTGCGTCCTGTTCTGCTTTTTTTATGAGTATGGAACAGGCGTCCGGCGATATAAAGTCGTCGCTGTCAATGAACCACACATATTTTCCGGTTGATTTGGAAAATCCGTAATTTCTGGCGTGGCTGACACCTCGGTTTTCGGTTGTAAAGATTTTTATTTTTTCAGGAAAGCGAGACTGAAAGTCTTTTAAAATTTCCGGGCTTCTGTCTGTGCTTCCGTCGTTTACGGCGATGATTTCCATACACTCAAAATTCTGGGATACGAGACTTTCGAGGCAGGGTTTTAAGTAGTTTTCTACATTATATACGGGGAGGATAAGGCTGAGTTTACAGTTTTCCATAGAGATTCCTCTTTTCTTTGAGTTATTGTCTTAATAGTATCAGGAGAAAAAGAAGTTGGCAAGGCGAAAAATATGTGTCGAAAGTGTGGAAAATTATAAAAATGCGGGAAAAACTGGACGGACTCATATAGAATACGGTATAATAGATAGGTTAAAGGGAAATCCGATAAATATGATTATATAAAAAATAAGAGGTAGACCTGTGAGCAGAAGAGAAGATTATAAAAGATTTATTGTATTTTGTCTGGCAAGTCTTGTAATTATTGCGCAGGCAGCAGCATTTGCTTATGTGTGGTATGATTATTACAGAGGACTGATCGAAGAGCCATTCTGGAGAAAGGGTAACTGGGCGCTGATTGCCATTTATGCTTTAATAAACACCCTGTTTTCCAAGTTGTACGGCGGTCTTAAAGTTGGGTATTTAAAGAAGATAGACGTCTTTTATTCCCTGACGCTGGCTACAATCTGTACAAATGTTGTAGCATACTTTCAGATTACACTGATCAATCGTTGGTTTTTAAATGTGGGTCCTATGATTGAAATGACCTTTGTGCAGATTCTGATGATTATTCTGTGGATTTTCGGATCGCGGTTTATTTATTCCAGACTGTACAGAGCGAGAAAGCTTCTTGTGATTTACGGTGACAGGGATCCCGGAGATCTGATCCATAAAATGAATTCCAGAAGTGATAAGTATAATATCAGCGGAAAGGTTCATATAAGTCTTGGAGAAGAAAAGATTCATAAGATGATGAATGAATATGAAGGTGTCATTATATGGGATTTGCCTTCTTCTATACGAAACAGGTACCTGAAATACTGTTTTGATAATTCCATCAGATGCTATATGAGTCCGAAAATTTCCGATATTATTTTAACCGGAACAACGAGAATCCACCTTTTTGATACCCCTCTTCTTATGTCCAGAAACCACGGATTTTCTGTGGAAGAGCGAGCAGGAAAGAGAATTCTTGATATCATTGTTTCCGGGCTTGGTATTTTAATTACTGCACCGATTATGCTGATTATTGCCATTTGCGTAAAAGCGTATGACAGAGGTCCTGTTTTTTATTATCAGGACAGGCTCACTTACAAGGGCAAAGAATTTAAAATCTGCAAATTCCGCAGTATGTGCGTAGATTCCGAAAAACAGGGAGCTCGTCTTGCGTCAAAACATGATTCCCGCATCACTCCTGTGGGAAAGGTTCTTCGAAATCTTCATCTTGATGAACTTCCCCAGCTTTTTAATGTATTCAAGGGAGACATGTCTCTTGTGGGACCGCGTCCGGAGCGGCGTGTAATCATGGATGAATATGAAAAGGAGATTCCGGAATTTCATTATCGTCTGAAGGTAAAGGCAGGTCTTACAGGATACGCGCAGGTTTATGGAAAATATAATACTACGCCTTATGATAAATTGAAGCTTGACCTTTTCTATATTGAAAATTACTCGTTTCTTCTTGATATAAAGCTTCTGTTTATGACAGTAAAAATTTTCTTCCAGAAAGAGGTTTCAGAAGGCGTTGAGGATACGCAGGTAAATGCATTGAAGGATTCCGGAGAAAAAGTTTCGGAAGAAAAACGGAGTTGAAAATGGGAACAGAGTTAAGAGATTTACAGCTTGTAGAGCTTGATATATTAAAGGAATTTCTGAGAATTTGTAAGAAATATAATCTTCGGTATTATGCCCTCGGAGGAACACTTCTGGGGGCTGTGCGTCATAAGGGATTTATTCCCTGGGACGATGATGTGGATATTGGAATGCCACGGCCTGATTTTATCCGCTTTGGGGAAATCGCAAAAAAAGAATTTCCCCAATATATTCGTTTCTGCACATATCAGGAAACGCCGGGATACCGATATTATGTGCCGCGTCTCACAGACAGACGTGTAAAGGTGATTGACAGTTCTGCGGCAGTAGAGCAGGAAAAAGAAGCGTGGATCGATATTTTTCCTCTTGACGGAATGCCGGGAAACAAATGGAAGAGGAAACTTCATTGTTTTCGTCTTTTAGTTGCCAGGGCGAGAGTGAATTATTCTATGTTTTCCACAAATATAGATTTGAAGAAAAAGAACCGACCTTTTGTGGAACGGGCAATGATTGCTGTGGGAAAAGTTCTTCCTGTGGAAAAGATTTTCCGGACGGAAAAAGAGTTTCGCCGTCTTGACAGACTGATGCAGAAATATCCGTATGATACGTCAGAATATTTGATAAATTTTATGGGCATTCATAAGTTAAAAGAGATGTTTCATAAAAAGTATTATGGCGAAGGTGCGGATTATCTTTTTGAAGATGTGGTTCTCCGGGGGCCGGCAGATTATGAGACCGTACTGACCCAGATGTATGGAGATTACAGAAATCCTCCATCAAAAGATGAGATGAACCACCACAATACAAGAATAAAAGAAGGGGAGAGCTGATGGAAGAATATTCTGTTCTGATGTCTGTTTATCAAAAGGAAAATCCTGTTTTTTTCCGAAGCAGCATAGAGAGTATGATGAAGCAGAGACTTCCCTTCTCTGATTTTGTGCTGGTGTGTGACGGACCTCTTGGAAGGGAACTCGAGGAAGTGATTCAGTGGGCAGAGGAAAGTCTAAAAGACCGTTTTCAGTGTGTCCGTCTTTCGGAAAACAAGGGGCTTGGAAAGGCGCTGGCAGAAGGGATTATGCACTGTAAATATGATATTGTAGCGCGTATGGACAGTGATGATCTGAGCAGACCGGAGCGTTGCCTTCTTCAGATGGAGGCAATGGAAACAGGTGGCTACGATATTGTAGGCTGTGCTCTTGAGGAATTTAAGGAAATACCCGGAGATACAGGAAATATCCGGTTTTCTCCGGAGCATCAGGAGGAAATCCGCGTTTATGCAGGGAAACGAAATCCGTTTAATCATCCCTGCGTAATGTACAGGAAAAGTGCTGTGCTGAAAGCGGGAAATTATGTGGATTTTCCCGGGTTTGAGGATTACTGCCTGTGGATAAGAATGCTTCAAAAAGGTGCAAAAGCATATAATCTTCAGCAGGTGCTTCTTGATATGCGCTCAGGTGAGGGAATGTATGAGAGGAGAGGCGGCATTTCTTATATAAAATCCGTACTTCGTTTTCAGAAGTATTTAAAATGTGAAGGAATCATCGGAACAGGCACATTTTTGAAGAACTGTGCGGTGCGCACAATAGTTGGGATAATTCCGGGAAATCTCAGGAAAGAATTTTACCGGATTTTTTTAAGAAAGAAACAGTGATATGGGAAAAATAGTAAAAGCAGTAAAAAAGATTATTAATCTGACACCTGGAATAAAGGAAGCTTCTGTCAGTGTCTATCATAAGTACAGTCAGCTTCGTTACAGGAAATATGTGAAAAAATATCCGATAGATGCACATACAGTTGTGTTTGAGTCCTATATGGGAAGGAAATATTCCTGCAGTCCGCGCTCTATGTTCGAGGCAATGTGCGAGGACAGCCGGTATAGAGATTATAAGAAGGTGTGGGCATTTACAGACCCGGAAAAGCACAGGTATCTGGAGAAATATCCCAATACGATTCTTGTAAAATACCGCTCTGAAGATTATTACAGATATTATGCCAGAGCCGGTATGTGGATTACAAATTATCTTCTGGATTATGGGATTGAAAAACGTCCGGGGCAGATTTACGTACAGACATGGCATGGAACGCCTCTGAAAAAAATTGGATGTGATGTGCCTCGCCTTGAACTTTCCAAAAAAGAACGAGAAAGAACTTGCCGGGAATATCAGAGGGAAGGTCAGATGATTGACTTTATGCCGTCGCCCTCGCCTTTTTATACGGAAAAGGTAAAAAGTGCCTTTTGCCTTGGTCCGCAGGCCAGGATATTGGAGTTTGGTTATCCGAGAAACGATGACTTGTTCCGGTATACTGAGGAGAAGTGCGAAAATATTAAAAAAGAGCTTGGGATTCCGGCAGATAAAAAGGTCATTCTTTATGCTCCAACCTGGAGACAGAGCCAGCATACGGCAGGAGAAGGCTTTACTTACAGTCTTGGCATTGATTTTGATAAGATGAAGACCCGTCTTGGAGATAAGGCAGTTATTCTTTTCCGTACGCATTATTTTATCAGCAATTCCTTTGATTTTTCAAAGTACGGAGGTTTTATAAAGGACGTCTCCTCCTATGACGAAATTAACGATTTGTATCTTATTTCCGATTTGCTTATTACAGATTATTCCAGTGTATTTTTCGATTACGCAAATCTGGAGCGTCCCATTCTTTTTTATATGTATGACTATGAGGCATACAGGGAAGAGATGAAGGACTTCTATTTTGGAATCGAGCTGCTTCCCGGTCCTGTAATAAAAGAGGAGCGGGATATTTCAGAAGATGTGGAGAGACTTCTGGAGGGGTTTGAAGTGGATGATACTTACCGTCGCTTTAATGAAAATTTCAACCCTCACAGGGAGGTATGCGGAGACAGAATGGTGAGGGAGATTATAAGAGAATATAGATGAGATTATAAAAGGTAAAATAATGCAACGTAGCCGGGGTATTGTGAAGAAGTGTGCAGTACTCCGGCTGTTTTTGTCGAAAAGATTGCGTTGCAATTTTGGAAAAGGGATTTTATACTGGAATTATAGAAGGGAACACAGGCATTTGTATTCAGATGGTACTAGTTAGTGATGGGGGATAAACTTATGGATAAATTATACAAAACAAATTTACAGAAAACAGTTTCAGAAATTTTTCCAGTTTATTTACAGAAAGAATTGTTAAATCAGGCCGTAAATGATAGTGTGATAATTAATAATAAAAAGAAAACTTCGCAGCTTTCCTTAAATTTTACAGGCATTCTTGACGTGTCGGCATATAATTCTCTTGAGGAAAAAATTGATGCTATGATGCAAACGGATAGTGTGCTGAAATTTATAGAAGAGTTTGAATACAGACGCCAGTATCGACACTTTTGCTATTTTAAATGTTCTGACATTGCATCTGCGAAAATAGAAGAGCTTGTTGGTAATGGAAAAGTTAATGTATTCGATAAAAAAAGTACCGATTTGATTGACAGTTACAATAAACCTTCTTTGCACATTGTGGGAAATCAGATTTACTTAAAATTTTCCAGCCGCCTTAATAATGATACAGGAAATCAGATAAATTTTGTTGTGATTTGCGTGCTGGATAAGGAACATAATATAATTGAACTCAGATTTGACAGAGTTGGAATTGCATACAAAAATTCATATAATTTCTATCGTGATAAAATTAATGAGATTCTTGAATATCTGGAATCTGAACTGGAAATGCGAATAGAAAATATTGATTTTAAGGCGGTTATTGATTACGCTAAGTCAGAAAAGGAAAATATTTCTGTATATGCGCAGCGAATGCAGCGCAACGGTACAACTGCATATTTGGAAGCATATGATGATGGTGATGGTGTTATGCCTATTCTTGGAGAATTATCTGCTTTTATAGAACAGAACAGAGCGTTGTTTGATACGGATATAAATACTGAACTAATACGTGATAAGTTAAAAACTTTTATTAAGGAAATTGAAGTGAAATCAGATATGCCCAGAGTAAAAGTGAAATTAGATGACAGGGATATAAAGTTTGGTATCACTCATAATTATAAAGATATGGAGTATAGCTTCTTTATGTTTTACGGTGAACTGCTGGGTGGTGAGGAGGTGATGAGTTATGTCAGGAATTACCTTATTGGATGCAGTAGAGAACTTGAAAATCTCATATAATCTGACTGCATATCAGAGTAAAAAATGCGATGAATTTTTTGTGGTTATACAACCGGGAGATTTTATTTATCCGGGTCACTTAAAATCAAAATTATTGGTTGATATAAAAACGGCTTATTTCTTTATGGAAGATTTGAAAAAAGAGGGATTTGTAACGAATATCTATGAGGTTTACTGTAAACAGTGCCATAAAAGTAAGGGGATTTTTCTGGATACTCTTACAGATTTTAATGAAGATTATACTTGTGATTTTTGTAATAATTCTTTATCTGTTTTGGAAGATATAATTGTTTTATATAAGGTGATTCATATATGACAGATATGAAAAATGAAAATTACAATATAAAACAGTATCTTCAGGAAATTGTTAAGGAGCCGTTGAATATATTTAAGGAGCTGACTTCCTGGTCAGAAGAGGACAGGAAGGAATTTTCCGGGTTATTGGAAAAGCTGAAGAGTCCTTTTGATAAGAAAGTCGAGACAACAAAGGAAAAGGGAGATCGTCTGGAGCAACTAGTTTCTTTTCTTATACGAAAATCTTATTTTTTTGAGGTGTATCAGAATGTACGCACAGGAACAAATGAGATTGATGAAGTGATTGCTTTATCAGAAACAGGGAGGCAGGCGCTTCATACCTTTCATATTTCCAGAGATATTCTGGAAATCAATACAGATATTGTTCTGGGAGAATGTAAAAACTACAATTCAACTTTGGGTGTTACTTATGTTGGAAAATTTTACAGTCTGTTGATAAGTACAGACGTCTCTTTTGGGATTATTTTTACGCAGAAGGGATTAACAGGACATGAAAATGAATTTCGTGATGCATACGGCCTTGTTAAGGTTCTGCGTATTATAGAAAAATACCGAAACAAAAGGGATTTGGTGATCCTTACATTTACAATTGAGGATTATGAAAAAATCGCGAAGGGCCAGTCCTTTTTTGAGTTGATTAAAGCGAAGAAGTTGGAGCTTCGTCTTGCTTCAGATTTTGATTGTTTTTTAAAAGAATATCAGCATGATAACAGTGAACGTATAAAACGGATTATAGGCTCTCTTTCTCCAGATATTCCGTAGGTGTATACAGGGTATATTTCTTGAACACAGTAGAAAAATAACTGCTTGTAGTAAAGCCGAGAAGCATGGCAATATCGGTAACTGACATACCTTCAAGGAGAAGCAGTTTTGAATATTCAATTTTCTGCTGATTAATAAAATGTCTGGGAGAGATTTCAAGTTGTTTTTTGAATTTCTGTTTATACTGTGAACAGGAAAGGTTGGCGAGAGCTGCCAGATCTTCCAGGGGGGAGCTCCTCCGTAATATTATCAAGAATATAGTTTAAAGTTCGCCCTATGTCAGGAGACAGGGCGAATTTTTCGCTATTGGCAGAATGAATGAGCAGGTAAAGAAAGAGCTGAAGGCAGGAGGCAATAAATTTCGGCTCTTCATTTCTCTGCGCCTTATCGTTTCGGTATGAAGCCATCTTGTTATTTCGGATTTCAGATGATAATATAGTAGGCAAAGAGAAGGTTTCGAAGTGGAATAAAAATGCAGAAACAGCTATTTATCAAATACGAGAAAAGCAATACCCGGAATCTTTAAAGCAACACACCGGGAAAATTTTACTGGCTGGAATCGGTTATGATAAAAAGAGTAAGGAACATTTATGTAATATAGAAGAAATATAGAGATGCAAGGAGGATGGAAATGGGCTTTAAAAGTCTTTTTAAAAATTCCTGGTACGTACGCTGCGCCCAGAAGCCGGTGCGTAAAAATACAGTACTTCTGGAATCCACAAACGGAGCAGACATTGGCAATAATATGCTTCGTATTATGGAGGAGCTTTCAAAACCGGAATATGAAAAATATGAAATTTGGCTTTCCTGCAACCAGGGTGTACTTCCAAGAGCGGAGGGGCTTTTAAAAACATATCGGCTTCCGAGGGTAAAGACGGTTGTGTGCAACAGCTTTCAATATTATAAGCTTCTGGCGACGGCAGGATATCTTTTTACGGACAGTACCTTTCCGAGACGTTTTATTAAGCGGGAAGGCCAGATTTATGTAAATACATGGCATGGAACGCCTCTGAAAAAAATGGGAAAAGATGTGCCGGGCGGCGCTCATGTAATTGGAAATATCCAGAGGAATTTTCTGATGTGCGACTATCTCTGTCTTCCAAATCCTTATACAAAAGAAATTTTCCGAAAAGCATATAATCTGGAAAATCTCTTTTCCGGAAAATATGTTTTAGCAGGTTATCCAAGGAATCAGACGTTTTTTGACGAAGAAAGGCAGATTGAGGTGAGAAAGCTTCTTGGAGCAGAAAAGAAGCGCCTTTACTGTTATATGCCAACCTGGCGGGGAACGAGCGTCAGCCAGACAAAAGAGGAGCGGCAGCATCAGGCAGATGTTCTGAAGGAATATTTGCGGAAACTGGATGAGGAAATGAAAGACGGCGAGCTTATGATGATTCGCCTTCATCCTTTTGTAGGGCCGTTAATTTCCTGTGAGGAATTTAAACATATACGGTATATGCCGGAAGAAATGGATCCATATGAAATCCTGGCGTCGGCAGACTGCCTTGTGACGGATTATTCCAGCGTGTTTTACGATTATGCCAATAAAGTGCAGGGGAAAATCGTTCTTTTTTTGTATGACCGGGAAAAATATGAGTGCGAGCGCGATATATACGGCGAGATTTCTGATTTGCCATTTCCTGTAACAGAAACGACAGAGAGACTTCTGGAAGAACTTCGCAGTCCGAAAAACTATGAGGACGAAGAGTTTTTAAGAGAATACTGTTTTTATGACGGAAAAGATGCTGCAAAAAATATATGCCGACTTGTGTTTGGAAAAGAAAGTCCGGAAGGAATTTCTATAGAAAGAGAGATACCAAACGGGAAAAAGAATATTCTTTTTTATCCGGGAGGTCTTCAGAGAAAGGGTTTTACAACGGCTTATCTGAATCTTATGGAAAATATTGACAGAGATGCGTACAATTATTATGCGGCATTTCAGGAAAGCTATGTGGAGAACAATCCGGAAAGAGTGGAAATTATTCCGGATTTTGTACAGGTTATGCCTATGTCAAAAGGCTGGTTTCTTACATTCCGGGAGGTATTGGCAAGCGCACTTTTTTATAAATGTAATATAGAAAACGGATTTACAAAAAAATACCTTCATCGTTTTTACGAAAGAGAGTACAGGCGGAATTTTGGTTTTGCAGATATGGAGTGGTGTATTCATTACAGCGGATATGAGAGAAAGGTTATCGGACTTTTTCAGGCTGCTCCTGTGAAAAGAGGGATTTTTGTGCACAGCGATATGCTGATGCAGATCCAGACAAGCCACAATCAGCATCTTCTTACCTTAAAGCAGGCATACAGAGAATATGACTTTACAGCGGCAGTATCGGAAGATATTTATCAGAGTACCATTCCCATCTGCGGGGAAAATCCGAAGCTTTGTGTGGTTGACAACTGCCATGCTTATAAAAAGGTGATGGAAAGGGCAGAGGAGGACTTTGTTTTTGACGATACGACAACCTGTACCTGTACAAAGGAAGAGCTTGATGAAATTTTGAAAAAACCATGCAAAAAGTTTATTTCTGTGGGAAGATTTTCCGCGGAGAAGCGTCATAATATGCTTCTTGATGCTTTTGTCCGTTATCATAAGGAAAATCCGGATGCTGTGCTGATCATTGTGGGCGGAGGTGGAAATCTTTATGAAAAAACATGGGAACATGTGGAAAAGCTGGAGCTTACAGAAAAGGTAGTCCTTCTTCGTTCTATTGCAAATCCCATGCCCATCATGAAGGCCTGTGACTTATTCCTCCTCACTTCTCAGTATGAGGGGCAGCCTCTTGTACTTATGGAGGCGGATACTCTTGGACTCCCTGTGATTTCTACAGATGTGACTGGTTCAGGCAATTTTATGAGACGTTTTGGCGGCTGTCTCGTTCCCTATTCGGAGGACGGAGTTTATGAAGGCATGAAGGCATTTGACAGGGGAGAGGTTCCTGTGATGAATATTGACTTTGAAGCGTATAATAAAAAGGCAGTGGGGGATTTTTTAAAGCTGCTGAAATGAAATATCAATAGAAAAAGACTTGACTTTTACCCTTGATTTGTGGTACACTTTACGGGCGACATGGAAGTTAGGTCTTTTTTTTATGCCCGAAAATGATGACGGATACATCATTTCCATAAGAACAGGACCATGCAAATGAAAACACTGGAGGTGGAAGTTGTGCGCGTTAAAATTACATTAGCATGTACAGAGTGCAAGCAGCGTAACTACAATATGACAAAAGAGAAAAAGAACCATCCGGAAAGAATGGAAACTAAAAAATATTGTAAGTTCTGCCGTACACACACAATGCACAAGGAAACAAAATAGTCACAAGAATTGTGAGGTTAGGCTATGCAGGAAAAAGAAAAGTCTGCTGGCAAAGGCCAGAAAAAGAGTTGGTTTCAGGGACTTAAATCCGAGTTCGGAAAAATCATTTGGACAGACCGCAATACTTTGATTAAGCAGACAGTAGTTGTAGTAATTGTTACCATTCTCCTTGGCGTGATTATCAGCGTCATGGATGCAGCTATTCTCGAAGGAATTAATCTGTTAATGAAATAAGGACAAGGGTGATTGTATGTCAGAAGCAAAATGGTACGTTGTCCATACTTATTCCGGGTATGAGAACAAGGTAAAAGCCAACATTGAAAAGACAATCGAAAACAGACATCTGGAAGACCAGATTCTGGAAGTTCGTGTTCCGCTGCAGGATGTAGTGGAAATGAAGAACGGAACTGCCAAGCAGGTTCAGAAAAAAATGTTTCCGGGTTATGTGCTTCTTAATATGGTAATGAACGACGATACCTGGTACGTGGTGCGAAACACACGTGGCGTTACAGGCTTCGTAGGACCGGGATCCAAGCCAGTACCATTAACAGAAGAAGAAATGCTGCCTCTGGGCATTCAGAAAGAAGATGTCCAGGTTGACTTCGCAGAGGGCGACATGGTAGTAGTTACCGGAGGCGCATGGAAGGATACAACGGGAGTTGTTACTTCTATTAATCCGCAGAAGCAGGTTGTGACTATCAACGTTGAACTGTTTGGCCGCGAGACGCCAGTAGAAATAAGTTTCGCAGAAGTAAAAGCATTATAAACAACAGGGTAACACAATATCGTGGGAGGGACATACCCCCGCCAATACCACATAGGAGGTGCCGAAAATGGCAAAGAAAGTAACAGGATATATCAAATTACAGATTCCGGCTGGTAAAGCAACTCCAGCACCACCTGTTGGTCCGGCTCTTGGACAGCATGGTGTAAATATCGTTCAGTTTACAAAAGAGTTTAATGCAAGAACAGCAGATCAGGGCGACTTAATTATCCCGGTTGTAATCACTGTTTATGCAGACAGAAGTTTCAGCTTCATAACCAAAACTCCGCCGGCAGCAGTTCTTCTTAAGAAAGCCGCTAACATCAAATCCGGTTCCGGCGTACCGAACAAGAACAAAGTTGCAAAAGTTACAAAAGCTCAGATTCAGGAAATCGCAGAGCTGAAAATGAAAGACTTAAATGCAGCGTCCCTTGAAGCAGCTATGAGCATGATCGCTGGTACTGCAAGAAGTATGGGAATCGAAGTAGTTGATTAATTTTAATATTAAATAGTAAGTGGGAGGGCGTTCCCCGCAAATACCACAGGAGGTTATAGAAATGAAACGAGGAAAGAAATACGTGGAAGCTGCAAAAGCAGTAGACCGCGCAACATTATATGATACCGCAGAAGCAATCAGCCTGGTAAAGAAAGCAGCTGTTGCTAAATTTGATGAGACAATCGAAGCTCATATCCGTACAGGCTGCGATGGCCGTCACGCTGATCAGCAGATTCGTGGTGCAGTAGTTCTGCCACACGGAACTGGTAAAAAAGTTCGCGTTCTTGTATTTGCAAAAGACGCAAAAGCTGAAGAAGCAAAAGCAGCAGGCGCTGAATATGTAGGAGCTGAGGAGTTAATTCCGAAGATCCAGAACGAAGGATGGCTTGACTTCGACGTAGTAGTTGCTACACCGGACATGATGGGTGTTGTTGGACGTCTTGGTCGTGTACTTGGACCGAAAGGCTTAATGCCAAACCCGAAAGCCGGAACAGTAACAATGGACGTTACAAAAGCGGTTCATGATATTAAGGCAGGTAAGATTGAGTACCGTCTTGACAAAACAAACATTATCCATGTTCCGATCGGTAAAGCTTCCTTTACTGAGGAACAGTTAAGCGACAACTTCCAGACGCTGATTGGAGCTATTTTAAAGGCAAGACCAAGCACTCTGAAAGGTCAGTATTTAAGAAGCGTAACAATCGCTCCTACAATGGGACCTGGTGTGAAGATCAACCCAATGAAATTAGCTTAATAGATGAATAGAAACCCTCGCCGGATTTAATCCGGCGGGGGTTTTTTGTTGAAATAAGCTTCATGAAAGAAGAGAAAAAAGGTATTATAACGGTTATAAAGAAAAATATGACAAATGTAATTAGAAAATAATTACAAAATACAATTGTTCCTGTCAGGATATTTTTGTAAAATTTAACTATCTTAATTGACAGGAGGAAATAAAATATGAAACGGAAAATGATTAGTGTTGCACTTTGTACTGCAATGGTGGCTTCCATGATGGCAGGGACAGCAGTAACGGCTTCTGCAGAGGAAAAAGAACCTCGCAAATTTGCTTATACCTGTATGGATGGAACAAACCCGTTCTTCGTAACAATTGAAAAAGCCATTCGTGAAGCAGTAGAGGCAAACGGAGATGAGCTGATCTCCACAGACCCGGCAAACGACGTATCTCTTCAGATTACACAGATTGAAGATATGATCGCTCAGGACATTGATGGTATTTTCCTGAACCCGGCAGAGGCAGAAGGTATCCTTCCTGCACTTGACGCTCTGAAAGAAGCTGGCGTACCGATCGTAAACTTCGATACAGAAGTTGCAGATTTAAGTTACGTGGCATCTTACACAGGATCTGATAACTACAATGCAGGTAAAGTTTGTGGTGAAGACCTTGTTAAGAAATGTCCGGACGGCGGCCCGATCATCGTTCTTGACTCCCCGACAATGAACTCTATAACAGACCGTGTAAACGGTTTCCTTGATGCAATCGAGGGACACGGATTTGAAATCGTAGCACAGCAGGACGCAAAGGGAAATCTTGAAGTTTCTATGGGTATTGCAGAAGACTTACTTCAGGCACACAGCGATGTAGTTGCTATTTTCGGCGGAAATGACCCGACAGCTCTTGGCGCTCTTGCAGCAGCAAATGCAGCTGGTCTTGAGAAAGGCAAATGTTTAATCTATGGTGTTGATGGTTCTCCTGACATTAAAGCAGAAATCGCTTCCGGTGAATCTTTAATCGAAGGTTCCGGTGCACAGTCTCCAGTAGCTATCGCAGAGAAATCTGTAGAGATTATGTATGACGTTATGGACGGAAAAGAAGTTGATGACCGTTATCCTGTAGATACATTCTTAATTACAGGTGAAAACGTAGAAGAATACGGCACAGACGGATGGCAGTAAGTAAATAAAATAACACATAACTGATTATCCTGGCGGAGTTATTCTGCCGGGATAATCCCCCCTGAAATGGATAAAGAAATGAAAAGAGGGTGAGGATTTGAGTGAACAGGTTTTGTTAAAAATGAAGAATATTCATAAAAGATTTCCAGGCGTATATGCCCTGAAAAATGTTGATTATGAATTGCGCTCCGGAGAAGTTCACGCACTTCTGGGAGAAAATGGTGCCGGAAAGTCTACATTGATTAAAGTTTTAGGTGGTATTTATATTGCCGATGAAGGCGAAATTTTTATTGAAGGTAAAAAGGTTGAGTTAAAAGGCGTTAAAGATGCGCAGAAGAATGGTATTTCTATCATTCATCAGGAACTTGTTCTTGTACCGCACATGACAGTGGCGGAAAATATTTTTCTGGGAAGAGAGGCCGGTTCAGGGATTCTGGCCGACCGTGCAAAAATGACAAAAGATGCACAGGCTCTGCTTGATGCATATGATATGAAAATAGATGCCAGAGCGCTTGTAAAAGATCTGACAATTGCCCAGCAGCAGATGGTCGAGATTGTAAAAGCGATTTCTTATAATTCAAAGATTCTTGTAATGGATGAGCCTACCTCCTCCATTTCTGATAAAGAAGTAGCAGGTCTTTTTGATATTATGCGTACTCTTACAGCAAAAGGCGTAGGTATTGTATATATTTCTCATAAGATGAGCGAGCTGGAGGAAATCTGTGATCGTGTAACCGTTATGAGAGACGGAGAGTACGTAGGAACAAGAGTTGTAAAAGAAACAACAAAAGATGATCTGATTGCTATGATGGTAGACCGTGAGCTTACCAATTACTACACAAGAGATTACGGAACATCGGGAGAAGAGCTTCTTCGCTGCGAGCATATCAGCGATGGAAATATGGTGAAAGACGTGAGTTTCAATATACATAGCGGCGAGATTGTAGGTTTTGCCGGACTTGTAGGAGCGGGACGAAGCGAGACAATGAAAGCGATTTTCGGTTTGACACCGGGATACAAAGGAGATATATATATCAGAGGTAAAAAGACAGAAATACATTCTCCGGTAGAAGCTATGAAACATGGAATTGCTCTTGTTCCTGAGGACAGAAAGAAAGAAGGACTTTATAAAGTTCAAAGTGTAAGATTTAATTCTACGATTGAAGTTTTAGGCCAATTTATTAAAGGAGTTTTCGTAGATAACAAAAAAGAAAGAGAAATCACACAAAAATACATTGATATGATGTCTACAAAAACCCCGACTCAGGAGCAGGTAATCGGAAATCTGTCAGGAGGAAATCAGCAGAAAGTTATTATCGGAAGATGGCTGGCGACAGCTCCGGATATATTGATTCTGGACGAACCTACCCGTGGTGTGGATGTAGGTGCAAAATCTGAGATTTATGCAATTATGAATGAACTGGTTAAAACGGGAATTTCGATTATCATGATTTCTTCGGAGCTTCCGGAAATCATTAATATGAGTGACAGGATTTATGTTATGGCAGAGGGCAGAATTGCCGGAAGCATCAGCCATGAAGAGGTAACGCAGGAAGCGATTATGTCTCTTGCAGCTCATTAATTGTATAAATTTCCCATGAAGGAGGAGAAAAAATGTCTGAAAAAAAAGCCGCAAAGGCAGTTGATAATAAGTTCGCTGCATTTATAAAAGAAAATCTTGGTATTATGGTAGCCCTGGCAGTTATGTGTATATTCCTGTCTGTATTTCCAGCTACCAGCAGTTCCTTTTTGACACCGAAAAATATGTTTAATATTCTGAGACAGATTTCCACCAATATGCTTCTTGCATGTGGTATGACAATGGTAATTATCCTGGGTGGAATCGATTTATCCGTTGGTTCTATCATTGCTCTGTCCGGTGTTCTTTCCGCAGGGTGTGTAGCACGTTATGGTCTTCCGATTCCGGCAGCACTTCTTGTTGGTGTTTTGGTAGGTCTTCTAATCGGATGTATCAATGGTGGTGTCATTGCTCTTACAACAATTCCGCCGTTTATTGTTACACTGGCTACCATGAATGTTGCGCGAGGACTTGCAAAAGTATATACAGGAGGTTCTCCTGTACGTGTTGTTACAAAAGAATGGCAGTTTTTAGGTGCTGGATACATAGGACCGGTACCTGTTCCGGTTATCATTATGATCGTGGTTGTCGTTATTTCTGCATTGATTATGAACCGTACAAAAATGGGACGTCATATTTACGCAGTAGGCGGAAATGCACAGGCAGCTGTATTTTCCGGTATTAAGGTATCAAAAGTAAAATTCTTTGTACATGCTTTTTCTGGTGTTATGGCAGGTCTTGCAGGTATTATTCTTGCCTCCCGTATGTACTCCGGACAGCCGACAGCTGGTGAAGGAGCAGAAATGGATGCCATTGCAGCCGTAGTAGTAGGCGGAACTTCCATGTCAGGCGGTTCCGGAAAAATTGGCGGAACTGTAATTGGTGCGCTGATTATCGGTATCCTGAATAATGGATTGAACCTGTTAAATGTAAACTCTTTCTGGCAGGATGTTGTAAAAGGTATTGTAATTCTTTTAGCAGTATTGATCGACTATTTCCGTACAAACAAAAAATAAGCAGATATAAGATGCTTCTCAGAGTGAAGTATAGTATAATATTAGGGGCATGTATACATGCCCCTAATTTTAATAAAAAGGATTTGAAACACATGAAACAAAAAATCAGGCAGATAGCAGGACTTCTGGCAGGAGGCGCGGTGCTGGCGGCTATGGTAGCGTTTCCAGGAGTCCAGATAAAAAAGCAGGCAGAGCAGGAGCCTAAAAAATTCGGTGCTACATATATGACTATGAATAACCCTTATTTTATTGCCCTTAATGAAAGTATTTGTGAAGGAATAGAGGCGAATGGGGATGTTCTGATTACAAGAGATCCGGCACAGGATCAGGATAGACAAAATGAACAGATTCGGGAAATGATAGATGAAGGCGTAACAGCTATTTTTTTAAATCCGGTAGATTGGACAGAGGTCTCAGAAGGGCTTAAAATGTGTAAAGAAGCCGGTGTTGCTGTGTTTAATGTGGACACGAAGGTGTATGACCAGAATATGGTGGAATCTGTTATCTGGTCAGATAATTATCAGGCCGGAGTGCAGTGCGCCAAAGATATGATGAAAAAGAAAGCAAAAGCAGACATTCTGATTATGAAGCATTATAATATTCAGTCTACAAATGAAAGAGTGGAAGGCTTTTTAGATACAATTGAAGGTCATGACGAGTATAAGATAGTGGAAGAACTGACAACAACATCAGAGTTCGAGTTTTCTATGGAGGAAATGGACCGGATGATTAATAAAGGTCTGAAGTTTGATGTGGTTCTGGGAGGAAACGATCCGACTGCTCTTGGCGCGCTGGCAGGACTTCAGCTTAATCATGTGACAGATAAAATTTTAATTTACGGAATCGACGGTTCTCCGGATGCGAAAGAAATGATAAAAAAGGGGTATCTGGAAGGGACGAGTTCTCAGCAGCCTGTTCTGATAGGGAAAACAGCAGTGGAGGCGGCATACCAGTATTTGCAGGGAGAGCCCATAGAGAAAGATATTATGATCGATGTAATCATGATAACAAAAGAAAACTTGGAAGAATTTGATATTGACGGGTGGTTATAGTGGAGAAACAAAAGGGAAAGACAAGCAGCATCTCGTATATGATGTTTGCAGTGACAGCAGTTTCCGCGTTTTTAGTAAGTGTTTTTATTGTGGAATCCACCAATATTATTTGCGCGAACTATGAAGCGGCAAATTTTCTTAAAAATGTGGCAGATATTCCGGTCACACCGGAATTTTTGATGAAGAAGGTAGCATTTTTTCTTCTTGTAATGGCAGCGTCTTTTATGACAAGGGAATATCTTCTTCCGGACAGTATGAAGGTTATGTATGTGACGATATGCCTGGATATGGCAGCCGGAATGTTCATCGTAGTACTTCTGGATTTTAATTATAACGGGATTCTTTTATGGGCATTTGCAAATATAATAGGACATATGAAAAGAGGAATCGGGCAGTATGCGTTTATTTTTCTGGGAATTGTAAGTTATGCGCTTACAGATTACGGACTTTTATCAGCAAGGAAACCACTGTTTTCTGTCAGAGATTATATTCAGGTATATGATGCCTCAAGTCAGACGGCTCTTTTGATGGCATATAATTTTATGATTTCTCTCACAATTATTATATTTATTTTATATTGTGTTTTTACCATTCAGGAGGAGCGGGGAACCATAGAGGAAGTGAATGAACTATATCACAGGCTTTCCAATGCCAATGAAAATTTAAAAGAAGCCAATATTAAGCTTGAAAAATATGCCGTTATGAAAGAGAAAATGGGAGAGACAAAGGAGCGAAACAGGCTGGCAAGAGAAATCCACGATACACTGGGACATACGCTTACAGGAATCTCGGCAGGTCTGGAAGCGTGTATTGCCACGATAGACAGCAATCCTGATATTTCCAAAAAACAGCTGCAGATTCTTGCAAAAGTTACGCGTGAAGGACTGGATGAGGTCAGGCGTTCTGTGAATGAGCTGAGACCGGATGCGCTGCAGAGGTTTTCTCTGGAAAATGCAATCAGAAAAATGGTGGATGATACAAATTCTCTTTCCGGTGTGCAGGTGGAATTTCTGTGCAGTGCCCCTGTTTTGAAGTTTGATGAGGATGAGGAAAATGCAATATACAGAGTAGTCCAGGAGGGCATTACAAATGCGATCCGTCATGGACATGCTACCTATATTCAAATTTCCATAAAGAAAGAAGAGGAAAATATTCATCTCAGTATCCGGGACAACGGATGCGGATGCGAGGAGATTCATGCAGGTTTTGGAACGCATCATATTACCGAGCGGATTCAGCTTCTTAATGGAACCGTTCGTTTTGACGGCAGCGATGGATTTTTGATCGATGCCATGATACCGATAAGATGGGGGGAGACTTATGATTAAAGTATTGATAGCGGATGACCAGGAATTAATACGTCAGAGTCTGCAGATTGTACTGGAGAGCAAAGATCATATTTGTGTGACAGATGCTGTGGCAAACGGACAGGAGGTTATTCAGAGCATTCGGAAGGAAAAGCCGGATGTGATTCTTATGGACATTCGTATGCCGAAGATGGATGGCGTTCAATGTACAAAAATTATTAAAGAAAATTATCCACAGATTAAAATCATTATTCTGACAACCTTTGATGATGATGAATTTGTGTACAGCGCTTTGAAATATGGAGCAAGCGGATACTTATTAAAAGGGGTATCTATGGAAGAGCTGGTGAAAGCCATCGAGGTGGTTCACAGCGGAAGGGCAATGATAAATCCGGATATAGCAACAAAGGTACTGAGGCTGTTTTCAGAGCTTGCCCGCTCCGATTATACCATTTCCATTCAGGAATCTCAGGTTGAGGATCTTACAAAGACGGAATGGAAAATCATTGAGGAAGTGGGAAACGGGGCATCCAATAAGGAAATTTCAGAAACGCTGGCTTTGTCGGAGGGAACGGTGAGAAATTACTTGAGTACTATTTTAAATAAGCTGGATTTACGTGACAGAACACAGCTTGCTATCTGGGTTGTGCAGAGAAGGATGGGAAGATGAAATTAAATAAAAAGAACATGGCTGTTTTAGTTGCAGCGCTTCTTTGTATTGCAGGTCTGGTTATTTACGGACAAAACATAAGAAGACCGCAGGTTTTGGAATTCGGGATGTTTGGAGACAGTTACTGGGAGGTTGCAAATGCAGATGGATATGTAATCATTGATAAGGCTATCAAAAAGTTTGAAAAGCTGCATCCGGAAATAAAAATCCATTATTACAGCGGGATTCCGAAGGATGATTATGAGGAATGGCTGGCCAGAAAAATATTAAAGGGAGATGCGCCGGATGTCTTTATGATTTTATCTGAGGATTTCAGTCATATGGTGTCCCTTGGCTTTCTGGAAAATCTGGATAAGGAAATTCAGGAGGATAAGTCTGTTGAGATCAGAGATTATTATGAAACATCTCTGGAGGCAGGAAAAATAGATGACAGGCAGTATGCGCTTCCTTATGAGACAGTACCGACGCTTATGTTTGTAAATAAAACGCTTCTGGAGAAGGAGGGGATTCCGGTGCCGGATGCGGACTGGAGCTGGGATGACCTTTATCGCATATGCAAAAAAGTGACAAAGGATTTAGACGGGGACGGGCGGCTGGATCAGTTTGGAACGTATAATTACGGATGGCTGGAGGCGTTGTATTCCAACGACGGGAAAATTTTTGACCCTCAGGGGAAAAAGTGTTATCTGACATCGGAAAGGACAGAGGAGTCCGTTCGTTTTATTCAGAGGATCAATGAGCTTTATCAAGGGGAAAAAGTGACAAGGGAAACCTTTGATGCAGGTAATGTGGCCTTTATGCCTCTGTCTTTTGCAGAATACAGAACGTATAAAACATATCCTTATAAAATAAAGAAATACAGTGATTTTCAATGGGACTGTATTACGCTGCCGGCCGGTTCGATGGGAGATAATATCTCCAGAGTTGACAGTCTTCTGATAGGAATCAGCAGCGAGAGCAGGCAAAAAGATATGGCGTGGGAATTTTTGAAAATGCTCACAAACGACAGAGAAATCCAAATGGAATTATTCCGCTATTCACAGGGGGCGTCTGTTTTAAAAGAAGTGACAAATTCGAAAGAAGCAGAGGAAATCCTGAAGAAAGATACCGAGAAATCGGATAAGATCATTGATCATAATCTTCTAAATCAGGTTATTATGAATGGCAGAGTAGTAAAAGAATTTCCAAAATATAAAGAGGCAATGGCATTGGCGGAAGGGGAGGTATCAAAACTGTATGATTCTTCTACAAATGTAGAAAGTGCACTTAAGATCACGCAGAGAATGGTAACGAATCTTCTGGAAAAATAAAGAAGGAAATGGGGATAACAGGAGGAACTGTATGGGTGAAAAAAAAGCAATTGTAGCCGGGCATATCTGCATTGATATCATACCGGTATTTTCAGGAAAGGAAGAAAAGGAAATAGAAGATTTATTCAGGCCTGGGCAGCTTGTGGCTATGGATCCGGTAAAGATAAGCGTTGGGGGCGCTGTATCAAATACCGGAGTCGGAATGAAGCTTCTCGGGGCAGATGTGGAGCTTATGGGCATGACTGGGACGGATGCTTTCGGTCAGATTGTCAGGGAGGTTCTGGAAAAATACGATGCCTGGGGAGAATCTATGATAAGCCGAGAAGACTGCGGCACATCATATTCTATCATCCTTGCACCGCCTGGAATTGACAGAATCCCACTTCATCACACAGGAGCAAATGATGTGTTTATGCCGGAAGATGTGGATTTTGAGAAAGTAAAAAAGGCAAATCTGTTTCATTTTGGTTATCCGTCTCTTATGAAAAAATTATATGAGAACGGAGGAAAAGAATTTATTCGTTTTCTGAAAATGCTGCATGAAACAGATACGGCCATATCTGTAGATATGGCAATATTTGAGGAGAATACAGAAGCTGACAGGCAAGACTGGAATCAGATATTAAAAGAAGCTGTGCCGTACATGGATTTCTTTGTTCCGAGTGTGGAAGAGCTTTGTCTTATGCTTGACAGGGAGCGGTATTCTGAATGGAAAAATCGTGCAAAAGGGGGAGATATAACAAAGTTTCTTGATGTGGAAAAGGATGTAAAGCCTCTTGCAGACAGGCTGCTTTCTTACGGGGCAAAAGTCATTCTTATAAAATGCGGAGCGCCCGGATTATATTTCAGGACAGCAGACAGAGAACGTCTTCTTCGGATTGGCGGAGGAATCGGGGAGGAAATTGCAGATTCCTGGGCAGACAGAGAGTATTTTGAAAAAAGCTATCTTGTGGAAAAGGTGGTTTCAGGTATTGGAGCAGGGGATACGACAATAGCCGCTTTTCTGACTGCGGTTCTGAAGGGGAAAAGCTGGCAGGATGCTCTGCATCTTGCGACAGCAACAGGTGCTTTATGTGTCCAGACATACGATGCTCTGGGAGGGATTATTCCTCTGGAGGAAGTGCAGAAGCGCATTGATTCCGGATGGGAAAAACGAAAATAGGAGGATAGGTATTATGATAGCAAATATGAATGAAGTGTTACTTCCTGCAAAGGAAAAGAAGTACGCAGTCGGGTTATTTAATGCAGTAAATGTTGAGCTTGCAAAAGGGATTATTGCGGCGGCAGAAGCAACGCAGTCGCCTGTCATTATAGGAACAGCAGAGGTTCTTTTTCCTTACGGTTCTCTGGAAGAGGTATCGTATTATCTGATTCCTATGGCAAAAAAAGCCAAAGTTCCGGTTGTGGTTCATCTGGATCACGGTCTTCAGAAAGAAACGTGCCTGCAGGCGCTTGAGCTTGGTTTTTCTTCTATTATGTACGACTGCTCTACAGATCCTTATGAAGTAAATGTGGAAAAAGTCCGGGAAATGGCAGAAATTGCCCATTCTTACGGTGCGACTATAGAGGGTGAGCTTGGACATGTGGGAAATAATCCGGATTCGGCAGAGGGAGATGCAGATCCTTCCAGCTTTTTCACAGATCCGGCTCTTGCAAAGGATTATGTGGAGAGAACAGGAGTAGATGCCCTTGCCATCTCCGTGGGAAATGCGCATGGTGCTTATAAACTTCCTCCAAAGCTTGATTTTGAGAGAATCCGTACCATTGCCGGTGAGGTGAAGGTTCCGCTTGTTCTTCACGGTGGCTCCGGTCTTACAGACGATGATTTCAGAAAAGCGATTCACGATGGAATCAGTAAAGTAAACATTTTTACAGACATCAACGTTGCGGCAGCAGAAGCAGCAGCCAGAGAATTTAACAGCGGAAAAGGCAAGGGACTTACCGATTTGATTCTTCCGGCAGTAGATGCGATCAAACAGGAATGTGAGAAAAAGATGACGCTGTTCTCAAGCTGCGGTCGTGCAGAAATTATTTAAGGTATTTCGAAAAAAACTACAAATAATGAATAATAATTAATAGAAGCCTCCGGCTGTACTTGCTAAAATAAATGCAGGAAGTACAGTTTTGGAGGTTTTTATTGTGATTGGAATTGGAATAGATACATGGCAGATTACTGCGCGGGGCAGCATAGGAATCTAAAATAATTACCAGATTGTCTGAAAAAAATTATAAAAATATATGTAAGAAGTTTAGATGAAAGGGGATTTATCTTTATTTCGTATATTATGCCATATAAAAACACAAAAAAAGTACAAATAATAGATAGAAAGTTATAGCAATCTCCATTTGTAATTTTCTATAATGTAGGCAGATAAAAGAAAAGAGCTTCCGCGATTTACACCAGTGATAATACAGCAGCAGAGAATAGAAGAAAACTTATAAAAGGAGAGTAGATTTTATGAAACGTAACATGAAAGAATGGGTAGCAGAATGTATTAATAATCCGGTTAAAAAGGCAATGCCAATCCTCTCTTTTCCGGGTGTACAGATTATCGGACATACAGTAGATGAGCTTGTAAAAAGCGGCGAGCTTCAGGCACAGTGTATGAAAGCCATTGCAGACCGTTTTGATACAGGAGTGGCATTTAGTCTTATGGATCTTTCTGTTGAGGCAGAGGCTTTTGGAAGTCCGGTTCAGTACAGCGAAGACGATGTACCGACAGTTCACGCAGCGCTTGTACATGATGAGGACGAAGCAGAGGCTCTTAAAGTTCCGAAGGTTGGGGACGGAAGAACAGGAGAATGTGTAAAAGGAATTGAGCTTGCCTGCCAGCAGATTACAGACCGTCCTGTACTTGCAGGTATCATTGGGCCATACTCCCTTGCAGGAAGACTTCTTGATATGACAGAAATCATGATTCTCTGTTATGAAGAACCGGAAATGGTAGAGACAGTTCTTGAGAAGGCAACAGAATTCCTTATTGAATACGCAAAGGCATTTAAGGAAGTAGGTGCGAACGGCATTGCTATGGCAGAGCCGGCAGCAGGGCTTCTTTCTCCAAACCTGATTGACGAGTTCTCCACACCTTATGTAAATAAAATCCGTGAGGCAGTAGAAGATGAAAACTTTGTAGTTATGTATCACAATTGCGGAAATATCGAGCCTCTTATGAACAATGTAAAAGAGATAGATGCACCTGCATACAGCTTTGGAAATGCCATTGATATTGAGACAACATTAAAAGCGTTCCCGTCAGACAAAATGATTATCGGAAATATTGACCCGGCAGGAACAATTCGCCAGGGTACACCGGAGCAGATTCGCAAAGAAACACTTGAGCTTATGGAACGCTGCTGCAAATATCCGAACTTTGTAATTTCAAGCGGCTGCGACATTCCGCCAATGAGTCCTCTTGAAAATATTCAGGCATTCTTTGATGCTGTAAAAGAATTTTACGAGAAATAAAAGGAAAGCTGCTATATTAAGAGCGTGAGTTCTTAGTATAGCAGCTTTTTTACCGGTACTGCTTTGGGGTCAGACCGGTATATTTTTTGAATACTTTCGAGAAATAGCTTTGGTCTTCGAATCCTGTTGCAAGGGAAATATCAATAATGGAATAATCTGTATTTGCAAGAAGGCGTTTGCTTTCTTCAATGCGCACCATGTTTAAATATTCCTTAAATGAAGAGCCTGTTGACTGCTTAAACAGAGTAGAAAAATAGGCGGAGTTTAAGTGAACATGCTCGGCTACCTCATCCAGTGTAAGGCTTCTGGAAAAATTCTGGGAAATATAGCGGATTGCTTTTTTAATAATTTCATTTCCTTTTGATGGAATATAGTTAAACATACAGTCTGTAAAAACATCAATCGTTTCCTGAAGCTTATAGCAAAGGTCGTCAAGGTCTGTAATATTCTGCAAAGACATGAGAAACTGGTTGTTTACCTTTAAAACACTGTCGCTTGTAGCGCCGCCCTCAATGGCAGCCCGGGAAAGAAGGGAAGAAAGCTCAAGTGCCCGTGATTTTACAACTTCAAGATTATTTCCTTCAGCAAAAAAAACATATCCCAGAAGGTCGTTTAAAAGAGCCTTTGCCTGTTCTGTATCCCCTGTTTTCAGTTTTGTAATCAGGGCTTTTTCTTTTTCATAGGGATAAACCCGGCTGTTCACCTGAGGAGAAGCCTTGTACATTTGAATGGATTCATTAATCTTCGACTGCTGGTAAAGCTTATTGTGATTTAAGTTAAACTGCGCACGGCTGTCTGTTACAAGACCGGAGCACATATAGTAAAGCAGCCGGCTTATGTAAGTGACTTTGGCAGGCTCGAAAACAGGGAGGTTTCCTGCTTCCTCGTACATCTCAAGAAGAGATGCTGTAGGTATGGAATATTTTTCTCCTATGTCAGATAAAAGCAGAGAATCCGGTTCATCCATAAGAAAAGGACCTGCAAGGATAGAGCCCAGAAGTACATTGTTGTTTGTAAGAGGGAACACAATATGGTTTAAATTAGAATGGCAGGAAAAAATATAAGTTTCCCCAAGGCTCATAGCTCATAGCAAGCTTGCTGGCGTTTGAGTGAAGTTTGGTGCAGGATTCTCCTTTTGGAAGAAAATGCTTGAAGATTTTACAGTAATTATGACAATCGCCAAAAGAATCCAGAACTTCCCCTGTCTCGTCGAGAACTTGAATTGGGAGATTGATACACTGATAAAACGTTTCAAGGAGTTCACGAAGTTTTCGTTTTTCAATAATAGAATATAGGATAGGCTGCATAAAATTCTCTCCTTAAATCTTAAAAAAATACCAAAATGTTTATTTCTTCTCTTATAATACACGAAAAAACAAAAAAAATATACAGGTTTTCTAAAATAAATACATAAATTTTTTGGTAAAAACCTATATAATAGCATCATAAAGAAAACAGCAGAAAGAGCTGTACAGAGTTTGCGGAAGCTCTGATATAAAAAGAGGGATAAACGAGGAGGATTTAAAAATGCCAGCAGAAATTATTAATGAGATTTCAGAATTTTTACAGAAAGGCCGCGCAAAAAACGTTAAAAAACTTGTTGAAGAAGCGCTTGAGCAGGGACTTAATCCAAAAGAAATTTTAAACGACGGACTTCTTGCGGGTATGATGATTGTAGGCGGAAAGTTTAAAAGAAATGAAGTTTTCGTACCGGAAGTTCTTGTAGCAGCAAGAGCAATGTCAGCCGGAATTTCCATTCTTGAGCCAAAGCTTGTGGAGGTTGGAAATGAGCCGATTGGAAAAGCTGTAGTCGGTACGGTAAAGGGCGACCTTCACGACATCGGTAAAAACCTTGTTGTTATGATGTTAAAAGGCGCAGGTTTTGAGATTTACGACCTGGGAACAGACGTTGATGCAGATACATTTATTGCAAAGGCAGAAGAGGTTGGCGCAGATGTAATCGGTGTGTCTGCACTTCTTACAACAACTATGCCGAATATGAAAGACGTAATTGACGAGTTAAATGAAAAAGGATTAAGAGAAAAATACATTGTTATGGTAGGCGGAGCGCCTGTAAATGACACATTTGCACAGCAGATTGGCGCTGACTACTACACAGCAGACGCACCATCTGCAGCAGAGGTTGCAAAAGAGGCGGTTCTGAAGAGAAAATCAGCATAAATCCACGAAAGTATCGTGTGGGAGAGGGCATTGCGTGAGGAAACCTGCGCGTGTCCTCTTTTTTTAAGGAGGCAGACATGGAGAATTTTTACGAGCTTCATAATCTGAAGTTTAAAATACAGAAAGAATCTGTTTTAAAAGCAATGGACTGTTACGAAGACAGCCCTGTATATGAGGAAGTTGTGGATACATACGAAGAAATTTACGAGGATATGCTGTCTCTTGTAGAACCGGTAGGTATCCTTGGTTTTGGTACGCTTCCGGAATCTGTTGCAACAGAAAAGTATAAAGCAGGAACACCTGTTGTATATATGGTAATGAGTATTGGAAACGGAATCAAGGAAGAGAGTACAAAAGCCTTTCAGGAAGGCGATTATGTAAAGGGAATGCTCACAGACGCAATGGCGGACGACGCTCTTTTTTCTATGGAGGAGCAGGTTCTTGCCAGATTAAAGGAGGTATGCAGAGAACATAATGTAGGCGTTCTTGCCCGTCTGGAAGCGCCCCATGATATTTCTATGGAATCGCAGAAAACGGCGTGGGAACATCTGGAATTGAAGCGCAGATTCGGAATTGATATAAGTACAGGATTCATGTTTGACCCTGTAAAAACCTCCTGTCAGGTATTCGTTTTAACAGAGGATGCAGATAGTTTTAAGGCGCAGCACGACTGCCGGAAATGCCCGAATATCCACTGCCGTCTTCGAAATATTCCGGACACAGAAGTTGTGGTGCACAGAGGAGCGGAGACGAAAACGATTCTTGTAAAAGAAGGGGAAAGTCTTCTTGACGCTTTTATTCGTCAGGAAATTTATATCAGTGCGCCATGCGGAGGAAAGGGCAGATGCGGAAAATGCGGCATTCAGGTTTTAAACGGCAATACATGGATTTCTGACGAAGATAAAAAAATATATTCAGAGGAAGAGCTGGATGCAGGCTGGCGTCTTTCCTGCTGTCTCTACCCCACGGAGGAACTGGAAGTTTCCGTTTCTCAGAGTGATGAGTCCTTATTTGAGGCAGTAGGGGAAACAGAAAATACAGAAGAAAGCGGTACAGAAGAAGCGTTTTATCATGTTGCTGTAGATATAGGGACAACGACCATTGCCATGTCTTTAATTGGCGGGGAAAGCGGCAAAGTTTTTCACACCGTCACTTCCGTAAACAGCCAGAGAGCTTACGGTGCAGATGTGATTTCCAGAATACAGGCTTCTGTTGACGGAAAAAAAGAGGAGCTTAAGAAATCCATACAGAAGGATTTACAGGACAGTATGGAGAAGCTTTTAAAAGAGACGGGAGTTTCCGGCGAGGACGTGGGGAAAATCGTGATAGGCGGAAATACAACAATGGGGCATCTTTTAATGGGATACGACTGCGATACCCTTGGCGTGTTCCCATTTACACCTGTAAATATTGATTTTATCAAAGGAACGGAAGAAATTCTTGGCACAGATAGATTCGGCAAAAAAGAAGTCGTTCTTCTTCCCGGCATTTCTACTTACGTAGGCGGGGATATTGTATCGGGAATGTACGCTTATGATTTTACTGAAAAAGAAGACGTATGTATGTTCATTGACCTTGGAACAAACGGAGAGATGGGAATCGGCAATAAAGAGAAAATTCTTGTGACTTCCACTGCAGCAGGACCGGCATTTGAAGGTGGAAATATTACCTGGGGTATGGGAAGCGTGCCTGGCGCAATCTGCTCAGTAAAGATTGAGGGCACAGAGACAGGGGTAAAAACAATTCGAGAGGAAGCGCCGCAGGGAATCTGCGGAACAGGAGTAGTGGAGACAGCGGCAGAGCTCGTGCGGGAAGAAATTGTGGACGAGACAGGTGCCCTTGATGAAGACTATTTTGACGACGGATTTCCATTGGCAAAAACTCCCGACGGAAAAGAAATTGTATTTACCCAGAAGGATGTACGAGAAATCCAGCTTGCAAAAGCGGCTGTTCGCGCAGGTGTGGAAACGCTTCTTCTCCGCTATGGAATAAAAAAAGAAGAAGTTTCAAAAGTATATCTTGCAGGCGGATTCGGCTATAAGCTGAATACAGACAAGGCGATTGCCATCGGCATGATTCCGGAGGAATGGCAAGAGCGCATTGTGGCAGTAGGAAACAGCTCTCTTTCAGGCGCATGTAAATACCTAAAAGATGAAAACGGAGACAAAACCATAGAAAAGCTGGTAAGCATTTCAGAAGAGGTGAATCTGTCTGCGGATAAAGAATTTAATGAGTTTTATATGAATGAAATGTTTTTTTAATAGCAGACAGCAGTTTGAAAAGTTCGTAAAGCGTTTAAAAAACAAAAAATAGAAAAATATATACGGTTTTTTAAGATGAGAATCTTAAAAGACCGTATTTTTTTGAAAAAAATAAAAAATAAATTTGAAATTTAAATAAGAAATATTGCTATCAAAAAAGTCTCTTTACACCAGAAATAAGGTGTCAGGAGACTTTTTTGTAATATTATGAATTTGTCAGTTTTCTGAAATTCTATATTGGAAAATCTTATACGGCTTTTTGTGCCTTCAGTTTTTTATTGAAATGGATAAAAAACAAGGTATTCAATATAATTCCCACTGCTGTAGAAGCAGGCGCAGCCAAACCGATTTTTGTCAGGCTGGCATCAGGATGAATACTCATATAATAGGACATTGGCAGACGAACCAGAAGAGTCTGGAAGAGTCCCTGAAACATCACCCCAAGAGTTTGATTGTTTCCATTAAAATAGCCTACCATACTGAACATTATGGCAGTCAAAATGGTTTCAGGAGCGAAGCCCTTCAGATAATCATAGCCTTTCTGAATTACAGCTGTGTCAGTTGAGAACAGACCGGCAAGCACATCACCCTTAAACATAACCAAAATGAAAACCAGACATCCCAATACAAGCCCTACTCCAATTCCTGTAAACATGGATTTTTTTGCACGCTTCTGTTTTCCGGTACCAATATTCTGGGAAACAAAGGAAGCCATGGACTGCATCAGTGAACTTGGAATCAGCATGGCAAAATTTACAATTTTGCAGGCAACGCCGTAGCCAGAGGAAGCTTCAAGTCCCAGCCTGTTGACAAATGCGCAGAGAGCCAGGAAGGAAATCTGCGTAAGAAATTCCTGAAGTGCCAGCGGACAACGCTGATGGCCTGTGCAAAAACAGTGGCAAGTGCAGCACCGGCGGCATCCATATGCAGTCCTGCAACCAGCAGAAGGTCGCCGAAAATGTTGACGATACAGGCAACCAGAACAAACAAAAGCGGTGACTTGCTGTCCCCAAGGCCACGAAAAATAGCAGCCAGCAGGTTATAGGCTACTATGAAGAAAATGCCGCTGCTACAAATACGCACATAGCTGGTGGTCAGCTCAAGTGCCTCCTGTGGTGCCTGCAGAACCAGTGCGCTCAGAATAGGAAGCATAAACAGGGCAAGCTTTTTCAGAATACTTCCTTTAGTAAAATCATTTTTTTCATTTGTCAATGGAAATTCTCCTTTCGCACATAATAGTATAAAATTTTTCAATAGTGCGGATCATACATAGGGCATCTTCCTCAGAGATTCCTTTCACGCAGGAAGCCAATGCATGGAAATACTGTTCATTGTATTTCTGGTGTAGTTCCTCCCCTTTGCCTGTAATGGAAAGACAGGTGACGCGGCCATCCGCAGGAGATGCAAGCTTTTTCACATAGCCTTTGGCCTCCATATCCTTGATGGTTCTGGTAACACCTGGTCTTGGAAGTGCCAGCGCGTCGCTGATATCCGACACCTTCACCTGAATTCCCTTAAGCTCCAGGGAATGTATCACATCCAGATACTGAATGTAAGAAGAGGTCACTCCTTCCGGCAGTGGCGGCAGCATATCCCGGATCCTTTTTGCCTGATAAAAGGCATTCATCATTCGCTTTAACAGTTCAATGTCCATATAGATGCTTCTCCTTAAAAAGTAGTAGAGACTCATGATAAATAATTACCATAAGTAATTATAATTGGTAATTATAATAAGGAGAAGGGTAATTGACAAGATACCTCTATCTTTTTTCAAAATAAAAAATCCCCTTGAAATGATGGGAGTGAATACCCATCAATCCAAGAGGATTTACAGCGTCTTTATTATTTCTCAGAGGACTTATATAAGCTTACTGGCTGATCAGCTCCTGTAATTCAGCATCATAGTCAATTCTTTCTCCACTTGTGGTATCAAATACCATAGTAGATTTGTTGTCATCTGTATAAGTGCTCCATTCCGGTACATTCTCGCCATTCGGATCTCCGGTTTTTGCAAAGTTTACCCATGCACTTGACATTACATCCTGCAGATCATAAGCGTCCTGACTTCCGCCGTAGGAGCCTGGTACAAGATCAACATTGTGGAATACAAATGGGATTTCGCCACAGTGCCATAAGTTTACACCACCATCAATCGGAGATTCATAGGATACAACGTAATCATAGTTCTTAGTTGCACCAGCTTCAACTCGCTTTGTAAGGGTTTTGGAGAAATTGGTACGATTTGCTACATAATAAGCATCACAAGCGCTCTTTTCCGGATAAGCTTTCAGGAATGCTTCTTTTACAGCTTCCGCTTTGTCACCATATTTTTCGGTTAATTTTGCGTCTACTTCTTCATCAGTCCAGGAGTTTTTGTTGGTTTCGTTAGGATCCAGAGCAGTCCAGCAGTTCATTTCTCCAAATACAGAACCTACCATAACCGGAATGTCATTTGTCCATTCCTGGAAATTACTCTGAATATAATCTTCATCAAGAACCGGACGCCAGCTTAAAGAGGTTCCCAACTCCTCGCCTACCTGTTTCATTGCTTCCGTTGCAGCTGCATCAAGAGTATCATAAGGAACCTCTTTTAACTGCTCAATCTGGTTATCTGAAATTCCTAAGATCTCAAGTGTTTTAGCAGTTATTTTTTTAGCAGTATCCTGTTCAATGTAACGCTCACTTCCACTCTGTACAATCGCCTGATTGAATAATTCCTCTGCCTCAGGGGTAGCTAACATGCTGATAATCTTACCGCCGCCGCCGGACTGTCCGAAAATAGTTACGTTGTCAGGATCGCCGCCGAAATTAGCAATGTTTTCTTTTACCCACTTTAAGGATGCAACTAAATCTGCTACACCGCAGTTACCGGAATACTGATAATCCTCACCATACTCGGAAACATCCAGGTAACCAAGTGCATTTAAGCGGTGGTTTACAGTTACTACAACTACATCGCCATATTCGCTGAGATTCTTTCCGTCATATGCAACACCTTCAATAGAGGAGCCATTTGTGTAGCCACCACCATGGAACCATACCATGACCGGTTTCTTTGCATTGGCATCCAGATCCTGTGTCCAGATATTCAGATTCTGGCAATTTTCGCTCTGTGCCCAGTAACGATGAGGAATCAGGAAATCTCCGCCATCTGGCTCTGTCATTTTTGTAATAGGAGCGGTTGAACCATAGACAAGGCAATTGCGGATGCCGTCCCAGGTATCAGGAGCTTCCGGCATTTCAAATCTGTTAGCTTTTGCATAAGGAATTCCACGGAAGGTATAAGTTCCGTCATCAATAAAACCACGAACCTTTCCATATGCGGTATCTGTAATGCCCTCTGTTTTGCTCACAACAATGCTCTCTGTGGCTGCTGTGTCATCAGCTGCAGCAGCGGAAACTGTTGAAATTCCTATAGAGAAAATCATAGCACTGCTTAAAAGGATACTTATAATTTTTTTCTTCATTTCTTAAATCTCCTCCTTCGTATCAAGTAGTTCCATTATAGAAAAACAGGGCTGTTGGCGCTATAAGTTTTTGAATCAGTCACTATTACTTTTTTGATTGTTTTGGAAATCTGATTGAAAAACAATTTGATTGGTTGTAGTATATTTTGTAAGAAAGGCTATAGTATTTTTATAAAAAATTTTATGAAAAGAGAGTCTATATAATATGAAAAGAAATCTGAAGATATTTTTATTAATTGCTGTTTGTGCCATTACAGTTTTTTGCATGTTATATGTCAGAGAAGAAAATAAAAAGCAGCAAATACACAGCGTAAAAAAAGAAGAAAAGGAAACACTGGTGTTTCTTACGTCCAAAAGAGAAACACGGCATATTTTTGAGAAAATTATCGCGGATTTTAATGAATCACAGGATGATATATATGTAGAACTTATGGCAGTACCAAATCCGGAGCAGGAACTGCAAATTCGTGCAATCCAGGGAGAATTTCCAGATATTGTTGAATTTATCGGAGCACAGAAAGATGATCTGGTTAAATATGTAAAAGGCGGATACTTGCAGAAGCTGGATAATTTTTCTGCAACCCATTGTGTAAATGAACATTTTTTGGAAAAATTAAAAATTCTTAATGGTACTTATGTACTTCCGTTGTCTGTGAATTACAGAGGGATATTTTATAACAAAAGGATGCTGGAAAAGGACGGATACCAGATTCCGTCTACATATGCAGAGCTTATTCAGACGATGCAGAAGATAAAAAAAGCCGGAAAGCTTCCTATTGTTTTTGCAGATAAAGACAGCTGGACGATTCATCAGGGATGGGATGCAATTGACATGTCCTCCAGAGGAAGCCAGGATAATTTATTTCAGAATGTGCTGAATGGCACTACCGTTTTATATGAAGATCCTATTGCACTTGATTCTACCAGAAAATTTTTAGAAATAAGACAATATGGTCAGAAACAGACCATAAACACAGGATATGATGAAGCTGTAAAAAAATTTGCAAAGGGAGAAGCCTATATGTTCCTGCAGGGAAACTGGGCATATCCTATAATAAAAAAAATAAACCCGTATATGGATTTGTTATTTATGCCGTTTCCTACATACAATGAAAATCAGGCAAGGGTTGTAGTAAAAATAGATGCGACATTGGGGGTTTCTGCTTCCTGTAAGTATCCAGAAGCGGCTGGAAAATTTCTGGATTATGTATTTTCAAAAAATGTCAGTGAATATTATGCAGATCAGGCGGGGGCCTATTCCTGCATAAAATCTGTAGATGTAGAAGACAATTATGCGAAGGTATTTACGGATAGTATCAGAAGCGGTGAGTTTTTCCTGGAAGAATTTGCTTATGAGAGCGAAAAATCTGATGCCAGGGATGCTTTGTTTCAGAATTTGACCAGTTCCCCTCAAACATATACAGAAAGAGCATTTTTGAAAGAATGGAATGATCTTTTAATTCTGCAGAAAGGAGCCTGAGTGTGAAGCGAATTTCAAGATTACCTGTATGGTGGCAGCTTTTTATTGGATTAGCATGCTGTTTTCTGTTTTCCCTGATAGTAATTTGTGTCTCCTTTTTCATTGATGTGAAGGAGGCTGAAAAAAATAATTGGTTTTATTTGCACAAAATGAACAGTCAGTGGGAGATGGAAATCGAGACCATAACAAAGAATCTGGATTATTTGAAATATCTGCCCTTGATAGATAAAAATATCATGACAGATATTCGAAACGATTGTGAAAAACAGTCTTTAAAAAAGCAGCTTTCATCAAAGGAATATGTAAATGGTATTTTGGAAGATATCAGTGGAATTAATCCATTTATTTTGCGCACTACCATTTTAACTGAAAACGGAAATGTTTACGGTAACTTTGTGGAAGACTCGCTGACACAGATTAAGCAGGCAAAAAAGCATATTGCCTATTCAAGGGTTGGCTATAAAAATGAGGAATACGTTACAGATGTATATGAAGGCGAAATAAACATGCTTCCTTATAAATTGCTGACAATCGCATACGCTATGTATCCTGTGGAATCGGATCAAAAGCTTGCTACAATTTATATCGATTTGGATTTTGAAGAAATAGAAAAGAGCTTTTCCGTGTTTTCAAATGATGAAATTGAATGCTGTCTTTTTAACAGAAACGGGCTTATTTATTCTTCTGAAAAAGAAAACAATTTTCTTCTTGAGGATGTGAAGAAAATTTATGAAAATTCAAACCATCAGGGAACATTGGAAGCGGATGGCTCTGCCTGGAACGCATATGTTGTTAAAATCGATGATTTGGGCTGGTATCTGGTTCAATGTATGCAGCAAAAAAGCTTTCTTCTCAATAGTATAAAGAATATTTTGCTTTTTTGTTTTTGTATTTTGATGGTTTTTGTTTTTTTACTGTTTGGAGGAATGCAGCTGATCAGTCGCATTACCAAGCCTATTACTGAATTTTCTAATGCGTTAAATCAGGTAACCTTACATAAAAAACAAAAACCACGGCATATCCAATTAAAAGAAGATGTTCCACAAGAAATTTCCACAATAGTAAGTGGCTTTAATGATCTTGTATCACGTATTGAAGAGAATATTATTCTGGCATACAAAAACGAAATAAGCCAGAAAAAAACAGAACTGCAAATGCTGCAATATCAGATTAATCCCCATTTTTTATATAATACATTAAATATTGTCAGTGCATTGGCAAAACTAAATGGAGTTGATGAAATAGTGGAAATTTCAGAATGCCTGTCCCATATTTTTCATTATAACGTAAAAGGGGGAAACATTGTACAGCTGAAAAAGGAGCTTGAGAATCTTCAGTGCTATGTAAAAATACAGTCCATGCGTTTTCAGGGAAAATTTGACGTGATTTATAATGTGGACGAGGAAATGCTGACCTGTGAAATGTTAAAATTTATATTACAGCCATTAATGGAAAACGCAATGGAACATGGTGTTATTCCCTGCAAACGAAGAGGGCGGATAGAAGTGAACGGAAAAATCACTTCGGCTAATATAGCAGAAATCAGTATTTGTGATAACGGAAATGGAATGAGCGATGAAACACTGCAGATGTTACACCAGGAATTAGAAAAAGACCTGCAGCAAGGTGTGAATCAGAGTTCATCCGGAATCGGCCTGATAAATGTACACCAGAGGATTAAAAACTATTATGGAGAAGAATTTGGAATCTTGGTAGAAAGTAATCAGGGAGAATGCACTTGTGTAACGGTTCGTTTTCCGGTATTGGAAAAAGAGGTATTAAAATGAATTTTAAAATTTTAGTTGCAGATGACGAATATTATGCGAGAAAAGCACTTGTCATGATGCTTGAAAAATCCGGACTGCCGATTTCGGTGAATGGAGATTTTGAAGATGGGGAAGAAGTAATAGAATATCTTCAGGAAAACGAAGCGGATATTATCATTACGGACATTTGGATGCCCAATGTAGATGGCCTAGAGCTGGCAAAATATGTGCAGGAGCATATGCCAAAATGCTCAGTAGTGATAGAAACCGGATATGAAGATTTTCAGTACGCAAGAAATGCGCTGCGCTATCAGGTAAAGGACTATCTGACAAAACCAATCAACGAATCAGAATTGCTTAAGTCTATAAATGATATTCTTGTTGAAAAAGCAAAGTCAGATAATCTGGAAAATATCAATAAACTAAAAGGAATTGTTGAGAATCTGGATTTTGCACAATTGATACAAAATAAAAAGCTACTTGATGAGTTGATTCCGGCGGAGCTTTGGAAAGAGTACTCCTGGTTTTTTATGGCGAAGGGAGAGGTTTCGCATTCAGGATATCAACAAATAGAAAAATATTTGCAAAAGAAAAGAACTACTGCCGATGTACGAAGCTGGTACTTTAAAAATAAAGGTGAATGTATATTACTCTTTTTTTGCAAGCAGAAAATGGATTTCAAAATATGCATTGGAGAGACTGATCTTTTGCAGCTGAAAAATGGTTTGGACCATAATTCGTGGTTTGGAATCAGTGGCATCCACAAAGAAAGAAGGGAAATTGAAAGGGCGTACAGAGAGTGTATTTACGCAATCAACAACCGTATTTTAATAAATGAAAATCTGTTTTTCTGGAAAGAAGAACTGGAAATTAAAAATCTGCTGGAAAAAGAAACCCTGGAAATATTCAGCAGAGTCGTAGAATTTGGCCGTATTTATGAGGCAGAAAAAATCATAGATAACTTATTTGCCAGATGCATAAGCGAGCATGCTAACATTTATAGTCTTTATAATGCAATCATACAGCTTTTTTCTATTCTCAGAAAAAAGTATTATAATGGATGTCAGATACCCAAGGGAGAAGGGGGATATTTCCTGTTTGATTTTAAGATTGATCTGTATCAATTTCATACAGCAGATGAGTTGAAAAAATATTTGCTTATGATTTTGAAAGAAGTCTGTGAAAAAAACGAGGAAAATGAAAATGAACTTCTGATAGAAAATATTTTAGAGTATCTCGAAAATCATTATGCAGATGATATTACATTAAATGAGCTTGCAGAGCATAAATACTTTGTAAGCGTGGGACATCTCAGCAGAACCTTTAAAAATAAAACCGGATTAACATTTTCCAAATATCTCACAGAGGTGCGCCTGAAAAAGGCAAAAGAATTTCTAGGAAATACGGATTTTGACATTACAGATATAGCAGCATTTACAGGATATAATGATGCTTCCTATTTTACTCAGATTTTTCGGAAATCCTGCGGCATGACGCCTTCAGAATATCGTTCCCAGGAAAGAAAAAAGAAAAATCAAAAAAGTGATACTGAAAAAGAAAATAATTTATAGTTTTTATCTTCCGAGAGCCTTAAAATGACGTTATCAAAAAAGGAGGCTCTGTTTATATGAAGAAGAGATTAACTGTATTAGCTGCATTGCTTGCCTGCTCCACACTTATGGGAAGTGTTCATGTATATGCAGAGGAAAATGAAAAGAATGTTGTTGAAACTGCGTACGGAAAAGTGCAGGGAATCAACAGTACAGATGAAAACTATGAGGATGTTGTAGAATTTCGTGGAATTCCATATGCAGCACCGCCAGTTGATGATTTGCGCTGGAAACCACCGGTAGATCCTGAAAAATGGGATGATGTTCTTGTATGTGATACCTACAAGGATATTCCTATGCAGGTATTAGGCGGAGCTGAGGTGGAACCCTATAAAACAGATATTTATTACGATGGAGTTCCGGAAATGAGTGAAGACTGTCTGTATCTGAATGTAATGACGACAGGAGATTCACTTTCTTCTACAGAAAAGAAACCGGTATATGTGTGGTTCCATGGCGGCGGACTGAACAGCTGCTATACCTTTGAGCCGGAAGGAAATGCGGAAGCTTTTGCAAAGAACGGAATCGTTGTGGTAACAGTAGAACAGCGTCTTGGTGTCTTTGGTTATCTGTCATTACCACAGCTTACCGAGGAACAGGGACAAAGCGGAAACTATGGTCTGATGGATCAGATCAAAGCTATGGAATGGATCAAAGAGAATATAGCTAACTTTGGAGGAGATCCTGAAAATATCACAGTTGGCGGACAGTCTGGCGGTACTACAAAGGCAATGGCAATGACTGCTTCTCCTAAAATGGATGTAGAAGTTGATAAATTAATCCTGGAAAGTGGCTTAAAGTACAATATGGAATTCCAGACTCTGGAAAGTGCAGAAGAAAAAGGAACTGCATATCTGGGAGATCTGGGACTTGATGAGGCTGCGACACTTGAGAATCTGAGAAGCATAGATGCTGAAAAGCTGATTGACAATACCAGCTCCAATTATCCGGGAAGTATGAACCGGGATGGTTTGTATGTCACCTATGAAAGCATTCAGGATTCCATTAATGATGGAGTGTTTGATGAGATTTCTGTATTGTCCGGAACAAATATTGGAGAGGGAAGTTATCCGAAGGTATCCACAGCAGAGGATTTCTATGCACAATACAAAGAAGTTCTTGGCGATCTGTATGATAAATACGACTTTGAAAATCTGGTAAAAGTAGATGACAATACAGCAGCTATGGTAAGCCGTCAGTTAGGAACCTATGGTCTTGGCACAAATGTCAGCAGAAGCCTTATGGTTAACAGACTGTACGGAAAAATGATGTCAGAAAGAACAGATGGAAAAGTAGCAAACTATACATACTTATTCAGCCATTCTACACCTGAGAGCATTTCGGATTTAGGAACAGACAGAGGCTGGGCTAACCAGTGGGCATGGCATACAAGTGAAATGTGGTATGCGTTCAATTCTCTGCGTGAGGGCGTTCCGGAGGTAAGACAGTGGACTGACTGGGACTATGAGTTAGCAGAAAAGATGAATCAGTATTGGTCAAACTTTATCAAAACCGGAGATCCAAATGGAGACGGACTTGCATACTGGCCGGCAGCAGATGAAAATATGGGATATATTCAGTTGGGAGATGGAATCAGTACTCATGAAGAGGAACTGACAGATCTGGAAAAACTGATGATGGATTATACCACCAACTATTTCAATTTTCCTGTAGCTGAGTAAGAGATAAACTTTTAACCTCCTTGGAAAATGCAGTGCATTTTCCTATCCTACCATGGTTTTTTCAATATTATTCACAGAAAAAGTCGTCGGCTTTAGAAGCTGGCGGCTTTTTTGAAGAGCTAAGAATGGAAGTTCTGTGAGTAGAAGTACTTTAATAAGCCCCACCGAAATCGGGCTTTGTGGATAAAAGTACGGAAACTCAAGTTCCCTTCCCTCTTTACAAACCCTTTGAAATATGATAGGATTTTTACATATGAAAACTCATGGAAGAAGAGAGTACATGTGCATACCGCATTACAGAGAAATCCCGTATGGTGAGAGGGATATGTATGGAGCAGATGGAAGATGGCTTTGGAGAGGCACTGCTGAGGGCAACTTAGGCAGTGACAGGTTCGCCTGTTACAGCGACAGGGTATAAGGAAGTACCTGATAAGGTTTCTGCTGTGAAGCAGAGATGAAAAGAAGTGGTAACACGGGTAACGCTCGTCTTCTCAAAGTGTGAGAAGGCGTTTTTTTATACTATAGGAAATTACTCAGTAATGTTCCATAGCATAAAAAACGCTCCGCGTAGGAGCGCACTGCGGCGGAAAAGAAGTATGTCGCTAAAGCGACCCGCCGCAGGCGGAGAATCCTGCGAGCAGGATTCTTTTTCATTTACCAGGAAAGAAAAGGAGAGAATCATGGAAAAACAGAAGTATTATATTACAACAGCCATTGCCTACACATCAGGCAAACCTCACATCGGAAATACTTACGAGGCAGTTCTGGCAGATGCCATTGCCCGATACAAAAGACAGCAGGGGTATGACGTATTTTTCCAGACAGGAACAGATGAACATGGACAGAAGATTGAAATGAAGGCGGCAGAAGCCGGAATTACACCGAAGGAATTTGTTGATAATGTTTCCGGTGAAATCAAAAATATCTGGGATATGATGAACACATCTTACGATAAATTTATCCGTACAACAGATGAGGAGCACGAGAAACAGGTTCAGAAAATCTTCAAAAAAATGTATGCGAAAGGTGACATTTACAAAGGACATTACGAGGGAATGTACTGTACTCCATGCGAGTCCTTCTTTACAGAATCCCAGCTTGTAGACGGCAAATGTCCGGACTGCGGACGTCCCTGTGTTCCTGCAAAAGAGGAGGCTTATTTCTTTAAAATGAGCAAATATGCAGACCGTCTGATTGAGCATATCAACACACATCCGGAATTTATTCAGCCGGAATCCCGTAAAAACGAGATGATGAATAACTTCCTTCTTCCGGGACTTCAGGATCTTTGTGTATCCAGAACTTCCTTTAAATGGGGAATCCCGGTAGATTTTGACCCGAACCATGTTGTATACGTATGGCTTGATGCGCTCACAAACTACATTACAGGTATTGGATACGACTGTGACGGAGAAAGCACAGAGCAGTTTAAGAAAGACTGGCCGGCAGACCTTCATCTGATCGGAAAAGATATTATCCGTTTCCATACGATTTACTGGCCGATTTTCCTGATGTCACTTGACCTTCCGCTTCCAAAGCAGGTATTCGGTCATCCGTGGCTTCTTCAGGGAGACGGAAAAATGAGTAAATCCAAAGGAAATGTTATTTACGCAGACGAACTGGTAGATTTCTTCGGCGTAGATGCAGTTCGCTACTTTGTTCTTCATGAGATGCCGTTTGAAAATGACGGTGTAATCACATGGGAGCTGATGGTAGAAAGATTAAATTCCGAGCTTGCAAATACACTTGGGAACCTTGTAAACAGAACCATTTCCATGTCCAACAAGTATTTTGGCGGCGTTGTGGAAAATAAGGGAGTGTGTGAGCCGGTTGACGAGGATATGAAGTCCTTTATTCTTTCCGTACCTGGTAAAGTTGAGGAGAAAATGGACAAGCTTCGTGTGGCAGACGCTATGACAGAAGTGTTCTCCATCTTTAAACGCTGCAACAAATATATTGACGAGACAATGCCGTGGGCGCTTGCAAAAGACGAGGACAAAAAAGACCGTCTTGCAACAGTTCTTTACAATTTGGTGGAAGGTATCTGCATTGGTGCAGCTCTTCTGGAATCCTTTATGCCGGAGACAACACAGCGTATTCTTTCCCAGCTTAACGCAGAAGGAAGAACTCTTGAGGACTTAACGACATTTGGTCTTTATCCGTCAGGAAATAAAGTGACAGAGAAACCGGAAATTCTCTTTGCACGCCTTGACTTAAAAGAGGTAATGGAAAAAGTAGAAGCTCTTCATCCTGCAGTAAAAGAGGAAGAGAAAAAAGAAGAGGAAAACGTGATCGACATCGAGGCAAAACCGGAAATTACGTTTGAGGATTTTGAAAAGCTTCAGTTCCAGGTTGGAGAAATCATTGCCTGTGAGGCAGTAAAAAAATCGAAAAAGCTTCTTTGCTCTCAGGTAAAAATCGGAAGCCAGGTACGCCAGATTGTATCCGGAATTAAAGCGCATTATTCACCGGAAGAGATGGTAGGCAAAAAGGTTATGGTAGTGACAAACTTAAAACCTGCGAAGCTTGCGGGCGTTTTAAGCGAGGGAATGATTCTCTGTGCTGAGGATGCTGAAGGCAATCTTGCGCTTATGACACCGGAGAAAGATATGCCGGCAGGAGCGGAGGTATGCTGATGAAGAATAAAAAACCGATTATCGCAGCGCTTATTCTTGCTGTAGTTGTGGCAGTACTTTTCGGAGTATATTCGTTTACAAAACCAAAAACAGAAGAAGGCAGTAAGGAAGTAACTGTTCAGGTAGTTGATAAAGACGGAAAATCAGAAGATTTTACTTATCATACAGGCAGAGAATATCTGGGAGATATTTTGAAGGACAACGAGCTTGTTGAAGGTGAGGATGGAGAGTACGGACTTTTCATTACTTCTGTAAACGGCATCAAAGCAGATGACAGCAATCAGGAATGGTGGTGCATCACAAAAGGCGGCGAGCAGGTAAATACTTCCGCGGATAAAACACCGGTAGCAGACGGAGATACTTTTGAGCTTACGTTGACAGTGGGATACTGATGCGGAGGAAATGCCTATGAACAGGCAGCCGAAAAAGGGTACAATGAAGGCAATGTATATGGTTACAATGGGATTTTTAAGCGCCATTCTTCTGATTGGTCAGGTGGGAATGGCAGCTCTTCCCAATATTGAACCGGTTACCATGCTTATTATTGTATATACTCTTATTTACAGGAAACAGGTTTTTTACATCATTTATACGTTTGTAATCCTTGAGGGTCTGATATATGGATTTGGCATCTGGTGGTTTAGTTATCTGTATATCTGGACGATCCTGGCTGTTATTGTGCTCCTTATGAAGAAAAACCAGTCGGTTCTTATGTGGGTGGTAGTGGCAGGCGCTTATGGTCTTGCCTTTGGATTTTTATGTGCCATTCCATATTTTATCTCAGGAGGCTGGGGCGCAGGAATTGCTTATTGGATGTCAGGAATCCCTTACGACATTACACATTGTATTGGAAATACGGTGCTGACTGCTCTTTTATTTAAACCTGTGTACAATGTGCTCAACAAAATGCACACAGCACAGCTTGTTTATATGACAAATGTGGAAAAGACACAAGGACAGAAAAATACTCCTTGACAAAACCGGTGTGAAGAGATTATAGTATTTAAAAATAAAAGGGAGTAGCTGGCACAGCAGTGTTTGCGATGTCGTCAATCTCGACAGATGTGATCTGTCCGTATCGTGATGAAACAGCGAGACTTTTATTGCATGGTAAAATGCAATAGAAGTCTCTTTTTATTTTGCATTTCTTGAAAATAAAAATACTCTTAAAGAAAGGAAGATGCCTATGAAACCTTATTACAATCAAAGCGCAGAAGATGTGCGTAAAGAAATCAATGGAGGAACAGAACCTCTCAGTGATTCTAAAGTGAAAGAAAATCAGGAAAAATATGGTTTTAATGAGCTGGTAGAAGGAAAGAAAAAAAGCACTCTTCAGATTTTTCTGGAGCAGTTTAAAGACTTCCTTGTAATCATTCTTATTTGTTCCGCTGTTGTTTCTCTGTTTCTTGGAGAAGCGGAAAGTGCAGCCGTTATTCTCGTAGTTATCACTATGAATGCAATTTTAGGAACTGTTCAGACGATTAAGGCAGAACATTCACTGGACAGCTTAAAACAGCTTTCTGCTCCAAATGCAAAAGTTCTCCGCGGTGGTATTGTAGTGGAAGTACCAAGCAGGGAAATTACAGTTGGTGATGAAGTTCATCTTGAGGCTGGCGATTATGTTCCGGCTGATGGACGAATTATAGAAAGCGCCAGTCTGAAGGTGGATGAAAGCGCACTTACAGGCGAAAGTATTGCGGTAGAAAAAAGCAGTGAAACTCTGGAGGGCGAACTTCCTTTAGGCGATCGCGTAAACATGGTTTATTCCGGAAGCTTTGTTACTTACGGAAGAGCAAAATTTATTGTTACTGATATTGGAATGAATACAGAGGTCGGAAAAATTGCAGGACTTCTGAAAAATACTTCCGAGAAAAAGACACCGCTTCAGGTAAACTTAGATCAGTTTGGACAGAAGCTGTCCGTGATCATTCTTGTTCTCTGTGCCGCATTATTCGGACTTCAGGTAATAAAAGGCGGAGAAATTGCAGATGCCTTTCTCTTTGCAGTGGCGCTTGCAGTAGCAGCTATTCCGGAAGCTTTAAGCTCGATTGTAACGATCGTTCTTGCGTTTGGTACACAGAAAATGGCAAAACAGGGCGCTATCATCCGTAAGCTTCAGGCAGTGGAAGGACTTGGAAGCGTATCAATTATATGCTCGGATAAGACAGGAACTCTTACCCAGAATAAAATGACGGTAGAGCATTATTATATAGATGGACAGGATATTCCGGCAGAAGAAATCAAACCGGAAAATCCTCTTCACAAACAGATGCTTCGTCTCAGTATTCTCTGTAACGATTCTACCAATATTGATGGAAAAGAAATCGGAGACCCAACAGAAACAGCGCTTATTAATCTTGGAGACAAGCTGGGTGTTCCGGCAGAGAGAGTAAGAAAAGCATATCCCCGTTTAAGCGAGATTCCTTTTGACAGTGACAGAAAGTTAATGTCAACTTTCCATAAACTGAAAGACGGATATACTATGGTAACAAAAGGTGCAGTAGATGTCATGCTGAACCGTGTAAAATACATCCAGAAAAACGGAGAGCTTGTATCTCTCACAGAAAAAGATATTCAGGAAATTGCAAAGGCAAATGAAAGCTATTCCAGACAGGGGCTTCGTGTTCTTGGTATGGGATACAGAAAGTTTGACGGAGAAAGAGAACTTTCCCTTGAAGATGAAAACGACCTTGTATTTCTTGGTCTGATTGCCATGATGGACCCGCCTCGTCCGGAAAGTGCCGCAGCAGTTGCAGATTGTATCAGCGCAGGCATCCGCCCAATCATGATTACAGGTGACCATAAGGTAACGGCAGCAGCTATTGCAAGAAGAATCGGTATTCTGACAGATGACAGCCAGGCATGTGAAGGCGCTGAAATTGATGGTTTAAGCGATGAAGAGTTAAAGGATTTTGTAGAAAATATTACAGTTTATGCCCGTGTAACACCAGAGCATAAAATCCGTATTGTCCGGGCATGGCAGGAAAAAGGAAACATTGTTTCCATGACAGGTGACGGTGTAAATGATGCGCCGGCATTAAAACAGGCGGATATCGGTGTAGCGATGGGAATCACAGGAACGGAGGTTTCTAAAGATGCTTCTTCCATGATTCTGACAGATGACAATTTTGCTACTATTATAAAGGCAGTAGAAAACGGACGAAATGTATATGCGAACATTAAGAGAGCGATTCAGTTCCTTCTTTCCGGAAACTTTGCAGGAATCCTTGTAGTCCTTCTTTCTTCTCTTCTTGGACTTCCTGTTCCGTTTGCAGCTGTACATCTTCTGTTTATCAACCTTGTAACAGACAGTCTTCCGGCAATCGCCCTTGGACTTGAGCCGTACAAACACAATGTTATGAATGAAAAACCTCGTCCTATGAACGAAACCATTCTTACAAAGGGATTTCTTTCAAGAGTAGGTGTGGAAGGTGCAGTAATCGGTCTTATCACACTTGGAGCATTTATGATCGGCTATCAGGGAGGAGATGCGAAACTTGCCAGCACAATGGCATTTGCAGTTCTCTGCCTTTCCCGTCTTGTTCATGGCTACAACTGTAAATCAAAGAACTCTGTTCTCTTTAAGAAACAGTTCTTCAACAACAAATATATGCAGGGTGCATTTGCAGTAGGTGTGATTCTTGTAACTCTTGTACTGACAGTTCCGGCATTACAGGGACTTTTCGCAGTGAAGACATTAAGCATCGCACAGCTTTTCACAGTATACGGACTTGCACTTTTGAACCTGCCGATTATCCAGGCAATGAAAGCGCTGAAGAAAAAATAAATACAGAATTGCGAAAAATATCCATCAGGGGCTCTGCTCCCGGTGGATATTTTTTTGGTGATAGGTAAGGAGCTTTTTGTCTGTACACTTTGTTGGGAGTTTGCTATACTGGAGGAAGAGGATTAGAGCAATTTAGGGAATATTACCGGACGGAATAAGAAGTAAAAACAGTTGGCGCACTTCTGGCGTCATATGGCGTACCTATATCTGCGGTTCGCCGCAAACAGGACAGATTTTCTTTATTTTGCTGCGCCGCTTATCTGTTCTTCGAAAGCTAACTCGTCTTCGACTCGAACAGAGCTTTCGAAGAACGCTATGCTCGCAAAATTTTGAAAATCTGTCAAAGTTTGCTTGCGAATCCGCAGATACATTGCCGCATATTAGACGTAGATGGTTGCTGGAAAATTTTGAATACCACCGCACAGATATAGCGCCTTAAAAACAGATTCGAAGTGACGATAGCGAAGCTTCCGCAGGAAAGGACTGCGCCAGCTCCTCCACCGAGCACACTGTCTGAGCCGAAGGCGAGTTTGTGCGAATGGAGGTTATAGGCGCGCAGCCTTTCCCGGAACTGGAGCGTGTCACAAGAACTGTTTTTAAATCTCTATCCTGTCCGAGGCTATAAAATATATAACTAACAGAGGTGATATAATGGGAGAAGGTTTTACTCATTTTGACAAAAACGGCAATGCGGTCATGGTGGACGTATCCGGTAAAAATGATACATTTCGGACTGCTACGGCAGTAGGGGAAATCCATGTAGGAAAAGAGATTATGGAAGCTGTAACAGGCGGAAATATAAAGAAAGGAGATGTACTTGGCGTTGCACGGGTTGCAGGAATCATGGGCGTGAAAAGAACATCGGATTTTGTTCCCATGTGCCACCCTCTCTTTATTCAGAAGTGCGCAGTAGATTATGAGCTGGATGAAGAAAAGGGGATTATCCGAGCTTTTTGTACTGTAAAAACCCAGGGGAAAACAGGGGTGGAGATGGAAGCCTTAACAGGTGTTCAGGTGACGCTTCTCACAATTTACGATATGTGTAAGGCAATTGATAAAAGAATGGTAATGACAAACATTCATCTTGTAGAAAAAACAGGGGGAAAAAGCGGAGATTTTTCTTTTCAAGAGAACGAATAGATATTGGGAAGAATAATTATTATACTGCTTTCCGGAAAGGAGACAATATGAAACGAGTCGCGATCATCACATCAAGTGACAGCGGATACAGAGGAGAAAGAGAGGACTTAAGTGGTCCTGTGATAAAAGAAATCGTAGAAAATACAGGATATGAGGTGGTTTCTGCGGAGATTTTGCCGGATGATAAGGAAATGCTGAAAAAACGTATGGCAGAAATTGCAGATAAGGGAGAGGCAGAGCTGATTCTCACAACAGGAGGAACAGGATTTTCTCCAAGAGACGTGATGCCGGAGGCAACAGAGGAAATCTGCGAGAGACGCGTTCCCGGGATTCCGGAGGCAATGCGCGCATACAGCATGACAATTACAAAGCGTGCCATGTTAAGCAGAAGCGCAGCAGGTATTCGGAAAAAAACTCTGATTATTAATCTGCCGGGAAGTCCAAAGGCAGTGAGAGAAAGTCTGGAATATATTATAGACGCGCTGGGGCATGGAATTGAAATTATGACAGGGGAAGCAGGAAACTGCGCAAGATAAAATAAAGCAGTAAAACGGGAGGATATTTTTTATGGGAAAAGTAATGTCAGTATGTACAAGTGAAGCAAAAGGTATACAGAAGAAAAATGTAGGAACAGCAGAGTTTGTGGAAGACTGGGGAATAAAAGGAGATGCACACGCAGGAAAATGGCATCGCCAGGTAAGTCTCCTTTCCTACGATAAAATAGAAGAATTTCGCGCAAGAGGAGCAGAAGTGGCAGATGGCGCTTTTGGAGAAAACCTTGCAGTGGAAGGGTTTGACTTTGCAAAACTTCCGGTGGGAACTGTTTTTAAATGCAATGATGTAATTCTTGAACTTACGCAGATTGGAAAGAAGTGCCATAGCGGCTGTGAAATCTTCAAAAAAATGGGAGACTGTATTATGCCGAGAGAGGGTGTTTTTACAAAAGTTCTTCACGGGGGGAAAATAAGCGTGGGGGATGAACTTATTATTTTGGAGGAAAAACATGATATTTGACACACATGCACATTACGATGACGAGGCTTTTGATGAAGACAGAGAGATACTTCTTGATTCTATGAAGGAAAACGGGATTGGCTGTATTGTAAATGCCTGTGCTTCCGCTGAGCATATAGAGGAAACCATTGCACTTATGGAAAAATATCCTTTTATTTATGGGGCAGTGGGTGTTCACCCTGATGATGCGGATAAAATGACAGAGGAGACGTTATCAAAAATCCGCCGCTTTTCCCGTCATGAAAAGGCAGTGGCAATTGGAGAAATCGGTCTTGATTATTACTGGCATAAAGAAAAAGAGGAACATGATATTCAGAAAAAAATGTTTCGGGCGCAGATGGATATTGCAAGAGAGGAAAAACTTCCATTTATGATACACAGCCGTGACGCGGCAGAGGATACCCTTTCTATTGTCCGGGAATATATGCAGGAAGGAATGTCCGGCGGTATTATCCATTGTTTTTCTTATGGAAAAGAAATGGCAAGGGAATATCTGAATATGGGTCTGTTTCTTGGAATTGGCGGTGTTGTTACATTTAAAAATGCAAAAAAATTAAAAGAGGTAGTAACATACGCACCGCTTTCTCAGCTTGTCCTTGAGACAGATTGTCCTTATATGTCTCCGGAGCCTTACAGAGGGAAACGAAATTCTTCTTTAAATCTTCCCTATGTAGCTCAGGCAATTGGGGAGCTGAAGGGGATTTCGGCGGAGGAAGTTGTAAAAATTACGGAAGAAAATGCAAGGAGACTTTTGGGGATTTAAGAAGCTATAGGAGAAGGGAAATGCAATCAAGATACAGCAAAAGAGAAACTCCCAAGTTTATCCGGGGAGTTTCTCTTTTGTTATCGGAAATCTTTGATTACCATTCTTCCTCATATTCCCCGGAGTCGTCCTCCGGGGAGTTTTCTTCTTCTGCCTGCTGCGCTTCGTAAAGCGCACCGTAATACTGGTCTGCTGTTATAGATTCTGTGTCCTCTACATAGTTGCCGTTTTTGTCCAGCATACTGCCGTCCCAGTCAAAGGAAACTTCAAGAAGATTTGTACCGGTAGACGGCGTTACATTCATGGACATGATCTTATTATATGTTTCTTTTAAGCTTTCTACAGTAAAGGATTCTTCTATGTAATTATGGACGCCGTGCTGGGCTGCCAGCTCGTCTGTGTAGTCGGAAAGCATATACGGACCAAATTCGCCTGCCTCACTGTTATAGTGCATAACGAGAGGCTCTATTTCAGGATTTAAAATTCTTATAGTGGATTTTCCGTTTAAAACGGATTTTTCTATAGTAAATTTCCCCATTCCGCCAAGAAGCTCAGGAAGCTGCTGTTGGGTGGAAACGAAGTTTCCAAGGGAATAGAAAATCACCATTTCGTTGCCCTTGTCGTCTGACATAATACCGTATGGCTGAAGAACGTGAGGGTGTCCTCCGATTACTACGTCTACACCCTGCTGCAGGAGAAAGGAAGCCCACTGTTTTTCGTATTCATTTGGCATGGTTTCATCTTCTGTACCCCAGTGCGCCACAAAGACAATGCAGTCGGAGACTTCTTTTGCCTTCTGTATGGAAGCGGCAACTTTTGCTTTGTCAAAAATATCAATCATATATTCTTTGCCTTCTCCTGCACCGGAGTTGTTCGTACCGTATGTATAGTCGAGAAAGGCAATTTTAATTCCGTTTACTTCCCGGACTTTTACAGAAGCTGCATCTTCTTCTGTTTCATGAATGCCGATGAGGGTAATGTCAGGATAATTGGTGCGCCAAAATTCAAAGGTTTGTGCCATATAATCATAACCGTAATCGTCAATATGGTTTGTGGCGGATTCCACTACGTCAAAACCTGCTTTTACAATGGCGTCGCCAACCTCTGTGGGCGTTGCAAAAGAAGGATAAGAGCTTACGGCATCGTGATCTGTTGTAAAGACAGTTTCCTGATCGATCATGGCGATGTCTGCGCTTTGAATTTCATCCAGTACATTCTGATAAATGTGGTCGTAGTTCCACTGGCCGGAATCGTTTCTTCCGGAATCAATCAAGGACTGATGATAAAGATTGTCGCCTACCGCGATAACGGAAGCAGTTGTGACAACCGGAGTTCTGGCTGCTTTTTCCGCCTTTTCTTTTTCAAGTTTTGCTTTTCTTTCCGCCTCGATTGCCGGTTTTTGTATAATCTGATAATCCAGCTGATGGAAAAACAGGCAAAGAACAGCAAGTACGGCGATGGAGCAGATGAGGCTGATTTTAGAATTCATTCGCTCCTTAAAATTAAGGGGTATATTTTCATTTCGTTTCATGGGAACATCCTCTGTATTTTCAATCGTTTATCAGGTATCTGCGTACCTGTAGTTTTTATTATAGCAAATTCAGGAAGGCAAATAAAGTCATTTTATGTACTTTTCAAGAACAGGGAAGGGAACGGCTCCGATTTCCAGAACCTTCTGATGAAATTCCTTCAGGGAAAAATCTTCGCCAAGTCTTTTTTCTTCTGCTTTTCTAAGATCAAGGAAATTCAAGTATCCCCAGTAATATTTCAGATAGTTTGCAGGTGTTTCCACAACGTATTGATAAATCTCCGCGGCTGTGGTTGGAGAAATACCAAAGACGCGCAGGAAGGAAGCAGCCTGTTCCGGGCTCCAGCCATAATAATGAATGCCGATGTCCATAAGGCAGCAGATATTTAAGTTTACGCTTCGGTTCAGCCATGCGAGCGTTCCAATGTCTTTTGCTGCGTCATCTTCTATGAAAGAAGCGCTGTAGCCGTATGCGAAAGGCTCTACATATGTTGCCCAGCCTTCTATGTAACCGCCGGATTCGATAAGGCTTCGAATGGGGTTTTTATTTGCCTCTGCAAAAAACATGGTCTGATAAAGATGTCCAGGAAAGCCTTCGTGGGAAAGGGTGGTAAATAAATCAAGACGCTGACTGTTCCCGGCATTGTTGATGTAAATAACATTGGGGCTTTTTGTATCAACAGGGGGCGTGAGGTAAAAGGCAGGACTTAAATACTCTTCAAGAGATTTATGAACGTAGCGGATCTCGTAGGAAACGTCCGAAAGCTCCGGAAAATCTTTTATAATCTGTTTCTGGAGATGATGCATCATTTCTTTTGGATTCATATCCGGGAAAATATTATTTTCCATAAATTTAGAAGCGAGAGAAGGCTGTTCCTTTAACATGAGCTGAATGGTTTTTGTATCATTTAGAAGTTGTTTTGTAAGGCGCTGTCTGATTTTTTCTACAGGGACGTAAGTTCCCACCTGGCTTTTCAGGAGATAGGAGTAGTAGTCCTGACCACCTGGAAAATGGGCAAGTCCCTGCGGATTTTTTCCGGTTCCCTTTAATTTCCGGAGTCCCTGAATCAGTTTTTCGTAGGCAGGGACTACACATCCCAGAATAATCTTTTTATGGGCGGCTTTTAGTTTTATCTGCTCTTCTTCTGAGAAATTTCCATACTGTGCAAGCTTTGTATCAAAGATTTCCAGCATATAGTTGGAGTCAGGGTTTTTGATGAAGGATTCACACTGGCTGCAGATTCGATCGAGGGTTAGATCGCTCATAAAATATCCGGATTCTGATTTTTTTCTCTGAAAAGAGAGAATACTTTCAAAGTAAGGTTCTATGCTGGAGAGAAGGTTCAGATAGTCCGATACGTCCCGGTCTTCATAAAAGGCATATTCTGCAAGAAGGACAGGGAGCTGTGCCTGAATACCGAGGCTGGGAGAGAGCATTTCTTCCAGAAGATAATGATCGCCAAGGGAAGCCTGTGTGTGAAAGTAGAGAAGGAGCATATCAAGAGTAATCTGATTTTCCCGGGAAAGTTTGGAATAAGAAAAGCTTCGGAGCGTATCCTCATATTCACGGCAGAGAGCGTATGTTTTTTCCATGTCTGTATTTACGGTTCCAAGTGTTGGATTGGGGCGTTTCAGACCTGCTTTTTCCGGATGAGCGACAGAGTAGTGGAAAGTAAGGGAGCTGCCGGAAACTTCTTTTTTAAAAAGCTCTTCTGTGAATTTTTCAAACCGGGCATTTTCCGAGAATACATGATTAGAAAAATAACCAATAGTAATACCGGACAGAAAGATAAAACAAAGAGTGAGAAGAACCGGAAAAACTTTTCCTGGTTTAGAGTTTTTAAAAGGCATACAATCCTCACAAAAGTTTCTGTTTTTACTATCTTATTGGAAAAAACAGGATTATATGTTATGATTGATACAGGACAATTAAAGTCCTGATTAGGATAGATAAAAGGAGAATATAGCAAGTAACTAAATATGTTGATAAATGTGATGAAATATGTTTGAATATATTTAAAGGAGAAGTTGTTATGAGCACATTAAATATCAAAAATTACAAGCCAAAAGATTTTGCGGAACTGTTAGGTGTGTTTGCTAAGACGCTGTAGTGTTGGGATAGAGAAGGAACTCTGAAGGCAAACCGAACTCCAACTAATCGACGTTATTAAACTTACTTGTAATGCGAAAGGAATGATTGTAGACCAATGTATGGAAGAGTATGGAAGTGGTCTTAATTACAATCGTAAGAACTTGTACAGGATATTGTTTCCATACTTCATGTGTTTTCCAGCAGATTATATGGACTTCGTAAGTACAAAAAGCAAATAGAAAGAGATGGGGAAATTGCGAAAGAGCTTCAAAACGGAACTCAATCCGACAGAGGAACAGAAAATAAAAATTCGTAAGACAATCGGAACTTGCAGGTTTATCTATAATTTCTACCTTGCTCATAATAAAGAACGTCACGAAAAGGGTGAAAAGTTTATGAGCAGTCATAAATTCAGAGTCTGGCTTAACAATGAATATCTGCCGAACCACCCGGAATATTCATGGATTAAGGAAGCTTATTCAAAAGCAGTAACACAGGCAGTAAATAATGGACAAACCGCATTTACAAGATTCTTCCATCACGAAAGTGCTTTTCCTAATTTCAAAAAGAAAGGCAAATCTGATGTAAAGATGTATTTCGTAAAAAATAATCCAAAGGATTGTCGTTGCGAAAGACACAGGATTCATATTCCATCGCTTGGGTGGGTCCGTATCAAAGAAAAGGGATACCTGCCTGTTACAAAAGATGGATATGTAATTAAAAGCGGTTCGGTTTCCATGAAAGCGGACAGATTTTATGTTTCAGTTCTTGTAGAAATTTCGGATAACAAGATAAGCAGTCACTACAGCGAAGGGATTGGTATAGACCTTGGATTAAAAGAATTTGCCATTGTTTCAAATGGTAAGAGATATAAGAACATCAACAAAACAGCAAGACTAAAAAAACTTGAAAAACAACTGATTCGGGAGCAGAGAGGTCTCTCCTGTAAGTATGAAAATTTAAAGAAAGGAGAGTCCACTCAAAAATCAAATATACAAAAACAAAAGCTCAAGGTACAGAAACTCCATCACAGGATAGACAATATCCGCACGGATTACATTAATAAAACAATCGCTGAGATAGTAAAAGCCAAGCCATCTTATATAACGATTGAAGACTTAAATGTAAAAGGAATGATGAAGAACAGACATCTTTCAAAAGCAGTTGCTTCGCAGAAGTTTTATGAATTCAGAGTAAAACTTCAGGCAAAATGTAAGGAAAACGGGATTGAATTTCGAGTAGCAGATAGATGGTATCCATCATCGAAAACCTGCCACTGCTGTGGAGCTGTTAGGAAAGATTTAAAGCTTTCTGACAGAATCTTCAGATGTGGTTGTGGTTACATCGAAGACAGGGATTTCAATGCTGCACGAAATCTAAGAGATGCTGTGACTTACAAAATTGCATAATGAACGCAATTGTAAGTATGTACCGAAGGCTATTTCGGGAATTTACGACTGTGGAGTGTACATGAATCTGTGAGTAGATATGACTTCGGTCAATCCAAAGCATACACGAAGAGACAGTAAGTAGAACTTGTGAGAGTCTACATTATCTCGGTGTGAGTATATTTGTTCACATTTTGAGTGGCAGAAAAATACAATGACAGAAATATATGACCTTGTAATCATCGGAGCAGGACCGGCGGGCGTGAGTGCCGCGATCTATGCGTCAAGAGCTATGTTGAAAACAGTATGGGTGGACAATAGATGTATGCCGGGAGGACAGATTACAGATACGTATGAGGTGGATAACTATCCGGGAATGCCAGGTGTGACGGGAATGGATCTGGGGGAGGCTTTTGGAGCTCATGCAGAAAAGCTGGGACTTTCTCCTGCCTGCGATGAGGTTCTTTCCATAGAAGATGACGGAAAAGAAAAGATAATTCGCACAAGGAAAAATACGTACAGGACAAAGGCTGTGATTCTTGCTCTTGGGGCTTCTCATAGAAAGCTTGGGATTCCGGGAGAGGAAAAATTTGGAGGGGCAGGCGTTTCCTATTGTGCTACATGCGACGGGGCATTTTTCCGAGGCAGAACAACGGTAGTAGTTGGCGGAGGAAACGTTGCCTGTGAGGATGCGATTTTCCTTTCCAGAATGTGCGAAAAAGTATATCTTGTACACAGAAGAGATGCGCTTCGTGCAGATAAGATTCTCCAGGAGCGTCTTTTTGCCTGTGAAAACGTAGAGCTTGTGTGGAACAGCGATCCTGTTGAAATTCAGGGAGAGGACATGGTAAAGGCTCTTCTTGTAAAAAATAAAGTGTCAGGGGAAGAGCGCCGCATTGAGGCGGACGGTGTGTTTATTGCCGTTGGAACCATTCCCAATACATGGCTTGTGAAAGATCTGGTAGAGACAGACGACTATGGGTATATTGTGGCAGGCGAGGAAGGAATTACAAGTGTGCCGGGAATTTTTGCTGCGGGAGATTTAAGGAAAAAGTCTCTCAGACAGGTGGTAACTGCGGTTTCTGACGGGGCAAATGCGGTGACTGCAGTGCAGGAGTATCTTCTTCGAATTTGACAGGGCAATGGTCTTGTGATATTATACACAAATGATTCATAAAATGTAACAAATACGTAACAATTACGAGGAGTGTATTATATCATGAGAAAAAAATTAACAGCGATGTTTTTAAGTTTTTGTATGGTTTCTGTTTTTATGCCTCAGGCTGTTCTGGCAGATGATGTTCTGGAGTCAGGAGATTTGCTCACAGATGGAGAAGACGTCAGCAGCGGAGCAGTGACTGAGCTTGCAGAGGAGATTGCAAAAAGAACAGAGAAAGAAGTGCGCAAAATGCAGGAGGAAAAAGCTGCTGCAGAAGAAGCTGCAAGAGAAGCTGAGGAAAAGAGAAAAGCAGAAGAAGCCAGAAAAAAAGCGGAGGAAGCCCGGAGAAAAGCAGAAGAAGAACGTGCTGCAAAGCGCCAGGAAATCGTGAATTATGCTCTTCAGTTTGAAGGCAACCCCTATGTGTACGGAGGGACAAGTCTTACAAACGGAGCGGACTGCTCCGGATTTGTAATGTCTGTCTTTGCAAATTTTGGGTATGAGCTTCCAAGAGTAGCTGCAAGTCAGTATATGGATTCTGAGAAAAAGGATATGAGTGAGATGGAAACAGGAGATCTTGTTTTTTATGGGGATTCTCCGGAGGGAATTTACCATGTTGCACTGTATATCGGTGACGGGAAGGTAATCCATGCAAGTACAGCAGAGACAGGAATTAAGATTTCCGATTATGATTATCAGCAGCCATATGGAATCGGTACTTACGTAAAATAAGAAAAAGAGAATATTTTGACAGATAAAGTGTAAAATTATTTTCAGATTTTTTTTCGTGTCGAAAAAGGAATAAAAAATAGCAAATTGCACAAAGAATGTAGAAGAATGTGGATTGTACAAATATAAGTACAAAAGTTTTCCACACATGAAATGTCCCGTAAACTATGGAAAATCTAGTTATACACAAAATTATCCACATTATCCACATGGAAAGGATGTGGATTAGCAGATTTACATAAGAAGTTGATAAACAAGTGTTTTGTTAAAAAAGTATAAAATTATATGAAAACACAAAAAAATGTAAAAAAGGGTTGACTTTTTTGGAATCAGTACTTCACATAAATTTAACACAAAATGACAGAATATTGCATCGAATGACAGAGTAAAAAAGGCTCTGTTTTAGAAAAAAAGAAGCCTCTCACAGTGGAGAGACTTCTTTTTTTTCAGCCTGCATTTTCTTTCATTCTTTTAATAACTTTTAACCTTGTAAACTCTTCTCTTTCTTTTTCTTCCAGGGCATTTGTAATGTCCCTTGTAAGAGCCTCAAATTTGGGAATAGTAATGTTTTTCAGGGCATTGGCGCGTTTCTGCGTCTTTTTAATATTGGTGGCAAGGCGGATTGCTGCATTTTCCACCATAGAAAGGCGAATAGAAAGCTCTTTTACCTTTTCGAAGGCTGCCTTTGCCTCGTCCAGAGACATTTTTGTGCTGTAGTAAGCGTAAGTAGGCACGTTGCTGCTTTTGTCGTATTCTACAAGGGGAATTTCTGTCCCCATAACGCTTCTTGATTTGATACGAATAGAGTTTTCAATAGGAACGGTATAAGAAATCTGCTGTACAAATGCGATTCCAATTTCCATATTTGCCTTCTGAAGAGCTGCATAGGCAGTTCGGAAGGTTTCGTCTATCTGTGTCTGAATGTCTTTTGCCTGGTCAATTAAATCCATCATTTCCCGTATGAGAATGTTACGTTTTTTATCCATCAGCTCAAAGCCCTGCCTGGAAAGAGCCAAGGAGTTTTTTGCAAGTATAAGATTTCCCTTTGTGGGAAAAGTATTCGGATCCATGCAATCACCTCACTAACGGACGGTTTCTCTGTAATACTCGTCAAGAATCTTTGTGTCAATACGGTCAAGCTCTTCTTTTGGAAGAAGACCGAGAAGTTCCCATCCCTTATCAAGGGTTTCTGTGATAGAACGGTTTTCTGTTTCTGTCTGTCCTACAAATTCTGCCTCAAATGCTTTTCCGAAAACAAGATACCGTTTATCAAGAGGAGAAAGCTCGTCTTCACCGATAACGGAAGCAAGAGCACGGGCATCGCCTACTTTTGCATAGCAGGAGAAGAGCTGGTTTGCCACGTCCTGATGGTCTTTTCTTGTAAAGCCTTCTCCGATGCCGTCCTTCATAAGACGGGACAGGGAAGGAAGAACATTGATCGGCGGGTAAATTGCCTGTCCGTGCAGCTGTCTGTCAAGTACGATCTGTCCTTCTGTAATATATCCGGTAAGGTCGGGAATCGGATGTGTAATATCATCGTTTGGCATGGTAAGAATCGGAATCTGAGTAACAGAGCCGGTTCCTCCGCTTACAATACCTGCACGCTCGTAAAGAGTAGCAAGCTCACTGTAAAGGTATCCCGGATAACCCTTTCTGGAAGGAATCTCGCCCTTGGAGGAAGAAACCTCACGCATTGCCTCACAGAAGGAAGTAATATCCGTCAGAATAACAAGAATGTGCATGCCTTTTTCAAAAGCAAGATATTCTGCTGCTGTGAGGGCAATCTTCGGGGTGAGAAGACGCTCCACAACCGGGTCGTTTGCCAGATTTAAAAACATGACAACGTGGTCGGAAGCGCCGCTTTCTTCAAATGTGCGGCGGAAAAATTCCGCAACATCGTATTTTACACCCATTGCTGCAAATACAATGGCAAAGTTTTCGTCGGAGTCTGCCCCCAGAGAAGCCTGTTTTACAATCTGCGCAGCAAGCTTGTCATGGGGAAGACCGTTTCCGGAGAAAATAGGAAGTTTCTGTCCGCGGATCAGAGTAGTAAGTCCGTCGATAGCGGAAATACCGGTATTGATATAATTTCGCGGATACTCACGTGTGACAGGGTTTAAAGGAAGTCCGTTAATGTTAAGACTTACCTCAGAAGTAATATCTCCAAGTCCGTCAATGGGCTGTCCGATGCCGTTAAAAGTACGTCCCAGAATCTCAGGAGAAAGTCCGATTTCCATAGGATGTCCTGTAAGGCGTGTGTGGGTATTTCCAAGGGACATATTGTCTGTCCCTTCAAATACCTGGATTACCGCCTTATCTTCATATATTTCTACGATACGGCCGATTTTCTCTGTACCGTCTTCCATACGGAATTCTACGATTTCCTCAAAAGAGGCATTTTTAACCCCTTCCAGGACAACAAGAGGGCCGTTTATTTCACTTAAACCTAAATATTCGATTGCCATAAACTTTTCCTCCTTGATCAGCCGTTTTTCTCAAGAACTTTGTTGTAGAAGGTATCAATATCTTCCTTGTACTGTTTGAAAAGTTCGAGATTGTCGTTGGGTACATCGTATTTAATAGAAATAATACGTTCAAAAATATTGTCCTCTTTGAGAACGGATACAGGCATTCCTCTGTTTACGAGGGCCCTTGCTTTTTCATAGAGATAGAGAATGATTTCCATCATTCCGAACTGTTTTTTCATCGGAACACAGGTGTCTTCTTTGTGGAAGGCATTCTGCTGTAAGAATCCGAGACGGATTACTCTTGCAATTTCCAGCGTCAGTTTCTGGTCATCCGGAAGAACGTCGCTTCCGATCAGTTTTACGATTTCCATAAGAGAGCTTTCCTGGTTTAAGATTGCCATAATCTGATTTCTGTCAGAGACAAATTTCGGAGATACGTTGGCGCGATACCAGGGAGTTAAATCCTCAAGATATTCGCTGTAGCTTGTAAGCCAGTGAATAGCCGGGAAATGTCTTGCATAAGCAAGAGATTTATCAAGTCCCCAGAAACAGCGCACAAAACGTTTTGTGTTCTGTGTAACCGGCTCTGAGAAGTCCCCGCCCTGTGGAGAAACCGCTCCGATAATGGAAACGGAGCCTTCTGTTCCATTTAAGTTCTGCATCATTCCGGCTCTTTCATAGAAGGCGGAAAGTTTTGATGCAAGGTAGGCAGGGAAGCCTTCTTCGGCAGGCATTTCCTCCAGACGTCCGGAAAGCTCACGGAGTGCTTCTGCCCATCTTGAAGTGGAGTCTGCCATGATCGCAACGTCATATCCCATATCGCGGTAGTATTCTGCAAGTGTTACACCTGTATAAATAGAAGCTTCACGGGCTGCAACAGGCATATTTGAAGTGTTGGCAATAAGAGTGGTTCTGTCCATCATAAGATTTCCTGATTTTGGGTCGATCAGTTTGCTGAAATCCTCAAGAACCTGAGTCATCTCATTTCCTCGTTCTCCACAGCCGATATAAATAATAATGTCTGCATCAGACCATTTTGCAATCTGGTGCTGAGTCATGGTTTTTCCGGTTCCGAAACCACCGGGAACAGCTGCTGTACCGCCTTTTGCAATCGGGAAGAGAGTATCAAGGATACGCTGTCCTGTCACAAGAGGGGTACTTGCCGGGAAACGGTGGTGTGTTGGTCTTGGAATACGGATTGGCCATTTCTGAGCCAGGGCAAGCTCTTTTGTACTGCCGTCCGGAAGTTCAAGAGTTACAATTGGCTCAAGAATGTTATAAGAGCCGTCGTTTGCTGCTTTTATAACAGTTGCCTCAGAAATATTGGGAGGAACCATAGATTTGTGAACAATGGAAACGGTTTCCTGTGTTTCAGCGATGATGGTTCCCGGCCCTACAATATCCCCTTCTTTTACAGTGATGTGCACATCCCATTTTTTTTCTGTATCAAGAGAATCTACACTGACACCTCGTGAGATATATTTTCCGGACTGCTTTGCGATTTCTCCAAGCGGACGCTGGATACCGTCAAAAATATTATGGATAATACCAGGACCCAGGAGAACAGAGATAGCGTCGTCTGTTCCGACAACAGTTTCTCCCGGTTTTAATCCTGTTGTTTCCTCGAAAACCTGGACAGTTGTCATGCCTTTTTTCAGACCGATGACTTCTCCTACCAGTTTTTCCGGACCAACGTATACCATCTCTGATATTTTAAATCCGCAGTCTCCTTTTAAATAGATGACAGGGCCGTTGATTCCATAAATAATACCTGTTTTACTCATATCTTGGACCTCCGTCAAACTTAAATTCTTTTTTGCAGGCAAGGAACGCCTCGCGGAAAGAATTGTCAATCAATATGTTCTTGCCTGGGATAATAGCGCGGATACCGCCTATAAATTCTTCATCTGCAAGACGGAGAGCTGCTCCTGTCTTTTGGGAAATACTTTCCAGACGGGAGCTGTCAGACGGGGTGAGGTAAATATGAAGTTCATCCTCACCGGCAAAATCCTGTGCGTCCTTGATTTTTCTGCAGAGATAGGAATCATATTCCGGAGTTTTTACAAAATCTTCCAGTAAGTTCTGTACTTCTGCAAAAAGTTTGTCTTTTAGTTCATTTTGTTTTTTTGTCCAGTTGCGCTTGATCATGAGCTGCTGGGCAGAAAGAGCTTTGTTTACTTCGCGGCGGGCATTTTCTGCTTCCGCTTTTACTTCTGCCTCTGCGCTCTGTCTCCGGGAACGCTTATGTTCAGACAGCATTGCGTCCAGATTTTTTTTGTGCTCCTCAATCATCTGAGAGGCTTCCTGATAAGCTTCTTCTATAGAGGAGTCATAAAAATGCTGCAGTTTTTCTTCGATTGTCATAACGTCACCTGCCTATAGTTTTAGTCCGATTGCTTCGTTTACGTATGAAGTGATGAAATCCGGTTTGCGACCGGTACCGTGTCTGTCAGGAATTTCGATGATAAGAGGCGTTTTGTGGCGAAGCTTTACATCATCGATAATTTCGGGAAATTCTCTTCCGAATTTTTCTGTAAGAAGAATAATACCGATTTCTTTATTTGCGATTGCGTTCTGAAGGGCTTCTTTCAGCTCATCATGCTCATGTACCACAACTCCTTCTACACCGGCCAGTCTCATTCCTGTGTAGGTATCTACGTTGTCGCTGATTAAAAACATCTGCATATTATAACTGTCCCAGGATCATGAAGGAGATGATAAGTCCGTAAAGGGCAACACCTTCTGCAAGACCTACGAAAATCAGGGATTTACCAAGAATACTCTGGTCTTCGCTGATTGCACCCAAAGCTGCGCTTGCCGCACTGGCAACGGCAATACCACCGCCGATACAGGAAAGTCCGGTTACAAGAGCTGCTGCAAGGTATCCCATACCGGTAGCAAGACCGCTGTTAGCTGCGCCGGCAGAAGCCTGTACAGAGGAAGTTCCTGCGAACATAACACCGATGGCAACAAGCATGATTCCGAAGAAGAAGAATGCATTTACACCGATTGCTGTTTTATAGCGGCCACGATTTTTTTCTCCGATCAGATAGTATCCGAAAGGAAGGATAATGCTGAGTACAAGTGCGATTGCTAATACGATTTGTGTCATAACTGTCATAATAATGACCTCCTGTTTTTGAAATTTAGTAGTTATCTGAATGTGTAATTATTTGAAACGGAACGGCTCAAACTTTCTTCCGGTTCCTTTGTAAAAACGGCTGAAAATTTCGTAGTATTCCAGACGGAGTACCTGAATACCTACAATAAGACCTTCCATACCGCAGACGAAAAGGTTTCCGAGGATTACGATCAGCCAGTTCGGATTGCCGCTTTCTGCACCGGCAAGCATAAGCACAACCTCCATCATAGCTGCGTGGCTTACTGCAAAAGCTCCGATTCGCACGAAGGAGAGAGTGTTTGAGAAGTAGCTTAAAAGTACTTCGAACATTTCAAAGATACCCTGGACAACAAACATTCCTTTTTCTTTCGGCATAACTTCGGCTCTTTTTTCCACAAGAGCAGTAAGAGGCTCTTTGAAGAAAATCATAAGAAGAGGGATTCCGAACATAACAAAGAGAACGATTCCTCCCGGGAGGCTGTGTCCTGTCATAAAGAGAGCGATACATACAACAGCGGAGCCGTAGAAAATAAGTCCGGCAACGGCATTTGTATCAAACCATGACTTTTCTGTATCTTTTGCACGGAAGGAGTTGATAATGTTGAAAACCATGCAGAGAAGAATGATTATCATACCAAATCCGATAGCGACAATAAACACGGTATTCAGTTTTCCAATGAAAGGTACGGTCATCATGTTGCTCATAGGGTGCAGCCATAAGGCGGGAAGCACATCTTCAAATCCGAAGATACTTCCGAACATGAATCCGAAGAAAGTGGAAAAGATGCCGGCACAGCTTATAATACCTGCCAGATCAATGTGCTTATATTTATATAGAAGGAATCCTCCCACTGCAAGGAGAAGACCCTGTCCCACATCTCCGAACATTGCGCCGAAAATAAAAGAGTAGGTGATAGCTACAAACCAGGTCGGGTCCATCTCGCCGTATGCGGGAAGACCGTACATTTTTACATACATTTCAAAGGGTTTGAAAAGCTTCGGGTTTTTCAGTTTTGTAGGAGGCGTTTTTGCCTTTCCGGTTACCTGCTCTGCGCCTTCCTCATCTTCCACAAGACAGAAGATTTTGTGGTCGTCTTTAATGTCCTCAAGGAAAGAGACGGAATCTTTTTTTGTCATCCAGCCGCACAGAATATAGAAGTTATCTTTTTCTCCGTGGGTGCAGGCAGCTGCTTTTCTTACATCAAAATTTCTGGAAAGATGGGAAATCGCCTCTTTTGCGGAAACAATATCACGGCTGTTGTCCTTCAGGTATTTCAAGCTTGCATTTTTGTTTTCTTCAAGCTGAGACTGAATGGAATCATACTGTTTCTGAAGTTCTGTAAAAGCTTCTGTTGCAGTGCCATTATACTCATCAGGGATAAAAATACGCTCAAAGTGCATGGAAGAATAGACGGCGTTTACTTTATGCGCTTCGTGGTGAGGCATAAAATAAATGCCCCAGATATATTCGTCATCTTCTTCGCATTTAATGAATACTGTGTCAAGGTTGTCATAAATATAGTTTTTGAATTTTTCAAAATACTCTTTTTCAATTCGTCCGAAACGGTAATGAATGAAACGGAACTTTAAAATAGAAGAAAGATCATAATTGATGTTTCGGAAAGGGCGGATAATCCGCAGGGATTCCGTAACATGCTCAAACTCTTCTTCCAGGCGAGCCCTTGTATCGGCCAACTCCTGTGTTTCTTCTTTTACACGGCGGACAATGGAGAGTGCTTCTTCCAGTTTCAGCCTGTCTGGCGAGATTTTTTCCGGGTCTTCCAATTCTTCGTAAAAGCCGTTGATTGTATTTAGGGCTTCACGGTAAGGATTGATTTCCAGAAACGGAGAAAGATTTTCCACAGTGGTAAGTTCAGAAAGCGCATTTTCCAGATGAATTTCATATCTGGATAAATACGTATTTACCACCCGGTCGATATCCGTTTTCGGCCCGGTAATACTCAGAAACTTCATTTTCTCAATCACGTTGTTACCTCCGGGTTGTTAGTTATTGCGGATATACCGCATGGTCTCGTCTGGTGAAACTCCGTAACGTACGCATTCCAGAGCAATGGTCAGACGATTGACTTCGTGTTCTTTATGATACAGATATGAATAAATGACAGCTACAGAATATGGGTCTTTTCGTGCTTCTTTCTCCAGAATGCTGCGGAGAATGTAGTTGTAAAATTCCTCCAGATTTGCAACTGTAAGATGTTCATACTGGATACCATAGTAGGTTTTGGAAAAAATACGCTTTGCTTCCTCAGACGTAGGAGCTTCCACAAGAGCGTTGATTTCTTCCTTTTTCAGTTTATAGTTCATGGGAATCAGCAGAGCGTAAATATTTGCCGGTTCCATATGGAAATACCGTTTTGAGCGCTGTATGAACTGAAGATTCAGCATATCGAATTTTTCTCCGTATGCTTTTGTAATCTCCTCCAGATCGTTTTTCTTAAACAGTTTCTTTCGGACGTTCCATATCTGAGTAAAATAATAGAGGTCCAGTGCCATTCCGTAGTCGAAAAGCAGAGGACTTTCGTGCTCCTGAATTTTTGCGAGAGGAGCATAAAACTCATTGCCCTTTAAGGCGTTTATAAATTCCTCCATATTGCGGCATGATGCCAGGCGGTCCAAATCGATTTTGGAGTGCTGGCGAAAAAAATCCCGGTACGGAGAAAGGTCTACAGGGTCAGTGTCCCTGTGATCAAAGAGGTTTGTCATAATTTCCTTCAGGACGCGGATTTCATAACGTTTGGAGTACAGTGCCAGAAATTTTCGCTGTTCCTGATTGGCAAAATGATAAATCCTGGAAAAATTTCCGAAAATAGACTTTTTCAGAAGCTTTTCGATTTCCCCTCTGTGTATATCATTCTCATCGAGAGAAGACCACGCTTTGGCATATTCCGGTGTGCGCTTCAGATAAGCGGCTACCTGGGGGACTCCCGGAAGCTGAACGATTTCCTGAAGCTGCTGCTCATTGATGAGCCGGCTCTGCATAGCGCGGATTTTTGTGGAAAGACCGCTGTATGACAGGACATTTCCCATGTGTTTCACTTCCTTTCCGTTGTTGGTCTGTTACATTTCAATGATTTTCTGAAATAATTCCCGGGAAAGGGTTGTGTGATTTTTTTCATAATAAGAATCAAGCTGGGCGAATCCTTCTTCTGTGTTCTTTAAAAGGTCAGTGAGCTGAACGTCCTTCTGGCGTTCCAGATCCTGTCGGATTTTCTGGATTTCCTGCTCGATTTCCTGTTCAAGACGATTGTCAAAAGCCCTGCAGGTTTCTTCCATTTCAGAGGAAAGTTCCTGTTTTTTCTTATCAGCTTCTTCCATGATGCCATTGGCTGTGGTTTCGATTTCCGATAACTTGTTTAGTATCTGTTCCATCTTCAACCTCCTTTGTTAATAATCTGTCTATCTTCCTATCTATCATACACCTTTTCACAAAAAATACAATAAAAAGTTGCCCTGTGGGAAGAAGGCGTGTATATTAATGATGTACAATGTTGTTTCTCTCTGTTTCGGAGGTGGAACAGCGGCTTATATACAAAAAAGTTGGAGGATGCAGACATATATGAGATTAAGAAACATTCCCGGGGCAAAAGATGCCATTCTTGAAAGCCCTTTTGTAATTCAGGAACCGGAAAAAAATAAGGGAAAGTGGAGCAGCGTATTTCCGGATGAGCAGCCCCTTCATATAGAAGTGGGAATGGGAAAAGGCCGTTTTCTTATGGAACTGGCAGCTCTTCATCCGGACATTAATTATGTAGGGATTGAAATGTACGACAGTGTTCTTCTTCGTGCACTGCAGAAAATGGAGGAGCTTACAGAGGAGGGAAAAGGTCTTCCCAATCTTAAATTTATGCGCATTGACGCAAGGATTCTTCCTGAAATATTTGAAAAAGGTGAAGTATCCAAAATTTATCTGAATTTTTCTGATCCGTGGCCGAAAGCGCGCCATGCAAAACGCCGTTTGACCTCAAGAGAATTTCTGGCAAGATACGATGAAATTTTAAAGCCTGAGGGAAGAGTGGAATTTAAGACAGACAATAAGGATTTATTCTTATTTTCGCTGGAGGAGGTAGAAGAGACGAAATGGCGTCTCCTTGCGCACACCTTTGACCTTCATCATGACGAAAAAATGAATGCGGGCAATGTAATGACAGAGTATGAGGAGAAATTTTCCTCTATGGGAAATCCCATCTATAAAATGATTATTGACAGGGAAGCATAAGCTGTCCCTGGTGTTTGGTGAGGTGCAAAGCAGATATATGTTTTGTACCTCACCGTTCTTCTTTGCTGGGAAAGCAATAGATTTTGCACGGGCTTTCCACAAAAAGAAAAATGCTCCGCGAAGATGGGGAAATACATATTTTTTCTTTTTACGGCATAGAATAAAATAAGAAAAGACAGGGAGTGCCGAAAGGTATCAGGGAGCTTTTATGAGACAGAAAAACAGCCGTCTGAAAAATAAACTGACGCAGTTTGGGTATGAGCATGGAAGGCTTGGAAGCCAGCTTGGACGTATTCGAAAATCAGCAGATGAGGTAAATCGTATGTTGGAAAATATGGCACAAAGAGAGGAAAAAGGAAAGGAAAAGAAAAAAATGTAAAAAAAATTAAAAAATAATAAAAAAAGTATTGACTTTTATGGTTGGTATCTGGTATTATATCTCTTGCATTAAGGAAACAAAATAAATGAATACGCGCGATTAGCTCAGTTGGTAGAGCACCTGACTCTTAATCAGGGTGTCCAGGGTTCGAACCCCTGATCGCGCATTTGAAAGCACTGTTTTTGCGGACGACGTGATTGCCGCGGGGACGGTGTTTTTTCGTGTTATAGGAAATTACGTCGTAATGTTCCATAGCATAAAAGTGCTATAGGAAATTCCTCCCGTAAATTCATAATTACATACTTGTGTACAGTTTGTAATATGATAAAATGAAAATGTAAAAACGGGAGGAAAATAATATGATACTGTATTTTACCGGAACAGGAAACAGCACATACGTTGCAGAAAAAATTGCAGAAATGACTGCGGACTCCCTGATTTCCATGACGGATAAGATTCGGGAGAATTCCTGTGAAAATATAAACGTTGAAAAAACTCTTGTATTTGTCACTCCTACATATGGCTGGCGAATTCCGAGAATTGTAGAAGACTGGATTATGCAGGTGACGTTTCCGGAAAACTGCAGGGCGTACTTTGTAATGACCTGCGGAGACGGAATCGGAAATGCCGGCGCTTATCTGGAAAAACTGTGCAAAAAGAAAGGCTTTGAATACATGGGCTGTGCGGCAATTGTAATGCCGGAAAATTATGTGGCAATGTTTCCGGTGCCGGAAGAAGATGAAGCTCTTTCTATTGTTCGAAAGGCAGATCCAACTATCAGACGGGCAGCAGAGAGGATTCGTACAGGAATGCCTTTTCCATCGGTAAAACCGGGGCTTGTGGGGAAAATGGAAAGCGGAATCATAAACCAGGCTTTTTATAAGTTTTTTGTGAAGGCGGACAAGTTTTATGCAGGAGATGCCTGTAATCATTGCGGGCGGTGCACAAGAGTCTGTCCTGCAAATAATATCCGTCTTGTAAAGGGAAAACCTGTGTGGGGAAAAGAATGCACCCATTGTATGGCGTGTATCTGTGGGTGTCCGCAGAAAGCTATTGAATATGGAAAGAAAAGTCTGGGCAAACCAAGATACCATTGTCCGTTATAAAACTTTTTGAGAATTGAGGGAAGAGAGTGAAAGAAACATCTATTGCAAAAGAAGAAAGACTGTTCAGCTCAAAAGATTTGAGAAGGCTGATTATTCCATTGTTGATTGAACAGTTCCTTGCTATTTTTGTGGGACTGGCAGATTCTATTATGGTTTCGTCTGTAGGAGAAGCGGCAGTTTCCGCAGTATCTCTTATTGACACTATTATGGTGCTTCTTATTAATATTTTTACCGCTCTGGCAACAGGCGGCGCAATCGTGGCGGGACAGGCCCTGGGAAGAAAACGTGCAGAGGAAGGCTGCGAGGCAGCAGAGCAGACGCTTCTTTTTTCCACAGTGTTTTCCATTGTAATTATGGGCTTGGTATATGCGGGAAAATGGCTGATTCTCCACGTTGTTTTTGGAAAAATAGAAGCGGATGTTATGGCAAACTGTAATACATATCTGATGATAGTAACCTCATCTATTCCGTTTCTTGCTGTTTATAATGCCGGTGCTGCCATGTACAGGGCGATGGGAGACTCAAAAACTCCTATGAAAATGTCTCTTGTGATGAACGGACTTAACCTTGCAGGAAATGCCCTGCTTTTGTATGGACTTGGTATGGGGGTGGAAGGCGCTGCCATTCCCACTGCTTTATCACGTATGCTTGCCGGTGTATGGATGCTTTTCTGCATGAAGGACAGCACAAAAGTTCTTCATGTGCGCACGATTTTGGGACTCCGTTTTAAAGGAAAAACACTTCGGAAAATCCTTCATCTGGGGATTCCCTGCAGTCTGGAAAACAGTATGTTCCAGCTTGGAAAAATCATGGTGCTAAGTCTTGTGTCTGGTTTTGGTACGGCCTCGATTGCCGCAAACGCAGTGAGCAACAGTGTATGTGCTTTTGCTATTCTGGGAGGAATGTCAATGGGATATGCACTTTCCTCAGTGAGCGCCCAGTGCGTCGGTGCAGGAGATTATAAGCAGGTCCGTTATTATACGAAGAAGCTTATGGGGTATTCCTATGCTTCCATGCTGGCAATGAATCTTCTTATTATAGCGGCGCTTTCGTTTATCATAAAGGTTTATAATCTTTCGCCGGAAACAGGAAAAATGGCAGAGGAAATTATACTTTATCATGCAGTTTGCTCTGTTCTTATCTGGCCGGTTGCTTTTACCCTGCCAAATACCCTTCGTGCTGCCAATGATGTGGGCTTTTGCATGATTGTTTCCGTTGTGTCTATGTGGATATTCAGAATCGGGCTGAGTTTTGTTTTGAGCAAAAATCTTGGTATGGGTGTATTAGGCGTATGGGTGGCGATGACAATAGACTGGGTTGTGAGAGCTATTTTCTTCGCTTTTCGTTACAGAGGTACAAAATGGCAAAAAGCAAAGGCGTGAATTTTTGTAAAAAATAACCGTTGTAAAAATTGCGTTCCTCTATTATAATGAAGAACAACAATTTTAAGGAGGAAGAGAATGAGAAGAGAAACAGTTGTTGTTTTAGACTTCGGCGGACAGTATAATCAGTTAATTGCGCGCCGTGTTCGTGAATGTAACGTATATTGTGAAATTTATTCTTATAAAACAGATATAGAAAAAATTAAAGAAATCAATCCAAAGGGAATTATTTTTACAGGAGGACCAAACAGCTGTTATGAGCCGGATGCTCCTACTTACACAAAAGAAATCTTTGAACTGGGTATTCCGGTACTTGGAATCTGCTACGGTTCTCAGCTTATGATGCATCTTCTTGGAGGCAAGGTAGAAAAAGCTCCGGTGCGCGAATATGGAAAAATTGAGGTCAACGTAGACAACAGTTCCAAACTGTTTGCAAATGTTTCTTCTAAAACAATTTGCTGGATGAGCCATAATGATTATATTTCCAGTGTGGCTCCGGACTTTTCTGTCAGCGCATGGACAGCAGATTGTCCTGTTGCAGCAGTAGAAAATCCAGAGAAAAAATTGTACGCAGTGCAGTTCCATCCGGAAGTACTTCACACACAGGAAGGTACAAAGATGCTTTCCAATTTTGTATACAATGTATGTGGCTGTGCAGGAGAATGGAAAATGGATTCTTTTGTGGAAGAATCTATCAAATCCATCCGTGAAAAAGTAGGAGATGGTAAAGTTCTCTGCGCTCTTTCCGGCGGTGTGGATTCCTCTGTTGCGGCTGTACTTCTTTCAAAAGCAGTTGGAAATCAGCTTACCTGTGTATTTGTAGATCATGGTCTTCTCCGTAAAAACGAGGGAGATGAAGTAGAGGCTGTTTTCGGACCGGAAGGACATTATAATCTTAACTTTATCCGTGTAAACGCCCAGGAACGCTTCTATGAGAAGCTGAAGGGAGTAGAAGAACCGGAAAACAAACGTAAGATTATCGGTGAGGAGTTTATCCGCGTTTTTGAAGAGGAAGCCAAGAAAATCGGAGCAGTGGATTTCCTTGTGCAGGGAACCATTTATCCGGATGTAGTGGAGAGTGGTGTAGGCGGTGAGTCTACTGTGATCAAATCCCACCACAACGTAGGAGGACTTCCGGATTTCGTAGATTTCAAAGAAATCATTGAGCCGCTTCGTGATCTTTTCAAGGATGAGGTGCGAAAAGCAGGTCTTGAGCTTGGTATTCCGGAGTACCTTGTATTCCGTCAGCCATTCCCGGGTCCGGGACTTGGAATCCGTATCATTGGCGAGGTAACTGCAGAGAAGGTGCAGATGGTTCAGGAAGCAGATGCGATCTGGAGAGAGGAGATTGCAAAAGCAGGCTGGGACAAAAAAGTTAACCAGTATTTTGCAGCTCTTACAAATATGCGTTCTGTAGGTGTTATGGGTGATGAGAGAACATACGACTATGCAGTTGCTCTTCGCGCTGTTACAACAACAGACTTTATGACAGCTGAAAGCGCAGACATTCCCTGGGAAATCATCGGAAAGACAACAAGCAGAATCGTAAATGAGGTAAAACACGTAAACAGAGTGCTTTACGATTGTACAGGAAAACCTCCGGCAACAATAGAAATGGAATAAAGTAAAACAACAAAACCTTGTTTCGGGTTCAAACCTTGAACAGGGTTTTTTTCTGTTAAAGATGCAGTAAAGTTTTATACACGATTAGGTTTTGAGGATTACATAGAAATTCCCTGATTGTCACTCACCCGATTTTATGTTATACTGGAACAAATTCTGAGAAAAGGAGGCGCACAAATGGGCTGGAAAACACCATATTTAATGATTCAAAAAGGTGCGGATTTTGGTGTTCAGGCTATAAGTGCGCCCATTTTTAGGAGTATTTGTCTGAAAACTCATTGAGTTTTGTCATTTTTCAATTCTAAATCTGGGCATCATTCTACAAAATAAAAAATAAGAAAAGAGTGGTGCAAAATGAATATCAAAAAACAACTTCGCAATTTATATCTTTATGAAATTATAAGTGGATTTCAAATTGTAGACGCAGTGTGGGTTTTATTTTTTCTGGAAAGAGGGTTTTCGATTGCTCAGGCAGGAGTGGCAGAGGGGTTCTTTCATGTGATAAGCATGTGCTGTGAAATTCCAAGCGGTATGCTCTCAGATATGATTGGGCGGCGGAAAACTCTGATTTTATCAGGAGTTGTCTCGGCAGCAGGCTCATTCTGTATGATTGCAACAGACTGTTTCTGGGTGATTTTAATCGCTATGGGGCTGAACGCCTTCAGTTATAATCTTGTGTCAGGAACGCGGGAAGCGCTTACATACGACAGTCTCCTGGAAGGTGGGGCGGAGGAGCGGTACTTAAAGGTTTCTTCCATACAGGAAAACATTTATCTGGGAATTTTTGCAATGACAAATCTGCTCAGTGTGGTAACGGTGGCGCTCGGGTATCGCAAAGCGTATTTTATTTCTATAGTGCAGGGGATTTTAAGCTCTTTTGTGGCTATGCGCCTTTCGGAAGTAAATGTGGGAAGAGAAAAGAAGAAAGAAAAGCTGACTTGTGCAGACATAAGAAGAGAACTGATATTATATACAGGGCAAAGTCTGGGGGTTCTGAAAAAAAATCCATCTGTCTGCAGACGTATGCTGCTTGGCGGGCTTGTCGCAGCCGGGTGTTACGTAGTGAATATGATGATGCAGGAGCACCTTGTATCCTGTGGGCTGAAAGCAGGATGGATTGGCGTTCCCCTTTTATTTATTTCTATTTTCAGCATGGCGGGGGCGGCTCTGGCAGGGAAAACAGAGCAGGTGCAATTAAAGAAATTAATGATTGTGGGAAGCCTGGCAGCGGGACTTTTTATAGCAGTGAGCAGCAGTACGGTAATCGCCGTTTCCGTATTTGCGGCAGGTATGGCGCACGGGGCGGAGGAAGTTTTGATGCTTCGGATAGAGAGTGAAAATCAGAAGGTGTTTTCCAGTGAAATACGTGCTACAATGGTATCGGTAAGCAGTATGATGTACAGTATTTTTATGGTGATTGTAAGTCCGCTTACCGGGTGGGCGGTAGAAAAATTGTCAATAGAAACAGCTTTTGCAGGTCTTGGGATTCTTGTGGCTGGTGCTGGAATGATTTTGTGCCGGAAACCCGAATCCAGTGTTGACAAACACTCCCGAAAACTATAATCTAAGGTTGGTACTATACTTATGGAGGAACTATAATTCATGAACAGAATATTTTTAGCGAAAAACAGAGAGCGCATTCTTGCGCAGTATGAAGAACTGAAAAAAGCCCTTCCGGAGCGTATGTCGGAAGTGGATAAGAAAATTTCTGAATGGGAGGAAAATACAGCTCTGGCATGCAAGTATATGTATATTACAATGCCGTACAGCGACATTGCAAACTATGAGCCGGAAATCTTTAAGGACTACGGAGAAAATGCAGTATGGCTCTGGGAAAACAGAGAAGACGTAAAAGCTCTTCCTGAGGAGATTTTCTTGAATTACGTGCTGTATTGCCGTGTAAACGAGGAAGAAGTGGCGCCGTGCCGTACCTTTTTCCGGGAGCAGATGGGTGAGCGTGTTCTTTCCCTTCACGGAAAGGCAGCAGCTCTTGAAGTAAATTACTGGTGTGCAGAGGAAGCCACATACCACTGCACAGATGAGAGAACCCTTTCTGCAATTACTGTGTACAGAAGAGGAAACGGAAGATGTGGCGAAGAATCTGTATTTACTGTAAATGCAATGCGAAGTGTGGGAATCCCTGCAAGACAGGTGTATGCGCCGAGATGGTCCCACTGCGACGACAATCATGCATGGGTAGAGGTATGGTGTGAAGGAGACTGGTATTTCCTTGGAGCATGTGAGCCGCTTCCCATCTTAAATAAGGGTTGGTTTACAAATGCTTCTTCACGTGCCATGATGGTGCACTCCAGATGTTTTGATACAACTGGATTTGAAGAGGAAAATATCGACCGTGAGGGAATGGTAGCTGTCTTTAACGAGCTGAAAAGATATGCGGCTGTAAAGAAAATCCAGGTTCAGGTTGTGGACGGAGACAAAAATCCGGTTTCCGGAGCAAAAGTATACTTTGAGGTGCTTAACTACTCCGAGTTTTCTCCTGTGGCAGAAGCCAAAACAGATGAAAAGGGATGCGTTTCTCTTACAACAGGTCTTGGAAGCCTTCATATTATGGCTGTGTACGGTGAGAAGTGTGCAGAAACATATATGGATACAAGAAACTGCGATACATGTGTAGTTTCTCTTGAAGAGACAGAAGTGCGTGATACATGGATGGAAATGGATATGATCGCGCCTGTAGATACACCTGTAAATACAGATACACCTACAGAAGAACAGACAAGAATCGGAGACCGTCGTCTTGATGAGGCGGCTGCAAAACGTCTGAAAAAGACAGAAAACTGGGAAAACCCGGAGAAAGCAATTTTCCTTGGAAAAGAAGATCACAAAGAACTCAGAAAAGAAATGCTCTCTGCTCTTACAGAAAAAGACCAGACAGATTTCGTGAGCAGCGTTCTGGAAGACCATCTGGCACTTGCTCTTCCTTATGAGAATACTACAGACCATGAAACATTTGTAAAATACATTCTGAATCCAAGAGTGCGCAATGAGATTCTCAAGCCGTACAGAAAGGAAATTCAGGAGGCATTTACAGAAGAGGAGAAAGCTCTTTTTGTAAAAGAACCGAAAAAACTCTGGGAAGCAGTAGACAGTCGCTTCTCCTCCTGTGCAGATAAAGAAAGAAGCAGTATTATCACAACTCCTGCAGGCTGTCTCCGCACAGGAATCGCAAGTCCACTTTCAAAAAAAATCTTCTTTGTGGCAGCAGCAAGAACACTTGGAATTCCGGCAAGACTGAATCCGAGAGACGATGCAATGGAATACATGGAGAATGGAAACTTTGTGGCAGTTCTTCCTGAGAGCGAGAAAAACTGCAGTCTTGTATTAAAAGGTGGGGATGGAGTTGTATGGAAATACTTCCTGAACTGGTCTATTGCAAGATTTGTAGATGGACGCTTTGTATCCTTACAGCTTGAAGATGCAAAATGGGAGGACGGAAAACTTGTCCTCGGTCTTGATGCAGGACAGTATCGTATTCTTACATCAAACCGCCTTCCAAACGGAAATATTTTTGCAAACCGCTATTATCTGGATATTGCAGTGGGAGAAGAAAAGGAAGCAGAGCTTGTTCTTCGCCATGCAGATCTTGAGGATATGCTGGAGAGCATTGACATTCCGGACTTCGAGCTTTGCAAAAACGAGCCTTCCGAAGAAGCGGAAAAAGTAAAAGCATCTGTTCTTACAGAAAAAGGAAAACATATTTTCATGTTCCTGGAAGAGAGCCGTGAGCCTACGGAACATATTTTAAATGAGATGATTGAGCAGAAGGAAGCGTTTGAAAAGCTTGGAGATAAAGTGATTTTTGTAGTACGTACAGAAGCGGCATTAAAAGATCCGAATATTGCAAGAGCTCTTCGTACCTTCCCGGAAATTCAGGTGTACTTTGACAGCTTTAAAACTCTTATAGAAACACTTGGAAGACGTATGTATGTTGATCATGAAAAACTTCCTCTGATTATTGTAACAGATGGAAAATTAAATGGAATTTACGCTACAAGCGGTTATAATGTAGGTACAGGAGATATGCTCCTGCGTCTTATGTAAAGAATAATGAAAAAACAGAAGGGGATGGCCGTGAAACGGATGCGGCTGTCTCCTTTTGTTATTCGGAAAATTAGAGTGAAAGATTTTAAATGGGACAAATGTCCGCTGTATGCGGACATTAATAAAACTGGTAGATAGTGTATGCTCTTAAAAATAGTGAGAAATTATAAAATAATAAAAAGTTTTCTGAATAATATAAAAAGGGTAAAAATGCATAAATAAAAGAGAAAAATGGATTGCATTTTATGTGGAAAAATGATAATATATATTCATAACGACTGAAGACCGTGCAAAATAAACATAGGACTCATGTCCGCAACACAGGGAAATTTATTTTTGCACAACAAATTTTAGGAGGATGTATATGAAGAAAAGAGCAATGCGCATTGTAGCAGTAGCCGCTGCGGCAACTATGGTAGTTGGCTCCGTAGCTCCTGTCTATGCAAAGAAAAAGGACAAGGAAGTAAAATTAACAGAAGCCGGAACTTACCCAATCGTTCCGGAAGGAGAAGAACTTACCTTAACCTGCTTCACTATGACAATGCCTAATGTTGAAAACTTTGAGACAAACGATTTCACAAAGTATCTGGAAGACTTAACAGGCGTTCATATCGAGTGGGTAACAGCTGGCCGTGATGACTGGCAGGAGAAGCTGAACATGATGTTATCTTCCGGCGATTATCCGGATATGCTTCTTGGTCTTTCTCCGGATCTTGCTAAGTTTGGTGTAAAAGAGCAGATTATTGTTCCTATGGACGAGTACATTAATGAAGAGAACATGCCAAACTACATGAAACTGTATGGTGACAGACTTGACTTAAGCCGTGAGACAGACGGACAGATTTATTCTCTGATCGCAGAGAATGACTGCTACCACTGCTCCTACGGACGTAAAATGTGGATCAACACAAAACATCTGGAAGAAATGGGCGTAGAAATGCCGACTACTACAGATGAATTCCTGGAAGTATGTAAGAAATTTAAAGAGTACAAACCGGATGGCATTGCTGTTTTAGGTTCTGCTCCGGGACAGGGATGGTACTCTGAGTTTGAAAACTTCCTGATGGGTTCCTTTATTCTTCCGCCAAGTACATCCTACACATTAGACAGACGTGATAAAACTGCTGTAACATGGGACGGAGAAATTGTATGTGTTGCACAGGATGACCGTTACAGAGAGTTCCTGAAATATGCAAACACTCTGTATAATGAAGGCGCTCTTTATGATGGAGACTTCACTCAGACAGAAGAGCAGATGAAATCTATTATCAACCAGGATGGAGCTCCTGTACTTGCATTTACAACAGGAACAATCTCCAACTGTATTGATGTTACATCCAACCCGGATCTTTACGCACAGTATGAGGCAATGTCTCCTCTGAAAGGACCGGATGGAACACAGCTTACAACATACTTTAAATATTTATCTATTAACGACGGAAACTTCAGTATCACAGATACATGTAAGAGCCCGGAAGCAGCTCTTCGCTGGGCAGACTTCTTCTACAGCGAGATTGGTGACCTTGCTTCTCAGTACGGTGCAGACGAAGGAAAAGACTGGGTTCTTAATCCGGAAGGAAAATTCGGTCTCAATGGAGAGCCGGCTAAATATGAAATCCTTAACAAATATTCTGCAGAAACACAGAATCATGACTGGCAGGATCTTGGTATCCGTGTAGCTCCGGCAGAGTACAGATTAGGTGCTGCTGTAGAACAGGATGTTGATGTAAAAGGACCAGATGGACTGGAAAAATTACTGTACGATGCAACTGAGCAGAAATATGCTCCATACGGACAGACAGAAGAAAACTCTGACCTTGATGTACTTCCTAAACTGAAACTGACAAGTGAAGAAACTTCCAGCATTTCTACTGTTGCAGTAGAAATTGAGAAGCTCATTGACGAGGCTTCCACAGCATACATTGTTGGAACAAGAAATATCAACGATGACAAAGACTGGGATTCCTTCAAAGACGCTCTTGATAAAGCAGGTCTGAAAGACTTACTGGAAGTTTACCAGACAGCTTATGACAGACAGATGAAATAATTAAACACAGATAAAAGATTCTGGGATGACCGGATCAGTTTCTGATTCGGTCATCTTTATTCTGAGCAAAGGAGGGGCAGAATAGTGAGTAAAAAATCAAAAGCAATTACCCCTGTAAAAAATAAAGGGAATAAGATTAAATCATCAAACTGGCAGTTCTGGCTTATTATAGCTCTGCCATGTATTTATGCACTTATGTTTGCTTATGTGCCTATGGCAGGTATCCTGATGGCGTTTGAAGACTTCAGCCCGAGAAAAGGATTTTTTGGAAGTGACTGGGTGGGTCTTGACCACTTTATAAGATTCCTGACTTCCACTTCCAGTGTGCAGGTTATTAAAAATACATTTATTTTAGGTGCTTATAACATTCTTGTTACTTTCCCGATACCGATCATTCTGGCTGTTGCCATCAATGAGGTTCAGGCAAAATTCTTCAAGAAAAGTGTGCAGATGATCACATATGCACCATACTTCATTTCTATCGTTGTACTTGTTGGTATGCTCATGCAGATGACAGACCTTCGTACAGGTATTTTTAACGTATTATTACAGAAAGTGGGTATCGACCCAATCAACTTCTTCGGGGATGCGGGATTATTCCGCCATCTGTATGTATGGAGCGGTGTATGGCAGACCGCAGGATATTCGGCGATTATTTATATTGCGGCATTGGCAGGTGTAAGCCCTGAGCTTAAGGAAGCTGCCGTTATGGATGGTGCAACACGACTTCAGAGAATTATCCACGTAGACCTTCCGTGTATTATGCCGACAATCGTTATTATGCTGATTATGAGTTGTGGAAATATTGTAAATATCGGATTCGATAAAGTATATCTGATGCAGAACTCAATGAATGCAAGTGTTTCTGAGGTTATTTCCACCTTCGTTTATAAAGTAGGTATTACAAATGCAGATTATGGCTTCTCTACAGCAGCTGGTCTGTTTCAGTCTGTCGTAAGTCTTGTGCTTCTTGTTTCTGTAAACAAGATCAGCAAGAAGGTTACGGATAACAGCTTGTGGTAGGAGGTAAGCATATGAATACAAAATTTAAAAATTCCAGTGCAGGGGATAAGGCGTTTATTATTCTCGTGTACGTGCTTCTTTCAGCAGTTATGTTAATTGTACTCTATCCTCTGATTTATATTGTGTCTGCATCTTTTTCAGACCCGCAGGCAGTAGTCAGCGGTAAGGTAATGTTGTGGCCTGTAGATGTGACATTAAGAGGATATAAAGCGGTATTTAGAAATCCTAAGATTCTTACCGGATTTATGAACTCTTTCATCTATATGGGTGTTGGAACCGTTGTAAACCTGATTATGACAATGCTTTGTGCATATCCTCTTTCAAGAAAAGAGTTTACAGCAAGAAATAAGATTGCAGCATTATTCGTATTTACCATGTATTTCTCCGGTGGTCTTATGCCTACATACATGATCGTAAATAAGCTTGGTCTTATCAATACACGCTGGGCAATGATCATCCCGAGTGCTATGTCCACTTACAATATGATCATCGCACGTACTTATATGGTAAACTCCATTCCGGATGAGCTGTATGAAGCAGCACAGATCGATGGATGCTCTCCATTTAAATATCTCTTAAAAGTTGTAGTTCCGCTGTGTAAGCCGATTCTTGCGGTACTGACTCTTTACTATGGTATTGCTAAATGGAATAACTATTTTGACGCGATGCTGTATATTAACGATGCAAGCTTACAGCCGCTTACAATCGTATTAAGAGAGATCCTGATCCAGAACCAGATTGACCCGACCATGCTGACAGACGCTTCGGCGATTGCCAAATTACAGGGTATGACAGAGCTTCTGAAATACGCAGTTATTGTAGTTGCATCTGTTCCGGTACTTGCTATTTACCCATTCGTACAGAAATACTTTGTAAAAGGTGTTACAATCGGTGCGGTTAAAGGATGATAATAAAAAAAATAATGCTGTCTGCTCTGCTGTTTCCGGCGCTTTCAGCAGGTGTATATAAGGAAGTGCCGGCAGCGGAGAAAGCGGACCTGGTTGTTTTCCAGGAGCTTGAAAGTGAAGAGAGCAGAGAGACTTATGAAGAGATTCTTACAGAGTATACAGAAGAAACCGGGACAAAAATCCGATTGGAGACATATTCCTCTTCCGATTACCGGAAAGAGCTTGAGGCTGCCTTTGCAGAAGGGAATGAGCCGGACGTATATACAGGAAGCCTTGCGGATATGACGAAAGATTTTAATGACGGGCAGCTTCACAATTTTCTTTATCTTTATGATGAGGAAAATGTGTATCAGCCGGGAGAGAGCTGGAGTGATAAGCTGCCTGCTCCTGTAAAAGATAAAATGTATATTTCAAATAAAGAAATACCAGGTTATCCTGCTTCTTTTGAGACAGTAAGGATTCTCTGCAATAAGGAACTTTTTGATTCTGCCCATGTGGAAATACCACAAACATGGGCAGAATTTTTAGAATCCTGTAAAAAATTCATGGATTCTGGAATCAGGCCTCTTGCTTTTCCGGGCAGTTCATACGGGGAACCTGCATGGCAGTGGCTTTTAAATTCCCTTGGAAATCAGACTGCGGGGAATTTGCCGGATTTTCTGGATGTCAACGAGAGAGAGAAAGGCTATGTGGAATTGAACGAATTCTGCAGGGGACTTGAGCAGGGAGACATAGATTTTCAGAAAGAATTTCTCTCACCATACAAACGGTTTCAGGAACTTGCACAATTTCTGGGAGAGGACTTTGAAAATATGACCCAGGATCAGGCATTGGAAGCTTTTGAGAAAGGGGAAGCAGCAATGGTGCTGACAGAGAGCAGCTCCATAAAAAAAATGGAAGCTGTTGCAGAAGGAGAATTTTCTACAGAAGCAATTTCTGTGCCCGTTATTATGAAAGATACCGATGAAAATTCTGCTGAAAAACCTGTTCTGCCTTATGTTCAGCCGGAAATGATTTACGGAATAAATTCTTCTCTGAAAAAAGAGGGTGAAAAGCTGGATATGGCGGTAGACTTCGTGCAGTACATGACTTCAGAGAAAGTTCAGAGCCGTCTTTCAGAGGAGCTTTATCTTCTTCCTTCCAATCAGAATGCTGCTTTTCACAAAGTGCTGGAAGGTTTCCGCATATCGGAAGACGGGGCACGTATTCCGTTTTTTGCAGGAATGAATGAAAAGCACAGGAAGATTGTCTGGGATATTTTGAAGGAATATATTTCAGGAGAGATTCCGGAGACAGAGTTTTCAGAGAAGATGCAGAAATCTTATGAAACAGAAGAACAAGAAATAAAAGAATTAAAAGGCTGGAATATTACAAATAACTATGGTATGCCAAAGACAGGGGAATGTACCATGTGTGCGCCGTAAAAAAGAGCTGTCCTGACCGGGTAAGGAAACCGGCAGGGCAGCTTTTTGTCTGTCAAAAAATTTATTGCGCTTTATTATTTTTCATAAAGGGCAAGAAATTCCTCTCCTGTATAGGAGGCAGAAATCTTTCCGTTTACAACTTCGAGCACAACAGGCACTTCTGTTACTTTTGCTTCGTCCAGAAGAGCATACATTTCATCAGGGCGTTTTTCTCTGTCATGACTTGTACTGTAATATAAAACAGAAATTTCTTCTTCGTTTATGATGGTTTGAAGTTTCGGAGAAAATTCTTCGCAGTCAGGGCAGTCGTCCCGTCCTACATAAATATAAAAAGTATCTTTTTGTCCTTTCCCGTGAATGCAGTCGTCAAATTCCTCCAGAGTAATCTGTGTAAATCCATATGGATTCCTGCCGGTGTCTGTATTTTTCTGCTTGTAAAAAAAGATGCCCGCAATACAGGCAATTGTTGCCAGAAGAATAATAAGAATCAGGGCGAAGGTCTTTTTTGAAAGTTTTTTCATAACCGTTTCCTTTCAATTATTTGATAATTTTACCTTAACATAAAAACGGGACCAGGGCAACGGAATTTTGAAAAGTAAAACTTTATTTATCTTTAACGAAAAAAAGATTGCGGAGTTTGATGTAGTTTGTGTAAAATAAAAGAGAAATATATAGAAAAAAAGAGGAAGAAAATATGAAATGGAAACTTACAAAACAGGAGAGGAACTGGGTACTTTACGATGTGGGAAATTCGGCTTTCACTCTCTTAATTGCTACTATTCTGCCGATTTATTTTAATTATCTTGCAGATAAGGGCGGTTTAAGCGATGTAGAGTATCTGGCATACTGGGGCTATGCCGCATCAGTGGTGACGCTTCTGGTGGCGCTTCTTGGTCCTGTTATTGGTACCCTGGCAGATACAGAAGGGTATAAAAAACCTATTTTTATTGCGTTTATTGTTGTGGGAATCATTGCCTGCATGTCTCTTGGAATAGCAGAAAACTGGCTTTTATTTCTTGTTGTTTTTATTATTGCAAAGGTGGGGTACTCCGGAAGTCTTATTTTTTATGATTCTATGCTTTCTGATGTTACTACAAAAGAAAGACTGGACGATGTGTCTTCAAGAGGATATGCCTGGGGTTATATTGGAAGCTGCATTCCTTTTGTTATCTGCCTTTTTGTTGTGCTTGGGTCAGGAAAACTGGGTCTTTCTATGGAAGCGGCAATGGGGATTGCCTTTGTCATTATCAGCGCCTGGTGGCTTTTATTTTCTCTGCCTCTTCTGAAAACTTACAGACAGAAATATTACATAAAAAAGAAAAAGAATGCGGTTGCAGACAGCTTTAAAAGGATAGGGCGCACCTTGAAAAACGCAGGAAATGAAAAAAAGATTTTGTTTTTCCTGATTGCCTTTTTCTTTTATATTGATGGTGTGTATACCATTATCGATATGGCAACTGCCTACGGTTCTGCCCTGGGTCTTGATAGTACGGGACTTCTTCTGGCGCTTCTTGTTACGCAGATTGTAGCTTTTCCATTTGCTATTTTATTTGGAAGACTGGCACAGAAATACCCGGTAGAAAAATTGATTACCTTCTGTGTGACAGCCTATTTTGGCATTGCCGTATTTGCCATGTTCCTTCACAGTCAGTGGCAGTTCTGGGTGCTTGCCGTTCTTGTAGGAATGTTTCAGGGAGGCGTACAGGCTCTTTCCAGGTCTTATTTTACAAAAATCATACCGCCGGAGCAGTCCGGTGAGTATTTCGGGATTCTTGATATTTGCGGAAAAGGAGCTTCTTTTGTAGGAACAACGATTGTGAGTGTTGTTTCTCAGGTTACAGGAAATATGAATCTTGGAGTGGGAATGATTGCGATTCTTTTTGTGGTGGGACTTTTCTTTTTCAGAAAAGCCGCCACAACAAATGCATAAGAAAAATAATTTCAGAAATGGATTCCAGGTGTTATTACTCTCCACCCAGTTTGCTTGCGATAAACCAGCCAAGGGCAAAGGTAATAATGCCGGTTCCTATCATAAGAACGGAGATGCCGCTCCAGTCGGTTTTCATTAAAATGGCAATAGGAGAAGCGAGGATCAGTCCGATAATTCCATAATAAGCGTGAATTTCGGCTTTTGCAAAAATAAATTCTATGAGCTTTGCAATTAAAAAGATACCGATAACAACGCCAATGCCAAAAGGGATTAAAACACCCATACCTACAGCAAGACCAGCCATATCAAATTGGATCAGTGCATCAACAAAATCGTTAATTGTTTTTAAGATGGTGTCGTAATAGCCCAGAAGCATCAGCATCATGGAACCGCTTACACCGGGAACAACCATAGTTGCGGCAGCGATGATACCAATACCGAACAGCTTGAGGATATTAACAATACCAAAACTTACATCGGCGCTGTTTCCGCTGGTTTCTCCCAGAAGAGCCATGAAAATAACGATACCGAAGAAAATAAAAAACGGAATCATTTTATCTATGGTCACAGTGTGGCCTTTTACTTTTTTAAAGATAAATGGAAGGCTTCCTGCGATCAGTCCGCAAAATGCAAAATTTGTGGGAATTGGATATGATGTAAGTAAAAACTCAAATAGTCTTGACAGAGCAACAATAGCAATTCCGGCTCCTGCAAAAACAGGGATCAGTAATTTCAGGCTTTCTTTAAATTCGCTTTTCAGATGTGTGATGGCATGGATCAGTTTGTCGTATAAGCCCATAGCGACCATCATAGTTCCACCGCTTACGCCCGGAATAATGTTGGCAATTCCGACAACCATACCCTGTAGGATTTGTTTAATCATTTTTATGCCTTTCTGTATATGTCTTCCTGGTTTTCTGCTGAATCCAGCATATAGTAACTACTCTCAGAATTTATCACACTTTCAGATAAGGTGCAAGTATTTTGAGGGATTTATTTTGACCCTGTTGTGGACAGAAGATAAAAAGTGTGCTAGAATGAAAAAACAGAGTCAAAACAAAACATTCTGATTTCAGGTGCTCATGTCGCGTCAGACAGTTTACCCGGTTACATTAATTTTTTATATTATTAAGATATGTATTTTTTCAGAAAAAAGAAATATTGATAGCAGAGGATTATAAAAATGATGAGAGAAAAGTATGAGTCCTTGTCACTTGCAACTTTAAAGGACCTCGCGAAGGCAAGAAAATTGAAAGGTGTTTCTGCATTGAGGAAACCGGAATTAATCGAAAGAATGCTTGAGGAAGATGAGAAGCAGGGAACAATCCAGTCTAAGGGAGAAATAATCCGGGAAACAGAGAGAGAAGAGAGAAGAGATACAGAAAAGACAGATGAAAGAATAGATGAAAAAACATTCGAAAGAACATCAGAAAGAGAGACTGCGGGAGAAAATCGGGAAACAGGAGAAGGTCAGACAAGGGAGAGTGTAAGACCGCGCCCGTCAGAGGGAATCCAGCAGCTTGACAGCGGAGAAAAGGCAAATGGAATCCTTGAGGTTCTTCCTGACGGATATGGATTTATCCGCTGTGCCAATTATCTTCCGGGAGAAAACGATGTGTATGTTTCCCCTTCACAGATTCGCCGTTTTAATTTAAAAACAGGCGATATCATTCAGGGAAACACAAGGATTAAAACACAGGGAGAAAAATTCAGCGCTCTTTTATATGTGACTTCCATTAACGGATTTCACCCCAGTGAAGGTCAGAGAAGATATAATTTTGAGGATATGACCCCGATTTTTCCAAATGAGCGTCTGAGAATGGAGCGTCCCGGCGGAACAACTGCCATGAGAATTGTGGATCTGATAAGTCCTATCGGAAAAGGGCAGAGAGGTATGATCGTATCTCCGCCGAAAGCCGGTAAGACGACACTTTTAAAAGATGTGGCAAAATCCATTCTTCGTAATAACAGAGATATGCATTTGATTATTCTTCTCATTGACGAGCGTCCTGAGGAGGTAACAGATATTAAGGAAGCGATTCAGGGCTCGAATGTGGAGGTGATTTATTCCACCTTTGATGAGCAGCCGGATCATCATAAGCGTGTGTCAGAAATGGTAATCGAAAGAGCAAGACGCCTTGTAGAGCATAAAAAAGATGTGACCATTCTTCTTGATTCGATCACGCGTCTTGCAAGAGCATATAACCTTGTAATCCCGCCAAGCGGAAGAACACTTTCCGGCGGTCTTGATCCTGCAGCTCTTCATATGCCGAAGCGTTTCTTTGGCGCCGCACGAAACATGCGTGAAGGCGGAAGCCTTACCATTCTTGCGACAGCTCTTGTAGATACAGGAAGCAAGATGGACGATGTGATTTATGAGGAATTTAAGGGAACAGGTAACATGGAACTGGTTCTCGATAGAAAACTCCAGGAAAAACGAGTATTTCCTGCTATTGACATTCAGAAATCCGGAACAAGACGGGAAGATCTTCTTCTTTCTTCAGATGAGCAGGAAGCAGTATATAATATGAGAAAAGCTTTAAATGGAATGAAAGCAGAAGATGCTGTAGAGCAGATTCTAAATATGTTTGCCCGTACAAAGAATAACGAAGAATTTATTCAGATGGCAAAAAAACAGAAATTTTTATAAATATATTGCATTTGCGCCAGGTATGTGATATAATCAAAAAGCTGTTTAATAGAGAAATTCGTCAAGTAATACGAATAAATAGAAGGTATATAGAGAGGTGAAAATCATGAGAGAAGGAATCCATCCAAACTACCATCAGGCAACTGTAACCTGTAACTGCGGAAACACATTTACAACAGGTTCTACAAAAGAGGACATCCATGTAGAAATCTGCTCCAAATGCCATCCGTTCTACACAGGACAGCAGAAGGCTGCTCAGGCTCGCGGACGTATCGATAAGTTCAACAGAAAATATGGTCTGAACAAATAATTAAAGAATATTACAGTGAGAAGGTTGAGGTTGGGAAATCTCAACCTTTCTTTGTATCAGGAGAAAGAATATGAAACCATCAAATATTGGCGGCCAGGCAGTTATGGAAGGCATTATGATGCGCCACAAAGATAAGTATTCCATAGCGGTGCGCCGTCCGGACAACGAAATAGAGCTGAAGGTGGAAGACTATAAATGTATCTTTGGCAATGCAAAAATCTGGAGAAAACCGCTGATCCGCGGTGTGGTAAGCTTTGTGGACTCTCTTGTCGTGGGCATGAAATGTCTGATGTATTCTGCAGAAATCGCAGGCGACGAGGAGGACGAAGAGGAAGCAAAAAAGATGGCGCATCTTTCGGAAGATGAAAAGGAGAAGAAAAAAGCAAAAGAGGATAAAATGTTTAAGCTGCTTCTGTATGCAACAGTCGCGCTTTCTATAGTAATCTCTATTGTAGCTTTTATGCTTCTTCCCTATGTGCTTGCAAGTCTTCTTCGCAAAATCGGCGCAACAGAGGTGATTGTTACCATAGCAGAAGCATTTGTGAAGCTTGCGTTGTTTATGGGATATATGATTCTGATTTCCAGAATGAAGGATATTCAGAGAAACTTTATGTATCATGGAGCAGAGCATAAGTGCATTAATTGTGTGGAACACGGAATGCCTCTTACCGTTGAGAATGTAATGAAAAGCTCAAGACAGCACAGACGCTGCGGAACAAGCTTTTTATTCCTTGTTATGATTGTAAGCATTTTTCTGCATTTTATTTTTGTACTTGTGCCGTTTTACTGGGTGCGTCTTTTCGGAAGAATTCTTATGGTTCCCATTGTGGCAGGCATTTCTTTTGAAATGATTCAGTGGGCAGGAAGAACAGACAGTAAGCTTGCAGATATTTTAAGCAAACCGGGACTTGCCATGCAGAAGCTGACTACAAAGGAGCCGACAGAAGATATGGCGGAGGTTGCCATTAAAGCAGTTGAGGCTGTGTTTGACTGGAGAACATATCTGAAAGAAGAATTCGGTGTAGACGTTTCGAAAGAGGAAACTTCGGAGGCAGAAGCATGAAAGGGGAAACCTGGGAAGCGCTTTTAAAAGAAGGACAGGAAATCCTGGAAGCTGCCGGGATTGAGGAAGCCGGGCTGGATGCCTGGCTCCTTCTGGAATATGAGAGCGGAAAAAACAGAGCCTATTATTTTGCTCATTGTAAAGAAGAAGCGGATGAAGAGATTAAAACTCCTTATATGGAGAAAATCCGAAAACGGGCGCAGCACATTCCGCTTCAGCATTTGACTCATCAGGGATATTTTATGGGATATGAGTTTTTTGTAAACGAAAATGTCCTTGTGCCGAGACAGGATACAGAAGTTCTTGTGGAGGAAGCTCTTTCTCTTATAAAAGAAAAAGAAGTTCCGCAGATTCTTGATATGTGTACAGGTTCCGGCTGCATTCTTTTAAGCATTCTTCTTGAGCGGGAGGATGCGCTGGGAACAGGTGTGGATCTTTCGGAAAAAGCGCTTTCTGTAGCAGAAAAAAACAGAGAGACATATCATCTGGAAACACGCGCAGAGCTGATAAAAAGCGATATGTTTCAAAGCGGATATTTTGAAGGGAAAAAAGAGAGCTTTGATATAATTGTTTCCAATCCTCCGTATATTCCTACAGAGGAAATAGAAAAGCTTCAGGCAGAGGTTCGCTTCCACGATCCGTTTATGGCGCTTGACGGAAAGGAAGACGGACTGTATTTTTACAGGATAATCGCGAAAAACGCAGGAGAATATTTAAAACCAGGCGGTTTTCTTGCCTGTGAAATCGGGTGCGACCAGGGAGAAGATGTAAAAAAAATGTTTGAAAGCTGCGGATTTTCAGATGTAAAAGTAATAAAGGATCTGGCAGGTCTTGACCGTGTAGTGAGTGGGAAACTGCCGGATTGAAAATATATAAGAAAAATATGTAAACACAGAAAAAACCGGGAGGAAAATCATGTTTGATAAATTAGACGATTTACTAATCCGATTTGAGGAAGTTTTAAATGAACTGGGAGAGCCTGGAGTGACAGATAACCAGGAGCATTTTCAGCGCCTTATGAAGGAGCAGAGCGATTTACAGCCGATCGTGGAGGCATATAAAGAGTATAAAGGTTGTAAGGAGACCATTCAGGACAGTCTTTCCATGTTGGAAGAGGAAAAAGATGAAGAAATGCGTGATATGCTGAAAGAAGAGCTTTCTGATGCGAAGAAGCGCGTGGAAGAGCTTGAGCATGAGCTGAAAATTCTTCTTCTTCCGAAGGACCCTAATGATAATAAAAACGTAATTGTGGAAATCCGCGGCGGAGCCGGCGGTGATGAGGCAGCTCTTTTTGCAGCGGAAATTTATCGTATGTATGTGAAATATGCAGAGTCCCGCAGATGGAAAACAGAAATGTTAAGCTTAAATGAAAACGGAATCGGCGGATTTAAAGAAGTTACGTTTATGATCACAGGAACAGGAGCTTACTCACGTTTGAAATACGAAAGCGGCGTTCACCGTGTACAGCGAGTTCCGGAAACAGAGTCAGGCGGACGTATTCACACATCTACCTGTACCGTTGCTATTATGCCGGAGGCGGAGGAAATTGACTTCCACCTTGATTTAAATGAATGTAAATTTGACGTATTCCGAGCTTCCGGAAACGGTGGACAGTGCGTCAATACAACAGACTCAGCCGTTCGTCTTACCCATATCCCAACGGGTATCGTAATTTCCTGTCAGGACGAAAAATCACAGCTGAAAAATAAAGACAAAGCTCTGAAGGTTCTCCGTTCCCGTCTTTATGAGATGGAGCTTGCAAAACAGCATGATGCAGAAGCGGAAGCAAGAAGAAGCCAGATTGGAACAGGAGACCGTTCCGAGAAAATCCGTACTTACAATTTCCCGCAGGGTCGTGTGACAGACCATAGAATTAAACTGACACTTCACCGCCTGGAAAATATTTTAAACGGAGATCTGGACGAGGTAATCGACAGCTTAATTGCAGCAGACCAGGCAGCAAAATTAAGCAACTTACAGGAAGAAGAATAAAAGAAAATGCAATAAAAAAACTGGCGAACAGGTTTTCCTTCGCCAGTTTTTTATTGTGCAAAATGCGGCACACTTTTTATTTGGTTTTCTCCGGTGAATAAAACATAAAGAAGAGTGCGCTTATGAGAAGCATAAACGGATAATATAAATTCGGCATAATGTCAAATGCGGAAATCTCACAGCCAAGCTCTGTTGCAGCAGAGATGGCAACGAGCATCTGCGCACCGTAGGGAATCACACCCTGGAATACACAGGAAAAGGTATCCAGAATAGAAGCGGAATTTCTTGGAGAAATTCCATAATCTTCTGCCATTTCCTTTGCGATGGGATTGGACATAACAATGGCAACGGTATTGTTTGCTGTTGCAACATCCATTGCGCCCACAAGAATTCCCATTCCGAGTTTTCCGCCTTTTTTACTTTTGAAAATTCTTCGTATAAAGTTTAAAAGAGCCGTGAAACCATCGTACTCCTGAATCAGGGCACAGATAGCGGAAACAAGAATTGCCACCATAGTAGTCTCATACATTCCGGAAGCTCCGGAGCCCATGTTTGCAAGAAGATCGGTTGCCTGTGTTGCACCTGTAGCCAGCATGATCACAGAGCCGGACAGGATTCCGATTAAAAGAACGACAAACACGTTGATTCCGATAATACCGCCGATTAATACAAGAAGATACGGAACAACCTGAATCAGATCATAATCCTTTACAATGGCGGAGCCTGCGTCGCTTCCTGAAGTCCGGATGAAAATAATGAGAAGAGTAGCCAGGGCAGCAGGAAGAGCAATCCAGAAGTTGGCCCGGAACTTATCTTTCATCGGACAGCCCTGACCATTGCAGGCTGCAATCGTAGTATCCGAAATAAAGGAAAGATTGTCTCCAAACATAGCGCCTCCCATAACTGCGCCGATACATAACGGTACGGTAAAGCCGGAACCGTTTGATACGGCAACTGCAATTGGGGTAATCAATGTAATGGTTCCAACGGAAGTTCCCATTGCAAGTGAGACGAAACAGCTTACCAAAAAAAGGACAATGACGGCAAAACGGGACGGGATAATAGATAAGAGAAAGTATGCTACACTTTCTGCACTTCCCCGTCCTACAACACCGACAAAGATTCCGGCAGCCATAAAAATTAAAATCATGGTGATAATGTTTTTATCTCCTACGCCTTTTGCCATTACTGACAGCTTTTCGTCAAAGCTTAATTTGGGGTTCTGCACACATGCTACAAGCAAGGCAGTAAGAAAGGAGACAACGATGGGAATATTATAAAATCCCATAGGAATGCGAAGTCCGTATTCAAATAAAATTCCAAGTCCAAGGTACATGACAAGGAATACAGCGATTGGAAGAAGAGCTTTCCAATTTCCTTTTTTCATATAAAATTTCCTCCCTGAAAGTATTTCCTTTCTATTGTAACATTAAATGGACGCGGACTCCACATAAAAATGAAAAAGATGCGATTGTAAAGGTAACACTTTCCAGTATCTGCACAAGTGATCTTCATATTAAACATGGTTCTGTACCAAGGGCTGTGCCAGGGATTACCGTAGGCCATGAAATGGTGGGGATTGTGGAGCGGACAAGCTGAGTATGTGAGAGTACCTTATGCAGATCAGGGATTAAATCTCATTCCGGAAAAAGTAACAGATGAGCAGGCGCTATTTGTGGGCGATATTCTTGCAACAGGCTTCTGGGCTGCGAAAATTTCAGAAATCAAAGAAGAAGATACGGTGTTGATTCTGGGAGCAGGTCCGACGGGAATCTGCCGTTGTAACCGTAGTGGCGCTTTATGATGAGGCCCAGGTGCTTCCTGATATGTACGGAAAAATCTTACATTTAAGACAGGTGGTGTAGATGGCTGTGATTGCGAAGAGATTTTAAAGCTCATCGAAGAGGGAAAAATAGATACCACACCGCTGATCACACACAGATATTCTCTTGCAGATATAGCGGAGGCATATGATTTATTTGAAATAAGGCTACCGCAATCCCACTGACTTTAGACGGTGGGTTAAGGTAGCCAAAAGTAAAAAATTGTTATATACTTACGTGATGGGAACATGGAAATCAAAAAATAGACACAAATATTTATTACAGTATCATATTA
>OBYG01000018.1_pt1 | contig 223213 bp, 220 predicted proteins | sample 1538201 | NCBI WGS metagenome assembly OBYG01 (sample SAMEA2580177, study PRJEB22360) | human gut metagenome | biome: human gut; feature: human-associated habitat; material: faeces | place: Denmark | collected 2008/2010 | reverse complement strand
TATGTATTTGATTTCATGTGTGGATGATATAATATAAAAATATTTGTAGAAAAAAGAGTTTTATTCTATTATGAAAAGAGTAAGGTGTATTCTAAAGAAACAAGAAAGGCAGGGCGAATATGAACATGATAAAATCCATAATCGATTTTAATGAAAAAAAAGGATTCATCTGTGATATGGATGGTGTGATCTATCATGGCAATCAGATATTGCCAGGTGTTCCAGAATTCATCCAGTGGTTGCATGATGAAAAGAAAGAATATTTGTTTTTGACAAATAATAGTGGATATACACCACGAGAATTAAATCAGAAACTGGCTAGGATGGGACTTGATGTGCCAGAAGAACATTTTTATACCAGTGCATTGGCAACAGCCGCATTTTTAAAAGAACAGGCGGCAGGCTGTTCGGCATTTGTGATAGGAGAAGCCGGCCTGTTAAATGCACTTTATGATGTAGGTATCACAATGAATGATGTAAATCCGGATTATGTTGTTGTGGGAGAGGGACGCTCCTATTCATTGGATACATTAACAAAAGCAACGAATTTAGTTCTGAAAGGTGCAAAGCTGATCGGAGCAAACTCAGATGTTTCCGGACCGATTGAGAACGGCATTGCTCCTGCTTGTCGTGCATTGATTGCACCTATAGAAATGGCAACAGGTACACAGGCATATTTCTGTGGGAAACCGAATCCACTGATGATGAGAACAGGATTGAATATGCTTGGATGTCATTCAGCAGAAGCTGTAATGGTCGGGGATCGTATGGATACAGATGTGATTTCAGGAATGGAAAGTGGTATGTCTACTGTATTGGTTCTCTCCGGATGTTCAACGAAGGATACACTCAAAACTTATGCGTATCGTCCAACTATGGTTTTAAATGGTGTGGGGGATATTGCTATGTTAGCAAAGTCAAAGGCAGAGTAATAATGAATAATCTGAAGTACTAAGAGATAAACAGAGCTTGATAGACAATCGAAAATGTGGTTGTCTCTCAAGCTCTGTTTGATTATGAAATTGCTTGCATTCGTATGAATATTTATTTGACAGATTTTATAATTGTTATTTTCGGTATCATATTTGTTTTGTTCTTAATCATCAGTTCTGGAATGGATGCCGTGTATCTTAATGCTGAAAAACTCCAGAAAGACCAGACGTTTCTTTCTGTAATGCGGGATTATTATGATGTTACAAGACCGTATATTGAGATCAATGACATTCAGGTGGAGAAAAAAGGCTTTGGAAGATATACACTGTGGATTTCTGCAACGAATAATATAAAAAGCCGTAATATTGGCATAGAAAATGTGTGGGTGGATTTGGAGCAGGGGAAATATAAAAACTGGCGGGATTCGGAAATGCTTCTTGTGGAAAGGCTGGGAGAATTATGTTATTTAAAGAATCGGATGACAGAGATGAGATGACAGAAGAGGAACTTTTAAATGTTTATGTGGAAAAGCTAAAGAATCTTGTTGAGCATCCGGGTGAAAAGAAGTCTAAGTCCCTCAGGAGTTGAGGGACTTAGAGAGTGCAAAGGACTTCGCTTTGTTACATAATATGACTGTCAGCATTGATGATTTTGGTAGAGAGCATATCGTTCATTCCGCCAATTATTCCGGAGATTTCTTCTCCATCAGATTCGCCAATTACGGCTACGTTTTCAGAAATGGCGGCAACAGCGCTTTCCTGTTTGTCATTACAAGTGACTTTTGCACAGTTTTCAATTTTTAGACGCTCCAGAATCAGTTCCGGTGTTACATCGGATGCAATATTTGCGGCAGCCGTATTTCTTACCAGAATTTTATCAGGAGAACTTTCAAGCAATGTTTTATCGATTTTAACACTCACTTTGTTTTCAATGATTCGTCCTTCCCACTTAAATGTAAGCTCGCTGTATTCTGCAGGGATTCTTCTGTGCCGGGATAAATCGTCAGATCTCCGTTTACACTTAACAATGTATGTTCGTGAACAGCAGTAGTTCCTGTTATTTCATAAGAGCCGTTAATTGCCTGTAATTCTATTTTGGCATCATCTTCAAATTCCATAGTACAATCATGGTTAAGGGTAAGGGGAAGGCGATTTAAAATACTTTTGCTGGAAGGGCTGACAATCGCAAGATCTGTATTGATCATCATTTTTTCATAACAGCTGTAATCTTCTTTCTTTATTTTTCTTGTATCACAGACCTCGCAATTTAATAAATAATTTTTTTGATTAGACATAGCTTTTCCCTCCTAAAGATTTTTTTAAGTGCTGGTGTGCAGAAGAAAGTTTGAAGCGGACCGTTCCAGGCGGAAGTGAAAGGATTTACCAATTTGACCGGAGGTATAGCCTTCCAGATAGCGCAGTGAGAAGATAACGCCTTCCAGATCCGGCAAAGTTTCCAGTAACTGCTCCCATTCCAGATTTATAATTTCCTCGGAATATGTTTGCTGCAGAGGAAACTCTTCCACAATGGTTTCTTTATTTCCATGCCTGATGCGGTCCACATACAGATTTTTGACGGTTCGGTATAACCATGAACGGCGTTGATGTTCCTGTAAGGAAGCAAGGACATCTTCATGAAGCATTGCGCGCAGAAAGGCTTCCTGTACCAGTTCTTCCGCGATATGCAGGTTTCCCGTCATGCTGCGACACCAGCCTGTCAGTTCCTGATAATATTTTTCATATAGTTCCTCTATCATACTTTGCGTTCCTTTCTTTTGCCTTTCACTTATAAGACGTATGGACAGGCGAAACTGTTGAAAAAAATTGAAAGTTTTTTATATTATACACGATTTTACAGTGAGAACGCTTATTGACTTTCTTTTGCCTGCTTGCTAATATAGAACCTTGGTTGAAATTATATCCTTCGATAGAAGGAGGGAGGATTTTATGTCAAAAAATAACAAGTATGAAATTGATATGTGCAACGGTTCTATTATGGATAAGCTGATTTCCTTTTCCATTCCGCTGATGCTATCCGGCATTTTGCAGCTTCTGTTTAATGCGGTGGACATTGTTGTTGTAGGACGTTTTTCCGGAAGTCAGGCTCTGGCAGCAGTCGGTTCCACATCGGCGCTTATCAATGTATTCACAAATCTTTTTATTGGGATTTCTCTTGGGGCAAATGTTCTTGCGGCACGTTTTTATGCGGCGGGAAAAGCAAGAGAAATGTCGGAGACGGTACATACTGCAATTACACTGGCGCTAATCAGCGGAGCAGCTATGGGATTGATTGGATTTATTTTTTCCAAAGGCGCACTTGGATTGATGGGAACTCCGTCCGATGTAATTGATCAGGCTGCTCTTTATATGAAGATATATTTTCTGGGAATGCCGTTTTTTATGCTTTATAATTATGGTGCGGCAATTTTAAGAGCAGTAGGAGACACAAAAAGACCATTGCTGTTTCTTGTGGTGGCTGGTGTGACGAATGCTGTCTTAAATATGATTCTTGTAATTGCATTTCATATGGGTGTTGCAGGTGTTGCGATTGCTACGGTAGTTTCTCAGATGATTTCCTGTGTTCTCGTGCTTCGCTGTCTGTATCAGACAGAGTCTGCCTATCAGCTTCGTTTTTCAAAGCTTACGATGAAGGGGGCTTACCTGAAGCAGATTTTTCTTGTGGGAATTCCGGCGGGTATTCAGAGTACCGTGATTAACTTTTCCAATGTGCTGTTACAGTCCTCTGTCAATTCCTTTGGCTCTGTAGCAATGGCAGGATATACGGCTGCCAATAATATTTTTGGATTTTTATATGCGGCTGTGAATTCTGTTACGCAGGCATGTATGAGTTTTACCAGCCAGAATTTTGGTGTGGGAAAATGGAAAAGAATGGATAAGGTACTTGTAAATTGTATTGTTCTTACGGTGGGAGTTGCGCTTGTTCTTGGAGGCGGAGCCTATGTTTTCGGACCGGAGCTTTTAAGGATTTATACTTCCGATCCGGAAGTTATCAAGTGTGGAATGGAAGTGCTGCTTTATACGACAGTAACGTACTTTATGTGCGGTCTGATGGATCTGTTTCCGGGAGCACTTCGTGGAATGGGACATTCGGCAGTGCCTATGCTTCTGTCTGTTATCGGAACCGTGGGAACCAGAATTGTATGGATTTATATGATTTTCCCGGCACACAGAAGTCTTGATGTGCTTTTCATTTCTTATCCGGCATCCTGGCTTATCACTATTGTTATGCAGGTGATTTGTTTCTGGATCGTGCGGAAAAAGCTTCATAAAAAAATGAAAGTATATGCAGGAGAAGAAAAATGAAAAATATGAATTTGAAAATTAGATTAAAACAAATTTTATTGCTGATTCTTGGTCTTGCGATTGCTCATCTTGGAGTGACCTTATTTATTCAGGCTGATCTTGGAGCTGACCCTTTTAACGTACTGATCCAGGGGATTTACAGAAGTGTACCGTGGCCTTCCGCAATTTCCTGGAGTCATGGAGCAACGCATATGCTAGTGTGTTTTTTCATTATTATTGTACTTCTTTTTGTTGATAAAACATACATAAAAATCGGTACTTTAATCTGTATGTTTTTAGGCGGTCCGATTATTGATGTGTTTACCGTTCTCCTGAAAAATTATATTAATAACAGTCTTTCTTTTGCAGTACGCATTCCGGTTCTTATTGCAGGCTGCGTGATTCTTGCGATGGGAATGACAATTGTGATTAAATCAGAAGCAGGAACAGGACCAAATGATCTTGTTGCAATCGTGTGGAGTGACAAATGGCATAAGCCATTCGGGATCATCCGAATTGTGACGGATTTCTGTTTTGTTGCAGTCGGATTTTTACTGGGCGGAACGTTTGGAATCGGAACGATCATCTGTGCATTTGTAGTCGGGCCGGTAGCACAGATTTTTATGCCATATGCAGAAAAAATCTGTAAGTGCGTAATGAAAAATGCGTAGAGTCTATACAAGCGTTTTCATTTATTTTCCTGATTTTCAGATACAGGAATTGTGATCATTGTGATATAGTCATTCTGGGCATTTAAAGACATTTCATTTAATCCTTCTTCGTATGCGTAGCCTGTAAGTGTCAGGTTATGTTCGGAGGCATATGAGAGGATTTTTTGGTAAATATGGGGAAGCTTTCCCCAACTGCCTATACAAAAGGCACGAAGATATTTTCCGGCCGGAAGTATTTCATCGTATATTTCTGAGGCAGAAGGACAGTAGGCAAAAAAGGAAGTGTAGCGTTCAAAATGATTTTGCCGAATATCTTCGGAAGAAATACGGCTTCCAAAGCTGTCATAAAGGTGGAAGAGTTTTTTCAGGCGAAGTGAAAATTCGGCTGCAATGGAAAAATCGTTTTCATCGTATTTCCCTGAGATGGGAGAAGAAAGAACGATTTTTCTCTGAGGAAGAGTACACAGCTCAATGGCGCCGTCTTCGGACTTCATTCCAAGCTTCAGTCTCTCTGCTTTCTGTTCTAAAAATGCCTGTGCTGATAAAAGCTGTTTGATGGATTCATCAATCAGCTTTTTCTTTTTTTCCATCATCTGAGAAAATGATTCATCAGAAAGTCTTGTAATATATTCTTTGATTTCTTCAATCGATAAACCGATTTTCCGTAATGTTAAAATAAGCTCTAATTGTGCAAATTGAAAACAGGTGTAGTAGTGGTATCCGTTGTCTCCGATTATTTCCGGACAGAACAATCCGATATCATTGTAATAATGCAGAGTGCGTTTGTTGACGCCTGTCAGTTTGGCAAATTCACCGGAAGAATATAAATAATTTTTATGATTCATAAAAACACCTCTTGACTGTACAGTTACTGTACATTATATGATACATGGCGAAGAGAGAAAAAGCAATAAAATAAATCGTAAGAAGGGGAGAAAATTATGGAATTTAAGTTATTAAAGGAAGGGAAGTGGGCAGAGATAAAAAGCATATATATGGAGGCATTTCCGAAAAGAGAAAGGAAACCATTTTTTACGTTAAAGCGCTCTGTAAAAAAGAAAAAAGCAGTAATTATGACTGCTTCGGAGGAAAATCAGATTTTGGGATTGGTTGTTTTGATTCCTTATAAAGATATGGTCATGGTAGATTATCTGGCGGTATCTTCCAGAATAAGAAGTAAAGGAACGGGAAGCTATATTATGCAGAATGTATGCAGAGAGTTTTCTGATAAAAAGATCGTGCTTTTAATTGAGCGTCTGGAGGATGATGCAGACAACAGGGATCAGCGTATCGCACGGCGAAAATTTTATCTGAAAAACGGCTTTTCTTCTTCCGGTATTTTTATTACGGGAGCGAGTGGGAATATGGAGATTATGAATTACGGGGGAAAGGTGACACCGGAAAAATATATGAGTCTTCAGGAGTATGCTTTGGGAAAATTGTTTTTTAAATTATCAAATATCAGAATTTTAAATGGGGTTTCTGCATGAACGGGGAACGCAGCACAATGGAACGACAGAAGGATTTTATAGTAAAGGTACTTTACTGGGCTCTGATCGCAGGCGGAATCCTGCTGGGATATAAATATATACTTCCTGTTATGTTTCCCTTTGTGATTGCCTTTTTGGTCTCCTGGGTGATTAACAGACCTGTGACATATCTGAAAAAGAACTGGAAAATACCGCGTGGGGTATCGGGAGCAGTGTTTGCGGCAGTGTTTATCTGCTCTGCGATTTGTATTTTTGCTTTATGCGGAGCCGGAATTTTATCCGGGATTGAAAATCTTCTCAGCGGGCTTCCGAAAATGTTTGACCGGGATGTCATTCCGACGTTGGAAAGCTTTTTTTCCTGGATGGAGCAGATGGCGGAAACCATTGATCCGGAAATGGGAGCGGCGTTTTCCGGCATGACAGATACCCTATTTTCTCATTTGAGTAACGGTGTGCTCCAGCTTTGCGGAACACTTCTGGGAATATTAGGAGGCGTGGTTTCCGGTATTCCTTCCGCTTTTATGAAGATAATGATAACACTGATTGCCACTATTTTTATTACCATTGATTTTGAAAAGGTCAAAAGGTTTTTGACAGGATTTATTCCGGTAAGGAATAAAGACATGTTTTGCGAGTTTAAAGAGTTTTTCGGGAAAATTGTTCCCCGCTGCCTTCTTTCTTATGGGTTGATTTTCCTGATTACGTTTGGGGAACTGTTTTTGGGCTTTTCGTTTTTAAGAATTGAGAACAGTTTTGGTGCGGCGCTTCTTGTAGCGGTTCTTGATATTCTCCCGGTACTTGGCACAGGAGCAGTTTTGATACCGTGGGCTATTATCGCCCTTCTGCAGGGGAATACAGCCTTTGGGGTTATCATGGCGGTGCTGTATCTGCTTATTACAATTGTACGAAATGTAATAGAACCGAGGCTTGTAGGGAGACAAATGAAATTACATCCTGCGCTGACATTTGCTGCAATGCTTGTAGGACTTCGCATTTTCGGAGTTATCGGGCTCTTTGGGCTGCCGTTATGTTTTGCATTCCTTGGAAGACTGCATGAGAAGGGAATCATAAATATTCCGGCATTAAATAAAGAATGATAAAAATAACCCTGTTTTCAGGGAGAAAAGGAGATTTTTCATTATGAAAACTATATTTTCAAAAGTGAAGCTAAAGCCGGGACAGATCGTACGTCTTTTGATACTTGTACTTTTGTCGTCCGTGGGACAGATGCTTCTTCCGTCTTTTCTGGCACAGATGATAAGTCATGGAGTGGCAGAAGGAGATAAGAGTGTCATATGGGTGTATGCCCTGATCATGGCAGGTGTGACAGTATTTTCCTGTGTGATCAGCTTTTTATCTGTGAAAATCGCATCGTATATTTCGACAGATTTTGCGGCACAATTAAGAAATCAGGTTTTTTCAAAAGTGCAGAGCTTTTCAGCGGCAGAAATGGATCGATTTGGAACAGCCAGCCTTGTTACAAGAAGCACTTCTGATATTACGAATGTGCAGAATTTTTTAACACTTCTTCTTCGAGTAGGGCTTCTCGCACCAATGATGGCAGTTGCAGGGCTTGTATTTTCGGCAGCAACAGGAGGAAGAGTCAGTTCGGTTCTTCTTGTTTCCATTCCGGTTCTTCTGGTGGCGCTGACAATTATTATGGTTCTGGCTTCCCGCTATTCAATCAGTCTCAGAAAAAAACTGGATCAGATCAATCGCTTGTTTCTGGAATCTCTTGAAGGCGTCCGCGTAATTCGTGCTTTTAACAAACAGAAGGCAGAGAGCGGGCGGTTCGGAGAGGCAAACAGCGATTATGCCGTCACCGCAATGGCGGCAGGGCGTATCACAAGTCTCCTGATGCCGGCGATCAGCGTGATTTTTGGAGTGACAACGGCAGCTGTCTTAGGTATGGGCGCTTACTATGTCAATATTGGGGCAATGGAAGTTGGTTCTTTAGTGGCAAACAGCCAGTATATCAGTATGGTGCTTACCTCGGTAATGATGTTGTCTCTTGTGATCATGATGTTTCCTACTACATATGCATGTTCCGGAAGAATTGCAGAAGTTTTGGAAACAGAAAGCTCCATTAAAGATGGAAATTTTTCTATGGAAAATGCTTCCATGCATGCAACAGTAGAATTTCGCCATGTAACTTTTGCTTATCCTGGAGCAGATGAACCGATTCTGAAAGATATGAGTTTTGTATCACGACCGGGAGAGGTTACAGCGATTATTGGGGGAACAGGACGCGGTAAGTCCAGTATTTTAAAGCTGATTCCGCGGCTTTATGATCCGATGTTTGGCGAGGTATTGATTAATGGAGTCAACGCAAAAGAATACCGTACGGAAGATCTGCGCTCTCTTATAGGATATGTTCCTCAGAAAAATATACTTTTTTCCGGGGATATTGCAGAAAATCTTAATTTCGGAAATGAAAACGGAACAGAGGAAGACTGGAAACGGGCAGCAAAAATTGCATGTGCCGATGAATTTATCAGTGGGAAAAAGATGGGATACCACGATGGAATCGCACAGGGCGGAACAAATTTATCAGGAGGGCAGCGCCAGCGTATGGCGATTGCAAGGGCAATGATGAAGAAGCCGGAAATTTATGTGTTTGATGATAGTTTTTCTGCGCTGGATATGAAAACAGACCGTCAGCTTCGTCAGAATCTTAAGGAGAGCATTGGAGATGCAACCGTAATTATGGTGGCACAGAGAATCAGTACCATTTTGGATGCCGACAGAATTCTTGTTGTGGATGATGGGCAGATTGTTGGAATGGGAACACATAAGGAATTATTGGAAACATGTCCTCTTTACAGAGAGATAGCCGAGATCCAGATGGGAAAGGAGGCGCTTTAAAATGAAAAATACAAAAATATTGAAACGATTGCTTCACTATTTAAAAGCATACCGGTTGAGATTGTTTTTTGTTATGATGGCAGCGGTGATCAGTACTGCATTTATGGTTCTGGCTCCTTTCCTTGTGGGAAAAGTGACGACAACTCTTTTTGCAAGCATTGCAGATGGTGTATTTTACTGGGAAGCTATCATATGGCTTCTGGCAGGGCTTGTTGCGCTGTATCTGATTTCTCAGCTGTTTTCTTTTCTGCAGGGATTTGGAATGGCAAAAATCACAGCGAAGGTGATGGAAACCATGCGTCAGGAAATCGATGAAAAAATGCATCGGTTAAAACTGAATTATTACGATACGCATACACATGGCGATATTCTGAGTGTGATTACAAATGATGTAGATACAATTAACAATGCGCTCAGTCAGAACCTGACTTCTGTAGTGACACAGGTTACGACTGCGATAGGAGTTCTTGTGATGATGCTGGTCATCAGTCCTGCCCTGTCCCTGATCCCTGTTATTATGGTTCCTCTGTCACTTCTGAGTGCAGCGAGAGTCATGAAAGCAAGCGAAAAGTATTATGGAGAGCAGCAGGAACTTTTGGGAAAACTGAATGGTTATGTGGAAGAAATGTACAATGGCCAGTCTGTTGTGCAGACGTTTAATTACCAGGAGCGCGCAAAAAAAACATTCGCCGGATTAAACGAAGATTTGAAAAACAGCTCCAGAAAAGCAGAGACGACAGCAGGCGCGGTAAGTCCGATCACAACACTTGTAAATGATCTGGGATATGTTCTCTGTGCTGCGATCGGTTGTCTCTGGGCGATCGGAGGAAAAATTGCAGTGGGAAATGTACAGGCGATGCTGGAATACACATGGCGTTTTGCAGAACCGTTTTCTGCGATAGCAGGAATGGTGGGAAGCTTTGGCGCAGCTGCGGCAGCAGGGAAACGAATTTTTGCTCTTTTAGATGCAGAAGAAGAAGTTCCGGATAAAGAGCAGAGTATCGTTCCGGATAATTGTGAAGGTCAGGTCACTTTTGAAAATGTAAAATTCGGTTATACTCCGGACCGTCTTTTGATGAATGGAATTAATCTCACAGTAAAGCCGGGACAGAAGGTAGCGGTGGTGGGACCCACAGGAGCAGGAAAAACCACGCTTATTAATCTTTTGATGCGCTTTTATGAATTAAACGGAGGCTCCATTCTGGTAGACGGCGTAAAAATTACGGATATGTCACGGGAAGAGCTTAGAAAACGTTTTGGAATGGTACTGCAGGATACATGGCTTTTTGAGGGAACGATTGGAGAAAATATAGGGTATGCCCAGGAGAATATGCCGAAAGAAAAAATAAAAGCAGCAGCGAAATCAGCATGTGCACACAGTTTTATTAAAACACTTCCGGGAGGATATGATATGCTTCTCAGTAAGGGGGCTGAAAATATCTCTCAGGGGGAACGTCAGCTTCTGACAATTGCACGTGCCATTGCGTCGGATCCGGAGATTATGATTCTTGATGAGGCGACCAGTAATGTGGATACGCATACGGAAGTTCTGATTCAAAAAGCGATGGCTGAATTGATGAAAGGACGTACCAGCTTTGTAATTGCCCACCGGCTTTCCACAATCCGTGATGCAGATATGATTTTATATATGGAAAACGGGGATATAAAAGAAATCGGAAATCACGAGGAGCTCATGGCGAAAAATGGAAAATATGCAGCTCTTTATATGAGCCAGTTTGGGTGATAAATATTGATTAAAAGCTGTAAAAAAGGTCGAAGAAATTCGGCTTTTTTACAGCTTTTTGCACTTTAACGCATAAATGCGTTGACATATTAGTGTCGCAGGGGTACAATGAAATATCAGTATAGAATAATATTAAGGTGAATGATACCTGATAAGGAGGAAGATTATGAGAAAGTTAATGACCGGCGATGAAGCCATCGCAAGAGGCGCATATGAGGCAGGGGTGTCGTACGCATCTGCATATCCGGGAACACCCAGTACGGAAATTCTGGAAAATCTTTCTACATATGAAGATATATATGCAGAGTGGGCTCCAAATGAAAAGGTTGCAATGGAGTCTGCAATCGGAGCGTCTGTAGCAGGGATTCGCAGTATGGTATCTATGAAGCATGTGGGAATGAACGTGGCGGCAGACCCTATGTTTACCTGGGCGTATATGGGCGTAAATGGAGGAAATGTAATCATAACGGCAGATGAACCGGGAATGTTTTCTTCACAAAATGAGCAGGATAACAGAAATTATGCAAAAGCAGCTAAAATAGCTATGCTTGAACCGTCTGACAGCCAGGAATGCATTGATATGGTAAAAGCGGCGTATGAGCTGGGAGAAGAGTATGATACACCATTTATTATTCGTATGACAACGCGTGTCTGTCATTCCAAATCCATTGTGGAATTAAAAGAGAGAGAGACGGTACCGGCAAAAAAATGGGAAAAAAATCCGGGGAAATATGTATGTCTTCCCGCTATTGCAAGAAATTTAAGAGTGAAAGTAGAGGAACGTCTTGAAAAACTTGCGCAGTACAGTGAGACAAGTCCGTTTAACAGAATGGAAATGGGGGATACAAAAGTAGGCGTTATAGCATCAGGTATCTGCTATTATTATGCAAAAGAGGTTTTTGGGGAAAATGCTTCCTATTTAAAATTGGGATTTACAAATCCGCTTCCGGCAGGTCTTATAAAAGAATTCTGCGCAAAAGTAGATAAGGTGTATATCCTGGAAGAAAATGATCCTTATATAGAAGAATTTGTGCGTCAGCAGGGATGCGACTGCATTGGAAAAGACCTTTTCCCGGCATATGGAGAAATGACTCCTGACGTAATCCGTGCCTGTGTCACAGGTGAAAAAAATAAAACTCTGGAATTTGACAGAAGCAAGCTGATTAACCGGGCGCCGACTTTCTGCGCAGGCTGTCCTCACAGAGGTCTTTTTTACCGTCTGGGAAAGAGAAAGGACATTATGATAAGCGGTGATATTGGATGCTATACACTGGCAGCAGGAAAGCCGTACAGCGCTATGGATTCTACAGTATGTATGGGAGCCAGCATAAGTCTCGGACATGGTGCCCAGAAAGCGTTCCAGGCACAGGGAGATACAAGAAGAGTAGTGACAGTACTTGGGGACTCCACATTTTTCCATACAGGTATCAACTCCCTGATCAACACGGTATATAATGGAAGCAATACGGTGAATATTATCCTGGACAACCGTATTACGGGAATGACAGGGCATCAGGAAAATCCAGGAACAGGATATACAGCAAAAGGCGATGAGACAACTCTTATTAAAATCGAGGACATTGTAAAGGCAATCGGAGTAAAACATGTGTATGTGATTAATCCAAACAATCTCTCCGAGGTAGATGAGACACTTGATAAATGCCTTGCACTCACAGAACCATCCGTGATTATTACACGCTGGCCATGTGTGCTGAAAAAGTTTTCAAAAGAAGATAAAGAAGAGTTTGAGCAGCTTTTTGTTACAAAAAACAAGGTGGATACAGAAAAATGTATCGGCTGTAAACTCTGTCTCAAAGCCGGTTGTCCAGCTATGTCTTACGACAGAGAAACAAAGAAAGTAAGCATCAATAAGGCACAGTGTGTAGGCTGTGACGTATGTACACAGGTTTGCCCGAAAAATGCAATTGTGAAGGAGGATTAAGACCATGACGAAAAGTATTTTATTGGTAGGTGTAGGCGGACAGGGAACCATTCTCGCCAGCAAGATTCTCACAAATGGTCTTATGGAAGCGGGATATGACGTGAAAATGAGTGAAATTCACGGAATGTCTCAGAGAGGAGGAAGTGTATCCTCCCAGGTACGCTATGGAGAAAAGGTAATGTCTCCTGTGATTGAAAAAGGAAAGGCAGATATTGTGGTTTCTTTTGAAAAAATGGAAGCGCTGAGAGCTCTTGACTATTTAAAAGAAGACGGAACTCTTGTGGTAAATAATGAGGAAATTCCTTCCATGTCCGTTATTACAGGTGACGAGGAATATCCGGAAGATGTACTGGAAGAAATCGAAAAGCATGTAAAAGCAAAGGTGGTAAATGCTACCGGTCTTGCGAGAGAGCTTGGAAATGAAAAAGCGGCAAATATTATCCTTCTCGGAACGATTATCCGCTCTATGGGGCTGGAACATATAGAATGGGATGAAATTCTGAAGGCAAATATCAAACCGCAGTTTTTGGAATTAAATAAAAAAGCATTAAAGGTGGGAATGGATGCCATTACCTGCCAGGCGTGAAAGGAGAAAAATAGTTGAAAGAAAGAGAAAAATTTGGCTCCAGAATGGGATTCATTCTCGTCTCTGCGGGCTGTGCAATTGGTCTTGGAAATGTGTGGAAGTTTCCTTATATGGCAGGGGAATATGGAGGAGCAGCGTTTATCCTCATGTATCTTCTGTTTCTTATAGTGTTGGGGCTTCCCATTCTTGTGTGTGAGTTTTCTGTAGGACGTGCCAGCAGAAAAAGTACGGCAAGAGCGTTTCATGAGCTGGAGCCAAAGGGTTCTAATTTTCATAAATTCAGTTATATGAGCATGGTGTCTAACTATGTTCTCATGATGTTTTATACAATGGTTGCAGGCTGGATGGCATACTATTGCTATCGCATGGCAAAGGGAGAGTTTTCCGGTGTCACAACAGAGGCTGTGCAGCAGGGATACGATAAAATGCTGGCATCTCCGGGAATTATGACCGGATGGATGATTGCCGTTGTAATCCTGGGATTTTTAATTTGTTCCCTTGGCGTACAGAGAGGTCTTGAAAAAATCACAAAAGTTATGATGACCTGTCTTCTTGTACTGATTGTCGTTCTGGCAGTGCGTTCCCTGACACTTCCGGGAGCAGAGGAGGGTGTTCGTTTTTACCTTGTTCCCAATATGGACAGCATCCGTGAGGTGGGACTTGGAAATATGATTTTCGGAGCGATGTCCCAGGCGTTCTTTACTTTGAGTATTGGTGCCGGTTCCATGACAATTTTTGGAAGTTATCTCTCAAAAGACCGTTCACTTGCAGGAGAATCTGTTCATATTTTGGTTCTTGATACGTTTGTGGCAACAATGGCAGGTCTGATTGTAATTCCTGCATGTTTCGCATATGGAGTAGAGCCGGGAGCCGGTCCGGGACTTGTGTTTATTGCACTCCCGAATGTATTTAATAAGATGGCAGGAGGAAGATTCTGGGGAGCTATGTTTTTCCTCTTCCTGTTTTTTGCAGCGCTGTCTACTGTGACGGCAGTATTTGAGAATATTATTTCTTACGGAATGGATCTTTTTGGATGGAGCCGAAAAAAGGCGGTTATCGTAAACCTTGTGGGGATTCCGCTTCTGTCTCTTCCGGCAATTTTAGGATTTAATGTTTTATCCGGCTTTATGCCTTTTGGAGCAGGCTCCAATATTATGGACCTTGAAGATTTTATTGTATCAAATAATATTCTTCCTCTTGGCTCCGTTGTTTATGTTATGTTCTGTGTCTCAAAATATGGATGGGGCTGGGATGGCTTTATAAAAGAAGTAAATACAGGAAAGGGAATAAAATTCCCAAAAGGAATCCGTTTTTATATGATGGTAGTGATTCCGGTGATTATTGTAGTCATCTACCTGAAAGGATATTTTGATAAATTTGCAGGACAGGGTACCGGTGTTTTGGCTGCATGGATGGCGGTATCTCTTGCAGTGCTGGCATTAATTGCATGGTTTATTTTCGGTGGAAAAAAGAAACAGGCAGAAAAAAGGTAGGGAGGAATAACTATGATTTCAGAAAAAATGAAGCCTTTTGTAGAAAATAATTCTGCAATCCGTATGATGTTTGAAGAGGGAAATCGTCTTCGAGCGAAATACGGTGCAGAGAATGTTTTTGATTTCAGTCTTGGAAATCCAAGCGTTCCGGCGCCCGACTGTGTGCGCCAGGCAATTATTGAACTGGTAAATGAGGAAAATCCCACAACCCTTCACGGCTATATGAGCAATGCCGGTTTTGAAGATGTACGTCAGACCATTGCGGAATCTTTAAACCGCCGTTTCGGAACAGCCTTTCAGGGAAAAAATCTGATTATGACGGTGGGAGCAGCAAGCGGGCTGAATGTAATTCTGAAAACAGTTTTAAATCCCGGAGATGAAGTGATTGTATTTGCTCCTTATTTTCTGGAATATGGTGCATATGTGAGAAATTATGATGGTGTTCTTGTGGAAATCTCTCCAGATACAGAGACTTTCCAGCCAAACCTTACAGAGCTTGAGGAAAAAATTACAGCAAAAACAAAAGCGGTCATTGTAAATACTCCGCATAATCCAACTGGAGTTGTATACTCAGAGGAAACCATTAAAAAGCTTTCTGCTGTTCTGGAAAAGAAACAGAAAGAGTTCGGAAGTGTTATTTATTTAATTTCTGACGAGCCTTACCGTGAGCTTGCCTATGACGGGGTAGAAGTACCGTATCTTACAAAATATTATGATAATACAGTTGTAGGATATTCCTATAGTAAATCCCTTTCTCTTCCGGGGGAACGTATCGGTTATCTTGTGATTCCCGATGAGGCGGACGGAAGTGAAGAGCTTTTGGCGGCAGCTTCTATTGCAAACCGAATTTTAGGAAGTGTGAATGCGCCTTCTCTCATGCAGAAAGTAATTGGAAAATGTGTAGATGCAGAGGTAGATGTGGCAGCTTATGACAAAAATCGTCTTGCTCTTTATAATGGACTGAAAGAGCTTGGCTTTTCCTGTATTAAGCCGCAGGGAGCGTTTTATCTTTTTGTGAAATCTCCTGTGGAAGACGAAAAGGAATTTTGTCAGGCTGCAAAGAAGTATAACATTCTTATGGTTCCGGGAAGCTCCTTTGCCTGCCCGGGATATGTGCGGCTTGCTTACTGTGTTTCTTATGATACGATTGTAAATTCTCTCCCGCAGTTTGAGAAGCTGGCAGAGGAATTTGGATTAAAGAAATAAAATATCTTGCTATCCGATTTTTCATATGATAAGATGATAAAGAAATGACAAGATAAAGAACAATTAAAATATATAAGGTTTATCTCATGATAACAGGGAAGTTAAGTGAAAATCTTACACGGTCACGCCGCTGTAAGGAGGAGCTGTGTTTTAATATGCCACTGAGTTTTCGGGAAGGCAAAATACAGTGATGATACCAAGTCAGAAAACCTGCCTTATATATAGGATTACGCAGGTTACGAACGATGGCCTTGTGTAAGGAAAACCAGTTTTTTTCTGGATTTCTTTATAGAACCTGCCGGTGTATGCCAGCAGGTTTTTTTATTGCTGAAAAGTAATACGTTTCACATGAAATTTTAGGTAAGGAGAAGAAAAATGAACAAAAAACAGAAACACATTCTTATGGCAGCAGCTTTTTTTGCGCTTACGTTCGGCATTATGCCGGCGGTAAATGCCATGCACATTATGGAGGGATACCTTCCGGGTGGATTTTGCATTGCCTGGGGAGCGCTGTGCATTCCATTTCTGGCAGCAGGCTTTCTTTCTATTAAGAAGACCTTAAACGAGCACAGAAATTTGATTACGTTACTGGCAGTGTCCGGAGCTTTTATATTTGTAATTTCCTCCCTGAAGATTCCATCTGTTACAGGAAGCTGTTCTCATATGACGGGTACAGGGCTTGGAGCTATTCTTTTCGGACCGGCAGCCGTATCTGTTCTCGGCTTAATTGTACTGCTTTTTCAGGCGCTTCTTCTGGCACACGGGGGTCTGACTACCATAGGTGCAAATACGTTTTCTATGGCAATTGCAGGACCGTTTGTGTCATACGGGATTTATAAGCTGCTTGGAAAAACAAAGATAAATAAGAAGGTTAATATTTTTCTGGCTGCAGCTCTGGGAGATTTGTTTACTTACTGCGTGACAGCAGGACAGATGGCCCTTGCACATAACGCAGATACTACATTCGGAGCGGCATTTGGCAAATTCCTTGTTGTGTTTGCACCGACTCAGATTCCCCTTGCTGTTATTGAGGGAATTATTACAGTCCTTATTATCATGGGACTTGAGACATATGCAAAACCGGAGCTTAAATTAATCGGCTACTTAAAGGAGGGAAAATAAGATGAAAAAGAAAGTAATGCTTGGCATTCTTGTGATTTTCCTGATTGCCTTTGTGCCTCTGTTTGTGTTGAAAGATGCAGAATTTGGCGGCTCTGACGACGCGGGAAGCACTGTGGTAGAAGAAGTGGATTCTTCTTACCAGCCGTGGGCGACGCCTGTTCTTGAAAAGCTTATAGGCGGAGAACTTCCGGGAGAAGTGGAAAGTCTTATTTTCTGCCTTCAGACAGGAATCGGTGTTGGAATTATCGCATTTATTATGGGGCGTTTTGTGGAGCGCAGAAAATGGATGAAAGAGGAATAACCAATGATTACCATTGATAAACTGTGCTACAATTCGAAGCTTCGTTACGAAAATGCAGGAGAGAAATTTGCGTTTTCTGTTATTACTCTTTGCATTTGCGTAATGAGCCGCTCTGTGGAGGTAGCAGCCATTGTGCTGGCAGTGACAGGGATTCTTACCGTCTGTAAGGGAGGAGTCCCTGTTTTGCGATATTTAAAGTTTCTGACGCTTCCTCTTGCTTTTTTGTTTTTAAGCACAGCGGCAGTTATGTTTAATATAAAGAAAACGCCGATGGATTTTCTTGCAATTCCTGTGGGAGACTGGTATATTACGGCAAGCTATTACTCATTTTTTTATGCCCTCCAGTTGATTCTGACGGCTCTTGCTGCAGTTTCGTGCCTGTATTTTCTGGCATTTTCCACACCAATGCCGGATATTTTGGATGTTTTGCGAAAGCTTCACTGTCCCGGGCTTCTTATTGAGCTGATGCTTTTGATTTACCGGTTTATCTTTGTTTTGATGGAAACGGCGTCCGCTATTTCTGTTTCTCAGAAATGCAGGCTTGGAAATAAGGATTACCGTACTTCTGTAAAATCATTTGGTTTTCTGGGCTCTGTTCTTATGATAAGGGCAGTAAAGCGGGCAAACCGCCTTTATGATGCAATGGAAGCAAGATGTTACGATGGAACCATACGTGTGCTTACAGAAAACAGAAAACCAAAGAAAAAAATTATTGCAGCGATTATCGTTTTTGATACGGCTCTTCTTGTTTTTGCCGTGTGGAGGAGATTTTTTTTATGAGCACAGACATTATATTAAAAGCAGAGGATTTATATTTTTCATATGACGATGACAATTCACATTCTCTGAATGGTCTTTCACTGGAAATTAAAAGAGGGCAGAAGATTGCGGTAATGGGAGCGAATGGCAGCGGAAAGTCTACTTTTTTTCTGTGCTGTACCGGAATCCATAAGCCGCAGAAAGGAAAGCTTTATCTTGATGGAAAAGAGGTAAAGTATAATAAAAAAGGTCTTCTTGATCTTCGGAGCAAGGTGGGGATTGTCTTTCAGGATCCGGACAACCAGCTTTTTTCTGCCAGCGTATATCAGGAAATTTCTTTTGGGATTTTAAATCTGGGAGTTTCCGAAGAACAGGCAAAAAAAGAGGTAGAGGAAGTGATTGATTATCTGGAAATCACCCCTTTTCGCAGTAAGCCGACCCATGCCTTAAGCGGTGGGCAGAAAAAACAGGTTTCCATTGCCGATATTCTTGTGATGCACCCGGAAATTATTATTCTCGATGAGCCGGCTGCCGCTCTTGATCCACGGCATACCACAATGGTAAATCATATTGTGGAGCAGATGACAGCGAGCGGGATTACGGTTCTTATGGCTACGCATGATGTGAATTATGCCTATGAATGGGCGGATGAAGTGATTCTTTTTCATGAGGGAAAAGTTCTTATGAACGGAAGCCCGGAGCAGGTTTTGGGAAACAGAGCAGCGCTTCGCCAGACCAATCTTGAGCCGCCGGCAGTACTGGAGCTTTTTGAAAGCCTTTGTAAGAAAGGCATTTTAAAATCTTCCCTTCCATTCCCCAAAAACCTGAAGGCTCTGGAAGGGTATATAGAAGAAGTAAATTTAAACACGTATTACGGAGGTAAGAAAAAAATGTCAGATACCACAAAGAAGGCAATCCTGGCAGTAAGCTTTGGAACAAGCCATAACGATACAAGAGAGGTTACGATTGATGCCATTGAAAAAGATATGCAGGCTGCTTTTCCGGAGTATCCTCTTTACAGAGCGTGGACAAGCAAAATGATCATCAATAAAGTAAATAAAAGAGATCATGTGCATATCGATACCGTAAAAGAAGCAATGGAGAAAATGCGGGCAGATGGTATTACAGATGTTCTCGTGCAGCCTACACATGTGATCAACGGAATCGAAAACGATATTATGAAGGAGGAGGCTCTTTCTTACAGAGAAGATTTTCATTCCATTTCCTTTGGAGATCCGCTTCTTACAAGTGAGCAGGATAACAGGGAGGTACTGGAAGCTGTGGCAGAAGAGTTTTCATGGCTGAAAGAGGATGAGGTTCTTGTTCTTATGGGGCATGGAACGACCCATTATGCAAACTCCATTTATGCGGCGCTTGATTATACATTTAAGGATAAAGGGCATAAAAATATTTTCCTTGGAACAGTGGAGGCGTATCCGTCTATGGAAAGCATTATGAAACTGGTAAGGGAGTATGCACCGTCAAAAGTAGTTCTCGCACCGTTTATGATTGTGGCCGGAGATCATGCGAAAAACGATATGGCAGGAGACGACCCGGAATCCTGGTACAGCCAGTTTAAAGAAGCCGGATATGAGGTGGAAGCTGTGATTAAAGGACTTGGAGAATATCCGGGAATCCGGAAAATTCTTGTGAATCATCTGAAAGCGCTGGAAAATTAAGGATATAAAAAAGCAGCGGGGCTTTACGTGAATTTCTCACTTAAAGTCCCGCTGTTTTTACGAAAAGATTTAGGTGATTCCTGTTGTGTATATGGTATCAGCTCTTTCTGAAAGCAGCTCTCTTACGTTCTCTCGGGTCAAGAATTCTCTTACGGATACGAAGACTGGAAGGTGTTATCTCAAGAAGCTCGTCCTGGTCGATGAATTCGATTGCCTGCTCAAGACTTAATACTTTAGGAGGTGTCAGTTTCAGAGCGTCATCAGCGGAAGAGGAACGTGTATTAGTAAGATGTTTTGTCTTACATACATTAAGCTCAATATCCTCGGCTTTTCCGTTCTGACCGATTACCATACCGCTGTAAACTTTTTCTCCGGGTCCTACGAAGAGTGTTCCGCGCTCCTGTGCAGAGAAAAGTCCGTAAGTAACAGCTTCGCCTGCTTCGAAGGCAATAAGAGAACCCTGTTTGCGGTACTGGAAATCTCCCTTGTAAGGAGCATATCCGTCAAATATAGTATTTAAAATACCGGTTCCCTTTGTGGAGGTTAAGAATTCCCCACGGAATCCGATAAGACCTCTGGAAGGAATATGGAATTCAAGGCGTACAGAACCATCGCTTGCTGTACTCATCCCCTGAAGCTCGCCTTTTCTCTCACTTAATTTCTGGATAACGGTTCCGGAAAATTCTTCAGGCACGTCTACATATGCGATTTCCATCGGTTCAAGTTTTTTGCCGCGCTCGTCTGTGTGATAGAGAACCTCCGGTTTACTTACTGCAAACTCATATCCTTCACGGCGCATATTTTCGATTAAAACAGAAAGATGAAGCTCACCACGTCCGGAAACTTTGAAGCATTCTGTTGTTTCGGTATCTTCCACACGAAGACTTACGTCTGTGTTTAATTCTCTGTAAAGACGGTCGCGAAGATGACGGGAAGTAATATATTTTCCTTCCTGTCCTGCAAGTGGGCTGTCATTTACAAGGAAGTTCATGGAGATTGTCGGCTCGGAAATTTTCTGGAAAGGAATGGATTCCGGTTTGTCGCCGCCGCAGAGCGTATCTCCGATGTGGATTTCCGCAATACCGGAAACAGCTACGATAGAGCCGATTGACGCCTCTTTTACTTCCACTTTATTTAATCCGTCAAACTCATATAATTTACTGATTTTTACTTTCTGACGTTTGTCAGAGTCATGATGATTCAAAAGCGTAAGCTCCTGGTTTACTACGATTTTTCCGTTTTCTACTTTGCCGACGCCGATACGTCCTACATATTCATTGTAGTCGATGGTGCTGATCAGAACCTGAGTATCTGCATCCGGATCTCCTTCCGGTGCAGGAATATATTTTAAGATTGTCTCGAAAAGCGGAGCCATGTTTTCCGGTGTGTCTGCAAGGTCTAAAACTGCATGGCCGGCTTTTGCGGAAGCGTATAAAAACGGACAGTCAAGCTGCTCGTCAGAAGCCTCCAGATCCATGAGAAGTTCAAGAATCTCGTCGATTACCTCGTCCGGGCGGGCTTCCGGGCGGTCGATTTTGTTGATGCACACAATTACATGAAGGTCAAGCTCAAGTGCTTTTTTCAGGACGAATTTTGTCTGAGGCATTGCTCCTTCGAAAGCATCTACAAGAAGGATAACACCGTCTACCATTTTAAGTACACGCTCTACTTCGCCGCCGAAGTCAGCATGACCTGGTGTGTCGATGATGTTGATTTTCGTTCCTTTGTAGTGAACTGCAGTATTTTTTGAGAGAATGGTAATTCCTCTTTCACGCTCAATATCGTTGGAGTCCATGACGCGTTCCTGGACCTCCTGATTTTCACGGAATACACCGCTCTGCTTTAAAAGCTGGTCTACCAGGGTTGTTTTGCCGTGGTCGACGTGGGCGATAATGGCTACGTTACGTACATCTTCCCGTCTGGTTTTCATAAAATGTATTTCCTTTCTTTAAATAAGTATCTTTATTTTAAGTCAAGCATTGCTGCACAAAAATCCAATTTATAAGTTTACCACATTTTTCGAGGATTACAAGGTGCTGAAAAAATTTTTTTATTTTTAGTTCTAAATCCGGAATCTTCCACATAAGTTTATATAGATAAAATACCCGAAGAGGAAGGAGAACACATTATGGCAGATAAAATTATTGAAAACAATCAGGTATCGGTTATGGGGAAAATCGTTACCGGCTTTACATTCAGTCATCAGGTTTTTGGAGAGGGCTTCTATACAATGGATCTTCTTGTAAAAAGACTGAGTGATTCTGAGGACAGGATTCCGGTTATGGTATCGGAACGCCTTGTAGATGTGACACAGGATTACGTGGGGGAATATATAGAGATCCACGGACAGTTCCGCTCTTATAACCGCCATGAAGAAAAACACAACAGACTTGTGCTTTCTGTATTTGCAAGAGAGCTGAAATTTGTGGAGGAAGAGGACGAATCCATTCCTGTTAATCAGATTTTCCTGGACGGATATATCTGTAAACCGCCGGTATACAGAAAAACTCCGTTGGGAAGAGAAATTGCAGACCTTCTTATGGCAGTGAACAGACCTTACGGAAAGTCAGATTACATACCCTGTATCTGCTGGGGAAGGAATGCGCGTTACGCTTCCGCCTTTGAGGTGGGAGGACATGTGCTCATCTGGGGAAGAATCCAGAGCAGAGAATATATGAAGCGTATTGGGGAAAATGAGACAGAAAAAAGAATTGCCTATGAGGTATCTGTAAGTAAGCTGGAATACATTGAGTAAGTAAGCAAACACTTGCAATTCTATCAAATCTGCGGTAATATAAGCGTATTCAAAAGCAACTTCATAAACGATAAGAGGAATTGTGATGGAAAGAAAATTAACAGAGGTTTACTGCGGAAACGGCATAGGAAAGACTACTCTGGCAATTGGGCAGAGCCTTCGCGCCTGCGGACAGGGAAAAAGTGTAATCATAATCCAGTTTTTAAAAGGAAGGGAGCGAAGAGAGCTTGATTTTCTGGAAGAGCTGGATAATATGGATATTAAAATCTTCCGATTTGAAAGAATGGACCGATGCTACGAAGACTTGAGCGTCGAGGAGAAAAAGGAAGAGAGACTGAATATTCTCAACGGACTGAATTTTGCCCGTAAGGTAATTGCAACTCAGGAATGCGATTTCCTGCTTCTGGATGAGATTCTGAGGCTTTTGGATAACGGAATTACAACAGAAGAGACAATCGGGGAGATTCTGAAGCTTAAGGATGAAAGTATGCACATAGTCATGACCGGTCAGGAACTTCCGGAGGGACTTCGAAGATATGTGGACAGGGTGACCACTCTCAGCACAGAAAATATAAGTAACGATGAATGCAGTACAGAAGAATAATACATTCACAGAAGAGTAAAGGAGGAAGGAAAATGGCAATTTTCAAAGGAGCAGGTGTTGCGATTGTAACTCCCATGCACGAAAACGGAGGAGTAAACTACGATAAACTGGGAGAGATGATTGAGTTCCAGATAGCCAACAGTACAGATGCGATTATTATCTGCGGAACAACCGGTGAATCCTCTACTATGACACATGGGGAACATCTTCAGACTATTAAATATGCAATCGATAAGGTGGCAAAAAGAGTGCCTGTTATTGCAGGAACAGGTTCTAATTGTACAGAAACAGCAGTTATGATGTCAAAGGAGGCTGCATTATACGGAGCAGATGCACTTCTTGTTGTAACTCCTTACTATAATAAGGCAACTCAGAAGGGATTAATTGCTCATTATACAGCGATTGCAGAGGCTGTACCGGAGACACCGATTATCATGTATAATGTTCCAAGCCGTACAGGCTGCAATATCCAGCCGGAAACAGCAGTATATCTTGCGAAAAATGTGAAAAATATCGTAGGAATTAAAGAAGCGACAGGAGATTTATCCCAGGCTGCAAAAATGATGAGCCTTGCAGATGGAAGTCTTGAGCTTTATTCCGGAAACGACGATCAGGTACTTCCGATTCTTTCTCTGGGAGGACTTGGCGTGATTTCTGTTCTTTCTAATGTTGCACCGAAGGAAACACATGATATGGTAGCAAAATTCCTGGAAGGCGATGTGAAGGGAGCTACAGAAATTCAGTTAAAAGCCATTCCTTTAGTGAATGCTCTTTTCAGCGAGGTAAATCCGATTCCTGTAAAGGCTGCTCTCAATCTTATGGGAATGAATGCAGGTCCTCTTCGTATGCCTCTTACAGAAATGGAAGAGGAGAACAAAGAGAAGCTGAAAAAAGCAATGCAGGATTTTGGCATTAAGCTGGCATAACTGACGGGAGGATAAACAGCTATGGTAAGAATTATTATGCACGGCTGCAATGGACATATGGGTCAGGTGATTTCCGGGCTTGTGGAAAAAGACGCAGAAGCAGAGATTGTTGCAGGAATTGATGTTGCAGACCAGGGAAAAAACAGTTATCCTGTTTTTCCGGATATAGAAGTATGTAATGTGGAGGCAGATGTTATTATTGATTTTTCCTCTGCAAAAGCAGTGGATAAGCTTCTTGATTACAGTGCAAAAAGAGAAATTCCGGCAGTTGTATGTACAACTGGATTAAGTGAGGAGCAGCTTGCTCATCTGGAAGAGACCTCTAAAAAAGTGGCTATTTTAAAATCTGCAAATATGTCTCTCGGAATCAACACTCTCTTAAAGCTGATACAGGACGCTGCAAAAGTTCTTGCAAAGGCAGGTTTCGACATGGAGATTGTGGAGAAACATCATAATCTTAAAGTGGACGCTCCAAGCGGAACAGCGCTTGCACTTGCAGACAGTCTGAATGAGGCAATGGACGGCGAGTATCATTATGTATACGACAGAAGCCAGAGAAGAGAACAGCGTGACAGTAAAGAAATCGGAATTTCTGCTGTACGTGGCGGAACGATCGTGGGAGAACACGAAGTGATTTTTGCTGGTCCGGACGAGGTGATTGAATTTAAGCATACGGCTTATTCCAAGGCTGTTTTCGGAAAAGGAGCAGTGGAGGCTGCAAAATTCCTGGCAGGAAAACCTGCGGGTAAATATGACATGAGCGATGTGATTAATAAATAAAGAGAAGAGATAAGCGGTATTTGGCGTCTGGCTGAATGCTGCTTATTTTTTGGCTTTTAAATTAAAACTTTGAATAAAAATTTTTCCGTCAGGCATAATAACAGTATAAGTAAAAGCTTAAGGAAAAGGAGAACAAAATCATGAAAAAATGGAATAAAATTCTTATGAGCTCAGCCCTTGTACTGATGTTAGCAATGTTTACAGGTTGTGGGAGAAACGATAATGCGGCAGATGAAACACGGAGAGAGCAGGATAGAACAGAAGAAAAAGATACAGTGAAGGATAAGGATGGCACACGCACAGAAGAAGATGCGGCAACAAAAGATAAGACAACAACAGACAGAACAGACGGAAATACAGCAGACGGCGTTGTTCCGGACGCAGAAATGGAAAATGACGGTACGCCGGACGGAGCCGGAAATAACAATATGACAGACAACGCCGGACCGGATATGACGGAAACGCCTGAAAACACAACAGACAGCAATGGAAATGCCGACAATGGAAGCTCCAATAATGGAAATGACCAGAATGGAAACGGAGACGGAACCGTATCCGGCGAGCTTGGAAACAGTGTGAAAGATCTGGGCGAAGGCGTAGGCGATGCAGTGGAAGACGTAGGAGACGCTGCAAGAAATGCAGTAGACGGAAGATAAGAAAAGAATCCCGGAAGTTACAGAAAAAAATAAGAAATTTATGTTAATTTTTCATAAAATGGTGTTAAAATTCCGCGTGATGTGTTATAATAATTCCATCAAACAGCAAAGGGGATGGAAGCATGAAATTTATTATCAGCGGAAAAAATATTGCAGTGACCGAAGGGCTTCGAACAGCAGTTGAGGACAAGCTTGGGAAACTGGAACGGTATTTCACTCCTGACACCGAAGTTGTCGTAACTTTAAGTGTGGAAAAAGAAAGACAGAAGATTGAAGTGACGATTCCTGTAAAAGGAAATATTATCCGGTCCGAGCAGGTAAGCAGTGATATGTATGTATCAATCGACCTTGTAGAAGAGGTGATTGAACGCCAGCTTCGGAAATACAAGAACAAGATTGTAGACAAAAAACAGTCTGCGGGAAGTTTCCAGCAGGCATATCTTGATAAGGAATATGAGGAAGACGAAGAGGTAAAAATCATTCGTACAAAGAAATTTGATATTAAACCAATGTATCCGGAAGATGCCTGTGTACAGATGGAGCTCCTGGGTCACAACTTCTTTGTATTCTGCAATGCAGAGACAGAGCAGGTAAATGTGGTTTATAAGAGAAAAGGCAATACCTACGGTCTGATTGAACCGGAATTTTAAAAAGGTGAGCAAAGCCCTCCTGTTCAGTGCGGGAGGGCTGTTTTTTTCAGCAGAAAGAAAGGAAAGAAGGAAAAATGAAAGATTACATACTGGAAGCATGTGTGGATTCTGTGGAATCTGCCCTGGCAGCAGCAAGAGGAGGAGCAACACGTCTGGAACTGTGCGGAAATCTGATCATTGGAGGAACGACGCCGGAACCGGGACTGTATGAGGAAATCAGGAAACATTCCGATATTCGGATTCATGCCCTGATCCGTCCGAGATTTGGTGATTTCTGTTATACAGATTCCGAATTTGCCATCATCAGGAATGCAGTAAAAACCTATAAAAAGCTTGGGGCAGAAGGCGTGGTAATCGGTATTTTAAAACCCGACGGTACTTTAAATATGGAGCAGATGAAAATTCTTATGGAAGAGGCGCAGGGAATGTCTGTGACGCTTCACAGAGCATTTGACGTATGCGCAGATCCGTTTGAAGCAATGGAACAGGCAATCTCCCTGGGAATTGACACGATCCTTACTTCCGGTCAGCAGAATAACTGCCGTCTTGGAGCAGAGCTTCTTGGTCAGCTCGTGGAAAAAAGCGCTGGAAGAATTGAGATCCAGGTGGGAAGCGGCGTAGATGCAGACGCTATTAAAGAAGTTTATCCTGTGACAAAGGCAAGAGCCTTCCATATGTCTGGAAAGGTTACGCTGGACAGTGAAATGATCTACAGAAAAGAAGGTGTAAGTATGGGACTTCCTTCTTTAAGCGAATATGAGATCTGGCGCACAGAAGAGAGCAAAATCCGTGCGGCGAAAGAGGTATTAGAAACACTTTGAGGGACTGTAAAAGTCCCTCTCTTTTTTGAATAAGGTTATAACTTTTTGGAATCAGTGCCCCAGACAGAAGGCAGGCGTTTTAACACTTCCTGAGTCAGGACTCCTATGAGAAAGCCGGTTACAACACCGGAAATGAGAAGAGGTGGTGTATAATAAAACACGGCAGTATTTTCCACAATGAGGGCAGCAATGATAAGCTGACCGATATTGTGGGTGACTCCGCCGAAAACACTGATACCAATTGTCGTAAGGGATGTCTTCTTCAGAAGAAGAACCATGACAGAAAGGCTTAGCGCAGCGCCGGCAAGGCTGTAAAGGATGCTGAACATATTTCCAAAGAGAAAGCCGATTACGAGAATACGTACAACGGATACAAGGGCAGCATCTTTGAATCCGTATTTTTTCAGAATGATCAGCACGGACAGGTTCGCAAGTCCAAGCTTGATTCCGGGGATTCCTGCAAAAACAGGAATCAGAGTTTCCACATATCCGAAAATAATGGCAATGGCGGCAAAAAAACCGAGATAAGCTGTCTTTGTCTTCATAATCACTGCACCACAGCATGGGAAACATCGTCCCCTTCGCTGTTTTCTCCTTCAATTACAACCTTATTCGGGAGGCAGATCACGGAGCCGCCGGAAGCGTCAACTGCTTTTTGTTCAAGACATAGATGATCCGGACAGGTGGCGGAAATCATTTTTGCCTTTCCGTCTTTTATTTCGCATACATTTGTGTCATTAATGGAAATCGTCTGATTTTCAGACAGGGAATACACACCGTATTCTTTGCCGTCAACTGTGATCCGTATGTTGTTCTGTGGCTTTTTAGAAATACTCATACCTGCCCACAGAAGAAGGGCGGCAGTGAGAATCGAGCCGATTAACAGAATTTCTTTTTTCTTCAAAAACAACTTTCCTCCATTTAAAATATCATACATTTGCAATTTTTTATTGTTCCGACTGCCGGTGGCAGGATGAAGCTATCATAACACAGAGGAGAAGGAATGGCAATGGCAGAGAAATCCTGTTTGTTTACGAAATGTTTATTGTTTTCTTGACCGGAAAGTGATAGAATATAGAATGTTGAGAGTATACTTTCGGGAGTATGCTCTCAGAACGGTAATAAGAATTTATTATACAGCAGAAGCTGTAGAGAAAATAAAAAGGAAACAGGAGTAAAATATGAACGTATTTTCAAAAGTATTCGGAACGCACAGCCAGCGTGAGGTAAAAAGAATTATGCCTCTTGTAGAAAAGACAGAAAGTCTGCGTTCGGAAATGCAGAAACTCAGCGATGAAGAATTAAAAGACAAGACAAGAGAATATAAAAAGCGTCTGGAAGAGGGAGCAACACTTGACAGTCTTCTTCCGGAGGCATTTGCAACAGTAAGGGAAGCGGCAAAGCGTGTTCTTGGAATGGAACATTACCGCGTACAGATTATCGGTGGTATTATTCTTCATCAGGGACGTATTGCAGAGATGCGTACAGGTGAAGGTAAGACACTTGTATCTACTCTTCCTGCATACTTAAATGCACTGGAGGGAAGAGGTGTACACGTTGTAACAGTCAACGACTATCTGGCAAAACGAGATGCAGAGTGGATGGGAAAGGTTCATGAATTCCTGGGACTTACTGTTGGCGTTGTATTAAACGACATGAAGCCGGAAGAGCGTCGCGCTGCATATAATTGTGACATCACTTACGTTACAAACAACGAGCTGGGATTCGATTACCTTCGTGACAATATGGTTATTTATAAAGAACAGCTTGTTCAGAGAGATCTTCACTACTGTATCATTGACGAGGTGGACTCCGTTTTAATTGATGAGGCGCGTACTCCTCTTATTATTTCAGGACAGAGCGGCAAGTCTACAAAGCTTTACGAAGTCTGCAACATTCTTGCGCAGCAGCTGGAACGCGGTGAGGCAAGCCATGAGATGACAAAGATGGCTGCTATCATGGGTGAAGAAGTTATCGAGACAGGCGATTTCGTTGTAAATGAAAAAGACAAGATTGTAAACCTTACAGAGCAGGGTGTGAAGAAAGTAGAGAAATTCTTTAATATCGAAAACCTTGCGGATCCGGAAAATCTGGAAATCCAGCACAACACCATTCTTGCTCTTCGTGCTCATAACCTGATGCATAAAGACCAGGATTACGTTGTAAAAGATGATGAAATCCTGATCGTAGATGAGTTTACAGGACGTATTATGCCGGGACGTCGTTATTCAGACGGTCTTCATCAGGCAATTGAGGCAAAGGAGCACGTAAAGGTAAAACGTGAGAGCAAAACTCTTGCAACCGTTACATTCCAGAACTTCTTTAATAAATATGATAAAAAAGGCGGTATGACAGGTACAGCTCTTACAGAGGAAAAAGAGTTCCGTGATATTTACGGCATGGACGTTGTAGAGATTCCTACAAACAGACCGGTTCAGCGTAAAGACCTGGACGACGCTGTATATATGACAAAGAAAGAAAAATTCAACGCAGTTGTACGTGCAGTTGTGGAAGCGCATGAGAAGAAACAGCCTGTACTGGTAGGTACAATTACGATTGAGACTTCCGAGCTGTTAAGCCGTATGCTGAAAAGAGAGGGAATCCCTCATAACGTGCTGAACGCCAAATTCCATGAGCTTGAGGCGGAAATCGTTGCCCAGGCAGGTCAGGCAGGTGCCGTTACGATTGCGACAAATATGGCAGGTCGTGGTACCGATATTAAACTTGATGATGTTGCACGCGAGGCAGGCGGTCTTAAAATCATCGGTACAGAGCGTCATGAGTCAAGACGTATTGATAACCAGCTCCGCGGACGTTCCGGACGTCAGGGTGATCCGGGTGAATCCCGTTTCTACATCTCTCTTGAAGACGATTTGATGCGTCTTTTCGGTTCCGAGCGTCTTATGAAGGTATTTACGTCTCTTGGAGTTGCAGAGAATGAGCAGATTGAGCATAAAATGCTTTCCAGTGCCATTGAGAAAGCACAGGAGAAGATTGAGTTTAACAACTTCGGTATCCGTAAAAACCTTCTTGATTACGACCAGGTAAATAATGAGCAGCGTGAAATTATTTACAAGGAGCGTCGTCAGGTTCTCGATGGAGAAAATATGCGCGACGCAATCTACAAGATGATTACAGACATTGTGGACAGTACAGTAGATATGTGCTTCTCTGATGATGTGGATGCAGAAGAGTGGGATCTTGACGAGTTTAATTCTGCATTATGTCCGATTATTCCAATCGAGCCTCTTACAGAAGACAAGGTAAAAGGTAAGAGAAGAAACGAGATGAAGCATATTCTCAAAGAAGAGGCTGTAAAACTTTACGAAGCAAAAGAATCCGAGTTCCCGGAACCGGAACAGCTTCGTGAGCTTGAGCGAGTAGTACTTCTTAAGAGCATCGACAGTAAATGGATGGATCACATTGACGATATGGAAATCCTTCGTCAGGGAATTGGTCTTGCTGCATACGGTCAGCGTGACCCGGTTGTAGAATATAAGATGAGCGCTTATGAGATGTTTAACGGTATGATAAACTCCATTCAGGAGGATACAGTACGTATGCTGTATCACGTACATGTAGAGCAGAAGATTGAGCGTGAGCAGGTTGCGAAAGTTACCGGAACGAATAAGGATGACAGTGCAGGTCCGAAGAAACCGGTACAGCGCAAAGAAGATAAAGTTTATCCGAATGATCCATGCCCATGTGGAAGTGGAAAGAAATATAAACAGTGCTGCGGACGTAAAGCTGCAAAAGTGTGATAAATGTTATAATAAAAGGGGTCTTCCTCAGGAAGATCCCTTTTTTAACGCCTCTGATGGAAGCTCTCCGAACTGTTTTTTGTAGGCGCGGATAAAGGCAGTATAATCCTTAAATCCGCTTTGAAGCGCTGCTTTTGTGACAGGAAATCCCTGAGAAATCAGATTTTTTGCAAGAAAAAGCCGTTTGCTCACAATATAACTGTGTATGGTGTAGCCCGTTTCTTCCTTAAATTTACGCATCATATAATATTTGCTCAAAAAATATTTCCGGGAGAGTTCTTCGATGGACAGCTCTTTTTCCAGGTTACGGTTTATATATTTTAGAAGTTCTTCAATACGGGAATCATAAGCGTAGGAATCCTGGTCACATATATACTGTTTTTCCAGAAAAATCCGGTTTAAATATACCATAAATTCATAAAAAAGAGCTTTTTCCAGAATCTCATCTCCCATCTCCTGATGTTTAGATGACTGGTAAAATTCTGACAAAACCTGCTCCAGTTTTTTCTGCATTTTGGAGGGAAGACGGACAAGATGAAAACACCGGTCTGTTGCTTTCTGAAAACACCTCGTCAAAAGCTCTTCCTTTAAATCGTTTCGAATCCACAGAATAAAACGCTCATAAGGCTCCTCCGAAGAGATTTCAGGCTTGTGAATGGAATATTTATCCACAAGAAGAATATCCCAGGGATTAAGATAATAGGATTTTCCTTCTATATGATAGGTGGCTTTTCCGGAAAGAAAAATAATCACTTTATAAAAATCATGATAATGATAAGTAAAATTTTGATGTTTCTGGTCTTTTAAATAGAAAAGGCGAAATTCCTGGTCCAGATACCCTGTTTTTTCTGTTGTATCATGGGGAGACTCCATATTCGTACACCTCGTTTATTCCTTTTTTATAATTTTATCACGTTTTTTTCAAATCATCATCACATTTTCCTCACAAATTCCCAGTATAGTATAAAACAAATAAAGCGAAAGCTTTTTCATCGAATAGATTTTCATAACTTTTTTCTTTTTCATACTTTTTATACTTAGCCGGGCTGTTCACAGTCCGGCCCTCCTTCTTTTAAGAGCACTTTTTGCAATATATTCCGCAGTTTATTCTATATACACCTGGAAAAAATGATGTATAATAAAAATATAATGAGTAACGGAAAATTTGACCTTATAAATCAGGAGAGGTGTAAATATGTCAGACAATATTATCATGGCAAAATATCAGGGATTGGGAAATGACTATCTGATTTTAGATGCAGTGAGAAACAGAGTACAGCTTCAGGGGCAAAAAGCAGCGCTTCTCTGTCAGAGAGGCTTCGGGCTTGGGGCAGACGGAGTTCTTTACGGACCTGTGCAGATAAACGGAAAAATGGGAGTTCATATTTTTAACGCAGATGGAAGCGAATCTCCTATCAGCGGAAACGGCGTTCGTATTTTTGCAAAATATCTCATAGACCAGGGATATGTAAAAGAATCAAAGTTTGATATTGAGACGATGGCGGGAACCATTGAAGTGGAAGTTATGAATGCCCGTGCAACGGAATTTCGTGTAAAAATGGGGAAAGCATCTTTTATTTCAGAGGAAATTCCGGTAACAGGGGAAAAACGGGAAATTATAAATGAGACGTTTACCTTTAATGAGAAGGAATATAAGGCAACCTGCCTTACGGTAGGAAACCCTCACTGTATTATTTTTACAGATAAAGTAAGCAAAGAAGCGGTAAAAGAACTGGGACCTTATGTGGAAAATGCAGATGAATTTCCAAACAGAATGAATCTTCAGCTCTGCCATCTCATTGACAGAGGAAATCTGGATATTGAAATCTGGGAGAGAGGCTCCGGCTACACAAAAGCCTCCGGTACAGGAAGCTGTGCGGCAGCGGCGGCAGCATACAAATTGGGGCTTGTAGAGTCCAGAATTAATGTAAATCAGCCGGGTGGTATGATCCAGATTAACATTAAAGAGGACGGAACGATTTACATGACAGGAACAGTAGGCTTTATTGCGGACATCAGCATTGCACAGAGCTTCTTTTCCTGAGAATTTCTGAACAGGTAAGAGTTCTTAAATAAAAGTAAAAAAAAGGATTAAAAAACAGTTTCGCATCGCTGTTTCTTAATCCTTTTTGTTTTACTTACTTACAGGTCTTGTAGCTTCTTTCAGCCATTCTTTTTCTTCCTCATTAAGATATGGGGAGATTTTTTCGTATACGTCGTTGTGGTAGCTGTTCAAAAGCTCTACGTCTTTTTCTGTCATATATTTTGTGTCAATGGCATCAAGATCAATAGGCACAAAAGTAACAAATTCAAACTTCATAAACTGGCCGTACTGATTTTTTTCTGCTTTACGGCAGAGCATCAGGTTTTCTGTACGGATTCCGTGGCTTCCTTCAATGTAGATACCAGGCTCGTCAGAGGTAAGCATACCTTCCTCAAAAACCTCGTCTTTTACACGTTCAGGAGTGACTTTCCAGCGCACACCGTTTGGACGCTCATGCACATTTAAAAGATAACCGACGCCGTGTCCTGTTCCGTGGTTAAAATCAAGACCTCTTTCCCAGAATGCCCCTCTTGCAAGGTAATCAAGATTTACGCTGGCACAGCCGTGAAGGAATTTTGCATTGCCAAGACGGAGTGTTCCCATAGCTGTCACTGTGAAGTGTTCCTTCTGTTCCTCAGTGAGAGGACCGACAGCAATTGTTCTTGTAATATCTGTTGTTCCCTCATAATACTGTCCACCGGAATCTACAAGATAGAAGCCTTCCTGTTTTAACTGGGCAAAGTCTTCTTCTGTCGGCTGGTAGTGGCACATAGCTGCATTAGGACCGTAAGCAGAAATGGTTTCAAAGCTTGGCTCAATGTAGCCTTCCTGCTCTTTTCGAAGGCTTTCCAGTTTCTCTGCAACAGAAAGTTCATCCATTGGAATTTTGCCGATGTTCTTTTTCAGCCAGTAAATATATTTTGTCACAGCAACGCCGTCTTTAATGTGGGCTTTGCGGATATTTTCCATTTCTATCGGATTTTTGATGGCTTTCATAAGCGCGGCAGGATTTACCATATCAATAATAGTGTTGTCTCCTGCAAGACTCTGGAAGATAGAGTAGTTCACATGAGCTTTTTCCAGAAGAATGGTTTCGCCCTTAATTTCAGATACAAAATCATATACGGAATCATAGGAATGAATTTCCATTCCAAGATCCTGAAGATAAGATTTTACTTCCGCAGATAAGGCTTTTTCCTGGATAAAGAGGTGGCCTTCTGTTTCTGTAAGCACAAGGTAGGAAAGGACAACCGGATTGCAGGGAATGTCGTTCCCGCGGATATTGAGAAGCCATACAATATCGTCAAGGGAAGTAAGCACATGGACGGAAGCTTTGTTTTCCTTCATTTTTTCACGGATTTTGGAAAGCTTGGAGGCAGCGGATTCTCCTGCATATTTTTCATCGAGAATCCATACCGGCTCAGCGGAAAGCTCCGGGCGCTCAGACCATATTTCTCCGATTAAATCGCTTCTGTATGAAAGAAATCTCTCAGGGAGTTTTTCTTCAAATGTCTCTCCCAGACTTTCGTTTACAACACGACCGTCAAAACCGAGTGTCATGCCTTCTTTTGTGTGGCTCTGCAGATATTCCACAACAGTGGGAACACCTTCCTCCCCCATTTTCATCAGGGTTACACCTGTGTCTTTCAGTTCCTTTGCAGCCTGCACAAAGTATCGTCCGTCTGTCCAGAGGCAGGCTTCCTCCTGTGTGATAACGGCAGTTCCGGCAGAGCCGGTAAATCCGGTAATATAGGCTCTGCATTTAAAATACGGTCCTACATATTCTGATTCATGGTAATCTGCGGTGGGCACAAGATAAGCGTCCACGCCGTATTCTTTCATTTTGTCCCGAAGGGCTTGTAATCGTTCTGTTATCATAGTTTCGATTCCTCAACTTTCTTATGTTTGCTCAGAATGTCTATTCCTATTTTATCACATTGAGAAATGATGTCCAGTGGTTTTAGTTTGTTTAGAGACATTTGGGATAAAGGGCTATGATTTTGTTTGTAATTCCCCGGAAGATATGATATTGTATACAGTGAGTATTTGTCTTTTTGCCAGAATCAGAGTGTTAAATATCTGAAAACTTATCTGCGGCAAAAGGGATATTGTCTGGCTGAGCAGCCCCTATCCCTCTTGTGCAGACCTATTTCAAATATTTAACACCCTGATTCTGCAGGACAACAAAACGAAAATCTGAAAATAAAGAAAGAGGGTGAAGCTGTGGTTGAGTTAGATCAGTTCAAAAGCGTTCTTGCAACATACACAGAACCATTAGCGGAGGTGAGAGACTCCCTTGACCTGGCTAACAAAGAGCAGCGGGTTGAAGAGCTGGAGCGTGAGATGGAAGCTCCGGATTTCTGGGACAATGCAGAAGTTTCCCAGAAAAAAATGAAGGAATTAAAAGGATTAAAAGATGACATGGAGACATATCAGAATCTTGTGACACAGATGGAAGATATGGAAACCATGATTGAAATGGGATATGAGGAAAACGATCCGGAGCTGATTCCGGAAATTCAGGAAATGCTGGATCAGTTCCAGACAGATTTTGACAACATTCGTGTAAAAACACTTCTTTCAGGAGAATATGACAGCGAAAATGCCATTATCAAACTGAATGCGGGAGCAGGTGGAACAGAAGCCTGCGACTGGTGCGGTATGCTTTACCGTATGTACAGCCGCTGGGCAGACAGAAAAGGTTTCAGTATGGAAGTTCTTGACTATCTGGACGGAGATGAGGCAGGGGTAAAATCGGTTACTTTCCAGGTAAATGGAGAAAATGCTTACGGCTATTTAAAATCAGAAAAAGGCGTGCATCGTCTTGTTCGAATTTCTCCGTTTAATGCGGCTGGAAAACGTCAGACTTCCTTTGTTTCCTGCGATGTTATGCCGGATATAGAGAAAGATCTTGACGTGGAAGTCAACGATGAAGATATCCGTATTGATACGTATCGAAGCAGCGGAGCCGGCGGACAGCATATCAATAAGACATCTTCTGCTATCCGTATTACTCATTTTCCTACAGGAATTGTAGTACAGTGTCAGAATGAGCGTTCCCAGCATATGAACAAAGATAAGGCAATGCAGATGTTAAAGGCGAAGCTGTATCTTTTAAAGCAGCAGGAGGCAGAAGAGAAGCTTTCCGGAATTCGTGGAGAGGTAACAGATATCGGTTGGGGAAATCAGATTCGTTCCTATGTTATGCAGCCATATACAATGGTAAAAGATCACCGTACAAACGAGGAAACAGGAAACGTAGATGCAGTAATGGACGGAAGTATTGATATTTTTATTAATGCGTATCTGAAATGGATTGCTCTTTCTAAAAAAACAGAGTAAAAAAACTTGCGAATAATGTTTTTCTGTGATAATATATCTCTCATAGAAAAACAATTGTCTTTACTTAACGGACAGAGGGGAAAACCATGGAGAAACAGGGCGAGAAGAAAAAGTATTATGTAGTGAAAGAACGGGCAGTGCCGGAGGTGCTTTTAAAGGTTGTGGAAGCAAAGAAGCTTCTTGATTCCGGCAAAGTGCAGACAGTGCAGGAAGCTGCGGAAAAAATGGACATAAGCAGGAGTTCCTTCTATAAATATAAAGATGATATTTTTCCTTTCCACGAGGAAGCCAGAGGAAAGACAATCACATTTATTATTCAGATGGATGACGAGCCGGGGCTTTTATCAGTGGTGCTTGGAGCAATCGCACGCTTTCATGGAAATATTCTTACAATTCATCAAAGTATTCCAATCAACGGAGTTGCAACACTTACTTTAAGTGTGGATATTCTTCCGGGTGAGGGAGACATAGAAGCTATGGTAGAAGAAATTGAGCAAAGCGATGGCATTCATTATCTGAAAATATTAGGCAGGGAGTAGACAGTATGGTAAATATTGCAGTATTAGGCTATGGTACAGTAGGAAGCGGTGTGGTTGAAGTAATCCGCACAAACCATGAAAGCATCAATAAGCGGGCAGAAGAGGAAATTAATATCAAATATGTTCTGGACCGCCGTGATTTTCCGGGAGACCCGGTTGAGGACGTTCTTGTTCACGACTATGAAGTGATTGTAAATGATCCGGAAGTGGATATAGTAGTAGAGGTTATGGGAGGAATCGAACCTGCCTATACTTTTGTAAAACGTGCATTGGAGGCAGGAAAGAGCGTTTGTACTTCCAATAAAGCGCTTGTAGCAAAACATGGTCCTGAGCTTGTGCAGATGGCAAAAGAGAGAAGCATTAATTTTCTTTTTGAAGCAAGCTGCGGCGGAGGAATTCCGATTATCCGGGCTCTGAATAAGTCTCTTACAGCAGATGAGATAGATGAGATTACCGGAATTTTAAACGGAACAACAAACTATATGCTTGATAAAATGAGCAAAGAAGGAAGCGACTTCGGCGCAGTGTTAAAAGAAGCGCAGGAGCTTGGATATGCGGAGGCAGATCCGACAGCAGACGTGGAAGGTCATGATGCAGGCCGTAAAATCGCGATTCTTTCTTCTCTTGCATATGGCAAGTTTGTAAATTACGAAGATGTTTATATGGAAGGAATCACAAAAATTACGCAGGAAGATATGGAGTATGCAAGAACACTTGGTATGAACATCAAACTTCTTGCTACAAGCAGAAAAGCAGGGGATTCTTACTACGCTATGGTCGCTCCTTTTATGGTGAAAAAAACAAGTCCTCTTTATGGCATAGACGGTGTGTTTAATGCAGTTTTTGTACATGGAAATATGCTGGGAGACGCTATGTTTTACGGAAGCGGAGCAGGAAAATTGCCAACAGCAAGCGCAGTTGTGGCAGATGTAGTAGACGAAGCGAAGCATCTTCACAGAAATATTATGACAAACTGGACAAATCAGCCGCTTCCGCTTACTCCTCTTGATGACGTAGAAGGAAGATTTTTTGTCCGTGTAAAAGATGTGGCAGTAGATGAGCTGGAAGAGGCATTCGGACAGGTACAGACTGTGGAAACAGACGCGCTTCCGGAGGAAATGGGTGTGATGACTTCTGTGATTACACAGGGGGCATATAAGGCTGGTGCAGAAAAGCTTGGAGATCGTGTGATTTCCATGATTCGTATAAAGGACTGATAAAGATGAAATATGTGGTGATTTTAGGCGATGGAATGGCAGACTGGCAGGTAGAAGAGCTTGGAGGAAAAACGCCGCTTTCCTGTGCGGATACTCCGATGTTAGATGAGCTTGCGGTGGTATCACAGATAGGAATGGTAAAAACCATCCCGGACGGAATGGCGCCCGGAAGTGATACTGCAAATTTATCTGTTATGGGATATAATCCGGAAAAATATTATACAGGGCGTTCGCCGCTGGAGGCGCTCAGCATAGGGATTTCCATGAAAGATACAGATGTGGTGTACCGATGCAACCTTGTAACCTTGTCGGAAGAGGATAAACCCTATGAAGCACAGACAATGGTGGATCACAGCTCCGATGAAATCAGTACAGAAGATGCCGGTATTCTTTTAAAAGCAGTATCTGATGCACTGACGGAAAAGGGATATTCTTTTTACAGGGGAACAAGCTACCGTCACTGTATGGTGTGGGAAGAGGGGAAAATATGCGATTTAACTCCGCCTCATGATATTCTTACAAAAACAGTGGGAGAGTATCTTCCAAAAGATGAGATACTCCTGAAAATGCAGAAGGAAAGCTATGAAATTCTGAAAAATCACCCTATCAATCTGAAACGGAAAGAACAGGGGTTAAATCCGGCAAACAGCTTCTGGTTCTGGGGAGCGGGAACAAAGCCGGCTCTTGATCCTTTTGAAGAAATATACCATAAAAAAGGCGTGATGATTTCCGCAGTTGACCTTTTAAAGGGAATTGCGGCAGGGGCAAAAATGGACAGAGTGGAAGTAGAGGGCGCTACAGGCGGACTTCATACAAATTATGAGGGAAAAGCAGAGGCATGTGTAAAAGCTCTCACAGAAGATGGCTATGATTTTGCCTATGTTCATGTGGAAGCTCCCGATGAAATGGGACATCAGGGAAGTACAGAGAAAAAAATACAGGCAATCGAATATCTGGATAAACGTCTTATCCGTATTATAAAAGAGGGACTGGATAGTTCGGGAGAAGAGTATCGGATGTTGATTCTTCCGGATCATCCAACTCCTCTGAAAATCCGCACTCATGTGGCAGAACCGGTTCCGTATCTGCTTTACGACAGCAGAAAACCGGAAAGTCATACATGGCATTATAATGAAAAAGAAGCAATGGAAAGTGGTGCACCTCTTATAAACGGATGGGATATAATGGAGCGCCTGTTTGAGATGGGAGAAAAATATGTTAATCGTTAAGAAGTTCGGCGGAACATCTGTTGCAAATAAAGAAAGAATTTTTAATGTTGCAAGAAGATGTATCGAGGATTATAAAAAGGGCAACGATGTTGTAGTGGTTCTTTCCGCTATGGGAAAATATACAGATGAACTGATTCATATGGCTCAGGACATAAATGACAAACCTCCGAAAAGAGAGATGGATATGCTGTTTACCATAGGAGAACAGATGTCTGTGTCTCTTATGGCAATGGCAATGAATAAACTGGATATTCCGGCAGTTTCTTTAAACGCATTTCAGGTAAGTATGCATACCACAAGCGTTCATGGAAATGCACGACTGAAACGAATCGATACAGAGAGAATCAAAAGAGAACTGGACAGCCGCAAAATCGTAATTGTAACAGGTTTCCAGGGAGTAAATAAATATGATGACTATACGACTCTGGGAAGAGGCGGCTCTGATACTACGGCAGTTGCTCTTGCAGCAGCGCTTCATGCAGATGCCTGTGAGATTTACACAGATGTGGACGGTGTTTATACAGCAGATCCGCGGAAGGTGCCGAAAGCCCGGAAACTGAAGGAAATTACATACGATGAAATGCTGGATCTGGCAACTCTGGGAGCAGGAGTTCTTCATAACCGTTCTGTGGAAATGGCGAAGAAATATGGCGTACCCCTTGTTGTGCGCTCCAGTTTGAATGACAGCGAAGGAACGGTAGTAAAGGAGGAAGTAACAGTGGAAAGAATGCTGATAAGCGGAGTGGCGCTTGATACAGAAGCAGTAAGAATTGCAGTAATCGGACTTAGGGATGAACCGGGTGTGGCATTCCGTCTTTTTGATACCCTTGCAAAGAAAAATATTAATGTAGATGTAATTCTTCAGTCTATCGGACGTGCAGGAACAAAGGATATTTCCTTTACAGTAGATGGAAGCGACCTGGACGAGGCAGTTGCTGTTCTGGAAGAAAATCAGTCCCGTCTTGGATATAAAGAACTTCACTCTGAGCGCAACATTGCAAAGCTTTCTATTGTAGGAGCCGGAATGATGAGCAATCCGGGAGTTGCTGCAAAGATGTTTGAAAGTCTTTATAATGAAGGTGTAAATATCAACATGATTTCTACATCAGAAATCCGTGTGACCGTTTTAATTAATGAAAAAGAAGGTATAAGGGCGATGAACGCAGTGCATGACGCCTTCGATTTGGCAGATTAAGCAGGTGAAATTTATGTATGGAGATAGAAAAAGCTGGAAATTCAGCGCAAAAGGAGCCCTTTCCGGCAGATGGGGAACTCTGATTATAGCGCAGGTTATTGTTTCGGCAATTAACCTTGTAGCAGGAAATCTTACGACTATGCTTTTTCCGGGATACGACGGAATGTCATTGATTTTGAGCCAGGTATTTTCTTTCCTTGTAAGCCTTGTAATGTGCATATTTACAGCAGGACTTTATTATATGTATTTAAATGTGGCAAGAGGAAAAGAGTATTCCTACAAAAATCTGATTTATTTTTTCAAGAATCAGCCGGATAAGATTATTGTAGCTTCTTTTGTTATGGCAGCCATTGCATGGCTTACCTCTCTTCCGGCAGGTTATTATATTTATGTGACAGATCCGGGAACAACGCTGGTGCAGCAGATGGCTGTAATGCAGACATATCTTATGATTTCGCTTGGAGGAATTATTTTAAATATGCTTCTTACGATTCCTCTTACGCTGACATATTATATTCTGGCAGACGAAAATGTAGGCGGCTTTGAGGCGCTGAAGCGGAGTATGCAGTTTATGAGGGGAAATATTGGAAAATATATTCTTCTTCAGTTAAGTTTTTTACCTTGGTATTTTCTCAGTCTTTTTACAATGGGAATCGGTATGATATTTTTGATGCCGTATATACAGATGACAAACACTATGTTTTATCGTGATATAAAAGGAGAGCTTTACAGACAGGATCCTCCGCTTGTAATAACAGAGAGAGAAGAAAACGTGCAGGACGATTATAATTCAGAAGCGTAAGAAATAAAAAAACCTTCAAAGCTTCGTACCACGGTGAGGTGACGGAGCGGCGAAGGTCCTTTTTATTATGAAAGGTTTATAATTGCTGCAGCCCGGAATCTTCATATTCGCGGGGAGCAGGCTCTTCATAGCCATATGGAAAATCAAAATTATAAGGAGCATCATATCTGTAGGGGGATTCATGTGGGAAGTCGTAGGGGATATTGTCCGGCATATCGTATGGTTCTTCTTCAGGAATTTCTTCATACGGAAGAGTCTGGTAAGGTTCGGAATCCGGAATTTCTTCTATGTCAGGAATTTCTTCTATATAAGGAACTTCTTCCTGGAAGAAATCACTTGTATTAAATGCCTGGTATGTAAAAACTCCGAGAATTAAGGGGACAAGGATTCCTAAAACAATTCCCACAACAGAAAAAATGAAACCGATTTTTGCAGTAATGTCCATAGGAGTTCTGCGTTTCTGCAAGGTGTCTCCGGAAATATAAATCTGTCTTGAAGAAAGAGCGCATACAATTCCAATACAGGCAAGAAGAATGCCGATAAAGAAGACCGAAGAAAACAGGACAGAGAGAATTCCCAGAATCAGCGCTGCGATTGCTTTCCCACTTACAGGGCGGGGATTTCGTCCGGAGCCGGAAGAACAGGAATTATGATATTCTGTATACATGGATACCTCCTTTGTGTGAAATGTTGTAATATATCTTACGTTATAAAGTTTAATTGCTTCTGCTGAATTGTATTTCCATTATAGCATCTTGAAGAACTCACTGCAAGAAAGTTGATAAATATAAATGTTGACATAAATAATAGATAATGATATTTTAATAATAAGAAACAGTAAAGAAGAAAGGCTGGCTTCTTTAACTGACAAAGAAAGGAGGAAATAGAATGTCTAAAAAATGTGCAGAGCGTCTGACTGATCTGGAAGTACATGTTATGAAAGTTTTGTGGGATTCTGAAAGAGCTATGACAAACAGCGAGATTGCAGAAAAACTGAAAGAAGAAACAAATCTGAGTGTGGCTTCTGTGGCACAGCTTGTAAAACGTCTTCTTCAGAAAAATGTGTTGGAAGTGTGCGAACATGTGCCGGTTGCAAATGTATATGCAAGAACTTTCAAACCTAAATTGACAAGGGAAGAGTTTATTGCAGGAGAACTTCTTCATATTCAGAAAGCGACTTCGTCAGATAAAAAGAAGGGACTGAAAGGGATTTTTGCAGCTCTTTTTATGGCAGAAGAAGAAAACGGTGTGAACAGACAGGAACTTGAGGCTATCGAACATTTCATACAGAAGAAAAAAGAAGAAATGAAGGACGGAGAGTAGGAGATGGATATATCAATTTCCACCATAGTGACCACTTCTATTGTAGGCTCGTTTCTTTTATTGCTTTTCTGTTTGGCAATGGGGAAAGGAAAAGTTATCAGTAAAGTGGGTCCCGGTTTTGTAGTGACTATCTGGTTACTAGTTTCTGTGAGAATGTTTTTTCCAAATAGAGTGGGGATATACATACAGCTTTTATTTTGAAAGAGTATTTACCGGAATTCAAGAGTTTTTTACCTGTGAAATTTTCAAAGGAGAACAGAGTATAGCAGTCTGGCAGATTTGTATGGCAGTCTGGATTCTCGGAGCTGTTTTTCTTGGATTTTGTAAAATAAAGGATTATAAAAGAAGTCTGAGGCTGTTTCGCGTACTGCCGGAAATTCCCCGTAATTCCCTTGCCGCAATATGGGAAAAAGATTTCATTAAACAATATCCGGAGATACAGGAGTTAAAATTTGTAAAATTTAACCATACGGTAAGCCCGTTTCTTGCGGGGCTCCGACAGCCTGTTATAGTTATGCCGGACAGAAAATTTACAGACCAGGAGCTTCGCTGCATTGTCGGGCATGAGGTTTTGCATTATAGAAGCCATGATATTTTCTGGAAAATATTTACAGAGGTGCTTTGTACATTATTCTGGTGGAATCCTGTTTTCCGATTTATGAAAAAACGGCTGTTTCACATGATAGAAATAAAAAATGACAGGAAATTAACAGAAAAAATGACATCAAAGGAAAAGTCAGACTATCTGGATTGTCTTCTGGAGATTGTAAAAGATTCATGCGGAAATTCATTTACAGGAACAGTGGGCTTTTCAAAGACGGACAAAAAGATATTTCGGCAGAGAGTGGAATTGATTGTCGCTCCCGGTAAAATCAGCAGAGGCTGTCAGATTGTGACGGGAATTGTGGTGGCTGTATTATTATTTCTGTCTACGGCGGGTGTATTCGAGCCGACGTATCCATTAGCAGAGGGAGAAGGACTTGGTTTAGATGAGAATACAGGATTTCTTATAGAAAATGGAGAGGTGTATGATGTATATCTTCTTGGAACGTATGTAAGAACAACTTATGAAGGAGAAGATATGCATCCGTATCGTACATTAAACAGGTATGAAACACTTGAGAAAGCGAAAGAGAAGGAGAAAGAGAAGTTTGAGCATTATAAAGAATATGAAAGTAAGCTGCATGTTACTTCTGATTAGCGGAGTGTTAATTAGTACGTCTCCCTGTACTGTTATGGCGAAAGGTAATGATGTACAGGAGAAAAATGTAAAAGTAGAGAAAATTGTTAAATCTGGTGATACACAATGGATATATAAAACAGAAAACGGAAAGTTGTATATGCGCTTAAAAGATTTGATAACGGGGAAATGGCTTACAGATTGGATTTTAGTAGGTTGAGCGAGATGAAGGGACTGCTGGAAGGTGGTCTCTTTTCATATTCAAAATGAGTGGTAGTGAAAAATTACAATGCGCATAGGCGTATGACAAAACAAAAAATAAATTTAATATAAATATTGACATTATTAAAAGAAAGATGTTATTATTCAATTACCAAATAAATTAACAGGAAGGGAGGAGAGTCCAATGTACAGAAAATGGTTCGTGAAAATTTATGGAAATGGAAAATGAATTTAAGGAGGAAATGAGTATATGAGAAAAAAACTTTTGGCATTAACAATGTTTTTAGGAATTTGTGTTATGTCAGTTCCAGTTATGGCTGAGACAAGACCATTTAATATTACAGTAGGCGGTAATCACCCTGATACAATGTCAAAAAGAACGAAAAAAAATCCTAATGATACCGATAATAATTTTTATGTAACAGGTCTTGAGTTTAGCAATCCATCCGAAATAGTATTAGCCCGTTCATATCATTTGGATAATCCTAATAGATACTATACAAGATATGGAACAACAATTAAATCTTACAGAGATTCAGCGGCGTATAACGTAAAAGTTCCTCATGGAGAATTGTATTATATGGATACGGAATTTGCCAATGGAAGCGGTACGGTTGCAAAGATTGAGGGCAAGTATACACCGTGACAGTATGAGGTGAAAAAGTTGAAAGATAATGTATCAGGGAAAAATGTGACAATAGTTTCAGTTTGTTTAATTACTTTGTTAACTTTAATGGGCTGTGGGAACAGCCCATTTGAAAAAAATAATCTGCCAAAAGAAAATGTAGAATTTCCCTCCACATATGAGAAAGAAATAGAACGTGTAACATTCCATACGCAGTTAGTTATTCCGGAAGAGTTCAATCAGGATATGCTGATGAAGACAACTGCCAGAAAAAAGATTTTGAACATAGATAAGGTAAAAAAGGATTTCGAGGAGAAAATTCAGGGGCAGACGGTAAAAGAAAAATTTGATGATCCGCCGGAAAAAAAAGGAGCTCCGCCTTATTACCATATTTTGACAGAAGAGGGGACAAGCTTTAGTGTTACCGACGGCATTCAGTTTACTACCGGAAACGGGTATTTCTTCAATGGTGTTCTTTTGTATGATGATAATGGGAATCTTCCGGAGGAATATAGCGAAGCGAGAGAAGTTCCCGGGTTTTCAGAAGATAAAGCGTGGAAAATAGTGGAAGAGGAATTATCTGCCATAGGATATGAAATAGAGGGAGAACGAAGAAGTATCGCCCTTCCTCATACTTTTTCAGAAGAGAAAGAATACTGGCTGTCTCAGAACGGAGAAAATGATGGGACGGCTTATAAAGGAGAATGGACGGAAGAAGATGACGGCTGGTATTTTTTTATGCGCCAGAACTTACAGGGGCTTCCTGTTTATTCTCAATATGTATATCTTGATAATACAGATATTGATACGCCCCTGCGTTTTCTTTGCTCCCGAAGGGGCGTGGAAGAAATGCACATAGATTATTATTTTGATTTTCAGGAGGGGGAGGAACGTACTTACCTTTTACCTTTTAAGAAAATTGCAGAAGTGGTGGCAGAGAGGAATAATGAGCTTTTGACAGAGAGTAAGTATGAAGTGTCAAAAGCTGTTTTGTGCCAGTTTGTGCCGCAGAAAGGCAAAGACTATAAAGTAACTCCGGCGTGGATTATTGATATTGCAGAGACAAATGAGGAAGGCGTATATCCCTTTACTATGATTGTAAATGCAGTGACAGGAGAAGAGATTATACAATGAGATTGCACTATCTGAAAATGGATTTTTACAGATGCTTTTTTTCAGCGCAGATGATTCTGGCAGTTCTTGGTGTCTGTGCTGTTCATATTTTTATTCCGCAGCAGTTTATAGAACCGAGAGTTTCTGTTTTGAGAAGCTTTAATGTCGCATGGTCAAGCAATGCTATGGTTCTGGCATATATTTTTACAACTCTTGCCTATGGACAGAGCTTTTGTGAAGATATGGAGCATGGATATTACAAGTATGGAGTAATACGGGGCAATCAGTCATCATATGCCATATCAAAATGCATCGTAATTGTTTTTTCAGCAATCTTTTCTATGGCAGCAGGACGCTTTTTATTTGTTGTGGGAATGCGCCTTTTTTATCCCTGGGAAGCGCATTTTGACCTTGGGGAAGTGGAACTTCTTATGGAGCTTGGCTGTTTTTCCGGACTGCTGAAAGAAGGGCATTATCTTATTTATGTGCTGATTCATGGAATATGGCAGGGAATCTGGGCTGCTGTTCTGGCACTTTTCTCAGCTTTTATTTCTTTTTATACAGCAAACAGGCTTCTTGTAGTGGCATTTCCGGTTATGCTCCATCATCTTCTCAGGAGAGTGGCGCATTTATGGAATGACGATTGGGTAAAGTTTGATCCGGATCACATTTTTCTTATTAACTATAATGCGTGGGGAAATGAGAGAATTTCTTTATCTGCAGGAGCTGTATCGGGACTTTTTCTGTGTTTGCTGCTGACCTGGCTTATATGTCGGAAATTTAAAAGGAGGGCTGAAAATGGGTAAATATATCTGGAATCTTTATGTGAATCGTTTTTATACAAAAAGAAATCTGGTTTTATTTATCATTTTGTTTGTTGCCTTTGATTCTTTTTATGTTGAACTAGATTACGCCTGTAAGATTCTGGATTACCCGTGCTCTTTCTGGTATTTTTTAAATATTATGACAAATCATTTTATGTGTGGAGCAATAGGACTTTCCTCGGTTTATCTTTTTTCAAATGCCCCGTATTTAAACAGGAACGGTATGTATCAGATGATACGACAGGGGAAATACAAATGGTTGTTATCGCAGCTTGGAAGCATTATCCTGAGCGGTTTTTCTTTTACAGCGGTTTTGTTTTTTACAGGCTGGATCCGTATGCTGCCGCATATGGACTGGACATTATCCTGGGGAAGAATGATGAAAACACTGGCTGTTACGAATGCCGCTTCCCAGTTGAATGTAACATTTGTACTGAAACCTTCCTTTATGCAAAGTATGGAGGCATGGCAGGCGGGACTTTTGGCTTTTATGCTGGACAGTTTCGTATTTATTTTGATTGGTTTTTTGCTTCTTGCCATAGGGCTGCTGTTTAACCGCATGGCAGCCCTTATTTTTACAGGGATACTGGCGATCGTTCCTTTTGTAACAAATTCATGGAACCTATCACGACATCTTATGATAAATTTATTTTCGCCTGTTTCATGGCTGCAAACCGGATTGTTTTACACAGAAAATATGACATATGCGGAAATGCCGCCTGTGTTGTGGATTTGGGGAATGCTGGCAGTCTATCTTGCACTTGCAGTCGTTTTAGCATTGTTAGCGGCAAAAAGAAATCATTTTCAATGGAATGGGGAAGAAGAATGAGAACAGATATAATAAGGGTAGAAGATTTATCAAAAACTTTTTCCGGCAGAAGCATTTTAAACAAGGTAAGTTTTTCCTGTAAAGAAGGAGAAATCATAGGATTTGTAGGTTACAATGGCTGTGGGAAAAGTGTGCTTTTTAAATGTATCTGCGGATTCCTGAAGCCGGACAGTGGGGAAATTCATATCCGTCTTTCAGATGGTGAAAAGAATATTTGCGGAAATGCGGGGATTATCATTGAAGAACCTGCCTTTCTTCGAAACAAAAGCGGAATGAAAAATCTGGAGTTTCTCTATGGTATTAGAAATAAGAGCAACAGGAGATACCTGGAAGAAATCATGAGCAAAGTTGGGCTGGAGTCAAATAATCGAAAATCTGTAGGACATTATTCTCTTGGAATGCGCCAGAGACTTGCCATTGCTCAGGCGATTATGGAAAATCCGCCTATTTTGATTTTAGATGAACCTATGAATGGGCTGGATAAACGGGGAGTAGAAGAAATGAGAAGCCTTTTTCTGAAATTAAAAAAAGAAGGAAAAGCCATATTGATGGCAAGCCATAATAAAGAAGATATTTCGGTTCTTTGTGATAGAGTATATGAAATTGATGGTGGAAACTTAAATGAGATTAAAAATATTTGACACACTTAAAATAGAATAATAAAATTTAGAATCATATCAAAAAAAATATAAAAATTCAGATAATAATATTGATATTTATAATGCGATATGATATAATTAAAAAACTTAGAACACATGAAATATTACTATTTATTTCGGCATATTTGCCAGAGCAAAGGAGGCGTGGAAAATGAAAAAGAAGAGTGTATCCCGCATATGTCTCTCCCTTTTGATGGGAGCAAGCATCTGCATGAGCGGCACAAGTATGGTGTTTGCAGCAGAGGAGACAGAAAATGCAGCAGAAGTGTCCGCAGAAACAGAAGCATCTGAAAGTACAGGGGAAGAAGAAACTGTAGATTTAGACTTAACAGCTTTCTGTACAGATGGAGAATACCGTTACAAAGGAATCCCGTGGCTTGCTTCTCTGGAAGAAGCAGAGGAGACTCTGGGTGTCTCTCTTGAACCAATGATGGAAGGAATGAATACAAAAATGGGTTCTTTCGTTGCTCCGGCAGAGTTTCGGGGAGAATCCGGGTATATTAGTCTGGGACTTTTGAATGACGGGGTAACCGATATTTCCTTCTGGTTTGGTACAGATACCAATAATAAGGATAAATACGATGGGGATTTGACAGAACTTTCTGACTACGTTCTGGAGCAGTTTACAGAATTATATGGAGAGCCGGATGAAGTAACAGACAGAGAACAGGAGTATGGAGACGCATTTAAGGGCTATCAGTGGCAGGAAATAAAAGACGGAGATGTAAAGACGGCTCTTAGTATTCAGTGTATGTATGAGCCTTCCGGTGGAAGAATGTATAGTCTTGCAGTTGGGGCAGTTGGCAGGGAAGCTACGATACAGGTTACGAAAGAATCAGGAACTCTTCCGGAAGATTTTGAGGCGGAGACAGCAGAAACTGCAGAAGAAGCAGAAGTTCCTGAAGAGGAAGCTGGTACTACAGAGGAAACAGATACTTCTTCAGCAACAGAATAAGGTATGTATATGAAAAAAGAAACTCTTTACTGGAAAATAGCTGGATTGCTGGAAATCTTTCCCATAATCATAACAGGATATATTAATGTGCACATTTCTACATGGAGGGAAGCGCAAAATATAACGGATTATATGCGTGACAGTATGAAGGACGTACAGCTATTTGTTACAACGCTTCTGTTATTGATGCACATTATTACCTGGTATGTGCTGAAAAAGTCAAAGTTGTCGGAGCATCTTCTGACAGAAAAAGAAAAAAACATAGGGATCAGTACCTGGGTTTTGGGACTTCTTAGTGCTGGTTTTTATGTGATAGTATATTGGAATATTTTGAGATAGTAATCTATATGGAAGCTGTTGCTTATGCGGCGGCTTCTTTTTCTTGACAAATTCTTTCTCCGTTGTTAAGGTATACTAGATAAAAACTCTGTGAAAACAGGTAGAGGAGACAGAAATATATGGATATTATTCAGGTAATTACACAGGAACTTCATGTAGAAAAATGGCAGGTGGAGGCAGCAGTCAAGCTGATTGACGAGGGCAACACCATTCCTTTTATTTCCCGATATAGAAAAGAAGCAACAGGCGCTTTAAATGACGAGCAGCTTCGTTCTCTTCATGAGCGTCTTACGTATCTTCGCAATCTGGAAGATAAAAAAGCGCAGGTAATGGGAAGCATTGCTGACCAGGGCAAGCTTACAGAAGAACTGAAAAAACAGATTCAGGAAGCACAGACCCTTGTAGTAGTGGAGGATTTATACCGCCCGTACCGTCCGAAACGCCGTACACGCGCGATTATTGCAAAGGAAAAAGGTCTGGAGCCTCTTGCAAATATTTTTTCTCTGCAGATGACAGATAAGACGCCGGAGCAGGAAGCAGAGGCATTTATTTCCGATGAAAAAGAAGTACGCACTGTGCAGGAAGCAATTAACGGTGCAATGGATATTCTGGCAGAGCGTGTTTCCGATGAAGCGGATTACCGCATTTATATTCGAAATCTTACGGCCAAAAAGGGAACCGTTGTTTCTGCTGCAAAGAATAAAGAGGCGCAGTCTGTTTATGAGATGTACTATGAGTTTGAGGAACCGGTGAAAAAGCTGGCAGGACATCGTGTTCTGGCTCTTAACCGCGGAGAAAAAGAAAAGATTCTCACAGTAAAAATTTCCGCTCCTGAGGACGAGATTCTCCGGTATCTGGAGCACCAGGTGATTGTCCGCGATAATCCAAATACAACTCCCATTTTAAAAGCAGTTGTAGAAGACAGTTATAAGCGTTTGATCGGACCTGCTATTGAGCGTGAAATCAGAAGCGAACTTACAGAAAAGGCAGAGGACGGGGCAATCAGCGTATTTGGAAAAAATCTGGAGCAGCTTCTTATGCAGCCTCCAATTTCCGGACAGGTTGTACTTGGCTGGGACCCGGCATTCCGTACAGGCTGTAAGCTTGCAGTTGTAGATGCAACAGGAAAAGTTCTGGATACTACTGTTATTTATCCTACAGCGCCTACGACAGATGCAAAAATCAAGGCAGCAAAAGAGACGCTGAAAAAACTGATTGAAAAATATAATATCACACTGTTTTCTCTCGGAAACGGAACGGCATCAAGAGAATCTGAGCAGGTCATTGTAGAGCTTTTCAAAGAGATTCCGGAGAAAGTCCAGTATGTGATCACAAATGAGGCGGGAGCTTCCGTGTATTCTGCAAGTAAGCTGGCAACAGAGGAATTTCCGAATTTTGATGTGGGTCAGAGAAGTGCGGCATCTATTGCGCGTCGTGTGCAGGACCCTCTTGCAGAGCTTGTAAAAATAGACCCGAAATCCATCGGTGTAGGACAGTATCAGCACGATATGAATCAGAAAAAGCTTGGAGAAGCTCTTGGCGGTGTTGTAGAGGATTGTGTAAATAAAGTCGGTGTTGACTTAAATACAGCTTCTGCTTCTCTTCTTGAGTACATTTCCGGTATTTCTAAAGCAATTGCAAAAAATATCGTGGCGTATCGTGAAGAAAACGGAAGATTTACAAGCAGAAAAGAGCTTTTAAAAGTGGCAAAGCTTGGACCGAAGGCATTTGAGCAGTGCGCCGGATTTATGCGTATTGCAGACGGAAAAAATCCTCTTGATGCAACAAGCGTCCACCCGGAAAGCTATGAGGCGGCATCTGCACTTCTGGAGCGTCTCGGTTATAAAACAGAGGATATTTCAGGGGGAAAACTTGCAGGTCTTTCCCGTAAAATCAAAGATTACAAAAAAATGGCACAGGAGCTTGGTGTGGGAGAGCTGACTCTTCAGGATATTGTAAAAGAACTGGAAAAACCTGCCCGCGACCCTCGTGACGAGATGCCAAAACCAATTCTTCGTACAGACGTCCTTGACATGAAAGACTTAAAAGAGGGAATGATTTTAAAAGGAACTGTAAGAAATGTAATTGATTTTGGCGCATTTGTAGATATCGGAGTACATCAGGACGGACTTGTTCATATCTCTGAAATCTGCGAGAGATATATTAAACACCCGCTGGAGGCAGTAAGCGTCGGTGATGTTGTAGATGTGCGCGTCATTGGCGTAGACATGAAGAAAAAGAGAATCAGCCTTTCTATGAAGGGAACAAAATAAAATGCTTGAGTATTTTCTGTATTATTATATCATAATCAATATTTTAACATTTATTATTTACGGTATTGATAAGGAAAAAGCAAAAAAGGGACAGTGGAGAATTCCGGAAAGCATTCTGCTTCTTCTGGCAGTTGTGGGCGGATCTTTTGGAGCATGGTTTGGAATGAGAAAATTTCACCATAAAATTAGAAAACCGAAATTTTATATTTCAGTTCCGGTGATTTTCATTGTACAGGTAATTGTAATCTGTACGGCAATGAGAAAATTATACTATTAATATAAAAAGGAGAAATCATGGAAACCCAGGTTCAGGAAATCAGCACGGAGATTAATGAATTTCAGCAATATATAGAAAGCAAGCTCCCGGCTGTTACCGGATTCTGTCTCCGTATTGTAATTGCGCTTCTTGTATTCTGGCTGGGTGGTAAGCTCATACGGTGGCTTTTAAAGGTGATGAAGCGTTCTCTTGGCAGGGCAAATATTGATGAGGGAGTAGTGCAGTTTGCCTGTTCTCTGTTAAAGTTTGTGTTATATGCTCTTCTTATTTTTAATATTGCCACCTACTTTGGAGTGAAGGAATCTTCTGTTGCAGCCCTTCTTGGAACAGCAGGAGTAACAATCGGTCTGGCACTGCAGGGCGGTCTTGCAAATATAGCAGGCGGAATGATGATTCTTCTTTTTAAACCATTCCAGGTAGGCGATTATATTGTGCAGAGCGGACAGCTTGGCTGTGAGGGAACGGTTATAAAAATTGAAATCTGTTATACGACTTTGCTTTCCATTGATAATAAGCATGTAGTGATTCCAAATGGAACTCTTTCAAATAGTATTATCACAAATGTGACAGCAAGAGATCAGAGAAAGCTTGAGATAAAGGTAGGAATTTCCTATCAGTCAGATATGCACAAAGCAAAAGAGATTCTGGAAAGACTTTTAAAAGAAGATCCGGATACAAAAGAAGATGAAGGTATGGTAGTGTTTGTGGACAGCCTTGGCGACAGTTCTGTTATTATGGGCTTTCGTGTATGGGTTCCTACAGACAGTTACTGGCCCGCAAGATGGCGGTTAAATGAAAGAATAAAAGAAGAGTTTGATGCAAATGGAATTGAAATTCCATTTAATCAGCTTGATGTTCATGTATATCAGAAAGACAACGAGAAATAAAAAAGTCCCCCGGAAAGGATAGCACAAAGCAGTGCATATCTTTTCCGGGGGAAGCTTTTATTCTTCTTCTTTTTTCTCCACAACAAGGGTATCTGGTTCTTCTGCTGAAAAAACATAGCCGCAAGGACATTTGGCATCTTCCATAATACGGCCTCTTACAGTGAAGACTTCTACAATTTTACCGCATTTCGGACAGGTTCTCTCTTCCGGAATCGGGGTTCTGTATTTTGATTCGCAACCGTCTAATACTGCCATACATCTTACCTCCTGTAATGTGTGTGCACAGAAATCTCTGTGGAATGAAATGTTATGTATTTATTATATCCTGCCGAAGAAGGAATAGCAAGCTGGAATTTCAATAGACGAACTTCCGGCTGTGTGATAACATAGAGGTAAATAAAAATCAGGAAAGGAGCAGGAATTATATGAAAGATATAAGTGTGCCTATAGGTAATTCTGATTTTAGAGAGATAAGAGAAGAGGGATATTACTATATAGATAAAACGGGATTGATTGAAGAATTATTGCACAAGCAAGGAACGAAGATAACTCTGATCACCCGTCCGAGGCGCTTCGGAAAATCTCTGGGAATGAGTATGTTGGCGCATTTCTTCGATATTCGCGAGGACAGCCGGAGGCTGTTTGAGGGACTGAAAGTATCTGGGAATAAAGAACTGTGTGAGAAGTGGCAGAACCAGTACCCTGTGTTGTTCTTGTCTTTTAAGGATATTGACGGACTTGATTTTGAAGGGGCAAAAGATATGCTTCGAAGCAGAATTTTTGAATTGTGTATGGAACACAGTTATCTGGAGAAAAGCGAAAAAGTCAGCGAATATGCCCGTACATTTTTTTCACAGATGTCGGACATAGTAAACGGAAAAATGACAGATGCCCAGCTAAAAACAAGTATTTCGCTGATTATACAGATGATGCAGAAATATTATGGAAAACAAGTCATTTTGCTGATTGATGAGTATGATGTTCCTGTTGCGAAAGCAAATATAAATGGGTATTATGAACAGATGATTGACCTGATACGAGGAATTCTGAGCGCTGCTTTAAAAGATAATACCGCTCTCAAATTTGCAATATTGACTGGCTGTTTAAAGATTACAAAAGAAAGCATTTTTACAGGAACAAACAATTTTACAACGGATACGATTTCGGACAGATGTTATAATGAATACTTCGGATTTACGCATAAAGAAGTAGAAAAACTTCTGCAAGATGCAGAAATGGAAAACAAATTGGAACTGGTACAACAATGGTATGATGGATATCATTTTGGTGATATGGATATTTACTGCCCCTGGGACGTGCTGAATTATGTAAAAAAGGTCTTGGAACAGGGATTGGAAAAACCGGAAAATTTCTGGGAGCATACAAGTGATAATGCCGTAATTGAACAGTTTCTTGAAAAGACAGATTTTGACGTAACAGAAAAATTTGAGACGCTTTTATCCGGTAATTATATTAAAGAAACAATCAGTGAAAACCTGACTTACAATTTCCTCGCATCATCAGAAGAAAACCTGTGGAGTCTGTTGTACATGACAGGCTATCTGACAAAAGTAAAACCGGAAGATATGGAAAAAGATGATAAATTGGAAGAGGGGCAGACAGCTCTTCGAATTCCCAATGCAGAGGTCACAGATATTTTCCGAAAAAGTGTTGTGGAATGGTTTCATAAAAAAGTTATGAATAGCGACAGACGGGAGCTTTTCTCTGCCTTATGGAATGGAGATGCAGAGGCGCTTACAGAACTTCTGTCTGATTTGTTGTTTGATACCATCAGCTTTCATGATTACGCAGAAAGCTTTTATCATGCTTTTGTGACAGGAATGGTTGTAAGTGCAGGTTATATCGTGGAATCTAATTATGAAAATGGTCTGGGAAGGTCGGATATTGTAGTGAAAGACCGTCGGAAGCGAAGAGCTGTGGTAATAGAAGCAAAGATTGCAGCAGACGAAAATACGATGGAGAAAGAATGCAGAAACGCCCTTTTTCAGATAGAAGAGAAACAGTATGCCAGAAAACTTGAGAGAAGTGGATTCCGGAAGGTAATTCGTTATGGGATTTCATTTTATAAAAAAGAGTGCCTGGTGAAAACGTCAGAGGTGTAATTTATCTGTTGCAATTTTATAAGAATACGACTATAATGAGCATATAAAAAGAAAATTTCTTCGGGGTTGGGTGACAGCGAAACGCTGAATTCCCTACCGGCGGTATAGTCCGCGACCCGCGCAAGCGGCTGATTTGGTGAAATTCCAAAACCGACAGTAAAGTCTGGATGAGAGAAGAATTTAAATTTCATTAAAATCTCAGTGCCCCCGGAGTTTCGTTTCCGGGGGCTTTCCTGTATCTGCAGATACGGGATATAAGAAATTTTCTTTTTTGCGGCACATTCAGCCGAAAGAATAATTTCTAAAAGGAGAGATGAATATGAGTGAACAAGTATTAAGAAGCGGGAATGCGATGGACAGGACGCGGACAAGAACCATTGCCCAGGTGGCAATGCTGGGAGCAGTAGCAGGGGTTTTAATGAATTTTGAGTTTCCCCTTCCATTTTTAGCTCCCTCTTTTTACCAGCTTGACTTCTCGGAAATTCCGGTTCTTGTGGGAACCTTTGCAATGGGACCTGTCGCCGGAGTGCTTATTGAGCTTGTAAAGATCCTTGTGCATCTTGTGACGAAAGGCACGATGACAGCAGGTGTGGGAGATATTGCGAATTTTCTTATGGGCTGCGCGTTTATTGTTCCGGCAGGGCTGATTTACAGGTTTCACTATGTAAAAAGCAGGAAACACGCGGTTATGGGAATGGCTGTGGGAACAGTCATTACAACCATTCTTGCCTGTGTGCTGAACGCTTACATTCTGCTTCCGGCGTACGGAAAGGCATTTGGCGTTCCTATTGAGTCTTTTATTGAGATGGGCAGTGCAGTAAATAGCGGAGTGAACGGGCTTCTTGGATTTGTTATATTAATTATTGTGCCTTTTAATCTCGTGAAATACACATTAACTTCTGTTATTGTATTTTTTATTTATAAGAAGCTCCGTGTGATTTTAAGGGCAGATTAAAAAGGAAAGAAAGGCGGACATACATGGGGAAAATTAATAAAGTAGAAAAGCTTACAGACTGTAAACATCTGAATTTATATGCTGTGGATGCAACAAGTGTGCACAATACGCCGGTATCTTATTACGTGGCATCAAGGGCTGAGGAGATAGAAAATCTAAAGCTTCGCACAAAGAAAAATACACCGGACGGAGTGATCATCTACAGCCTTTACGGGGAGAAGAGAGACAAGGTTGTTCTTGTGCGCCAGTACAGATATGCGATTGATGACTATATTTATGAATTTCCGGCAGGTCTGGTGGAAAAAGGGGAGGATTTCCATGAGGCGGCAAAAAGAGAACTTTATGAGGAGACAGGTCTTACTCTTCATCCGATTGAAGCACCGGAAATGTATGAGAAGCCGTATTTTACTACAGTTGGCATGACGGATGAATCTTGTGCTACTGTTTATGGATATGCAGACGGGGAGATTAGTAAAGCAGCACAGGAGGATTCTGAAGAAATTGAGATTGTGCTTGCTGATAAAGAAGAGGTACGAAGGATTTTGAAAGAAGAAAAGGCTGCAATTATGTGTGCGTATATGCTGATGCACTTTTTAAAAGAGGAAGAGCCTTTTGGATTTTTGAAGGATGAAAAAATATGATTGCCACATTGACTTTAAATCCCTGTATCGACAGAACGGTTACAGTAGATTCTTTTCATTATGGAGAAACGAACCGGGCGGATAAGGTACAGACAGATATATGCGGAAAAGGGATAAACGTAAGCGGAGTTCTTAAAAATCTGGAGCAGGAAACCATCTGTTTTGGATTTTGTCCAAAAGAGGACAAAGAGAAACTGCAGGGCTTTTTAGACAGCCGTTCCATTCCCTGTGAGTTTGTGGAAACAGAGGGCGGACTTCGTGTAAATCTCAAGATTTTTGACGCTTCCAAAGGCATTCTTACAGAAGTGAATGAGAAAGGGATGACTGTTTCCGGGGAGGCCTTTTCACTTTTCACGGAAAAGGCAGAGGAGGTTTTTGAAAAGGCTTCGGTTCTTGTATTGAGCGGAAGCGTACCTCCCGGAGTGCCGTCAGACATTTACAGGATACTTACAGAAAAGGCTCTGAAAAAAGGAATACGGGTAATTCTCGATGCTTCGGGCGAACTTTTAAAAGAAGGAATTAAGGGAAAGCCTTATCTTATCAAGCCTAATATGGAGGAGCTGGAAGAACTGTTCGGAAGAAAGTTTGAGAAAGATGAGGAGATATTAAAGGCTGCGGAATCCATTGTAGAATCCGGGGTATCTTATGTATGTATTTCTATGGGAAAAAGGGGAGCTTTTCTTGTTGGAAAAGAAAAAGCCATATTTTCTCCGGCGCTTCCTGTTTCTGTGAAGGGAATTCAGGGTGCGGGAGACTCTCTTGTGGCAGGGATGTGTATGGCAATTGAGCAGGAGGCAGATATGGAAACGATGCTCCGTTTTGCAGTTGCGGCAGCGGGCGGCTCGCTTTTGCGGGAAGGTACAAAACTTTGCCGGAAGGAAGATTTTGAAAAATTTTTAAAAGAGGTAAAAATTGTTCCGGTAATTTATTGACAAAGTTTTTTTGACAAATTATAATGTGTTCAGTGAGTAAAACAGAGTATGTTTTGCAAAGCGAATTATTGATTGAGTTAAAAGCTCAAATTTTATAAGTTGATTACTTTATAATCATTGCGTAAGCATGTCATCTTGTGAAACGGTCAATAAGAGTAGCTGGTAATTTACAGACAATACTCTGGAAATATTCATAGAGAATAGAATTTCTAATGTCGTTATAAAAGCAAGTGGATGGTTCCGCTTGCTTTTTTTGTTGCGCGGAGAGGAGAAAAAGTGAATTTTGAAAAACAGAAATCTGCGCCTGTGTATGAAGCGCTGGAGCGTTTTCGAAAAAGAAGGGTAGTACCTTTTGATGTACCGGGACACAAAAGGGGGAGAGGAAATCCGGAGCTTGTAAATCTGCTGGGCGAGAAATGTGTGGGACTTGATGTGAATTCTATGAAACCGCTGGATAATCTTGGACATCCGGTATCTGTGATCCGGGAAGCGGAAGAATTGACAGCAGAAGCTTTTGGGGCGGCACATGCTTTTCTTATGGTTAACGGAACGACAAGTTCTGTGCAGAGCATGATTCTGTCGGTCTGTAAGGCGGGAGATAAGATTATTCTTCCAAGAAATGTACATAAAAGTGTGATTAATGCTCTCGTACTTTGCGGTGGAATTCCGGTGTATGTGGAGGCAAAGGTAAATCCGAAAATTGGGATTGCTATGGGTGTGGAAGTGGAGGACATGCGCCGGGTAATGGATGAGAATCCGGATGCAGTTGCCGTTTTTGTCAATAATCCTACTTATTATGGAATTTGTTCCAATATAAAAAAGATAGCAGAGATGGCACATGCGAGAAACATGAAAGTTCTTGCAGATGAGGCACATGGAACGCATCTTTATTTTGGAGAAAATCTTCCTATGTCTGGAATTGCGGCAGGAGCGGATATGGCTGCTGTTTCCATGCATAAGTCAGGCGGAAGTCTGACTCAGAGCTCTATTTTGCTTTGCGGAGAAAATATGGATGCAGAGTATGTGAGGCAGATTATTAATCTGACACAGACAACGAGTGCATCGTATCTTCTTCTTTCCAGTCTTGATATTTCAAGACGAAATCTGGCTCTTCGCGGAAGGGAATCTTTTGAAAAGGTAACAAAGATGGCTGAGTACGCCAGGAATGAAATCAACGCTATTGGCGGATATTATGCCTACGGAAAAGAATTGATTGATGGTGACAGTGTATTTGATTACGATGTAACGAAACTTTCTGTTTATACACAGGGAATTGGTCTTACAGGGATTGAAGTGTACGACCTTTTAAGAGATGAGTATGACATTCAGATTGAATTTGGAGACATAGGAAATATTCTGGCGTATATTTCTATTGGAGACAGGATTCAGGATATAGAAAGACTGGTAGGGGCTCTCGAAGATATTCGTCATACTTATCAGAAAGATTCAAGAGATTTGTATTGTGGAGATTTTATCAAACCGGAGTGTGTTATGTCTCCCCAGAGAGCATTTTACGCAGAGAAAAAACAGATTCCGCTGAGAGAGACAGCCGGATGCATATGCGGGGAGCTGGTTATGTGCTATCCTCCCGGAATCCCCATTCTTACACCGGGCGAGCGGATTACAGGAGAGATTATCAAATATATTTCCTATGCAAAAGAAAAGGGATGTTCACTTCAGGGAACAAAGGATCCAGAGGTGGAATATCTAAGTGTGATGATATAAGGAGGGCGAAATGGATATTTGGTTTTCTCAGATGGATACTGAAAATGTAAAGACCAGTATAAGGGTGGATAAGCAGCTTTTCAGTGCTACAAGCGAATATCAGAGAATAGATGTTTTTCAGTCAAAAGAATTTGGAAAAATGATCGTTCTTGACGGAGAGATTATTTTTTCCGAAGCGGATGAATTTATATATAACGAGATGGTCGTACATGTACCGATGGCAGTGCATCCACATGTGAAAAATGTGCTGATCATCGGGGGAGGAGATGGCGGAGTTGCCAGAGCCTGTATTGAATATCCGGAAATTGAAACGATTGATGTGGTAGAACCGGATGAAATGTTTGTAAAAGTAAGCCGTAAATTTTTTCCGGAAACAGCGAAAGGGTTTGACGATGAAAGAGTAAAAATCACAAATATTGACGGACTTCGTTTTTTAAGGCGGTGTGAGAATCAGTATGATTTAATCATTAATGATTCTACAGATCCGTTTGGACATACGGAGGGCCTTTTCACAAGGGAGTTTTACGGAAAATGCTATCGTGCCCTTCGAGAAGACGGAATTATGGTTTACCAGCACGGAAGTCCTTTTTATGACGAGGACGAGGCTGCCTTTCGAGCCATGCACAGGAAGGTTTATAAAAGCTTTCCCATAAGCCGCGTTTACCAGGCAAGCATTCCTACTTGTCCTGCAGGCTACTGGATGTTTGGCTTTGCTTCAAAAAAATACCATCCTCTTCGTGATTTTAATCCGGAAAGGTGGAAAAAACGAGGAATTAAAACGTGGTATTATACGTCAAATCTTCATAGAGGAGCGTTTATGCTTCCTAAATATATAGAAGACTTATTAAAAGAGGAGGAAAATATATAATGAGTAAATTAATGATTATTGGATGCGGCGGAGTTGCTTCTGTTGCTGTGCACAAATGTTGTCAAAACAGTGAGGTGTTTGAGGAGATTATGATTGCGAGCCGCACCGTTTCCAAGTGCGATGCCTTAAAGGAGAAACTTGCGCCGACAACAAAAACAAAGATTACAACTGCACAGGTGGATGCAGATAATGTGGAGGAACTGACTGCTTTAATTAAGTCTTATAATCCGGATGCAGTTTTAAATGTGGCTCTTCCATACCAGGATCTTACGATTATGGATGCGTGCCTTGCAGCAGGAGTTCACTATATTGATACTGCAAACTATGAGGCGGAAAACACAGAAGATCCTCAGTGGAGAGCTGCTTATGAGGAGAGATGCAAACGCCTTGGATTTACTGCATATTTTGATTATTCCTGGCAGTGGGCATATAAAGAGCGTTTTGAAAAAGCTGGTCTTACCGCTCTTCTTGGAACTGGCTTTGACCCTGGGGTAACAAGTGTATTTACTGCATATGCGCTGAAACATTATTTTGATGAAATTCATACGATTGATATTCTGGACTGCAATGGAGGGGATCATGGTTATCCGTTTGCAACAAACTTCAATCCGGAAATCAATTTAAGAGAAGTATCTGCTCCAGGTTCTTACTGGGAGAATGGAAAATGGGTGGAAATCCCTGCCATGAGCATTAAGAGAGAATACAATTTTGAGGGCGTGGGAGAGAAAGATATGTATCTTCTTCACCATGAGGAAATTGAGGCTCTGGCCAAAAACATTCCCGGTGTAAAGAGAATCCGTTTCTTTATGACATTCGGACAGAGCTACTTAACACATATGAAATGTCTGGAAAATGTGGGAATGCTTTCTACCACACCGGTTGAGTTTAACGGACAGAAGATCGTACCGATCCAGTTCTTAAAAGAGCTTCTTCCGGATCCGGCTTCCTTAGGACCGAGAACAGTGGGAAAAACAAATATCGGCTGTATCTTTACAGGAGTGAAGGACGGAAAAGAAAAGAGTATTTACATTTATAATATCTGCGACCACCAGGAATGCTACAAAGAAGTGGAATCTCAGGCAATTTCCTATACAACAGGTGTTCCGGCAATGATCGGTTCCATGCTTGTGGTATCCGGTCTCTGGAATAAGCCGGGTGTATTTACAACAGACGAATTCGATCCGGATCCATATATGGAAGCTTTGAACCGCTGGGGACTTCCGTGGGTTGTGGAAGAAAATCCGGTTCTTGTACCATGAGAATAAATGAACTTCCCACTCCCGCATATGTGCTGGATGAAAAAAAGCTGAAAGAAAATCTGGAAATCCTTCGTATGGTGGAAGAAAAAGCAGAGTGCAGGATTCTTCTTGCTCAGAAGGCATTTTCCATGTTCTATATGTATCCTTTGATCGGGAAATATATTTCCGGTACGACAGCCAGTGGCCTTTACGAGGCAAAATTAGGGAAAGAAGAAATGGGAAAGGAAAACCATATTTTTTCCCCGGCATATAGAGAAGAGGAAATTGATGAAATTGCAGAAATCTGTGATCATGTGATTTTTAATTCTTTTTCTCAGCTTCGGAAATATAAGGAGAGATGTAAGGGGAAAACGAGCATAGGCCTTCGTATCAATCCGGAATGCTCCACACAGGAGGACCATGCCATTTACGATCCCTGTGCCTCCGGTTCCAGACTTGGAATTACTCTTGCAAATTTTCTGAAAGAGGTGGAAGAGAATCCTTCTGTTCTTGACGGCGTGGAGGGATTTCACTTCCACACGCTCTGCGAGCAAAACGCAGATGCGTTGGAAATTACTCTGAAAGCTGTGGAGGAAAAATTTGGTCCTTATCTAAAAAAAATGAAGTGGCTGAATATGGGCGGCGGTCATCACATTACAAGAGAAGATTATGATGTGGAGTGCCTGATTCGCTGCATCCGCCATATGCGGGAAACATACGGTGTAGAGGTATACCTTGAGCCGGGAGAAGCAGTTGCTTTGAATGCGGGTTATCTTGTGACTGAGGTCATGGATATAGTAGAAAACGGAATGAAAATTCTAATATTGGATGCTTCTGCAGCCTGTCATATGCCGGATGTTCTGGAAATGCCGTATCGCCCGCCTCTTTATGGAAGCGGACTTGCAGGAGAGAAGGCGTATACATACCGTCTTTCTTCCTGCACCTGCCTTGCAGGGGATGTAATTGGAGATTACTCCTTTGAAAGAGAAATCCTTCCGGGAGATAAATTATATTTTCAGGATATGGCAATTTATTCTATGGTAAAAAATAATACCTTTAACGGAATCGGACTTCCGGCTCTGGCTGTGATGGATGAAGAAGAAAACTGCAAAATTGTGAAGCAGTTTGGTTACAAAGATTTTAAAGAAAGGCTGTCATAAAAATGGAGAAATACAAAACATTTCCAGCAGAGGACGGCTGCCGTATGCCTGGAGAATACGAAACACACAGAGGCTGTGTGATGATTTGGCCGGTACGCCCGGGTTCCTGGCCTTACGGGGCGAAGGAGGCACAGAAAACTTTTTCCGAGATTGCCAGGGGGATTGCAGAGAGTGAGACTGTGTGGATACTTTCAGGAAAAGAGACGGAGGAAGAAGTACACTGTATTTTTAAGGAAGACAAAAATATTCAGGTTCTGGAGATTGAGACGGACGATGCCTGGGCGAGAGACGTAGGACCAACATGTGTTGTGAATGACAAAGGCAGTGTGCGCGGCATTGATTGGCAGTTTAACGCCTGGGGAGGTGAGTATGACGGCCTGTACGCTCATTGGGAGAAAGATAATGAGGCAGCAGAAAAAATTTGCAGTGCGCTTCAGATGGACTGCTATGACGCGCAGCATTTTGTTCTCGAAGGCGGCTCTATTCATGCAGATGGAGAGGGAACGATTCTTGTAACAGAAGCCTGTCTTTTAAGTCCGGGAAGAAATCCGCAGCTTACAAAAGAAGAAATAGAAAATACCCTGAAAAAATATCTGGGAGCAGAAAAGGTAATCTGGCTTCCTCACGGGATTTTTCAGGACGAGACAAACGAGCATATCGATAATGTGTGTGCTTTTGTGCGCCCGGGCGAGGTGGTTCTTGCATGGACAGATGACAGAGAAGATCCACAGTGGGAGTTTAGCCAGGCTGCCCTTAAAGTTCTGGAACAAGAGAGAGATGCAAAAGGGAGAAAAATAAAGGTACATAAACTTCCCATTCCAAAAGTTCCCGTATGTATCACAGAGGAGGAGCTTTCAGGCTTTACCTTTGAGGAAGGGGAGGATATGCGGGAAGCAGGAGAGCGTCTTGCCGCAAGTTATGTGAATTTTTATATTTCAAACAAAGGAGTTCTGATTCCTCAGTTTGGGGACGAGCATGATGAAACAGCAGTGGAAATTCTTGGAAGACTTTTTCCGGAAAGAAAAATGATTCCTGTTTATGCCCGTCCTGTGATTGTAGGAGGAGGAAATATTCACTGTATTACACAGCAGATTCCCCTTGGAAAAATCTCTGATAGAGCAGGTGAAGAAAAATGAGAAATGTAGTGATTGGTACTGTGCAGATGCAGTGCAGCAAAAGTGTGCAGGAAAATATAGAAAAGGCAGATTTTATGGTACGTAAGGCAGCGGAGCAGGGAGCGAATGTCATTCTCTTGCCGGAGCTTTTTGAAAGACCGTATTTCTGTCAGGAAAGAAGATATTCTTATTATTCCTATGCAAAACCTCTTATGGAAAACGAGGCAGTGTGTCATTTTAAGAATGTGGCAAAGGAGCTTGGAGTCGTTCTGCCTGTAAGTTTTTATGAAAAAGACGGAAATGTGCTTTATAACAGTGCGGCAATGATTGACGCAGATGGAGAAATCCTTGGAGTTTACAGAAAAACCCACATTCCAGATGACCACTATTATCAGGAGAAATTTTATTTTACTCCGGGAAATACAGGATTTACCGTGTGGAATACACGCTTTGGAAAAGTGGGCGTGGGAATCTGCTGGGATCAGTGGTTTCCGGAAACAGCAAGATGCCTTGCTTTAAATGGCGCGGAAATGATTCTTTATCCCACAGCTATCGGAAGCGAGCCGATTTTAAACTGTGACAGTATGCCCCATTGGAGACGGTGTATGCAGGGCCATGCAGGAAGCAATCTTCTTCCTGTTGCCGCTGCAAACAGAATCGGTCTGGAATGCGTAGAGCCGAATACAGAAAACGGCGGACAGAGCTCCTCACTTCTTTTTTACGGTTCTTCTTTTATTACAGATGAGACCGGAGAGTTGAAAGTATCTGCCTCAAGGGATAAAGAAGAAGTTCTGACGGCTTCTTTTGATCTGGACGAGGTGGCGGAAAATAGAATGAGCTGGGGACTTTTCCGTGACAGAAGACCCCATTGTTATAGTAAGATAACAGAGTAAAAGGCAGTGCATGAAATCTGAAATCGGTAATAAGGTTTATTAATAGGAAAAAAAGAGGTTTTTATGCCGGAGCAGAAAATAGATAATTTATTGAATCTTGCTATGGAGGCCACTCCACGTGAACGTGAGAGATCCGGAAACTTAAACGTAGGTTATCAGGAGGAAACACGCCTCTGGGAAGTCATTGTAAAATACAGCGGAGCAGAGGAGGGGCTTTCGGGAGATGGAATTTCTGTGGTCCCTCTCCTTGGCGGTTATGCAGTGGTAACGCTTCCGGAAAGTGAGCTTGATGCTTTTTCCGGAAGAACTCAAGTGGAATTTGTAGAAAAACCAAAAAGACTTTATTTTGCCGCGGCTCAGGGAAAACGAGCAAGCTGTATTTCCTCTGTACAGATTGGCAGAGAGGGGTTAAGCGGAGAAGGAATCCTTGTGGGAGCAGCAGATTCGGGAATTGATTATTTTCACCCGGATTTTCGAAACGAAGACGGGACAACAAGGATTCTGAAATTGTGGGATCAGACTGTTCCGGGAAATCCCCCAAAGGGATACACAACAGGAAGTGAATATACAGAAGATAAAATTAACGAGGCGCTGTCTCTTTCGGAAACGAAAGGGCGGCGCCTTGTTCCGGTTGAGGATATTAGCGGACATGGCACAGCCGTTCTTGGAATCGCGGCGGGAAATGGAAGGGCATCTAAAGGGGAAAACAGGGGAGTTGCCTACAAAAGCGGTATCATTGCAGTAAAGCTTGGGGTTCCCAGAGAGGATTCTTTTCCCAGAACAACGGAGCTGATTCAGGCAGTCGATTATCTTGTACGCCAGTCCCTTGAGATGGGAATGCCTATGGCGATTAATTTGAGTTTTGGAAATAATTATGGTTCTCATAAGGGAGATTCTCTGCTGGAAACCTATCTTGACAGTGTTTCCAACATGGGACGGCTCTGCATCTGCACAGGAACGGGAAATAACGGAAATCAGGCGCTTCATACAGGCGGGCGCATTCGGACAGGAGAGACCCAGGAAATAGAACTGGGAGTCAGCCCTTATGAAGCGGCTTTAAATATACAGCTCTGGAAACATTATGAAGATGGGATGGATATTTATCTGGAAAATCCGTCAGGTATGCGGATAGGACCTCTTTATGAAAATCTGGGGGCGCAGAGATACCGGGCAGGAGATACGGAGCTTTTAATTTATTACGGAAAGCCGGGACCGTATTTTGTGACTCAGGAGATTTATGTGGATTTTATTCCAACAGGGGATTATGTGGACAGTGGTGTGTGGAAAATTATTTTACGTGGAAAAGATATAAAATCCGGCGAGTATTTTTTCTGGCTGCCCGGCGGTAACGTGTTAAATCCTCTGACTGCCTTTTATCTTCCCAGAGCAGAAGGAACGCTTACCATTCCTTCTACTGCAAAACGTCTGATTTCTGTTGGAGCTTATAATTCCGGAAATGATGTGTACGCAGATTTTTCCGGCAGAGGAAGTGCACTCCTGCCTTATGGAAAACCTGATTTTGTAGCGCCGGGAGTGGACATTACAGCGCCCCGTCCAGGAGGCGGGTACGGCTCCTTTACAGGAACTTCTTTTGCCGCGCCCTTTGCAACAGGAGCTTGCGCTCTTTTGATGGAGTGGGGGATTGTGAAGGGGAATGATCCGTTTTTGTATGGGGAGAAGGTAAAGGCGTATCTGAGGAGAGGGGCGAGACGCCTGCCGGGATATGAGGAGTTTCCCAATGAGACAGTGGGGTGGGGGGCGTTGTGCGTGAAGGGGAGTATACCTTGATAGGTGCTTTGCTGAGAGAACCACCAATATGCAATGAATAAGGCAGAGAAGATTGTAATGTAAAAATGCCTGTGGTACAATAAAATACAGAAAGACCGGGAGCCGCTGTCCTTGGACAGAGGCTCCTGTAATATTACAGGAAGGAGTTTTCGAAAGAATGAAAAACAGAAAAATACAGCTTACTTTTCGTTTTTTCAAAGGAGCGAAAAAGTATTTTGCAGTGGCGGTAATTGCTTCTTTTATTACGACTGTTTTTAATTCTCTTACGCCGCAGATATTTCGTTTTACTATTGATTCTGTTCTGGATGGAGATAAGTATCCGTATCTGTCAGAGCATCTTTGGGTGATTGCAGGAGTTCTTGTAGGCGTTGCAATGCTGTCGGGAGTATCTATGTTTTTCAGCCGCTTTTTTACGGCGAGAGCAGGAGAAAATTTTGCAGAAAATATGAGAAATGCTCTGTATGCCCACGTGCAGAGACTGCCTTCTGCATGGCATGATAAAAATCAGACAGGAGATATTATTCAGAGGTGTACTTCTGATGTGGAGGTCATTAGAAACTTTGTCGTTACCCAGCTTTTGGAAGTGTTTCGTACCGTGTTTTTAATTGGTGTTTCCTTTGCTATGATGTGGTCTATGAACAGAAAATTATCCGGTATTGTACTTCTGTTTGTTCCGGTTATTGTAGCGTATTCTGCAATATTTTATCGACTGATTGCCAGAAGATTTACGGATGCAGACGAGGCGGAAGGAGAATTATCTACAGTAGTACAGGAAAATGCAACAGGAGTCCGCGTTGTGCGGGCGTTTGGACGGGAACAGTATGAGATGGAGCGTTTCCGGAAAAAAAATGATGCCTTTGCAAAGCTTTGGATACGTCTTGGAACATTATCAGGGCTTTACTGGGGAATAGGCGATTTGATCACAGGACTTCAGGTTATTACTGTAATTGTTGTGGGGGCGCTGGAGGCAGTGAACGGATATATTTCTGTAGGAGAATTTATTGCTTTTGCATCTTATAATACTGCTCTTGTCTGGCCGGTACGAGGTCTTGGACGTATTCTTTCAGATATGAGTAAAGCCGGTGTTTCTTTTGAACGTGTGGACTATATTATAAAAGCGGAGGAGGAAGCATACGGACAGCAGGAGGAAGAAAAACTTTCTCATTTTGATATTTCCTTTTCAAACGTGACTTTTAGCTATGAAGAAGGACAGAAGGTTTTATCAGACGTAAGCTTTCATATTCCACAGGGAAAGGTATTCGGCATTTTAGGCGGAACAGGAAGCGGAAAATCAACGGTTACGCAGCTTTTGGCACGATTTTATGAGCTGAAAGAAGGAGAGGGAAGAATTTCTCTTGGAGGGCAGGATATTCGTCAGATTCCTCTTGAAATTCTTCGAAAGAATGTGGCGATGGTGCTTCAGGAACCATTTCTTTACTCAAGAACTATAAGGGAAAATATAGCGGCCTCAAACCCAGATGCGACCTTTGAGGAGATAAGAAGTGCAGCGAAAATTGCATGTGTAGACGATGCGATTATGAGCTTTCCGGACGGATATGATACGCTTGTAGGAGAGAGGGGTGTGACCCTTTCCGGAGGACAGAGACAGAGGGTTGCAATAGCGAGAATGCTCCTTCAGAAAGCGCCGGTGCTTATTTTTGACGATTCCTTATCTGCTGTAGATGCGGAGACAGACTCGCTTATACGAAAAGCTCTTTCTACACATATGAAAGGCTCTACCGTGATCCTGATTTCCCATAGAATTACTACATTGATGGCGGCAGACGAGATTATGGTGCTGAAGCAGGGAAGAGCAGAAGAGATGGGAACGCATAGTGAATTAATTGCTCAAAATGGAATTTACAGAAAAATATATGAGATTCAGATGAGCCATGATGACAGAAACGAGGTGAGAGAAAAACATGGCAGCTTATGAAGAACAGGAGTATAACAAACCATTTCAGTTTCGTACATGGGCAAAGATGTTGCCTTTTTTCAAACCGTATAAAAAGTATTTTGCCATTACGCTGGGACTGAATATCCTGCTTGCAGGAGTTGATATTTTAGTGCCGCTTTTTCAGAGTTACGCAATCGACAATTTCATTGTGCCTGACACAAAGGACGGAGTCGGCATTTTTGCGCTGGTATATGTTGGGACGATTGTCCTTCAGGCACTTAGCGTATATTTTTCCGTGCATGCGGCAACTGTGATTGAAATGAACGTAGGAAAGGACTTAAAATGGGCGCAGTTTGAGCATCTTCAGACACTTTCTTTTTCCTACTATAATACAACACCGGTTGGATATATTCATGCGAGAGTTATGAGCGATACCTTGAAAATTGCCAGCATGATCGCATGGGGACTTGTAGATATGTTCTGGGCATTTATTTATGTGGCAGGTGTATTTGTAATCATGTTTTTCCTTAATGCGAAACTTGCTTTCTTCCTTCTTTTAACAGTACCGTGCATTGCAGTGCTTACTGTGTTTTTTCAGAATAAAATTCTCAGGTGGAACCGGAAAGTAAGAAAAATCAACTCACAGATTACAAATGCTTATAACGAAGGAATTACAGGTGTAAAAACTTCAAAAAGCATGGTGATTGAAAAAAATAATGAGAAAGAATTTTTCAAGATTACGGGAAGCATGAATCATGCGGGAAGCAGGGCTGCGAAGCTCAATGCAATCTATATTCCACTGATTCTTTTCTGTAGTTCTGTTGCATCTGCATTTGTGCTTTCAAAAGGCGGATATATGGTAGAAAATGACGTGATGCAGCTAGGTGTTCTTTCTGTATTTATCTCTTATGCAGTTGTTATTTTTGAGCCGATCCAGCAGCTTGCAAGATTGCTTGCTGATTTGATTTCCTGTCAGGCGAACATTGAGAGAATTACAGATTTGCTGTCGCAGAAACCAGATGTAACAGACGGGGAATCTGTGACAGAAAAGTATGGTGACAACTTTCATCCAAAGAAAGAAAACTGGGAAAAAATCAAGGGAGATATTACATTTGAAGATGTTTCTTTCCGGTATCCAGATGGAAAGGAATACGTTTTGGAGCATTTCAATCTTCACATTCCGGCAGGTACAAATGTAGCGATTGTAGGGGAAACGGGGGCTGGAAAATCAACTCTTGTAAACCTGGTTGGAAGATTTTTTGAGCCTACAAAGGGAAGGATTTTAATAGACGGAACAGATTACAGAGAACGCTCACAGCTATGGCTTCACAGCCAGATTGGATATGTTCTTCAAAATCCGCATTTGTTTTCCGGTACGGTAAGAGAAAATATCCGTTACGGAAGACTGGACGCAACAGAGGAGGAGATCAGGAAAGCGGCAGAACGTGTGTCCGCAGATGAGGTTGTAAAAAAGATGGAAAAGGGATACGACAGTGATGTGGGAGAAAGCGGCGGAAGACTTTCCACAGGAGAGAAACAGCTGATTTCTTTTGCCAGAGCAATCCTGGCAGACCCGTCTATTTTCGTGCTTGATGAGGCGACCTCCTCCATTGATACGGTGACGGAACAGTTGATACAAAATGCAACGGAGACACTTTTAAAAGGTCATACCTCCTTTGTAATTGCACACAGACTTTCTACAATTAAAAATGCAGATTTGATTCTTGTAGTAAAGGATGGAAAGATTATAGAAAGAGGAACACATAAGGAACTGCTTGCACAGGAAGGATATTACCAAACTCTTTATTACAAGCAGTTTGAGGAAGAATCAGTATTATTTTAATTCATAAACAGAGTTGTTCTCTGTAAAAGAAAAACCCGAAATATTCCAAAGACCAGACGGTCTTAAAGAGTATTCCGGGTTTTTGCTATAGAATATTTCTATTATTTATCGTGAATTTCGCTGTGAAGCTCCTGAAGAGATTTCAGTTCTTCTGCTCCGTGTTTATTTATATAGCGAATGCCTTTTGCAGTTGCCTTTGCTGCTGCGATAGTAGTCATGTAAGGTACTTTGGCTTTGATCGCTGCTTTACGAAGGTAGCTGTCATCGTGGATGCTGTCTTTTCCAATAGGAGAGTTTACGATTAAGTCTACCTTGCCATTTGTAATTAAATCAAGAACATTCGGACGTCCTTCATACAGTTTTTTCACTTTTTCAGCAGGGATGCCTGCCTGGCTGATGAGATCGTAAGTTGTGCCTGTTGCCAGAATCTTAAAGCCGTCTTCGTGGAAGATTTTTGCCACTTCCACAACTTCTTCTTTATCTTTACGGTTTACGGAGATCAGAACAGTTCCTTCGAGAGGAAGTTTAGCCTGAGTTGCCTCCTGTGCTTTATAGAAAGCTTCACCATAAGATGGGGCAAGTCCGAGAACTTCTCCTGTGGAGCGCATTTCCGGTCCGAGGATCGGGTCAACTTCCTGGAACATATTAAATGGGAAGACTGCTTCTTTTACTCCGAAATAAGGAATTTCCTGTTCTTTTAATGCTGCAACAGGAGATGGACGTCCTGTGATTTCAGAAGTAATAATATCTGTTGCAAGAGGAACCATACGAATGTTGCATACCTTTGATACAAGCGGAACGGTTCTTGAAGCTCTCGGGTTTGCTTCCAGCACATATACCTTTCCGTTTTCAATAGCATACTGCATATTCATAAGACCTTTTACGTGCATTTCCTCTGCGATTCTGCGTGTGTATTCTTTGATCGTAGCTACATTTTCTTCAGAAATGTGAGCGGAAGGAATGATACATGCAGAGTCTCCGGAGTGAACGCCGGCAAGCTCAATATGCTCCATAACAGCCGGAACAAAAGCGTGTGTTCCATCACTGATGGCATCGGCTTCACATTCCATTGCGTGATTTAAGAAACGGTCAATGAGGATTGGACGGTCTGGTGTCACGCCTACAGCCGCTTTCATGTAATTTGTCATGCTTTCATCATCATACACAACTTCCATTCCACGTCCGCCAAGTACATAAGAAGGACGAACCATAACCGGATAGCCAATCTTAGATGCGATTTCAATAGCTTCCTCAACAGTGGTTGCCATTCCGGATTCCGGCATCGGAATTTCCAGTTTTTCCATCATTTCACGGAAGAGGTCACGGTCTTCTGCAAGGTCAATGACAGATGGGGATGTTCCGAGGATTTTTACACCGTTTTTCTCAAGCTCTGCAGCAAGATTTAATGGTGTCTGTCCACCGAACTGTGCAATGACGCCAAGTGGTTTTTCTTTTCTGTAGATACTTAATACATCTTCCAGAGTCAGCGGCTCAAAATAAAGCTTATCAGAAGTATCGTAATCTGTAGATACCGTTTCCGGATTACAGTTTACAATGATAGTCTCAAATCCCAGTTTTTTCAGAGCGAGAGATGCATGTACGCAGCAGTAGTCAAATTCAATACCCTGTCCGATTCTGTTTGGACCGCCGCCAAGGATCATGATCTTCGGTTTTTCTTCAGAAACAGGATTCTTGTCTTCGCCGTTGTAGGTTGAGTAGTAGTATGCGCTGTCTTCTGTTCCGCTTACGTGAACTCCTTCCCATACTTCTTCTACACCAATGGAAGCACGGCGGTTTCTGATGTCTTCTTCCGGAATTTCCAGAATCTGGCTTAAATATTTATCAGAGAAACCATCTTTTTTTGCTGCAGTAAGCAGTTCGTCAGAAGGAAGAGTTCCTTTGCTTGCAAGAAGAGCATTTTCTTCATCTACAAGTTCTTTCATCTGCTCGATAAAGTATGGTTTAATCTTTGTAAGCTCATGAAGCTCTTCAATAGAAGCTCCCTTTCTGAGCGCTTCGTACATAACAAAATGACGTTCGCTTGATGGAGTTCCAAGAATATGAAGAAGCTCATCTTTTGTCATGGAATTGAATTTGCCGGCATGGCCAAGACCGTAACGTCCTGTCTCCAGGCTTCGAATGGCTTTCTGGAAGGCTTCTTTATAAGTTTTTCCGATACTCATAACTTCGCCGACTGCACGCATCTGTGTGCCAAGCTTATCTTCTACACCTTTGAATTTTTCAAATGCCCAACGGGCAAATTTAATTACGATATAGTCTCCATCCGGAACGTACTTATCAAGAGTTCCGTATTTTCCACATGGAATGTCTTTCAGCGTAAGTCCGGCTGCAAGCAATGCAGATACAAGGGCAATCGGGAAGCCGGTTGCTTTAGATGCAAGAGCAGAGGAACGGGAAGTACGCGGGTTGATCTCAATTACGATGATACGGTCTGTGACAGGGTCATGTGCAAACTGTACGTTTGTACCACCGATTACCTGTACAGATTCTACGATTTTATATGCCTGTTCCTGAAGACGTTTCTGGCACTCCTCAGAAATAGTAAGCATTGGTGCAGAACAGAAGGAATCTCCTGTATGCACACCAAGAGGGTCGATATTTTCGATAAAGCAGACAGTGATCATGTTGTTGTCTGCGTCACGGACAATTTCCAGCTCAAGCTCTTCCCAGCCGAGAATGGATTCTTCTACAAGAACCTGTCCTACAAGACTTGCCTGAAGACCTCTTGCACATACTGTTTTCAGCTCTTCTCTGTTATACACAAGACCGCCGCCTGCACCACCCATTGTATAGGCTGGACGAAGAACAACAGGGTATCCCAGTTCGTCTGCAATTTTTAAGGCTTCGTCTACTGAGTAGGCAACTTCGCTTCGTGCCATCTCAATGCCGAGTTCGTCCATTGCTTTTTTAAATTCTACACGGTCTTCTCCGCGCTCAATGGCATCAACCTGTACGCCGATAACTTCTACGTTGTATTTCTCGAGAATACCTGCTTTGTTTAATTCTGAGCACAGGTTAAGTCCGGACTGTCCGCCGAGATTTGGAAGCAGTGCATCCGGGCGTTCCTTTGCGATGATCTGTTCCAGACGTTCCACATTAAGAGGCTCTATGTATGTAACATCTGCTGTTTCCGGGTCAGTCATGATAGTTGCCGGGTTGGAATTTACCAGTACAATTTCATATCCCAGTTTACGAAGTGCTTTACAAGCCTGTGTTCCGGAATAATCAAATTCGCACGCCTGTCCGATAATAATAGGACCGGAGCCAATAATCAGTACTTTATGTATGTCTGTTCTTTTTGGCATATTATTTTCCTCCTTCGTTACTACTATTTATTATATGGAAATTTAAAAAAAGCTCAAGGTTTTTTGAGCTTTCTTACAAATTTGTTGGTGTGTACAAAAAAAATAAGGTTGAATTGTATTACAATTATCATATCAAAATGATTTTGTTGGAAATTAAAAAGATTTTTAGATCATTGCATAAAAAGCATCAGCAGAGTTTATGTCCGTTTGCAACCAGCTTGAATTTACATCCAAGAACTTCAGAAGCACGTTTGCACATCAGCATTCGCTGAAGAAAAATTTCAAAATAATCCATAACGCTGCAAATGCTATCATCTAATTCAAGATTCATCTGAATAACTTTTTTATCTTTCATAAGTTCCAAAGAAGAAGAAAGAGCTGCATAATTTACCCTGTCATGAATATCGAAGTTTGCAGGTGTAGGATTTTGTACCCGGTTTCTTCTTACATCTGTTTTGTCGGCGAGAATTAATGCAGCAGATACAGGGTCTACGGCGCTGCCTGTTTTTTCATCATGATTTCCGATTGCAGTAATTACTGTAAGGATATCGGAAAGAGGCATACTTAATTTATTTAAAATCTGATAAGAAAGCAGTGCGCCGCTGTGAGCATGGTCATGGCGGTTAATGCTGTTTCCGATGTCATGCATATATCCGGCAGTTTTAGCAAGCTCTGCTTTATGCTTAGAGTAGCCCAATTTTAAAAGGATAGTGCCAGCGGTTTCGGCTACTTTTGCAGCATGCTTTCTGGAGTGTTCTGTGAAACCGAGTGTTTTCAGCACCTCATTGCCGTGTTCAATTAATGTATTGATTTCATGTGATTTGCGAATTTCTTTATATGAAAATATTTCTCCCATAATGTATCTCCTGTCGCTGGAATTGCCTGTTTTTTGTGATGAAATATAGTATAAAAGTAAGTTTGGCAGGATTCTATCCCTGAAGAATAAAATTTCTGTAAAGGGAGTGTAAATCTTGACAAACATTTTAAAGAAGGTATAATCTGTTAATATGGTTCTATAAAGAACAGTTTAAAAACAAACAATTTAAAAACAAACAATTAAAGAGAGGAGGAGCTCATGTGTCTACCACAGATTATCTCATGAATATTCGGCAAATTACGAAACTTCATGAAAATATGCTGAAGAAAATATGCGTGAAATATGACTTGTCTCTGATAGAGGCGAATATTATAAGCTTTCTTTACAATAATCCGGGAAAGGATACAGCAGGAGATATAGTTGAACTCCGGATGCTATCCAAGGGAAATGTTTCCCAGGGAGTGGATCTGCTTGCCGGAAAAGGATTTCTTTTAAGAAGTCAGGATAAAGAAGACAGAAGAAAAGTCCATCTCAGGCTTTCAGACGCTGTCCAGCCTGTTACAGAAGAGCTTAAACTGGAAAAACAGAAGTTTCAGGAAGCGCTTTTTGATGGTTTTACAGAAGAGGACAAAAAGATGCTGGAAGAATTAAACAGGCGGGTTATGGAAAATACAAAAAAGGCATTGAAAAGGAGCGAGACAAATGAAAGAAGATAAAGACTTTCTGGCTAAAGAACCGATAGGAAGACTTCTTTTAAAGCTGGCGCTGCCTACAGTAGCGGCACAGATTATCAATATGCTTTACAATATTGTAGACAGGATTTACATAGGACATATTAAAGGGGTAGGAGCGCTGGCGCTTACGGGCGTTGGTGTATGTATGCCTATTATTATGATCGTGACAGCGTTTGCTGCACTTGTAGGAAACGGAGGTGCGCCGAGAGCCTCTATTTTTATGGGAAAAGGAGAAAATGATGCGGCAGAAAAAACTCTCGGGAACTGTTTTGCCTTACAGATTATGATTTCTGTTGTACTGACGGCTGTTTTGCTTATCTGGAACAGAGATTTACTTATGGCTTTTGGGGCAAGTGAAAATACAATTGAGTATGCAGTCTCTTATATGAACATTTATGCCGTGGGAACAATTTTCGTTCAGCTTACATTAGGAATGAATGCGTTTATTACTGCGCAGGGTTTTGCAAAAACAGGAATGCTTTCTGTTTTAATCGGTGCAGTGGCAAATATTATTCTTGACCCGATTTTTATTTTCGGATTTGGTCTTGGAGTAAGAGGCGCTGCCCTTGCAACGATTATTTCTCAGGCAGCATCCTGTACGTGGGTGCTTCTGTTTCTTTTTGGAAAAAAGACAGTCCTGAAAATCCGTGTAAAAAATATGGGACTTCAGAAAAAGATTATTCTTCCCAGCATTGCTCTTGGCCTTGCTACCTTTATTATGCAGGCAAGTGAGAGTGTCATTTCCGTATGTTTTAACTCTTCTCTGTTAAAATACGGAGGAGATATTGCAGTAGGGGCAATGACGATCCTCACAAGTGTTATGCAGTTTGCAATGCTGCCGCTGCAGGGGCTTGGACAGGGGGCGCAGCCGATTATCAGCTACAACTACGGAGCAAAAAATGTGGAGCGCGTAAAAAATGCGTTTTGGCTGCTTTTAAAAGTCAGTCTCAGTTATGCAGTTCTTTTGTGGGCATTTATTATGATATTCCCGCAGGGATTCGCAGGTATGTTTACTTCAGACCCGGAGCTTTTGATTTTTACAAAAACAGCTCTTCGTATTTACACTGCCTGTCTTTTCCTTTTTGGTATTCAGATGGCATGTCAGATGACGTTTACTTCACTTGGAAAAGCCGGTTCGTCCATTATTGTGGCAGTTATGCGTAAGTTTGTACTTTTAATTCCGCTGATTTATATTATGCCTGTGATTTTAAGCAATAAGAAAGACATTGCAGTATATATGGCAGAACCCATAGCCGACTTTTTTGCAGTGTCATTTACAGCAGTTCTGTTTTTCTTCCAGTTTAGAAAATGTATGAGACAGATTGAGACAGGAAAGTAAAAGAGAAAATAAAAACCATTTCCGCAAAACCTGGATTTTCAGCAGGGCACAGCAGAAATGGCTTTTTTTCTGAGAAAAAATACATTGTTGTAAATGAATTTTTTTGCTATAGTTAGAAGGACTACAAATTAGGGTTACGGAGGATAAGAGATGATCAGACTGGCAGAATCCGGAGATTTACCGCTGATTCTAAATATATATGAGTATGCAAGAGGATTTATGGCGGAAAATGGAAATCCATCACAATGGGGAAAAAATTACCCCCCGGAAGAAACCGTTTTAAATGATATAAAAAATAAGAATCTGTATGTAATAGAAGAAGAGGAAGTGTCAGGTGTATTTTTCTTTAAAATAGGAGAAGACCCTACATACAATACGATTCACGAAGGACATTGGATTTCCAGTGAAACGTATGGAACGATTCACAGAATTGCGGGGAACGGTAAGGAAAGAGGAATTTTGAAAAAGGCTGTTTCTTACTGTGAAGAAATCATTCCCCATCTTCGAATTGATACACATGAAGATAACAAAATTATGCAGAGAGCAATTGAAAAGAATGGATTTACAAAATGTGGGATGATTTTCACAGAAGAAGGAAGCTCAAGAATTGCTTATGAAAAACTGGAGGAAATCCGGGAGTTTCTGGATGAAGAAACAAAAGAAAAGATACGAGGGAGGATTAGCAATGGAAAGTAAAAAAATCATCGAATTTCGCAATATTGTGAAAAACTTTGATGGACAGATTGTTTTAAAAGGAGTCAATCTGGACATATACGAAAATGAATTTGTTACATTGCTTGGACCAAGTGGATGCGGAAAAACAACTCTTCTGCGAATTCTGGGAGGGTTTCTTGACGCAGACGAAGGTCAGGTGATTTTTGATGGAGAGGAAATTAGTAAAAAGCCGCCTTATGAAAGGGAATTAAATACGGTTTTTCAGAAATATGCACTGTTTCCTCACTTAAATGTGTATGAAAACATTGCTTTTGGCTTAAAGCTGAAAAAAGTCAGCAAGGATATTATTGACCAGAAGGTTATGAAAATGCTGAAGCTTATAGGACTTGAAGGCTATGAGAAGAAAAATACGACGCTACTTTCCGGAGGGCAGCAGCAGAGAGTTGCCATCGCCAGAGCGCTCGTAAACGAACCGAAGGTCCTTCTCCTGGATGAGCCCCTGGCAGCACTTGACCTGAAAATGCGAAAGGAAATGCAGTATGAGCTGAAAAGAATCCAGCAGGAAGTAGGAATTACTTTTATTTTCGTTACCCATGATCAGGAAGAGGCTCTTACTATGTCGGATAAGATTGTGGTTATGAATAATGGAGAAATCCAGCAGGTTGGTTCTCCGGAGGATATTTATAATGAGCCGTCAAACCGTTTTGTAGCTAATTTTATCGGGGAGAGCAATCTGATTCCGGGAACGATGCTTGAGGATTATAAGGTACGCTTTGATGATGTGGTGTTTGACTGTGTGGATTTTGGATTTAAAGAAAATGAGTCTGTGGATGTGGTAATTCGTCCGGAGGATATTGATATTGTACCTCTTGAGGATGGAAAGCTTACAGGAGAAGTATTAAGCGTTTTATTTAAGGGCGTTCATTATGAAATCATCGTAGAAACAGTTCCGGGAACAAGTGTGACTGTAAACATGAGAGTAATCCGAAATCAGGATGTGACAAGCGAGGATGGAAAAGAAAAAATAAGTGCGAATAACTTCTATGTAGATGTGGATGATGTGGAGACTCTTGATGATAAAGAAGTAATTGCTCTTTCAAATGCCCAGGCATGGACAGTGGAAGATGAAGAGTACGTTTCCATTGCAAAAGTAGAGTATGAAGTTGCGAAAGAAGAGGGACAGTATCCGGTAGCCTTTACTACTGTAAATGGAACAAGGATTGAACGGACGATTTATGTTGTTGACCAGCCGTTTGTAAAAAATGAGAAGGCAAATGAGGCAGTTATGGCTTTTAACTTCCAGAAAACAGTAGATGAAATTTTAGAGTCACAGGCGCTTGATACAGATTTAAAAACATGGGCAAATGCGCAGGGATGGAAGCTGAGTGATGAAAATCAAAGTGTGGATTTAAGTGTGGATTATGATTTTGAACCGGAAAATGTCACAGAAGGAATTTATAAAATTACATTCTGGACAACTGGACGGGAAATGAAAATTCATACAACAGATTACTTTAAGGAAGGTCAGGAGGTCGGCCTGACATTCTTCCCGGAAGATATTCATGTTATGTCAAAGGTGGGATACTGATGAAAAAATTTTCACATCTTGTAATTCCGTACATTGTGTGGGCTGCTATGATGCTGCTTCTTCCTATGGGACTGATTGCAGTATATTCTTTTATGGACTCTGGAAACAGCATTATAACATTCAGTTTTACGCTGGAGCATTATGTCACTTTTTTTACCGACCATGACTTTTTATTGATTCTCTGGCGCTCTATTATGATTGCAGTAAAGACAACCGTTGTCTGTCTTTTACTTGGATACCCTGTGGCTTATTTTATTGCAAGAAGCAGTGAAAAGGCACAGAATATTTTGATTTTATGCATTACGATTCCTATGTGGATTAATATGCTTGTAAGAACTTACGCATGGATTGGTCTTTTAAGTGAAGGCGGACTGGTTCAGAAGTTTTTAGGTATATTTGGTCTGGGAGATATGGAACTTTTGTACACAGAAGGGGCTGTACTTCTCGGTATGGTTTATAACTTCCTTCCGTTTATGATCCTGCAGATTCATACTTCTCTTTGTAAAATGGATCAGGCGCTTTTGCAGGCAAGTGCAGACCTGGGAGCAAGACCTGTTCAGACATTCCGAAGAGTTACTCTCCCGCTTTCCATTCCTGGTGTAATCAATGGTATTACGCTGGTATTTCTGCCTGCGATCAGTTCCTTCTTTATTCCGAAGCTTCTTGGAGGCGGACAGTATTTCCTTATCGGAAATATGATAGAAAACCAGTTTATTACAGTCGGAGAGTGGAACTTTGGAAGCGCCATTTCCATGATCATGGCAATTATTATGATGCTTCTTATGATGGCCGTAAGAAGGGTAGAAGTGCGAAACCAGGGCGGAAAGGAGGAGTAAGAGAATGAAAAAAAACAACCGTTTATTCGGGAAGATTCTTATGACATTAATGATTGTTTTCTTTTATCTTCCCATTTTGTATATGATTGTATTTTCCTTCAATGAAGGGAAATCTCTTACAAGCTTCAGCGGCTTTTCTCTCAGATGGTATAAGCATATGCTGGAATCCGGAGATATGATGGAAGCGCTGTACACGACTTTTGGAGTGGCTTTAATTGCAACGTTTGTGGCGACTGTGGTAGGAACAATTTCCGCAATCGGACTCAGTAAATCAAAGAAAATTGTCAGACAGCTAGTAGAGCAGGTGAATAACCTGCCTATGATGAATCCGGAAATTGTAACAGCCATCGGACTGATGCTTTTGTTTATTACTTTCCGTGTAGAAAAGGGATATATGACAATGCTTCTGGCGCATATTGCATTTTGTATTCCTTATGTTATGCTTTCCGTTATGCCGAAAATCCGCTCTCTCGATCCGAATCTTGCAGATGCCGCAATGGATTTGGGCGCAACTCCGTGGAAGGCACTGATTAAGGTTATTGTTCCGCAGATTACGCCCGGTATTGTATCCGGCGCGTTGATTGCCTTTACAATGTCTGTAGATGATTTTATTATTTCTTATTTTGTAACAGGGCGGGGCGTAAAAAACCTGAGCATCATGGTTTATACTATGAGCAGGAGAATGAATCCGAGTATTAATGCTGTGTCAACGCTTGTTGTCGTGATCATTACGATCGTGTTGATTCTTATTAATGTGATTCCTCTTATTGCAGCAAAAAGAGAAAAAAGAGAGACTACGGGAAGAAGATATTTCCTCCCAGTGGCAGCAGCTGCAACCGCTCTTGTACTCATTGTTGTTTCTGTATTCCAGTTCAGTGGTGGAAAAGCATCCCGTCCCTTTGAAGGACAGACGCTGCATCTTTATAACTGGGGAGAATATACAGGCGAAAATATCATTAGAAACTTTGAGGAGGAGACAGGTGCAACTGTCGTTATGGAAAATTTTGACTCCAACGAGCAGATGTATATCAAGGTAGTTAACGGAGAGTCTTATGATATTATTGTTCCAAGTGATTATATGATTCAGAGATTGATTCAGGAAGATCTTCTCCAGAAGCTGGATCATTCAAAACTGGACTGTATGGATCTTTTGACAGAGGATGTGAAAGGACTTCCATATGATCCGAAAAATGAATATTCGGTTCCATACTTCTGGGGAACAGCCGGAATTGTATATGATAAGACAAAGGTGGACATAAAAGATCTGGAAGAGCAGGGATACAATATTTTCCTGAATGAGAAATATAAGGGTGATATTTATCTTTACGATTCAGAAAGAGATTCTTTTATGATGGCGCTGAAAGCTCTGGGATATTCTATGAATACAGAAAATGAGAAGGAAATTAATGAAGCGTATGAGTGGCTTGTAAAATGTGTGCAGACAATGGAACCGGAAATAGTGACAGATGAAATTATTGATAATATGGCGCAGGGAAGAAAAGCTCTGGGACTGATTTATTCAGGTGATGCAACATATGTCGTATCAGAGAATGAAAATATGGGATATTATCTGCCGGAGACAGGAACAAATCTCTGGTCTGATGCGATGGTCATTCCGAAAAATGCAAAAAATCCGGAATTGGCACATGCCTATATTAATTATGCGACAAACTATGAAGGAGCTTATGATAACTCCAGTTATGTGGGATATACATCTTCAAATCAGGAAGTAATGGATACGCTGTCAGGAGAGGGCGGAGATTATGAGGGTATCGATTCCTATATTCCGCGTTCCGGAAATAAGATGGACGAGGTTTTTGTGTATAACGAAAAAACAAAGCAGATCATCAGTAATCTGTGGAGCAGAGTAAAAATAGCCGCAAGTAATGCGTAGATAATGAATGCCGGAGGGAAGATAAAAGATAAAAATTCTTTTATCCACCCTCCGGTATTTGATAGAAGATATTCAAAAGATAGAGGCGGTGATATACGCAATGGCAGACAAATTTTTAGATTTTGCGGATATGGAAGATGTAAAGGAGGCGGTTCGCATGACAAGACTGGGACAACTATTACTGGAAGAGGGAATAAAGACAGGAGAACAGGAGGCGAAACTTAATAATGCCAGAAATCTTCTTGATATTTTGGATGAGAAGATGATTGCAGAGAGAATAGGGCTTCCCCTGGAAACGGTAAGAAAGCTTAAAAAAGAAAAAGACAGATAAGATATGAGCACCGGGAAAGTTTTTTTCTCTGTAGTTGCCTGCGGCTCCGTTGTGAAGAATCCGGGGAAATGGTATTATAAATATACCAAAGGCCGATGGAAAAACAACGGGAGGTTTCGATGATGGAAATTGGAGCAGTAATAAGAAAATACAGAAAAGAAAAGGAAATGACACAGGAGGAAATGGCAGGCTGTCTCGGAGTTACCGCTTCTGCTGTCAACAAGTGGGAAAATGGAAATACACTTCCGGATGTGGCTCTTCTTGCGCCGGTTGCAAGGCTTCTTGGAATTACAACAGATACGCTTTTATCATACAGAGAAAAGCTTACAGAGCGGGAAATTTCGGAAATAGGAGAAGAGCTTCGCCAGTGCGTGAAAGAGAAGGGGCTGGAAGCAGCTTTTGTATTTTCTGAGGAGAAAATCCGGGAATATCCAAACTGCGGGCAGCTAATTCTTATTTGTGCCCAGATATTAAATGGCTGCTGTGTGCTCTACGGTCTGGAAAAAAGCAGAGAACAGGAAGAAAAGATTTTTCTTCTCTATGAAAAAGCACTTAAAGATGAGCAGGAAGAAATAAGAGAATCTGCTGCAATGGCTCTTATGATTCTGCTTATGGAAAAGAAAGAATACCAGAAGGCGCAGGATTGTCTTGATAAAATCAGAGAGAGAAAAATCAACAAAAAGCAGCTTCAGGGCAATTTATATGCAGCCCAGGAAAAAAGAGAAGAGGCATATGCTGCTTATGAAAAAATTCTTTTTTCCTGTTTTTATGATATGAACGGCGCTTTTAACGGGATTTTAAGCCTTGCCTTAAAAGAAGAAGATATGGACAAGGCAGAAAAAATTGCAGACAAGCAGAAACATCTTGCTTCTCTTATGGAAATGGGAAAATATATGGAAATCTCTCCTGAACTTATTATGGCAGTTCATGACAAAGATAAACAACGTTTTCTGAAAGCTTTTTCCTGCTTTGAAAACAAAGATATGGATATTCACGAATTTACAGAATCAGAGCTTTATTCCCATATGGACTTTTATAAAGAAGGAGCAAAGGAGTTGCTGGAGATGTTTAAAAGAGCAATGGATAAAGATGAAGAGCTTGATTTTGTGCGTCAGGAACCGGAGTTTCAGAAAATATGTGAAAAATTAAAAAATAAGATTTCCTAAGAATAAAGCAGGCAGAGGGCGGTAAGCTCTCTGCCTGAAATTTTATTATTTACGCTTCTTCCTTATCATTTGTCAGATTAAATCTGTCAAGTACATGGAAGAGAAGGCTTAAAATCATTGCCACAATGCAGGCAAGAACCATTCCTGTAAGCTCTACATTTCCGAATTTCACGGAGATACCGGAAAGTCCTGTGACAAATACTACAGAGGTAAGTGTAAGGTTACGGGAACGACCGTAATCCACCTTGGAATCTACAAGAATACGGATACCGGATGCTCCGATCATACCGTATAAAAGGAAAGAAATACCGCCGATTACAGGACCGGGAACCGTCTGAATCAGCATGGAAAGCTTTCCTACGAAGGAGCAGATGATGGATAAAACGGCAGCTCCTGCAATGACACGAACACTGTATACTTTTGTCACTGCCATGACGCCGATGTTTTCGCCATATGTAGTTGTAGGAACAGAACCAATCAGACCGGAGAGCATAGTGGACAGGTTATCTCCAAGTAAAGAACGGTGAAGTCCCGGGTCTTTTAAAAGGTCTTTTCCTACAATTTTACTTGTGACTACCTGATGCCCGATGTGCTCAGAGGTAATGACAAGAATAACCGGAAGAATAATAAGAATAGCGTCCATATCAAATTTTGGAAGCTGGAAGTTTGGAAGTGCAAATAAAGGGGCTTTGGCAACCTCTGTAAAATCCACAACTCCGCAGCAAAGGGCTGCAATATATCCTGCAATTACGGCAATTAAAATCGGGATAACAGATAAAAAGCCGCGGAACAGGATGTTTCCAAAAACAGCAACGCCAAGTGTAACAAGAAATACAATCACATTTTTAGGATTGATAACCTCATCTAATAATCCGGCATTGCTGGCGGCACTTCCGGAAAGTTCAAGACCAATGAGAGCAACAACAGGTCCCATAGCAGCCGGGGGCAGTACAATGTCAATCCAGGATGAACCGAATTTGTAAATAATAAATGCAAGGATACATCCGCAGAAACCAACAACTACAAAGCCGCCAAGTGCATATTCATAGCCCATCTGGCTGATTACGATTCCGGCAGGAGCCAGAAATGCAAAGCTGGAGCCAAGGTAAGCCGGCGCTTTTCCTTTCGTAAGTGCAATGAATAAAAGTGTACCGACACCATTCATAAAGAGAACGACTGCGGGATTGATTCCAAAAATAAAAGGAACCAGGACAGTGGCGCCGAACATGGCAAACATATGCTGGATACTTAGGGGAATCAAAAGCTTTGCCGGGACTTTGTCTTCTACTTGAATAATTTTTCTTTGTTCCATTTTTCCTCCTCAAAAAGTAAAATAATAAATTGTATTCCAGCTTATTTTATCATATTCCTTGCTTCGATGGAAGAAAAAATTTAGCATTCATTTATAAAAAAAGCAAGAATTCTAAAATGGAGAACAAGATATAGGTGGAAAAAGTGACAAATGAAATATATAATAAAGACATCAATATATGTGATGAAATCAAAATGGAGGAAGAAAAATGGAGAAAAAAAGAGGACGTGTAACCATTCCTACAGATTTGAATGTAATTCCTCAGACACTTGAGATTCTGGAGAAATGGGGAGCAGATGCAGTGCGTGACTGTGACGGAACTGAGTTTCCGGCAGAGTTGAAAGAAGTGGACGCAAAGGTTTATGCAACTTATTATACAACAAGAAAGGATAATGAGTGGGCAAAGGCACATCCGGAAGAAATCCAGCAGATGTACATTATGACAGATTTCTACAGCGCAGTGTCTGATAAACTTTCCATTCACTTAATGGATCATATTTATCCTGCAATGTTAAAAGTAAATACACGGGATGACAAAAAACGCTGGTGGGAGGTTATGGACCGTACAACAGGTGAACCTGTTCCAACAGATAAATGGAGTTATGATGAGGAAAGTGGAAATGTAATGATTGATGCAGTTCCTTTCCATGATTATACAGTAAGCTTCCTTGCTTATATTATGTGGGATCCGGTTCATATGTACAATGCAGTTGTAAATGACTGGAAAGATGTAGAGCCGCAGATGACTTTTGACGTGCGCCAGCCGCTTACAAGAGAGTTTTCTCTGAAAAGACTGCGCCGTTTCCTGGAAACTCATCCATATGTAGATGTAGTGCGTTTTACTACATTCTTCCATCAGTTCACACTGATTTTTGATGAGCTTGCAAGAGAAAAATATGTAGACTGGTATGGATATTCCGCATCTGTAAGCCCATATATTCTGGAACAGTTTGAAAAAGAAGTGGGTTATAAATTCCGTCCGGAATTTATTATTGACCAGGGATATATGAATAATACTTATCGTATTCCATCTAAAGAATTCCGTGATTTCCAGGCATTCCAGAGAAGAGAAGTTGCAAAACTTGCAAAAGAGATGGTTGATATTGTACATGAGTACGGAAAAGAAGCCATGATGTTCCTTGGGGATCACTGGATTGGAATGGAACCATTTATGGATGAGTTCGCATCTATCGGAATTGATGCAGTAGTAGGAAGTGTTGGAAACGGTGCAACACTTCGTCTGATCAGCGATATTAAAAATGTAAACTATACAGAGGGACGTTTTCTTCCATACTTCTTCCCGGATACTTTTCATGAGGGCGGCGATCCTGTAAAAGAAGCAAAAGTAAACTGGGTAACAGCAAGAAGAGCGATTCTTCGAAGCCCGATTCAGAGAATCGGATACGGCGGATACTTAAAACTTGCTCTTGATTTCCCGGAATTTGTGGAATACATTGAGAGCGTATGTGATGAATTCCGTACACTTTATGACAATATTACAGGAACAACTCCTTACTGCGTAGAGCGCGTGGCTGTATTAAACTGCTGGGGCAAAATGCGTGCATGGGGAAATCATATGGTACACCATGCAATTTATTACAAACAGAATTATTCCTATGCAGGAATTATTGAAGCATTAAGCGGCGCTCCTTTTGATGTAAAATTCATAAGCTTTGAAGATATTCTGGAAAATCCGGACATCTTAAAAGATATTGACGTTATCATCAATGTAGGAGATGCAGACACAGCTTATGGCGGCGGAGAATACTGGACAAACGAAAAGATTGTTACAGCAGTAAAGGAATTTGTTTACAATGGCGGCGGATTTATCGGTGTAGGCGAGCCGACAGCACATCAGTGGCAGGGACGCTTCTTCCAGCTTTCCGATATTCTTGGTGTGGAAGAAGAACATGGATTTAACCTGAACAGAGATAAATACAACTGGGAAGAGCACAAAGATCACTTTATTCTTTCTGACTGCACAAAGGATGTAGATTTCGGAGAAGGAAAGAAGAATATTTTTGCACTTCCGGAGACAGAAATCCTCATTCAGAGAGAGCAGGAAGTACAGATGGCAGTAAAAGAGTTTGGAAAAGGCCGCGGCGTTTATATCAGTGGTCTGCCGTACAGCTTTGAAAACAGCCGTATTCTTTACCGTGCGATTCTCTGGTCTGCAGGAGATGATGAAAAGCTGAATCAGTGGTTTTCCACAAACTTCAACGTAGAAGTTCACGCATATGTGAAAAACGGAAAATACTGTGTTGTAAATAATACTTACGAGCCACAGGATACAACTGTTTACCGCGGAGATGGAAGCAGCTTTGACCTTCATATGGAAGCAAATGAAATCAAGTGGTATGAAATCTAAAAAGTAAATATTTTATAAGGAATCCCTCCGGAAATGTTGTATAATGTTTCAGGGGGGATTTTTTGGTTAGGAGAATGTTACATGATTATTTTAATGACAGGAGCTTCCCACACAGGGAAAACAGACAAAATCTCATAGTGGAGGGGTGTTATATTCCATTTGACTGGAAGTCAGATTTTGAAAAAACATATTATCTTCAGATGTGCAGGAAATATCAGTGCAGCTATATTCTTATTGACAAAGAATATAAGACAGAAATAGAAGAAAAAATAAATGAAAATCAGAAAGACGAGGCAGAAAATGAATAAGAAAAATGCAAATAGTTCGCTCTATTTTTTGGTGGGAATTTTACTTCTGTTCAGCGGAATGATGGGACAGAATACGACATTTTACGTGCTGGCATTTGTTTTTATTATTCTTGGATTTGTGAAGAGAAAGAAATAAATGGTGGCAGAAAACTATGGAAATATTAAAATTAATTAAGAGAGCATTCCACAGTGGTATATTGTGTTGGAAAATAAAGAGAAAAAATCCAGGATAGTCCATGACGTTGAGGCTGTAATTACAAGTTATAATCAGGGAGTTATGATTCAGGAAGCTGTTCAGTCCTTATGTCGGCAGACTGCGCTTCCTGCAAGGATTATTATTGTAGATGACGGTTCTGTGGAAGAAGAATCTGTCCGAATTTTGGAAAAACTGGAGAAGAATATGGAACTTCCCATTCCTGTTGTGATACATTGGCAGGAAAACAGAGGAGTGTCCGCTGCAAGAAATACAGGAATAGGTATGACACAAACGCCGCTGGTACTGATACTTGACGGGGACGACAGAATTGCGCCTCAGTATATTGAGGAAGTAAGCCGGACATTGCGCGAAGATAAGTCAGTAATAGCTGCATCTTCCAGAATAAAAACCTTTGGAGTGCTTGAGGCAGAAGTATGCCCGCAGGGTGGGGGTATCACATCATTTTTATCCCGTAATAATTGTCCTGCAATTCATATTTTGCGGCGTGAAATATGGGAGAAATGTGGCGGATATGATGAAACAATGCGCAGCGGATTCGAAGACTGGGAATATTTTTTAAGTATGCTGGAAACAGATCAGAATGCGCATATTAAAATTGTGGAGAAATCCCTGATTGAGTATCGCACAATGCCAGCTTCCTCCAATATAAAAAGTATGCAGAAGCGTCTTGAACTTATGAAATATATAATTGAAAAGCACAGAAGAAGCTATGAAAAGTATGTTTTAGAGGCAATAATTGGATTGGAAGAAATATCTATATCAAGACTTTACGGCTGGGAAAATGAAATGCTTCAGCAAAAAAAGGAGGGACAGAATCTGAGTGGACTTTCAAAAAAGTTTATGAAAAATCCAACTTATGGAGATGGGGGGATGGCAGCGGCTGTCCGCATTGCATCTTATGAAAATTCAGAAAATCAGTCAGTATAAATCGGAGGAAAACATATGGAATCTGGATTTGGGGATAGATTAATATTTTAAACAAAGAGAGGGATTGAATGAAATCAAAAACAATGCGCGCTATTTTACATGCGCTTTCATATAGCAATCTTGAGGTGGAATCTGCAAGGCGTCTGGCAGATTTAAAACGCCTTGATCCTATGCGCATATTTCGCAGGAAATTAGATGTAAAAATATATAATGAAGATTATGAAGTGCCGGTTCGTCTGTATTTTCCAAATGAGCAGGCAATGGAAAAAGGAATAAATAAAGGACACTCTTATGCAGTGCTTCTGTTTTTTCACGGCGGCGGCTGGGTGACGGACAGTGTGGAAAATTATGATCGGGTATGTAGTCAGATGGCGCAGTCTACAGGACAGATTGTAGTATCTGTGGAATACCGCCTCGCCCCGGAATACCCTTTTCCAACAGGACTTATGGACTGTTATACAGCTGCAAAAGCCCTGTATACCAACCGGTTTATATTAAATACAGAACCGGAAAAAATCACTATTGTGGGAGACAGCGCAGGAGGGAATCTTGCAGCGGCAGTTTCTCTTATGGCAAGAGATAAAGGAGAATTTATGCCGAACAGACAGATATTGATTTACCCTGCATTAAATAACTGTTATACAGAAGAATCACCGTATCGTTCTGTAAAAGAGAATGGGGAAGATTATCTTCTTACAGCAGTAAAAATGGAAAATTATATATCATTATATCAACGAAGTCCGGAAGACAGAGATAACCCGTATTTCTCTCCTCTTCAGGAAAAAAATCTAAAAGATCTTCCGGATACGCTTATTCTGACAGCGGAATTTGATCCTTTAAGAGATGAAGGGGAGGAGTACGCAAGGAGACTCCAAGAAGCGGGGAACAACGTAGAACTTCATCGCATTCCGGGGGCGCTTCATGGATTTTTCGCTCTTGGAATCAAACTTTTTCACGTGCAGGAAAGCTTTGATATTATGAATAAATTTCTTAGAAGGGAGATAGAGACTTGTTAGAGTTTGGATATTCACGTTGGAGAAAACTTGACAATGCAGCCCTTGTTTTTCCGGCTGTTACAGGAAAAAATGATACGAGAGTATTTCGAGTATACTGCCGGCTGAAAGAAACAGTAGAGCCGGAGATTCTTCAAAAAGCGCTTGATATTACAATGGAAAAATATCCGTTGTATCAGGCGGTTCTCCGAAAGGGACTTTTCTGGTATTACCTGGAAAGACGAGACATACAGCCGCTTGTAAAACCAGAGACAGAACCTCCCTGCAGTGATTTGTATGTACCGGATCAGAAATCACTGTTGTTTCAGGTGACTTACTATAAAGACAGAATTCAATTTGAGGTATTTCATGCGTTGACAGACGGAACAGGTTCCATGCATTTTATTCAGGAACTTGTGAAACAGTATCTTATGCTGGCACATCCAAAAGCGCAGCTTCCTGATTTTTCTACAGGAGAAGAGAGTACAGGAAAGGAACAGGAGGAAGACAGTTTTTCCCAGTATTATCAGACGGAGCTTCCTAAAAATAAAGAAAAAAAGAAAGCGGCAGCACAGTTAAAAGGAGAGAAACTTCCACAAGATGAAATGCACATTATGGAGGTGATTCTTTCCGTAAAAGAAACTTTAAAAACAGCCAGAGCAAATGGCGTTACGATTACAGTTTTGCTGGCATCCGCTCTTCTTTGGGCAATCCACGAAGAGATTCCTGCGAGCCGTTTAAAACGTCCGGTCACCCTTATGGTGCCTGTAAATCTTCGCAATTATTTTGATTCCAAATCAATGGCAAATTTTTTCGGCTGGATTGAGGTGGGATATGTTTTTAAGGAAAATACAACCTTCGATGAGGTAATGGCCCATGTAAAGAAAGAGTTTGAAAGAGAGTTGATGAAAGAGAGGATTGCCGTACATATGAATGACTATGTAAGACTGGAAAAAAATCCTCTGATCAGGGCAATTCCTCTCGAAGTGAAAAAGTTTGGAATGATGGCAGGGGCGAAATACGGAGCAAGGAGCATCACAGGTATTTATTCCAATGTGGGAATATTTAAGTTTCCTGAAGAGTATGGGGATTATATCCAGTATTTCGGTTTTCTGGCAAGCACATATTCTATGCAGCTCTGTTCCTGTTCTTATAAAGATAATCTTGTGCTCGGTTTTACTTCAAAAATTCCGGGAGACAGTATTCAGAGAAATTTCCTGAAGATTTTAAAAGAAAAAGGACTTTCTTATGAAGAGGTGGAGAGCGATTTTCCGGGTTACAAGAAAGAAAAAACAAATGTGCCGGCGAAAGTTTTTCAGACATTTACGTTTCTTTGTATTACGGCCGTCATTATATCTACAATGGTAAATTATATGGTTTCTGGCAATTTTACGTGGTGCTGGGCAGCAGGAGCGGCAAGTTTGAGTGCGTGGCTACTCGTTTCTGTGGCGTACAGAAAACGGAGAAATATTTTGAAAAATGCGATGTGGCAGCTTCTTCTTGTGACGGTTCTGGGGATTTTTTGGGACATCTTTACCGGCTGGCATAACTGGTCTTTGAACTTTCTTTTTCCGGGAGCATGTCTGACTGTTTTGTGCTCTATGCCGGCAGTTTCCAGGATTCAGAGACTTGAGGTGTCAGAGTATTTATTTTATCTTATACAGGCGTGTGCTGCAGGCTGCATCCCATTAATACTTGTTGCTCTTCATTTTGTAACGAAACCGTATTTGTCAATTCTCTGTTCCGGAATCAGTATTTTGATTCTTTTGGGGATGTTTATATTTCAGAGAAAAAATACATTTAGAGAATTCCATAAAAAATTCCGTATGTAGGAACGTCTTTTCATGAAAAAACAAGTGTATTTTCAGCAAAGACGTTTTGATAAAATCTAAGATTTTTGTAGATTCATCTAAGAAAATCGTATGTACTTTGCCTAAAAGTGTTGCTATAATACACAACAGTTTTGTGGAAATTTGCAATACGGAAGCGCCTTTCAGGCTCACGTGATTCCGGCAGATCCACAGAGTCGTAGCCAGACCGGGAAAGGAGGCAGGATGTGAGGGATGGCAAATGAGGGTAAAGAGCCTGAGATGGAGGATCGAATGAAAAAGTTTTATAAAAAGGGTATAGGAGTTGCATTGGCAGTAACTATGGCGTCATCAAGCATGGTAGCTTATGCAGCAGAAGCGACAAAGGATGGTTCCGGAGCAGCAGGGCTTTCAGCAGAAGCAGCGCCGGAAGAAAAAGAAGTAGACGGAAGCCAGTTTGCAGGCGAGGAATGGTATGACCAGAGAGCTACTTTCCAGGTAAACCGTGAAGACGCACATACAAGCTTTGTATCTTTTGGAAATGTGGAAGATGCAAGAGTGCGTGATAAGGAGAAATCACCTTCTTATCAGCTTTTAAACGGAGAATGGAAATTTGAGCTTGCAGACAATCCGGAAGGAAGAAATACAGAGTTTTATAAAAACGAGTATGATGTAAGCGGCTGGGACGATATTACAGTTCCTTCTAACTGGCAGACAGAGGGATACGACCATCCAAAATATACGGATACAAGACTTCCGTGGGAAGGCGTAGAGACACCGGAGCTTGGGGTTGCACCTGTAAAATATAATCCGGTAGGTTCTTACAGAAGAGACTTTACAACGCCTGCGGAATGGGACGGAAAAGAAATTTTTGTATCCTTCCAGGGTGTGGAATCTGCCTTTTATCTTTGGGTAAATGGTCAGTATGTAGGCTACAGCGAAGACAGCTACACACCATCAGAATTTGACATCAGCCCGTACCTGAATGCACCGGGAGAGCAGAATAATATTTCTGTACAGGTATATCGCTGGTCTGACGGAAGTTACCTTGAAGACCAGGATTTTATCCGATTAAGTGGTATTTTCAGAGATGTATTTTTATTCTGCAAAGACAAAAATGCTTCTATTTTTGACTTTAATTACACAACGGACCTGGATGAAGAATATAACAATGCAGTTCTTAATGTAGAGACAACACTTCGCCGCTACAACGAAGAGGGAAGCGCAGAAGGATACACAGTAGATGCTACGCTTTTTGATGCAGAAGGCAATGAAGTATTTACGCAGTCTATGGCACCTGCCTTTGAAGGAAAAGAAGCAGCGGCACAGATTTCCGTAGATGTGGAAGCGCCAAAGAAATGGTCTGCTGAAGAGCCAAACCTGTATCAGCTTGTTCTGGCGTTAAAAGATGCAGAGGGCAATATTGTAGAGACAGCCGGATGTAATGTTGGTTTCCGTGAAGTAGAAATCATTAATAAAGGAACTACAGAATCACAGATTACGATTAACGGACAGCCAATTATGTTCAAGGGCGTAAACCGCCATGAAACATCAGGAGAGACAGGACGTCATATTACAGAAGAAAGCATGATTGAAGATATTAAACTGATGAAACAGTATAATATCAATGCAGTCCGCAACTCTCATTATCCAAATGAAGCAAGATGGTATGAGCTTTGTGATGAATATGGACTCTATATGATTGATGAAGCAAATATCGAATCTCACGGTGTAAATGATTACCTTCCACAGAGTGATCCGGAATGGATTCTTGCATGTAAGGACCGTATGACAAGCACAATTGAGAGAAGTAAGGTACATCCTTCTATTCTCTTATGGTCTCTTGGAAACGAATCTTATAATGGAGATACATGGGCGGAACTTGGAAAACTCTGCAAGGAACTTGATCCGACAAGACTTGTTCATTATGAAGGTCACAGAGATATTCCGGAAGTTGACGTATGGTCCAGAATGTACCGTCGTGTAAACAAGCCGGATGAAATGGACAAATACTCCAATCCTCTTGTATGGTGGGGAAATTATGGAACAAAACCGGCGTTCCAGTGTGAGTATGCACACGCAATGGGAAATGGTATCGGAAACCTGAAAGAGTACTGGGATGTATACGAAAAATACCCGAACCTTCAGGGTGGATTTATCTGGGACTGGGTAGATCAGACCGTTTATATGGACACACCAACTGACAAGATTCTTACAAATGATGGAAAGAATATAGAAGTCCGCCTGAAAGGTGAATTGTCTGAAGAAGGCAAAGACGGAAAGGCAATGGACGGATATGCACAGTGCTATAATGACAAAGCGCTGAACTTCAGAGGAAATAATTCCTTTACTCTGGAAGCATGGGTAAAACCGGAAGCAACAGAAGAAACATCTCCAATTATTACAAAAGGTAATGATGAGTGGATGTGCACAGAGTCTTACGGTCTTCAGAGAAAAGTTATTTTTGATGATGAGACAGGCGAGAAGACAGAAGACTATATTGAATGCTATATTTATAATAAAAACTGGGATGACGAAAACGGCGTTTACCAGAAGGTTTCCGCATCTGTTCCAACACCGGAAAACTGGGCAGATAACTGGCATCATGTAGCCGGTACATATGATGGAACAACTCTGAAACTCTACATTGATGATGAAGAGGTTGCTTCTGTAGAAGATACAACCGGTATTGCAGGCGGCGGAAACGCAGTGGGAATTGGTGCAGACATTACTTATGATGCACAGAACCCGAATGTTCCGGCTAACTTCAAAGGTTTAATCGACAGCGTACGTATTTACAAAACTGCACTTTCAGCAGATGAATTAAAGAATGCAGAAAGAGAAGCAGATGATAATACGGTTGTATGGCTTGACTTTGAAGAGACAACAGATAAGACATACGCAAGAGAACAGTACAACAGCTTCGGCGGTGACTGGGAAGATATTCCGGAAGGAAATCCGAACAATAAAAACTTCTGTGCAAACGGACTTGTATCTGCTGACAGAACTGTACAGCCTGAACTGATTGAAGTTAAGAAATTGTATCAGAACATCGGAATGGAAAATGAAGACGTTCGTAACGGAAAAGTAAAGGTTGAAAATAAATATCTCTTTACAAATCTGAACGCATTCAAGGGAACATGGGAACTGATTGAAGATGGAAAACCAATCCAGAGCGGTGAATTTACAGATGACGAGCTGAATATTGCTCCTCTTACAGAAGGCGTTCTGAATATTCCGTTTACACAGCCTGAATTAAAAGCCGGTTCTGAGTATTTTGTAAACATCAGCTTTAGCCTTAAGGGAGATACTTCCTGGGCAGCAGCAGGACACGAAGTGGCAAAAGAGCAGCTTGCGCTTCTTTACGAAGTTCCATCTGTAGAGCCTGTAGATGCAGAATCTATCCCTGCAGTTTCTGTAGAAGATCAGGAAGAATCAACTCTTGTAAAAGGCGATGGATTTGAACTGAACTTTAATAAGAAGAAAGGAACAATTGATTCCTTTACATACCAGGGTGTAGAGCTTCTGGAAAACGGACCAACACCAAACTTCTGGAGAGCGCCTACAGACAGCGACCTTGGATTCTATTCAGCAAACATTCTGTCTGACTGGAGATATGCAGGATCAGGAAGAAGTGTTACAGAAGTAACTGTAGATACAGAAAGTGAAAACAAAGTTGTATTTACAGTAAACGCAAAACTGCCGACAAGCGTAAAATCTGACTGGCAGCAGGTTTATACTGTATACGGTACAGGCGATGTGGAAATTACAAGTACACTGAAACCGGGAAGTGCAGATCTTCCAATGATTCCTGAGGTAGGTAACCTTCTTGTTCTTCCAAAAGAATTCCATAATGTAACATGGTACGGAAGAGGACCGGAAGAAAACTACATTGACAGAAAAACAGGATACAATGTGGGATTATATCAGAGTACAGTAGAAGACTTCTTTGTGGATTACATTAAACCACAGGAAACAGGAAACCGTACAGATGTAAGATGGGTAAGTATGACAAATGACGACGGTATCGGACTCCTTGCAAAAGCATCCGCTCCGATGGAATTTAACGCACTTGCTTATACACCGGAAGAACTGACAAATAATCTTCATTCTTATATGCTTCCGGAAAGCAACCGTGTAATCTGGAGACTGAATCACAAGCAGATGGGTCTTGGAGGAGATAACTCTTGGGGAGCTAGACCGCTTGATAACTACCAGATTCCGGCTGGTGAAACATATGAGTACACCTACACACTGAAACCAATTTCTACAAGTGATGTAGATGCGTCCATGGCAGAATCTAAAGTGGTAATGCCTGAATAAAGAATAAAACTATAAAAGGAGCCGTCCGGCGGACAGAAAAACTGTCTTCCGGGCGGCTTCATTTTATTCTTTTAATATAACACTTGACAAATACTTTGAATATGATATACTTTGAAAGTCAAAATATTTTAAATCAAAAATAAAGGCGAGGATTATGATAGGAAGAATTTGCGGAACGGGTTCCTGCCTTCCGAGGACTGTATGGACGAACGAGAAGCTGGAAGAGCTTGTGGATACAAGTGTACAGTGGATTGAGGAGAGGACAGGAATCTGTGAGAGGCATATTGCAGAGGAAGAGGAGACGACGGCATATTTGGCTTCTGAGGCGGCGAAAGAGGCGGTCTTGGACAGCGGGTTGAAGGCACAGGACATAGATTTGATTCTTGTGGCGACCATTTCGCCGGGAAGAGTGATGCCGGGAGTTGCCTGTGAGGTACAGAAAAATATCGGAGCCTCAAATGCCACCTGTTTTGACTTAAATGCTGCCTGTACCGGTTTTCTGTTTGCGCTTAATACAGCGCAGGCATATATTGCACAGGGGATTTATAAAAATGCCCTTGTAATAGGAGCGGAGAACCTTTCCAATCTTACGAACTGGAAGGACAGAGGAACCTGTATTCTCTTTGGAGACGGAGCAGGAGCCGTTGTAGTAAAAGGCGAAACAGAAGGATTGTATGAGCAGGTGACGCACTCTATCGGGGAAAAAGGAGAAGTCCTCACTCTCACAGATAGAAATCAGAAGAAATACGAAGCTTCCCCGAATGCGCCGGAAACGTATATGCAGATGGACGGCAAAGCTGTTTTCCAGTTTGCGGTAACGAAGGTTCCGGAGGCAGTGAGAGAAGTTCTGGAAAAGGCAGGGATTAAGAAGGAAGAGGTTTCTTTTTATATTCTTCATCAGGCGAATGAGAGGATTATTCTTTCCGCAGCAAAAAGGCTGGGAGAAAGTATGGAAAAGTTCCCTGTAAACATGAAAAAATATGGAAACACCTCATCGGCAAGCATCCCGATCTTGCTTGATGAGTTAAATAAAAAAGGCGCTTTCAAACGAGGAGAAAACATCGTTCTTTCCGGATTTGGGGCGGGTCTTTCCTACGGGGCAAGTATATTAAAATGGTAAAAGGAGAATGGATATGTTAGAAAGAATTAAGGAAATCGCAGCAGAGGCACTTGGAGCAGATGTAGATACAATGACAGCAGAGACATCTTTTAAAGAAGATTTAGGTGCTGACTCATTAGACCTTTTTGAGATGGTAATGACTCTTGAGGAAGAGTTTAATGTAGAGATTCCATCAGAGGATTTAGAACAGATTCAGACTATCGGAGATGTAGAAAGCTACATTCAGAAGCTTCAGTAACAGGAGGAAAACTCATGAAAACAGAAGTAACAGAATTACTTGGAATTGAATATCCCATTATCCAGGGCGGTATGGCATGGGTGGCAGAATATCATCTGGCGGCAGCTGTATCCGAAGCAGGAGGATTTGGACTGATTGGCGCAGCCAGCGCTCCGGCAGAATGGGTAAGAGAGCAGATTCGGGAAGTAAAAAAGAGAACAGAGAAACCTTTTGGCGTAAACATTATGTTGATGAGCCCATATGCAGATGAAGTTGCTAAAGTTGTTGCGGAAGAAGGAGTAAAGGCTGTTACAACAGGAGCAGGAAATCCTGAAAAGTATATGGGAATGTGGAAGGAAGCCGGAATAAAGGTGATTCCTGTTGTTGCTTCTGTAGCTCTTGCAAAAAGAATGGAGCGGTGTGGTGCTGACGCTGTGATTGCAGAAGGAACAGAAGCAGGAGGACATATTGGAGAAACGACAACAATGGTTCTTGTTCCCCAGGTGGCGGACGCCGTAAACATTCCAGTCATTGCAGCAGGAGGAATTGCTGACGGAAGAGGTATGGCAGCTGCGTTTATGCTTGGGGCAAAAGGAGTACAGATTGGAACTCGATTCATCGCCACAGAAGAATGCTGGGCTCATGAGAATTATAAAAATCTTGTTTTAAAAGCGAGAGATATTGATACAAAAGTAACAGGAAGAAGTACAGGTCATCCTGTGCGTAGTCTTCGCAACCAGATGACAAAACAATATCTGGAAATGGAAGAAAAGGGAGCTTCCTTTGAAGAACTGGAACTTCTGACACTTGGAGGTCTGAGAAAGGCTGTTGTAGAAGGGGATGTAAAAACAGGAAGCGTTATGGCAGGTCAGAGTGCAGGGCTTGTAAAAGAGAAACTCACATGTAAAGAAGTAGTGGAAGGTCTTGTGAGAGAAACCGAAAAACTTTTAAAAGGAGCAGATGTTTATGAGTAAAATTGCATTTGTATTTCCTGGTCAGGGTGCACAAAGAGCAGGTATGGGAAAAGATTTTTACGATACTTTTGATACTGCAAAACAGATATTTGATGATGCTTCCGACTGGCTTTCTCTTGACATGAAAGCGCTCTGTTTCCAGGAAAATGATAAGCTGGATCTTACGGAATATACACAGGCTGCTCTTGTGACTACCAGTCTTGCCATGGCACATGTAATAAAAGAAAAAGGGCTTATTCCTGATGTGACAGCGGGATTGAGTCTTGGAGAATACTGTGCAATAGAAATGGCAGGAGGAATGTCTCTGAAAAGTGCAGTTTGTACAGTAAGGGAAAGAGGAATTTTGATGGAGCATGCAGTTCCGGCCGGAAAGGGAGGCATGGCTGCTGTTCTTGGAATGAAGGCTGAAGATATAGAAAAAAATATTGCATCTTTAGACGGAGTGGAAATTGCAAATTATAACTGTCCGGGACAGATTGTAATAACAGGAAAAAAAGAAGGAGTAGAGCGCGCGGCGGAACTTTTAAAAGCGAATGGTGCAAAGCGTGTTCTTCCTTTAAATGTAAGCGGTCCTTTCCACAGTTCTATGTTAAGAGATGCGGGGCAGGAGCTTGAAAAAATTCTTGAAAATCAGGAGTTTTCTTCTTTGAGAATTCCTTATGTCACAAATGTGACGGGAGAATTTATTCAGGACAAAAGTGAGATAAAACCATTGCTTTCCAGACAGATTTCTTCTCCTGTAAAATGGCAGCAAAGTGTGGAAAACATGATTGCCAAAGGAGTGGATACTTTCGTGGAAATCGGTCCGGGAAAAACACTTAGCGGATTTATACGGAAGATAAACAAAGAGGTTGCCGTTTATAGCATCCAGACCATTGAGGATATGGAAAAGGTGATTCAGGCAGTAAAGGGGCAGAGTATATGACAGAGAAAAAGGTTGCAGTGGTAACTGGCGCTTCAAGAGGAATCGGAAGAGCCATTGCCGTTGAGCTTGGAAAAACAGGTTCAATTGTTGTAATTAATTATAATGGTTCAAAGGATAAGGCAGAAGAAGTAAAAAGCGAGATTGAAGCTTTGGGAGGAGAAGCCTGTACCTTCCAGTGTGATGTGTCTGATTTTGCTGCCGGAGATGCTTTCTTTAAGGAAATTATTAAAAAATACGGCAGAATTGATGTTTTGGTAAATAATGCAGGAATTACGAGAGATGGTCTTCTTATGGGAATGAGTGAGGAAGATTTTTCTAAAGTAATTGATGTGAACTTAAAGGGCTGTTTTTATGGAATTCGCCACGTTGCAAGACAGATGATTCGTCAGAGAAGCGGACGCATTATCAACCTGGCATCTGTTGTGGGAGTAAGAGGAAATGCAGGACAGGCAAATTATGCAGCTTCAAAAGCGGGAGTAATCGGCCTTACGAAATCTGCGGCAAAGGAACTGGCATCAAGGGGGATTACCGTAAACGCTATTGCACCGGGATTTATCCACACAGATATGACGGATGCTCTTTCTGAAAAGGTAAAAAGCAGCATCAGGGAGGAAATTCCCATGAAAGAATTTGGAAATCCGGAAGATGTGGCAAAGGCAGTTTCTTTTCTCGCGTCGGAGAGAGCCGGCTATATTACCGGTCAGGTTCTCTGTGTAGACGGGGGAATGGCAATGTGACAGGAGGAAATCAATGAAAAGAAGAGTTGTGGTAACTGGTCTTGGAGCAGTTACGCCTATTGGAAATAATGTAAAAGAATTCTGGGAAGGGATTAAGGCAGGAAAAGTGGGAATTGGGGAAATTACCCGGTTTGACACAACAGATTATAAGGTGAAGCTGGCTGCAGAGGTGAAAAATTTTTCTCCAAAAGAACATATGGACTTTAAGGCTGCCAGGCGAATGGAACTGTTTTCCCAGTATGCAGTTGCAGCGGCTCTTGAGGCAGTAAGAAATGCAGAGCTTGATATGGAAAAAGAGGATTCCTTCCGCGTGGGAGTATCGGTAGGTTCAGGAATCGGAAGCCTCCAGACAGTGGAAACGGCTCTGGAAAAAATAAAAGAAAAAGGTCCGTCAAGAACAGACCCTCTTATGGTACCGAAGATGATTTCAAATATGGCGGCAGGAAATGTTTCCATTGCTGTGGGAGCGAGAGGAAAGTGTACCAGTGTGGTGACAGCCTGTGCCACAGGAACGCATTGTATTGGAGATGCCTTTCGTGCGATACAGTATGGGGATGCAGATGTGATGATCGCTGGAGGAACAGAAGCGGCAATCTGTCCTGTAGCAGTAGCTGGATTTACAGGGCTTACTGCTCTTACTGCAAGTACAGATCCTCTTCGCGCTTCCATTCCTTTTGATAAAGAAAGAAGCGGTTTTGTTATGGGAGAAGGAGCCGGAATCGTAGTTCTGGAAGAGCTGTCCCATGCAAAGAAAAGAGGCGCAAAGATTCTTGCAGAAGTAGCTGGATACGGCGCATCAGCAGACGCTTTTCATATTACTTCTCCTGCAGAAGATGGAAGCGGAGCTGCAAGGGCGATGACAGATGCCATGAAGGAAGCCGGGGTAAAACCGGAAGAAGTGGATTATATTAATGCCCACGGAACTTCTACTCATCATAATGATTTATTTGAGACAAGAGCTATTAAGCTGGCGCTTGGAGATGCTGCCGAAAATGTGAAGATTAATTCCACAAAATCTATGACAGGACATCTTCTTGGAGCCGCCGGAGGAGTGGAGTTTATCGTATGTGTGAAATCCATTCTCGACGGTTTTGTTCATCAGACAATGGGTACAGAGGAATGTGAGGAGGAACTGGATTTAAACTATATGACAGGTTCTTCTGCATCTGTTCCCGTAAATGTGGCAATGAGCAATTCCCTTGGATTTGGTGGACATAACGGCACGCTTCTTGTAAAAAGATTTCAGGATTAAGGAGGAGCAGAAATGGAGCTTGACCATCTTTTAAAATTGATTCATCAGGTATCAGATTCTAATTTATCTGCCTTTCAGTATGAGGAAGGAAATATAAAAATATCCATGGAATGTGGAAAAGAGGTGCAGGTTGTCTCTGCTCCTGTGGAAAGAAAAGAAATACCGCTTCAGGAAAAAGAAGCTGGAGGAAATATAGTAAAAGCGCCCCTTGTAGGAACTTTTTATGCAGCACCGGGAGAGGAAGAAGCGCCTTTTGTACAGGTGGGAAGTAAAGTGGAAAAAGGTCAGATTCTTGCCATTGTAGAAGCCATGAAGCTGATGAACGAAATTGAAAGCGAGTTTTCCGGAGAAATCGCAGAGGTCTATGTGAAAAACGGAGAACCGGTAGAATATGGACAGCCTTTATTCCGTGTAATATAAGAAACAGGAAATGTGGAGGAATAAAAATGAAGCATTTGAATATAAAAGAAATCGAAGCAATCATACCGCATCGCCATCCTTTTCTTCTCATTGATTACATTGAGGATTATGAGCCGGGAGAGTTTGCTGTAGGCTATAAGTGTGTTACTTTTCGGGAAGATTTTTTTAAAGGCCATTTTCCTCAGGAACCGGTAATGCCGGGGGTTCTTATCATAGAAGCGCTTGCTCAGGCTGGAGCGGTTGCGATTCTTTCAAAAGAAGAAAATAAAGGAAAAGTAGCATACTTTGGAGGCATCGATAAGTGCCGTTTTAAGCATAAAGTAGTCCCTGGAGACAAGCTTCGCCTTGAGACGAGAATTATACGTCAGAAAGGTCCTGTAGGAGTGGGAGAGGCGATTGCCACAGTTGATGGAAAGATAGCGGCAAAGGCAGAGCTTACATTTATGATAGGGTGAAAGGGTTCTTATGATCAGAAAGTTATTAATTGCAAACAGGGGAGAAATTGCAGTGCGTGTAATCCGCGCCTGCAGAGAAATGGGAATTGCCTCCGTTGCTGTTTATTCAGAGGCAGATAAAGAAAGTCTTCATGTACAGCTTGCAGATGAGGCTGTGTGTATTGGTCCTGCGCCTTCTTCTAAAAGTTACCTGAATATGGAGAGAATCATAAGCGCCGCTCTTGTGACGGGGGCGGACGCCATTCACCCGGGCTTTGGATTTCTTTCGGAAAACGCAGCCTTTGCAGAGTGTTGTGAAAAATGCGGCATTACTTTTGTAGGGCCTCCGTCTTCTGTTATTCGTAGTATGGGAAATAAGCAGGAGGCAAGAAATACCATGATAAAAGCATCTGTTCCTGTTATTCCAGGTACAGAAACTTCTGTCTACGACGGGGAAACAGGCAAGAAATTTGCGGAGGAAATCGGCTATCCTGTTATGATAAAGGCGGCTCTCGGAGGCGGCGGAAAGGGAATGCGTACCGCTTTTTCTCCAGAGGAATTTTTAAGAGCTTTTCAGACAGCACAGAAAGAAGCAATTGCCTCTTTTGGTGACGGAACCATGTATATTGAACATTTTGTAGAGAATCCCCGCCATATTGAATTTCAGATTTTGGCAGATAAAAAAGGTAACGTAGTCCACCTTGGAGAGAGGGACTGTTCTGTACAGAGAAACCATCAGAAAATGATAGAAGAATCTCCGTCTCCGGCTGTTCCGAAAGAGCTTAGGGAGAAAATGGGAGAGGCTGCTGTGAGAGCTGCAAAAGCGGCACATTATGAAAATGCAGGCACAATCGAGTTTCTTTTGGAGAAAAATGGCAGCTTTTATTTTATGGAAATGAACACAAGAATCCAGGTGGAACACCCGGTAACAGAATGTGTAACAGGTCTTGATTTAATAAAAGAACAGATAAAAATCTCATCAGGAGAAAATCTTTCTGTAACTCAGGAGGATATAAAAATACAGGGACATGCCATTGAATGCAGGATTAATGCGGAGAATCCAAAGATGGGATTTCGTCCTTCTCCTGGAAAAATTTCAGAGCTTCATCTGCCGGGAGGCCAGGGGGTCAGAGTAGACACGGATATTTACCCGGGCTGTATAGTTTCTCCTTATTACGATTCCATGCTTGCCAAGCTTATTGTACACGGAAAAGACAGACAGGAAGCTATTGCAAAAATGATGAGCGCTCTGGGTGAGGTATGGATTGAAGGTATTGATACAAATGTGGATTATCAGTTTGAAATTCTGCATCACCCGGATTATCAGAGCGGAGATTTTAACATTGAATTTCTCAATACCCATGTGATAGGGGGAGTAAATATAAATGAAATTTAAGCATATATTAAGACGTAAATCAGGGGAAGAGACAGCAGAAAAAAGACCTGAAGTTCCGGAGGGGCTTGTAAAAAAATGCAATGCCTGTAAGTCGGCCGTATTTGTGGAAGAGGTAAAAAAGAACAGATATATCTGCCCACACTGTGGAAATTATTTTCGTATCCATGCGTACAGAAGAGTGGAAATGCTTGTAGATCCCGGTTCGTTCGAGGAGTGGGATACAGATATGGAAATACAGAATCCCCTTCATTATAAAGGATATGAAGATAAAATACGCAGCCTTCAGGAAAAAACAGGTTTAAAAGAAGCAGTTGTGACAGGATATGGAGAAATTCAAGGGAATCCATCAGTAATTGCTGTATGTGATGGAAGATTTTTAATGGCCAGTATGGGTGAGGCAGTGGGAGAAAAAATTACAAGAGCTGTGGAGCGGGCAACAAAAATGCGCCTTCCTGTGATTATTTTTGCCTGCTCGGGCGGAGCCAGAATGCAGGAGGGAATGGTATCCCTTATGCAGATGGCAAAAACATCTGCGGCGCTGAAACGTCACAGCGATGCCGGTCTTTTATACATTTCTGTTCTGACAGATCCTACAACAGGAGGTGTGACTGCAAGTTTTGCAATGCTGGGAGATATTATTCTGGCAGAGCCGAATGCTTTAATAGGATTTGCAGGGCCAAGAGTAATCGAGCAGACAATAGGCCAGAAGCTTCCAAAAGGTTTTCAGAGAGCAGAATTTCTTCTGGAACATGGTTTTATAGATAAAATTGTGGAGAGAGAAAATCAGAGAGAGTTTCTTGGGAAAATTTTAAAGCTCCACATGGAAAAAACAGAAAAAGCGGCCGTTGGAACAGGGGATCTTTTCTGGAAAAAAGCATATGATAAGGCTTTTGAAGGGGAAGAGAATCTGGAGAAAAAAGATGCCTGGGAGCATGTTTTGTTAGCAAGGGATAAAGCGCGGCCTACAGGAACGGATTATATTGAAAACCTTTTTGAGGATTTTACGGAGTTTCATGGAGACCGGTATTTCAGAGACGATCCTTCTGTTGTGGGAGGGATTGCGTCTTTTCACGGAGTTCCGGTAACGGTTCTTGTACAGGAAAAAGGAAAAAATACAAAGGACAGCATTTCCAGAAACTTTGGTATGGTTTCTCCGGAAGGATACCGGAAATCTCTTCGTCTTATGAAGCAGGCAGAAAAGTTTCATCGTCCGGTTATCTGTTTTGTGGATACGCCTGGGGCATTCTGCGGGCTGGAAGCGGAAGAGCGTGGACAGGGTGAGGCTATCGCCAGAAACTTATATGAAATGTCAGGGCTGAAAGTTCCGATACTTTCTGTAGTGATCGGAGAGGGAGGAAGCGGTGGGGCGCTTGCTTTTGCTGTGGCAGATGAGGTGTGGATGATGGAAAATTCCGTGTATTCCATCCTTTCTCCGGAAGGTTTTGCTTCTATCATATGGAAGGACAGCAAAAAGGCTAAAGAGGCTGCCTCCGTTATGAAGCTTACTGCAAAAGATCTGAAAAAATTGGGAATTGTAGAGCATGTGATAAAAGAGGAAGAACCGCTTACCCGGGAAAATATGTATTTGGTATGTGAAAGAATTTGCGAAGGAATAAAAGGATTTTTTATAAAATATATGAACTGTGAAACAGAAACGCTTCTGGAAGGAAGATATGAACGATTCCGAACTATATGAGACACTGGCTGCTGTGAAAGCGGCAGGCGTGAAACAGATACTGTAGGGACGGATGGGAAACTGGGACTGGAAATCATGGGACATACGTGGTACAATGTGCACGAATGAAGACATTAAAAAGCTTGGTAAATACGGAAAGGACAGGAGTAAAACATGGATAATCGGGAAGTGATTAATGACGTACTGGTTCATTTGTTTAATGAGATCCTGCAGCTTGAGGAAGAAGCAATTATTACAAGTGAGTATAAAGATATTTCCAATAATGATATGCACATTATTGAGGCAATCGGCCTTGGAGGAGGAAATATGTCCTCCATTGCCGCAAAGCTTCATATAACAGTAGGGTCTCTTACAACGTCTATGAACGGACTTGTAAAAAAGGGTTATGCAGAGCGGAGCCGAAGTGAAAAAGACAGAAGAGTGGTATATATTCATCTTACGGGAAAAGGGCGCAGGGCATTTCACCATCACGCCGAATTTCACCATAAAATGACAGATGCAGTTCTTGATTCTCTCTCGGAAGAGGAATTATCGGTTCTTGTAAAGGCTCTTGACAGTCTGTCTGTTTTCTTCGGAAAATATGAACAATAAATTATTCGTCCCAACCGTCTCTGAGGCGGATGGTTACTGCGATGTTTCGGATAACATCGCCATCTTCAAGGGAAATATCGGATTCATCAGAAATAGAGGGCAGATCCCAGTCTTCCTCCATAAGTTCTGCAGAAATCCAGTTGGAGGCAGCTTCATTTGCGTTATCAACAGCTTCTTCCAGAGTATCTCCTTCTGCATAACAGCATTCTAAATCCGGAAAATGTGCTTTATATTTGTCGTCTTCTGTCTTATGGAATACGGCAGGGTAAATAAATCTCATATGAGTAACTCCTTTCTGTAGCTTAACATTCAAACAAAAACAGTATATAATAATTTGATTGATACATCAAGGGGAGAGTTGAGGTTTCCATATGATAACATTAGAATTAGAATATTTTGATCTAGAACAGATATGCAGCTCCGGGCAGTGCTTTCGCATGAAACGCATAGGAGAAAATCGCTACAGCGTAATTGCTGCAGATCAGTATCTTGAAATTGAACAACAGGGAAAAATCGTAACCTTTTGCTGCAGTCAGGAGGTTTTTTTGTGTTTCTGGCTTTTTTATTTTGATCTGGACTGTGACTATCAGGAGTATATGAACAGAATCAATCCGAGAGATAAATACTTAAATGCAGCTGCGGAAAAAGGAAGTGGTATCCGGATTTTGCAGCAGGATTTATGGGAAATGATCGTTTCTTTTCTGATCTCTCAGCAGAATAATATTGTGCGTATCCGTAAGTGTATAGAAAATATATGTGAGAGGTATGGGGAGAAAAAACTTTCTTTTGAGGGGAAGGAATATTATGCGTTTCCGACGCCGGAGAGGCTTTCGGCAGCGTCTGAGAAAGAACTTAGGGAGTGCAATCTCGGCTATCGTGCGAAATATGTTCTCGAAGCGGCAAAGGCTGTATCGGAGGAAAGATTTTCTTTGGAAAAGGTACAGGATATGACTTACAGGAAGGCAAAAACAGCCTTGCGAGAATTATATGGAGTAGGGGAGAAGGTGGCAGATTGTATCTGTCTTTTTGCCCTTCATCACACAGACGCATTCCCTGTAGATACCCACATAAAACAGGCTCTTGAAAAGCACTATAAAAGAGGATTTCCCAACAGGAGATACAAGGGGATTCGAGGTATTATGCAGCAGTATATTTTTTATTATGAGTTAAATGGAGCAAAATGAGGTCTGGAATCAGACCCCATTTTTTTTGCATATATCTTCCAGACAGCACTTATCACAAAATGGTTTTGTGCGGGCTGTACAAACTTCTCTTCCATGGTATACAAGGCGGTGACAGAAGTCGCTTCCTTCTTCCGGAGGAACAAGTTTCCAGAGAGCCATTTCTACTTTTTTTGGCTCTTTTATGTTATCTACAAGACCGATTCGGTTTGTAAGACGGATGCAGTGTGTATCTGTCACGATTGCCGGCTTTTTAAAAACGTCTCCCATAATCAGGTTGGCACTTTTTCTTCCCACGCCGGGAAGCTTTAAAAGTGCGTCAAAGTCTTCCGGGATTTTTCCGCCGAAATCATCACGGAGCATTTTCATGCAGGCGCTTATATCGCGCGCCTTACTTCGTCCGAGACCGCAGGGCTTTACAATTGCTTCAATTTCTTCGGGAGTTGCGTCTGCAAGGGACTCCACACTCGGGTATTTTGCGAAGAGATCCTGAACGACGACATTTACCCGGGCATCTGTACACTGGGCGGCAAGGCGGACGCTTACAAGAAGCTTCCATGCCTGGTCATAATCAAGGGTACAGTCTGCGTCAGGATATTCTTTTTTTAAACGGTCAATGACCTCTAAAGTACGCTGTTTTTTTGTCATAAGTGTTCCTTTCTGTCAGTACTGAAAGCTGTGACTGATGCGATGAAACGTAAAGTAAAATACGATTCCTTTTGCAATAGAAGAAATGGTGAGTGCCCACCAGATTCCGTTCAGCCCCATGCCCATATAAGTAAGAAGAAGCGCAAGAGGAATGCGTGCGGCAGTCAGAACAATGGTAATAATACTGGCTGTTTTTGTTTTTCCCAGCCCGGAAATCGCACCTACTGTCATAAGCTCTACGCACATAAAGGGTTCGCTTAGACCGATGATGATCAGATAATCTTTTGCAATATCAATAACTTCCGGTTCGTGGAAGAAAAGTCCCGCGATTGGTACGGGGAAAAGTACAAATACAATGGCAATGAGAAGACCCCATACAGAAATAACGCGAAAAGCAGTGGAGTAGCCTTTCCTGATTCGTTCATGTTTTTGGGCTCCGTAATTCTGCCCTACAAAGGCGTTTAAAGCAGCTGCGAAGCCGTCTGCCGTGTTCCAGGAAAGGGATTCAATCTGTCCGCCCACACGCTGGGTAGCCACAGCAGCCGGGCCGAAGTCGGATACCATTCTTGTAAGGATCATGGAAATTCCGGAATAAATCATGCCCTGGCAGGCAGTAGGAAAACCAATGCGGAAAATAGAATGATAAAAATATCCCGGCGTTGTTTTAAAAATATTCATATGGCGCATAACATTACCGTTGCTCTTTTTGCGGAAAATCCCAAAAATCATAACAATCATAACAAGAAACTGTGCTGCAACAGTAGCAATGGCTGCGCCCGCCACCTCAAGTCTTGGAAATGGTCCGATTCCCAGGATCAGAAGGGGGTCAAGAACCATATTGAGGATAAGTCCTGCAAGGTTTGCTTTAAACGGCGTTTTGGAATCGCCTTGTGCAGTGTAAAGTCCTGTGAGAGTGAGAGTCATAAAGGGAAAAATAATCAGACCACAGGTGATTTTCATATACACAAGAGCGTCTGCATATGTTTCGGCATCGTTCAGATTAAAAAATGAAATAAGCGGCCGTGTAAAAATCAGGCACACAGCAGCAAAGAGAATGCCGAATAAAATTGTAATCTGAATGGAAGCGGAAGCGTAATTTTCAGCCTCCTTATGATTGCCCTTACCGCAGCTCTGGGCAACATTTACCTGTCCTCCCATTCGCGCGAGGGATACCAGTCCCTGGGAGAGCCAGACGTACATGCCCCCAACACCAACGCCAGCCACTGCTTTTGCACCAAGCATGCCAATCCACGCCATGTCTGTAAGATTGTAAGCTGTTCCAAGGAAAGAGGACGCCATAATAGGCAGGGCAAGTTCTGTTAAAGTCTTTAAAATAGGACCCGATGTCAGATCCGGATGTTTTTCTCTGCTCATAATAAAAATCCTTTGTCATGTAACATTACGGCTTAAAATACCGCTGAAACTATCTTAATATGCGGGAGAAGATTTGACAAGAGAGATTTTGAAAATAGGGGGTACTTTTTACGCAAGCCCTTGTATTTACACGCCCTCTATATTAAAATAAAGAACAGAACCAACGTGAAAGAGGAAAGATTGAAAATGAAAATACGTATGTATAACGTGGGATATGGGGACTGCTTTTGTCTCCGGGACCGGAAAGGAAGCCTTCTTGTAGATTTTGGCACAAGCAACAGCCGGATTGAGGGGCGTCCAAGAAAAGAAACTTTTGATGTAATTATTTCGGATCTTACCACCATCGAAAAGAAAAATCTCCTTCTTACCCATTTCCATCTTGACCATCTGTCCGGACTTTTATATATGATGAAACACAAAAGCAGTGCTTACGAGTTTGGGAAAATTTATCTTCCCGATGTGTTTTCGGAAAAGGAAATGAATCGGACACTGACTCTCCTTTTGCTTGCAGATCTGGAAAAAGATTCCTTTCTCCCAAGCCGCCAGGTAAGTCTGTTTGCATTGGTGGAGGCACTTTGCCAGAAGCCACAGAAAGTGGAGCTTTTAAGCAGGGGAACTATGTTTGAAGGAAAGTACCAGGCGCTCTGGCCAGATAAAAACATAATCCGAGAAGAGACAGATGAGATGTATCAGATTCTGGAAAAAGAGTATGGAAAAGCCCTTGAGGCAATTGCAGGCTTTGCAGAAAAACTTCGGGAAATCCTTTGCTCTATGACGGAGGACAGGGAGCTTGCTGCAGAGGAAATGCCGGATACCAGGCGTATGGAAAGAGAGTTTCGAACACTTCGGGCAACAGAAGAATTTAAACAGCTTCTTCTTTTTATGGAGGAGAAAAAACTGTTTCTGCGCCGCTTTAAAAATAAGATAAGTATTGTATTCCAGAACAAAAATGACGGAGAATTAAATCTTCTTTTTACAGGGGATGCAGAGAAGGAACATCTGGAAATGATTGCATCAGATTATGACGGAAAGATTCCGCTTTTTGAGCATTACTGGTGTATTAAAGTGCCGCACCACGGAACCCAGGAACATTACTTTGATTTTGGTAAATATACGCCGGAGAACATGCTGATTTCCAATGGAATTCATTATGCCAACAGCAAAAAGCAGTCGAAGGAGCTTCGTACTTCGTCACAGTATGGAGGGCTTTTTTATATTCCGGATGCCCATATGTACTGTTCCAACTGTGACTGCTGTGACGGATATGAAAATGGTTGTAGTTGTAAGGAAAGTGATGTGATTTCCCCGGCTTATTATAAAGATATATAAGGAGAATTTATTATGAAACGATTACTTGTAGTTGTAGATATGCAGAAGGATTTTATTGACGGAAGTCTGGGAACAAAGGAAGCGCAGGAAATTGTACCGAACGTGGCTGAAAAGATCAAAGAGTACCAGAATGCGGGAGATCAGGTTGTATTTACCTTTGACACTCATTATGAAAATTACCTGGAAACCCAGGAGGGAAAACGTCTTCCTGTAAAACACTGTATCAAAGGAACAGAAGGCTGGGAGCTTGATAAAGCTCTTCAGGATTTTAAAGGGGAATATTTTGAAAAACCTTCTTTTGGAAGCCGGGAGCTTGCACAGTGGGCAGAAAAAGGAGACTTTTCTTCTATTGAGCTTGTAGGACTCTGTACAGACATCTGTGTGATTTCTAATGCCCTTCTTTTAAAGGCTTATCTTCCGGAAACACCTGTTTCTGTAGATGCTTCCTGCTGTGCGGGAGTAAGTCCTGAAAGCCACAATAATGCATTGGAAGCTATGAAAATGTGTCAGATTGATGTGCATTAGAAATGAGGCGGAGAAATGTCCTTTGATTTTATGAAGGCCCGCAGGGCATTTGAAGAATATCTGAATGAATACGACAGAGACGATGAAAAGATAAAGTTGAAAATTGTACATACGTATGGTGTAGTAGCGTGTGCGGAAGCAATCGGAAAGCGCATGGGACTTTCGGGAGAAGATATGGAGCTTGCAAAAATCATTGCACTTCTTCATGACATCGGAAGGTTTGAACAGATTCGAAAATATGACAGTTTTCAGCCGGATACCATGGACCATGCCGCTTATAGCGTGGAGATTTTATTTGGGGAAAAACAGCTTATCCGGCGTTTTGCAGAAGAGGATACGTTCGATTCTGTTATAAAAGAAGCGATTGCAAAGCACAGTGATTTCAGGCTTGAGGGAATAGAAGATGAAAGAACTCTTCTCCATGCCAGATTGATTCGGGACGCAGATAAGCTGGATAACTGCAGAGTGAAAATTAAAGAGTCGCTGGACGTGCTTCTCGGAAGTCCGGGAGCGGAAGCGGGAAAAGAGAAAATCAGTCCTTCTGTATGGGAAGCCTGTGTAAGAAAAGATTCTGTTTTGTCAAAAGACAGGGTGACAAAAATGGATTACTGGGTATCCTATATGGCACAGTATTACGATTTGAATTTTCCGGAAACCTGCGCCATTGTCCTGGAGGAAAATTATATTCCAAGGATTGCGGAGCGAATTGTATATACAGAACCGGATACCGTGCAGAAGATGAAAATTCTCACAGAAGAAGTGGAGGAATATCTGAAAGGAAGAGCCGGGGGAAAATGACAAAGATTGCAGATTTGCACATACATTCCAGGTATTCTATGGCGACAAGCAAAGACGGAAATACGGAGACAATCGCTGCCTGGGCGGAGAAAAAAGGAATTTCTTTTGTGGGAACAGGGGATGTTACCCACCCGGGATGGCGTGAGGAATTAAGAGAAAAGCTGGTTATGAAAGAAGATGGGCTTTACTGTTTAAAGGATGCGCCGGTTCATGGGCGCACGCCCCGCTTTGTAGTAACGGGAGAGATAAGCTGTATTTATAAAAAGAACGGTAAAACGAGAAAAGTCCACAACCTGGTTCTTCTTCCTGGGCTTGAGGAGGCGGAGATTTTTTCGAAAAAGCTTGAAAAAATCGGAAATATTCATTCTGATGGCAGACCGATTTTGGGACTTGACAGCCGTGGTATTCTGGAAATGATACTGGACGTGACACCACGGGGGATTTTGATTCCCGCCCATATCTGGACACCACATTTTTCTGCTCTGGGAGCAAAATCAGGATTTGACAGTATAGAAGAATGCTATGGGGATTTATCACCGTATATTTATGCTCTTGAGACAGGACTATCTTCTGATCCGCCTATGAACAGAAGTGTTCCCTGTCTTGATAAGTATTTCCTTGTATCAAATTCGGACGCCCATTCCCCATCGAAGCTTGGCAGAGAGGCGACGCTCTTTGATATTCCCTTTTCTTACGAAAAGCTTTATGAAGCCATTTGTACAGGAAAAGGGCTTGCGGGAACTCTGGAATTTTTTCCGGAAGAAGGAAAGTATCACTATGATGGGCATAGAAAATGCGGTGTAGTGTTAAATCCGAAAGAGGCAGAGGCGGCAGGAGGAATCTGTCCTGTCTGTAAAAAACCTCTTACAATGGGAGTTGCACACAGAGTACAGGAGCTTTCTGAAAAGGAGAAAAGTAATGGAAGCAGGGAGAAGACAGTTCGTCCTTATGAAAGCCTTGTTCCTCTGATAGAGATCGTTGCCGCCTGTATGGGATATTCCGTTGCAAGTAAGCGTGTGCAGGCTCAGTATGAGAAAATGTTGGAAACACTCGGAACAGAATTTGAAATCCTCAGGGAAGTTCCTGCTCAGGATATACGTGCTTCTTTTGGCAGTTTGCTGGGAGATGCCATTGAAGGACTTCGAAAGGGAGAAGTGAAATGTTCTCCCGGATATGACGGGGAATACGGGAAGATTTCGTTTTCTGTCTGAGAAAGCAGAAAGGAGTAATATGGCAAAAAGGATAGGGATTATTTCAGATACCCACGGTCTTTTAAGGCCGGAAATTCTGGAAATATTAGAGGACTGCGACTGTATTTTTCACGGAGGAGATATAAATAAGCCGGAGATTCTGGATACTCTCGGAAAAATGGGAAGTCTTTACGCAGTACGTGGAAATAATGATAAGGATTGGGCAGAAGGGCTCTCCACGACTTTAAAATTTAAGGTGGAAGATGTAAACTTTTTTATGGTTCATAACAAAAAGGATGTGTCATGGGAGCTTGGAGATACGGATATTGTGATTTTCGGACATACCCATAAGTATTTTGAAAAAGAGATAGATGGTCGTCTCTGGCTGAATCCGGGAAGCTGCGGTCCCAGACGCTTTGATCAGGAAATTACCATGATTCTCATGGAAGTAGACGGAAAAAAATACAGGTTTCAAAAGAAAGTGATCGCACAGTAAAAGAGGAAAAATATGAAGAAAAAAGAAAGAGACTGGAAAATGATAATCGGAATGACCATTCTCATTGTGGTATTCTGCATAATCGGATTCTTTTTCTGGAACACGGTTGCGAAGCAGGCAGAACTTGTAAAGGAAGAGGAGAAGAAGGCTGAGGAGGAAGCAATTGTCGCCATTTATATGGTAATGGGAGACATTCTGAAGCAGCCGGTGTTTGTTGATACAGATACAAAAACAATTTTTACCGCAGAAATTCCGGAAGAAGGAATTTATAATAAAAAAGGCGTTCTTGTAGAAGGGGATGTGCTGGAAATCGGAGATGTGGTAAAAATCTACGGGGATGGAAGAATGACATATTCCATACCTGGACAGTATCCGGGAGTAACAAAAATGAAGCGTGTTCGAAGGGCATCGCTTGAAGAGGCAGAGAAATATAAAAAAATAATACAGGAGGCACTTCAGTGAAATATGTAAGACAGTTTGGGATTATTTTGTTGTTATCCACATTGGGAGAGGTACTTCATGCGCTTCTCCCTATTCCTGTGCCAGCAAGCGTTTATGGGCTTGTGCTTATGCTTGGCGCTTTAATGTCTGGCATTTTAAAGTTGGAACAGGTAAAGGAAGCGGCGGAGTTTTTGATTGAGATTATGCCGGTTATGTTTATTCCGGCAGGCGTGGGGCTTCTGACTGCCTGGGGAGCGTTAAAGCCTGTATGGTTTCCGATTGCTGTTATTACAGTTGTCACAACTGTGATTGTAATGGTAGTAACCGGTCATGTGACGCAGTTTGTGATATGGAGAGGAAGGCGAGAGAAAAGATGATAAAATTTATTGAAAACTCTGCATTTTTTGGGGCGTTTGTAAGTCTTGGAGCATATGAGATCGGTCTGCTCATGAAGCGGAAATTCAGACTTGCTATTTTTAACCCGCTTCTGATTGCTATTTTTTGTGTGATGGGTATCCTGATGGTTCTGGGAGTTGATTACGAGAGCTACGAAGAAGGGGGAAAATACATAAGCTACCTTCTTACGCCAGCTACAGTATGCCTTGCAGTACCGCTTTATCAGCAGCTCCATCTTCTGAAAAAGAATATCAAGGCGATTGCTGCAGGAATTGTGTCCGGTGTTCTGACAAGCCTTGTAAGCGTTCTTCTTCTGGCAAAGATGTTCGGGCTTTCTCATGAACAGTATGTAACGCTTCTTCCGAAATCCATTACGACAGCAATCGGAATGGGCGTTTCTGAAGAACTTGGAGGAATTGTAACGATTACCGTGGCTGTGATTATTATTACAGGTGTGCTTGGAAATGTGATTGCGGACATTGTGTATAAAATTGCGAAAATAGAGGAGCCTGTTGCAAAAGGACTTGCTCTTGGAACTGCGGCGCATGCTATTGGAACAGCGAAGGCGATGGAACTGGGAGAAGTGGAAGGTGCCATGAGCAGCCTTGCCATTGCTGTGTCAGGTCTTCTTACGGTAATTGCTGCTTCTGCATTTGCAGGTTTTGCATGAGTACTTTTTAAATACAAAATCGAATAAAACATACAAAAAAGAAGCTTTTTAGCTTCTTTTTTTAGTGCGTTTTGATGAAAAACAAATAAATGTTCGGAAATAATAAAAATACTCTTCCATTTCGTAAAAATAGTGATATAATCATAAGCACAACAGAGAAAGAATATATGTTTGGAAAATAAGTTCGGAATATACGTTTGGAGAAAGGGATGTGCTTATGTGGAAGTCGAAAAAAGAAGAGAAATTATCACCATCTATGGCGGTGATCATGGGAATTGTGGTAACAGTGGAAATTATGATAGCAGGAGGAATGATTCTGAATATTGACTTCAGGAGTGTAGATGTGATTGCTCTGCTTCTGGCTTTTGTGGTATTATATTTTGCAGTAGTAGCAATATTAACAGATAAATGACAGGAGACAGAAAAGTATGGGAGATGGATTTCGTCAGAAACTGAAATTTTTATATCTGGTGCAGATGCTTCAGAGAAAAACAGACGAAGAACACCCGGCAGGACTTCGCAGTATGTCCGCATATTTAAAAGAACTGGGAATTACGGAAGAGGAGGAGGCTTTAAAGAAAGATCTGGGAATTCTTCGGGAATATGGCCTTGATATAGAGGTTTCGGAAGGTGAGGAACCTCTCTACTGCCTGAGAAGCAGAGAGTTTTATCCGGAGGAGATAAGAATTCTTATGGATATGGTACAGTCTTCCGGGATTATTACGAAAAGAAGAAGGGAAGCACTCATTGCGAAAATAGGAAAGCTTACAAGTGCTTATAAGGAGGAAGAGATAAGGCGGCAGGTAATGGCGTCAGATGCCAGGGGAAGAGATAATCTTTATCAGAGTATGAATACAGTTTACCGCTCAATGGATGAGGACTCCGAGATAAGCTTTCTCTACTATGAATGGATTTTGACAGAGGACAGAAAATTGAAAAGAAAAGGAGAGCGCCTTACGTTAAGTCCATGGGGAATTCTTCACAGAGACGAATATTATTACCTGATTGCCATGGATGGAAAGAGCGGGGTTGTAAAAAACTATCGTTTTGACAAAATGCGAGATGTGATGATAGAGTCCGGGAAGAAGCGTTCGGGGCATGATTTTTTTTCAGATGTTGACGTGGCTGATTTTGCAGCGGCAGCGTTCGGGGGAGTTTTTTGCGGAAAGGAAGAAGAAATATATCTGGAATTTGAAAACCGTCTTCTTGGGAAAGCAGTAGATACCTTCGGGGAAGAGCTTGCCATTACGGAAACAGGAGAAAAATCCTTTACTGTATGTGTGAAGGCTCCGGCAGACCGAGAGTTTTTTGGCTGGCTTGCAGGTGCGGGAACAGGAGTAAAAATTGTGGGACCGGAAAATGTCCTTACAGAGTATAAAAAGTTTTTGAGGAAAGCGTTGGGAAATTATAACAGATGACGGTAAAATCAAGGATTTTGGAAATTTTGGAAAGAAAAAAGGGGCAGGTTCTTTCCGGAGAAGCGCTGGCGGAAGAGTTAGGCTGTACAAGAGCGGCCGTGTGGAAGGCAGTAAAATCTTTAAGAGAAGAAGGTTACCCTATTGAAGCCGGTTCGAACAGAGGATATACACTTTGCCTTGGATCTAATCTGCTTTCGCAGGAGGCAATCCGGCTGCATCTGAAAAATAAAACCGGTTCTGTCTGGGTTTGCCGGGAAGTGTCTTCCACCAATCAGGAGGCGAAAAGGGCAGCTCTGGAAGAGAATGCTCCTGCCGGCAGTCTTGTAGTTGCCAACAGCCAGAGTGCAGGAAGAGGAAGAAGAGGCAGGTATTTTTATTCTCCGGAAAAAAGCGGGCTTTATATGAGTGTAATCCTAAGGCCGGAGGGGAAGCTCTCAGACAGCTTAGTGCTCACAACCTCTGCAGCAGTGGCTGTGTACAGGGCAGTAGAAAAAATATGCGGGATTTCCCTTGAGATAAAATGGGTAAATGACCTTTATTTTCAGGGAAAAAAGGTGTGCGGTATTCTCACAGAAGCAGTGACGGATTTTGAGAGCGGAGATATTGAATTTGCGGTTGTGGGGATAGGTTTGAACCTTTATGTGGAAAAAGAAACGCTTCCGAAGGAACTTTTGGGGATAGTCGGAGGACTTTACTCCGGGAAGGAAGAAGCTGGGAAGGTGGACAAAAATCTTCTCATAGGAGAAATTGTAAATTGCCTTATGGAAGAGGCAGAGAGGAATGAGATTTCGGAAATTTATATTGAGCGGAATTTTATTCCGGGAAACAAAATTCTGATTTGTGAAGAAAATAAAATACGGGAAGCTTACGCTGAAAAAATATGTAGTGACGGAAGGCTTCTGATACAGGAAAAAAGCGGGGAAAAACGAGCACTTTCTTACGGGGAAGTCTCTCTTAAAATGCAAGAAAAATAAAGAAACCTATACAATATGCACAAAAACACAATGCTGTTTTTGTGCATATTTGTTAAAACAAATATTGACTTTCTCGGTTCGCAGAGTAAAATAAAAAAAGCTAATTTAGGTGTTGCGCAAACAACTGTAAAGGCTATTTATGCGAAAGGAGGAAGACAAACGGGTAATTTATCGGAAACATTAATGGAAGAGCTTCAGTGCAAAACGGTTTTTACCATTCCACTTTTCGGAGGGATACCAGTTTCTGAGTCCGTGGTTGTTACATGGATTATCATGGCGGTTCTGGTGGTGATCTCCATTTTGCTTGTAAGAAATTTAAGTGTGGAGAATCCCGGTAAAAAACAGCTTCTCCTGGAAGCCGGTGTCGGTTTTCTCCAGGATTTTTTTGAAGACATTCTGGGAGAGGAAGGGAAGCGTTATATCCCTTACCTGATGTCTGTTGTAATTTACATAGGAGTTGCAAATATTGCAGGTGTATTTGGTTTTACACCTCCGACAAAGGATTTGAATGTGACCATTGCTCTGGCGCTTATGAGTATTGCACTCATTGAATATGCAGGATTTCATAAAAAAGGAGGAAAGGGCTTTTTAAAAAGCTTTGCAGAGCCTACGCCTGTTATGCTTCCTATTAATATTCTTGAGATTGCCATTCGGCCGACATCGCTCTGTATGCGTCTTTTTGGCAATGTTCTGGGCAGCTTCGTTGTTATGAAATTACTGGAATTCATATGCCCGGCATTCCTGCCGGTTCCGTTCAGCCTGTATTTTGATATTTTTGATGGATTTATACAGGCGTACGTATTTGTTTTTCTGACTTCCCTTTTTGTGAAGGAAGCCATAGAGTAAAATTACAGAAGATTTATTTTCAAAATTCATTTACAGATCAGGAGGATAAAGTTATGACAAGTTTAATCGCAATTGGAGCAGCTATTGCAGTTTTAACAGGTATTGGAGCAGGAATCGGTATTGGTATCGCAACATCAAAAGCAGTAGAAGCGATTGCAAGACAGCCGGAAGCAGAAGGAAAGATCAGCAAAACACTTCTTCTCGGATGTGCGCTTGCAGAGGCAACTGCTATTTACGGTTTCGTAATCGGCCTTTTGATTATCATTATGCTGGGATAAAAAGTACAAACAGAAGAAAGGCGGGTGGACCAGGTGATTGAAATAAATATTAACCTTGTCTTTGTAATTATAAACCTGGTTGTTTTTTATCTCTTAATGAAAAAATTTCTCTTTGGTCCAATCCTCAATGTGATGGATCAGAGAAAAGCCATGATCGATCAGCAGTTTGCAAGTGCCAGAGAAAAGGAAGAGGTGGCAGAGACAATAAAGAATCAGTATGAGGCCTCTCTTAAATCTGCAAAAGAGGAATCTTTCCGTATCGTGGATGCGGCAAAAGGAGAAGCAAAGCTGCAGGCAGAGCAGATTGTGAAAAATGCAGGGAAAGAAGCAGATGCTATCCTTGAGAAGGCAAGAGCTGATATTCAGGCAGAGCAGGACAATGCCATGAGAGAGATGGAGGGCAGGGTCGCAGAGCTTGCTATGGACGCTGCTGCGAAAATCATGGGAGAGAAAAGCGGAAGAGAGCAGGATTTGCTCCTGTATGACCAGTTTATAAAAGAAGCAGGTGAATCCCATGACAGAAACGACCAATAATTATGCAGAAGTATTGTACGGGCTTGATATTTCAAAAGAAGCAGTAAGAGATACGGAGGAAATTTTCAGAAGCGTTCCGAAGGTAAAAGAGCTTCTTGAAAATCCGGTTGTTTCCTTTGCGCAAAAGGAACGGATTATCAGCCGGATTTTTCCCGGAGAAATACAGAACTTTTTAAAAGTGGTGTGCAGACATCACAAAATTGATGGAATAGAAGAAATTATAGAAGCTTATAAAAGTTACAGCCTGAAGAAGAGAAAAATTCTGAAAGCAGATCTGTATTATGTGACAGAGCCGGGAGAGGAACAACAGGCGGGAATACGAAAATTTCTCGCCGGGAAATTTTCCGCTGATGAGGTACAACTGGTTCTCATAGAGAAGAAAGATCTTATTGGCGGTTTTGTTTTACAGGCGGGAGGCAGGGAATTTGATTGGAGCCTCCTGGGAAGATACCGGAATCTGAAACAGAAATTAACCCGGAGGTGAAAAGTTTGAGTGCAGTAAATCCAGATGAGATTATTTCAATCTTAAAGGAAGAGATAGAGAATTACGACGAAATAAGCAGAGACCAGGAAGTGGGCACAGTCATCTCCGTGGGAGATGGGATTGCGACAGTATATGGCATTGACCACGCTATGTACGGAGAGGTTGTCACATTTGAAAATGGCCTTAAGGGAATGGTACAGGATATTCGTTCCAACAGTATGGGTTGTATTCTTTTTGGAAAAGATACAGGAATCCGCGAGGGGACAAAGGTATCAAGAACGCAGAAGCAGGCAGGTGTTCCTGTTGGGGAGGCATTTATCGGAAGAATTGTAAATGCACTTGGCGCGCCTGTAGATGGAAAAGGTGAAATCAAAGCAGAGGAATACCGTCCGGTGGAAAATCCGGCCCCCGGAATTATTGACAGAAAGTCGGTCAGCGTTCCTCTTGAGACAGGAATCCTCTCCATTGACTCCATGTTTCCTATTGGAAGGGGACAGAGAGAACTGATCATTGGTGACAGGCAGACGGGGAAGACATCAATCGCTATTGATACAATTTTAAATCAGAAGGGAAAAGATGTAATCTGTATCTATGTTGCAATCGGGCAGAAAGCATCTACAGTTGCCAAAATTGTTTCTACTTTGGAAAAAAGCGGAGCATTGGAATACACAACAGTATTTACTTCAACAGCAAGCGACTGTGCACCTTTACAGTATATTGTTCCATATGCGGGAACTGCTCTTGCAGAATACTTTATGTACAAAGGCAAAGATGTGCTGATCGTATATGATGATTTGAGCAAACATGCTGTGGCATACCGTGCGCTTTCCCTTCTTCTGGAGCGCTCGCCGGGACGCGAGGCATATCCGGGAGATGTTTTCTATCTTCACTCCAGACTTCTGGAGCGTTCCAGCCGTTTAAGTGAAAAGGCCGGAGGCGGTTCTATTACAGCCCTTCCGATTATAGAGACACAGGCAGGCGATGTATCTGCTTACATTCCTACAAATGTGATTTCCATTACAGACGGACAGATTTTTCTTGAGACAGACCTTTTCTGCTCAGGAATGCGCCCGGCAGTTAATGTGGGACTTTCTGTATCGCGAGTAGGCGGTGCTGCGCAGACAAAGGCAATGAAAAAAGCGGCGGGAAGTATTCGAATCGATCTGGCGCAGTACAGAGAGATGGAAATTTTCACACAGTTCAGTTCGGATTTGGACGAGGCGACAACACAGCAGTTAAAATACGGAAGCTGTCTGATGGAGCTTTTAAAGCAGCCGTTATGTAGTCCGTTAAGTCTTCATGAGCAGGTGATTACCTTATGTGCGGCTTCAAACAGAATGATGATGGATGTGGAGAAAAAGCAGCTTAAAAAATATCAGAGAGAGATGCTTGATTATTTTGATCATGTATATCCGGAAATCGGAAGAGAGATTGAAGAAAAGAAAGTTCTCTCTGATGAGCTTGCAGAAAAAATTGTAAAGGCGGCAGAAGAATTCAGAGATAAAAACAGGTAGGTGTGAATATGGCAAATACAAAAGAAATACAGAATCGTATGAAAAGTATCCAGGACACCATGAAGATAACAAACGCCATGTATATGATTTCTTCTTCCAAGATGAAAAAGGCAAAGAAGATTCTTGAGGAGACAGAGCCGTATTTTTATAATATGCAGTCTGCGATTTCCAGGATTCTTCGTCATGTTCCGGATATTGAGCATCCGTTTTTCAGTGTGCGCCATCTTGTTCCGAAGGAAGAGCGAAAAATCGGCTGTATTGTAGTTACAGGCGATAAGGGAATGGCAGGCGCTTACAACCATAATGTCCAGAAAATGACAGAGGTTATGATGAGTGGAGAAGGACATTATAAGCTGTATGTTCTCGGAGTTGTGGGACGCCAGTATTTCAGTAAAAAAAATGTGGATATGGACGGAAGCTTCCTCTATACCATACAGAATCCTACTATGCACAGAGCGAGACTGATTTCAGATGAAATTGTCCGGGCGTTTCTGGACAGGGAGCTGGACGAGGTACATATTATTTACACACAGATGCAGAATGCGGCAACGATGGAGGTGGAGGATATGCAGCTTCTTCCTCTTAAGAAAGCGAGCTTTCAGCCTCACCAGTTGTTTTCCGATATTTATCAGGAAGAAATCAAATTGTCTCCTTCTGCGGAGGTTCTTCTTGATACGATGATACCAAATTATCTGACTGGTGTGATATACGGCTGTCTTGTAGAGGCATATGCCAGTGAAAATAATGCGCGAATGATGGCAATGCAGTCCTCGACAGACAGTGCGAAGTCTATGCTTCGGGAGCTGTCTATTCAGTATAACAGAGCGCGTCAGGCAGCTATTACTCAGGAAATCACAGAGGTTATCAGCGGTGCAAAAGCCCAAAAAAGGAAGTGACAAAGATGAACAAAGGTAAAATTGTACAGGTCATGGGACCTGTTGTAGATGTTGTTTTTGAAAAAGGAGAGCTTCCTGATATTAAGGATGCCCTGGAAGTAGAGAACAATGGAAAAAGATGCGTGATGGAGGTTTCTCAGCATATGGGAAATAACATCGTACGCTGTATTATGTTAAATGCCAGCGAGGGTCTGCAGCGAGACAGAGAAGTCATTGCAACAGGAAGCGGAATTAAAGTTCCGGTTGGAGAGAAAACGCTGGGACGTCTTTTTAATGTTCTTGGTGATACAGTAGATGAAGGACCTTCTCTGGAAGGAGAGGAACACTGGTGCATTCACAGGGATCCGCCGGATTTTGAACACCAGCGCCCGGCAGTGGAAATCCTGGAAACAGGAATCAAGGTAATCGATCTTCTTGCCCCATATGCGAAAGGTGGAAAAATCGGTCTGTTCGGCGGTGCAGGTGTGGGAAAAACAGTTCTCATTCAGGAGCTTATCCAGAATATTGCAACAGAGCATGGGGGATACTCCATTTTTACCGGTGTTGGAGAGCGTTCCCGTGAAGGAAACGACCTTTGGTCTGAGATGAAAGAATCCGGTGTTCTGGAAAAAACAGCCCTGGTGTTCGGACAGATGAATGAGCCGCCGGGATCACGTATGCGTGTGGCTGAGACAGGTCTTACTATGGCAGAATATTTCCGTGACAGAGAGCACAGAGATGTACTTCTCTTTATTGATAATATTTTCCGTTTTGTACAGGCTGGTTCTGAGGTTTCCGCGCTTCTGGGACGTATGCCTTCTGCGGTTGGTTATCAGCCGACACTTGCAACAGAGGTAGGTGAGCTTCAGGAAAGAATTGCTTCCACAAAAGAAGGTTCTGTAACTTCTGTCCAGGCAGTTTATGTTCCGGCAGACGACCTGACCGACCCGGCTCCTGCAACCACATTTGCGCATCTGGATGCAACAACGGTTCTTTCACGTAAAATCGTGGAACAGGGTATTTATCCGGCAGTGGATCCGCTGGAATCAACATCACGTATTCTGGAAGCGGACATTGTGGGAGAAGAGCATTATGAGGTTGCACGTAAGGTGCAGGAAGTTCTTCAGAAGTATAAAGAGCTTCAGGATATTATTGCAATTCTGGGAATGGAAGAGCTTTCTGATGAGGATAAAAATACGGTTTATCGTGCCCGTAAAGTGCAGAAATTCCTGTCTCAGCCGTTCCATGTAGCGGAAAACTTTACAGGAATCCAGGGTAAATATGTACCATTAAAAGAGACGATTCGCGGATTTAAGGCAATCGTGGAAGGTGAGATGGATGAGTATCCGGAAAACGCCTTCTTTAACGTGGGAACGCTTGAAGATGTAATTGAAAAAGCCAGAACCATGAACGGGGAGCAGTAAGGAGGAAAGCCTTATGTTGGATACATTCAGTCTTCAGATCTATGCCAGCAACAAGCTGGCATTTTCAGGGCGAGCAAAGAGTCTTACTATTCCGGCAGTTGACGGAGAGCAGGCGTTTCTGGCACAGCACGAAAATATGGTAGCAGCTATTGTTCCGGGAGAACTGCGCTTTCAGGAAGACAATGGAACAGAGCATATTCTGGCTGTTAGCAATGGTTTTGTGGAAATGATCAATAATCGTGCCAGAATTTTCTGTCTCAGTGCGGAAAGACCTGATGAAATTGATGCTCACCGGGCAAGAGAAGCGAAGGAAAGAGCAGAAGAGCAGCTTCGTCAGAAGCAGAGTATAAAGGAATATCATGTAAACCAGATGGCTCTTGCCCGTGCAATGGCGCGTCTTCGGGTAAAGGAAAAATAAAATATAATAAAACAGAACAGCTCCGCTGCGCTGAGGTCTTTCAGCCGGCGGAGCTGTTCTGTTTTGTTGGTATCCATATCATGAGGTTATGTCAGAAATAGCCTGATATTTATTATTTTTCGGAAGAAGTATCCGGATAAGGAGGATATTCTTCTGTATCTTCCGGAGCAGAAGCGGCGGATTCTTCCATAGGAGCCGGTGTGGGCGCTTCCTGCGGAACGTAAGTTTCTGTGGGAGCTGCTGGCCGGGAAGGTGCCGGATTCGGCGTTTCCTGCTGCTGATATGGACGGTAAGGCTCCCAGTAATGTTCTTCCGGAGCGTAGGAATCTTCATAGTGATTGAATGATTGTCTTTTGTTATTCAGAAGATAAATACCTGCAATAAGAATAAAGGCTCCAATGATAATCTGCGGAAGGCTGTAGCCGAGATTGTTTATTATGCCTGCAAGAGGTTCCGGAAGAAACCAGTAAAATATGTCGGAAATGCCTCTCCAGAGAATGCTGATTCCAAAAAGAATCAGAAGTCCTGCTGCAACTGTGTGATGTTTTTTGAGAAGCCCTGTTATGTCTCCTGTAAATTCATCAAGATGAAGCACGTAATTATCCTCAATGGAATAAAATTCTTCATCAGGAAGAGATTTCAGATTGTGCACGTTGTAGAAGCTGTAAAACCAGATGATAGGTGTGAACCAGATGATAAAGTCGAGCCCTGTAAACATCCCGAGGGCAAACAGGGTGAAAAAAAGAAGCATAATACTGATTCCCTGTTTTTTGAATCCCATATACATTTCCCCGGCTCCCGGAATCAGTGAGGAAATGAAAAGCCATAGTCCTTTTTTCTTTTTTTGCATAATAATTGCCTCCATTCTATTTTATAAGATTTTAGTTGAAAATATCGTTTAGATAATCGGTAACCTGTGTTGTGCCGTCTGACAGTCCTTTGTGTATCTTTCTGGAAAAATCAGAAAGAATGCTTCCGCGGCGTCCGGAAGGGGGCGCTTCTCTCGCTTCTGTGTGTATGTTCTGAGGTGGATTCAGAGATGCAAAATCTACTGATCCGAGAGTGAAGAGAAGGAAAAGAGCCACAATCACTCCGGTGGCAGCGCGGAGACCGCAGTAAAACATCTGCATACGATACGAAGTATGTTTTACAGCTTTTTGTGCCTGGATTTCAGGAGAAGCTGCTTTTCTCAAAATCTGTTCCTGCAGATAAGCGGGGGCAGATACGGTGGGACGTTGTTCTTCTTTCGATATAAGGTCATTCAGACAGAAGTCGCAGTTACTCAGATGCTCCAGAAGCATAATGGTTTCGTCTGTTGTCATAGAGCCGTTTTGAAAATTTTCTTTTTCTTGTTCGGTTATGTGCATCTAATCACTCCTTTCCAGCATTTTTTTTAACATAGCCTTTGCCCGGTAAATCTGTGTCTGAATGGTTTTTGGATTTTTGCCCTTTTGTTGTGCAATCTCTGCCACAGAAAGCTCATTGCAGAAATGAGCGGCTGCCACTTCCCGATAAGGGCTTTTCAGACTCATACAGAGATTTTCCACTTCTTTGTCAGATGCTGTAAGAAGACAGGCTTCTTCCGGGGAGGAACCGTTATCTGCAATCTGTGCAAAATATGTGTCTTCTGTGGGGATGGTACGCCGTCCGGCTGCTTTTAAATAATCCAGACATTTCCGTACAGCTATTTTACTGAGCCATGCTTTTTCGTACATACCATCAAAACGGGAAAGATTTTTGTAGGCGGACAGAAACACTTCCTGTGTTAAATCTTCAGCGTCAAAGGGATTGCCGATTGATTTCAGACATATGGAATATATTAAGTTTTGATATTGCTCTATTAAATATGCCAGATATTCTTCTTGTGAAATGTGATCAGCCCCTTTCTCTACCCGTTCACTTATTATAACGCACCAACAGATGGGAAGACTTCAGAATCAGTAAATTATTTTTCTGTTTGCGTGTTATTTCAGCTTGCCTTCATACATCTGTCGGAAAATACCGTCTTTTTCTATAAGCTCTTGGTATTTTCCTGTCTGTACAATTTCTCCATGTTCCATAACAAGAATCCGGTCGGAATTTTTTAAGGTTGTAAGTCTGTGGGCAATGGAAATCACAGTCATTTTGGTTTCTTCTTTTAATTTTTCAATTTCATTTTGAATATATCGTTCGGAGGTATTATCAAGGGCGGAAGTAGCTTCATCCAGGATCAGAATTTCCGGTTTTCGAAGAAAAATCCTGGCAATGGCGATTCTCTGTTTCTGCCCGCCAGATAAGTTTCCGCCATTTTCCGATAAAACTGTGTTTAGCTTATTTGGAAGACTGTCTATAAATTCTGTCAGACAGGCTTTTCTTACCGCATTTTCTACTTCTTTTTGAGAAGGTATTCTGTCAAGTCCATAGCAGATATTTTCGTATATGGTTCCTGCTACAATAAATGGGGACTGAGGAACTAAGGCGATAATCCGGGACAGTTCTTTTCTGGAAAGAGAGCGAAGATCCACGCCGTCAATAAATATTTCTCCTCCATATTGTTCCAGTTTGCAGACTGCTTTTATAAAAGAAGATTTTCCGCAGCCGCTTGGACCTGCAATTCCTGTGAAGCTTCCTTTTTCAAATGCAAGGTTCAGATTTTTTAATACAGAAGCCTGGTTATCATAAGAAAAGTGAAGATCCTTAATATTAATGAAGGGGCTGATAACATTGGGACCGGAAGTCGCTTTGTTTACTTCTGTATAAGAAAAATCGTTTGGTATTTCTGCCAGCTTAAAGAAATCATCTGCAAGAATCACGCTTTCAGATAATTCGTCCAAAATTCTGTGAAGCTCTTCCAACGGTTTTATTAACTGGGAAAAACAGAGATAAGAGGTCAGCACTGCACCGACACTGATAATTCCCTGGGTTGCCAGGTATGCGGAAATCCCAATCATCAGCACTGTGAAAGTGACTTCATTTATAAATTTCCAGCAGTCATATTTTGCCATCTGCTTATGATGCTTCATTTCTTTTTTGCGCAGAAACTCGGATTTATTTTCAAATCTGCTTTCCTCGAGGGAAATGCTGTCTGTAATTCGAATTACTTCGATTCCGTTTAAAAGTTCTACAATTGTTCCGTCCATAGAGGATTTTGTTTCCAGAAGTTCTACGCGGATGCCCTGCTGTGTGCTGAGCTGTCGGAATACAATCCCGATTCCAATTGGAATGACGAGAAGCATAGGAAGCGCCAGAACAGCGGGAAGTGTGGTGAAAATTACAAAAATTGCAGCGGCGCTGTTAAAGATAGCCGGTGCAAAATCCATAAAGATAAGTTTTTCCAGTTTAATCGTGCCTTCCAGACAGCGGTTTAACCTCCCATGGATATTTCCTGTCATATTTTCTTTGAAGAAAGACAAGGGGGCTTTTAAAAGTGAAGTAATCACAAGTCCGCGTGCCCGTTTTTCTGTTTTGGTAGCTGTATCTTCTACCATGATTCTGCGCAATATTTTAATCAGTTCGTTTACAACATTTACAACAAGAATCAGAAGAAGTACGGGAATGATGTTGAAAAATTCTATTTGCTCCTGAATCAGTATATCATCTGTCAGCCAGCCGATTGCTTTTGGGGTAAACTGGGTTAGGGCAGAAGATAAAATCATAATTACGACAATGAAGAGAAAGCTTCTCTTTTGCCGGGCATCCAGCAGATGGTACAATTTGGAAAGAATATGCTTTAATTTTATTTTCTTTTTCATATGTATCTCCTTTACAAGAGAAATAAGTTACATGATACTTTTTTTAGTTTACCATAAGTTTTGGTAAAGAGGAACTACTTGCGAATCTTTTTTCCAGGGACTATACTGGTACTGTCAGGAACAGAAGATACCTGAAAGATTGTATCATTATGAAGTATGTTATTATATAATAGGAAGGAATTTTTTAGAAAAGAGGTAGATACGATGGAAACAAGACGTCTATATTATGAAAATGTGTATATAAAGGAATTTGATGCAAAGGTTTTAAAGTGCAGAGAAGGAGAAAACGGTTACGAGATTATTTTGGACGAGAGCGCTTTTTATCCGGAAGGGGGCGGACAGCCCTGTGATATTGGAAGTCTTGGAGAGGCGGAAGTAAAGGATGTTCAGGAAAAAGACGGAGAGCTGATTCATTATGTAGACAAGGCTCTGGAAGAAGGAAGTCAGGTTCATGGGAAAATCAACTGGGAGCGTCGTTTTGATTTGATGCAGCAGCATTCCGGCGAGCATATGGTAAGTGGTCTTGTACATGAGAAATACGGGTATAACAATGTGGGATTTCATATGGGAAGCGATGTGATTACCATTGATTTCAGCGGAGTTTTAAACGAAGAACAGTTACAGGAAATTGAGGACAGGGTAAATCAAAAAATCTGGGAAAATGCACCGGTTCAAATCACCTATCCCTCAGAAAGTGAGCTGGAAAATATTCCTTACAGAAGCAAGAAGGAGCTGACGGGGCAGGTGCGTATCGTGGAATTTCCGGGAACAGATATCTGTGCCTGCTGCGGAACACATGTTGCATATACAGGAGAAATAGGAGCTGTCAAGTTTCTGTCTGTTGTAAAATTTCGCCAGGGAGTTCGTGTGGAAATGATAAGCGGGAAGCGTGTGATAGACTATTTTTCAAAGATAGCAAAGGAAAACAGCAAGGTATCTGTTCTTCTTTCTGCAAAGCCTCAGGAAACATCAAAAGCAGTAGAACGTCTTCAGGAAGAAAATTTTCGCTTAAAAGGAAAAATTTTTGATATGGAAGCTGAGATTTTCCAGGCAGAGGCAGAAAAATGGGCAGGTGCTGGAAGTGTTCTTATTTTTAAGAAAAATATGGAGTCAGACAGTGTGAGAAAGCTTGCTGATGCGGTGATGCAGACGTGCTGTGGCTGCTGTGCTGTTTTTTCTGATAATGGAGATGGAACATATAAGTATGCTATGGGAGAAAAAGATGGAAATCTCCGGGAGTTTACAAAAGAAATGAATCAGGTATTAAATGGAAGAGGCGGTGGGAAGCCATTCTTTGTACAGGGATCGGTGTCTTCATCTGAGGAAGAAATCAGAAAGTTCTTTGAGAGGTGATAAGAATGCTTGGTGAATGTCACGCCCATGTGATTATGGATGGGATCAATTATAAAGAGGCGGTCAGCCTTCATAAAAACGGAGTGCAGGATCAGGCAATTCACAGATGTTTTCAGGAATATCAAGAAAGAGGAATTACGTTTATAAGAGACGGCGGAGATGCCCTTGGCGTATCCAGAAGGGCAAAGGAGCTTGCGCCGGAGTATGGGATTGATTATCGCTCCCCTGTTTTTGCTATTCACAGAGAGGGACACTACGGAAGTATTGTGGGAAAAAGCTACACTACTATGAAAGAATATCATGAGCTTGTTCTTGAGGCGAAAAATCAGGGTGCTGATTTTATAAAGATTATGACAACAGGGCTTCTTGATTTTAATAATCAGGGAGAGATAACAGGAGCTCCTCTTTCTGAAAAGGAAGTAAAAGAGATGGTACATATTGCTCACGGAGAAGGAATGGCAGTGATGAGCCACACGAATGGAAATTGTGGAGTCCGCTCTGCCGTAGAAGCAGGAATGGACAGCATTGAACATGGTAACTATATAAACGAAGAAACCATAGAGATGTTGGCGCAGAGCGGAGTTGTGTGGACTCCCACTCTTGTGACAGTGAGAAATCTTCTGGGATGCGGAAGATATGAAGATGAAGTGCTTTTTCCTATTATAAAAATGGGAGAACGGAATTTAAGACTTGCTTTTGAAAAGAAAGTGAATGTGGCTCTTGGGAGTGATGCAGGAGCGTATATGGTTTCTCATGGACAGGGCATTTATGATGAATATGCGGCTTTTTGTGAAATACTGGGAGAGACAGAGGAAATGAAGGCGTGGATTCAGAGGGGAGAGGAATTGATAAAAGAGAAGTTTAAAAGATAAAAATCACAGACCGCCGAATCCGGCGGTCTGTTTGTCTATCCCCTGTTCTGCGCTTCCACAAGATGGGCTGCGCCGTAAATTTCGCGAAGTTTTGGTTTTTCAATTTTTCCGGTTGGATTTCTCGGTACGTCTGCAAAGAAAATTTTTCTTGGACGTTTATATCGGGGAAGCTGACGGCAGAAAAGATTAATCTCTTCTTCTGTGCAGGTGCAGCTCGGTTTCAGAGAAATGATAGCCGCAGAGATTTCTCCGAGACGCTTATCGGGAAGACCGATGACTGCCACATCGTGGATCTTTTCGTTTGTCCGCAGGAAATCCTCAATCTGGACAGGGTAAATATTTTCACCACCACTTATGATAACGTCTTTTTTTCTGTCTACAAGGAAGAGGAAGCCGTCTTCGTCCTCCATTGCCATGTCCCCTGTATAAAGCCAACCATCATGAAGCACTTCTTTTGTAGATTTGGGGTCATTATAATAGCACACCATAACGCCGGGACCTTTTACTGCAAGCTCGCCGGTTTCGCCTTGTTTCACGGGATTTCCTTGTTCGTCAATGACTTTTGTTTCCCATCCGTAACCGGCTTTTCCGATAGCGCCTACTTTATGAATATTTTCTACGCCGAGATGTACGCAGCCGGGACCGATAGATTCGCTTAAACCGTAGTTGGTATCGTACTGGTGATGTGGAAAGTACGGTTTCCAGTGTTTGATAAGGCTTGGGGGTACAGGCTGTGCGCCAATGTGCATAAGCCGCCACTGTTTTAACTGGTACATTTCCAGCTTTAATTTTCCGCTGTCCAATGCAAGCAGAATATCCTGAGCCCATGGAACGAGAAGCCATACAATCGTACATTTTTCTTCAGATACAGCGCGCAGAATGAATTCCGGGTTTGCACCTTTTAAAAGAACGGCTTTTCCGCCTGTTAAAAAACTGCCGAACCAGTGCATTTTTGCACCTGTGTGATAAAGTGGCGGGATGCACAGAAAGACATCATCTTTTGTCTGATGGTGATGGTGCTGCTCTGTTTTTGCCGCGTGTAAAAGCGCCTGATGGGTGTGGAGGATTGCTTTTGGAAATCCGGTTGTACCGGAGGAAAAATAAATGGCTGCATAGTCATCGTCATCCACATCGACCTTCGGGCACTGGCTGGAGCAGTTTGCTGTATGCATGGTGTAATCCTCAGCAAAGCCGGGACAGCCGTCTCCTACATAGTAGAGAAGACGATGTTTGCCGATTTCATCTGCGACTTCTTCTACACGGCCTATAAATTCAGGACCAAATACAAGAATATCTACTTCGGCAAGGTCAAGACAGTACTGGATTTCTTCGGCAGAATAGCGGAAATTCAAAGGAACGGCAAGAGCACCGGCTTTTAAAATGCCGAAGTAAATAGGAAGCCATTCCAGGCAGTTCATAAGAAGAATCGCGACTTTATCTCCTTTTTTTACGCCCCGCTCAAGAAGAAGATTGGCAAAACGGTTTGCTTTTTCATTAAATACATTCCATGTAATTTCTCTTCTGTAATAAGGAGCTCGTACAGGCTCAATCAGCTCAAATTCCTTCCATGTAACTCGTCTTGTTTCCGGCATTTCCGGGTTGATTTCTACAAGACAGACATCGTCTCCGTAGAGACGGCAGTTTTTTTCTAATATATCAGTAAGCGGCATAATAAATCATCCATTCCCTTTCTTATTCTATTTCCTGCACACAACAGGAAGTCAACACTTTAAAGCGGCAAAGTTTACTAATGTTTATAATACCGAACTTTGTAAGGAATGTCAACTGATTTATTGATATTTTTGCATAAAAGAATTGTTTGAAAAGTATTGACAATTTTCATAAAGATGATATACTGAACGAGAATTTAATAATTAAAAGCGTTACAGTTTAAAGCGACAAAGCAAGAGCGAAAAATGGAGGGAAAGAGATGATTGTAAAAGTAACGATGCTGGTGATTTTCTTTGCTGTGATGATTGGCGTGGGAATTGCATCTAGGCAGCAGGCGTCCAGCGTAAACGGATTTGTTCTTGGAGGGCGAAACGTTGGACCATGGCTTACGGCGTTTGCCTATGGAACGTCTTATTTTTCAGCAGTTGTATTTGTGGGATATGCCGGACAGTTCGGCTGGAAATATGGACTTGCCTCCACATGGATAGGAATCGGGAATGCGGTGCTTGGAAGTCTCCTTGCATGGGTAGTTCTCGGACGTAGAACAAGAATTATGAGTCATCATTTGAAGGCGGCAACTATGCCGGATTTTTTTGGAAAACGATTTGACAGCAATGGACTTCGAATTGCGGCGTCTGTAATTGTATTTGTTTTTTTGATTCCATATACGGCATCTTTATATAACGGACTTTCCAGACTGTTCGGTATGGCGTTTGATATTCCATATGCCGTGTGTGTTGTAATTATGGCAACGCTTACAGGTGTATATGTAATACTGGGCGGATATATGGCGACAGCCATTAACGATTTTATTCAGGGAATTGTTATGATTGGCGGCATTATTGCTGTAATTGCAGCAGTTTTAAGCGGGCAGGGCGGTTTTATGGAGGCTGTTGGAAAACTGGCTCAGTTTGAGAGTGATGTGCCTGTAACTATGGGGCAGCCAGGTGCATTTACATCTTTTTTTGGCCCGGATCCGTTAAATCTTCTTGGAGTTATTATTTTAACATCGTTGGGAACGTGGGGGCTGCCCCAGATGGTACATAAATTTTATACTATTAAAAACGAAAAGGCAGTTAAGACGGGAACTATTATTTCTACGGTATTTGCAGTAATTATTTCAGGGGGCTGTTATTTTCTGGGTGGTTTTGGAAGGCTTTTTGATACGCCGGAGATTTATGGAAAGGATGGAGCTGTCATTTATGATGCGATTGTTCCGGCAATGCTTTCTACACTTCCTGATATTTTAATCGGTATTGTAGTCATCCTTGTACTTTCTGCGTCTATGTCAACGCTTTCTTCTCTTGTTTTAACATCCAGCTCTACTTTGACGTTGGATTTTATCAAGGGGAATATTGCAAAGGATTTAAGTGAGAAAAAACAGCTTTTGATTATAAGGGTTCTGATTGTCTTTTTTATTGCGATATCCGTTATTCTTGCCCTTGACCCACCGGCGTTTATTGCACAGCTCATGGGAATTTCATGGGGCGCACTTGCAGGAGCGTTTCTTGCGCCGTTCCTTTATGGGTTGTTCTGGAAAAGGACAACAAAAGCTGCGGTTTGGGCAAGTTTTGGTACAGGTGTCGGCATTACTGTGCTTAATATGTTTTTGAAATTTATAGAATCTCCCATTAATGCAGGGGCGGCTGCCATGGTCATTGGACTTATAGTAGTTCCTGTTGTCAGTCTTGTTACTCCTGCGTGTGACGGAGAAAAAACAGAGGAGATTTTTGCCTGCTACAATGAGGAAGTTTCTGTAAAACGTAAGGTTGCACTTCCGGAAAAAGAAGAGCGATAAACGAGAAAATATTTTTGTGCAAAAAAAACAAATGTTTTTTGACTGCAGCAGAAAATGAATTTGTTTGATGTCAACAAATAAAACGCGGAGGTAATACTTTATGAACAAAGCATTTTATGTACCTATCCAAAATGCCATGAACCTTACAAATGAGCAGATAAGTTTTCTGCAAGAAAGCTTTTGACTGTCCTCGATTCCTACCACTATACTCTATAAAACCTAGATTTTCTAAATTTAAGGATTCCACATAAGAATCTATTACGCGGACAGAATTATTCTTACTTATTAAGTCATCTAATGAAGTGATTACCATTCTTGTTTGATATCTACCTCCTACCCGATTATTCCCAGAAGATAAGCGGCATTTTCCCAGAGAATCTGCTGCTTTTCTTTTTCTGAAAGACCGGTAAGGCTTTTTAATTTTTCTACGCAGTCTTTCTGGTAAGTCCAGGGAGCGTCTGTGCCGAAAAGAACCTTATCTGCCCCGTGAAGATGAATCATTCTGATAAACTGTTCTTCTTCCATGTGCATAATAGAATAGGAAGTGTCAAGATATACATTTTTTCCACAAAGTTTTTCTTCTGCTTCCTTATAATTGCCGTTGCTTCCCATATGTGCAAGAATCAGTCTGGGAGGAGCAGTGTCCTCAAGTACATGGAGAATCATATCAGGAGAGCAGAACGGCTCATCTGGGGTATACGGGTCATCTCCTGCGTGAGTGAGGACAGAAAGACCAAGCTCTGAGGCAGCGTAAATAATGCGCATATACCGGATGTCATCAAAATATACACCCTGGTAGTTGGGATGAAGTTTAATGCCCTGAAAACCTTCTCTTTTTATCAGCTTTAAAACATCTTTATAATTGTCGCAGACAGGGTGAAGCCCTGCAAAGGAAATAAGGCGGCGAGAGGAGCTGTCGGAATAGGTTTCATTAATCTCTGCTGCAAAACGAATAACAGAATCAATTTGATGTGGATTTGTGACAACGGGCAGGATCACACTTATATCCACGCCGCTTTTTTCCATGGAATCAAGAAGCCCAGCGGCAGTTCCGTTCATACTGGGATTATGATTAATAACAGCAGCGAGCTTTGGAACTGCCTTTTCAGCAACTTTATCCGGGAAAATATGTGTATGAAAATCTATAACCATAATAAAAACCTCCTGTTTCATATCTGGCAAATTCTTTCGTGCTTTGCACTGGTATCATTATAAAACAAAATTTTTTCAGTTTCAATCAGAGAAAAAGAATGATAAAATGAAAATATGAGTAAACAGCAAGGGAGGCATAAGAAATATGTATCGTATATTGATTGTGGAGGATGATGAAATAATAGCAGGTCTTGTGCAGAAACATCTTCAATCCTGGGGGTATCAGGTAGACTGCGTCAGCGATTTTTCCAATGTACTCCGGGAATTTGTGCAGAAAGCTCCGCAACTCGTTCTTCTTGATTTAAAGCTTCCTTTTTATAATGGATTTCACTGGTGTGAGGAAATCAGGCGGATTTCTCAGGTTCCTGTTTTGTTTCTTTCTTCTGCGGCAGACAATATGAATATGGTTATGGCAATGAGCCGGGGAGCAGATGATTTTATTGCAAAACCGTTCGACCTTGATGTGCTTGCTGCAAAAGTGCAGGCAGTTTTAAGGCGTACGTATGCTTTTGGAAAAAAATCTAATCTTCTGGAATGCGGAGGCGTGATTTTAAATCTTGGGAATGGAACGCTTCAATATAATGGGGAAAGTTCGGAGCTTACAAGAAACGAGCTTCGGATTCTGCAGATTTTAATGGAACATGCGGGAAAAATTGTATCCAGAGACGATATTATGACATATCTATGGGAAAATGACAGTTTTGTGGATGACAATACCCTGACAGTAAATATGACACGCCTTCGAAAAAAACTGGAGGGTATGGGACTTTCTGATTTTATTGTGACGAAAAAGAGAATGGGCTATATGGCACAGGGAGGGCTTGCGTGAAATATCTCAGAGAATATGCAGGAAGAATGAAAAAATATGAGGCCGCTTTTTTGTTGTGCTGTTTGACGGCTGGATGTGTGGCTTTTCTTTATGATCTTCCGGCAGAACCGGTGATTTACGGGGGAGTTTTATGTACGCTGATTATACTTCTTTTTTTCTGGGACGGATACCGAAAATATGTAAGACGAAGAGAAAGTCTTCAGCAGATTTTAAATAACAACTTTCTGGAAGAAAAAATGTTTCCGGAGCCTTTTGATGAGACAGAGAGGCTATATCAGGAAATCGTGAAAAATTTTAACAGTCTCCGCATGAAATCGGAAGGAGGAAAACGTCGTTTTTATGAGGAGCTGACAGATTATTATACTATGTGGGTGCATCAGATTAAGACCCCCATTTCGGCACTTCGTCTTCTTCTTCAGGAAAATCGGGAAGAAAATAAGGCGGAATTATCCGAGCTTTTTAAAATTGAGCAGTATGTAGAAATGGTTCTGGGATATTTAAGAACAGAAGACATATCTGCAGATATGAGTTTTCAGGAGTATGAGCTGGACAGTCTTATAAAAGAGCAGATACATAAGTATGCAAGAATCTTTGTTGGGAAAAAACTGACTCTTCATTATGAAGGGATGGAAGAACGTGTTCTTACAGACGGAAAATGGCTGGGATTTGTAATCGGACAGATTTTTTCCAATGCTTTAAAATATACGAAGCAGGGAGGAATTTCCATCTATATGAGCCGGGACAGAGCCCACACGCTTGTAATTGAAGATACAGGAATCGGGATTCGTCCGGAAGACCTTCCAAGAGTGTTTGAAAAAGGATTTACAGGGCATAATGGCAGAGAGGATAATCGTGCTACGGGAATCGGACTTTACCTTTGCGTGAAGATTATGAAAAAATTAAATCATGAGATTACCATAGAATCAATTCCGGGAAAAGGAACGAAGGTTTATCTTTTTCTGGGAAGAAAAGCACTTGACATGTATTAACAGGAGGAATTTATGGGAGAAGTACAGCAGTCAAATTATGAAAAGGTTCTGGAAATGTGGCGCCAGAATTTCCTGAAAATGGACCATGAGTCGTTAATTAAAAAGTTTCAGCTGGAAGCAGATGAAGAAAATCTTTATCTTGTATATTTCAACAAAAAACTTAAGATTAACAGAATTACGGGAAAGATTTTCTATATGGAGGAGCCGGAGAAAAAGCCGGGATTTGATACTTCGATTACTATATATAATATGTTTCACTATGCCTGTGAATTTCCGGTGGAATCGGGAAAACTTGTGCCCTTCCGTGAAGTGAAGCGTGTGTACCCTTTTGAAGCGGCATATAAAAGGACTATTTTAAAACGGTTTTCCGAAACTTTTTCCGGTCACGTAGAAGAACTTTCTGAGGCGTGTAAAGCTCTTGGAGGAACTGCACTTCCCCAGGGGGACGCAGGATATGTGCTTCCTGTTTTTCCGTTTCTTCATATGGCAGTTCTTTTCTGGGATGGTGACGATGAATTTGAAGCACAGGGAAATATGCTTTTTGATTCTAATATTACAGATTTTTTACATGAGGAAAATGTAGTGTGCGTAGCAGCAGATGTTGTGTATTATCTTACATTGGCGGCAGGAATGGAAGGGGAGGAAATTTATGCCGCATCTTCAAGAGAGGCAGATTCTCTTTCCAACCTTACAGAAATGTAAGGATACAGCTGAAATTGTAACCCGGGTCTATGGAAACAGGACCCGGGTTATATTATAGTAAATTACAGTGATGGAAACATTATTACAGAACAGAGAGGAGAAAGAATATGTCGTTATTGGAAGTAACAAATGTAAAAAAAATATACAGCACCCGATTTGGCGGAAATAAAGTGCAGGCATTATCAAATGTTACATTTTCTGTGGAGGAAGGAGAATTTGTGGCGATTATGGGAGAGTCAGGAAGTGGAAAAACCACGCTTTTAAATATTCTGGCATCTCTTGACCGGCCTACAGAGGGAGAGGTGCTTCTTGAGGGAAAAAGCATTGTCCATTTAACGGAGAAGGAGATTTCAGCATTCAGAAGAAAGAACCTTGGGTTTGTATTTCAGGATTTTAACCTTCTGGATACGTTCAGCCTTCGTGATAATATTTATCTGCCCCTTGTTCTCGCAGGGGAAAATTACAGAGAAATGGAACAGAAGATACGCCCTATTGCCCAGGCCCTTCGTATTGCAGATATTTTGGAAAAGTATCCTTATGAGGTTTCCGGCGGACAGAAGCAGAGGGCTGCAGTTGCAAGAGCCTTGATTACAGAGCCGAGACTGATTCTTGCAGACGAGCCTACAGGAGCTCTTGATTCTAAGGCGGCTTCCCTTCTTTTATCTATGTTTGGAGAAATCAACGAGGCAGGACAGACAATTCTCATGGTAACCCACAGCGCCCAGGCTGCAAGCCATGCGTCGAGGGTGCTTTTCATTAAGGATGGAGAAGTGTTTCATCAGATTTACAGAGGAGGAAAGACACGCCAGGAAATGTATCAGATGATTTCCGATACTCTGACGATTCTGACAACAGGCGGTGAGACTTATGCGTAAAGGGTTATTTATAAAGCTTGCAGTAAGCAATATTAAAAGAAATAAAGGCACGTATATTCCATATATGATTACATGTATCTGCTGTATTGCCATGACATATATGATGTTTTTTGTAACACAGAGCAAAGATTTATCCGTGCAGGTTCCAGATAGTGTAATGGTAACAAGTATTATGTTTCTGGGCATTGCCGTTATCTATATTTTTTCTTTTATTTTTCTTTTGTACAGCAACAACTTTGTCATGAAAAGGCGGCAGAAGGAAATTGGGCTTTATAATATTCTGGGGCTGGAAAAAGGACATATTATGAAAATGATGGCTGTAGAGACGCTTTTCACTTCTGCTATCAGCATCATCGGAGGCATTGCGGTAGGGATTCTGGGAAGCAAGCTGGCTCTTTTGCTGCTTCTTAAAATCCTGCACGTTCCTGCACAGCTTGGATTTTACGTGTGTGTGCCTGGAATTGTAGTATGTACAGTGCTGTTTCTTCCTGTTGTAATTGTAACCTTATTCCGAAATGTACACAGAGTACGGTTAAGTCAGCCTATTGAGCTTCTGCGCAGCGGAAATACAGGAGAAAGAGAGCCGAAAGCGAAATGGCTGATGGCGCTTCTGGGATTTATCTGTCTTGGAAGCGGATATTATATTGCAGTGACAACAAAATCTCCTGTCACAGCTCTTGGTCTGTTTTTTGCGGCTGTGCTTCTTGTTATGGCAGGTACGTATCTTTTATTTACAGCCGGAAGTATTGCAGTGTTAAAAGTGATGCGGTGGAAAAAAAGTTTCTATTATAAAATAAAGAATTTTACAAGCATTTCCGGTATGATTTACCGTATGAAACAAAATGCAATGGGGCTTGCAAGTATCTGTATTTTAAGTACAGGCGTACTTCTTATGCTGTCCACTACGGTTTCTCTGAATATGGGGATAGAGGATTCTTTAAGCGATATGTTTCCTTACGATGCAGGTTTTACATTTAACCATGTTACTTTTGAAGAAGTGCCGCGATTGCGAAATGCTTTTGATGAAGCTGTGGAAAAAGAGAAAGTTCCTTATGAAGAAAAAATAACACAGGTAGTTCTTGATATTAGTGTGGCAAGAAACGGAAATGACATGGAAATTCTTACAAGGGATACGGCTGCTTCTGCAAATGTGGAATATCTGACAGTTGTACCTGAGGAAGAGTATGAGAAAATCAGCGGAAAAACTGTGGAGCTGAAACCGGGAGAGATTCTTGCTTTTCAGGAAAACGGGGGAAAAGGAAATATTTCTCTGAACGGTGTTGCTTATAAGGTAAAGGAGTGGCTGGAAGAAAAGCCAACATATGACAGAGGAAATAATATATTTTATAAAACTACAATTGTAGTGACAAAAGAGGATTTACAAAAAATGGACGCTCTCCAGAAAGAGCTGGTTGGAAAGGACAGGGGCTACCTGAAGCTTGAGTTTGGGCTTTATATAGAAGGGGGAAAAGAGGCAGATATAAAATATGGCAATCTTATTCGGGAGGATTTAGAGCCCCTTACAGAAACCCTTAAAGGAGAAGAGGACAGTGTCAGCCCGTGGTTTCAAAGCAGCATCAGGGAAGAACATTACCGTTCTTTTTATACATTAAACGGCGGTCTTCTTTTCCTTGGAATTTTCCTTGGGTTTATTTTCCTTGTAGGAGCCGGTATGATTATCTATTATAAGCAAATGTCTGAGGGTTATGAAGATAAAGAACGGTTTGAAATTATGCAGAAGGTGGGCATGAGCCGGAAAGAAGTAAAATCCGCTATTCGCAGACAGATTCTTATGGTATTTTTCCTGCCTCTTTTGATGGCTGTCCTTCATATTATTATGGCATTTCCTATGATAAGCCGTCTTCTGGGGCTTCTGGGAATGATGAATACAGAGCTTTATATTTTGTGTACTGCCGGCACAATTGTTGTTTTTGCAGTGATTTATGCGGCAATCTATATGTGTACGGCGAAGTCTTATTATAAGATTGTGGAGAGGAGAGGGTAGTTTACCTTTCCACAGAGTGAGAAAAGAGATAGTGGAAGATGGAGGGGAATCTGTTAAAATAAAGATAGAAAAATTCGGGAGGAATCAAAAAGTCGAAGACGGAGTTGGATTGCGGCGCGTATACATACAGAGTGATACCGGTTTACATGACTGCCAGGGACGCGGAAGAGATTTTTACAAGACTTCAGGAGAAAATAAAATGTGGCAGAGAATTTACAGAACAGGATTTTGCAGAATTATCACTTACACCGCTTATGAGCAGCCCTTTAAGTAAAAAGGATACATTGAAAGAGGCGATTTTACTGGCGAAAACAAGTAACTCTGTAACGGCTCAGAAATCAATGGCAATACTTTACACACTTGCAGATAAATTTCTGGATAATTGTGATTTGGAAGAGATAAAGAGTTTCGTGAGGAATTGATGAAAAAATATAATATTCAGTAAATATGAATAAAAATCCACCATTTTTCTTTTGTGTAAGAAAAACGGTGGATTTTTTGAGGAAATCTGGTAAAATAGTAAAGTATTACTAAGAGAAAGGAAGGAGAGCCTTATGAAAGGCAAAAGTTTTAAAAGGGGGCTGCGCGATGGCGTGCCTATAGGACTGGGGTATTTTGCAGTATCGTTTACCTTTGGTATGATGGCAGTTGCCGGAGGATTAAGTATCTGGCAGGCAGTGTTAATTTCTGTCACAAATCTTACATCTGCCGGGCAGTTCGCAGGACTTGATATTATTCTTGCGGCAGGTTCTTACTGGGAGATGGCGCTGACACAGTTAATTATCAATCTGCGATACAGTCTGATGTCCTTTTCCCTGTCTCAGAAATTAAGAAGAGACGTTTCCTGGGCGCACAGGTATCTTGTAGCGTTTGGCGTGACAGATGAGATTTTCGGTATCAGTGTAAGCCGTCCGGAAAAGGTACATCCTTTTTATAATTACGGAGCAATGTGCGTGGCAATTCCAGGATGGACACTGGGAACACTTGCAGGTGCAATTTCAGGAAGTCTTCTGCCGGATTTTATGATGAGCGCGTTAAGTGTGGCGATTTACGGAATGTTTCTGGCAATTGTCATTCCCCCTGCAAAGAAAAATAAAGTCGTTCTTGCAGTTGTTCTGGGAGCGATGGCAGTAAGCGGACTGTTTTCTGTTGTTCCTATTCTGAAGAAGGTATCTTCCGGTTTTGTGATTATTATTACAACTCTTCTTGTGGCAGGGGCAGCAGCGTATTTCTGTCCGGTGCAGGAAGAAAAAGAGACAGAAGAAAGAGAAGGTGAATCATATGAGTCATAATATTTATATCTATATATTCGTTATGGCAGGAGTTACATACCTGATTCGTATGCTTCCTCTTGTTCTTGCAAAAAAAGAAATTTCAAATCCGTTTATTAAGTCGTTTCTTTATTATGTGCCATATGCCTGTCTTGCAGCCATGACATTTCCTGCAATCCTGTTTGCTACAGAAAGCCCTGTTTCAGGAGCAGCAGGCCTGGGAGCGGCGCTGATTGCGGCTTATAAAGAAAAAAGTCTTCTTACAGTTGCTCTGGCAGCTTGCTGTGCAGTGTTTGTGGTGGAGCGGATTCTACAGTTTGTTCCAATCTGAAAAGAACTTCGGAGTACTCCTAAATTAGTTTTCTCCTAAAAAAGAAAGGTCGATTTCCCCGTCATATACAGTTGTGGCGGGGCCTGTCATATATACAAGATTTTCTTCGCGATTCCAGAAGATTTCCAAATCTCCTCCAAGAAGCTTTACAGTAACGGGTGCACTTCCGTCAACGTGATGATTTAAGATAGAAGCAACGGCAACGGCGCACGCGCCTGTTCCGCAGGCAAGAGTTTCGCCGGAACCTCGCTCCCACACGCGCATCTGTACGGTGTGCTCATCAATGACTTTAACAAATTCTGTATTTACCCTGTCCGGGAAAAGAGGGTGGTTTTCAAATTTCGGACCGATTTTCTCAATTTCAAGATGTTTTACGTCGTCCATAAATACAACAGCGTGGGGATTTCCCATGGAAATACCTGTAAAATGATAAGTGTTTTCCTCTATTTCTATAGGCGCATCAACGGCTTTTTCCCCTTCTGTCAGAACCGGAATTTCTTTTGGGGTGAGAATGGGAGAACCCATATTTACACGGACGGAGGAAACCTTACCGTCTTTTACGGTAAGATCAAGATATTTAATTCCGCTTTTTGTTGCAACAGAAATACTTGTTTTATTTACAATGCCATAGTCGTAGGCGTATTTTGCAACGCAGCGGATTCCGTTTCCGCACATAGCTCCCTGAGAGCCGTCAAGATTATACATATCCATTTCGCAGTCTGCGATTTCAGAAGGTTTAATAAGAATCAGACCGTCAGAACCAATTCCGAAGTGACGGTTGCTTACAAATTTTGCCACCTCACCTGGATTTTTCACGGTTTCCTTAAAACAGTTTACATATACATAGTCGTTTCCAATTCCCTGCATTTTTGTGAATTTCATAATATATTTTCCTTTCGTGATTTATTTATTATATAGAGATACCACGGAGTGCGGAACAATTCGTGGGCATCTTTTAACCTAAGAGAAAGAAATTCTGTCAAAGTTTTACTGTATTTTTGAAAAAGGCTCCAGACTTCTTTTCAGAATCCCTTTTATTTGTGCGATTAAAGTTCCATAATTTGTTATTGGGATCCCCCGATTATTGGCACAGGCAATGCGGTATTTCATTTCCCTTTCATTGAGCATACAGCCGCCGCAGTGGACAATCATCTTATAAGGAGAGAGCTCCTGCGGAAAGTCTGCCCCTGAGGTAAAGGAAAAATCAAATGTTTTTCCAGTATATTCCTGAATCCAGCCGGGAAGCTTAACGCTTCCAATATCGTTGCACTGGCGATGATGGGTGCAGCCTTCGCATATGAGAATCTTGTCTCCTGTTTCCAGAGAATCCACAGCAGAAGCTCCCTGAACTAAAGTCTGAAGATTTCCTTTGTATCTGGCAAACAGAATAGAAAAAGAAGTAAGCATGATATGTTCCGGCGTATGTTTTGCCACAAAGGGGAAAACCTGGCTGTCCGTAATCACAAGACGGGGCGCAATTCCCTTTTCAAGAAGACCGGAAAGCATCTGGGGAAATTCTGTATCCCGCACAGTAAGAGCCGTTGCTCCGCAGGAGAGAATATCGCGTATTGTCTGCTGCTGGGGAAGAATCAGCCTGCCCTTCGGGGCTGCCTTATCTATGGGGATGACAAGAAGTACAAGGTCAAGAGGCTTTAGCATATCAGATACAAGAGGTTTTTCTTTTCCTTCTTTTGGAGCAAGCGAGGCAATTCTTTCTTTCAGCTCATGAATATTTGTGCCTTCTTTTGCGCTGACACAGATGGAAGGTATATCCGGTGAAACCGAACTGTCCGGAGTATCAGATACTGCGGCATTGTCGGGAGCGTTCCTGTTTAAATCTATTTTATTATATACAAGAAGAAACGGAATATTTTTTGCCCGAAAACGGGAAATCAGAGTTTCTTCTGATTCTGTAAGTCCGGCAGCGCTGTCTATAATAAGAACTGCAATATCTGTTTTATTTAGAACCTGCAGAGTTTTCTGGATGCGAAGCTTTCCCAACTCTCCTTCATCATCAATACCAGGAGTGTCAATGAGCATAACAGGTCCGAGCGGCAAAAGCTCCATAGTCTTATATACCGGGTCGGTTGTTGTTCCTTTGACGTCAGAGACAATGGCAAGGCTCTGCCCTGTCACTGCATTTATGATACTTGATTTTCCGGCGTTTCTCCTGCCGAAAAAAGAAATATGTACCCGCTCGGAAGCGGGAGTCTGATTTATAGCCATAATAACCTCCTTTTGATTTTCTCATGTCTATATTTGAATAAATGAGTATTTATTCGTCTAAGTGTTGTAAATAATTATAAAAAAAAATTAATTATTATGCAAGTATACTCTTGCATTTTAGGAAAAACATGATAGAATAGAAGCACAGTAGAAAATATACAAAGACATTGCATAAATTAAATATTTATTCATACCATGCATATTTTAAGGAGGAAAAAGTAATGAAAAACATGAAGAAATTTGCAGCACTTGCGCTTAGCACAGCGATGATTGTATCTATGACAACAGGCGTTTCCGCAGCCATTGAAACAAAAGATGACCTTGCAGGGAAGAAAATCGGCGTGCAGCTTGGAACAACAGGCGATCTTGAAGCTTCCGAGTATGAGAAGGATGGAGCTGTAGTAGAGCGTTACAGCAAAGGAGCAGAAGCAATTCAGGCATTGAAGGCAGATCAGATTGACTGTGTGATTATTGACTCTCAGCCGGCACAGAAATTTGTGGAGAATAACGATGACCTGAAAATTCTTGACGAGCCATTTGTAGAGGAAGAATATGCAATCTGCCTGAAAAAAGGAAATGATGAGCTTCTGAAAGAAATTAACGGAGCATTAAAAGAATTAAAAGAAGATGGAACAATCGACAGTATTATGGATAACTATATTGGAGATAATATTGGCGAGACACCATACGAATCTCCGGAAGATGTTGACCGTTCTAATGGAAAACTGGTTATGGCCACAAATGCAGAGTTTGAGCCGTATGAGTATCATGAGGGAGACGAAATTGTGGGAATCGATGCAGACATTGCACAGGCAATCTGCGATAAGCTTGGATATGAGCTTAAGATTGAAGACATGGAATTTGATGCAATTATTGCAGCAGTTAATTCAGGAAAAGCAGATTTTGGTATTGCAGGTATGACAATTACTGAAGACCGTCAGGCAAGCGTTGATTTTACAGATACATATGCAAACGCAAGCCAGGTTATCATTGTAAAGAAATAATAGAAACGGATTGTAGGAAACCAGAGACAAAGAGCTGTTGCATTTATACAACAGCTCTGTTTTAAGGAAGAGGAAAAATTCATGAACCATATGTTTTTAGCAGATATTAAACAGGATTTATATCTGAACTTTATTAAAGACGACCGTTACATGTGGCTTTTGGACGGATTAAAGACAACTTTGATCATTACAGCTTTTGCAGTTGTAATCGGAATTATTATTGGATTTGTTGTGGCAATTATCCGTTCTGCACATGATAAAACAGGTTCTTTCAAACTTTTAAATGGGCTTTGCTGTGTATATCTTACGGTAATCCGCGGTACTCCGGCAATGATCCAGCTCTTAATTATGAATTTTGTTATTTTTGGCTCTGTGAGCATGAATAAGATTATTGTAGGTGGACTTGCTTTTGGTATCAACTCCGGTGCGTATGTGGCAGAGATTGTCCGTTCCGGAATTATGTCCATTGATCAGGGACAGATGGAAGCAGGACGAAGCCTGGGACTTAATTATTCACAGACTATGCGTCTGATTATTATTCCACAGGCGTTTAAGGCAGTTCTTCCTGCTCTTGTAAATGAGTTTATTGTTTTGATTAAAGAGACTTCCATCATCGGTTATATTGGAATGATGGACCTTACAAAGGGAGCAATGCTGATTCAGAGCCGTACATACAATGCTTTCTGGCCTCTGCTTGCAGCAGCAGCAATTTACCTTGCTCTTGTTATGATACTTACCTTTGGAATGAATAAACTGGAAAGGAGATTAAGAACCAATGAGCGTTGAAAAGAATCAGGTATTAATTGAAGTAAAAGAACTGAAAAAAGCCTTTGGAAACAATCATGTTCTGGACGGCATTTCCACTGACATTCATCAGGGTGAAGTAGTTGCCATTATTGGTCCTTCCGGTTCCGGTAAATCTACATTTCTCCGTTCCTTAAACTTAATGGAAGTACCTACAGGCGGACAGATTCTTTTTGAGGGAACAGACATTACAGACCCGAAGGTGGATATTAACCGCCATCGTCAGAAAATTGGCATGGTTTTTCAGCAGTTTAATCTTTTTCCTCATAAGACGGTAAAAGAAAATATTATGCTGGCTCCTGTGACATTAAAATTAATGACAAGTGAAGAGGCGTCTAAAAAAGCAGATGAACTTCTGGAGAGAGTAGGGCTTCCTGATAAAGCAGAGGCTTATCCGGATATGCTTTCCGGCGGACAGAAACAGCGTATTGCAATCGCAAGAGCGCTTGCAATGAATCCTGACGTTATGCTTTTTGACGAGCCGACTTCCGCGCTTGATCCGGAAATGGTAGGAGAAGTTCTGGAGCTTATGAAAGAACTTGCGAAAACAGGAATGACAATGGTCGTTGTTACCCACGAGATGGGATTCGCAAGAGAGGTTGCAACAAGAGTTATTTTTATTGATGATGGAAAAATTCAGGAAGAAAATACTCCTGTAGAGTTTTTTGAAAATCCGAAGAATCCGCGTTTAAAAGAATTTTTATCAAAGGTTTTATAAAGAATCAGAAGAAATAGAAAGCCCCCGGCAGTTCGTATGAATCGCCGGGGGCTTTTTGGAAAGGAGGAGCATAGGTATGAAGAAATATTAATCTTCACATGGACATTGATTTTTCTGAAGCTCTCCGTAACAGTATTTCATAATCGCTTTTCTTGTGATCAGTCCAATAAAGGAGCCCTGATCATCCACCACAGGAACGTAGTTCTGATTGATGGCACGATCCAGCAAATCCTCCATGTTGGAATTTGCGTGTACCGGTTTATAAGTTGCTCTTCTTGGAATTGCCATAATGGAAATTCCCTCAGTATCTTTCATATCTGTAATATTTAAGTGTTTCATTCCCCACAGAAGATCTCCCTCGGAAATGGTTCCAAGGTATTTGCCGTCAAGGGTCAGAAGAGGAATACAGGAAAATTTCCGGTGTTCCATTTTTTCAAGAGTCTGTCTTAAGGTTTCGTCTTCAAATATGTATGCCACTTCACTTTTTGGTGTCAGAAAAAATAAAATATTCACGTTATTACCTCATTACTGTATAGCACTTGTTTTTAGTTATACGTCGAAAAAACCCGGCGATTTGTACTATAATAATGATAGTATGAGGCAGTGTTTCTGTCAATAAGATGAAATATTAAATTTTTCGAAAGTGTTGTTTCGTTCAGCATTAGATATGTGTGTGTTTCTCTACATTATCAAAGGAAAAATATCCTATATTGTTGTTTGCACAAAGATGTAGATTAACAGGGAGATAGCCAAGCGGCTGTTTTAACATTCGGTAATATCCCTGATAACAAACAGGAAGAAGTGCCTGAAGCATTAAGTAATAGAAGAAATTACGGTAGGCGAAAAAATTGAGGAATTAAAAAGGGAAGAAGAGAAAAAAGCTGCAGAAGCAGTTCCGGATAAAATAATGGAAGTATTTCCGGATAATTCTTCAGAAACTTCCGGTAAAGAAATTAAAGAAACGCCGGGAGAAGAGTTAGACAGAAAAATAGATTCTATGAAATCAGAAAAATCATCTGCAGAAGCTCCTGTACCAGAAGAAACAAAGGCAAGTCTTATAACAGATGAACCTGATGTGTCAAAACTTCATAAGGCAAATGTGATTGCAGCGAATGCTTCTTCTACCATATCACAGGAGGGAACAAGCAACAGTCCTATACTTTTGTTTGATGGAAAAGATGCTACCAACTGGCAGGAGGGAGTGGACGGTTATGGGATTTCAGAGACGATCAGTTTCAGTTTTGATGATTTCTATAAAGTTAAATATATTGGATTTAAGCTTGGCAACTGGAAAACAGAAAGATACTATGTTGGAAATGCAAATAGTATGAACATCAGCATTGATGATGTGTATTCGGGTACACAGTGGGAAGATACCTGCATAACAGAAATTATGGTATACGGAGAATAATTGGAGGCTGTATGACGAGAGAAAAAAGAAAAAATACAGGCAGCGTAATTTATTTAAAATCCATTGACAGCCACAAGCTCTCTTGCTACAATAAAATTACATATCTGGGACTATTCTCAGCCGTTCGGCTCTAAATCCCCATATGAATTATTAATTGAATATGGCGGAAAGGAGAATCGCCGGCAGGGAAATTTATCTGAAATGCCCATGTTTCTTTTCCGTCATTAGAAAGGAAATGTGATGGCAAAACGAACCTTAAAACACTTGAACCTTCTGGACGATTTTTTATTTGGAACACTTGTCTCCCATAAGGAATTTGGCGAAGCCTTCTGCCGGGAGTTGCTCCAGACTATTTTTCAAAGAAAGTTCGGGAAACTGAAAGTAATCCCACAGCGGCAGTATTACGGAGATGACACAGTGAATCACGGGACGCGCCTTGATGTTTATCTGGAAGAAGACAGAGCCGAATTAGAACCGGAAGCACTTTATGATCTGGAAGCAGAAAACGCAAAAAACAGAAAGAAACGCCAGCACCTTCCCAAACGGGCACGTTTTTACCGGGCACTTGTGGACGGACATAGTCTTGCGTCCGGCGAAGATTATGGAACATTAAAAGATATATACATTATTATCATTCTTCCATACGACCCATTTGGCCGGGACCGTCTCATTTATACTATACGTAATATGTGCCAGGAAGACCCTTCCATGCCATATGAGGACGGGGCAAGGACCATATTTCTTTACACAAAAGGAACAAAAGGTAATATTTCCAAAGAACTTCGGGAGCTTCTTCATTACATGGAAGATACAGAAGAGAAAAATGCAGTAAACTCATCTTTGCAGAAAATACAGAAAATGGTAGAAAAGGTAAAAGAAGATAAGGGGGTGTTTCTGGAATATATGAAGATCTGGGAACGAGAACAGATGATTCGGGAAGAGGGAATGGAGGCTGGAATTGCCGCCGGAAAAAAAGAAGGCATCGCCCTGGGAAAAGCGGAACAGGAAAAAGAAACAGAGAAAGAACGCCGGAGGGCTGAAAAAGCGGAAAAAGAAGTAGAGGAACTCCGAAAGAAGCTTTTGGAATTACAGAAACAAGATTAAAGCAATAGGGCGGAAAATTCTGTCTACAGTTTGGAAGGCGGAAATTTCCGCCTTCTTTTTGCTCAAAAATTAATCCAATATGGATCCACCCATTTTTGTTTTGTTTCATTCCAACGACGATATTGTGTTCTGCCATTGTATGTTCGGAATTTATATACAATTACATCTTCATCGGCTGAATATGTAGATATAGAGTCAGACATTGCAGAAACAGGAGGACAAGGAGCTGCTCCTTTGACAGTAGAAGGCGCTAACATAGTAATAAAAAATAGACTGCTGATTAATAATTTTTTCATTGTGTATCTTCCTTTCATGAATTTATTTTTTTAAAGAAAATCCATTTTCCATCATAAGCTGTGCTCCGGAAAGAGGAATTTCATTTTTTTCTCCTTTTGATGGAACAATCACATAATAGGAACCATTTTCATAAATAATATGTGCCATATCTGGTGTGATAAGGTAGTCGGTTTCAGTATTACAGTATTCAGGGTCATAATGGGGAACGGGCGCAGCCATATAGGAGCAAATAAACAGAAAAAGGACAAGTGTAATGGAAAAGTAAGACAGGTATCTCTGTTTTTTTCCTGATTTTGAAGATTTTGCCATAAGCTGGAATCGTTCCATTATGGAAGTTTCCTTTTCCTGTATGGAAAAGAATAAACTATCCTGTACAGGTTGTTCTTTTGAGGGATTCTTCATGGTCTTTATCAATAAATTCATATAAGCGAGTTTTTCTTCTCGTGTTCTATTTTTTAATACAGCAGTATCACATCTGATTTCCAATGTCTGAATAAAATCTTTTTTTATAAATTTGGAAAAAGGAATGTACCAGAAAACAGCATAAAATATTTCGGCTAACAGCTTTTTCCATAAGTCTCCGTGGTGGATATGGGTATATTCGTGAAGAAGAATATAGTAAAGTTCTTCATAAGAATATTTCCTATCCGGGATAATTACCTTTCTGTTTAACACACCTGTAACAAGAGGAACGGAAGTAACAGTGCTTTTTATAACAGAGCACTCAGGCACGGGAAAACGCTTTTCTATTGCGCTATTTACTTCTGATAAATATTGGCTTTCAAGAGAAATCTCTGATTTCCAGTATTTTGCTTCTGTTCTGTAGATATAGAACAGTTTCCATAATTTCAACAGTGAAACAGAGGTAAAAATAAGAAAAATCAGTACGCTCACAGAAAAAGGGAAGAAAAGAAAATCTTTAATAAATAAAATTTCAAATACAGAAGCGTACCAATTTTCAACAGGAATCCCCTGTGCAAAGAAGAAATCAAAAGGGGAAAGCAGGCGTATTACCCCAATCACATACAAAAAAAGAAACATGGAGATTTCCTTTGTATGCGTGAAGCGAAATTTTCTCCTGAAAAGGTAAATGCAGGTAAAAAGCAGGGCGCTTGATACTACAGAATTAATATAGGAGTATATGGAAATTTTCATAAGCTTTATTCCTTTTCTTTTAATTCTGCAATAATGTTTTCCAGCTCCGTAATGATTTCATCACGATTTTCAGGAGAAAGCTCCTGCGTGAGAGCGAGTGAAATCTGCGGAATGGAGTTTGGGGTAAAATGGAGAGAACTTATCATTTTTGCAGCATACTGTTCCTTTGATACAATAAATTTATACTGTTTGGCAAATTGGCGTCCATACTGGAGTATATTTACGCACTTTATCATCTTCTTTGTTTCCAGTGATTTTAGAAGATTCTGAAGATACCCGTTTTTCCATTCTTCCACATAAGGAGAGAGGTCTACACTTGTTACTGGCTTGTCAAGTTCCCAGAATAATTCCATTAATCGTGTTTCGTTGGGAGTTAAATTTGAGTTTTTCATTTCTGTAATAACAATCCTTTAAAGTATTTTAATCTGTTTAAAGTATAAATACAGTTGTTTAGCGTGTCAATAAATAGTTTATATTAAGCTGAGAAATTAGAAATGCAGTGTTCTAAAGTTTTTGTTGACAGAAATCTGTATGATTGATAAAATATAAAAAATATTTATAAAAAAAATAAACTGTTTATAGAATAGAACAAAATATATACTCAGGAGGAGCGCGTATGATACGGATAGAACATTTGCAGAAGAGCTTTAAAAATCAGAAGATTTTGAAAGATATAAATATGCAGCTTGAAGAAGGAAAGGTGTATGTTCTGATTGCACCTAACGGTACGGGAAAGACAACGCTTCTCAGTATTCTTGCAGGGCTTACCACTCCGGACGATGGAACAATTTCTTTTGGAGGAGAAGTGAAGAGAACGGGATTCAGCATCATTCTTTCCGGGGAGCGAAATTTATATATGAAAAATACAGTGCAGGAGAATCTCCTTTATCTTTGTGTTTTAAAAGGTATGAATACACAGGAGGCGATTCGGAATATTGAAAGAGAAAAAGAAAATTTCCCTCTCTATGAATCCGTCAGAGATAAGGTTGTAGAAACTCTTTCTTATGGGCAGAAAAGGTTGATTGCCCTTATGTCTGCTATTGTAAGCGGTGAATCCTGCATTATTATCGATGAGGCTACGGACGGACTGGACGTGAATAACCGAAAAATTTTAAGCAATGCAATTCGAAAAGCGGCAAAAGGGAGGATTGTTCTGGTTGTAGCACATGACCTCACATTTGCTTCTCAGATTGCAGATTGTCTGGTATTTATGAAAGATGGTTGTCTTACGGAGATACAGGAAAATAGTGGGGAGCCGGAGATTGAAAAAATGTATGAACAACTTTATAGCGAGGAGGGCGGCAGATGATAATGGCATTTTTATGGGAAATAAAAATGGATTTACACAGGACGTTTCGATACCATTTTGGCTTGATAACAGATATTATAGTGTATTTTGGCTTATTTACAGTTTTTATGATTACAGATTCCGGAATGTCGTATGGTGAGCAGTATGGATATGCAAATTATAAAGGTTTGATTCTGCTTGGGTATATCGCCTGGATTTATGCCGTATCTGCAATATCTAATATTGCCAACTCTGTACATAACGAAGCCGCTCAGGGTATTTTATATAAGAAGATTTCTTCAAAATATCCTTTACAGATTTTGTTTTTTGGGCTTTTTATCTCCTCTCTGATTTTAGAGACAGGCACTATTCTTGTAGTTGTACTTTTGACAAAGCTGGTGTGGGGCGTTCAGATAAGTTTTCAGGCAGCTTTTTTTCTTCCTTTGTTGGTGCAGACAATAGGAATGTATGGGATCGGACTTTTGGTGGCAGGGCTTGCTGTTTATTACAAAAAAACAGGTGCAGTTGTTTTTCTGATTCAAACGGCGCTTCTTTTTGTCACAGATACAGTTCCTACGAATGCAGGAATCTTGAATATCACGAAAGTATTGCCGTTGACAAATTGTAATTATATTTTGAAAAAAATCATCACAGGAGAGCCATATGCAGAGAGAATGATTTTATTGATTGTAACTTCTGTTTTATGGATTGTTGTCGGAAGTATAATGTTTAGAATAATGCTGCAGAAAGCAAAGAAGAGAGGAAATCTTTTGTTTTATTAAACAGAACCCCCTGAAATATACCACTTTCCGGTATATTCCAGGGGATTTTCTATAACAGGAAACATCTTCCAACATATTTTATTTACAACAGCAGAATCCCATTCTCCTCTGCAGTCTTTCGCATTTCTTCCGGCCAGAGAGAAACGTGTACTTCTCCGATGTGTGCTTTTCGAAGGAAAAACATACAGATTCTGGACTGACCGATTCCGCCGCCGATTGTATAAGGAAGCTCTGCATTTAAAACGGCTTTCTGGAAATCAAGCTCCCGTCTGTCATCACAGCCGGCTTCTGTAAGCTGACGGTCAAGAGATTCTTCATCCACGCGGATTCCCATAGAAGAAAGCTCAAGGGCAATATCGAGAACCGGATAATACACAAGAATATCTCCGTTTAATTCCCAGTCATCATAGTCCGGCGCGCGTCCGTCGTGGCGTTCTCCGTTTCGTAAGGCCTTGCCTACCTGCATAAGGAAGACAGCGCCTTTTTCTTTTGTAATTTTATATTCCCGTTCCTTTGGAGTACAGTCCGGGTACATATCAGCCAGCTCCTGTGTTGTAACGAAGCTGATTTCTCTTGGTAAAATTTCTTCTATATAATCATACTGTACTGCCATGTACTTTTCTGTTTTTCGAAGAACACTGTAAATAGTGCGGACAGTGTGGATTAAAGTGTCCATATTTCTTTCTTCTCTGGAAATGATTTTTTCCCAGTCCCACTGGTCTACATAAACAGAGTGGATATTGTCAAGGTCTTCGTCTCTTCGAATGGCGACCATGTCTGTGTAAAGTCCTTCTCCCTGAGCGAAACCGTAACGTTTCAGCGCGTAGCGTTTCCATTTAGCAAGGGAGTGAACAATTTCCGCAGAATCGCTTTGACCCTTAATATCAAAGCTTACAGGGCGTTCTATCCCGTTTAGATTATCATTCAGACCCGATGCAGGATTTACAAAAATAGGTGCAGATACACGCAGTAAATTTAGTTTCTGTGCCAGTGTCTGCTGAAAAAAGTCTTTAACTGTCTTGATTGCCACCTGGGTATCATGAAGGTTTAAGTCAGCCTGATAGCCGGTGGGGATTTTCATCTGTTCCATAGAAAGCCCTCCTCATAAAAATAATTAGCTTTTATTATAACAGGAAAGTTTGTCTGTGACAAATTTTTACAGAAAAAAAATTATACGAAAAAATCATGGTTTGTCCTGTCTTTTTTGGCTTTCAGACCGTTATAATAAGTGAAGGCATGAGAAAGAGAGAAAATTATGGTTCAGAGCAGCCAGAGAAACGGGACAGGAGCAGAAAAATGGACAGAGATTTCAGCCTGATACAGAAAATGCGAACAGGGAATGAGGCCGCAGTAGAGGTTTTTGTAAAAAAGTATTATCCGGCAATTTTGCGGTATTGCTGTCTTCATATTTATAACAGAGAGGATGGGGAGGATGCGGCACAGGAGACGTTTGAGCGGTTTTTTCGAACTTTTGAAAACTATCATCATTATGGGAAAGCAGGAAATTATCTTTATGTAATTGCAGGGAATGTATGTAAAGATTATTTGCGGAAGAAAAGGGAAATTGTAATGGCAGATTTGCCGGAAATAGAAGAGAAAAGTATGGAAGGGCTGGAGGAGATCATAGATATAAGCAGAATTTTGAAAAGGCTTCCAGAAGAACTTCAGGAAACAGCGATTTTATATTTTTTTCAGGAGAGGAAGCAAAAAGAGATTGCAAAAATTGCAGGAATCAGTCTTTCTCTTGTAAAATACAGGATTAGACGTGTGAGAGAGCTTTTGGCGAAGGAATTGAAGGGAGGGGAAAATCGTGAGAAGAGATGAGAAGGAAATAAGAAATTATATCAAAAGCATAAAAGAGCTGAAGATAAGTGAGGAAAAAGAAAAAAAGGCGGTTCAGGCAGCAAAGGAGGCGTTTTATGAAGGAGAACAGAAGCGGAGTTTGTCATCTTTTGAATTTCTTTATGAGCAAAGCAGATATATTCAAAAAAGATGGTGGATTTTACAGGCGGCGATTCTTATGGGGCTTTGGTGGTTCCTTGTATATACAGAGAGCGGAGAATATGTAAAAAAAGGAATGGGAATGGCGGCCTCTCTTTTCGCAGTGTTGATTATGCCGGAGCTCTGGAAAAATCGCAACACAGGAGCAATGGAAATTGAAGGAACAACGTTTTATACTCTGCGGCAGGTATACGCGGCAAGGCTTATGGCGTTTGCCTTGGCAGATGGATTCCTTCTCGGGATTTTTTTTGCGGCAGCTTCCTTTTCCGGGAGACTGACTTTATGGGAGGCAGTGGTGCAGTTTTTTATTCCCTTTAATATTAGCTGCTGCATTTGTTTTGGCACATTATACAGCAGAAAAACAGGTTCGGAAGTATTTTCTGTTTTTCTATGTATGATATGGGATGCTGTGTGGTTTCTGTTTCTTTTGCAGAAACAGATTTATGAGGCTGTGACAAAACCGGTGTGGGCTGTGATTTTTATAAGCTCTGTTCTGTATCTTTTTTACTGTATAGGCAGAGGACAGAAAAAATGGAGACAAATATGGGAGGGTCAGATGTTATGGAGCTGAAAATGGAAAATGTTTCAAAGAGTTTTCAGAGTACGAATGCAGTAAACAATGTATCATGTGTGATGAAAGAGGGGGTTTACGGGCTTCTCGGAATCAATGGTTCGGGAAAAACAACGATGATGCGAATGCTTTGCACCCTTCTTTCTCCTACAGAAGGAAAAATTACTTATAATGGAAAAGATATTTTTTCTATGGACGGAGAGTATCGAAAGCTTCTCGGGTATTTGCCCCAGGAGTTTGGATATTATCCCGACTTTACAGTGTGGGATTATCTTCTGTATATCAGTTCAGTTAAAGGTTTACGTCCTGCGGAAGCGAAAAAAAGAGCAGAGCTTTTGATAAAACAGGTGGGGCTTTCACGGGAAAAAAACAAAAAAATGAAGCGCCTTTCCGGAGGTATGAAAAGAAGAGTGGGGATAGCCCAGGCAATGTTGAATGATCCGAAGATTCTAATTCTGGATGAGCCTACAGCAGGGCTTGACCCGAACGAACGAATTCGTTTTCGAAGCCTGCTGAGCGAGCTTTCTCAAAATCGCCTTGTGCTTTTATCTACACATATTGTATCAGATATAGAGTATATTGCAGATTCCGTTTTTCTTATGAAGGAGGGAGAAATTAAAAGGACAGGGACGGTGGAAGAACTGACTTCCTGTCTCACGGCAGGGGTGTGGGAGTGTACGGTAAATGGAAAGGAAGCGGAGTTTTTTATAAAAAATTATAAGATTTCCAATATCAGGAGATTGGAGGGAAAGACAAAGCTCCGTGTTCTTTCAGAGGAAAAGCCCCGGGATGATGCCGCTTTGGTGACGGCAAATCTGGAAGATGTATTTCTCTATTATTTTGGAAGAAGGGCAGGTGAGTAAGATGGTGAAATTTGAGATAAAGAAAGTATTTTTAAGAAGAGGAAATCAGATTGCAGTGGCTCTTCTTGCAGTGCTCCTGTGCGTCGTATGTTTTTTTGCAGGAAATATTTCCTATGTAAACGAAGCAGGAGAAACAGAAACGGGATTTCAGGCAGTGAAAAAATTAAGGGAAGAGCAAAAAGAGTGGGCAGGTTTTCTTGACGAGGTGAAAATTCGAAAAGTTATTGAGGAAAATAATAAAATTTCTCAGACACCGGAAGCAAAGTCTGAAGATTTTCAGGAGAATGATAAGGCGTTTCATAAAAAGCAGGGATTTCAGGAAATCAGAAATCTTTTAAATTACGCATATGCAGAAGGATTTCGAGATTATAATTATTTCAGGGCAGACAGCTTAAAGCCGGAAGATGCGTCTAAATTTTATGAAAACAGAATTGTTCTTTTAAAAGAATGGCTTTCGGGAGAAGGAAAGGCGCTTTTTTCAGAAACAGAAAAAGAATATCTGATAAAGAAATACGAAAGCCTTCAAACACCGTTTTTTTACGATTACGTAGAGGGCTGGAAGCAGCTTTTTCTTTATTTTCCTACAATTCTTATGATACTAATGCTTGTGCTGGGATACCTGATTTCCGGAATTTTTGCAAGAGAATTTCAGTGGAAAGCAGACAGTATTCTGTTTTCTTCTATGTACGGAAAGAATAAGGCAGTTTCTGCAAAAGTCAAGGCTTGTTTTTATATTGTCACGGGCATATACTGGTGCACAGTGCTTTTATATACGGGAGCAGTTCTTCTTTATCTTGGTGCAGACGGAGCCTTTTGCCCGGTTCAGGCAAATTCTTCCGGATGGAAAAGCTTTTATGAAATGACAAATATGGAAAAATATATTCTCTGCGCGGTCGGGGGATACCTGGGCTGCCTGTTTATTTCGTTTCTTACCATGCTGGTATCCGGAAAAACAAAGTCTTCTGTAGCGGCAGTTGTACTTCCTTTTGTACTGTTATTTCTGCCTTCATTTTTGTCAAATATCAATCATCCGGCAGCGGCAGGGATTCTGGGGCTTCTTCCGGACAGACTTTTGCAGCTTGCACAGGGAACGGCAAATTTTACTCTTTATGAAATCGGAGGAAAAGTTCTGGACGGGATTTTTTTATTTTTCCCTGTGTATTCTGTGTTTTGTGCACTTCTTCTTCCTGTGCTGAAAAGAATGTACAGGAAATAGATAATTTTGCCCCTTCCCTTTTTCAGATGGTTATGCTATACTCTTGTAAGCACCATATATGGGTGAGATGAAGAAAAAAATTGAAAAATATAACTAGATATGGTAATTGGGAGAAAAATAGTATGATTTATGTGATTAAGAAAGATGGGACGAAGGAGGAATTCAATCCTCTGAAAATCGTGGCTGCAGTAAATAAATCTGCCGCGCGTATACTTTATACATTTTCTGATGAGGAGAAAGATTTTATTTGCCGTTTTGCACAGGAGCATGCAGATTCTCTTGGAAAGAACGAAATTCAGATTCAGGAAATGCACAATATTGTAGAGGGAGCTCTTGAGCGTGTAAATCCTGCTGTTGCAAAAAGTTATAGGGATTACCGGAATTATAAGCTTGATTTTATCCATATGATGGACGATGTGTATACAAAAAGTCAGGCAATCCGCTATATTGGGGACAAGAGCAATGCAAATACAGACAGCGCTCTGGTTGCCACAAAGAGAAGTCTGATTTTTAATGAGCTGAATAAGGAGCTTTACCGTAAATTCTTTATGAACCGTAATGAGCTTCAGGCATGTAAAGACGGTTATATTTATATCCATGATCAGTCTGCCCGGCTTGATACTATGAACTGCTGTCTTTTTGATGTGGCTTCTGTTTTAAGCGGCGGCTTTGAGATGGGTAATGTGTGGTATAACGAGCCGAAAACACTGGATACTGCTTTTGACGTTATGGGCGATATTATTCTGAGTACAGCAGCCCAGCAGTACGGCGGTTTTACTGTTCCCGAGGTAGATAAGATTCTTGCTCCTTATGCGCAGAAAAGCTACGACAGGTATATTCAGGAATTTATGAAATATTCTGATGAGAGCTGGAGCGGAAGAGAAGAGAAAGCCATTGAATATGCCCTTGATAAGGTTCGCCGTGACTATGACCAGGGCTGGCAGGGAATTGAGTATAAATTAAATACAGTCGGTTCTTCCAGAGGAGATTATCCATTTGTCACTGTGACACTTGGTCTTGGAACAGAGCAGTTTGAGAAAATGTGCAGTATTTCTCTTTTACAGGTTCATCAAGGTGGACAGGGCAGAGAGGGCAGAAAGAAGCCGGTTCTTTTCCCGAAGATTGTATTTTTATATGATGAAAATATTCACGGAAAAGGAAAATGCTGTGAAGACGTATTTGAGGTTGGTGTAGATTGTTCTGCAAAAACCATGTATCCTGACTGGCTTTCCATGTCAGGAGAGGGATATATTTCCAGCATGTACAAAAAATATAAAAAAGTAATCAGTCCTATGGGCTGCCGCGCATTTTTAAGCCCTTGGTATGAGCGCGGAGGTATGGAGCCGGCAGATGAGAATGATGTTCCTGTTTTTGTGGGAAGATTTAATGTGGGAGCAGTCAGCCTTCATCTTCCCATGATTCTTGCAAAGGCCCGCGCAGAAAACCGTGATTTTTATGAAGTGCTTGATTTTTATCTGGAGATGATCCGAAGCCTTCATATTCGTACTTACGAATACCTGGGACAGATGCGTGCATCTACCAATCCTCTTGCGTATTGTGAGGGAGGATTCTACGGCGGTCATTTAAAACCGCACGAAAAAATCGGAAAGATTTTAAAACCGATGACGGCTTCTTTCGGAATTACAGCTTTAAACGAGCTTCAGGAGCTTTATAATGGAAAATCTATCACAGAGGATGGAGAGTTTGCCCTTGAGGTCCTTCGTTACATCAACGACAAAGTCAACCAGTTTAAGAAAGAGGACGGTTATCTTTATGCGATTTACGGAACTCCGGCAGAGAGTCTTTGTGGTCTTCAGGTAGAGCAGTTCCGTAAAATGTATGGCATTGTAGAAGGAGTTTCCGATCGTCCGTATGTGAGCAACAGTTTCCACTGCCATGTAACAGAAGATGTTACTCCTATTGAAAAACAGGATTTGGAGGGACGTTTCTGGGAGCTTTGCAACGGAGGAAAAATCCAGTATGTGCGTTATCCAATTAGCTATAACAGAGAGGCAATCCGTACTCTGATCAGAAGAGCTATGGCTCTTGGATATTATGAGGGTGTGAATCTTTCACTTGCATATTGTGACGACTGCGGTCATGAGGAGCTTGAGATGGACGTATGTCCTGTATGCGGTTCCAGCAATCTTACAAAAATTGACCGTATGAACGGCTATCTTTCCTATAGCCGTGTTCATGGGGATACACGTCTTAATGAGGCGAAAATGGCGGAAATAGCAGAGAGAAAATCTATGTGATTGCCAGATTCTTATTATCAAACTGTTGTAGCGATGCTGTTCGAGTGTTGATTATCATAAACAGACAGTAACTAAAAAGACGGGAAGCATATCAAATTGTATGCCTATCCCGTCTTTTGCTGTCTTTCATTGTATATTAAGAAGCAACTGTTTTTGAAGCAGCTTATTTTATGATAGTTCCTGTTCTTTCACAGTATCCGTCTTTTGCATGGGCAATATCTGTGATGACAGTACGTCTTCCTTCTCCTTTTTCAATGAAGGAAATTCCTGCTTCGAATTTCGGAAGCATGGAGCCTGGTGCAAACTGGTTTGCTTCCATATATTCTTTTGCCTGCTGTACAGAGATGGTATCCAGAAATTCTTCGTTGTCTTTTCCCAGATTCAGGCTTACCTTTTCCACGCTTGTGAGAATCATCAGAGTATCTGCGTTTAACTCCTCTGCCATAAGTCCTGCTGCCAGGTCTTTTTCAATAATAGCGCTTGCTCCGTGAAGCTGAATGCCCTGTTCCAGAACAGGAATACCGCCTCCTCCGGCTGCAATGACTACCTGTCCTGCATCTGTAAGTGTGCGGATTGTCTCAAATTCCACAATGCGCTGCGGTCTTGGCGCTGCAAGGATTCTGCGGTAACCTCCCTCACATGGAGTGACAAAGTTTCCTTTTTCTTCTTCAACTTCCGCCTCTTCTTCGTTTAATACACGTCCGATGATTTTTTCCGGTTCTGCAAAAGCATCGTCGTAAGGGTCAATGACAACCTGTGTGAGGACTGTGCTTACAGGCTTATAAATGCCTCTTGAGAGAAGCTCTGCACGAATAGAATTTTGAAGGTCATAACCGATATAGCCCTGACTCATGGCAGAGCATACGGACATGGGAGCGAACGTATAATCCGGGTGAGCCTTTCCAAACTCATTCATGGCTGTGTGGATCATTCCTACCTGTGGACCATTGCTGTGGGAGATGACAACCTTTGCTCCCTCCTCAACTAAATCTGCAACTGCCTTTGCAGCAGCTCTTGTGGCTTCTTTCTGCTCCGGAAGAGTGGTTCCCAGAGCTCTATGGCCAAGTGCAACTACTACGATTTTTTCATTCATAGGAGATACCTCTTTTCTTTTTTGCTGTTATAGGGATAATATAACTATTCAGCAGTCTGCTGAACAGTTACGAGATAATTATAAAAGAGCGCTATATGAATTGCAAGAACAAAAGAAAAAGCCGCCTGTATTTTCATACGGCAGCTTCTTCTTTACTTTTTGAGGGGGGAGATAGAGAGTGGTTTTCATCTATCCAAGACTTATTATATCGGTTAACTGTGTGCAAAGTATGACGTAAGTATAAAATATATCGAAAATTTATAAATAAATCTTAAAATAATTTGATTTTCTGAAAAAACCTTGTGCTTTTTGCTGGAAAATGATAATATGTACATATCTGAAAATTCTATTTTATTTCATGCCGTTCGGCAAAGAAATCCTTTTAAAACAAGAACAGAAAATTGCAGATAGGAAAGGGGAAATGCCTGTGTCTGTGCTGTAAGAAGAAATGATTATAAAATGTTGCAATCAAAATATGCCAAGGGAATTGTTTCGTGTTTCGTGCGCCTGCAATTCTGTCTGGAATCATAAAACAAGGAGGAATTTATGAAAAAAAGAATAAGGAAACACACAGGGGAAGCTGCCGCTGTGCTTTTTACATTGCTGTTTTTGTGTGGAAACTGGGGAAACTGCCAAAAGGTTTTCGGAGCAGATGTGGAAAAAACGGAACTCTGCGACGGGACAGAAATCGCAGAACTGTGTGACGGAGAAAAACACCTGCAGGAAGAGATGAATATAGATGGGCAGCAGGAAGAAAAAGATAAGGAATATACAGAAGAATGGAAAGAAGTCGGAGAAGAAAACAGGGAGGAGAATGCAGAAAAGGAAGAAGAAATCCAGAATCCCCTCATGCTTTCTCTGAGTGGCGAGCCTGTTTTAAAGGCAGGGGAAGCGGCTGTGTATGAAGTTGCTCTTAAAAATGCAGGGGAAGAGAAGCTTTCGGATCTGATTCTGACAGCGGAGTTTTCCTGCCCGAAAGTTACATGGCAGTGGCAGGAAGCTCCGGGACTTGATATGCAGGAAGAGAGAAGCGTGCTGTCTGTTTTGGAACCTGGTCAGGAAACCCTTCTTTTCCTTACAGCGCAGCTTCAGCCAGAGCAGAAAGAACCTCTTACCTGTACAGTTACGGCTTCTATGGAAGGTGGATTTTCTTCGGAAGGCGTATGCGAATCAGAAATAGAACCTTTGAAAGCAGATTTTTCAGTAGAGAAAATTGCAGACCGTTCGGTTGCTGTGGCTGGGGAGGAAATTTTTTATGAGATACGGATTAAAAATACAGGGGAGCTTACCCTTCATTCCCTGATTACAACAGAGCGATTTTTAAAAGAGGGGATTTGTGCGGAATTTGAAGAAAAAGAAGGCGTGGAATTAAATGAGTTAAAAAACAAAGCCATTATCCCTGCTTTGAACCCTGGGGAATGTATCGTTCTGAAAGCAAGAGTGAAATTACCGGAAAAGGGAGTGGAAGGAGAGCTTTTAAATGAAGTAATTGTTATTTCAAAAGAAACCGGAGAGCGTGAGGTGACAGCACAGGCATCTGTACAGGCATGGAAGGTTTTGAATACACCTGCCCCGGCTCCTGTTCAGATACAGGACAGTACAGCGGAAATGCAATATGAGGGTAAGGAAATTCCCAAAACAGAGGACAGAACAAAAACGGAAAAAATGCAATCCCTGCTTGTCGCTTCCGCAATTCTATGCATTCTTCTTGTGCCTGTTCTGAAAGGGAAAAGGAAACATTGAAAACCGGGGGGAGGTGTGATATTCTATAAAAGAATAAATACCTCCGGTCTGCTTTGGCAAAAGGAGGAGCAGGAGGAATGAAATATGAAGGTATCAGCCTTATTGGAACATTTGGAATATACATGCCTGCAGGGAGACGTGGAAAGGGAGGCAACTTCCGTTGTTTACGATTCCAGAAAGGTGGAAGAAGGCTCCATGTTTATCTGCATCCGGGGTGCTGTTGTGGACGGACATAAATTTATTCCCGAGGTGGTAAAAAAAGGAGCAAAAACTCTGATTGTGGAGGAAGAGACAGCAGCGCCTGAGGACGTTACGGTAATTCTTGTAAAAGATACCCGTTATGCGATGGCGTTTATTTCTGCGGCTTATTTTGGCTATCCTGCTAAAAAGCTGAAAACAATCGGAATTACAGGAACAAAAGGAAAGACAACAACCACATACATGGTAAAGTCTATTCTGGAAAATGCAGGATATAAGGTCGGGCTGATTGGCACGATCGAGGCGATTATTGGTGACAGGGTGATTCCAGCGGCAAACACGACTCCGGAATCTTATGTGGTACAGCAGTATTTCCATGAGATGGTAGAAGCCGGCTGTGACTGTGTAGTAATGGAGGTCTCTTCTCAGGGCTTAATGCTTCACAGAACACAGGGATTTGTGTTTGATTTCGGTATTTTTACAAATATTGAACCAGATCATATAGGACCAAATGAGCACAGGGATTTTGAACATTATCTTTCCTGTAAGGCAATGCTTTTAAAACAGTGCCGTGTGGGAATTGTAAACAGAGATGATGAACATTTTGAAAAAATCGTGGAGGGGCATACATGCGCTCTTGAAACCTATGGATTTTCTGAAAAAGCAGATTTGCGGGCAGAAGATGCGAAGCTGATAAGTGGAAAGGGAAGTCTTGGAATTTCCTATCACTTAAAGGGCTTGATGGATTTTCCGGTAGAGATAGACATTCCTGGGAAATTCAGCATTTACAATTCTCTGACTGCAATCGCGATCTGCCGTCATTTTAATGTGTCGGAAGAGAATATTATAAAGGCTTTGAAAGTGGCAAAAGTAAAGGGCAGGATTGAGATGGTAAAAGTCTCAGATGAATTTACTCTGATGATTGATTATGCCCATAATGCTATGGCGCTGGAAAGTCTTTTAAGTACGCTTCGTGAATATCATCCGAACAGGCTTGTATGTCTTTTTGGATGCGGCGGAAACCGTTCCAGACTTCGTCGATTTGAAATGGGAGAAGTATCCGGACGTCTTTCAGATCTTACGATTATTACATCAGATAATCCGAGAAATGAAGATCCGCAGGCTATCATAGACGATATTAAAACAGGAATCGAAAAAACAGACGGAAAATACGTGGAAATCATTGACCGAAAGGAAGCCATTGCTTATGCCATTTCTCACGGAGAACCGGGAGATATTATTATTCTGGCAGGCAAAGGTCATGAAGATTATCAGGAAATACGGGGCAAAAAATACCCTATGGACGAGAGAGTCCTGATTGCAGATATTCTGGCAGGAAAATAGAAAGTGCAGATACATGATTTATGCAGATGTGATTATTGATATTTCTCATGATAAGCTTGACCGGAGCTTTCAGTATAAAGTTCCGGATAAGTTTCAGGGAGAAATACGCGTGGGAATGGTAGTTTCCATTCCTTTTGGAAACAGAAATTCCATGAGAAAGGGATATGTGGTAGGACTTTCTGATACGCCGTCTTTTTCTCCGGAGAGAATTAAGGAAATCGGAGAACTGAAAAGCAGCGAGGATACTACAGAGGCAAGACTTATTGCGCTTGCTGCCTGGCTGAAAGAGCAATATGGATCCACTATGATTCAGGCGCTAAAGACAGTTCTTCCGATTCAGGAGACAGTAAGGGCAAAAGAAAAGAGAAGAATCTGCCTTAACACAGAAGAGAAAGAAGGCCGCAGGATTTTAGAGGAGCTCGACCATACAAGATATAAGGCACGAGCAAGACTGCTCCGCTCTGTCCTGGAAAGTCCGGATAAAAGTGTCGATTATACAGAGGCTGTAAAAAATATGGGGGCGTCCCCTTCTGTTTTGAAATATTTTACAGAACAGGGGATTTTTTCCATAAAAAGCAGTGAGATTTATAGAAATACAGTTTCACCGGAAATGGAAACAGAGAAAAACCATTTTTCACTTACGCTCCCGCAAATAAATGCGGTGGAACAGATAAAAGCAGAATGGGGGCGAGAGAAGCCACGGCCTGTTCTTATCCGGGGAGTGACGGGAAGCGGAAAAACCCAGGTGTATATGGAACTGATTGAAGAGGTAGTACGGAAAGGAAAGCAGGCAATCGTTCTGATTCCGGAGATTGCGCTTACTTATCAAACCGTGAGAAGATTTTATGGGAGATTTGGAGATCAGGTATCTGTATTAAATTCCAGACTTTCTCAGGGAGAGCGCTATGATCAGTTTAAAAGAGCAAAAAGAGGAGAATGTAAGATCATGGTCGGTCCCCGTTCTGCTCTTTTTACTCCATTTCCCAATCTGGGTCTTATTATTATAGACGAGGAGCATGAACCGACTTATAAAAGTGAAAATACCCCAAGGTATCATGCAAGAGAGACGGCCGTGCACAGAGCAGAAACAGAGGGGGCTTATGTGGTGATGGGTTCTGCAACCCCGTCGCTGGAAGCATACAGCCGCGGAGAAAAGGGAGAGTATCTTCTTGTAAATCTCAATTCCAGATATGAGGCACGCCCTCTTCCGGAGGTATCGATTATTGATTTACGGGAAGAATTAAAGGCAGGAAACCGTTCCGTATTAAGCAGAAAGCTTTCTGAGGAAATCCGCGTATGTCTTGAAAAGGGAGAGCAGGCAATGCTTTTTTTAAACAGGAGAGGTTACGCGGGATTTGTATCGTGTCGATCCTGCGGACACGTTATGAAATGTCCTCACTGCGACGTATCTCTTTCAGAACATAATAACGGAAGGCTTATCTGCCATTACTGCGGATATGAGGTAAGGAAGCCGGAAATCTGTCCTGTGTGCAGTTCGCCTTATATAGGAGGATTTAAAGCAGGAACCCAGCAGATTGAGCAGATTATCCATAAAAATTTTCCGAATGCCCGGGTTCTTCGCATGGACTATGACACAACAAGAAATAAGGGAAGCTACGAACAGATTTTAAGGTCTTTTTCAGCGCATGAGGCGGATATTTTAATTGGGACACAGATGATTGTAAAGGGACATGATTTTCCAGAAGTGACCCTTGTGGGAGTGCTTGCGGCAGATATGTCGCTAAATGCCGCGGACTACCGGTGTGCAGAGAGGACGTTTCAGCTTCTTACCCAGGCTGTGGGGCGTTCCGGAAGAGGAGAAAAGCCGGGCAAAGCCATGATCCAGACGTATCACCCGGATCATTACAGCATTCAGGCTGCGTCCTGTCAGGATTACGAAGCTTTTTACCAGGAGGAGATGAGTTACCGGATTCTTCTTGATTATCCTCCGGCTTCCCATATGCTTGCTGTTTTGGGGGCATGTGAGGAGGAAGAACAGCTTTTAAAGGGAATGTATTATATCGGGCAGTTTGTGAAAAAAGTGTATCACGGAGATGGTCTTCATATCATTGGACCGGCCTCCGCTCCGGTGGGAAAAGTAAAAGACGTATATAAACAGGTGCTTTATTTAAAGCACGAGGATTATCATATACTTGTAAATATAAAAGATAAAATAGAAAAATACATGGAAATTAATTCCGGTTTCCGGAAAATATACATACAGTTTGATTTTGCATAGAAGCAGAACAAAAAAAGAAGAAAGGAAGTAAGAAAATGGCACTTAGAACAATCAGAACAGAGGGAGATTCTGTACTTACAAAAAAATGCAGACCGGTGGAGGAGATGACACCGCGCCTCAGAGAACTTGTGGAAGATATGCTGGATACAATGTATGAAAATAACGGTGTAGGGCTTGCAGCTCCTCAGGTTGGAATTTTAAAAAGAATTGTGGTCATTGATGTTGGAGAAGGTCCGCTTGTTCTTATTAATCCGGAAATTACAGAGACTTCCGGAGAGCAGACAGGAGATGAGGGCTGTTTAAGTGTTCCTGGCATGTCAGGACAGGTAACGCGTCCGAATTATGTGAAGGTAAAAGCGCTTACAGAAGATATGGAAGAAGTGGAGTATGAGGGGGAGGAACTTCTTGCCCGTGCGTTCTGCCATGAAATCGACCATCTTGATGGAAAGCTGTACACGGAGCTTGTGGAGGGAGAACTTCATAGAACCACTTATGACGAGGACGATTACGAATATTATGACGGAGAATAAAGACTTCGGGAGGTGACAGATTATGAAAATTGTTTATATGGGAACACCGGATTTTGCAGTTTTGCCTCTTCGTGCAATGAAGGAGGCCGGATTTGAGGTCGCAGCAGTTGTGACACAGCCGGATAAACCAAAAGGAAGAGGAAAAACCATGATGCCGACTCCTGTAAAAGAGGAAGCCGTTGCGCTTGGGATTCCGGTGTATCAGCCGGTAAAGGTAAAAGAACCGGAATTTCTGGAAACACTGAAAGAGATTGCACCGGACATTATCGTAGTGGCTGCTTTCGGACAGATTATTCCAAAAACGATTCTGAATTTGCCTCGTTTTGGATGCATCAACATTCATGCCTCTCTTCTTCCAAAATACAGAGGCGCAGCTCCCATTCAGCAGGCAGTCATTGACGGAGAAAAAGAATCCGGCGTTACAATCCAAAAGATGGGAGAAGGTCTTGATACAGGGGACATGATTTCAAAAGCAGTGGTTGTTCTTGCTCCGGAAGAAACAGGGGGAAGTCTTTTTGATAAACTTTCAAAAGCAGGGGCAGACTTATTAGTGAAAACTCTGCCTTCCATTTTTGATGGCACAGCTGTGTATGAGAAGCAGCCTGAAGAAAGCCCGACACCATATGCTTCCATGATTACAAAGCAGATGGGACTTCTTGATTTTACAAAGAGCGCAGAAGTGTTGGAACGTCTTGTAAGAGGCTTAAATCCCTGGCCGAGCGCTTACACCTTTTTAAACGGAAAAACATTAAAAGTGTGGAAAAGCCGAGTAGGTGAGGAAAAAGGTTCCGCTCTTCCGGGAACTGTGGTGAAAACAGACAAAAACGGAATCCATGTTGCCTGTTGCGATAAGACGTTGATTCTTGAGGAAATTCAGATTGAGGGTAAAAAAAGAATGGATGCAGATGCTTTTTTGAGGGGGTATCCTGTAGAGACAGGAACGAAATTCTCAGATAAAAAGGAGTGACTGTAGATGTATGGATATTATTGGAGATTTGACCCGACGTATTTGCTGATTATTATAGGAATGCTTTTGTCTCTGGCGGCTTCTGCAAAGCTGAAAAATACCTTTGCAGTTTACAGAGGAAGAAGAAGCGCTTCCGGACTTACAGGAGCAGAGGCAGCAAGGCGAATTTTAAATGCAGCAGGAATTACTGATGTACAGATTGTTCCGGTAAGCGGAAGCCTTACAGATCACTATGACCCGAGAAGCAAAACCGTCCGGCTTTCAGAGGATATATATGGAAAAACTTCTCTGGCAGCAGTGGGAGTAGCAGCTCATGAGTGCGGGCATGCCATTCAGCATCATATTAATTATGCGCCGCTCAGTATTCGTTCTGCTCTTGTACCTGTAGCAAATTTTGGTTCTACGCTTTCCTGGCCGCTGTTTTTTGCAGGACTGATATTTTCTATTCAACCGCTGCTCACCCTGGGAATTGTATTGTTTTCTTTTGCTGTTATTTTTCAGCTTGTGACTTTGCCGGTGGAATTTAATGCTTCGTCAAGAGCCCTCCATATGTTGGAGAGTACGGGAATTTTAAGTAGAGACGAAAACAGCGGCGCCCGGAAGGTGCTTCGCGCAGCAGCCCTTACGTATGTGGCGGCTCTTGCCTCATCTATATTACAGCTTTTAAGATTGATTATTCTTGCCGGAGGAAGAAGAAGTGACGATTAGTGGAGTCAATGCCAGGGAATTGATCCTGGAAATTTTATTGCAGATTGAAGAGGAAGGGGAGCACAGCCATATTGCTATACGCAATGCCCTTTCCAAGTATCAGTTCCTTCCCAAGAAGGAGCGGGCGTTTATCACAAGAGTTTGTGAGGGTACATTGGAATACAGGATTCAGATTGATTACATTCTGGATTCTTTTTCCAAAGTGACAGTAGAAAAAATGAAACCGGTAATCCGGGAAATTTTAAGAAGCGCTGTGTATCAGCTTAAATTTATGGACAGTGTTCCGGACAGCGCTGTGTGCAACGAAGCAGTAAAGCTTGCACAGAGAAAGGGATTTTATAATTTAAAGCCTTTTGTAAATGGAGTCCTGCGTACCGTAATAAGAGAGATGGAAAATTTGAAATATCCGGAAAAAGAGGAGGATATTGTTTCATATCTTTCTGTGAAATATTCTATGCCGAAACCGCTTGTTATCCGGTGGATGAATGATTATGGCGAGGAGACAACAGAAAAAATGCTGGCTGATTTCCTCACAGAAAAACCATTGACTGTGCGGTGCCGCGTTTACAAAAATGATCCGGAAGAAGTAAAAAAAAGTCTGGAAAATCAGGGAGTGACGGTAGAGGCTGCACCTTACCTTCCCTATGCGTTTCAGATAAGCAATTTCAACCATATTCTTACTCTGGACGCCTTTATAAAAGGACAGATTCAGGTGCAGGATGTAAGTTCCATGCTTGTGGCAGAGATTGCAGATCCTAAAAAGGGAGATTATGTAATCGATCTCTGTGCGGCTCCCGGCGGAAAAAGCCTTCATATGGGTGATAAAATGGAAGGCTATGGTGTGGTAGACGCCAGAGATGTAAGTGATTATAAGGTTGGGCTTATTGAGGAGAATATTCAGAGAACCGAGTCCATTAATGTGCAGGCAAAGGTGCAGGATGCCACAGTTTTTGATGTGGAGTCCGAGTGTAAGGCGGATATTGTGCTGGCCGATGTTCCCTGCTCAGGGTACGGGGTGATCGGGAAGAAGCCGGAAATCAAATACCGTGTCACTGCCCAGAAACAGGAGGAAATCGTTATTCTTCAGAGAACCATATTAAGCCGTGCGGCAGAATATGTAAAATCAAGAGGGACGCTGATCTTCAGTACCTGTACCATAGCAAAAGAGGAAAATGAAGAAAACATGATGTGGTTTTTACAGAACTATCCATTTAAGCTGGAGAGCCTGGATTCATATCTTCCGGAGGAACTGCATTCAGAAACAACAGCGCTCGGATACCTTCAGCTTCTTCCGGGAGTACATAGGACAGATGGTTTCTTCATTGCAAAATTTAGAAGGAAATAAAAATATGACAGACATAAAGTCAATGAACAAAAAGGAACTGGAAGAGCTTGTGGGAAGCCTGGGGGAAAAGTCGTTTCGGGCAAAGCAGATTTATAGCTGGCTTCACGAGCATCTTGTTACATCTTATGAGGAGATGACAAATCTTTCCGCAGGGCTTAAAAAGAAGCTGTCTGTGTATCCGATTACAGCGCTTCGCATGGTAGATGTACAAATTTCCAGATTGGACGGAACAAGAAAATACCTGTTCCAGCTTGCAGATGGAAACGTAATAGAAAGCGTGCTGATGCGCTATAAACATGGAAATTCTGTGTGCATTTCCTCACAGGTAGGCTGCCGTATGGGCTGCCGATTCTGTGCGTCTACAATCGGAGGTCTTACAAGATGCCTCACTCCATCGGAGATGTTGGATCAGATTTACAGCATACAGAAGGATACAGGGGAGAGGGTTTCCAATGTGGTAGTTATGGGAACGGGGGAGCCCCTCGATAATTATGACAATCTTCTTCGATTTATTCATATCTTGACAGAGGAGGGCGGGCTTCACATCAGCCAGAGAAACCTTACGGTTTCCACCTGCGGACTTGTTCCGGAAATGCTTCGCCTGGCAGAGGAAAAGCTTCAGATCACGCTGGCGCTGTCTCTTCACGCGCCAAATGATGAGAAGAGACAGGAGCTTATGCCCATTGCAAGAAAGTATACAATGGAGGAGGTCTTAAATGCCTGCAGGATATATTTTGAAAAAACAGGCAGAAGAATTACCTTTGAATACAGCCTTGTAGCAGGGGTGAACGACAGCGAAGAAAATGCAAGGGAGCTTTCGGGAAGGATTAGGGACATAAACTGCCATGTAAATCTGATTCCTGTAAACCCTGTAAAAGAGCGCTCTTTTCAGCGTCCTACAAGGGAGGCTGCGGAGAATTTCAAAATAAAACTTGAAAAATGCGGAATAAATGTTACTATTAGAAGGGAAATGGGCAGCGATATAGACGGTGCCTGTGGGCAACTGAGAAAAAGCTATATGGAAAAAACAGAAAGCGAGAAGTGACATGAAGGTATATTCAGCTACCGATGTGGGACAGAAGCGGAAGATGAATCAGGATTATGTGTTTACATCAGAAGATGCAGTGGGAAATCTTCCGAATCTGTTCGTTGTCGCAGACGGTATGGGCGGTCACAATGCAGGCGATTTTGCATCGTCCCATGCTGTGGAGATACTGGTGGAGGAAATCCGTAAGGACGCAGATTATAATCCTGTAAAGGTCATACGGCATGCCATTGAAACTGCAAATACGGAAATTATAGAACAGGCACAGAAAGATGAAGGCCTCAGAGGAATGGGAACGACCATGGTAGTGTCTACAATAGTGGGACAGTACGCCTATGTGGCAAACGTAGGAGACAGCCGTCTCTATGTTGTGCAGGGACAGATCCAGCAGATTACAAAAGATCACTCACTTGTTCAGGAAATGGTAAGACTTGGTGAAATCAGCCCTGAGGAGGCTAGAAATCACAGGGATAAAAATATCATTACAAGAGCACTGGGTGCGGAAAAGACAGTAGATATTGACTTTTTTGATTTGAAACTGGAAGCCGGAGATACTATTTTAATGTGTTCTGATGGGCTGAGCAATATGGTGGACGACAGAAAAATGGAAGAAATTATATTGGATTCAGAGATGGAACTGACAGAAAAGGGAAAAACTCTCATAAGAGAGGCAAACCTTAATGGCGGAAAAGACAATATTGCAATTATCTTGGTAGAACCATTCACGAACGAGGTGGAGAAATGTTAAAGTCGGGTATGATTATAGCGGAACGCTATGAAATATTAGGAAAAATCGGGACGGGAGGCATGGCGGATGTCTATAAGGCGAAAGACCACAAGCTGAACCGTTTTGTTGCAGTCAAGGTTTTAAAGGCGGAGTTTCGGGAAGATACAACCTTTATCCGCAAATTCAGAAGTGAGGCACAGGCAGCTGCGGGTCTTACACATCCCAATATTGTAAATGTATTTGATGTAGGGGATGATGAAGGGCTTTATTATATTGTAATGGAGCTGATAGAAGGTATTACTTTAAAGGAATACATTTCCAAAAAGGGCAAGCTTTCTATAAAAGAAGCAACAAGTATTGCCATTCAGGTGTCAATGGGGTTGGAGACAGCTCACAGTCACGGAATTGTACACCGTGATGTAAAGCCCCAGAATATTATTATTTCAACAGATGGAAAAGTTAAGGTAACCGATTTCGGAATCGCAAGAGCTGCGTCCTCAAACACAATAAGCTCCAATGTGATGGGCTCTGTACATTACAGCTCTCCGGAGCAGGTACGCGGTGGATACAGTGATGAGAAGAGCGATATTTATTCTCTTGGAATCACTCTGTATGAGATGGTAACAGGAAAGGTTCCGTTTGACGGAGATACTACCGTTGCTATTGCAATCAAGCACCTCCAGGAGGAGATGGTTGCTCCAAGTGTATATACACCGGAACTTCCATACAGCCTGGAACAGATAATTTACAAATGTACACAGAAGAGTGTGGATCGCAGATACAACAAAATGGAAGATGTGATTGCGGATCTGAAGCATTCCCTTATTGATCCGCAGGGGGATTTTGTAAAGCTGACTTCTGTAGATAATGATGCAAAAACAGTAATTATTTCAGATGAGGAGCTTGGAACAATCAAGCATACACCGAAGCAGAAATTAAGGGCAGAAGTGGAAGAACTGGAAAAAGAAGTTTATGCAGATGATTTTGAAGACGGGGATGAAGAAGAGGAAGAAGAGTACCGTCGCAGAAAAGAAAGACGGGAAAGACAGAAACGCAAAAGGAAAAGAGGACCTGGCAGAGGTGTCACAATTGCAGCAATGATCCTGGGAGCCGTTCTTCTTATTGGTATCGTTGTTGTTATTATAAAATCAACCGGTCTTCTGGAAAAGAAAGAGCCGGCAGCAAACGGGAATCAGCAGAAACAGGAAGAGCAGAGCGATAAAATGGTAGCTGTGCCGGATCTTACAGGAAAAACAGAGGCAGAGGCAAAAGAACTGGCAAACAGTCTTCATATAGGTGTACAGATGATTGGTGAGGAAGCATCCAATCAGGAAAAAGGAAGAATTTCTTCTCAGGATATACCGGCAGGAACTGAGGTGCAGGAGTATTCCACTTTGAAATATTATATCAGTAAGGGTGCGCAGGAAGTTACCATTCCGGATATTGACGGAAAAACAGGAATTGAAGCACAGCAGCTTCTCGAGGATCTGGGGCTTCAGGTGGAAATTCAGAAAGAATACAGTGATTTAGATGAAGAAGGATACATTCTTGTAGATCCGGGATATGCGTATTCCGTTTCACCGGAGCCAGGTGCAACAGCAAAATCAGGAGATAAAGTAACTCTTGTGATCAGCCGCGGTCTTGATTACGGTGAGGGTGTGGAAGTGGAAATTCCAAGTGTAGTTGGTCTGACAGAAGATGAGGCAGTTACCACACTCGGTAAATTCCTTTTAATTGATATACAGCAGCAGCAAAGCGCAGATGTGGCAGCAGGGGAAGTGATTTCCCAGACACCGGAACCTTATTCTTACGGGGATCCGGATACAACAAACATTGCGATTGTGGTAAGCAGCGGAAATCAGCCGCCTTCTGATACAGAAGAAGCAGCAGGTACACAGGGAGAGACGGGGACTTCCGATGGTACACAGATAGCTTCAGATGCATCTCAGACTTCTCAGATTACAGATGAAGCTGTGCAGCAGGCGACAGCAGCAGGAGAAGTATGGAAATGTACACAGGGCTTAAACACACCGGATGGTTACAGCGGCGGACCGGCTCGCCTTGAATTGATCCAGTATGTAAACGGAGTGCCTAAGGCGTCTGTTATTTCCGAAGGAACATCGCTTCAGTTCCCATATCAGCTTGATATTACAGGTGTGCCAGGAGTGGCAGAAGGTACCTTATATCTTTCTGAGGAAGTGCAGGGAAGTTACCAGAATATTGGAGAATATTCTATTACCTTTGAGAAAGCAGAGTAATCCATGAGAGGAAAAATCATTAAGGGAATTGCCGGATTTTATTATATCTACGCAGAAGACGGGAAGATTTACGAATGCAAGGCAAAGGGTATTTTCCGAAAAGATAATCAAAAGCCGCTTGTAGGAGATAATGTGGAGATTTCTGTTCTGGATGAAAAAGAGATGGAGGGAAGTGTAACTGCAATTCTTCCCAGAAAAAATTCTCTGATACGTCCTGCTGTTGCAAACGTGGATCAGGCATTCGTTATATTTGCAATGGAAAATCCAAAACCAAATTATATGCTTCTGGACCGCTTTCTCATTATGATGGAGCAGCAGGGAATTCCGGCAGTTGTGTGTTTTAATAAAAAAGATCTGGGAACAGAGGAAGAACTTGATTTTCTTTACAGAACGTATACACAATGCGGCTACAGAGTCATTCTTTCCAGTGCCCTTAAAGGGGATGGGATTTCAGAAATTCATGAAATCCTGAGGGGAAAGACAACTGTAGTTGCAGGCCCTTCAGGGGTTGGGAAATCTTCTCTTACAAATTCTCTTCAGGGAGAAATACAGATGGAAACAGGGGAAATCAGCAAAAAGCTGAAGCGAGGCAAACATACGACGCGCCATTCGCAGGTGATTCCGGTGGGAGAAGATACCTTCCTCGTAGATACACCCGGTTTTTCATCTCTGTATCTTACAGATATGGAAGAGCAGGAACTGAAAAATTACTTTCCGGAGTTTCGGGAATATGAAGAGGGATGCCGCTTTCAGGGGTGCCGTCATATTCATGAACCTGGCTGTGCAGTGAAAGAAGCTCTGGAAGCAGATAAGATCAGCAGGCTTCGATATGAAGATTACCTGAGCCTGCATCAGGAATTAAAAGAGAAAAGGAGATACTGAATATGTATCAGCTATGCCCTTCAATTTTGTCAGCGGATTTTAACCGTCTGGGAGAGCAGATAAAAATTCTGGAGAAAGAGGGAGTAAAAATCCTTCATATAGACGTGATGGACGGAGATTTTGTGCCAAGTATTTCTTTTGGAATGCCGGTAATCAAATCTATCCGAAAAGAATCAAAAATGTTTTTTGATGTACACCTTATGGTAACAGAGCCGGAGCGGTATATCCGCGACTTTGTAGAATGCGGAGCAGATTCCATTACTGTTCATGCAGAAGCATGTGAGGATCTGGAGCGTACCATAGAACTGATACGGGCGGCAGGCGTAAAAGTCGGAGTGTCTATTAAGCCGGCAACTCCTGTCAATGACATAAGCCATCTTCTGGACGAAGTGGATATGGTTCTTATAATGACAGTACAGCCTGGATTTGGCGGTCAGAAGTATCTGGAAGAGTGCACAGAGAAAATTAAAGAGCTTCGCGAGCTGATTGATGAGGAAGGTCTTGACACTCAGATTCAGGTAGACGGAGGCATTAACGCAGAGACGCTTTCCACAGTTATGGAAGCAGGCGCGAATCTGATTGTAGCAGGTTCTTATGCTTTCCGGGAAAATCTGGCAGAAAGCGTTCAGGATATTCACAAAAAAATGGAAGAAATCAGCAGAACAATTTCATGAGGAATATTATGATTGATACAATCGTCGTAAGCGGGGGCAATATCCAGGAAGATTTTGCCCTCGATTTTTTAAAAAAAACAGAAGAAAAACAGGGGAAAATGCCATATCTCATAGCTGCAGATAAAGGGCTTGAATTTTTCCTTCATACAGGAATATGTCCGGATATGGCAGTGGGAGATTTTGACAGTCTATCTGATGAGGGCGAAGAGTTTCTAAAAAGTCTGGAGAACACAGAAATCTGCCGTTTAAGGCCGGAAAAAGACGACTCGGATACTCAGTCGGCAGTATGCCGCGCAGCAGAGCGAGGAGGAAAAAACATAGTCCTTTTCGGCTGTCTTGGAACACGTCTTGATCATATTTTTGCAAATATGGGGCTTCTTGTATGGGGACAGCAGAGAGGGATTCGGGTTTCCATTTATGACAGATATAATTACATTACAATGATAGAAAGCGGCACAGTGTTAAAAAGAAAGGAACAGTTTGGAAAATATGTATCTTTTTTTTCGATGGGAGGAGACGTGTTGGGACTTACGCTTAAGGGATTTAAATACCCTCTGAACTGCCATTATCTCACAGTTTCCGACTGCGGTCTTACTGTGAGCAATGAGATTTTAGAGGAAGAGGCAGAAGTCACATTCGACAGCGGAAATCTTGTGATGATCATGTCGAGGGATTGAACTTGAAGCTTTGTTGTGGTAAAATTTAAAATTGTTATTGAAGTGAGTAATCCCTGTAAGAAATTTTTAGGAGGAAATAGAGAAAATGAAACTAGGTATCGTAGGCTTACCAAATGTTGGAAAAAGCACATTGTTTAATTCCCTGACAAAGGCGGGAGCAGAATCAGCAAACTATCCATTCTGTACCATTGACCCGAATGTGGGTGTGGTAACTGTTCCGGACGAGCGTTTGAATCTTCTGGGAGATTTTTACAAGTCAAAGAAAGTGACACCTGCTGTCATTGAATTTGTGGATATTGCAGGACTTGTAAAGGGCGCATCAAAAGGAGAAGGTCTTGGAAACCAGTTTCTTGCCAATATCCGTGAGGTAGACGCCATTGTTCACGTTGTTCGCTGCTTTGAGGACGGAAATGTAGTTCATGTAGACGGAAGCATTGATCCGCTTCGTGATATTGAGACTATTAATCTGGAGCTGATTTTTTCAGATCTGGAAATCCTGGAGAGAAGAATCGCAAAAGTGACAAAGACAGCCCGCATGGATAAGGAGGCTGCAAAAGAACTGGATTTCCTTCAGAAAGTGAAGAAACATCTCGAGGACGGCAAAATGGCAATCACTATGGAGTTTGAAAATGAAGATGAGGAAGGCTTTATGGGAACATACAACCTTCTTACATGGAAGCCTGTGATATATGCTGCAAACGTAGCTGAGGACGATCTTGCTGACGATGGAGAGAACAACACTTATGTACAGTCGGTGCGTGAGTATGCAAAGGAACAGAACAGCGAAATCTTTGTTATTTGCGCGCAGATTGAACAGGAAATTGCAGAGCTTGACGAGGATGAGAAGAAGATGTTCCTGGAGGATCTTGGACTTACAGAATCCGGTCTGGAGAAATTAGTAAAGGCAAGCTACCATCTTCTTGGACTTATGAGTTTCCTTACAGCAGGAGAGGACGAGACAAGAGCATGGACAATTAAAATCGGAACAAAAGCGCCTCAGGCAGCAGGAAAAATCCATACAGATTTTGAGAGAGGATTTATTAAGGCAGAAGTTGTAAATTACCGCGACCTTCTGGACTGCGGTTCTTATGCAGGAGCCAGAGAAAAAGGTCTTGTGCGCATGGAAGGGAAAGAATACGTGGTACAGGATGGAGATGTGATTTTATTCCGTTTCAACGTATAACGTATATAAGGGTGTTTTATGAATATGTCGGTTCGTTTTCCCAATCTGGGACTGGAATTTGAATATGTGCCGGTATCTGTCCGGGTTTTCGGGTTTGAGATCACCTTTTTCGGAATTTTACTGGCAGTTGGCATGCTTCTGGGAATAGCGTTTGTGGTATTGGAGGCAAAACGGAAAAAGCAGGACGCGAATCTGTATCTGGGAATGATGATTTCCGGGCTTGCAGGCGGATTTATAGGAGCAAGATTTTTCTATGTGCTTCTTTCCTGGAGCGTATACAAAACGGATATTATGAAGGTATTCGATACAAGAAACGGAGGAATGGTCTTTTACGGAGGGCTTTTAGGAGGCGTTCTGGCAGCGGCTGTTTTCTGCCGGGTTAAAAAAGCAGTTTTTATGGAAATGGCAGATGTTGCGGTAAAGGGACTTCTGATCGGACAGATTATCGGAAGATGGGGGAATTTCTTTAACAGAGAATCCTTCGGAGAATATACAAATAATGTGTTGACGATGCAGCTTCCGCTTTCCAATGTGCGCGCAGGAGAGGTTACACCCTGGATGAGAGAAAACCTTGTCGCCATCGACAATGTTTCCTATATTCAGGCAACGCCGCTTTTTCTTTATGAAAGTATATGGTGTCTTCTGCTGCTTCTTCTCCTGTTTGTGTGGAACAGAAGAAAGCTTTTTGCAGGAGAAATTTTTATGCGGTATCTGGCGGGATATGGTTTCGGACGGTTTTTTATTGAATGGATCCGGACTGACAAAATGTTTTGGCCGGGAACGGACATAGCAATCAACCAGGTAATATCGGCAGGATTATTTCTGTTTTTTACGGTAGTCGTTATTGTGAAACGTATTATGGCGAAGAAACGCGCTGCTTTGGAGAAACGCAGGAAGGCCCGTTTTTATGAGGAGCAAAAAAAGGCAGAAGAAATTTCTAAAGAAGAGCTGCTTCCAGAGGAGGTAACTCTGATGGAAAAAGAAATGAATAATTCCGAAGAAACAGTTTCTGAGTCTGAAGAGAGCAAAGAGGAAGTTTCTGAATGTGAAACTTCCAAAGCTGAAATTCCCGGAGGCAGTGACAGGAATGAAGACGGGGATATACAGGAAGAAAATCCGGAAGAAAAAACAGAGGAAGAATAAAAAAGTGCAGGCTTACAGGAGGTATCCCGTAAGACCTGCACTTTTTAAGATACATAACTTCAGTATGCGGCAGTACCATCGATATTGGTATGTTTAATAGGGCGTGAATTTTATAAGAAAAATTTTTAAAACGAAAAAAACTTGGATTTCCCCTTGTAATTTCCCCTTGGATAGTTTAGAATAATCACATAAGTGGTAGAAAGTGGAGAATAGTGGTGGTAAATGGAGACCCAGTGGTGTCATATATCATTTCCGCCTGTAAGAAAATGTGAAGGGGAGAATCACATTTTCCGGGAGTAGGTGATTTACATGTTCATGGGAGAATACAATCATACAATAGACGCGAAGGGGCGTCTGATTATTCCTGCTAAATTCAGGGAGCTTCTGGGAACAGAATTTGTTCTTACAAGAGGGTTAGATGGTTGTCTTTTTATTTATCCTGTGGATGAATGGAAAGCCTTTGAACAGAAATTACGAGCTTTGCCACTTACAAATAAAAACGCAAGAACCTTCTCACGGTTCTTTGTTGCAGGCGCTGCCATGTGTGAACTGGACAGGCAGGGGAGAGTTTTAGTGCCGCAGACACTGCGGGAGTTTGCCGGTCTGGAAAAGGACGTGGTTCTGACAGGTAATCTGGACAGAATCGAAGTCTGGAGCAAAGATAAGTGGAGCGAAAACTGCGATTATGACGATATGAATGAGATTGCAGAAAGTATGCAGGATATGGATATCGTCATTTAAGCAATGCGTAGAGTCTAATCCAACAGGAGACGGAGATGGAATTTAAACACAAATCTGTATTACTGAAAGAAACCATAGATGGTTTAAAGGTAAAGCCGGACGGTGTCTACGTGGATGGTACTTTAGGAGGAGCGGGACATGCCCTTGAGGTATGTAAGAAACTTTCTGCCAAGGGGAGATTTATTGGCATAGATCAAGACCAGGATGCAATAGTTGCTGCGAGTGAAAGGTTGGCTGCCTGTGAACAGGCGATGATCATTCGCAGCAACTATTGTTACATGGTAGAAGAACTTCGCGCCCGCGGTATCACAAAAGTAGACGGCATCCTTCTGGACTTGGGTGTTTCTTCTTATCAGCTTGATAATGAGGAGCGGGGTTTTACCTACCGTACTGACGCGCCCCTTGATATGCGTATGGACCAGAGACAGAGCCAGACGGCAGGGGACATCGTAAACGGTTACGAAGAAAAAGAATTATACCGTATCATTCGTGATTACGGCGAAGATAAATTTGCGAAGAATATTGCGAAACACATTGTTGCGGCAAGACAAAATGGCCCGATTGAGACAACAGGACAGCTTACAGAAATTATAAGAAGGGCAATACCCATGAAGATGCAGGCAACAGGAGGACACCCGGCAAAGAGGACATTCCAGGCAATTCGTATAGAGCTGAATAGAGAACTGGACGTGCTCAGGGATTCTCTTGACGGAATGATCGATTTGCTTGATGACGAAGGCAGGCTTTGTATCATTACCTTCCATTCGCTGGAGGACCGGATTGTGAAGACAATTTTCCGGAAAAATGAAAACCCATGTACCTGTCCGCCGGAATTTCCTGTATGCGTGTGTGGTAAGAAGTCGAAAGGCCGTGTAATCACCAGAAAACCAATTCTTCCAGGAGAAGAGGAAATGGAGGAAAATCCTCGTTCCAAGAGCGCAAAGCTTCGGATTTTTGAAAGAAAGATATAAAAGGGGCAGTACAAAATGGCGAATACAAACCAAGCAGAGACAGCCAGAAGAAGACGGAACAGTGCCGGGAACGCAGGAAGAATCTATGTAGAGGGCAGTGCAGTAAGAAGACTTGCAGAAGAACCTGTAAGGAATTATCCGGACAGGCAGAGACAGGAAGCAGTCAGAAGGGTGAGAGCAGCCCGGCAAAAAACTGCACGTCCGGAAAGCTACAGAGAAGTCAGCAGGGCAACGCAGAAAAACAGAGAGCGCGCAATGGGAATGGGGAAAGGCTATGTGATATTTATAGTGGCTGTTTCCGCGGCAATTCTTTTTTTCTGTATTCACTATCTTCAGCTCAAGGCGGAGATTACTGCCAGCATGAAGGAGGTTGCTGTTCTGGAATCGGAACTTACTCAGCTTAAAGAAGATAACGACGCATATTATAGTCAGGTAACCTCGAATGTTGACCTGGATACTATTCGAAAAATTGCAATTGGACGCCTTGGTATGAGCTATCCCACGAAAGAACAGGTAATGACATATACAACAGAAGGAAACAGCTACGTAAGACAGTATCAGGATATTCCAAACACAAATTAGGCAGGTGATTGATTGGCTACGACAGGAAAAAAAAGAAGGAAACCAACCCGAAAAATTAATCTGGTTATGAGAAAAAAGCTGGTAATGCTGTTTTGTGCAGTGTTGCTGGCTTTAGTCGCTTTGACAGCAAGAATTACCTATATTAATGCGACAAGTGGAAGCAAATACAAAAAGCAGGTCTTAAGCCAGGCGCAGCAGAGATATGAAAACCGTGTTCTTCCTGCAAGAAGAGGAGATATTTATGACAGAAACGGAAATCTTCTTGCTACAAGCAATAAGGTTTACAATGTAATTCTGGACTGTAAGGCAGTAAATGAACAAGAAGAATATACAGAACCGACTGTCCGGGCGCTCGTGGATGTTCTGGGACTGGACGAGAAGGAGATACGTTCCAGGCTTTCTGCTGAGGATACAAAAAACAGCCAGTATCAGATTTTGAAAAAGCAGCTTTCTATGGATGAAAAGAAGGCCTTTGAGGAAGCAACAGAAATTCCGGAAGATGTGGAAGAGAGCGGGCTTACAAAGGCAGAGATAAAAGAGAGAAGCAATGTAAAGGGTGTATGGTTCGAGGAAGATTATTTGAGAATTTACCCCTTTAATGAATCTGCCTGTGATACTATCGGCTTTACACTTTCAAGAGATGTGGCGGATATAGGACTGGAAAGCTATTATAACAGCACCCTGATGGGAGCTGATGGAAGACAGTACGGATATTTTAACAACAATGCTGACGTAGAACAGACGATTATAGAGCCTGTAAACGGCAGGAGCATCGAGACGTCCCTTGATATCGGCGCACAGCAGATTGTGGAGAAATACGTCAACGCATTCAACGAAAAAATGGGTGCAAAGCACGTTGGAGTCATTGTGGAGGATCCTTCTACAGGAGAAATTATCGCTATGGACGGAGGAGACAGGTATGATCTGAATAACCCGAGAGATTTATCAGGCGTGTACTCCAAAGAAGAGATTAAGGCGATGAATGACGAACAGACGGTGGAAGCTTTAAACGGAATGTGGAGCAACTACTGTGTCACGGATGCGTTTGAACCCGGTTCTGTTGTTAAGCCTATTGTTATGGCAGGAGCTCTGGAAAAAGGAAAAATTTCTGAGACAGATACGTTTTTATGTGATGGTCTTGAGATTTTTGGTGCAAATGGAGAAACGCCGATTAAGTGTGCCGTTTATCCAGACGCTCACGGGACGGAGACCCTTGGGGAAGTTATTGCCAACTCCTGTAATGACGGTATGATGCAGATTGGGGCAAAAATGGGAAGCGAGCAGTTTATTAAAGCGCAGAGTCTGTTTAATTTCGGAGCAAGAACGGGCATCGATCTTCCAAATGAAGGCTCCGGTATTATCCATACAAAAGATACTATGGGAGAGACAGAGCTTGCCTGTTCCGCTTTTGGACAGGGCTATACCTGTACTATGATACAGGAAATCAACGCTCTTTGTTCTGTTATAAACGGAGGGTATTATTACCAGCCCCATCTTGTGACAAAAATCAAAGATGCAAATGGCGGAATTGTAAAAACTTTTTCTCCAACTCTTTTAAAACAGACCATTTCTTCCAATATTTCTGCCGACATCAGAAGCTACATGGAGCTTAGTGTACAGCAGGGTACGAGCCACTATTCCAAAGTACAGGGATACAGTTCAGGAGGTAAAACAGGTACAGCAGAAAAATTCCCCCGTGGAAATGGAAAATATCTCGTTTCATTCATCGGTTTTGCGCCGGTGGAGGAACCGGAGGTTGTCATTTACGTAGTGGTGGACGAGCCGAATACAGAGGATCAGGCAACGAGCCGGTATCCTCAGTATATTGCTCAGGGAATTCTGTCAGAATTGCTTCCTTATTTGAATATTGCTCCGGACGAAATTACGGACGGAACGGTTCCTCAGACAGAGCTGTGGGAAGGATTTGCCGGTTATCTGAAAAATCCGGTTGGAAGTAATGTGGACGAAAATGGAAATCTTGTAGATGATAAGGGAAATCGCATTGACTGGGATGGAAACCGCATTGACGAAAACGGCTATCTTCTCAATGAGGACGGCAGCTACCAGGTGAATGAAAATGGAGAATATATAAAATCTGAAAATCTGGGAAGTTATGGAAATACAGAGGGAGATGGCATTCAGGACGGTGTGTCAAATGCAGGAGCTCCAGGACCTCTGGAAGACGATTCGGAGCCTGTGGAAGGAAACGATATGGAAAGCGAAGGTCTTACCAATGAGGAGGCTGGCCTGGAATAAATGAATACCCTGACAGAGAAAAGTCATATATTAAAATGATAATCTCTGCCGGGGTTTTTGTTTTATGAAAAGAAACAGGACATTCCATAGAAAAAAAGTGTGGCTTGTATTTTCTGTCTGCTTTTTTATTATGGCAGGACTAATAGGAAGGCTTGTATACCTGATGGGATTTCGCTCAGATTACTATTATGAAAAGGCGCAGGAGCTTCACGAGAGGGAAAGAGATATAAAGGCGGCAAGAGGACGCATACTGGATGCAAATGGAAAGATACTGGCAGATAATAGGACAGTTTGTACTGTTTCGGTCATACACAGCCAGATAAAAGAACCGGAAAAGGTGATTTCTGTGCTTTCAAAGGAACTGAAAATGAGGGAGAAGGATGTACGGAAACGAGTAGAAAAGGTGTCGTCCATCGAGCGTATTAAGACAAATGTGGAGAAGGAGACGGGAGATGCCATTCGGGAGTACGGGCTTTCCGGTGTAAAAGTCGATGAAGATTATAAAAGATATTATCCGTACGGCTCTCTTGCCTCAAAAGTTCTTGGCTTTACAGGGGGAGATAATCAGGGGATTATAGGGCTTGAGGTAAAATATGAAGACGTTTTAAAAGGAGAGCCGGGAAAAATCCTGACTACAACAGATGCAAGGGGAGTGGAGCTTAAGGAAATGGGGGAGGGCAGAGAGGTGCCGATTCCTGGAAATGACCTGCAGATCAGCCTTGATGCCAGCATTCAGGAATATGTACAGCAGGCAGCCTTAAAGGTAATGGAGGAAAAGCAGGCAGAGCGAGTTTCTATTTTGCTTATGAATCCTCAAAACGGTGAGATTTATGCCTGCGTCAATGTGCCGGAATTTGATTTAAACGAGCCTTTTAAGCTGAATACAGGAGAGGATACATCTGGACTTTCGGGGAAAAAGAAGCAGGATTTATTGAACCGGATGTGGAGAAATCCCTGTTTAAATGATACGTATGAGCCGGGCTCTACTTTTAAAATTATCACCATGTCCGCAGGACTTGAGGAAGGTGTAGTATCTGCAGACGACCATTTTTTCTGCCCTGGTTATAAAATTGTGGAGGACAGAAGAATCCGATGTGCCAGAAGAACGGGGCACGGTGCGGAAACTTTTGTGCAGGGGGCGCAGAACTCCTGTAACCCTGTTTTTATAGAGGTAGGGCTTCGTCTTGGGGTGGAGAATTATTATAAATATTTCCGGCAGTTTGGACTGATGGAAAAAACAGGAGTGGATCTTCCGGGAGAGGCAGGAACGATTATGCACAAAATGGAAAATATGGGTGAGGTGGAGCTTGCCACTGTTGCGTTCGGGCAGTCTTTTCAGATTACTCCCGTTCAGCTTGCGTCAACGGTAAGCGGGCTTATTAACGGGGGAAACAGAGTAACGCCTCATTTTGGGGTTACTGTGAGAAGCAGCGACGGGACAAAGGCACAGAAAATAGAATACCCTCCGGAAAAAAGAATTGTATCGCAGGAAACTTCGGAGACAGTAAGGGAAATTCTGGAAACTGTCGTTTCAGAAGGTTCCGGAAAAAACGCAAAAATAGAAGGTTATTCTATAGGAGGAAAGACAGCTACATCCCAGACGCTTCCGCGAAGCGCAAACAGGTATATCTCGTCTTTTCTGGGATTTGCTCCGGCAGAAAATCCGCAGATTCTGGGGCTTTGTATCATTCACAATCCTCAGGGTATTTATTATGGAGGGACTATAGCGGCGCCGGTGATCCGAAGCATTTTTGAAAATGTGCTGCCATATATGGGAATTGAAAAAACAGAGCCGCAAGAGGAAGAGAAGACAGCCAAAGAGGGTTGATAAATAAGCAAAAAAGCCTTATACTAGAAAGTGTTTCGAGAGCAATAAAAATAAAAAACGAAAGAATTAAATGAGGTGTGAGAATGGAGTTTGATATTGTAATTCCTGTGCTGATTGCTTTTGCAGTCAGCGTTGTGCTGGGTCCTGTTGTGATTCCTTTTCTCAGAAGGCTGAAAATGGGACAGACAGAGAGAGTGGAGGGCGTACAGTCCCATCTGAAAAAAGCGGGCACTCCTACAATGGGAGGAGTCATCTTTTTAATTGCGACAGTAGTGACCTGCCTGTTTTATATTAAAGATTATCCAAAGATTATCCCTGTTCTGTTTTTAACACTTGGTTTTGGTATTATCGGCTTTCTTGACGATTATCTGAAGGTTGTGTTAAAACGTTCAGATGGTCTTCTTCCCTGGCAGAAATTTCTTCTCCAGATAGTAGTTACGGGAATCTTTGCATTTTATATTGTAAATTATACAGATATTTCTCTTACCATGCGGATTCCGTTCTGGAGCGGACATTATCTGAATGCAGGCTGGCTTGCTGTGCCGATTCTGTTTTTCGCTGTTATCGGAACAGTAAACGGTGTAAACTTTACAGACGGTCTTGACGGTCTTGCGTCCAGTGTTACTTTGATTGTAGCCGTATTTTTTACAGTTGTATCTCTCGGACTGAAATCTGGGATTGAACCGATTACCTGTGCAGTGGTAGGCGGACTTATGGGATTTCTTCTGTTTAACGTATATCCTGCAAAGGTATTTATGGGAGACACCGGTTCTCTCGCTCTTGGCGGATTTGTGGCGGGTGCAGCCTATATGATGCAGATGCCGCTTTTCCTTCTGATCGTGGGTCTGATTTATGTAGTGGAAGTGCTTTCTGTTATGATTCAGGTTACATATTTCAAGGCGACTCACGGCAAGCGCTTCTTTAAAATGGCGCCTATTCATCATCATTTTGAGCTTTGCGGCTGGTCAGAGACAAGAATTGTAGCTGTATTTTCTGTAGTGACAGCGATTCTGTGCCTGATTGCATTTCTGGCTCTTTAAGGGGGAAACAATATGGATTTAAAGGATAAAAAGGTTCTTGTGTTCGGTTCCGGAAAAAGTGGGATCGGAGCAGCCGACCTTCTGGGGGCAGAAGGGGCAAGACCTGTTATTTATGACGGAAATGAAAAGACAGACAGAGAACAGGTTCTCGGAAAAACAGCAGGAACATACCCTGTGGATTTTTATGCTGGAGAGCTTCCGGAAGAAGTGCTGGAGAGTCTTGACCTTGTTGTGTTAAGCCCAGGGGTTCCTACGGATATTCCTCTTGTAAAGCGCTTTTACGAGATGGGGATGCCTGTATGGGGCGAGGTGGAGCTGGCTTATCGCACTGGAAAAGGACGCGTTCTTGCAATTACAGGAACAAACGGAAAAACAACGACAACAGCCCTTCTGGGTAAGATTATGAAAGACGCCTGCCCTTCCGTATTTGTGGTGGGAAACATAGGGACACCTTACACATCGAAGGCACGGGAAATGCAGGAAAACAGTGTGACTGTCGCAGAAATCAGCAGCTTTCAGCTTGAGACAATTGAGGAATTTGCCCCGGAGGTCAGTGCTATCTTAAATATTACAGAGGATCATTTAAATCGCCATCATACAATGGAAGAATACATACGGGTAAAAGAGCTGATCACAAAAAATCAGACAGGAGAAGATGTTTGTGTTCTGAATTATGAGGATGAGGTACTTAGAAAATTCGGAGAGACGGCAATCCCGAAAGTAGTGTATTTTTCCAGTGTTCGTGTTCTGGAAAAAGGCATTTATCTGGAAGGTGATACCATTGTGCTCGCCACAGAGACAGCAAAAATCCCTGTTGTAAAGACGGGAGAATTAAAACTTCTCGGACAGCATAATTACGAAAATGTAATGGCAGCAGTGGCTATGGCATATTATGCAGGCGTAGATATGGAAAGTATCCGAAAGAGCGTCTGTGAGTTTACTGCGGTGGAACACAGAATTGAGTATGTCACAGAGAAAAAAGGCGTTGTGTATTATAATGATTCCAAGGGAACAAATCCGGATGCAGCCATCAAAGGTATCCAGGCAATGAACCGCCCCACATATCTGATCGGAGGCGGATACGATAAAGAATCCAGTTATGATGAGTGGATTCAGGCATTTGACGGAAAGGTGCGCTGCCTTGTCCTTATCGGACAGACGAAAGAGAAAATCAGGGCAGCAGCAGAACGCCTTGGTTTTACAGATACAGTTCTTCTTGAAAATCTACAGGAAGCTGTGCGTTTTTGTGCAGAACATGCGAAAGAAGGGGAAGCCGTTCTTCTTTCTCCTGCCTGTGCAAGCTGGGGACAGTTTGATAATTACGAGCAGAGAGGCGATATGTTTAAAAAGTATGTGTCTGAGCTTTAAAAGTAAACAGAGATAAGCGGAAAGGGAGCAGTCATATTTCCGAGGCTGAAATTCATATGCTTAAATAAAGCGTAAGTCGGAGGAAATCATGTCAGAAAAGGGAAAGCGGCAGGAAGGACAGATAGATGTGATTCTTCTTGTACTTGTACTGATTCTCGTTGTATTTGGACTTGTTATGCTTTTTTCCGCCAGTGAATATAATGGCAGAGTGCGTTTTAGCGACTCTGCCTATTATTTTAAAAAGCAGCTTTTTGCCACAGCGCTTGGACTTATGGCAATGTATTTTGTATCGCAGATGGATTACCATATTCTTGCAAAAATGGCACCGGCATCGTACTTTTTGTCTATTGTACTTTCTACAGCAGTGCTTCTTGTGGGGCAGGAAATCAACGGTTCCAAACGGTGGCTGAATCTTGGACCGCTCTCTTTTCAGCCTTCTGAGTTTGCAAAGGTGGCGGTGATCCTCTTTCTTGGCTGGCAGATAGAAAAAAGCAGGAAGAGCACAGGAAATATTTTGTTTATGTGCAGGACAATGGCAACGCTTCTACCTATTGTGGGGCTTGTGGGAAGCAACAATTTAAGTACGGCAGTGATCATTCTGGGGATTGGTGTAGTGCTGATTTTTGTATCGAATCCCAGATACCTTCCTTTTGTAGGAATTGGTGCGGCAGGGTTTGGGTTTGTAGCAGTATTTCTTGCAGCGGAAAGCTACCGTCTGGAGCGCCTTGCTATCTGGAGAAATCCGGAGAAATACGAAAAAGGTTTTCAGACCATACAGGGACTTTATGCGATTGGAAGCGGAGGCCTTTTTGGCAGAGGGCTTGGAAGCAGCATTCAAAAGCTTGGATTTGTTCCGGAGGCGCAGAATGATATGATCTTTTCTGTAATATGCGAGGAACTGGGCCTTTTTGGCGCATCTCTTTTGATTCTTGTGTTTATGCTTCTTTTGTGGAGACTTTGTGTGATCTCCACGCACAGCCGTGATCTTTTAGGGGCTCTTTTAACAGCGGGAATTATGGCACATATGGCGGTTCAGGTAATTTTAAATATCGCAGTTGTGACAAATACCATTCCCAATACAGGGATTACTCTTCCCTTTGTAAGCTACGGAGGAACCTCTGTTGTGTTCCTTTTGGGAGAAATGGGGCTTGCACTCAGTGTATCCAGTCACAAAAGAGATTCTTCTGCATATAATAAGAAGTAAGATGCCCTTTGGGAGTGAACAGCTTGAAGCGTATTTATATTGAAGGGGGAAGAAAGCTTAAGGGCTCTGTCCGGATTCAGGGTTCCAAAAATGCGGCGCTGCCCATGATGGCGGCATCGCTTTTGTACAGGGGGGTTAGTGTACTGAGAGGGTGTCCTAAAATTGCGGACGTTTTCTGCATGGAAGAAATTCTTAAAAAGCTGGGGGCCAAAACCTGGTGGGAAGGACATAACTTGTACCTTGACTGCAGCCAGTGTGAGGGACAGGAGATTCCTTCTGAAGATACTTGTAAAATGCGTTCTTCCGTCATTCTTCTGGGAGCTGTCACTGCAAGAAACAAAAGGGGAAAAATCGGTTATCCCGGAGGATGTGTCATTGGAAATCGCCCTATAGATCTGCATTTATATGCTCTTCGCTGCCTTGGAGCAGAAATCCGGGAGGAAGAAAATTTTGTTGAGGCAGAGTGTCGGGAACTTGAAGGAGGAGAAATTTCTTTTTCCGCAAAAAGCGTAGGCGCAACGGAGCAGGGGATTTTATCTGCCGTCACGGCAAGGGGAAGAACAATAATAAAAAACTGCGCAGAAGAGCCGGAAATACTCTGGCTCTGTCATTATTTAAGGAAAATGGGCGCGAGGATTTCCGTTGAGGAAAAAGGCATAATTGTCATAGACGGTGTATCTTATTTAAAGGGAGGAGATATGCAGGTTCCGCCAGATCGCATTGTAGCCGGAACGTATATCTGCGCTGCTGCTGCAACAAGAGGAAAAATTGAGATTCTGAATCCGCCGGAGGGGGAGCTCAACGCTTTTCTTAAGGTATATAGGAAAATAGGTGGACAATACAAAGTAAACAGTGGTAAACTGGTGGTGGATGCAGGGGGGATTCACGCTCCTGTTGATTATGTGGAAACAGGCGTTTATCCCGGTTTTCCCACAGACCTTCAGTCTCCGCTTATGGCAGTGCTTCTCACAGTTTCCGGAAAAAGTCATATCAGAGAAACTATATTTGAAGCGCGGTATAAAGCAGCGGAAGAAATGAGGCATATGGGAGCACATATACAGATCAGGGAAAGAGACGCTTTCATTGACGGCGGTTTTCCTCTTACAGGCTGTACGGTAAAGGCGAAAGAGCTTCGGGGAGGAGCGGCTCTCATTCTTACAGCTCTTGCATGTAAGGGAACTTCCTGTGTAGAGGGCTGTTCTTTTATTGAGCGGGGATATGAGCACATTTGTGAAGATTTAAACGCCCTTGGAGGGGCGTTGACAGAAGATTGAGGAAACTTTTGGTATGAGAACATCAAATTACAGAAAAAAAAGAATCAGTAAAAAAACATGGAAATATGCGGGCGCAGTTTTCGGAAGTATCCTGGCAGCAGGATTGATTTTCTTTTTTGCTTATTTTAAGGTAGACGAAGTGGAGGTAATGGGAAGCAGCCATTATTCAGAAAAAGAAGTGCGGAAGATGGTACTTCGCGGACCTTTGGCATCAAATTCCGTTCTTGCGCCTCTTCTCTATACAAAAAGAGAGACAGAGGATATTCCTTTTGTGAAAGGATATGTGGTAAATCAGGTGAACAGAAATACCATCTGTATCAGTGTAAAAGAAGAAAAGCCGGTTGGCTGCATTCCCTACCTTGACAGCTACATTTATTTTGACAGAAACGGTATTTTTATAGAAAGCTCAAAGAAGAGGAATGAGACAATTCCATATTTTGACGGAATTTCCGTGAAGCATGTGATTAAAGACGAGGAACTTCCTATCAAGGGGAAAACAGTCCTGAATACAGCTGTTGCACTTGCTACGATTTTTCAGAAGAACGAGACGATACCGGATCATATTGAATTTGATGAAAATTATCAGATAAGTCTTTTGTATGGGGACATAACTGTAATGCTGGGAAAAGATGAGTTTCTGGAAGATAAGATGACGAGAGCTGTTGCAATTCTGCCCTTAATTGCCGGGAGAAAAGGGATTCTTCATTTGGAAAGCGTGACAGATACTGAAAAGACAATTACCTTTGAGGAAGAGGTAAAAGAAAAGACTCCCGAGGAGCTGGCGGCAGAGTGGACCGGCGGATATGAGGAGAGCGGTGAATACACAGGCACGGGCGAATTTGATGAAAATGGTACGTATGTAGGACCGAAACCAATGACAGAGCTTGAGAAAGCTCTTGCAGAGTGGACCGGCGGATATGATGAAGAGGGAGATTATACGGGAGCCGGGGAGTATGACGAATATGGAAATTATGTAGGCCCTGCGCCAACTGAGGAAAGCATTGCTGCAGAGAAGGCGGCAGAGGAGAATGCAGAAGGCGAAGATGTTCCAGAGGAAGAAACGGGCGAATATACAGAAGACGGGAATATGTCGGAGGAAGAAACGGGCGAATATACAGAAGACTGGTATGCGGAAGAAGAATACACGGAATATAGTGAATAAGCTTCTGGATTTTGTCCTGTGTGCTCGAAAGAAAAGGTTTTTTCTTGCTTCTTCATCGAAAAAACGTGAAAAAAATATAAAAAAACAAAATTAGTAGTTGATTAATTTCAAAAAAAAATATATGATATATCTATATGTAACTTAACGAAGGTACATCAGGTGGAAATAAGTATATAGCTTGGTACAAATACACTGAATCAGTTATCAGGTAAAAATAAAGGAGGAAGTACGTTGTTAGAGATTATGACAAATGAGGCTGAATCATCTGCCAAAATTATTGTAATTGGTGTAGGTGGTGCCGGAAATAACGCAGTAAACAGAATGGTGGAAGAAGCCATCGGCGGAGTAGAGTTTGTAGGTGTGAATACAGATAAGCAGGCTTTGACTCTGTGTAAAGCTCCAACTGTACTTCAGATTGGCGAGAAAATTACAAAAGGCCTTGGCGCCGGTGCACAGCCGGAAGTTGGACAGAAGGCGGCAGAGGAAAGCATTGAAGAAGTAAAACAGTTAATGGAAGGCGCTGACATGGTATTCGTTACCTGTGGTATGGGAGGCGGAACCGGAACCGGAGCTGCACCTGTAATCGCAGCAGCAGCGAAGGAAATGGGAATCCTGACAGTAGGTGTTGTTACAAAACCATTCCGTTTTGAAGCAAAGACAAGAATGAACAATGCTCTGGCAGGTATTGAAAATCTGAAGAAAGCAGTAGACACTTTAATTGTAATTCCAAATGATAAATTATTGGAAATTGTAGATCGTCGTACAACAATGCCGGAGGCTCTTCGTAAGGCTGACGAGGTTCTTCAGCAGGCAGTACAGGGTATTACAGACCTGATCAATCTGCCGGCTCTGATCAACCTTGACTTTGCAGACGTTGAGACAGTTATGACAGATAAGGGAATCGCACATATCGGTATCGGTGAGGCAAGAGGCGATGACAAGGCGATGGAGGCTGTGCAGCAGGCTGTATCTTCTCCGCTTCTTGAGACAACCATTAAGGGAGCAACACATGTGATCATTAATATTTCCGGTGATATTTCTCTTATGGACGCAAACGACGCGGCAAGCTACGTACAGGAGCTTACAGGCGAAGATGCCAATATCATCTTTGGTGCAATGTATGATGATTCTGTAGCAGATTATGCAAGAATCACAGTAATTGCAACTGGATTAAATGATAATGTACAGAGCAGCAGTCCGTTTGCTCAGAGAAATACATCTTCTCCGTTTGCAGCGAAGAGACAGGCATCGGCTCCGACTCAGCAGACAATGAATGTGAATATGCCGAGCTTCAGTCTTCCGACAATGAATGCAACTCCGTTTAGTACAAAGACTCCGTCCAGTACTGTGCAGAAAAAAGACATTCAGATTCCGGATTTTCTGAAAAACAGATAAGTAATAATGGAAAAGTGAAAGAGACCTTCAATGAGAAGGTCTCTTTTTTGACAATCAATGTTCACATTGGAATGTGCCGCATTTTGTTTCCTGGCAGTCTTTAGCATTTTCTCCGCCTACCTGAATGGCAGCCGCTGTACACTTGCAGTTGTCATTGTAGGAACAGTGATGTGCCTTGCAGTCAATCTGAATAGTTTCGCATCCACAACCGGAAGTATAATTATTCTGAGGGGAAGAATTGCTTCGTTCCCGGAAGCTGCCGCAGCAGGTATCCTCTGATAAGTGGGCATTTTCTCCCATTACATCGATGTTTCCTTTGGAACAAAGCTGCTCTTTGTTGTAGACACAGGTAGTGGCATAACATTTTAAAACAGTCATAATCTGAACCTCCTTTTTTCAATTCGTGAATATTATTCCCGGAAAATGCAGGATTATGTATTGTTCTTATAAAAAAATTAATGTATAATAAAAAAGGCAATTTTTTTAACAAGAGGGGGAAAAGAATGGAAGAACAGAAACAAAGAAGTGCATTTACCAATAAGTTAGGCTTTGTGCTCGCTGCAGCCGGTTCCGCTGTAGGTCTTGGAAACCTGTGGAGATTCCCGTATCTTGCTGCAAAGTATGGCGGCGGAATTTTTCTTCTGGTGTACCTTATTCTGGCGGTTACCTTCGGCTTTGCACTGATGATAACAGAGATTGCACTTGGACGAAAGACGCATTTAAGCGCAGTAGGCGCATACAAAGCGCTTGATAAAAGATTTGGTTTTCTTGGAGGACTGGCATGTCTTGTTCCGTTTATTATCACACCGTACTACTGTGTGATTGGAGGTTGGGTATTAAAATACCTTACCGTATTTGTAACAAATCAGGTCTCCAGTGCGGCTACAGATGAATTTTTTGGAAATTATATCAGCCAGCCGGTGACTCCGGTTGTATTCTTTTTAGTTTATGTTGTTTTGGGACTTGTGATCGTCATGCTCGGTGTGGAAGGCGGAATTGAAAAAGCAAGCCGTTTTATGATGCCGATTCTTGTAATTATGACCGTAATCATCGCGGTATTCAGTATTTCACAGCCGGGAGCAATGGAAGGTGTAAAATATTACCTTTTACCTGATTTCAGCCGCTTCAGCGCAACAACAGTACTGGCAGCTTTGGGGCAGCTTTTCTATTCCATGTCTCTGGCAATGGGAATTATGATCACATACGGTTCTTATATGAAGAAAGAGGCGCATCTTGAAAAATCTGTGCGTCAGATTGAAATTTTTGACACAGGAATTGCTTTTATGGCGGGTCTTATGATTATTCCGGCAGTATTTGCATTTTCCGGCGGAAGCGAAGAAGCATTGGGAAAAGGACCTAGCCTTATGTTCATTACTCTTCCCAAAGTGTTTGAGAGTATGAAATTTGGTACTTTGATTGGTGCAATTTTCTTCCTTCTGGTATTATTTGCAGCACTCACTTCTTCTATTTCACTTACAGAAACATTGGTTTCAATTGTATGTGATAAGATGAATTGGGGCAGAAAGAAAGCCTGCGCAGTTGTACTTATATTTGTACTTGCAATTGGAATTCCGGTATCTTTGGGCTTTGGTCCGTTAAGTTTCCTGGCTCCGCTTGGAATGACGCTGCTTGATTTCTTTGATTTTATCAGCAACAGCGTTCTGATGCCAATTGTTGCCTTCCTTACCTGCATTTTTGTCGGATATGTGATCAAGCCGAAGGCGATTATCGAAGAAGCTGAGGTAAACGGGAAATTTAAAGTAAAAAGATTCTATACCATAATTATTAAATATATTGCACCGATTTGCCTTGTTGCAATCCTTGTATTTTCCATTATGGAGGTTCTTGGAATAATTACAGTATAAGGGGTTGACATTCTGCTTTTGTTGTGGTATCTTATAACAGTACGTGAGAAAACAAAGCAGAGTTCACTCTCACCTTAGCACATAAATGTGACTTGGGTTTATATTGCACAGTAGCTGTTGATGAGTCAACAGGTGTAATAGATAGAAGTGTGGACATCTGTCCACACTTTTTTTCGTACAACAACGAGGGTAACAGAGGTCATGGATTATCATTTATTCAGGTATGGAGGTGCACGACAATTAGCAATTTAATGATTAACGAACAAATCAGAGACAAAGAGGTACGTTTAATTGGCTCGGACGGAGAACAGCTGGGAATCATGTCCGCAAAGGAAGCCATGTTTAAAGCGCAGGAGGCAGGACTTGATTTAGTAAAAATCGCTCCTCAGGCAAAACCGCCGGTATGTAAGATTATTGATTACGGAAAATACCGCTACGAGCTTGCAAGAAAAGAAAAGGAAGCCAAGAAAAAGCAGAAAACCATCGATGTCAAAGAAGTGCGTCTTTCCCCGAACATTGATACAAATGACTTAATGACAAAGGTAAATGCGGCTAGAAAGTTCCTCACAAAAGGAGACAGAGTGAAGGTGACTCTCCGCTTCCGAGGAAGAGAGATGGCACATATGGCAAGCAGCAAGCATGTTCTGGATGATTTTGCAGAGCATCTGTCTGATATTGCAACAATTGAGAAGGCGCCTAAGGTGGAAGGTCGCAGCATGACAATGTTTTTAAGTGAAAAACGCTAACATAAATGTTACAGCCATGTCATACAGTCGTGTGGCAGGATATAGCATGAATAAAGAAGTACACAAATCAAGGAGGAAATAACAATGCCAAAAATTAAAACTTGTAGAGCAGCAGCAAAGCGCTTCAAAAAAACAGGTACAGGAAAATTAGTGAGAAATAAAGCTTATAAGAGCCATATCTTAACAAAAAAATCTCAGAAGAGAAAGAGAAATTTAAGAAAATCTGCTGTTGTTGATTCTACAAATGTTAAGAGCATGAAGAAAGCATTACCATATTTATAAGATATAGAAGAAGACGAACAGGAGGAAATTAGGAAATGGCAAGAATTAAAGGCGGATTAAACGCAAAAAAAAGACACAACCGTACATTAAAACTGGCAAAAGGTTATAGAGGATCTCGTTCCAAACAGTATAGAATCGCAAAACAGTCTGTAATGAGAGCACTTGCAAGCTCCTACGCAGGCAGAAAGCAGAAAAAACGTCAGTTCAGACAGCTCTGGATCGCACGTATCAACGCTGCTGCAAGAATGAACGGATTATCCTACAGCAAAATGATGCACGGCCTTAAAGTTGCAAACATCGACATCAACAGAAAAATGCTTGCAGAAATGGCTGTAAATGACGCTGCTGGTTTCACAGCTCTTGCAGAAATTGCAAAGAAAGCAATTGCTTAATTGAAAGATATGAAATATACAATACTGCACCATCAAAACAGTTTTCGTTTTGAGGGTGCAGTATTTTTTTTACTTGTTGCATATAAGTATAAGTAAAAAAGATAAAAATTTTGTGAACTTGCATCTTGAAATCATCACTGTGAAATGCTATAATTTTAACACTTCATTAAATGAAAGCGAAATAATATAGTATATAGGAGGGGAATATTATGAGAAATTTAAAAAAAGCATTTACAATTATAGCCGCAGCGGCTATGGCAATGACGGCTTTTGCACCGGTATCTGTATTTGCAGAGGAGGAAACTTTTAAAATCGGCGGAATAGGACCAATGACAGGCGCAGCCGCTACATATGGCGCAGCCGTAGAAAATGGAATTCAGCTTGCAGTAGATGAAATTAATGCAGAAGGCGGAATTAACGGCACAAAAATAGAATTTAAAATGGAAGATGATGAGCATGATGCGGAAAAATCTGTGAATGCGTACAATACTCTGAAGGACTGGGGAATGCAGATGCTCGTGGGAACAGTTACAAGTGCTCCCTGTATTGCTGTTGAGGCAGAGGCGGCAAACGACAATATGTTTCTTTTAACACCTTCTGCAACAGCAATCGACTCTATTGCTGGAGAGAATGCTTTCCGTGTATGCTTTTCTGATCCGGCGCAGGGAACAAAATCTGCACAGTATATTGGCGAGAATAAAATTGCAACAAAAGTAGCTGTTATTTACGATGGTTCTGACCCATATTCCTCAGGAATTTATGAGAGCTTCCAGGCAGAAGCAGAAAACCAGGGACTCGAGGTTGTAGCGGCAGAAGCTTTCACAGCAGACAGCAAGACAGACTTTAAAGTACAGCTCCAGAAAGCAAAGGACGGCGGGGCAGAGCTTGTATTCCTTCCTGTATATTACCAGGAGGCAGCACTGATTCTTCAGCAGGCAAAAGATCTTGATTTTGCACCGAAATTCTTTGGCTGTGATGGACTGGACGGACTTTTAAGTGTGGAGAACTTTGATACGTCCCTTGCAGAAGGAGTTATGCTCCTTACACCGTTTGCAGCAGATGCAAAAGATGAAAAAACACAGAAATTTGTAAGTGCATATAAGGAAGCGTTTGATAATCAGATTCCGATTCAGTTTGCAGCAGACGCGTATGATGCAGTGTATGCAATCAAGCTTGCGGCAGAGGACGCAGGACTTACACCGGATATGGAAATTTCCGATATGTGCGAGGCAATGAAGGTTTCTATGACAAATATTGAACTGGAAGGTTTAACAGGAACGATTACATGGGATGAAACAGGAGAGCCTGACAAAGAGCCGAAAGCAGTTATCATTGAGGACGGTGCTTACAAGGCAATGTAAAGCTGACAGCGTAAGAAAAAAAGTCTGAATATTGGGGACGGTCACTGTTAGACTGTCCCCTTTTGCCATAAAATTTAAAGGTTTGAGAGGTGTGCTATGAGTTTTATATCTTATTTAAAAGACGGTATAAGCCTGGGCAGCGTATATGCCATTATTGCACTTGGGTACACCATGGTGTATGGAATTGCGAAAATGCTGAACTTTGCTCACGGAGATGTAATTATGGTAGGCGCATACGTGGTGCTTACACTTATGACAAAAGGAGGAGTTTCCCCTGTAATAGCGGTTCTGATTTCCATGGGTGTCTGTACTGTTCTCGGAATGACGATTGAGGCGGTGGCATACAGACCTTTAAGGAAGGCCTCCTCATCTCTTGCAGTTTTGATTACTGCTATTGGAGTGAGCTATCTTCTTCAGAACCTTGCCCTGTTAATTTTTGGGGCAGACGGAAAGACATTTGTAAATATTATTACGGTTCCATCCCTTTCCCTGTTTGACGGACAGCTTACTATAAGCGGCGTTACCATTGTTACCATTGTGGCATGTATTGTGATTATGACAGGTCTTACGTTCTTTGTAAAAAAGACGAAGCCGGGTCATGCCATGCTTGCTGTTTCTGAGGACAGAGATGCAGCTCAGCTTATGGGAATTAACGTAAATGCGACTATTTCCATGACCTTTGCCATCGGTTCTGCTCTTGCAGCCATTGCAGGTGTTCTGCTCTGCTGCGCATACCCGACTCTGACTCCATACACGGGTGCAATGCCTGGCATTAAGGCTTTTGTTGCAGCGGTGTTTGGTGGAATCGGTTCCATTCCGGGAGCTATGATTGGTGGTCTGCTGCTGGGTGTGATTGAAATTCTTGGAAAAGCATATATTTCCTCCCAGGTGGCAGATGCCATAGTTTTTGCAGTGCTTATTGTGGTTCTGCTTGTAAAACCTGCCGGACTGTTCGGAAAGAATATCCAGGAGAAAGTGTGAGGTGGGTTCATGAAGAAATTAAAAGATATGAATAAAACAACAAAAAGCAATATGCTCACATATACAATGGTTATTGTGATTTACCTTGTGGTACAGGGGCTTGTGACAACGGGAAATATTTCCAGTCTTTTAAAAGGACTTCTTGTTCCTATCTGTGTGTATGTGATTGCGGCAGTATCCCTGAATCTTGTAGTTGGAATTTCCGGTGAATTAAGCCTTGGTCATGCAGGGTTTATGTGTGTGGGAGCGTATTCCAGTGCATTTTTCTCAAATGCAGTGGGGGATGCAATGCCGGATATGCTCCGATTCGTTCTGGCAATTCTGATTGGAGCGGCAGTAGCAGGAATCTTCGGTATTTTAATTGGAGTTCCCGTACTTCGTCTTCGTGGAGATTATCTCGCCATTGTCACACTTGCTTTTGGAGAAATTATTAAAAATCTGATGAATGTTCTGTATATTGGAATTGACAGTAAAGGCATTCATGTGGCTACAAGCTCTATGGGGCTTAAGATGGAACCAGGATCCAAAGCCATTGTAAAAGGTGCATTGGGCATTGCCGGAACACCGAAAAATTCAACATTCACAATTGGCGTAATTCTTATTTTGATTACTCTGGTGATTGTTTTGAATCTGATTAATTCCAGAAGCGGCCGCGCCATTATGGCAGCCAGAGATAACAGGATTGCAGCAGAATCTATTGGAATTAATGTCACAAAATACAAGTTGCTGGCATTTTCTGTTTCTGCGGCTCTTGCAGGTGTTTCCGGTGTTCTTTATGCTCATAACCTTGCAACCTTAAATGTGAAGAAATTTGATTACAATACTTCTATTCTTATGCTTGTATTTGTTGTGCTTGGAGGAATTGGAAATATCCGCGGCTCTATTATTGCAGCTATTGTACTTACGGCTCTTCCGGAAATGCTGAGAGGTCTTTCAGATTACAGAATGCTTATTTACGCTATTATACTGATTCTGATGATGTTGTTTAACTGGGCCCCTGCGGCAATTAACTGGAGAAAACGTATGAAAGAAAAATTAAGACCAGGGAAGGAGGCTGCTTAATATGGCTATGCTGGAAGTAAACAATCTGTCAATTTCCTTTGGAGGTCTTCACGCAGTAGATAATTTTCATCTGAAAATAGAGGAGGGGGAGCTTTGCGGGCTGATAGGTCCGAACGGAGCGGGAAAAACAACAGTTTTTAACCTTCTTACAGGCGTGTATAAACCGGATGAGGGACATATTCTTCTTGACGGGAAAAATATTGCAGGGAAAAGTACGATTGAAATAAATCGCTCTGGCATTGCCAGAACATTTCAGAATATCCGTCTTTTCAAAGAGCTTACTGTTCTTGACAATGTAAAGGCAGGTTTTCACAACGGTCATAAATATTCCGTTCTCACAGGGATTTTACGTCTTCCGCGCTATTACAAGACGGAAAAAGAGATGGATGAAAAGGCAATGGAGATTTTAAAAGTTTTTGACCTTGATAAAGAAGCTGGGTGTTTAGCGGGAAATCTTCCATACGGCAAACAGAGAAAACTGGAAATTGCAAGAGCACTTGCAACGGAGCCCAAGCTGCTCCTTCTTGACGAGCCGGCGGCAGGCATGAATCCAAATGAGACAGCAGAGCTTATGGATACCATTCGTTTTGTGCAGAAGCATTTTCATATGACCATTCTTCTGATTGAGCATGATATGAAGCTTGTATCCGGTATTTGTGAGGAACTTACGGTACTGAATTTCGGAAGCGTCCTTGCACAGGGGAAAACAGCAGATGTGCTCAGTGACCAGGCGGTTATTACAGCGTATCTTGGAGAGTAGGAGGATAAGAATATGGCAATGTTGGAAGTGGAGAATCTGCATGTATATTACGGCATGATTCAGGCGTTAAAGGGAATCTCCTTCCATGTAAACGAGGGGGAGGTCATTGCCCTGATAGGAGCGAACGGAGCGGGAAAAACAACAACCCTTCAGACAGTGACCGGACTGGTTCCTGCAAAAGGCGGCTCTATTGCATTTTGCGGAAAAGATATTACAAAAGTCCCTGCTCATAAAATCGTGAGTATGGGAATTGCCCATGTGCCGGAGGGACGGCGGGTGTTTTCTGATTTAAGTGTATATGACAATCTGAAAATGGGTGCGTATACAAGAAAAGACAAGGACGAAATTGCCCGGGATTTAGAAAACGTTTATAAAAGATTTCCAAGGCTTGAGGAACGGAAAAATCAGCGGGCAGGAACGCTTTCAGGAGGAGAACAGCAAATGCTTGCAATGGGAAGAGCCCTTATGAGCAGGCCAAAACTGATTGTAATGGATGAACCTTCTATGGGACTTTCTCCCATTTTTGTAAATGAAATTTTTGATATTATACGAGAAGTAAGTGAGAGCGGCACAACTGTTCTTCTTGTGGAGCAGAATGCAAAAAAAGCCCTTTCCATTGCAGACAGGGCATACGTTCTTGAGACAGGAAGCATTACTCTCGAGGGAGAGGCAGATAAGCTGCTCCACGATGAATCTGTACAGAAAGCATATCTTGGAGAATAAGGGAGGCAGGGAATATGGAAAATTGCGTCATTACCATAGCAAGAGAGTATGGAAGCGGAGGCCGCACCATAGGTGAGCGGCTTGCTCAAAAATTAAGTATTCCTTATTATGACAAAAATATTATCCGGATGGCATCAGAGGACAGCGGCATTCATGAGACGCTTTTTGGAAGAGTGGATGAGTATACAAGTGCAAAGCCGCCTCTTTTCGGAAAAACGGGCATTTATAAAGGCGAGCTTTTTCCGCCTCAGAGTAAGGAGTTTACATCTGATGAAAATCTTTTTAACTATCAGGCAAAAATCATCAGAGAGCTTGCGGCAAAAGAATCCTGTGTAATCATAGGAAGATGTTCCAACATGGTTTTAAACAGGGAAGATTACCCCCATGTTCTTCGGGTGTTTGTTCATGCTTCCTGGGAATTCCGCCTGGAAGAGGCTGCCAAAAAGCTGAACAAAAGTCGGAGAGAAATTGAGAAATTCCTTCAAAAAGACGATAAGAGAAAAAGAGAGTACAGTCTTCGTTTCACAGGGCAGGAATGGACAGACAAGTCGAATTATGATTTATATCTTGACAACAGCGTTCTTGGATACGAGGGAACGATTGCGGAAATTGAGAAGCATTATCTTGCGTTAAAAGAAAAATAAGACCGGGGAGGGCGAAAGCCTTCCTCTTCTTTTTTTTACAGTGTGCACATATATTGTGGGGAGAATGTAAAAGAGCTTTGCCATGAAAAAAATAAGAACTCTTGCGGTCACCCTTTCCTGGGTGTTCCTTCTTTTTTTGTGCCTGTTGTTTCTGAGAGAAAATAAAAGTGCGGAGGTTTTTCATATTGTGCAGGAGAGAAATGTGCAGGAACTTCCGAAAGTCGCTCTTACGTTTGATGACGGACCAAGCCGAAAATACACGCCAAAGATTCTGGAGGGGCTGAGAGAGAGGGGGATTTTGGCTACTTTTTTTCTAACAGGAAAAAATATAGAGGGAAATGAGGAACTTGTAAGCCGTATACAGGAGGAGGGACATTTGATTGGAAATCATACTTATAATCATGTATGTCTGAATCAGATTTCAAAAATAAGGGCAAAAGAGGAAATTGAAAAAACAAGCAATAAAATATACGAGATTACAGGAGAATATCCTGTTTTCATCAGACCGCCTTTCGGGGAGTGGCGGCAGGATCTTGAACTTTCTATTGATATGCTGCCTGTTTTCTGGGATATAGACACTCTTGATTGGAAAAGTAAAAGCGTACCGGATATTTTGAAGATTGTGGAGTCTCAGATTCATGAAGATGCCATTATTTTAATGCATGATGGATATGAGACGTCGGTAGAGGCCGCATTTAAAATCATAGACTTGTTGAAAGAAAAGGGGTATGAGTTTGTTACAGTTGACCGGCTTTTGATCCTGTAGTATAATAAGAACAGATGTACGAAAATGGAAATGTTCAGTATGAAATGGAGAAATACAGATGGATTTATTTGAATATGCAAAATCAAAAGCGCTTGACAGAGAGTCACCGCTTGCCTCCAGACTGCGTCCGAAGAGACTGGAGGAAGTTGTAGGACAGCAGCATATTGTAGGAAAGGATAAGCTGCTTTATCGTGCCATTAAGGCAGATAAGCTCACCTCCGTTATTTTTTATGGTCCGCCCGGAACTGGGAAGACGACCCTTGCAAAAGTCATTGCAAATACAACAAGCGCTAATTTTACCCAGATTAATGCCACAGTAGCGGGAAAAAAAGACATGGAAGAGGTTGTGAAGCAGGCGAAAGAGTCTCTGGGAATGTATGGCAGGAAAACCATTCTTTTTATTGACGAGATTCACAGATTCAATAAGGGGCAGCAGGATTATCTTCTTCCTTTTGTGGAAGACGGAACTTTGATTTTAATTGGAGCTACGACAGAGAATCCATATTTTGAGGTAAATGGGGCTCTCCTTTCTCGCTCCGTTATTTTTGAACTGAAATCTCTCGGAAATGAAGAAATTAAAACGTTGATTCTTAGGGCTGTGAATGACAGAGAAAAAGGAATGGGAAGCTACGAGGCTGTAATAGAGGAGGACGCTCTTGATTTTCTTGCAGATATGGCTGGCGGGGATGCAAGATGCGCCTTAAATGCTGTGGAGCTTGCAGTTCTTACTACGCCTCGTGCAGAAGACGGGAAGATCCATCTCACCCTTTCTGTTGCAGAGGAGTGCATTCAGAAGCGGGTGATACGATATGATAAAAGTGGGGATAATCATTATGATATTATTTCTGCGTTCATTAAAAGTATGCGCGGCTCTGATCCGGACGCGGCCGTTTATTATCTTGCAAAAATGCTGTATGCAGGAGAGGATGTAAAGTTTATTGCGAGAAGAATTATGATTCTTGCATCAGAAGATATAGGAAATGCAGATCCGCAGGCTCTTCAGGTGGCAGTAGCGGCAGCGCAGGCGGTGGAGCGAGTGGGAATGCCGGAATCTCAGATTATTCTCTCTCAGGCGGTTACATATATGGCTTGTGCTCCAAAGAGTAATTCTGCTGTAAATGCCATTTTTGCAGCTATGAATTCTGTGAAAAAAACAAAGACAACCGTGCCGTCACATCTTCAGGATGCACATTATGGCGGTCACGATAAGCTGGGTCACGGTATAGGTTATCAGTATGCCCATGATTATCCAAACCATTATGTAAAACAGCAGTATCTTCCTTCTGAAATTCTGGGGGAACGGTTCTATGAGCCGGGGGATCTTGGATATGAAAAAGTGATAAAAGAGCATATGAAGAAAATAAAAATGGAGGAGCTATAAAAGCTCCTCCATTATTTTTGCGTAGATTTCACGGGATTTATCCGGCCAGTTCCTGCACATGGATTTTGCAGCTTCGAGATTTGGAGCAATCAGATTAATATCAAGAAGGCTCACATTTCGTTCAATAATACGGCAGTTCACAGCATAGCTTCCCTGGCTGTTTGTATAATAATCTGCCGGTGTTAAAATGCGCTGCTGCATTTCGTAGCCTGCTGATTTTAAGTATTCCTTTACTTCTTTTCTGATGTCTGCAGAAAGCTCTTTTTCGAAATAGGAAAGCGTGTTTTTTCCATCTTCTGTCAGACGATAATAGGAAGTGTTGGAAATAGTGTGTTTTTCAATTAATTCTGCCTCCACAAGCTCTGAAACAGCTTCCTGAAGATGAAAATAATTGGTGTATTCCCGTTCCAGGATAAATTCTGAAATCTGGGAGTTCGTAAGAGAGGATTCTGCGTGTTTCAGCATATACAATACAATTAATTTGTAGGTGGTAAATGGTGTTGCCAATTTTTATATCCTCCTTAAAAAAATTCCTTTCCCTGAAAACTGCCGCGTTCTTTCATACGATGATGAAGAAGATTTAAAACTTCCCGCTTTCTTGATGCCCATAACGGGGCAAGGAGAAGCTCTTTCGGACCGTCTCCGGTTACACGGTGAATGACAATGTCGGGATTCAGGTGTTCCAGACAGTCGATAACAAGGTCAAGATATTCTTCGCGTTCCAGAACGGAAAACAGTCTTTTTTCATAATCTGCTGCAAGGTCTGTTCCTTTTAGTACATGAAGAAGCTGAAGCTTGATTCCCTGAATATCCATTGTGTTTAAGTAAGTCATAGTGGCTAAAATCTTGTCATGGTTTTCCCCGGGAAGTCCCAGAATTGTGTGGACAATGACTTCAATATTCTCCTTCCGAAGTGCATAAACGGCTTCTTCGAAAACAGGGAGAGGGTATCCTCTTCGGATATAAAGAGCCGTATCCTCGTGCATGGTCTGAAGTCCAAGTTCCACCCAGACAGGTTTCTGCCTGTTTAATCGGGAGAGAAGGGCAATCACCTCGTCTCCCAGACAGTCTGGTCGTGTTCCAATAGACACTCCAAGAATATCCGGGTGGGAAATCGCCTCTGTGAAAATTTTTTCCAGATATTCCACGGGAGCGTAAGTGTTTGTATACGCCTGGAAATAGGCAATATATTTGTGAATAGGTCGCTTTTCGGAAATCATGGTAATCTGGCTTTCGATCTGCTCTGTTATGGAGAGAGAAGAAGAGGCTGCAAAATCGCCGCTCCCGCCTGCACTGCAGAAAATACAGCCGCCGGTTCCCACTTTTCCGTCACGGTTTGGACAGGACATTCCTCCGTTTAAGGTGACTTTATAAACTTTTTCTCCAAAACGCTCTTTCAACATATAGTCGAGAGAGTGATACGGTTTTCCATTCCAGTTTTTTATCATAAAGAAGAATCCTCTGTGTCAGGAAGTTCTTTTGTTTCTTCTTCCATATGCCATTCTCCGTCGGCAGATTCTTCTTTTTCTTCTTCCGGCATGTATTTATCAAATATTTTTACAAAGAAGAAGGAATTAATATAGGCAATTACCGCTGCTCCCATTAAGATAAAAAGCATGATCAGGAAGGACTGTACCCGAAAGCTTGGAATAAAGAGAATAGCAAACGGGAGAAGGCTTATTACGATCATTAAAATACTGTATGGAAGATGACGGATGGACATCAGGAAAGCGTTTATAAAAGTATGTTTGATGGTATTGTAAAATTTGGCAAGTACAGGGTAAATATATAAGTAAATCAACATACTCATGAACAGAAGTACAAGGAATATGTAGAGGAGTACCTTATATACGGTTCCTTCCATGCCCCGAACAAGCGAAATATCGAGGGAAAGCATAGTAAATGCAGCCAGTATAATGATATTGATGATAATGCCCTGTTTTAAGTTTTCTTTAAATGAATGGAAGAATCCTTTAACGATGTAGGCTTCTTCGTTGCGTACCATTTTCATAGTCACGTAAAACATGGCTGTGATGGCAGGTCCGATGGTTACGATTGGAATACAGCAGACAATGCATAAGAGATTCAGGATAATAAGGTCTGCGATTCTTCCCATAAAGGTAAAGAACTTATTATCCATATTGAAAATGCGATTCATAAGTTTTAACTCCTTTTGTGTGAAATTTCTTAACAGATTACCTTTAAGTATACCGAATATGGAAGAAAAAAGCAAACTGAAAATACAGGATTGTGGGGCGTACAGGATTGGCTTATAATGGAATTTATAAAAAGAGAAAGTAAGGAATGAATATGAGAAAAAAAAGCGTGGGAAAAATAGCGATTGCAGGAGGAATTGGTATTCTGGTACTCGGCATTCTGATACAGAATTCGTATTACAGAGGTATTATGGAAAAAGCCGGACTCCCGGAGAAAGAAGAAAAACATTATGAGTATCAGTTTGAAATGATCGTCAGCAGCCCCCATTCCACATTTTGGCAGGACGTATATAAAAGCGGCAGGGAAACAGCGGAGGAAAACAATGTGCTTCTGGAACTTAAAGGGACAGACTGGGAAACAGAATATGATAAAATTGATTTTATGAATATGAGTATTGCTTCAAATGCAGATGGAATTATCGTAGAATACAATGGCGAAAAAGGACTGGCAGAAAAGATTCAGGAAGCTATGGACAGAGGAATCCCTGTTGTAACAGTGATGGGGAATGTTCCTCTTGTAACTACGCAGAGCTTTGTCGGGGTCAGTGATTATCAGCTTGGAGTAGCATACGGAGAACAGGTGGCAGCCTGTGCAGATGAGGATACAGACGACATTTTGATTCTTCTTCGGCGGACAGATGAAAATACACAGCAGAATCAGATTTATACGCAGATCAGCAAAGCAGTTTTAAAAGATGCGGCAAATCCTGACAGTATTCGTATAGAAGGAAGAAATTTTATGACGGCAGACGCTTTTGAAACAGAAGAAGCAATACGTGATATTTTTCAGAAAAAAAGTGGTCCTCCGGATATTCTTGTCTGTATGGACGAAGAAACAACAGAATGTGCAAGACAGGCTTTGATTGATTATAATATGGCAGACCGGGTAAAAATCATAGGGTATTACACCTCGGAAAATATTCTGGAAGCAGTGGAAAAAGGCTTGATTCCTGTCACCTGCCATGTGGATACACAACAGCTTGGAATGTACAGCGTACAGGCTCTGGCAGAATATTGTAAGGAGGGAAGAGTCAGTTCTTATTACAATGTAGACGTAAGCTTTGTAGATAGGGATACAGTGGCAGAATATAAAAAGAAAGGGGCGTTTTCATGAAGACAAAGTGGAAAGATCTGTCGCTTACCAGCAAACTGATTTTGGAAGTGGGATTTATTGCAGGCCTTCTTCTTTTTATGAATATGGCATTTTATACGCAGATTAACCGCTCGATAAAAAAGCTGGATAATGTATATGCCAGTAATGTAGATATGACTCTTCTCAGTTCCTCATTGAATGCAGTCCAGGATAATATGTATCAGTATTTAAAAGTGAAAAGCTCAGAGTCTCTTATGGATTATTATGAGAGTGAGGGAACCTGCAGAGAGCTTCTGGGAAAACTGAGCAATGAAAAAACAAATAATTCGGTAAAGCTTCTTGAACGGAATATCCGGCAGATGTCGGAGACATATCTGAAAAATACAGCGGAGACAGTAGCGGCAAAAAGAGGAAGAAATGTAAAAAAATATAAGACAAAATACGAAGAAACGTCAGAACTGTACGGGTATATCCAATCTGCGATGGACGAGCTGAACAATCAGCTTTTTCAAAATAATACCCAAAGCTATGATTCTTTGAGACAGGTATTAAAATATCTGGAAATCAGCAATATGGCAATCATGTTTGCCATTGTGATATGCGGTTTTTTTCTTGTGCTTTATGTGACAGGGGATATGGTTTCTCCATTAAAAAATATGGCGGAGACGGCAGCTCTTGTAGGACAGGGAAATTTTAATGTGAAAATGCCTGCATCTGATGCGAGAGACGAACTGGGAGCGGTTACAAGAGCATTTAATACGATGGTGGAAAATCTCGATATTTATATGGCAAAGACGAAAGAAAGTATGGAAAAGGAGCAGCAGATGATGGAAAGAGAGCTTCTTATGGAAAATCATCTGAAAGAAGCGCAGCTTAAATATCTGCAGTCACAGATCAATCCGCATTTTCTTTTTAACTCGTTAAATGCGGGAGCGCAGCTTGCAATGATGGAAGATGCAGAAAAGACAGGGATTTTTGTTCAGAAAATGGCTGATTTTTTCCGATATAATGTAAAGAAAGGCGAGGAAGATGCAACTCTGGAAGAGGAGCTGGACGCAGTAGATAACTATATTTACATTTTAAATGTCAGATTTGCAGGAGATATACATTTTGAAAAAGAAGTAGATGAAACAGTGGAAAATATAAGAATCCCCAGTATGATTCTTCAGCCAGTTGTGGAAAATGCGGTAAATCATGGAATACGAGATATAGAGTGGGAAGGCAAAATTAATCTTTCTGTACACAGACAGGAAGAGAATGTAGAAATCTGTATCCGGGATAATGGAAAAGGAATGACAGAAGCGCAGATCAAAAGTGTGCTGGAAGGAAGCAGTATGCAGGAGGAAGACAGAGGGGATTCCACCGGAATCGGCATGAATAATGTGATCAGCAGGCTGGAACTTTATTATGAAAAGAAAAATCTGGTAGAAATATACAGCGATGGACCGGGAAAAGGGACAGAGGTTATTTTGAACCTTCCGGCAGAGAGGAGACAGAATGTATAGGATATTGTTGGCAGATGACGAAGGCATTATGCTGGAAGCATTAAAAAGTATTATCGAAGCAAATTTCAGAAAGGAATGCGAGGTACACTGTGCAAAAACAGGAAGGGCAGTTGTAGAGCTAGCGCAGGATTATCCTCCCGATATATGTTTTATGGATATTCAGATGCCTGGCTTGAATGGAATACAGGCGATACGGGAAATTCAGAAGTTTAATAAATCTGTTGTTTTTGTCATTATCACTGCATACGATAAATTTCATTATGCAAAAGAGGCTTTAAATCTCGGAGTAATGGATTTTGTCACAAAACCGGTAAGTAAAAAGATAGTAGTGGAGATCTGTACAAAAGCTATGGGACTGGTAGACGAGAATCGGAAGAAAAGAAGCGATGATTTGAAGATAAAGGAAAAACTGGAGACAGTTGTACCCATGATTGAGAGCGGATATATTAATAATCTTTTGCTGCAGGACGATTTTCGCACTTATCATGATCATTACAGAGAACTTCTTGACATCACAGAGATGTATGGGTACATGATTGTCAGTGAATTTGGAGATGGGGAGGAAAACGGAGTTCTTACAAATGCTGTCGGAGCAAGTATTAAGGCAAATAGCTTTTATTCCGTATTTCGTGAGATTGCAAAAGGTTTTTTTGACTGTTTTGTAGGGCCTATTATGGGAAACAGAATTGTTCTTCTAGTACCATATAAGAATCAGGCGATCACATATGAGGAACGTGTGGAAATCGTTACAAAAGCGAGAAATATGGTACACAAGCTGGAGAATCATATCGACAGCAGATTTCGGCTTGGAATAGGAGGGATTCGCTCTCTTGATGGAAAGGAAATAAAAGAATCCTATGGAGAAGCTCTCTGTGCTTTAAGAGAAGGCAGCGGACACGCAGTCCACATAGAAGACATTCCGGCAGTGCAAAAGTATGACGGAGAGTATCCGAGAGAACTGGAAAACCGATACTTCCAAAGAGCAATGGAAAAAGATGTGGCAGGTACGGTAAGCTGTGCGCGTCAGCTTTTTTTATGGATGCTGAAACATCCCGGCTGCAGCAGAGAAGAGGTGGAGATAAAGGTTCTGGAGTTTATAATTTCTCTGGAAAAGAAAGCGTTTCAGGCAGGCGGTGTCAGATATGGCTTTGGCTACAGAAGCAATTATATCCGGGAGATTCAGAGCTGCGCAGATTATGAAGCTTTATTAAAATGGTTTATCACAAAAGTTAAGCAGGTCTGTGCAAATATGGAGAATGCGAAAGAAAAAGAGACGCTTTCTGTTGTAGAAAAGGCGAGAACGTACATAAGAGAGAACTTTCATAAAGAAATTTCTCTTGATGACGTTTCCAGAGAATTTGATATAAGTCCCTACTATTTCAGCAAGTTGTTTAAACAGGAGACAGGAAAAAATTTTGTAGAGTACCTGACAGAAGTGAGACTGAAAAACGCAAGAGAGCTTCTCTGTAATTCCAAGGCATCTATAAAAGAAATCTGTGTGGCATCGGGTTATAGCGATCCTAATTATTTCAGCCGCATTTTTAAGAAATACGAAGGAGTGACTCCAAGTGAATTCAGAGAAAGGCTGGTATAAAATGAAAAAAGTTTTGATGCTGTTAGGAGCAGTTATGATTTCTGTTTTGGCTGTGGGCTGCACTTCTGAAAAAAAAGAAGATGAGGGACATGAAACTTTCAGTGAAGAAAAAGAAGAGGTAGTGCAGATCGGACTTGCTGTAGATTCTTTTGTGATAGAGAGATGGATACGTGATCGAGATGTGTTTGTTGCTGAGGCAAGAGAGCTTGGGGCAGAAGTGAATGTGCAGGACGCAGGCGGAGATGCAGAAGAGCAGATAAAGCAGATTGAGTATTTTATTCAGAAACAGATGGACTCCATTGTGGTAATTGCCCGTGACTGTACAGTTCTGGCAGATGTGATACGAAAGGCAGAGAGTGCAGGAATCCCTGTGATTTCTTATGATCGTCTCATTGATAATGCAGGTACCGATTTATACATATCTTTTGATAATGAAATGGTAGGGGAATTGATGGCGGAGGCGCTAATCGAAGCTATTCCCGATGGCGGAGAGGTTTTTATGATTCAGGGGTCTGTAGAAGATAATAATGTAGAAATGGTACGAAAAGGCTTTACGGAAAATATAGAAAACAGTAATCTGCAGGTGGTTTATGAGGCGAATTGTGAAGGCTGGATTGCAGAAGCGGCAGCAGAATATGTAGAAGAAGGTTTGAAAAAATATCCAAATGTAAAAGGAATCATGTGCGGAAATGACGACATTGCAAGTATGGTGGTGCAGGTTCTTGCAGAAAATCAGCTTGCAGGAAAGGTCGCTGTCGTAGGACAAGACGGAGATCTGGCAGCCTGTCAGAGAATTGTGGAGGGGACGCAGTATATGACTGCCTTTAAGTCGATCGAGGAACAGGCACAGGAAGCAGCACATTATGCAGTAGCTCTGGGAAAAGGAGAAAAGCCGGATATGTCCGGGGAAACTGTTTCTGACGGAACTTATGAGGTTCCGGGAAAAATCCTTACGCCTGTAGCTGTGACAAAGGAAAATATGAATGCAGTCATTATAGAAGGCGGTTTTCACAGAAAAGAAGATGTGTATCTGAATGTTTCCTGCACAGACTAAAAGTCAATAGCATATTTTTGTCGCAAAAATGTCTTGCTCTTTGCAGGACATTTTTCTTTTTGGCGAAAAATTCTTCCAGGTTGCCAAGTAAGTCCAGACTTCTCTGTGCTATATTAAAGGCACAAAAGAAAAGCGGAAAGCTTAAAACGGAAAAAGAAACGGAGGATTTAAAAATGAAGAAGAAAGTGATTTGCGCTCTGCTTTGCGCAGCAATGACAACAGCCATGGTAACTGTTCCGGGCGTGGCTGTACACGCAGAAGAGAAAAAATTAATCGGCGTTACTATGCCGACAAAAGATTTGCAGAGATGGAATCAGGACGGCGAAAACATGAAAAAAGAGCTGGAAGCAGCAGGATATGAAGTAGATCTTCAGTACGCTTCCAATGATGTAAGTACACAGATTTCTCAGGTTGAAAATCAGATTTCAAATGGCTGCGATCTGCTTGTAATTGCTTCCATTGATGGAAGCAGTCTGGGCGAACCGTTAAAACAGGCAAAAGAAGCAGGAATTCCGGTTATTGCTTACGACCGTCTCCTCATGAACTCTGATGCAGTTTCTTATTATGCAACATTCGACAACTATATGGTAGGACAGAAACAGGGCGAATATCTTGTAGAAGCTCTCGACCTGGAAAATCAGGACGGACCATTCAATATTGAATTATTTACAGGCGATCCCGGAGATAACAATTGTAACTTCTTCTTCGGCGGTGCTATGGACGTTCTTCAGCCATATATTGATGAGGGCAAACTTGTTGTAAAATCAGGACAGACAGAATTTGAGCAGGTTGCAACTCCAAACTGGGACAGCGCGAAAGCACAGGACAGAATGGATACAATTATTGCAGGAAATTATGCGGACGGAACAAATCTTGACGCAGTTCTTTGCTCCAATGATTCTACTTCCCTTGGTGTTCAGAATGCTCTGGCAGCTTCCTACACAGGAGAATATCCTGTGATTACAGGTCAGGACTGTGATACACCGAATGTAAAAAATATCGCTGCCGGCAAACAGGCTATGTCTGTATTTAAAGATACACGTGCTCTCGCATCTCAGGTTGTAAAAATGGTAGATTCCATTATGAAGGGCGAAGAAGTAGAAGTAAACGATACAGAAACATATGACAATGGTTCCGGTGTAGTTCCGTCCTACCTTTGCGAGCCGGTTGTAGTGACAAAAGACAATTATCAGGAAATCTTAATTGACTCCGGATATTATGCAGAAGACCAGATTAAATAATCTGAGAACAAAATAGGCAGGCGGGATATTCCCGCCTGCAAAAATGACAGGGAGGGATTCAGTTGGCTAAGATACTTTTGGAAATGAAAAATATCACCAAGACTTTCCCGGGTGTAAAAGCGCTGGATAACGTAAATCTTCAGGTAGAAGAAGGCGAAATTCATGCACTGGTGGGAGAAAACGGTGCGGGAAAATCTACTTTGATGAACGTATTAAGTGGGATTTATCCCTATGGGACATATGAAGGAAATATTATTTATAACGGAGAAATCTGTAAATTCAATAACATTAAAGACAGCGAAGAAAAAGGAATCGTAATTATTCACCAGGAGCTTGCCCTTGTGCCTTATATGACAATCGGGGAAAATATGTATCTTGGAAATGAAAGAGGAAAATCCTTCTCCATCAACTGGAATGAAACATATGGAGAAGCAGATAAATATTTGAAAATAGTAGGACTGGAGGAATCCTCCAGAACTTTGATCAAAGATATTGGAGTTGGAAAACAGCAACTTGTGGAGATTGCAAAAGCACTTGCAAAAAATGCGAAGCTTTTGATTCTTGACGAACCTACAGCATCTTTAAATGAAGATGATTCCAAGGCGCTTCTTGAACTTTTGCTGAAGTTTAAGAAAAACGGAATGACTTCTATTATTATTTCTCATAAGTTAAATGAGATTTCTTATGTGGCAGATAAAATCACGGTAATTCGTGACGGCTCCACCATAGAGACTCTTGATAAGAAAAAAGACGATATGTCTGAACAGCGTATTATTCAGGGTATGGTAGGGCGTGAGCTGACAGACCGTTTTCCGAGACGCTCCGGAAAGCCGAAATCGGAGCTTGCCATGGAAGTAAAAAACTGGAGTGTATATCACCCTCTGTATACGGAAAGAAAAGTGGTAGACAATGTTTCTTTTAAGGTTCATAAAGGAGAGGTTGTCGGAATCTCCGGTCTGATGGGAGCAGGACGGACAGAGCTTGCCATGAGTATTTTCGGAAAAAGCTACGGCACTAAAATTTCCGGTCAGATATTTATGAATGGCAGGGAAGTGCATTTGAATACGGTGCAGGCAGCGATTGACAACCATCTGGCGTATGTGACGGAGGACAGAAAGGGAAACGGACTGATTCTTTCTAAATCTATAAAAATGAATACTTCTCTTGCGAATATGAGAGGAATCAGCAGGAGAAATGTGATTGATGGTGATAAGGAATTTGCTGTAGCGGAGGAATACAGACAGAAGCTCCATACAAAATGTCCTTCCGTAGAACAGAATGTGGGAAATTTAAGCGGTGGCAACCAGCAGAAAGTGCTTCTTGCCAAGTGGATGTTTGCAGAACCGGATATTTTGATTCTTGATGAGCCGACGAGGGGAATCGATGTAGGGGCGAAATACGAGATTTACTGTATTATCAATGATCTTGTGGCAGCAGGAAAATCGGTAATTATGATTTCCTCAGAGCTTCCTGAGGTTCTGGGAATGTCCGATAGAATTTATATTATGAATGAGGGCAAGATCGTGGGCGAAGTAGGAAGAGAAGAGGCAACGCAGGAACTTATTATGTCTCGGATTGTAAAATCAGGAAAAGGAGAGTAAAAGAATGGAGAAGAAGATTCAGTTTTCAGAAGTTCTGAAAAAATATACAATGGTACTTGTACTGGTTGTAGTGGTCGTTCTTTTTACAATCAATACAGAGGGAAGAATGGTTCTTCCACAGAATGTAAATAACCTTATTGCACAGAACGCATATGTATTTATTTTAGCAACCGGTATGTTGTTCTGTATTTTAACAGGAGGAAATATCGACCTGTCAGTAGGTTCTGTTGTTTGTTTTGTGTCAGCAATAGGCGGCAAAATGATGGTGGAAAGCAATATGAATCCTTATCTTACAATGATTGTTATGCTGCTTGTAGGAATTATAATCGGCGCATGGCAGGGATTCTGGATTGCATATGTCCGTATTCCACCGTTTATTGTAACACTTGCAGGAATGTTTGCTTTCCGTGGACTTTCCAATGTTGTTCTGGAAGGACAGACACTGGCGCCAATGCCGGAATCTTACCTTGCATTGTTTAACAATTATGTACCGGATCCATTTGGAACAGAAACCTTTAACGTAACCTGTTTTGCAGTGGGAGTGATCGTGTGTGCGGTTTATGTGATTCTTGTAATGAAAGGCCGTGCAGATCGTGTGAAAAAAGGATATAAAGTTGAAGCTCTCAGTGGAACTCTTATTAAAATGGTAGTTATCTGTGCGGCAGTCCTTCTCTTCATGTTACGCCTTGCACAGTACAAAGGAGTTCCGAATTCTCTTGTATGGGTTGTTGTAGTCATTGCTATTTATACATATATTGCCTCGAAAACAACAACAGGACGTTATTTCTATGCAGTAGGAGGAAATGAAAAAGCAACAAAACTTTCCGGTATTAATACAAACCGCGTATATTTTCTGGCTTACCTGAATATGGGACTTTTATCAGCAGTTGCAGGAATGATTACTATGGCTCGTATGAATTCTGCAAATCCCCAGGCAGGAACAAACTTTGAGATGGACGCAATTGGCGCATGTTTCATCGGTGGTGCTTCTGCATACGGCGGAACAGGAACCGTTCCCGGTGTTATTATCGGTGCGCTCCTCATGGGTGTCTTAAACCTTGGCATGAGTATCATGGGTATTGATCAGAACCTTCAGAAGGTTGTAAAAGGTCTTGTTCTTCTTGCAGCCGTAATCTTCGATGTAGTAAGTAAGAGAAAGTCTTTCATTGTAAAATAAAACTTCCGGCAGGCAGCCCGCAGAAATGCGGGCTGTTTTGCATGGGTGTAAGATAAAATTGCCCGGGGTAAAGAGATGGGGTAGAATAAGGACAAGAATTAAATGGAGAGTGAAGGGAAAAAATATGGAGCAGTCTACAGGCAGAGAGAGCAGAAAAGACAACGATTTGTTTTTTACATGCAGCCTGATTGATTATATTGGGAGAAAAACAAAAAATACAAGAGCAGATGTTGTAAATGCTCTTGGGAAAAAGAGACTTGAGAAAATTTATGACCTTGCGGACGTATATCACAGCGATAACATAGACAGGGTAAGTGATGATTTTATCGAAGAATGCAAAATCACCAAGGGAAATTTTGACAATGTGGGAGAATTATCTGCAAAATAAGGTTCTGTAAAATTTCTGTACAATCGCGGGGAAACATCGTATAATCATTTTGATAACGAAGGGAGATTCCCACGGAAAGGAAATGAAAAATTATGAGTTACGAATACGTTCTTGATTTACATACACACACGATCGCAAGCGGACACGCTTATAATACGTTAAGGGAAATGGCAAAGGCGGCGTCAGACAAAGGGCTTTCTGTTCTTGGAATTACAGAACATGCGCCGAAGATGCCGGGGACATGTCACAGCTTTTATTTTCATAATTTAAAGACAGTTCCAAGAGAGCTTTACGGGATCCGGCTGCTTTTAGGTTCTGAAGTTAATATTATGGATTTTGAAGGAAATATTGATCTGGAAGAGCGGGATTTAAAAGGTATGGACATTATTATTGCAAGCCTCCATACGCCGTGCATTAAGCCGGGAAGCGTCAGAGAAAACACAACGGCATACTTAAAGGCAATGGAAAATCCATATGTGAATATTATCGGACACCCTGATGACGGAAGGTATCCGGTAGATTACCGTGCGCTTGTGGAAGGCGCGAAAGAGAAGGGAAAGGTTCTGGAGCTTAATAACCATTCTCTGGATCCGAAATGCTTCCGAAGAGACGCAAGGGAAAATGATTTAAAAATGCTGGAGCTTTGTAAGGAGTACGCAGTTCCCGTTATTATGGGAAGCGATGCGCATTTTGACACTCTCATAGGAGAATTTTCTATGGCAAAGAAACTTCTGGAGGAAGTGGATTTTCCGGAAGAATTGGTACTTAACAGAAGTGTAGAGGCTCTGCAAGGGCACGTAAATGTGAAGTTATAAAAGTTTTGTAAGAATTTTCGTTCTTTTTTGAAAAACACTTGCTTATCATATTTTAACGTGTTAAAATAATAATATATTAATTGGATGTTATTTCAAAGGAGTATGAATATGAGTAAAAAAATCAGAACTGAAGCCGTAGACCATCTATTTGAAGCGATTCTGTGTCTGAAAAATAAAGAAGAATGCTATACATTTTTTGAAGATGTTTGCACTATAAATGAGCTTCTTTCTTTATCACAGCGTTTCGAAGTTGCAAAGATGTTGATGGACAAATGCACATATCTTGATATTTCTGAAAAAACAGGAGCTTCCACAGCGACTATAAGCCGTGTGAATCGTTCCCTGAATTACGGAAACGACGGATATGAGATGGTATTTGAAAGAATAGCGGAGAATAAAGAAGACAGCGAAGAAAATAAATAAGTCAAAGGAAGAAGAGTCAACCGGGAAGCGGTTGACTCTTCTTCTTTTAAGAATATGTTTATTTTTTATGCTTCTCTTTTTTATCTCCGTCTTCTCCAAGTCCGTCTATCAATTGTTCAATCAGCATTTTCTTTACGTACACATCAAAACTTAAAAGACAGATAAAGGAGAATTTTTTCAGGAATTCCTTATCTTCGGAATCAGCGTCTTCAAAAGTTTCCTGAGCTACATTGTAGCGTTTCAAAAGATCTTTTTTCAGATATTCAATCTGGCTTTTTTCCATGCTGAATACTTCGTTGTAAATATAGGTTAAATCTTTATCCGTGTCGGATTTGAAATATTTTTCTGTAATAGGGGACAGAAGAGCCTGAATATCACTGATGGACAGGATGTTTTTAAAATAATAAATAAAAATCAGCATCAGAAGATGTTCTTTAGAATAACGCTTTTTCTCAGGAGAGGGAAGAAGCTTGTTCTTGGCATAATTATTGATCATAGTCTTCGTAAGGATTTTATCATCCGGATACCGTTTTGTGGAGGCAAGCTGTTTTTCCATAAAAGTGGTTACCTGATCCATATAAAGGTCAATATTCGGCAAATCTTCCGGTTTGATATAGTCTATCCGGGATATACTTTCCAGAATGCTGTTAATCATATTCTTTGTGTCAATTGTCATGTAAATCACCTCTAACCCCTATTATATAGTTTTGAATACTACTTGTAAATATTTTTTTAAAGAATCCTTTTCTTTTTCCAGTTGCCTGTTCGGTACCAAAGGAAAGAAATCACGTAATTTACAAACCAGCCAAGAGGTATGGCGTACCAGATAACCTGAATACCAAAAACAGGCGATAAAAATTGGGCGACAGATACACGGATGGCAAGATTAACAAGGTTTGCCAGCATATAGACTTTTACATCGCCGGAGCCCCGGAGAATACCGTCTGTAATAGCCTTAAATCCCAGAAAAGAGAAGAAAATTCCAACGAATCGGAAATAGGCAGTTCCTGTTTCAAAGGCAACAGGAGACTGAACCGGGTCTACAAAGGCAGATACAATCGGACGGTACAGAAGCTGGGAGGCAAGCGCAAGGAAAATTCCGAATGCAATAATAATTCGGTAAGCTGCCTTATATCCTTCTTTTACACGTTCTGTTTTTTCGGCACCTAGATTTTGTGCAGTGAAGGGAGACATGGCGTTTCCCGTTGCAATCATAGGTACGATTCCAAGAGATTCCAAGCGGCTTCCCGCAGAATAACCGGCAAGGGCGGAGGAGCCGAAATGATTGACAGAGGACTGGGTAAGCAGCATGCCAATACTTACGATGGACTGTTGTACAATTGAGGGAATCGCGATTTTGGTTCCGGCTTTTAACATATTTCTGTCAAAAATAGAGTATTTTTCATCATTTTTATATGTTTTCAGCAGACGGAGGAAAATCACAAGGGAAAGTACTGCAGAAATTCCCTGTGCAATTACGGTAGCGATGGCTGCTCCTGCAACGCCCATATGCAAACCTCCAACCATCAGAAGATCCATTACAATATTCAGGATGGAAGAGAAAATCAAAAGTATAAGAGGAATATTTGATTTTCCGAGGGCATTAAAATCAGCAGATAAAATATTGTACATGAACATAAAAGGAAGACCAAGAAAATAAATCTGCAAGTATAACAGAGCGTCGTCCATAATGTTTTCAGGTGTTTTTAAAGCACGTAAAATGGCAGGATTATATAAAAGGCCAAGGACAGCAAGAATCACGCTGATTACTCCAAAGGCAATAAGAAAAGTATAGGCGGAGGTACGCATTTTGCCGTATCTGCCTGCCCCAAGATACTGGCTTGTAAGCACGGAAGCGCCCATTCCGCCTCCTATAGCAATCATAATAAAAACAGTTGTGAAGGAGTAAGAAGCTCCCACGGCAGCGAGGGCGTTTTCGCCGGCAAACTGTCCCACAATAATAGAGTCTGCCATATTGTAAAATTGCTGAAAAAGATTTCCGATAATCATGGGAAGAGCAAAGAAAAGAAGTGTTCTTGCTGGTTTTCCCTGGGTTAAATCTTGTTGTTTTTGCAAAGTATCACCTCAAATATATGTAGTATATGTAGTTTTTATTTATGGAAGAAGAAGTCCGCATACAAGGACAAAGTGATGGGGAAGACGTCCTTCTTCCATCCATTCCAGATGAAGTCCCATAAGCTTTTCTATGGTAAGTCCCACGTTTCCTCCAAGGGATTCAATGGAATAACGCATTTTATTCGGATAAAGGCAGGGCTTTCCTGTTTCACGGGAACAGACCGTACATTTTGTGCAGCTTCCAGCGGAAAGGCTGATGCTTCCGGGGTATTTTTCCTCTTCCTTAAAAAGCTCAAGAGAGAGCCGTTCCTTTTCTTTTATCAAAACTTCATCAAGAATGTGGTTTATTTTTTCCTGAGTATAGTTTCTGTTCCGGTCTTCTTCTGGAAAAATAATCTTTGAAGCAAGAAGATTTAGCGTTTTATATTTTTTCCAGAAATCAAGTACACGAAAATCATAGGAAGGGCAGGACCATCGCTTGTCATAATTGGGACAGGATCTGCAGGCTTCCAGAAACGTTTCCACATCTACAAATCCTTCTATGTATTCTGAAACGGAGATAGTGGCAGTATGGCGAGTGATACTGTAGTTTATATCTGACATAGTTTGTTCCTTTCCTGTTAGTGATAAAATGACAATTCTGACATTAATATTTATAGAGTTTTCTGTTAACAGTTGCATTATAACAGATTTCAGAGAAAAAACAAGAAACGGCTTTTTGACTTTGATCTTCCCTTTCGCTATACTATAGACAAAAGTATTGTTTTTCGGGAGGCGATTATGGAATTTCAACATGAGCTTATTATTCCAAACGAAGGGCTGCCCTTTAAGCTTTTTCTGTTTGAGGGTGGAAGCGGGAATTATGTAAGAGAAAAGCACTGGCATACTTCAGTGGAGATTTTTGCGGTCATGGAGGGGAAATTGAGCTTTTTCCTGAATGGGGAGGAATATCTTTTAAAAGCAGGAGAACTGATTATCATTAATTCCAATGAGATTCATTCAATCCACGCACCTGAAAAGAATCAGACTGTTGTTCTGCAGATTCCGCTGAAGCAGTTTGAGGATTATTTTACAGCGGAGCGTTTTATCCGATTTGCAAGTACAGGACACCCAAAAAACAGGGAACTGGCAGGGCGTATCCGGGAACTTTATGAAGTCAATAAGCGGCAGGAGATTGGGTGCCCGTTTAAAATAAAGGCAGTCTATAATGAAATTATGTATCTTCTTGTAAGTGCCTACCGTATTACCGAGGTCGGGGAGCGGGAGGTGCTCTGCAGCAGAAGGCTTGCCGCTTTATCAAAAATTACCACATATATGAGAGAACATTACAGGGAGGATATAAAGCTTACAGAGCTTGCGGAAATGTTCGGATATTCCGATGCGTATCTTTCCAGAATGTTCCGTAAATATGCGAAAGTAAATTTTAAGACGTATCTTCAGGACATTCGTATGGCATATGCGTACAGGGAACTTATGAATACGGACCATACCATAAGCGCCATTGCTCTTGAGAATGGTTTTTGCAGCAGCAGAGGCTTTGCAAGGGAGTTTAGGAAACGATACGGAATCCTCCCCAGTGAGCTTCTAAAAGAACAGGGAAAAAAGTAAAAAGTCAAAAAATAGCACTATAAGAGACAAGAAAAGCGGCGAAAAGTATATCGGATTTCGATATACTTTTTTTAGCTTAAGAAAGTACTTAAGGAGGAGAAAAGTGGAAATTAAAAATGTATTGGACGAAAGCTTCCGTAAATACGGAAAAGTTCTGAAAGGGTATGATTTTTCCTCTCTGTTAAGGGCAATGCGCCACACGCCTGTTCCGGAAGATGTTGTATATGTTCCTTCATGTGAGGAAATGGAATCTCTGGAGGTGGCAAAAGAACTGCAGAACAAAGGATTTGGCGGTTTGCCCATTCAGATTGGATACTGCAACGGACATAATAAAAAATTAAATGCAGTGGAGTATCACAGAAATTCAGAAATCAATGTGGCAGTAACAGACCTTGTTCTTCTTTTGGGATGCCAGCAGGATATTGAGGAAGATTTTACATATGACACTTCTAAAATAGAAGCGTTTCTTGTGCCGGCAGGAACGGGGATTGAGGTTTATGGAACGACGCTCCACTATGCACCGTGTAATACGGAAGACAGCGGCTTTCAATGTGTTGTCGTTCTTCCGGAAGGGACAAATACAGAGCTTACTTTCCCTGTAAAAGAAGCAGGAGAAGAAAAGCTTATGACTGCAAAAAATAAATGGCTCATCGGTCATGAGGAAGCCGCCATAGAAGGCGCTTTTAACGGACTGAAGGGTGAAAATATTACGTTATTATAATCATAAAGGAGAAATGAATCATGAACAATATGCCAAAAGTAAAAATCGGAATTGTAGCAGTAAGCCGTGACTGTTTCCCGGAAAGTCTTTCCGTAAATAGAAGAAAAGCGCTTGTTGAGGCTTACACAAAGAAATATGACGCAGAGGAAATTTATGAATGTCCAATCTGTATCGTAGAAAGCGAAATTCATATGGTACAGGCTCTTGAGGACATCAAAAAAGCAGGCTGTAACGCGCTTGCTGTTTATCTTGGAAACTTCGGACCGGAAATTTCCGAGACACTTCTCGCAAAACATTTTGACGGACCGAAAATGTTCCTTGCAGCAGCAGAGGAATCCGGAGACAACCTCGTACAGGGACGCGGCGACGCATACTGCGGTATGTTAAATGCAAGCTACAACTTAAAGCTTCGCGGCGTAAAAGCATATATTCCGGAATATCCAGTTGGTGACGCAGAGGAATGTGCAGATATGATCCACGAGTTTGTTCCGATTGCAAAGGCAATCGAGGGATTAAACAACTTAAAGATTATAAGCTTTGGACCGCGTCCGTTAAACTTCCTTGCATGTAACGCTCCGATTCAGCAGCTTTATAACATCGGCGTGGAAATCGAGGAAAATTCCGAGCTTGACCTTTTTGAAGCATTTAACAAACATGCGGGAGATGAGAGAATCCCTGCAATCGTAAAAGAAATGGAAGAAGAGCTTGGAGCTGGAAACAAAAAACCGGAAATCCTTTCCAAACTTGCTCAGTATGAGCTTACTTTAAAAGACTGGGTAGAGGAGCACAGAGGATACCGCAAATATGTGGCTATTGCCGGAAAATGCTGGCCTGCATTCCAGACTCAGTTCGGTTTTGTTCCATGCTATGTAAACAGCCGCCTTGCGGCACAGGGAATCCCTGTATCCTGCGAAGTTGATATTTACGGCGCATTAAGCGAGTTTATCGGAACAGTAGTAAGCAACGATACCGTTACTCTTCTTGATATTAACAACTCTGTACCGAAGGATATGTACGAGAGCGATATTAAAGATAAATTCAATTACACACAGAAAGATACTTTCATGGGCTTCCACTGCGGAAATACAGCCTCAGGAAAGCTTTCCTTCTGCGAGATGAAATACCAGATGATTATGGCAAGAACACTTCCGGAAGAGGTGACACAGGGAACTCTGGAGGGAGATATTGTTCCGGGTGATATTACCTTCTACCGTCTGCAGAGTACAGCAGACAATAAGATTCGCGCTTATATTGCACAGGGCGAGGTGCTTCCTGTTGCAACTCGTTCCTTTGGTTCTATTGGAATTTTTGCAATTCCGGAGATGGGACGTTTCTACCGCCATGTTCTGATTGAGAAAAATTATCCGCACCACGGCGCAGTTGCATTCGGTCATTTTGGAAAACAGTTGTTTGAAGTATTTAAGTACATCGGAGTTCCGGTAGAGGAAATCGGATATAATCAGCCGGCAGGAGTCCGTTATCCTACAGAGAACCCGTGGGGATAAGATGAGGTGAATGTATGTACTATATTGGTATTGATTTGGGGACTTCTGCAGTAAAACTTCTTCTCATGGAGGAAACAGGAAAAATCTGCAATATTGTTTCAAAAGAGTATCCGCTCTTTTTTCCGCATCCGGGCTGGTCAGAACAGAATCCGGAAGACTGGTTTACACAGAGCATGGAGGGAATGAAAGAGCTTACAAAGGATATTGATAAAGAAAAAATTGCGGGGATTGGTTTCGGAGGACAGATGCACGGTCTTGTAACTCTGGACGAAAAGGACGAAGTCATTCGTCCTGCAATCCTCTGGAATGACGGACGTACAGGGGAAGAGACAGAATATCTGAATCAAGTAATCGGAAAAGATAAGCTTTCTGCATACACTGCAAATATTGCTTTTGCTGGTTTTACAGCGCCCAAAATCCTGTGGATGGAAAAAAATGAGCCGGAAAATTTTGCCCGGATTCAGAAAATCATGCTTCCGAAGGATTATCTTGCATATCGTCTTTCCGGTTCTTTCTGCACAGACGTTTCCGATGCTTCCGGTATGCTTCTCCTTGATGTAAAGAACCGCTGCTGGTCAAAGGAAATGCTGGAAATCTGCCATGTGAGAGAAGAACAGCTTCCGAAACTTTATGAAAGCTGGCAGGTTGTGGGTACATTAAAGCCGGAAATTGCACAGGAGCTTGGTTTTTCTGCCGATGTGAAGGTAGTGGCAGGAGCTGGAGATAATGCTGCGGCAGCAGTAGGAACAGGAACAGTTGGAGATGGGCAGTGTAATATTTCTCTTGGAACGTCAGGAACAATATTTATTTCCAGTAAAGAATTCGGCGTGGATGAGAATAACGCCCTTCACTCTTTTGACCATGCAGATGGAAGCTATCATCTTATGGGCTGTATGTTAAGCGCTGCCTCCTGTAACAAATGGTGGGCAGAGGAAATACTGGGCACAAAGGATTTTGCAAAGGAACAGGAAGGAATTACAAAGCTTGGCGAAAATCATGTGTTTTTCCTGCCATATCTTATGGGAGAACGTTCCCCTCATAATAATCCGGACGCAAGAGGCGTGTTCTTTGGAATGTCTATGGACACTACAAGGGCAGATATGACTCAGGCAGTTTTAGAAGGTGTTGCTTTTGGGCTTCGCGATTCTCTGGAAGTGGCAAGAAGCCTTGGAATTAAGATTGAGAGAACAAAAATCTGCGGCGGCGGTGCAAAGAGTCCTCTCTGGAAAAAAATTATTGCAAATGTAATGAATTTAAAGGTAGATGTCCTGGAAAACGAGGAAGGACCTTCTATGGGCGGCGCTATGCTGGCAGCAGTGGGCTGCGGCGCTTATCCGGATGTGGAAACAATTGGAAAGAAGTTTGCAAAAGTGGTGGATACGGTAGAACCGGAAGAGGAGCTTGTTGCGAAATATGAAGAAAAATATCAGAAATTCAGGAAACTGTATCCCGGAATGAAAGAATTGTTTTAAGACGGGATAAAATATGAAAAATCCTCTGTCATGGCAGTGATAAAAGCTGCCGGGCAGGGGATTTTTTATGTGGCATGTGGCACGAATACTCACTTTATTGTTGACATTACATAAGTGTATATTTATAATAAAAATACAGAAAATTTCAAAGTGAAGGAGGGGTTTGCATGAAAAATAAAAGAAAAATATTAATAGTTCTGATGGTATTAACCGCAATCTGTCTTTTTTCCGGTTGGGACAGGGATACAACAAAAGAAGAGAAACTGCAGTACCTTCAGTTTAATTCAACGCGAATGGATGTAAAGAAATATCCTCCACAGCAGCTTTCCAGATTCTGGGAGGATTTGGGAAGTACGGTTTCTGTAGAGAATGAGGATCTGAAGGAGACTGCAGAAGATAAAAATTTCCCTTCAGTTCTTCTTATTTATGAAGGAGGAGAGACAGAATCCCTCCGATTTTTTAAGGATAATGACAAATGGTTTATGGAAACACAGGACGGAACAGTTTATGAAAATGCGGACTTTATAACAGAGTGGATTCCATATGAGGAGCCGGAAAATACGGAAGGGCAACCCAGAGTACTTACAAGTGTGAATATTGATACAGAATTATTTGGCACATATCTGGATATTTTAAAAAATCAGGAGCTGTCGGATTTGGAAGGAGAAGTGGCATATAAAATTTCGGCTTTCAAGCAGCAGGGTACTGCTTCAGAAAAAATAAACGATGAAGTTCGCCGGGTTTTTATAAACAGGTGGAAGCTTTTTGAGTACGCGAAAGAAAAAGGATTTTTTCCAACAGAAGAAGAGCAAAATCAGATGGTGGAAGATTGTCTTTCCAGAATAAAGGATGAGCCATATTATGTAGAGTATGAGAGAATATGTCAGGGAGCAGGCCTTTCTTTTGAGGATATCGTAAGAAAAAATAAAGATTTAATCTGCGAACTGGAGCTGACATATAAGTTTTACAATGACAGAGCAGCAGAGTTTAAAGAAGGAAAGGATATATCGGACGGCCATATTTATGAAAATTTAAGAGAGTACAGTGTGGCTTTTATGGAAGAAAATATTTATGGAACAGAGCCGGAAAGTGAAGAATATAAGGCGAGACTTCAGGAACTGGAAGAGGCTCTTGGAAAAATCGGGGAAGCGTAAAGCTTTAAGACGTAACTAAAAAAGGTATCGGAGATAATTCTCCGATACCTTTTTTGGGATTCAAATTAGAACAGTCCTGTAATCTTTCCTGTCTCGTCTACATCGATTTTCTCTGCAGC